>Ga0182739_1000141_pt1 | contig 139534 bp, 139 predicted proteins | sample eDN5th30CBELigBY_FD_128873 | JGI IMG/M metagenome (GOLD analysis project Ga0182739, IMG submission 128873) | Enriched backyard soil microbial communities from Emeryville, California, USA - eDNA 5th pass 30_C BE-Lig BY (version 2) (version 2) | ecosystem: Environmental > Terrestrial > Soil >...
CGCAGTAATGACTTCCTCATGCGTCGGCCCGAGTGCAAACTCACGGCCGCTTCTATCCTGCAGCCGAATCAGCTCAGCTCCATACTGCTCATAACGGCCTGATTGTTGCCATAGCTCAGCTGGCTGCATAGCTGGCATAAGGAGCTCCTGTGCACCGGCTCGATCCATTTCCTCTCTGACAATCCCTTCAACCTTGCGCAAGACACGTCGGCCAAGCGGCAAGTACGTATAAATACCGGCTGCGAGGCCCCTGATCAAACCCGCTCGCAGCATAAGCTTGTGGCTGATAGCTTCAGCCTCAGACGAGCCTTCTCGTAACGTAGGCATCATGAGCTTGCTTTGTTTCATATCTTCTCCTCCTGATAGACCAATTAAAATAAAAAAAAGAGCGCGTTCGTTAGGGACGAATGCGCTCGTGGTACCACCCAATTGCAGCCGATTACGGCTCTTTCATAGATAACGGGATCATATCCCGGCGCTGGATGCAAATGCATATCTCAGCATTACATCAACGCAGCTCGCAAGGCAGGCGACTATTCAGACATTCACAGAGCCTTTCAGCCAAGGGCTCCTTCTCTGAAGTGAATGCGGCCTGAATGTCTTAATCTTGCTCATCGCTTTTTGACCATATAATTTCTACAAAATATATAGGATAACAACGTGCTTGTCAATAAGCTGTTTAACCCATGTATTTAACCCGATATTGGACCTCAACCGTTGTTCCGTGCTGCTATGAAGTTTGATTTGGTCTCAAAATCGTCGCACCAAAGCTTATCAGTACCGCCGCGAACAAGAGTAAAATAGTCAATTGTAGAGCGACATCTGAAAGGGCAGCGCCCGCTCCTAGTTTGTCAAGCGCCTCAATCGCCCATTTCTGAGGTGCAATATTGGACAGCTTCTGCATAAACTCCGGCATCATCGATATCGGCCAGAAGCATCCGCCAATCATGCAGGTAGGTATAATAATGATATTATTTATCTGCGACAGCTTTTGACTTTCCTTCATCATGCCGGCTAACGCTGTAGACAGACCAACCGCCGCAAAGAGGAAGCATTCAAGGACAATAAACAGCTCTCCAAATGTGAGGCCAAAGGTTAAATCGAAAACGTAATAAGAGGTGAGCAGCATGATAGACAGCTGAGTCGTTCCCATTAGGATGCTTCCTAGAAAATATCCAAAAGAAATATGGATCGCTCTTACTGGGGTTGTATAAATTCTAGCCATCGTTCTAAGCTCGCGGTCTTCCATTACAATGCCAATCGATTGACCCACTAGAAGAAGGATAAACATTAGCACAAGTCCTACTACGAGTGGATTGGATACAATCGTTCCGACATTACTCGTGATCGCCTTCGTTCTTACTTGCGGATCGTTTTGGTGCTGCATAAGCGCCTCCAGCCGTTCCATGCTGTCATCGCCTTCGGAGCCTGCGAGAGCGAGTTCCGCAGTTTGATTCAGCTTGCTTACCGCAGCTTCTAACTGAAGCGCGAGCGCTGCATTCCACAGCTGTTCATCCAGTCGGTACAAGACAGGCTCTGACAGTGATCCATTTCGTATTTCCTCAGTGAATTGCTCCGGAATATATAGAGCTGCGTGTGTATCTTTACTATTCACCATCTCTTTGAGCTGCTGCTCTGTTATGTCTATCTGATCTATGAGGTATATATTCGTTTTCTGCAGCTCTTCAACTACATAGCTTCCCAGGCTGCCTGCGTCAGCATTTACAACACTTAGTTTGACTTGCTCAGAATGATTATTGTTCACTAGACCAGCAACGACCGTCACTACAAGCGTCGGCACCAGCATATTTATAATAAATCCGCGTTTATTGCCTATTAAACGAAGCATCATATGCAATGCTATATTTAGGCTAGCCATTATTGTTCACCACCTTCGGAAGTCGAATCGCCGCAATAAGAGCAAGTGCAAAAGTAATAATCGCCAGCACGCCAACCTGACTCATCAGCATATTCCTATCTCCGCCCTGCATAATCGTACGCAAGCCCTCATTCGACCAATAATTAAGCGTAAAACGATCCACGCCTCCTAGCAACTCCGACAGATTGGGAATCATGCCCCCGCTTAAAATCGTCATAACTAATACACAAACAGTGAAAACGGAGCTGACGGTTTTGGGTTGAAGCTTAAAGGACGCTAAAATAAATGCGATGCCCATACTCGATACAATGGTAAGCAAACAAATGGCAGCAATCCAGCCATAATGACCGCCCCACTGCACGCCGTAGACATAAGTGGTAAAGAGCAGCACGGCAACAGCTTGCAAAATCGCTAGCATAAACGCTCCGCTAATGATGCCGAGTATAATAGCATAATAGGATACCGGCATCGCATAAAGCCTTTGAAGCGTGCCCTTTTTTCGCTGTTTAAGAACCGCTTCAGCCGCCAGCATGCCATTATATAAAAGAAACATGATCAAGTAAGCGGCGGAGTAATATTGGACCGCTGATACAGAGTCAAACATTTGATTCGATCCGGCATTGAGCGTACCTACTTTTATTAGATCGGCATTTCTACTTAGCTGAATAGCCGATTGTGTGGATTCGGAAGGTTCTGCTGAGTAATGATACGGTTCCTGCTCGCCTGACACCTTCATAGACAGTGCAGCCAGCTCTAAATTTATTGCAGCCATATATTGTCCGATCACTGCTTCTGCCGCAATATTTTTCTCTGTGTTCCTGCCTGGGTATACAATCCACTCTGCAGTTGCTCCCGAAATGACTCGTTCTGAGAAATCTCTTGGAACAATAACGCCATAATCCACAATATCATTCTCGACCGAGCGCTTCACCTCCTCAGGCGTTTCTGCTTCGGTCATTATCACATAGTCAGATAAGGCAGGAGCATGCCAGAAAGCAGCAATCCCCTCGTTCAGCTCACCTTCATCCTCTATGATCAACGCAATTTTTGCTGGCTTTATCTCGGTATCAAGTGCGCTGCCTAATATAAAAATAAGCAGTAATGGCAAACCGATCATTAACAGCAACAGCGAGGAGTTGCGCGTATACTTTTTGAACTCATATAAAGCAGTTGTCCACCACTCCATCATCATACAAACCTCCAGCCCTAATTTAAACCTGATTTTAAGCGTCGCGCAGCGTACGCCCAGTCAATTGCAGGAATAATGATTCCAAGTTCGGCTCTACCCTCGTCAGCTTGCGAAGCGCAATATGGTGATTTTGCAAAATAAATAATAAGTCCTGCAGGACACTGCTCGATTGCTTCACCAAAACGACAATGCTGCTGCAGCTCTCGTCCATTTCCGCTTGCTTGACGCCTGGATGCTCGTTCATTTCTCGAAGCACTGACTCATCAGAACGGTTTACGTCAAACACTAGTCTTTCCTCCTGCCCCGATTGACTGATCAGCTCTTCCTTCGTGCCGAATGCAAGCAGCTTGCCTTTATCAATAATGCCGATTCGGGTACAGATCGCTTCAACCTCTTCCATATAGTGACTGACATAAATGATCGTGGAGCCTAGTCGATTAAGCTCACGCACCGATTCCAAAATATGATTTCTTGATTGCGGATCGATGCCGACCGTCGGTTCATCCATAATAATAAGCTTCGGGCGATGCATAATAGCGCAAGCTATATTGAGCCGCCGTTTCATACCGCCAGAGAAGGTTATCGGCTTATCATTAGCCCGCTCCAGCAAACCAACAAATTGCAGCGCCTCATCCACTCGTTCCTTTAACAGCTTTCCTCTCAGTCCGTACAGCTTCGCAAAAAAGTTCATATTCTCTCTAGCCGTCAATTCTTCGTATATCGCCAGCTCCTGAGGAACCAGGCCAATGCGTCTCTTTACCTCGAGCGGATGCTTCGTTATCGAATAGCCTGATAAGCTTATTTCACCAAAGGTCGGTGCCAGCAAGCCAGACAGCATATGGATGGAGGTGCTTTTCCCCGCTCCGTTAGGGCCAAGCAGTCCAAAGATTTCCCCCTCTTCTATCGCAAATGTAAGATGATTGACCGTCGTTACCGTATCATATTTTTTTACAACATCTTTAAAAACGACTAAACTCATGCGCCACACCCTCACTATTTCGTTATTTACATCAATCATAGCGCATGGAACATTCCATTACAGGTCAGATAAGTCACCTTCTGCGCATGACAAAAGTCACCTTATGAGCAGCGCGCGCAGAGTCAGCATTATGTGATGAAGGTTTAATGAAACGTACGGCGCAAAATCTTCAACTCTAGCGAGTTATGCTATAATGATGAAAAACAGATCATATGGAGCCATTGGGCCATGAATCAATTACTGAAGCATGTTCGGGTTATGTTAGTTGCCGTGCCGTTAGTATTAACGCTTATGAACATCGGAGACCATTCTTATACGGTATACACCACTCTAGCTTTGCTCGCATTGCTGTTCACTACAATATCACGTTACTTTCCACGGCATCGGTTATTGCTGCTGTCGAGTGAGCTGCTCTATTATAGTTGGCTCGCATATGAATATGAAGGTATTAATTATCTTCTGCTCTTCTCGACACTAATTGAGACTTACAGCCAGAAGCTTGCGAGAACCGCTGCTATGCTTTGGGGAATAGTCGGGGCTGTCTGCTTGACGGCCATTATATCGACGCAGGCCGCAGCTCATCCGGTTCCTATCATCATTCTTTGGATCACATCATCTGCGCTGCTTTACGTAATAAGTCAATATGAGAGCAGAAATGAGCAGATGGAGCATTTATACGATAAGCTTACGCTTCAGCATATAGAGCTGGAAGCGGCTCGCGCAAGAATGCTGGATTATGCGAAGCAAGTCGAGCTGTATGCGCAAACAGAGGAACGAAACCGTATTGCCAAGGACATTCATGATGATCTTGGCCATCGATTAATTCGAGTTAAAATGATGGCGGAGGCCGCTGTACAGCTTCATGACGTCGATACGTCGCGAACACGAGCCTTTATCACTGGCATTAGAGATCAATTGCAAGACAGCATGGAAACGATGAGACGCACAGTTCATCAAATGGCTGAGCCTGTTACGGGAAGCTCCAGGCAATACGCGCTGGACCGACTACTGGAGCAAACGAAGCACGCGCTTGGCATTAATATCAGCTTGTACATCCAAGGCCAGCCCGTGCCTCTCTATCCAAGCATCGAATTTATACTGTATAAGAACGCGCAGGAAGCGATCACGAACGCTGTTCGACATGGTCAAGCCGATGAGATTACAATCGAACTAAGCTTTAACGCTCGAACGGTTGCGATGACAATATCTAATAACGGAGCATTGCCAGATGCAAGCTTCCACGAAGGGCTTGGCATTCGCGGCATGAAGGAGCGAATCGCGTTAATTAGCGGTACTTTAGAATGGCAGTTCGAGCCGAGCTTCTCAATTACAACCACATTGCCTTTAATGGGTTCTACAGCGAGCAGAAAGGAACATGGACTATGATTAAGGTGCTGATCGTTGATGACGATCCATTTATTAGAGAAAGCATGGAAATTATTTTAGGCATGGATCCTGAGCTTGAAATTGCAGGCTGCTGCGATAACGGTCATGAAGCATACCAATTCGCTCAGAATCATCCTATCGATGTCGTGCTTATGGATATCCGCATGCCGATATGTGACGGTGTGGAAGGAACGAGGCTAATTCGATCATTGGAAAAGCCGCCTGCTGTTCTCATCCTGACGACCTTCGATGATGATGAGTATATCGCACAAGCGATTTCCTTCGGAGCTAAGGGCTATATGCTGAAAAACATTTCACCCGCCAAAATCATCAGCGGCATTAAAACGATCCATGAAGGCTCTCTTCTTATTCACCCGCATATTGCTGCCAAGCTTGCAGGAATGCTGAGTGCGGTTAAGTCTGCCGAAGCTGCCTCACGTTCTAACATGCAAAGCTCAGAAGAGCTGATTCGCATATTGGGGTCACATAAGCTTACAGTCGCTGAGCAGAACATTATTAAGCTTATTGCCGACGGTATGTCTAATAAAGAAATTGCTGCCGCTATGTACTTAAGCGAGGGAACGATTAAAAACTATATTACCGATATATTGCATAAGCTTGAGCTTCGCGATCGTACGCAAATCGCTATATTTTACTTAAAACTGGCTCACTAATGGCTAAGACTTCTAAGGAGAGATTGGACGATGACTTCACTGCAAGCAGCATCATTTACAGGCTTTGACCAGCAAGATTTCGACGTTTTTCAAAAAGAGGGACTAGAAGAGCGAATGGCAGGCATTCAAAGCCTCATTCAGCCTAAATTTCGCGCTATTGGCGAACGTCTATGCGTTGATGCGGCTTTGTTCTCTGGGAATGAGATGTTTCTGCATATCGCAAAGCATGCGCGACGTAAAGTAAATCCGCCAAAAGACACTTGGCTTGCCATTTGCGGCAATAAGCGCGGCTATAAAGCTCATCCTCATTATCAGCTGGGATTATTTGATGACCATCTTTTTCTTTGGCTGGCTCTCATCTACGAGATTCCTAACAAGAAGGCAATTGCTTCAGCTTTTCTTGATCAAATTGACGAGGTCATCGACCTTGTGCCAAGCGACTTCGTCCTTTCGCAGGATCATATGAAGAAGGAGGCGCAGAGCGTCGCAAGCATGTCCAAGGACGCTTGGGCAGCCGCATTAACACGCTTCCGCGATGTACAGAAGGTTGAGCTGCTAATCGGCCGCCAAGTGATGGCTGATGACCCGATTCTTCAAGACGGCAATGCGCTGCACAAGCTTGCATCCACTACCTTCGAGCAGCTTGCACCGCTATATCGCTTATCCTTTGTTTAGAATTAAAGCCGCCTTTCGCTTTAAAATGCGAAAGGCGGCTTTTTATGAGCCTAACTATAAGAAGTGATTCATTATTAATGAGCCCGAGTCCCGCGCTCTTGCTGTATGTCCAACCGGCTGAAGCGCCATAGCAGCAAAAGTGCCGCCAGACAAAGTACACCGCCGGACAAGTAAGGAAGACCAATCTGAACCGTAAACAACGAAGTGCCAAGCAAAGGCCCTAGTATACGTCCAAGGCTGTCCATCGAAGAGCTTAGGCCGGAAGCTGCTCCAGTCCCTACCGTTGTCTTCTGGGTAATCAGTGAAGTTACGCATGGGCGAACGAGCGCATTGCCGATTCCGAACACCGCCAGTGACCAGGTTGCCCACCAGAAGGAATGAGCGCCGAGCAGCATGAAGAATCCGATAGCCGAAATAATTAATCCCGCAGCGATATACTTCGGTTCATCGCCCTTTTTGATATAACGTCTGACAACACCGCCTTGAATTAACGCTCCGACGAGCCCGCACACGAAGAACATGAGACCGACCTCAAGAGGAGTTACATCAAAGCGGGTCATTCCGAAAAACTGCAGTGTCGCTTCTAAGCCGGCTAAAGTAAAGGTAACAAAAAAAGCAAGTACATATAAATATTTCAGCGGACCAGTGAATGCGGTCCAGCGTGATTGGCGCTTCTCCGATTTCTTTCTGCGAAGCTCAGGAGCCAGCGATTCTTTCAAGATGAAAACAGCTAAAAAGAAGGTGATTAAAGCAAGTCCAGCAGCTGCGAAAAATGGCGTCTCCAGCGAGACGACACTAAGCATCCCACCGAAAGCGGGGCCGAACGTGAAGCCTAGGCCGATCGACATTCCGACAAGTCCCATTCCCTTTGTCCGCTGCTCAGGAGGCGTAATATCCGCTACATAAGCAACGATAACGGATGTAACTGCGCCCGAAAACAATCCTCCAAGCACGCGAGACAAGTACATAAACGTAAGGCTGTCCGAAGATAAACCGAACATTAAAAAGCTGATTGAAAAGCCTAGTACACCTATAACAATAATAGGCCTGCGACCGATTCGGTCAGATAAGCTGCCCCATATTGGGGATAGGATAAAGGAGACGGCGGAGTAGATCGTCAGCATCATGCCTGTATGAAGCTCAGCGCGATCCGGATCTGCCGCCTTTATAATTTCCGGCATTACCGGAATAATAATGCCGAAGCCGATAAATGTCGTCATTAATATAGCCATAACTGTTAATAATCGTTTATTCATCATTTATGTAATCCCTCCAAGTATTTATCGTACCACATTCGGCAAGCTATGGTTATGAACAATTCTAGAACAATCATAAGTCGAAGAAGCTTATACAAAACTCGCGCTTGCATTCCCCCCTGTATTTGCTATACTCAACTTTGTTTGTATATTCGATTAAAGGCAGGGATGTAAGTGATGGATCATAATAATACCCCACTCTTCAATGCGCTTCGCCGTCACGCGGAGGGGGATCCCGTTCAGTTTCATATACCCGGACATAAGAAAGGCTTAGGCAGTGACCGTGAGTTCCGTGAGTTTATCGGCGACAATGCCTTGTCGATCGATTTAATTAATATTGCTCCGCTAGATGACTTGCATCAGCCAACAGGTGTCATTGAAGAAGCACAGCAGCTGGCGGCTGACGCCTTTGGCGCTGATTACACCTTCTTTTCTGTTCAAGGAACGAGCGGCGCCATCATGACTATGATTTTAACCGTTTGTGCGCCAGGGGACAAAATTATTGTTCCTCGCAACATTCATAAATCGATTATGTCCGCCATTATTTTTGCTGGCGCTCGTCCCGTATTTATATCACCGGCCCGTGATCTAAATCTTGGCATCGATCATGGAATAACGACACGCGCGGTCCGTAAAGCTTTAAAACGCCATCCGGACGCGAAAGCTGTGCTCGTTATCAATCCGACATACTACGGTCTTTGTGCTAATCTTAAAGAGATAGTTGATCTCGTCCATAGCTACAACATTCCGGTGCTGGTTGACGAAGCACATGGCGTCCTAATCCACTTCCATGATAAGCTACCTATGTCCGCAATGGAAGCTGGAGCAGATATGGCTGCTACAAGTGTTCATAAGCTTGGCGGGTCTATGACCCAAAGCTCAGTTCTCAATGTGAAGAAAGGCCGTGTCAACGAGCAGCGCGTCAAGACGATCTTGAGCATGCTGACGACGACTTCCACTTCCTACATCCTGCTCGCTTCGCTTGATACATCAAGACGCAATCTCGCGCTCAACGGCTATGACCTTGCCGAAAGAACGATTGAGCTGGCGCAATATGCAAGGAAGGAAATCAATCAAATTCCTGGGTTGTACAGCTTCGGCAGCGACATCCTTGGCGATGAAGCGACCTTCGATTATGATCCTACCAAAGTTACGATTCATATAAGACATCTTGGGATTACTGGGTATGACGCAGAGAACTGGCTCCGCGACAACTTTAATATCGAAATCGAACTAAGCGATATGTATAACATTCTTTGCTTAGTTACGCCAGGAGATACCTCGGAATCGGTTGAAAAATTGTTAACGGCGCTGCGAAAGCTTTCCGAACAATATTTTGAAGGCGCAGAAGCACGTGAGCTCGTCGTTAAAATACCTGAAATTCCGCAGCTCTCCTTAACGCCGCGCGATGCTTTCTATGGAGAGACCGAAATTATACCTTTCAAGGAATCTGCCGGGCGCATTATAGCGGAATTTATTTATGTGTATCCGCCAGGCATTCCGATCCTGCTTCCCGGAGAGGTCATCTCTCAAGAAAATATTGATTATATCGTTGATCATGTTGAAGTCGGCCTTCCGGTTAAAGGCCCGGAGGATCGCAGCATTCAATTTGTTAAGGTTATATTCGAGGAAGAGGCTATTTCCTAAAAACCAATCCAACTGCGATGAACAGCCGAATACAGCTCACTCAGCGGAGCTTGTGTTCGGCTTTTTTCCGCTTATTGTCAACCTATTTGCTCCGTGCTATGATGGTGGCAGAGGTGAGAGATGATGAGTCAAAGCGCTTATATTAAGCTGGTTCCGGCGTCAGCCGTCCAGCAGATTACGCTTGAGGAGATCAAGGACTGTCTGCAGCAGTATCAGGATCAGACCGCATTAACCGGAACTCAACTGGACTGGGATTACCGGGAGGCCGCCTTCCCCTACACCTTAGAAACTAAGCAGGACGAACGATGGTTTTATTTAAAAGGAATTAATTCACATTATAATTACATCATTTTCGGCATTAATCACGCAATTACCGCAGCTGGAGAGCAGGTACCCTGCATTCAGGTCGTACTGCCAGATGAAGCGACTCATGGCGACAAAGCGAAAGGTAATGAGCTTTGTAAATATTTAGCGAGAAAGCTCCAAGCAGAACTGACCATGTTCAACGGGAGAACGCTGTATTGCTATCCACGCAAATAAAGCTGCCTTACGAGCTGTCCTTGTCTTTATGACATCGGTCAGCTCGCTAGGCAGCTTTTGCGCTATAGATAACGAACTAGTTAGCTTCGTTCTCGGTTTTAGCAATTTCCTCATAAATCGCTGTTACGCGATCCCATTCCTCATCATCCTCGATGCCGACTAGGAATGCTTCTTCGCCTTCTTCCTCAATACGGAAAATTACACCGTCTGTTTCTGGATCATTGCGATCAAGAAGAACAGCGTAAACATTGTTCTCGGATTCAAACGTGTATACCATAACCATTTCACGCTCTTGTCCTTCTTCATCCGTTACGATGAAGACATTCTCTTCATGCTCATGGTCATGGTCATGTCCACAGCCGCAGTTATCTCCATGTTGATGCTCGCTCATGCTCTTACCCCATTTCAATTATATATACGCACCTTCGTATAGTACCATGTTAAATAGAGGGGGGTCAAATGATTACTGAAACACTTATCCTCATCCCTAATAGGAGAAAAGCCGCGCCGTTCAGCTTCAATTGGCTGTTCTGGCACGGCTTTCTTTAGCTACATCGAAATAATCATTTTTTCCGAAACAGATGTCCAATCATCCGATGATTTCACTTTCATATAGAAGCGAATAGGGTAATCGCCTTTATGTTCGAATTTGTACTCAATATTTTCGGTTACGAACCAAAAGTTGTCATTCTTAGTATTTACTGAGCTCTCTTGTATTACCGTTTCCTTACCGTAAGGGTCTGTAATTGTCACCTTAACAGCAGCCGTACTCGTCTTCATGCTGTCCACTTGAGCAAACACTTTAAACTTTCCTTGATAGCCGCGGTTTACGTTTCCAAACACCTCATTGTCCTTAAATAAAAACATATGAACATTCGGCTTATAAATAGTCGCTTTCTTATTCACATTATCCCATTCGAGAATCGACTGAAAGGCGTTGGCAAGCTGGCGAACGGGCAAATAGGTTTTTCCATCTATAACAACACCGCTCTCTTCCTGGACAGCATCATTAATAATGGTCTTTACCTTCTGCGTCGCAGTATTAGCGAAAATCATTGTTCCGCCCCATAGGGAAAGGAGCGACAGCAAAATAATAACCTTCTTAAACCTCATTGACTTTTAACCTCCATCCTCTATGCTTGGATGTAAGGTTATACTCTGATTAAACTATAAAGTTGCGCATATTAAAAATTATTTTATTCCGCTAAACATAAACCAGATTATGTCATTTAATGTTGAATACTGCGCTTGCCTAGGAAATAATTTTTAAATGTATGTCTTCGTCAGATGACAAGGCACCCCTTTACCAAGAGCACCAGGCTGCCTCATTCGATCTAAATAACGCATACCTTTCACACAAGGCGTCTTGCATATTGCACATGTATCCGATAATACAAGCTTGTAGTTCCAACTCCTCTGTTCGCTTGCGCTCTTTTTCTTCGCTGCTTTGCCTTTTCCTTTACTCATCACGCTTCCCCCTGTCAAATACGATGCTAATGCATTGTATGTATGATAGGAAGATTTAGCGATGAGTAATTGAAGCTATGCCTATAATTTGGTACATTAATACAAAGGAGGTCCGTCAATGAACATACGGATGGTTGGAACCGGCAATGCTTTTTCTAAAAAATACGATAATAATAACGCACTCATCGAACATGAGGGCTTTCGGTTGCTAATTGATTGCGGTATTACGCTGCCTAAATCGCTGCATGATCTTGGACTGACTTTTGCGGATCTGGATGCTGTTCTCATTAGTCATATTCATGGAGATCATGTAGGCGGTCTGGAGGAATTGGCCTTTCAAATGATGTTCAAATATAAGCGTAAACCGATTCTTTATATAGCGGAGTCATTAATTAAGCCATTATGGGAGCAAACCTTGCGCGGAGGGCTGCTGCAGGATGGGCTTGACACCATCGATCATTACTTCGACGTGCGGCCAATAGTTCCTGAGCAAGAAACTCACATAAGCTCCGAGCTGACCGTACAACTTCTGCCTACTAAACATATTCCGAACAAACCGAGCTTTTCGATTTTGTTGAACAGGCGATTTTTCTATTCCGCGGATATGCGATTCGACGGCGAATTGCTGCGAAGACTTGTTGATCAAGGCGTCGAGACAATCTTTCATGATTGCCAGCTTGAATCGCCTGCCATTGTCCATGCAGGGCTTGATGAGCTGCTTACGCTTCCTGAAAATATTCAGCAGAGAACATGGCTTATGCATTATGGAGACACGATGGAAGACTATAGGGGACGTACTGGACTAATGCGCATAGTAGAGAGGTATATTTCCTATTCTATATAGCAAATAGGGGTTGTCGCGATTACCTTCGGACAACCCCTATTTTTTTTGAGTTTGTTAAAAGATTGGCAAGTTATCTAGATTGTTCGAAGGATCTCCGTCCGCGTCACCGCGAATGTAGGTCTCCCCGTCTCTTCCTTTAAAGGCGTTGACACCGGCGATTTGTCCCGCTTGAACCTCTTGAAGCGCCGTTGAGTAATCCAGCACGCGCCCTGAGGCTGTCTTGAAGGCGGTAATGTCGCCATCACCATTTTTCTGAACAGCTACGATCTGCTCTCTTTCGTCATTTCCATTCATCATGGACAATTGAATCATGCTCCTTTATAAATCTATTTCATTGCAGCGAAGCCAATTCATAGGTTGTCCAACGGAATAGAGCTTTATTCTTCATTTGATGTGCGGTTAATTTCAATCGTTACAGGAGAGTATTCCGCTATCACTGTCTGGCCATGAACAGAGACACTGCCTTGCGGGGTAAGATCCTTCTCTGTCATAATACCTAAGCAGACGTAAAATTCATTGAATTTGACCGGAATATTGCGCTCCCTGCGAATCTCCTTGCCATTCAAATAAAATACCGCTTCATCTGTTTTGCGATTATAAGAAATTTTATAAGTGTTGAATTCACGAGCTGCAAAGTCTGTGTCTTCTTTAAAAATACAGAAATACTTCGTTTTATTCGTTTCAGGCACCGTTACGCCCGGAAAAGGTAGCACCGCATAGACGCTTGCGTATTTATCGTTACCAGCAAAGAAGTCCAAAGCGCCGCCTGTAGTAAAATCTAGCAAATTAAGAGAAACATAACCGTCGTATAAATCGCCAGGCGCAGTCCCCTCTGTTCTTGCTCTCATTTGCAGCTCAAAACTAATTTCGCCAGATTCTGGCAGCTGTACAGGCTCATTCGAGAAATACATATGCTTAGCATTATCTAATATTTGAACATAATTATTTTGACGGCTCAGCTTCGCTCTTACATAGAGTGTATCATTTCGTACGATAACTGTAGCCTCAGGCTCGCGATATTCCCAGAAGCTGCCGTCTGGCAGTTGAAATCCGCCCATCCTCCATACTTTGCTTTCATCTAAAATGGAATGAAAATCGCCTAGTACCCGTTTCTCCGTATTTTTTTCCATTGCGGCTAACCTCTCTTTATGAATAATATTGCTGTTATTATCATAACAGGTTTGTCCTTAACATTTAAATCATTCCTTGAACAATCAAAAATAAGATTAACAATACGCCGCAGCGCATCGATGCTTTAACAGATGAGCCCATTAAAGGAACATAGGCGATTGATTCGTTCGTCGGTTTTAAGCCGCGAAACACTTTAATGACCGGTATAGCAGTTAATAAAGCCAACAGCGCATAAATCGGCAGCGCTCCTGCTAATACACAGACAATTAATGAGATTAATGCCAGGAGCAACAGCAGCTTTGAAAATTTCAGAGCGTTATTCTCGCCAAGCACGACAACAAGCGTTCGTTTGCCTGCTTGCTTATCCGCTCTCCAATGCAAGAAATGATGATTATACAGAATCAGCGTTGTCATCAAGCCGATCGGCAGCGACAGCAGCAATGCACGATAGTCAAGCTGAGAAGTCTGTACGTAATAAGAGCCCATAACCGGAAGTACGCCAAAAGAAAGTAAAATGGCTGCCTCGCTATAGCCTTTGCCGCGATAGCCTAATTTGATTGGCGGAGCGACATAGAAATAAGCGATCAAACCGCCTATTGCCGCAAATGCTAAGACGCCCCAGCCGCTCATGAACGCCAGCGCAATTCCGCTTGCTGCAGCAATGCCGAACATTGTCCATGTAATCGCGGCAAACCTGGCAATCGACCATACCCCGTTCGTTAAATAGCCTGAATTTGTGGAGATCGCACCTTCAGTCGCTTTTGCAGCCTCGTCAGCCCCACTCTTATAATCCCATAAATCATTAATCATATTAGAAAATAAATGAATAGCTCCTCCGCCAACAAGCGCAATAAGCAGCATCAACGGATGAAATTCATCCTTCCACACATACGCGCCAGCGGCTCCTAGCCCAATCGGGATCAATATAACCGGCATAACCTTCATTCTCGATGCTTTCATGAATTGCTTAAACATACCGTCTGCTTCCCCTTCTCTATCAGTTAACAATTTATTAGTCCAGTCAACAGAAAAAGCCTTGGTACACAAGGCTTACACCATTTCTATATAATTATATCATAAAAAACTATTTTAACTTTTCTTTGATTTCAACTAATTGTTGTTTAATAATAACCAATTCTGGATCTTCTTTTTAAACCGCTTTTAACCTTGATCGCAATTTTATTTGTTATACTCGGCAATATATTAGAGTAGCGTTTTATTCAGAACCTTCTGTCTCTCGATGCTGTGAATTAGAACACTGATTAAAAAAAGCCGCTTCCCACAAGGGATTGCGGCCTTTCTTCGTATGATCTGTAGTGGGTTCGAACCACTGACCCCCACCCTGTCAAATATGTTGATTTACCATTGAAAACAACCAATAGCATCGATTTCCCCTTATAAATCAAGGGTTCTGGGTAATTTCAAATTTATCTAGGATCAAATAGTCTCAACTAATTTATCCTGTTTTAACGTGTTTCGCCCCCCAAAATGCCCCCCAAAAATGTCTCCTATTTTCTCAGCAGCTTCGGCTTGCATATTAGGCAACAAGTGAGAATAAAGATCCAAAGTAATCTTTACTGAGGCATGTCCGAGACGTTCTGATACGATCTTAGGATGTACCCCAGCGAGCAATAATAAAGTGGCATGCGTGTGTCTTAAGTTATGGAACGTAATTCTCGGAACATCTATTCTATCCAATAGGCTGTAAAATACTCTCATCAGATTTCTTGGAGAACATGGCGTTCCTTTTTGTGTGCAAATAACTAAATCAAAATTTTTATATGCCTTACTCTTACTAAGCGCATCTCTTTTTTCTAATTGTTGAAGATTATATTGTTTAAGCAGTGATTGTTTTGTATCTTCATCAATTGCTATTGATCTAACGCTACTAGTTGTTTTTGCTCCAATTTTTAGTGTTTTTCCGTCATGTGTTAAGGTCTGAGTTATCCGAAGTGTATTGTTACTAAAGTCTACATCTTTCCATCGCAGCCCTAATAATTCCCCTTGTCGCATTCCTGTCACTAAAGCTAGTTTGACAGCAAAACTGTAGCGATTAACTCCTTCTGTTTCATTGACGAATTTCCTTGAAGATTCTGCATCCCATACTACTATCTCTGTTTTGGTATTCTGAGGCTTGTCAATTATGAAGGATGCTGGATTCTCTTTAATAATCCGCAATTGAAAAGTGGCATTATTCAGCGCTGTATTAATAATACTATACATTTTCTTTACTGAATTTTCTGCAAGTCCCTTTTCTCTTAGTTCAGCAATAAACTTTTGGATATGCATTGAGTTTAACTTCCCCATCTCAATGTTGCCGCAAGCTGATGTTTTTACGTGGTGATTAATATAACCAGTATACATCTCTCTTGTTTGCTTACTAAGTGACTTTTTTGCAGGAAGCCAAGTCTCAATCAAATAGTCAATGAACTTTACTCTTGAAGGTTCGATATACGTTCCCTCATAATACTCATTCATTGCCTTGGTCATCGCAATTGCCGCTTCCTTATCAGATGAAAATCCTTTCTTGCGAATTTTCTTCCTTGATCCATCCGATTGTTTGCCTGCTTCAAATTCAAACCAATACTTGTTTTTCTTTTTAGACTCATCTTTATATACTGGCATTGTATTCCTCCTCTTTGAATAACAAAAAGGTGGAGTCACACCAAATCTCCACCTGATTATAACATAATTAGCCGCCGAGATACCATTTAGCGAAACTCGACTTTGGAATTTTATATAATTTTCCAACCTTAATACTATGAAATAGTCCTGTATCCAACAGGTTATATGTAGAGTTTTTGCTTAGACCTAAAAAGCTTTGAATGTCTTTTGGGTTCAATGGATCAGGTAGATCCCTTAACCGTTTAATAGTTTTACTGTCCACTTAATTCCTCCTCGTTAATTATTAATGCAATAAAAAAAGCCCACGCAATTCAGCATGAGCCTACATCATCATTATGTATTTACTGCTCTTTCTGACCACTTGCTTTCCTCAACTCATTAGCCAATCGATTAAACTCTTTCCTTGCTTCCTTGTCCTCAGTTGCCACATAAGCAGCACTCAAGAATGGAATTATCTTATTTACATCTTCAGCTTTAAGCATGAATTCATCACTCTCCATCTTTTTACTAACCATCTGCTTAAACTCAACCCATCCTGTCCATTTGCCATCATCATACATAAGCCTAGGGCAGATCTTCCTTGACCAATCCCAATGTCGGCGAAGCCTCTCTACGCCCCAACCTCGCTCTTTAAGCATCTTAGCTACTAATTCAGCGGCATTATCTAATGTCTTCGCATAGTTTCCCGATTCACAAATTTCAATACCTATACTAGTTCTGTTACCGCTTTTACTGCCTGATCCATCACCACAATGCCAAGCATTCTCATTAAGTGGAATACATTCAATTGCTTCTTTTTCATCGACTACAATATGATAAGATGCTTGTCGGTTATTCGATGGACTGGTGAGCCATGTGCGTTCATTTATGGCTGTGCTAGATGGGTTTGAAGTGTTGTGTAAAGTGATTGTGGTAGCACTCATATATAAAGTAGGTCGGCGGTTATTAGGTGTTGATTTGGGAATGTGATTTTGTTTGTATGTATAAGTCATATTGAGCCATCTACTTTCTATGTAATCGTATACCCACAAATGGGCATGAAAAAGCCACTCCGATTAGAGAATGGCATAAATGTTAAACTACTCCCCGACCTTATTTCTCAATGCGCTGATCATCTTTTGTAACTGTGCTGGGATTTTGACTCCCATTTTACCGCCATTTTCCAAAATCGAAGTAAGCTCAACCAGTATAAACGCTGTCGCAACACCATCAGCAATTACTCCATTTGACTTTAGTACTGATATCTCTACAGCGCCTACAGCACCAATCAGGAGCATGGTATATACCTTCTTAAATATGCCTTTATACCCCTTCTTGCTGCTCAATCCTTCTTTCGAAATGATCGCTCCCATAATTCCTGTTATGTAGTCTACGAACATCATTAAAATTAGCACTGTGAACATTAGCCCAAACAATCCAGTTAAGAATGAGAACACACCGCCTGCTATGCCAATTATCGTCTTAACCCAAATATCTACTCTATCCATTTTTATCACCTACCAATAAATAAAATAAGAGAGCATCAATTAAGACGCTCTCTTGTAATGTGTATGTATTATCTTATAGCAACCATTTCACCATTCTCGTCCTCATAGGCAAGAACAAATAACAGATTATATGAAGAGTTATCTTCAGTGTTGAGAATAACTCCATCACTCCCTCGTTCTAAAGCTGCTATTAGATTAGGTCTGAAGCTGTCTGTTGTAGTAAAAAGACCGCCTCTCATTTGAATCTTCATTTATACCACCGCAATCCATGTAAATTGTACTGCATAATATTTCATCGCCACTTCGTAGTTTGATGGGTTAACAGTCATATATGAGCCATATCCTTTTACAGTAAACGTTCCGCTAGCTTTATTGATTGAAACTACTTCTAAATTCACACCAAGACTAGCATATGGAACGTAGAAACTATCACCATCTTTTTGCGCCATAGCATATGATGAATCTGATTTAGTCGATACTGAAACAGTAAAATCCTTACCTCTGAAATCTGCTGGAAGCGTGATAGTTTTGTTTGGAATGCCACCTCCATTGGAAATACCACTAGCATAAGCCGATCCACCACCATCAAAATAGTTGCCCTGATTCCCTGTCTCCGAAGAACCTGCAGCCATGAGGTAATGATACGGCTTTTCAACACCGCTAACGGTTCTTAGTAGACCAGTTGGCGACAATGAGGTTGTCGAACCATCAGCATGATAAGAAATAACCCCAAATTTACCTGCTGCATATTCACCCATTCTAACAACTTCACCTACCGCATTATCAATGTGGAAACCATTTGTATCAATATAGACTGACTTGTACTTTGTCCCTTTTAATACACTAGCATTCTTTGCAGCTGATTCAGCAGCATTAGCTTTTGACGTTGCATCAGCTTTAGCAGCATTCAAATTCGCAGATGCTTGCGAAATACGAGCTTGCTCCTCAGCAGTTACAACACCATCTGCATAAGCTTCTGCTTGTGTCCGTGCTAATTGTGCTTGAGCAACCGCAACAGCTTCAGCAGCAGATTGAGCTGCATTGGCTTTCGCCGTTGTAATCGCATTATTCGCTTCTTCAAAACGAGTAGAGAGGATAGTTAGGACGTGTCTATAGTCTGAAAATTTGAAATCTACTTCTAATTTTTCTTCAGGTGTCACTTTGCCATCTTGTATAACATCGCTGATTGTCTGCACTAATTCATATTGATATAAATCATAATCAATCTTTGCACTCAATAAAGCATCTTTAGCTTGCTCTGTTAGATCATTGTGTCCATATACTTCATTAAATTGTGCACTTATTTTGGACATTTCAGTATTTAGAGAATTGATGTATGTAGCAATTGCTTTAGCTTCAGCCTCGTCTATGATGCCATCAATAACAGCTTGATTTATACCGCCTTCAATAGAATCAATTTGTTCCTGTAATTCAGCCTTAATCCTTGCTGGGTTATATCCTGTTTCATATTGCGTATTCGCCCCAATTACAAATCTCTCAGCTGCTATGGTTCCAACCTTTATAGAATCAGCAATTACACCTTGACCAGTGGCAAAGGTACTCCATTGCCATTCACCGTTAATTTTCTTCGATGCATATGCGTTAATTCCTGCGCCTGTATACGTAGCACCATATGTAGGACTGGATTCATCGATATTTTCATTTAAATAACCTTCGTTTTCCAGCACGGTTGCACTTGCATACGAACCTGAAGAAATTAGTCGATTCTTACTCGTGTTAATCTCGCCTTCAATCCAGCTCGTATTAATCTGTCCATTTGTGGTAGTTACTTGATCAACAGTCCGAACAGTTTCGTTAACCCTGCTTAACGTATCCATAATACTTGGCTTAAAGTTAGATAAAACAACTCTTGACCGATTCGCATCATCTGGATATCGTTCGTATTCAACAATTCTAGACTTAACACTTATACTTAAGTCTTCATCATCAATCCAAACGGTATCTCCTATATTAAATGCTTCAGATTCATCATATCCTTCTGCATCCTTCAATTCGATTACATCAGCTTCGTATGAGAGCATTGGTGTATCTACTGTAGAGAGATAAGCAGCACCTTTTACCTGTAATACTGCCAAATCGTCAATATCCTCAAACGTAACCTCTCCACATTTCGGACGAGGGTATAAATTAATGTTTGGGCTATTGATTGGATTCGGTAATGCTATTCCATCCTTGCCATATACATAGAGTCGAGTTATTACATTTCGGCTATCTTTAGTACGAACAATACTCTTCAAGTTCTTGCGGTAGCTTATTCGAACCCCAATATCTTGCCCGATTTGGGGTCGGAAAGTGATATTAAAGTTATCACGTTTCATTTCACCACTTGTTAGAGCAATGAAGTGGTTTAATCCCCATGCTGCGCTTCTTCTCTCAACAGAAAAGTCATGATTCGTTGTAATTGCTGTTGCATTACCTTCGAATCTAGTTTCAGCTAAGATTCCACTCAAAATAGCATTTGCTGTAGCATTTGTGTATTGTAAGTTAGGTATATACTCCGTCAGCAACTCAGTGCTAATATGCTCAGCAAAAACATTGCATAATAGCTTACCCTCTTGATCACGACTATCATCAGTTGTACGAATTACAAACAATTGTCCTGTGATCTTTACAATATTATCCTCAACTAAATACTGAACACACTCATCCGTATAAGGAACTGTAAATTCGCAAGTATATTCAGCGTTCAAGCGTTCAAAAATACGAACACCTGAATCAAGCGTTGTTTGAATCACTCCAAGACCATAATGAGTGAAATCCGTCTCTTTACGGTTATATATGACTATGTAATTGTTACTCATTGCTATGACTTCCTTTATAAATACTTTGGTTTAATAAAAAAAGAAACAGTGCAATTAAGCCCTGTTCCATTAATTTCAACATTATTAGTGCCTGTCGCAAGCTTCAGCCAATCACCTGAAACTTTGTTGTTCTTATTTGTTGCCCCAAGTTTTGCGCTCATCTTATTGCAGTCAATAACAAGCGTTCCTGCTGATGATTTGGATTCGTTATATACTAGCGTTCTGCTCCCTACTTTTATGGAGAGAGTTGTGAAACTACCTGTCACTTCAATCATCGGGTGTGCTTCAATAGAACCGATATTATTAACCATATATGTGTTAGTACCTGTAATAACGAAATTACTCCTGATCTCACTGCCGTAAGCAAAAGGATCATAAGCAACAAGAGGAAGTATGAAAGTTGCTGTTCCTGAGTTTCGATCTACAGGCAATGAACCAGACCAGCGAACATAATAAGTACGAGTTGTATCAATATCTAATGTAAGCTGCATCGTCCTTGGTCTACCGTTGGAATCCAAAAGAAAAGCAGCCAGTGATCTCAATACACCCTGTAGAGTAACTGAGTTCGTCTGACTGCATGCACATGTAAGTTCAAACCGTTTTGGGGATAATGTTGCGCCAAAATCAAAAGCACCATGTCTACCAGCTATTGTAGCAATACTGTCCACTGTATCGGGTAGTATAGGGCGTGCTGATTCTCGTGCCATGAAGATTCCTAGTTCATTTGCTGTCTTACCGCCTAGAATAAAGCCTCCATTAGTAAGCAAATCCTTGCCCCCTTACCCTTGTACGTTGTAAACGTTCAAGTTCTTGAGCTATTAATTTAATATCATTATCGTTTCGCACATTCATGTTTTGGATGATAATATCACCACTTCTTACGTATTCACTATTTTCTTGCGATTGAGCAGCATTATTTCGTAATTGTAATGGATCAATAGTTGTTCTTGCATGTATAGATACTGCCTCTGACAGTTTCGAAGCCATAGCGCTTACTTCCTTAATCCTGTCGCCGATGCCGATTGCTAGCCCCTCACTGATGTTTTCGCCAAAACCCATCATTAGACGAGATGGAGACCTGATACCAAAAAAGTTTTTGATTCCATCACTCACGCTTGATGCTACTTCTTTAGCGGCATTTACGGCTTTAGTAGCCATGTTCTTAATACCGTTTACTAACCCCTCAATAATGTTCTTACCAATTTCAAAAAGATTGATTCCCTTGAAAAAGGACATCACATTATTCCAGATATCTGTAATAGTCGATTTTACATTATCCATCTTTTCTTTCACAGATGAAACGATATTTGTAAACTTTTCGACTACCGTATCGTAGCTATCCCCTAGAATGCTTTTGAAAAAGCCTTTTATAGCTTCTAATATATTGGACACTAGATTCTTTGCATTCTCCATTTGGTTTTTAATTGCATCTTTCATCCCTTGGAAATCACCAGTGACGAGGGCTTTGAGAAAGTCCAGCACATTCTTGAACGTATTTTTAAAATAGTCCAGAACGCTCCTGACAATCTCCTTAGCCGCATCCAAATATGACTTAATCGTATCAGATATGGACTTAAAAACTGTCTTACAAAAAGCTGAAATCTCATCCCAGTTCTTGTATAACAACACGCCTATTGCTATTAATGCAGCTATTGCAGCTACGACTAAAGTAACTGGCCATATTGCAGCGTTTAGTGCAACACCAAATCCAGCTGTAGCTCCAGTCATAGCTAATATTGTCGGTGTTAGAGCTAAAACAGCAGCCATCACTAAGCCTAAAACTGTGGCAATTACAGTAAGAGTAGCTGCCAAAGTAGGATTATTAGATGCCCACTCTGCAATTTTCGAAACTACCTCAGCGATGCTAGTTAATAATGGTGTCAGAGCAATCGTAATATCTGCTATTGCTTGCTTGAGCTGTACTGCTGGATCTGAATTGATTTGATTCATCTGTTCATTTAGTGTGTTAGCATTTTCGCCTGTTAGATCCATTGCACTACCGATACCTTGGAAAACAGAAATTATATTCTGACCTTGGTCTTCCCACTTTGTGCCGAAAACTTTAGTGGCAATCTCATTCTTTAATGCTTTATCTTCAATGCTATCTAGCCAAGTAACCATTTGAGACATGGCTAAAGAACCTAGTTCCCCACCTTCAGCAACAGCTTTTCCCCAACTTTGAAATGTTTCTTCTGCCATACCAGCTTGCTCTAATAGTGGAGTGACAGCAGCAGGGACTTCCTGTCCGAATGTAGCCATTTGGATACGAGCTTCTTTAACACCGTCATTGAGATTGTCAATGTTCCAAGTTTTCGTGTCGATACCAGCTTGAAATATAGCTTGAATTTCTTTTGCTGAAAAGCCTGTCTCCTTCATCTGCTGCCCATATTCAGCCATTGTATCTAATTGTTCTGGTGGAAATCCTGCTTTTAATAATGCATTGCTCATTGCTAAGGCTTCTTCATTGGTGATGCCAAGAGCAGCTGCAAACTCGTTTGTCTCTTGTATTAGCTCGATAAAGTCAATGCCTTGATATGCAGATGCTACTACCGCTGCCTGTTGTACAAGTGATGCATTAGCTTCATCAGATGTATCTTTGTTTAATGCCCATTGTCGGCGTAATCCTTCTAATGCTTCCACGCCATCAATTCCGTATGCTTGAATATCCAATAAAGCTGCCTTAATTGATGCTTTAGACTCTTCAGGAACATCAAAGGAAATATCAATTTTAGTATTTAAACTCGAAACATCAAGTGCAGACGAAACAACACCAGCTATACCACCACCAGCCGCTAAGCCCCCTATAACACTTGTGAGCTCAGAGCCAAATGAGTTTACTTCATTTCCAGCTTTCTTAGCTTCGCTTGCTACTTCTGACAATTCTTTTTTAATACTTTTTAGCGAGTTACCGTCATCAGCAGACTTCAGGGCTACTTTAAGTTTATCTATGTCAATACTTGTACCAAGAGACGCTTTACCAATCTTTTCGATGGCTGTATCTAATTGCTTCATGGATGCATTACCTGATTTAATCGCTTTGACTAATCCAACGCCCAATGTATCTGCAAAACGATCAACATCTGTTCCAGTTGCTGCGAATAGAGTCTGTAGTTGTTTCGTTTTGGTTTCAAGCTGTTGTTGCCCTTGAATAGTAGTAGCCAATTTTGTTTGAAGCCCACTAAGTGCAGACTCGGTATTGATAATCTCACGCTGAAACGCTCTGTACTGTTCCCCACTAATCTTACCACTACTAAACTGTGCATCTACTTGCGATTGAGCTTGCTTCAATGCATCTAGTTTTTTAGTAGTCGCCTCAATCTGACTTGCAAGCAGTCCTTGCTTTTGGGCAATTAGTTCAGTGTTTCCTGGGTTAAACTTGAGTGAATTTTCAACCTCTTTTAATTCGCTCTGTAACTTCACCGACTCTTTTACAACATCTTTAATCGCACGATCTAACTGAGTTGTATCGCCATTAAGCTCTATCGTTATCCCTTTAATATTCTTGTTTGATGCTATGACCAATCACCTCACTTTCCTAAAAACTATCGAAGTCGCTTTGAGTTGCTTTCCTCTTTTTATCTTTGCTCGGATGTTTTACATCAAAATACTCATGCATGTAATCGAGACACATGCCTACTGTCATGAATGACATATCATCGAGACTCAGATTTGACTCTTTGCAAAGCAAAAGGTACGTTTCGGTAGAGATCACCTCTCCACCTGACGTACCCTCTTGCGACTCAGTTACTTTTTTCCAGTCTGCACCGTTTTCATCAACATGTCCTGAAGCTCAGGAAGAATTTGAAAGATCGGAAACTCATCAAACGAATCCAACCACTCCAAAGGAGGCAGTATATCTTTATCAGCTGTTTTGGCATATGTCCACGCAACGTTATAAAAAGTCTCAAAGTTGACATTCGAGATATCCTCTATCTGCAAATCAGTTCCTTCTTTAATTTTGTTTATATCTATTTTGCCAACTAACGACACTAGATCAGCGAAAAAGTCACGATGAAACTGCGCCTTGTAACGCAATGGAATCGCTCCTGTAGATTTAAATGTTACTGATTTACCATCGATTACTATCGTTTTTTCCATATATTAATCCCCGCTTCCTGTTTTACGAAATACATTCTTGTACCAATTATTATAAATAGCATCAGATGTTGATCCTGTAGTTTTCGTTTTAACTCTGCGAACACCATCTAATACAATTGGACTAGATACAAAAGTCAATTCGTTAGTATTTGGCTCAGCAGTGTTTGTTTTTGTAGAAGATGCAACTGTTGGGCGGTTGGCAGTACAGTTGTACATCACATGTCTCGTCGCTTTAACGTCACCATCAAACTCAAAAAGTAGAGCAAATGGGCTACCTTTAGCATCTGCATTTTCGTGCAATAATCCGTCCTCTTCGTCGAACTCTTCGCCCAAACAATCTACAGCAAATGATTGAGGAATATTTGCTATCGTCAAAGTACCGTCATAACCTTGGTTGTTAGAAGCCGAATAATAAAGCATGTCATCAGCGTAAAACTCGATCAAGTCGCCACGAGGATCAGTAGTTAACTCAACCGCACCAGGTAGCGGAACTGGAGATAAAAATGTAACTTCACCAGTCGGAGAAATTGTATATTTAGAATAATAGGCATTTTTCAAACCAAAACTGACTTTATTTTCACTCATATTTTTATAACCTCACATTATATATTTTTTGAAATAAATTTTCTGACTCTATATAGGTTTCCGATGACTCATATGGAATCTCGTTTTCATCCAGCAAAGCTTCCACTTTACCTTCTGCCACCATATCTTTCCTGTCTGTATAAAGCTCAATGATGATAAAGTTCGATTTGGCATATACTCTGTTGTCAGCAAAGAAGTTGCTAGACTCGTCAACGAAATAAGTTATATAGGGAGGATTGGGTACTGGATGGGCATCTGTTCCCACAAAATGCGAATAAGCCACTGGATAACCAGTAGCTTTAAGCAGAGTATTAAGTTGCGTTAATGTCATGTATGTATCGCCTTCTCTACTCTAGCCTCAAATTTATCAATCAATTGTTGCTCGATAGGCTTAATATGTACCTTTCCAGCAACACGACCTCCTCCACGTTTTACGTGACCATACTCAAGTAAATGTGTTAGACGAAAATGATCTTCGTTATATAACACATAGCCTTGTTTAGTCTTTTTACGCTTCCAACCTTTTGCATAGTCTCCTGTATCCTTCGGACTGTTTGACTGTAATAATGTCACACCTTCTTTTGTCAATTCATCCTGCGCTTTGTGCATTTCTTTTTTAAGATCGTCTGTGTATTGAGAAACAGCTTTTGCAATCTCTTTAGCTAAATCAGATACTTTAGCCATTTCCAATCACCTTCTCGCATGTTAATTCGATCTCTTCATTGTTTACTGCATATGTACGAATGACTTTATAAGGAATATCTTCATATTTAATTTTTGTCTCGTTGTTGTATTCGAATCGATGAACCTTTAATACTTTAGTTGGCTTCAATCCATTTGCTGCCGCATTATAAAATTCGCTTCGACTCACAGACAATTCACAACAAAGTACAGTCTGTTCTATTGGCACGGAAAGTTGATTTCCAATCTCATCCTCGACAATAGACTTAGATATTAATGTAACTTCATTATCATAAGTACTACTCATGCTGACCACCGCCAACATGAATCATTAAATTATGTAGTCGATACTGTAAATGTCTCGGCATAGCTAATTTACCCTGCTCTGTCCCTTCACTTACCGACTTATAACGCCAAGCTGCATAGTCACAAATAAAAAGAAGATGATAAGAGTTTGAATCATTAAGACTCAAACCTTTCTCACCTTCCAACTCCTCTATCACGCCGTTAACGATAGCTGTAATATATGTATCTCTATGACTTGATCGGATACCAAGTCTTTCTTTTACTAAATAGACTATAAGGGTTACATCCATCCCATCGCCCCCTTAATTGTTGCAATAATATCTGCTTTCAACATTGATGTGGTAACTGGAATATCATGACTATATGCGAAATTAATTAACTCCACTTTAGTCATTGATTCCACATTTACCACAGGAGGCAGCGTGAAAGCAGTTATTACTCCCCCGATGCTGGCTCAACAATTGTAGCAAGCACAAAAGCTTTAGCGTTTACAGGCTTACCATCATAACGACCTTTGCCACGGAAAGCTGTTTGATCTTCGCTGAATTTTACATGCGAAGAGCTATCAATAGTAATATTTTCACGTTCAACAAGCGTATATTGCTGGAAGTCACCGAACAATACTTCATCACTAGACAAGTTATTGTTAAATACAACTTTCAAACCTAGCAAATCAGGATTATTAAGGTTCGGAAGCTTACCTACAACATTGCCATTTGAGTCTACTTGGATACTATACTCGACTAAACGATTGTAATAAGTGGAACGCTTCATAACCGCTACGATCTCACCGATGCTATCAGAACCTGTGTCGATTAGACCAATTTGTTTCACAAGATTTTTAATAAGCTTTTCATTTGCTTCTACATTCACTTTGTTAGCCGCAGGTAGACTCGGAATAACTCCAGTTGGCTGCTTATTTGCTGAACCTGTACCCTTTACGATTGCTAGATCAAGAGCCTTAGCAATTGCACGAGCTATCTTTTTAGTCACATAATCATCAAGGTTAATGATGCTGTCTTGCAACAAGTAGTTATCAACAAATGTAACCTTACCAACCTTAAATCCATCAAAATCAACGTTTGTAATAGTACCTACATCACCTGATGGAACAGATGCGGATTGCTCAATCCAAGTGGCTGCTGCAGTATCAGAGTCGACTAGAATACGAGTAGTACCTTTGACTTGGATTTTATCAACTAGTGGATACAGCGTTGTAAAGTCGCCCATGATGTCCATGATTCGATTTACAACAACCTCTGGAATTGTAAGTTCTCCACCTGTTACAGCACGAAGATTCTTAAACTGTTCATAGAAATCAACAACCTCGCTGCGCTTGTAATAGTCACCGTTTTTAATCAATTCACGAACTTGCATTTTATTCATATGTACATTGCCTCTTTTCTCATTGTTATTTGTGTGGTTACGACTTTCATTTGTTGGAACTTTGCTATTAAGTTGTTCTAACTCGGCTTCCAGATCACTGATTTCTTGTTCAAGTGTACTTTTTTGACTCTCAAGTTCGGTTTTGTCTGCGTCTAGCTTATTAACCTCTTCCTCAAGAACCGTCATTTCTTCATCTGTTTGTGCTTCTTCTACCGCAACTTCTAGTTCAGCGGAACGAGTATTAAGCTCCAGTTCATCGGCTAGTAACTCTGTCAACACCGATTTACGTTGCTCAATCTTTTTATTAAGCATGATTTGTTTGATTGCCATCTAATTTAATCTCTCCTTTAGTTTTTGCTTTCGTTGCTCTAATTGTCTTGCTTTGTATTGCTCTACTTCAGCATGTCTGGCTTGAACACCAGTTGCTTCATATGCGGGAAATGTGACCACCGAAACTTCATGTAAATCAATTTCTTCAATCGTCCATTTCACTGTCCCATCATCACGCCAATCAGTAGACTCTTTATTTATGTTAAATCCGAAAGAGCATTGATCTACGTCTCCACGTTTAACACGCTCATAAAGATTAACTGCATCCGTATCTTTCGAATTGACCTTAATACGTCCCCATAATCCATAACTATCTGCTTTAAGCTCCAACGTTCCTGACTTGTTTCGTCCTAGTACCAATGAAGTATCATGATTAATCAAAGCTCGAACATCATTGCTAAGTGTATTATCAAAAGCACCTAAAGCAATTTCCTCATAAGCTCCTCGCCATAACTCAGTTTCCTTATTAAATACTGCAAAGTAGCCTTCTATATAAATCTCTTGAGTATCAGATTCACTGCGAGTTTTAAGTTCGGATTGAAGGCTTCGTGTTAATTTATCGTTTCTGTTAATCGTCATCACCTCCTTTGGTGAGTTTCTTTTGATCACCCATCATAGAAGCTGGTATAAAGTTCTCAAGGATGACGAGCTGATCCAATCCTTCTTTAGGTGACATACCTATCCAGTCTCGAACTTCATTGCCTTCCATCAGCCCACGAATATATAAATTGGAACTAACGTCTGACAACTCTTTAAGATCGTAAGCATATAGGCTTCGAGGGTTAAACTTGAAATACATATCAGGTGCATAGAGTAATTTTCGAGTCATCTCTTGAACGATACCTTGTGCTAATGGCAAGATACGAGTATTGATAAAGGAGTTGTATTCGTCTTTCTTGAAATCTCCAACACCCACAAAAAAAGCTGGCACTCCTATGAGTCCAGCAACTGTTCGTTTATCCAGTTGTACTGCTTCGTTGATTGCTAAATCGTTTAGTGATAATGGTCTAACCTCTTGTACTTCTAACATTTCCGCTGGAATAATCCAAGGTTGCCCCGCTTCAGATTTTTTTAGGTACATATCATATACCTTGTCTCTACCTTCTTCGCTTGATAACTCCGCTGTCTGGGCATCAACTTTCACAATAAGGCTAGGCATATACTTGCCACTCATAAAACTCTTTTTGGTAGCTGTTGCCTGCTTTAGATTATGTATGATATCTTTCAATGCAACCCTATAGCCTGTTCCTATCCATGGTCTGTCAGGATCGGGATTCATCGCAAAGTGCAATACTTCGTTATGATCGTAGAGATTATCTCTGTATCTAATCTGATAGCTATAATCGGTATCATTAAAGCTAACCTCATTGGCTTTCAGCGGTATTAATTCATTAATTAAGCCATCTTTGAATTGAGGATAAATAACACAGTTTCCATCGCCAGTGGTGAACATGGTATTGACAATGTTATACATCCAAGTCTTCCGAGTCATTAACGAATATGGCTCTATATCAATTTTTCGTGATAATTGATTACGAACTCTCACATCACCTTTGTCTGTATTTTGCATCAAGTGTATAGTCATACTACTGATGAGATCGGCAATCTTATGTACTGCCATCTTGACTTCAGGATTGTCAGAGAGCCGAGAATATCCAGTTACGCATAGTGTATCGAAAGCTTCAGGCGATAGTAAAAACCCTACATTAGCTTGCTCTGATCTTTTTTGCTGTTTTGGTTTTGCCTTTGTTGTCATGTCTCACCTCCTCCCTTATTGCCATTGAGCCAATTGCCCACTTGTCGTGATGTAGCCATATCTTCAAGCATCTGGCAAGCAGCAAAAACAGACGCATCAAATAAATCGATGCGCTTATCATCTTCAACCTTCTCGTATTGAATCATGTCATCTGTCTTCTCAATGGCTCTCACATTCTGAATACAATACTCATAAGCTTGATTGCTAACATAATAAAACTCTTCGTTTTTCGTCTTGACTTCGATTCGTCTAAACCCTTCCGATTTACGATGAAAATACTGTGGTTGATTATCGATACTAAAGCCACTCTGCTTCATTTTGTTATAGAACTCTCGCCCAAACTTAATATCAAACCCAACCTTCTTAATTTTGAATCCTTGTTTTCTCATATTAATAAACCAGTTAACAATATCATCATAATGCACTGTAGCAGTGTTGGAGAGGGTCAGATTTCCATCATCCTGCCAACCGAACAATGGAATACCATCATCATTAGCTTTCTGATGTGCCTTTAACAACGGAAAGAAAGCATGCGTGATAGCAATATCAATATCCTTCTTTTGATTATTTTCAGTTATTGTATATCTACCATAGAGACATGCTGCGGTTAAATCGTGCAACTTCGATAGATCAGCGCCACCATACCAGTTGATAGGAAGTTTCGCCAACTCAGCAAGTGACCAATTATATTTACGATTCGATGCTTTAAACTCGTTTATGTCGAAGTATGCCTTCAATGATGAAGTAAATATATTTAGAGTTTTATTAAAAAACTCCAAGCGAGTCTGCGGATCATTAGCTGCTAATTCTGCATCACGTAATAAATCATCTAATGTTACTGTAACGCCAAGTGATGGAGATGCCATCTCTAATATTGTTGAATCTGTGTAATTAGTAACATTGCCTTTTTCGTCTTGGTCAGCTTTGCATATAAAGATGAAGTATTGATCATCGTTAATTGTTCCATTTAATACTTTCCGACAGTATTCAAGGCGATTGGCAAGGAATCCTGAAGGCTGATCTCCGGCAGTAGAAATAGCAATAAGCAATTTATTTCGATATGCTTTCTGAGCATTTTTCATTAAAGTATAACGCTTAGAGGATTTCCAGCTATGAACCTCATCAAGTATGAGAAGATTAGCATTTAATGAGTCTAATCGCTCTTCGTCACTTGCTAGTGCCTGAATATAAAAAGAGCCTTCGTTCTTACCAAAATCCTTGGTAATCGAATGCTCTTGATTATTGTCACGTATTCGCATTGCTTTATCTTCATAGCGTTTAACATTATATGTAAGGAAGCCAAATGATTCCATTGTTTGCTTTAGGCTGTTTGCTACAATGTATAACTTACTTCCACTTTTACGTTCGAGTATTGACAATGCCCAACCTAGTGCTGCTGCAAATGCTGTCTTCCCCTGTTTTCTTGGCAAGAAGCATAACACCTCTTGATATCGTCTAAGTAATGTACCAGCTTTGAAAAAGCCTAGTAAATTGACAACAAAGAACTTTTGCCAAGGTTGAAGTATTAACGGTTCTCCTCTGAGTGGTATACCATTTAAGTCTTCGCCTTGTTGATGCGTAATTGTTTTTTCTATCAGACCAATCACAGAGTCAAATTGTTCCTGTCTAAAATCCAAGTCATCACGCTTCAAATCATCAATGAACCTTTGGGCAGCTTGCTTGTTTTCTTTACACGCTACCTTTTTGCCTGACACAATCGACTCAGCATACACTAATGCAACATAAAAGTGAGAAGAAGTAATATGTGATAAATCCATTTAAATCATTCCGTTTTGTCGCATGTATTGATCAGGAGTCATTGATTTAGGAGCTTCATTTTGCTGATGAATAGCATTAGGTACAGGTGGAGTATCTTGTTTGAGGGCTTTAGCATTGAGCTGTAGTCTATCGCTATAAGTCGCTATGTCCTTCCGAAGACATTCCATTGCTGTCAATATTGGAACCTTCCTTTGATTCGTTGCACCTACTTTATTGGTATGCTCTTCAGTTATCTGATAACCCGAATCAATAAATTGCTGCTCGAATAATTGATACTGATAAACTAGCCCAGCATATATATCAATGATTTGATCGAATTCTTTTTTGTATGTATTAAGTGATTTCATGTGTTTTATCGTCTGTTTCCTGATTTGCTCTTTTGACTTTACACTCAATGTATCACTCCTTTCCCAAAAATTTATGAAGCGTGGAGGGAAATGGCTACCCTATCCGTTCCCTAAATACTTTATTCAACTAAAGCAACATAGGGGGGATTGCTTCATTTCTTCCTCTCTGCCATTGCTCAAACTTATGCTTTACTCGTTCTTGCCATTGCTTGCCTAACTCGGTCATCTCATGTCCATCTCTAATATGCATCGCATTATGTTGCTTCTCACATAGACTAATCAAATTCCAATCTACAAAAGCTAACTCAGGATAAAACTCAATAGGATAAATATGATGTACAGTTGTAGCTGACACACTCATACCATACCGCTTACTCTCTTGACACATGTATTCGTCTCTTCTTAATATGCTTGCTCGTTTTTGTTTCCATCGTTTTGTTTTATATATAGGTCTCATATCGGAAGGCACTCCAAAAAATAATAAAAGCATCCACTTGGGATGCTAAAGTTAATTAAACTAATAATTCTAAAGTAACTTTTGTTAATACATTCTTTACTATATCTATTGGTAACTTCATCAATTCCAAGCCTTGCTTACTTGCTACTTCTTTCGCTTTGCTTAGTACCGTTTCACTTCTTGCAGAATCCAAAAAGTCATGACCAGTCCATGTTAATCTTATTGGCAAGTACTGTATACCATCGGAAGATGTTGCATCAATTGCTTTAATTAAACCTGCTTCTTTCATGAGTCCTAAATTATATTGCACATGCTCATCATCAACATCATCTAGATATAATTCGAGTCCTGAGTCTTCGGCTGGTCTTTCTTCAATTACTGCAAGAAGTCTAATTATTAACTCTATATCTCTTTTCAAACTGCACACCTCCACAAAACAAGAACATATGTTTCTTTTATTGTATCACATTAATATGGAAGCGTCATCCATGTAAATTACTCAATATACCCCTTTTTAACATTAACTATTCCCATCGTCACCGTACTAACATTACCATCAACATCCCGTATCTCGCATTCATGCCTATACACACCAGACTTAACATTTACCGTATCTGCAGAATCAAGCCTAACTTTAATCACACTACTCTCGCTAGCCTCATTAACTTCAACAAAATTTCCATTTCCTGATTCCTTGCTGACTATCTCAAGTCCATTTTTATGCATCAGCCACTTAACAATTGAACCAGTCAAATCCTCATCAATGACAATATGAATGTCAGTTGAATCGCCATTAATCATCTCGAAGTTTTGATTTATTGCTGTCACATTATATGCCTCCTCTCAGTATTATTGTTTTTTGTCGTTTGCCTTTCAGCATAATCACTGGAGGTTTAGAGCCTTTAAGATACACACGTCTAATCAACTCAACGCCATCTGACATCTCGATTATCGTAATTAGTATCGGATATTGTACAATCTGCTCTTCAAATAATCGTTGGATCATCTTAAATCGACTACTCGAATCTTGATATACAATTATCTTAGTTGGATAAGTAACACTCAAGTCATCATATATGACAACTTTTGTCGGATAGTTATAATCTGCATCTGCATATACCAATTGTTGAATTGGATGCTCAATACCAATGTCACTATAAATAAGCTGAACCATATCATAATGATTAGTCACATCACTATAAACAATCTGCCTAGTAGACACATTATCAGACATATCCGAATATATTCGCTGCTCTAAAGTGTATGTATAAACAACATCCTCACTGCTCGGCGTATCCTGAATGAATGTGCCACCTGATATAATCGCATGATTGCCATTACCAGACTGGTCTAGTCCATTGCCCAAAGTAAAATCATAGTGAGCTGCTAATATTCTGCCTGCTCTAAACAGTTTTATGTCGTATATCCTGCCTTTTAAAAATTGAGCAATTGAGTTTGTAAAAAACCATGAATATGTACTACCAGTATTTAAACCACTTTTTAATACCCCTCGCATTACATGCCTTTGCCCAATAGTCAAAAATGCTGTATTAAATACCACCTGCACACCATCAACATATATAGCTGCGAAACTATCAGCAACTTGGATATTTAATGTTGTACTATTGAAATTTATTCCATAATTTCCGAAGTTAACTATTCGATGCCATGACTCATGTTCTTCAATGATAAAATCCATTTCAAACTCAACTAAATTATTTGCTGATATTGGAGTTTGAAGTTTATCATCAACACCATCCATAAAGAGGTAATAGCTCATCGATACTACCCCCTATGCTCCTCAATTATTTCGCATGGCTTAGTAACTTGTTCATCATGCGAACACAAATGCCAATTGATATATGAACCACTGTTAGCATCAACAAAAGGCTTCAAATCATCGAATAATCTAGTTTTGTCAGCATCTGTATTAACCCAAGCCTCAAACACGAATAAACTTGCCTCAGTCTCATCAATTATCGAATCGCTTACCAATCGCCAAAGTTGATAGTCATTTATAACAGCAATAATCGCATCGCCATTTGCAACTTTGATCTGTCCTCGTATACTGTACTTCATAATTAGACCGCATACTTTCTGCTGCTAATTGTAAGTTGAATATCGCTCTTATTTACCACATCAGCAACAGAAGAAGTTGTCACCTTCACCCAAAATGGCTTTCCAACACTATTATCAGCTATGTCAGCCATACTTAACGATGAAGCAAATGTTCCAGCTGCTCCACTAACGTCAGGAGCCAAGCTGACCCAAGAAGCCTCGCTTGTACCTGTAGTGTCATTTGGCGTTATCACAATATCCTCAAATCTTCTAATAGCATCGCTATTGAACAGCCAAAGTCTTACTGTAACAGCCGATCCTGTTATTGGATGCTCAGTTGTAATTGGATTTGATTCGCTTACGATGTCGGTTAGTGCTTGATTTTTTGATATTTTTAACATGTATATACCCTCCTTCTTCCTCTAAAAATTCAACAATTCCGTAATCGTCTACTGTATATTTAATCTGTATCACCTCATAGCAAAAAGAGAGCACCTCGAAGGATGCTCTCGAATGTTTATGTATTAGTTAATTTTAAAACCTATGTAAAATTCTAAATATTACGAAGCAACCAATATATTTTGCCTTCGGATTTATGATTACAAAATTCCATTGTGGCATGGTCGTTATGTCTGATGTATCGGTCGTTCTCATTGTAGTAAGCAAATATAAAGTCGTGGAAGCTTTTATCAAAATTCGACATATCAAAAGTATCTTGATGTACATATCTTAGATAACTGATAATCGGTTTAGACCAATCAATATTAATATCCTCTTTATTTGGTAATTGCCACGTTGGAAACTCTTTTTGCCATTGACGATATACTTCTGGCTTAATTAATTTTGGCTTACCATTGACAATATCAGCATCTACAATATAATTCTCGCTGAATGGGTGCTTATCAATAACAAAATATTTACTAATGTCAGGAGGAGTTAGATTTTTAACTTTTTTAACCAACTCATCTTGAGACATTTGTAATTTTTTGATCGCCTTTGTTTGTGCAGCCTTTTGTCCACCATTCTTTTTGTTTTCTATCTTGTGTCGATAATCCTTAATATCAATAATCAATTGTTTAAGATTATAGCAATTCCCTATATTAGACACTCCATCCAGAGCTAATCGGTCATGTAATCTTTCAATTCCAGCAATCGCAGAAGCAGCTCGAGTCATTCGTGTTGCGCTATCCATATTGGCTACATATTCATTAAAGTCATGTACCAAGTCATCTATAGTTTTCATGTCTGCATTAGCAAACGTTTTAATCGTTCGCCCTGTGCTAAATCGAATAGCATTGAGATCATCCAATGTTAATACTTTATCTTTAATAACCTTATCTGTAATTGCTTGAACATACTCACGCTTTTCCGCTAATTCCTCAGCCATTTCCTCAAATGCTTTAGTGTAACGATATGTAAATAATGTAGCTTCATCACCAGTGAACTTATTAACGAGCATTGAAAAGCCTTGGCGATCCATTGTAAATATAGGTTGTCGTTTTCTCTGCTTATTAAGATATGATGACGGCGAAAAATTCCGCTGTCCTAATTCGGGAATTAAATCAATGAACTTTCTGATTTTCTCAAGGACATCTTTATGTTCTTTCCCATAGTATTCGGCTACCTTCAAACTACTTGTTACAATCTTACCTTCATTATTTACTGTTAATCCAAATTCCTGTTCAAACTTTGACAATACATTACTCATCTTCTCCACTTCACCTTATCCTTTTCTCGTTTTATTGTTTTGGGCAACAAAAAAGGGAGCAGCATTCACTACTCCCTAACGTTGCGTGTCGATGTCACATCGATACAATAATTGATAAAGGAATTACCCTTTCGGCAAAGTTACCGAATATGAATATTTTGTTATTGGGCTATCATCAGCGACAGGCCAAATAAAAAACCGCCTAAATTGGCGGTTGAATTGACTCATTATTAACTGTGACCATGAATTCTTTTCTGTTTAATTTGCTTAGCAAATCAATTATTGCAGCAAGTGCAAGAAAAAATATCCCTGATATTACTCCCGATACAGTCAATGAGACCGTCATTGTTAAATCACTTTTGTATGCTGCGTTAAGCGAATCGTAACGACCTTCAATTAAATAATTATCAAAGTTTGTTTTTGCAGAACTTTCCCAAAATTCCACATCTTCTTTCATATCGCTTAATGAGGATATTTTACTAATTCCGAACACTAATCCAGCAATTATAAACAATGCGCCTGTAATAACCAGTACATATTTCATAGGACAACCTCCAGTACCTATTTTTAACAGTATATTAACATCTATGTACGAATAGGTCTAGAGATATATTTATTTTAATCCCCACAGGGATAGTATACAAAATCCGAACAAAAAGCTCGGATTTATCGGAGGAATTGAGAGTATGTTAACCCATATATTGCGGACTCTCAAAACATTTGCCCATATATTTAATGCCAGTGAGCAAACAGGTAACCAGTATTACACTGGCTATGCTGGCAGAGAGAGAATAAGTCTAATGATATTATACGGCATCTGCCTAGAGTCTTTCTCATTCTCTCTCATTATAAAAGGTTAAAATTATACCAATAAAACTCATATATTGCAACACTTTTTTCAATGTGTCTAAATGCAAGATTGTATCATTTTTTGCCGATCAAATCCCTCTCTTTTTGTTTCTCATTGATGCGTTTTTTGGCACATCCTGTGCAATATTTACTCCGATTACTCTTCATTTTTACTCTCTCAACACAGCCATCTGTAGCACATTCCTTACTTTCAATCACTCCACACCACATCAAATATTTATCTACAAACTTACCACTGAAGTCGTCAACGGTGATAATTGCAGGGCTTTCCTCATTAACAAAATTAATCTTAGTGCTGTATCCACGGACTGGACTAGTCAACCCATATTGTTTCAACTCAAAACGCATCATAGCATGCTCCTCAAGATTTCCCTTGATCCCAGCGTCTTCTTTAATCTGTTTCCAGTCAGCATTAACATAATAATCACTTTTCGCCTTAAGCACGTATTCAACCTTTGCATACACAAGCAAAGTAAACGCTAGTTTTCGATGATCTAGTTGTTCAAGTGTTTGGATTGCTTTCAATTCAGCTTCTGTTACTACTACTTTATCCACTACACGCAATGTAAAATTTTCACGCTTTTCTATATCAGTCACTATATTGTTAATCATATCTAGCCATTCTCCATTATGTGCAACCATAAAATCTTGAATTTTTGCTATAGTCTTTTCTTTTCCGTATTTTTTACTAAGGTAATGTTTAGCCAATAATCTAATCGTGTCCTTCTCTTCTCCCAATACCTTCTTATCCCTCAGCGACTTCTTCACAAAGCCAACCTCATCTGTAATTATATTCATGCCAACATCGCCTGCTTTTTATTAACTTTTTTCATTCTATAAATCTTACCCTTCCAATTAAAATCGCCCGAATTATCATTCACCGGTATGTTTATCTTATTATCATTACGATCTAGCAGGTTGTTGATAATCTGTTCGCCACATATATCCCAAGCAAACTGCTTGCTATGCTCAGTCTTGTAACACAATTCGACAACAATGTTAGTCAATACTTTAAAGTCTGAGCATACATTTATGGCCTTTTCCTTAAAAACATCAACAAACAATTTTCTCATAAGTTTCTTCTCTACTTTGTCGATTTTCTCCTGATCTTTTACACTCTGAATGTAAGCGGCAGTTGTTTCTTTATACTCGGTGTAAATCATCGCTACTTCGTTATACTGATCTGCTGTATAACATACATCTGACATTAATATCCGATAATCGAATGCATCCCTATCTTCCATCTCTTCATTTGTAGCTCGATTACGCTTCTTAAATGCTTCTTCAATTTTCCAACAAACACGGTTCATAGTGGACTTGTTAAATGTTAATGGACTGCGGATATTATACCAACGTAGAAACTCGGTTTCCTCTTCATTTCTAGATATCTTTGTTTTCAACTGATCTACCGTCATTCCAAAATTCGAAATGCAATAAAACAATTGTTCATCTCTGAATTTCTTCCATTCTTTCATTGTATGCTTATAACGATAGATGAAGAAATATGGCTTCTTATCAGCAACGATTCTAGCATCTTCTGATGCTGGCTTATTCGCTTTCCAATTCGTCCACTGTTTCGGTGTTTGTTTGCTGATAATCCCTTTAGCTTTATCAATTTCATTTTGTTGTAATAGCTGGCTCATTTGAATCCTATCCGTCAATGTAGCATATTCTTCACTATCTGTTGGAAACTGCTCTCTCAAATCAGTCATGCTACTTGCCATATTTGTTATACTGCCAATCTTGTTGCCGAATGACGCTTTAACACTCTTGAATACTTGTGATTGAGTTACCTTATCTTTTTTGGCAGACTTACTCTCGCATACAATTGTTTGCAGTTTACGCACATTACGAAGGATTACTGGGTTTGGTGTGGTGTAGCATAAATCGCCATCCATATCACAAGTATTAAGTGCTAACAGCGTATTATCATGACAATTGAATATTGTAATTGCTCCCATATGTTTATACCATTCCGTCATTTCTTTATCAGATACAACATCTAATACTCGAATCGATGCCTCTGCAACCATTGGTGCACGGAATACAGCAACTTTCTCCTTATTTCTGCTATGCCAATGCTCACTGTAAAGTTGACCAGCCTTGAGCAATCCTGTAGCTTTCTGCTTAAATATTGATTGACATAATACATAAGGATCGCCACTTACTAAACTAAAATTTGATTCAATCCTGAGTTCTCCCATCTTCGCACCGTTGATCCTCTTTGAAATCATCTTATTTATCGTGTCTCTAACAAATGGATCATTAATCATATTAGGTTCGACTTTTAAAGCCTTCGATATGTCACTATGTTCATGGTCAAAATTATCTAAAGTGGTACCCTCGCCATTCAGATACATAATACTTTTTCGCCAGTCTCTACCTTGTACATCCTTAATTTCATTTATTGTTGGTTGTATCAATTCAACAATATCGTCATCTGACAAATGAAGGGGTTGTATAAATTGATAATTGGTGTCTCTTTGCTCATCCAAATATTCAGGTGCTACTTTGGCAACTCTCATACCGTATCCATTGACTATAGACTTAGCCATATAATCATCCCACGATGTATAACTAGACCACAGTTTAAGCATGGATTCAGTCAGTAAGATATCTGCCTCATAAATGTTATGTAAATCGTTATGTAAATCGTCAGACCATACACTTGATACTTTATTATCCTTGGCAACATCTCGTGCAAATTTATGAAAGTCGAACGTATAAAGCATACCCTTCAAAAAACTACCTCTGATTTGATAACCTCCACTTGTATATCCCAGCCCAAGATGCTCACTCCATTTAGCCGCAAAAGTAGGAGAGATTAGACCGAATCCATCGGAGATGTTATTAGTGACCTTATGATTACGTCTCGTCTCAATTGTAGGTTCGCCACTAGTATCAGTTATGAATGTAACATCCTCAATCACATCCATATAAGCATCTGGAACAACGATTACGCCTGCTGGCATGGGAACAGGAACACTACTACTAAATGTTAATGCTCGATAAGCTTCAAGTTTTGCTGGAACTATCTCAATATCTTTATTCCTATCATTTTCTATCCGTCTAAACAATTCAGCATGAACCTTGTCTGAAGCATAAATACTAGTTGACTCTTTACCACCATTTGTTGTTGTGACTAAATACTGAAATGTAACACCATTGAATATGAAACCTTTATTCGCACGATCAAAATGTGATTTATTATCGAAGACGATTTCAATAATGTCATCAATGAATTTGTCCTTAGTTCCGCTAATCTCTATAACAAAATCTATAGCTTGGGATTGGGCTAGATATATGATTTGCTGATTATTTGCTGCATCTTGACGATTAAGTGTAAGATTCCATTCTTGCTTAGCAAATACCGTTGAATTGATTTTATAAATTTGGTGTAGATTAAGTTTCATTTAATTCCTCCTAATATTCATATTTTCGTTTTATGTATGACGTGAATAAATCTTAGTTCAAGTGCCTACCGCAGAAACAAAGATCGTGTTTCTTTGGTTCGCCCTACCAAAAAAACCGTTGGTATGTCGTTGATAAGAGATTTCGAATGCTCAAGAATTAATAACATGCCGTGAGGGGGTTTGGGGGTGGTGCGGCTGGAGTCACGGTTGGTTTTGCTTTGCGATAGCAAAGGAAAATAACTGTGCGAATTGATATAGCACCCCCAAGATTAAACTTGGATTATGATGATATAAAAGTGACCGACTATTACTATATATATAGAATAAATTTCCGCCACTTTTTAATTATTTATGCTTTATGTATTTCCATCCGTTATCATCAATAAAAACATTCCAGTTGATTCGTTCAAACTCTTCTATGATTATTTTCTGATGATGTTTATCATCCCAATATTCATTGATCCACTTTTTAAAACGAACATCAATTTTGCCTATACTATGCTTTTTAAACTTATCTAGGTCTTTCAATTTGTTCTGGATGCTTTGTAATCGTTCCTTCACCTTAACTCTAAGCTCAGTTTCATCCTTAAGGCTATATATTGCTATGCTCGAATCTGGTAGTTTGTAGTGCATCTTCAAACATTCGAGCCAGCCTAGTTTGTTTGTGTAAATGAATACGAACGCTTTGCTGTTGTCAGACATATTTCTTAACCTTGTTCTATGTATGATTTGACTCAAATCCATTAATACCAGCGACTCATACACTTTTTGTACCTTCTCATCACTGAACCATTCAAGACTATCCTTCTTTGGTTTACCCTGCTTTAATGATATATCTATAGATGTTCCATGCAGTCCAATAGCTTGTAGTTTGTAATATGAAGGGTGGCGTACAGGAAGGGACAGTAAAGCAATTCCATCATACTTATTAATGTCGTTGTCGCCAGTGGAGTTAAGTAAGGATATGGCTGTATTTGATTCGGAGTCAACTTTGTTAGTAAAATATTTCTGACGTTCACTTTCATTGATCACACCGTTCTCAACGTATTTCTGAATATCTCCTTTCAATGGTAAGGCCAGGATTTTCAAGTTTGATTTTTCTCCAATTTTTTTAAACTCTAATAATGATTCAGTAACTCTTAAATGAGTATCATCTTTCTTACGACTTTCCTTTGAAGTGCTAACATCAACAAAGTAAATTTTCAATCTGTCTTTGTAGTTATGATAATTGGTATTATGTATGTATTCGAATTTACCATGATCATAGAAGATATTAACTATGCTGCTGGTACCATCCAGAATTAGCATATGTCCGAACTGCTTGTAATCAATGAACTTACTGCAATAGATATTTGTCATCTTACCATCACGATTTATTACACCTACTGAGTCCGAGAAGAATAATTTTTGAAACCATGTAAACCTTCTATGTGATTTTGGTGTGAGTGTGATTTCTTTAAACTGATTTATTGCAGCTAAAACTACATCATATTGTGGACTTCCCTCAATGGATCTTCCAAGTTTCCTAGTCGAGATTGACGTAACATCGTTATCGGTTGCTTCCAACATCTCTAAAGCAAATATGTTATTGATAACCAATCGTGCTCTTTGAATATCCTTTCTTGACATTTTACTTTCATCAATTAATTCCATGCCTTCATTAAACCAATCGACACTGTTATTAAATTCACCTATATCGAATATTTCTGAGTCGAAGAAGATCGGCATTTCATCAACAATTACGATACGTTCTGTGGTGTAGCTCCAGCCTACAGAAGCATCGACATGGTATGAATGGAATACTGAATAATCACCGCTTCCAGTTGCTATATCTCGAAGTCTCTGTTGTGTAATCCCTACGACCTTATATTGATGAATATTGTCTTTGTAATCATCGTAGTTCCTACTCGTAATCATTTTTACTCCGTTTTCCATGCCTTTTGATCTAGCATACTCTGCCACAGGTTCTAACACGTTTTCCATTGATTTTTCTTTGTTGAAAACCAACAACAATGGGACATCACTTTGTTCAAGCATCATCTTGCTGACTATTTGAAGTGCTGTAGACTTGCCCCCACCCATTATGCTGTTAGTGACTTGCCTTATGCTCAACTTATTTTCTGTTTCAATATTATATTTTGCATCATTGATAAATCGAATGATGGTGTTTATTATGTCAATAAACGTTTGTGAATGAAGATTGTTAATGACTCCATCTGGTATGTATTTCTTCAATAAAAATGGTTCGAACGATTTAAATTCTGATAATTGTGAAATAAAGAGCCTATCTTGATTCAAAGTATTCCTCCTGATATTCATCTACTTTTTGTTTGACATTCGCAATCTCGTGATGTATATTTGATTATAATACTTCATATGTGTGAAGTTTCAATAAAGCTAGACATGCACAAGCATAGGCATCACCCCAAAAATAGAATAGGAAAATATACAGACGCAATGAAACACTTGTGTCTATTTGTAATGTATCATTTTCGAAATGGAAAAAGCAATAGTTTTAGACGAATCTAAAAAATAAATTTCAGTCACTATTTTTAGTGGCTTCTTATTTTGTCTGCTTACTCTATATATAGACAGCACTCACCTATTTGTCAATTTGACCAGCAGAATCTTTTACGTTAAATTACCCTGTTTTATCTTCCTCGAACTGGTGCATATTCAAACTTATTACCGATATCCTCTAAATGGCTTAATTCACTCTTTATTCGTCTCATTGCCGTCCCTCTTATAGTTACATGTAGGTTAGAGTTAAAATATACTCGCTGCATGTAAACATCGAATGATTGTATCAGATTTATATTGGCAATTATCTTTTTATCCACCAATCTAAATTCCCTTCTGCAATTATCCAAAAAATCGTGCATTTCTTTAAATTGAAGATTGCTATCATATCGCTTACCATCAATCACAACAATATTTATATGGCTGCTAAATCCCTCTACATAAGCAATCTTATTGACTGCAACTGGTTCAAAATCATTTACCCCTAGCGGCAGATAAATCATTGAATTGTTCGATTTAACTAAACCGCAAATCTCCTTATTAATATCAATGTTATGACGACCTGTAAATAATCGAACGAATCCTTTTACCAAAGCAAATTCCTCCTTCATGAGATTGGAGCGCACCAATTAGATGCGCTCATAATGTTTGTACTACTTTTGCGGATCACAAAACCACCACAATTTAGCTGTAAAAACTGCTGGTACAGCCAAAATCGCTGTCAGAACAATTGCAGCAATATGCTTCTTTTCCATTTAATCACCCCCAGTATAGAATTAATGTAAATTATGAAAACTCTATTTGATCTTGTTGATATGATAAAAACATTATTATCAAAGTTCCAATAATCATGGCACATATGGCCGTCATGAAAGTTGTCGATGAATGTACGTTTACTGAAGTAACATATGCTATAGAGCATATTAGCAACATACATACCGATAAGAGGACGAATCTCCTGTTTGAAAGTCTATAAAAACTGAAGCCGAAACCAGAGTGAGTAAAGCATGTATACACCGACACTGATATACCTATAACAGCACAAATTGATTGTATGAAGTATGTGGTTAAGCCATAAGGATCATTTATGTCGATAGGCAGGTTAACACTATTCGCAAGCTTGATTACAATTCCCTGAATGAGGCCATATATGACAAGCCCTCCAATTGTGGCAACAAGACAATATGTATATTTATCATGGAATATACGATTTAAAACGAATGCCAGAATTGGAGCAACAATGATGGGTATGGGAATTATTTTATAGAGGTCTGTAATTGTCATGAAGTATGAGAGTATTGTGGTTAAGATCGTTAAGAGCGTGATGATTAGCATGTATCTTTCAGGTCTAAATGTAAAAACTGAGAAAACTAGTAGTATAAATGCAAGATACTCCAAACTACTGAAAAACATATACCCCAAAATATTCGCCATTATGGTTATCCTCCAATTAGCAATTTGATTGCAACCTAGCAGCCCTATATAGAGCTGCCAACGCTTTGGGCTTAATGCACTTTTTTTAGAAAGTCGCCCAAACGACTTAATGAACTAAAGACTCTTGATATAATCTTGTAGTGTTCTTGATGTTGTCAAGATTGCCATCAAAAAACTCTACAAACTTCTCGATGTCCTTTTCACTTTTGATGTTCGCTTGAAGAACCTGAAATGTATCAGATTCTTCTTTAACGCCGCAAGCTGTGATCATGAATGTCAGAAAGTCAGAAACGTTGGTCTCCCATGATTCGAGCAGTGTTGTGAACGGTGTTTGTGATAATACGAATTGATTTGACATATGTAATTCCTCCTAGTGCCTCATCTGGTATCTCCAGCTTATTGGTTATTTTCACTGGCTATAATTTGATTTAGCATAGCCTTGTATCTATTTAAGCGCTCTAGTCTAGTTGCTGGTATAGTTTTATCTGTACGGCGCATAAACACATCATAGCGAGCTGCTGAGTATTGATTGGCTTTACGGCTGTAGTACCGTATACGTTTGACGACTGATTTACTCATTGTTGTTGCCTCCTAATTTGTTGTGCTATATATCAACATGCGCTTTGCGGAGCTGCATGGAAAATGTTTAGACTGTTATTTCTGGTGAATAGCTATTCTATTTTCAAGGTGCTTTGTGTATAGTTGTCCTTGCTGCGATTTAAATATATCACACCGTTTTACACATTGCAATACACTGCTAAACTTTTTTTAAATTTTTCAACTATGCGAAAATGTGCTATATTGTAATCAGATGCAGAATAGCAAGGAGGGACTAATAAATGGCTAGACCAAAAAACCCTGACAAAAAGAAAGCGGAGAGTATATATTTTGAACCAGATTTAGTTGATTGGTTAAAGGAAAAGGCAGAATCAGAGGAGAGAACGACAAGCTATATCGTTAACCGTATTGTTCGTGATAAAAAGGAACAAGAAGATAATAGTGGTACTAGATAAGAAAACTATCGTTCGTCTTCGAAATTTACTTGTTCCAATCATTCCTTTTGAATGTAAAATATCTAGATTTGTACAAAAAAATCTCCAATAGCTCATCGCTAGAGGAGATTTTTATTAGATATTAGACATCTCGTCTAAAGTAGCAATTATCTCTTCGTGATTGTTTCAATCTTTTTCCGATTCCATTGCTTTTCTACTAGCTTTTAATAGTATTTTGATAAAATCTTTGCAGTTTTCAACAGACGGTGTTCCGATTAAAACCATTTTAACCCCTGATGGTAATACTTCTACAATTACATCTTCCTCTTCGTTCTCTTTTCCATTCATGTTGTCGTCTCCTCGATGATTTTTTTAAAAGCAAAATATGAAAAATACATAGAAATTTAAATCCATATATTTCCACATCTATATTATTGTATCAACATCAGGAGTAATATTATACAGGTAACTATTAGTAGTAAATCCTAATTTAGCAAAAGAGCCGACTTCCCAAAGGAAACGGCTCTTCTTATGTAATATAAGCCATGACTATTATTCTAAACCGAGATCAATACAGTTGTTCCCTCAATTGATCATCCAAATCCTTGCGTATAATCTGCATACCCTCTTCGATCGCTGCTTTAATATAGGGATTATCCTTTATAGCAGGATCATTATACTCGATCCATACTCTTGCCCTAGTACCACGTATACCGCCAAAAACTTCAGCAACAATATCAAAATTTTCGTCAGAGTATTCCCAAGCATGGATTTCAGTAGAGATTTGATAGTCGTATTCATTATTGAAGCCATATTCATCGATTGAGCCACTTGGCTCAGCTTTAGTGTAGGGTTTCATGGAATCACCTCTTCTACATCCTATTTTAGATATTTCAATCTTTTGATTGCAAATTAATAGTTGAAGTAGTCTGATTGGAGTAACATATTTTATCCGAACTGAATCGTCTATTTATTCCACTTTTTCTTTGCTTCGTTCACCAAGTCTTCTGCAAGATAATAGCGTTCTTCTGTCTTACTCTGAAGTCCTTTGTTATAAGCATCAATCCCAATTGCAACCATAGCATTCTTCCAATTACCAAAATGATATGTAACAGTATCTACAGTTGGGTGAACATTTGCTTCTTTATAGAATGTTGGAAACATCATGTAGAAATCTTTTGCTATGTACTTTTGCAGAATTTGAAGAATCTCCTCTTTAGTCAATCTTGGTGTATCGGGATCTCTGTCTTTTTTCATAGGTTGGAGTCCAGAAGCTATTAAAGCACTATTCCATGTCCCAAATGTTTTTACTATTTGGCTATAAGATGGCTTCAATTTTTTCTTAGCGTAAAGATAACTTGATACTGTGTTGTTTGCATTATAATATTCCTTCAAAGAATTTATCATATCTACTTTAGTTTGTTCCTGTTGCAATGTAAAATCCTCCTTACAAGCAGAAATAAGACGACATACATGTTCCTAATATACCAAAATTATACACATAAATCTACAATTTGTCTCTAAATATGTCGAATCATTCCGTTGAGTTTCTTTGCCATAGTTGCACCGTCCTTTGTTCATGGTGTTTTCATTATACAGGAACATATGTTCCTTGTTCAATATTGACATTCAGAGTAAGCTGATCACGAAACAATATTAATCAAAAAGGCTTCCCACAAAATGAAGGAAACCTACTTGATTAATATTGTTTACTTACCACTAGGATTTAGCTTAAAAATGTTTGATCAATAAAGTTGCATTAGGGAAAAATTGTTGCACACTAATTTATGCCCCCCAAAATGCCCCCCGATTAAACATTTAAACATTTGTTTAATTGATGCAAAAGAAAAAACCCTTTAATATCAAGGGTTTCTCCTCTGAGATTTGATGATCTGTAGTGGGTTCGAACCACTGACCCCCACCCTGTCAAGATGGTGCTCTCCCAGCTGAGCTAACAGATCGTAATAATTAGTGACAATCATTAATATATCAAATCTTCTATTGACTGTCAATCTTTAAATGACAAGAATCTTTATAGCTCCAGCTGTTCACAATAAAATCAGCTATCCTATCGCAACATTATAAAAACTAACTTCGTCAATGAAGGTGCTCAGTAATCTTTGATATGAGGTGATTGAATTGAAAACATTTAAACCTGTCATGATGCTCGCAATTGTAATGGCGATGCTGCTCACGCTCGGACATTCGGTTTATGCATTTAAGGACATTAAAGATGATCCCAATGAACAGCAAATTACTTCGCTTAAAGATCGCGGAATTATTAACGGCAATGCTAAGGGCAAGTATAATCCAAGCGGCAAACTTACGTATGCGGAAGGTGTCACATTAATCGTCAAAGCCTTTGAGCTTAATATCGACCATATGCGATTTATTAAGGAACCGCTTGCTACAGATTATTATCCAAAACTAAAAAATAATGAATGGTACTCCCAATCCTTCATTATCGCCCATCTGAATGGACTTGACATTCCGCAAAATGTAAAAGCAACGGATAAAATGACTCGCGAGCAATACGCTCATTCACTATTTAAAGCCATTACTAAAAAAGGCGAGTACGCCTTCATCGATCTTTACAAAACATTTAAAGACGAAGACAAAGTGTCAACCGGGTACATGGATAGCATACAAAAGCTGCTGATCAGCGAGATTGCTTCACTGGACAAAAAAGACTTTTTCAAGCCGAACGAGCCAATTACACGCAGTGATGCAGCGGGCTGGCTGTTCAATGCAGTCAAATTCGTCAAAGACACACCGACTATTCCTGAGCCAGAGCCAGTGCCAAACCTAATCTATAATCCTGAGCTAACCGTATCGTCGGTAAATGCTGATATTAATAAAGTAACAATTACAGCGCAAGTGCCGCACCCAGGCTATGGCATTAAAGTGTCTGCTGTCAGCTTTGAGGATGAGCAGGCTCTCATCCATCTTGAAATTATTGAGCCAGACCCTGATCGTGTCTATCCGCAAGTCATCTCTAACGCGCAAGCGATCACTTACATTGATTCTAAGTACAAACCTGTTCTTGCTGATAAATATATGCATGACGAAACTTTGCTACAAACAAGCATTGCCCAATAAAAGCTCAGAAGCTCCAATAGCCTCGTTCATCGTGCGGCTTTTGGAGCTTTTTTTCCTGCCTAAAAGGCGTTCTCACAACTTGAAAAAATGACGGAAGCAGTTGTCTTACTGCACACTGCCCTTCACATCCAATGGCAAAGCCCAATTAATCGGCTCATGCCCCATGCCCTGCAGCAGCTCATTAACGCGTGTAAACGGCTTGCTTCCAAAAAAGCCTCGTCTAGCCGATAACGGGCTCGGATGCGCTGAGGATAGAACAGCGTGCTTAGTAACGTCAATCCGCGATGCTTTGGCCTCGGCATGCTTACCCCATAGAAGAAATACTAGTGGACGCTCGCGCTTGTTCAAACGTTCAATAATAGCGTCTGTGAACCTTTCCCAGCCAAGCTTCTGGTGGGAATTCGGTTGACCTTCTTCTACAGTCAGCACTGTATTTAGAAGAAGCACACCTTGCCGCGCCCAAGCCTCAAGACATCCATGCTCAGGAAGCGCACAGCCGATATCAGAGGACAGCTCCTTAAAAATATTGCGCAACGAAGGCGGCAATGGCACACTGGGCTGTACGGAAAAGCTAAGCCCATGCGCCTGATTCGGCCCATGATAAGGGTCTTGTCCAAGCACAACAACCTTCACGGCATCGTAGTCCGTATAGTGAAGGGCATTAAAAATATACTCTTTCGGCGGATACACCGTCTTTGTCCTGTATTTTAGCTCAAGAAGCTCAAGAAGCTCCTTCATATATGGAGCCTCCAGCTCGTCACGAAGCTGTTCATCCCATTTATTATTAAATACTATGTTCACTGCGGCTCTCCCTCTCAGAAGCATTCTATGACCTTATATAGCCCTTACAAACTACATTAGGCGATTGAAAATAATAATGCAATTGAAAGTCTGAACGATTTTCCATATAATTGGTACAATGATCCTATGTGCAAGGAGGTGTAAGTATGGCTGGAATATTTAAATTTTTAGCCGGTGCGATTATCGTTGCAGGCTTAGTTATCGGCATCGTCTACGGTTTTAATTATGGCTTTTGGTTAACTGACGCGTTAGCGTGGTGGATTGGCGGGCTCATCTCCGGAGTCGTATTGTATGCTCTATCAATTATAATTGAATATCTTGAAGCGATATACGAATTAATAAAAGATAGCACTCAAACCCAAAGAACATCCTATCCGGAAACAGGCAAATCAGGACATCAAAAAGCAGAATCGATACTTAATAGAGCTAAAAATTATCAAATGAAAAGTAACGAATGAACTAAAGAACCTTATTAGATGCTACAGAAAAAGCTCCGATCCGCGCTTAACTCGTATAGTTACGAATTGAAGCATGAATCGGAGCTTTTCTATAGACCGTCTATAATTGATAAGGCCTAGTCTTAGTATGCCGAGGACGGGAATCGAACCCGTACGGTAGTCACCTACCGCAGGATTTTAAGTCCTGTGCGTCTGCCAGTTCCGCCACCCCGGCATGATAGTGAGCTTACAAATGGTGGGCCCTGAGGGACTCGAACCCCCGACCAATCGGTTATGAGCCGACCGCTCTAACCAACTGAGCTAAGGGCCCTCGCTTAACGTCTATGTATATGTGTACATTGATCGAAAGGTTGGTTGCGGGGGCAGGATTTGAACCTGCGGCCTTCGGGTTATGAGCCCGACGAGCTACCGAGCTGCTCCACCCCGCGACGAGATTGTTCCATTTGGTTTAAGTCACTTGAAATGGCGACATGAATTAATATACTATATTGTCATCATATAAGTCAAGGCTTTTTATGAAAAATATTTTTATGGCAAATATCGAACGCCGAATCTTCCCTTGCGTGAACGAAATACTTCAATTTCACGAGGACATTCATAGCCATATACCCACCAGTCATTTTCCATCCTTCTTACTAAACAGCCTGCTTGAAATTTTGTCTCATATAATCGAACCCAGTAAACCCATTTCACTGACTAGCACCTTCCTTATTTCTTGGATAATCAGCTTGCTGCTATTTATATTGCCCATAATCGGGAAATCCAAGCATGACTCTCATCTTACGGACCCGAGTTACATTATTTAGTTAAAAACAATCCTTATTCAAATGCCATCATTTATGTATAATAGCGTTACCTATGTCCGTTACCATCACTATGGGGGGCTCCAAGGTCGAAGCGACGACGGAGCGTCTATGAAGGCATAGAAAAGCTCCGTAGCGGTTCTAACGCTGCGGAGCTGGTTTTATTACCTTTTATTCTACAACTTCCTCAGTGACCCCAGCGGCCTCTTCAAGAGCCTTTACCTCAATGTCGTCGATAGGACGAGGAATGCCAATTCCGCCTTCGCCTTCTAATGGCTGACCGCTTCTGAGACGTTCTATAATTGCATTACCCTCTGTTTCCCATTGGGCTAGCGCTTCCTTAGCGGTCATTGAACCCTGCTGTACCTTTTGGAATAATTCATAAGCTGGATTTTGAGCTTCCCAAATGCCTGAAACCTCGCGGTAAGCTTTCTCAGGATCGCCTGTGGAAGGCGGCACCGGCTTCAACAATGTAAAGGCATCAATATTATAAGTCATGCCATTTGCCGGCTTTAGAAACTCCTTGCGAGCAACAAATTCATTGAGGCTTCTTGATTTTAGCTTTGCCCATTCCTTGCTGTTCGTGAACTTAATAAAATCCCAAGCGCCGTTTGGATTTTGTGCTTTTGCGTTAATGCCCATTAATGAACTGAGATAAATATTGCCTCCAACGTCAGGCTGCTCAGGATGAACAGGTACTGTAACAACATCCCAGTCCACAATTTCGCCATCAATTTTATCGCTGTTATCTTGAAGTGTCTTTAGCTCATTGATATAGTAGGAGCCATTAATCATCATCGCGACAACTCCGCTTGAGAATAGATCGCCGTAATAATTATTGACCTTGCCTTCATTTTCTGATTGCTGCTTCTCATACCAAAGATTCATGAACTCTTGGTCAGGAACGATTTTGTCTTTATACAGCCCAGCGACCGTTTCCCATGCATTTGCCCACTTGTCAGTGTTGACGAGCATCTTTTCCCCATTATCATCCCACATCTTCAATTGAAGCGACTGTGCGTAGGTTTGGGCATCATACATACCGTCACCGCCCCAGCCATTAAAGGAGAAACCGAATTGCCGATCAGCACCTTCTCCTATGCTCAACTGACGAGCAAGATTAAGAATATCGCTCCACTCCATTTTATCTGTAGGGAAATCAAGACCTGCATCTATAAACATCTTCTTGTTGTAATAAAGCGCTGAAGACGTAAATGTTGGCGTTAAAGCGTATAAATTATTGTCCCCTGCTTGTTTAATGCCATCGATTACTGCCGGTACATAATCACTTAGATCAAACTTATCTTGAGTCACTAGCGGATCAAGATTTTGAAGCAGATTATCCTGAGTCAGTCTGCGCAGCATCGAATAATCGAACATAATGACATCGACTGGATTTGAGCCGAGCAGCATTTCCTTGATTTTTTCGAATGGATCCGGATTTTGCTCAGCTTCCTCGCCTTGGTTAAAGCGCCAATCATCATAATTCATCGCGTAGACGAATTCGAACTGTACATTCGGATTGCTCATTTCGTACATATCGGTATACGTTTGACGATTATACGGCTCATTGCTTGGGCTTCCATACAGCATGCCAATTCGGACAATTTGCGTTTCCGTTGACTGATTCTGCTCCTTGCTGCAAGCGGCGAGTAAAGAAACAAGCATAATTGCGGATAAAATAATGGCAGTCGATTTACGAAGTTGCTTAAAAATTGACGAGGCATTATTCATTCGGTTCATCCCCCAATACTTTAGGTGCGGTAATTATAATCTTCTCTCCATCGAACTCCATAGAGGCCTTATCTTTAATGTTCAGTGCTGATAAATATTCCTTCGGCACCTGCAAGCGGCCGACTCTGTCGACTACAACATAGGCCTCATGCACCTCTTGCAATGCTGTGCCTCCGTGTCCAGCGGCCTCACCTCCATCAAGCGAAATATTCGGATTGCGCTTAATAAATTCAGTGCTGGTTAAGCCGTCACGAATTGCGACGACACGGTCCACCTTGCCTGCCAATGAAAGATCATGTGTTACGATAACAATCGTAATGCCCAGCTCTTTGTTTAATCGGCGGAATATCCCCATAATTAAATCCGAGGTAGCTGTATCAACAGAGCCGGTCGGTTCGTCCGCCAACAGCAGCTTTGGACGATTCGATAATGAAATAGCAATCGCAACGCGCTGCTGTTCCCCGCCCGAAAGCTGATGAAGCTTGTTATGCATACGTTCCTTCAGTCCTACCCATTCCAGCAGCTGCTTAGCATAATCACGATCAATTTTGCCAGAGAGCATCATAGGCATTTCCACATTTTCTAACGCTGACAAATAAGGGAGTAAATTTCGTGCATTATTTTGCCAAATAAATCCTACTGTTTCTCTTTTGTACTTTACTAAATCTTCATCCGTTATTTTCAGCAAATCCCAAGGCCCCACTCTTACTTGGCCAGCGGATGGGCGGTCGAGACCGCCCAATATATTCAGCATCGTAGATTTACCGCTGCCGCTGTTTCCTATGATCGCCATCAGCTCGCCATCGTTAACAGTGAGATTCAGCCCTTGCAGAGCTACAACTTCCAGGTCTTCAGATTTAAAAATTTTAACAAGTCCTTCGCAATGAATCATATCTGCTAACGCTCCTCTCCCATTTTGACAGCCTGATGCACTCTCAGTCTGCGAATATGCAGGAAGAGCAGCATGGCGCCGATCGTCATCATAACGCCAACAACGATGTACAGCTTATTCGTATCGGCGGAATCGAATATGACGCGGAATGGCGGCACGGTTTCAGCAACATTCTCGGTCGTTTGCAAAAATGGCAAGAACAGCTTACTGACAATTTTACCGATAACAATGCCTAAAACGATCGACAATCCAGCAGTAAACAGCTGTTCCAGCATGAGCATGCCTGTCAATTGCTTGCGTGAGAGACCCATTGCCCGAAGTACGCCAAACTGCACGGTACGACCGGAAAGGTTGAAAAACCAATACAAGATATAACCGGCCAGCGTAATAATAACCGAAACAAGGAAGCCCAAGCTCAGTATACCGAAGACGCCGCCGCGAGTTGGATGCTTCGATTGCGAGAGCAGCTCAGCACCAACATCCTGTATGGATGCAAGCTCTATACCCTTCTTCTGCATCTCTTCAACTACTGGCGCAAGCTTAGCGCCATCCTTCAGCTTCAGCCATACTTCATATGGAGTAATTGGCAGCTGATCAAAGATGTAATCAATATTCGTAATTATAAAAGGTGATTTATCCGGGTATTGACTTGGCCAGTACGGTACGATGCCAACGACTACGAAGTCAAGCATGCCGTCTGTGAAACCAACCGAAACAAGGTCGCCCAGCTTCAGCTGATATTTCTCCGCTACTCCTGTCGGTATAATAGCGGCATGCTCATAAAGACCTAAATTATTCAAATAATAAAAGGGATGAACAGGGAATAGATCAGAGCTTAACCAAGCAACCTTGGAGTAGTCCAAATTGTCAATGCCCATTACCGTTCCTTGGCCTATAGACTTGCCGGAAAGAACGACATTACCCTTCGTTTTGAGAACACGAGCAGCTGCTTCAACACCCTCTAAGGAGCGGAAAATTTCAAATGGCGGCTCATTATAAAGTAATCGTGCAGGCGGCTGCTGCGGATTTCCACCGCCGCCGCCGCCACCGCCGCCGCCATTGCCTCCCCCGTTTCCGCCGCCGTTTCCTCCACCGCCATTGCCTCCGCCATTGCCGCCGTTTCCTCCGTTTCCGCCGTTGCCTCCGCCAGAATTCGGAATCGTAGCTTCTGGCGTACTTTCCCAAACCGTCTGAACGACAACATCCGTACCGAATTTGTACAGGGTTCGCTCAGTAGAGTTTAGATCGATTGTACGAGCTGCAGAAGAATTGTATACACCGAGTCCAAGCGTAAGAACAAGCAGAATCATCAAGGAATAATAGCCCGTAGATGAACGTGACAGCTGTGTCAGCGTCAAATAAAGCGGAACAGGCAGAAACTTTTTGCCTAACCAATTAAATAGTTTCAGAAGCCATGGGAATAATCTTAAGAAGAACAAACCTATGGCGAAAATAGCTAGTGCCGGAACAAAAAACAAAAATGGCTGCACATTGAGCTGATCAGTCGTCATTCCTGTCTGGAACGTCAGCATTTGGCGCTCGTTGAACATATACCAGCCGTAACCGGAGGCTCCAAGCAGCAGAACATCCAAAAACCAGCGCTGCCACAGCGGCTTGCGATCTGAGCGGGCAAGCTGCTGCTTGTAGTTCACAATTGAAGCCCTGGCGTACATGATCGCCGGGATAACAGTTGCTAATATTGCAAGCAGCACAGCTGCCCCGCCGGCAATAAGCGCCTCTGTGGAAACCCCTATTGGAATTGACTTGCGGTTAACGAAGGAAAGGAAGCCATTCGCCGAACCTATGCTTTTAGCCATGAACCAGCCGACGAACGGTCCTATGCTTAAAGCTACAGCCCCTAATAACAGCCCTTCCAGCAGGTAGATCCATACAATCTGTCTCGTCCCTGCACCCCGGCTTCTAAGCACAGCGATGTCGCTTCGCTGCTTATCGAGCGATTGCTTCGCATTCATGGCGATAAAGAAAAACACCATCGCTAGCATTGGCGCTGCCAACGTGAATAGAAGCGTCTGCAGCTGCAAGCTCTGTTTCTTGAACTCTTGAAGCGTGCCTGCGAACGAAATATCTACTCGCGTATCCTTAAGAAGCTGGAACAGTTCAATATTCAGTCTCTCCAGAGTGTTCGATACTGGAGTGATCTGACTAGTCTTTATTTCTGAAAGATTAAACGCATAATACCATGTAGCACTTTGAAGCGGTACACTGTACTTCTCCATCAACACTTTCACGAATGCTTGCTCACTAATCTGCAGCGTGTTAAGCATTGATTCCAAACCTTGATACCAGTAAGCATCCGTATCGTCAGTTGGCGTAACAGCGCCGACAATCTTCACCCGCAGCTTCAGATTAAGACCGCCGTATACCGGATATTCGAAAATATCACCGATATGTATATCATTTCTGTACATGCCCTCTTCCAGCATAACTGCTTCTATTAAGTTGCCGTCACCAGGAGCGTCCGCATACATGCGTCCCTGAGCAATCTCTGTTTGTGAACTGAATCCCGAAGTTGAAACGAGCGTCATCTGTCTAATTTGGGAAGCATCGACCGTAGTCGGATCCTCCGGGACGACCTCAGAGCTGCGAATGGACAGCATTTTAACGAATGTGTCAACTGGGAAGCCGATATCGCTTGGCACATCATCTGCAATATATGCATCTAGATTTGCAAGCGATGTAAGATCTGTCTTACCTCCAGAGGAGGATTGATATCTCATTAATAATGAGCCAGCCGGCAAGCCTGTGCTTTTCTCCTGAAGCGATTCAGCAACGACCCGTTTAAGCGCCCCATCCGCATACATCGGAATACTAGTCGAGAACGCGACAGCCATGATGAGTCCTGCCAGCGTACTTAAGGTTAACCACTTTGTGTTCCACATTTTACGAAACAAAAAACGCAGCAACGGAATACCCATCCTCTATCGACCTACTACTTTCTGCCCTGGCTTTAAGCCCTGCAGGATTTCGACATGGACCGAGGTTTGCTGACCTACCTCTACGTCAACCTCTCGCTTGGTATTCCCGTCTTCCACCACCTGCACATAGGTGCGTGATCCAATCGAGCGGAGTGTAGATGGAGGAATGACAATTGCATTCTCCGTCCTGCTCGTTATAATGCTGAGCGATATTGGCGTACCGCGGTTCACATCAGCAGGCAAGCCTTCAATATCTACGATTAGAAAATCCTCAGGCTTCTCGATTGCGCTTCCTTCTCCGCCTGGGTTGCCGCCTCCGGATGATTCCGTCGACTTAACTGGCAGCGTCTTTACCTTTCCTTTAAACGTGCCGACATTCGATATCGTAACCTGCGCTTCCATGCCAACCGCTACCTTGTCAAGCTCTGTCTTCGTCAGCTTCGCTGCCGGTACAATTTGGCTTGTGTCAGCAATAATAGCGACAGGTGAGTAAGCCTTAATTAAGTCGCCTTTCTTTACATTCATGCTGACGATCGTACCTGAGAATGGCGCGACAAGCGTCGCTTTGCCGATCTCTTCCTCCATGTCGGATAGGCGCTGTCTTTTCTCCTCAAATGTTATGACACGCTCCTCGAAGTCTACCGGGTCCAGCTCGTCACGTTGACGAAGCGTATCCTTCATAGCCGTTTCCTCGCGTTTAAACGCCAGCCTTTCTAGTCTTAATGTCTTATGAAGATCATCGACATCGAGCTCTGCAATGACTTGACCCGCTTCCACAGTGTCCCCTGTCTTCACATAAAGCTCTTTTAAATATTTGTTGTCCAGCGAAAAGAACACCGTTTCCTCTTCAAGCGAAATAAGCTTTCCGATTACTTGGACCTTTGATTCCAATGTCGCAGTAGTTACTTCATATTCAGGCTTCTTCGATATTTGGGGCGGATTAATATCCGGTATAATTTCTTCCTCTGCTTCATCTGGAAGCAAGGAGCATCCTGGCAGCACCAATAGACATAGACTTAAAAAAATAATAATAGAACGTTTATATGAACTTTCCGTCCACCATTTCATAGACATGGTCGGCAACCTCCAAAATTGTAGGATCATGAGTAGTCATACAGATTGTAACGTGTTCATTATGAATAATATTTTGAAAGACCGACATAACCTGCGCTGCCATTCCTGAATCCAGTTCAGCAGTAGGTTCGTCTGCCAACAGCAATCTCGGTTTATGAGCTATTGCTTTTGCTATAGCTACGCGTTGCTGTTCGCCGCCTGACATTTCGAACGGACGATGATGCATCCGCTTCTCTAGTCCTACCAATTCCAGACATTGGGTGACTCTATCCTTCCATTGCGAGCGAACTGTTCCTGCCATACGCAGCGACAGCTCCACATTTTCCCAAGCGGAGAGCATCGGCATAAGTGCATAAGCCTGAAATATAAAACCCATTTCATTCCGTCTGACTAGCGTACGCTCATCGTCATTCATTTTGTGGAAGGGCAGCCCGTTAAACCAAATTTCGCCCTTACTGGGCGTATCCAGCCCTCCTAAGCTATTTAGCAGCGTTGTCTTACCGGAACCAGAACGACCTCGCAGCATAACAAGCTGTCTTGGTCTCAGCTCCATATTGATGCCTTTAAGCACATGAAGCGGAGAACCGCTTACCTGGAAGGTTCTTTCTACATCGATCACTTGGAGCAGCTTTTCTGCTCCTTCATCCTTTTCCAAGCGCTTCTCTGTTTCCTCAGTTATGGCCATTCGCGCCCCTATCCTCCTTCACTTGCTGTACACAGAACTTCTTGCATATGTCTGCTTCACAGTCTTTTATTTCCTATATTAACTGATAAGACGAAGCAATCATTAAAAAAGTTACAACAAAATTAGAACAATTTAATATAATTGTTCCAAATCTTATCCATCCAGAATTTAATAAAGCTGTCCCTGTCGGCAGACGAACTGCTTTTCGGAACAGCTTTTAGTCGTAAATACGGCTTTAGACCCTCAAACAGGCATAAGCCATTATTCATGATTGATTACGAGTTGCCGTAGGAATGCGGGTCTTCTCTCCAAGCCTGCAGCGTCTCTACATCCTCTGGAGCAACCTTCCCCATCTCTAGCGCAGCTTGAATCAGCTCGCTGTAGTTAGAAAGCGTATCAAGCTCCACATTGCCCTCTGCGAATGCATCCAAGGCTTGCTTGAATTGATATGTGAAAATGGCGAGAACAGCCATGACCTCAGCTCCCGCTTCACGTACCGCTAGCGCTGCCTTCAGAGAACTTCCGCCTGTAGAGATCAGATCCTCAATAACGACAACCTTTTGACCAGGCAGGATGCGTCCTTCAATTTGGTTCTGCTTGCCGTGACCCTTTGCTTTATCACGAATGTATGCCATAGGCAAATTCATTTTTTGCGCGACCCATGCGGCATGCGGAATGCCTGCGGTTGAGGTGCCTGCAATCACTTCAACGTCCGGATAGCGATCGCGAATGACCGCTGCGAAGCCTTCTGCGATGGAATCGCGTATAGCAGGATATGTCATCGTCAATCGATTGTCGCAATAGATCGGCGACTTTATGCCTGAGGTCCAAGTAAACGGCTCATTTGGCCGCAAAGCGACAGCTTCAATCGCAAGCAAGCTCTTTGCAATATGCTGCGGAAGCTCTTTCAAATTGATATTACTCATGTGCAGTCAGCTCCTTAACGATAGATTCAATCGCTTCTCTCGAATTTTGCGCCGCTGTTATCGGCCTGCCAATCACCATATAATCGGTTCCTTGAGCAAGCGCTTCGCTCGGCGTCATTATACGTGATTGATCATTTACAGCCGAACCATGCGGTCGAATGCCAGGCGTAACCGTTTGGAACTTCTCACCGCAAGCCGCTTTAATCGCTCTCACCTCGGATGGTGAAGCGACCACGCCGTGCAGGCCTGCTGCGTTAGCCAGTTCAGCATAACGGAGCACTGCAGCCTCCACCGACCCATCTATGCCTATCTGTTCATTCATCGTCTGCTGACTCGTACTCGTAAGCTGTGTCACCGCTATAACCGTCGGCTTCTGGACGCCGCTTCCGCTCATTGCAGCTTCGACGCCTTCCATTGCCGCTTCCATCATCGCGCTCCCGCCTGCTGCGTGAACGTTAAACATATCAACGCCCAATCTTGCGATGCTCTGCGCTCCGCCCTTAACTGTATTCGGAATATCATGCATTTTCACATCAAGGAAGACGTAGTAGCCTCTTTCCTTCAAGCTTGCAACGAAGGCCGGACCTGCCGCATAGAAAAGCTGCATGCCTACCTTCATGTAGCAAGGGACGCCCTGCAGCTCTGAAATTAGCTTGTCAGCAGCAGCCGCATCAGGGTAATCAAGTGCCACCATTATGCGGCGAGCTGCTTCTTCAGACGTTAAGCGCATCATAATTCCTCCTATATTGTGTGATATTTTCATAATAAACGGCCATGCGCCGCACAGTGCGGCTCCTGCTCTGACTTAGTTGTCCAGAACAGAGGCCGCACACGCGCTAATGACGCTGGCCGTGCATATTTACTATATTTCAGACTGGCTTATATTAAAGCACAGGCATAGCTCGCGAGGAGAAGTTGATTGTTTGCAACATCACTAGCAGCGCACGAACAGTATCCAGCGAAGTCATGCACACGACGCCGTTCTCTACCGCTTCGCGGCGAATGCGGAAGCCGTCGCGCTCAGGCGTCTTGCCCTTCGTCAGCGTATTGATAACAAAGTGCGCTTGTCCTTCATGAATGAGATCGAGAATATTTGGCGAGCCCTCGCTCAACTTATTTACATGAGTGACATGCAGACCAGCCGCTTCAAGAGCATCCGCAGTGCCGCCAGTAGCCATAATTTTGTAGCCTAAGCTGCTAAACCCTTTAAGAAGCTCAGTCGCTTCCTCTTTATCCTTATCCGCCACGGTGGCAATAATCGCCCCTGCAGTCGGAATTTTCATGCCTGCTCCAATTAAGCCTTTGAACAGAGCTTTGGCGAACAGCATATCACGGCCCATAACCTCGCCCGTAGATTTCATCTCCGGTGTCAGCGTCGGGTCTACGCGGCGCAGTTTGGCGAAGGAGAACACTGGAACCTTAACAGATACATACTTATCCTCAGGCCACAGTCCGTCCTTATAGCCAAGGTCAGCCAGCTTCGTGCCCATAATCGCTTGCGTCGCTAAATTTGCCATAGGCAGATTCGTTACTTTGCTGAGGAAAGGCACTGTCCGCGAGGAGCGAGGGTTAACCTCAATGACATACACTTTCTCTTGGTGAATAACGAACTGGATATTGACAAGGCCAATAACTTGCAGCTCCTTAGATATCTTGATCGTAATATCAATGATTTGCTGCTTCACTTCTCCACTCAGTGTCTGCGGCGGATATACCGCGATGGAGTCGCCTGAGTGTACGCCTGCGCGTTCCACATGCTCCATTATTCCTGGGATAAGAACGGTAGTGCCGTCACAGATCGCGTCAACCTCAGCTTCCTTGCCCATCATATAACGGTCAATCAGTACGGGATGCTCCGGATTGATTTTAACCGCAACCTTCATGTAGCTGAGCAAATCCTCATCGGAATATACGATTTCCATCGCGCGGCCGCCAAGCACATAGGATGGACGAACAAGCACCGGATAACCAAGCTTTTGAGCTGTCGCTACTGCTTCATCTACAGAAATAACCGTGCTGCCTTCAGGCTGAGCAATGTCCAGCTTGCGAAGGAGCGCTTCAAACTTTTTGCGATCCTCAGCCGCATCGATGCTTTCAAGGCTGGAGCCTAGTATGCGTACGCCCGCTTTAGCCAAAGGTGCAGCCAGGTTAATCGCCGTCTGCCCGCCGAATTGAACGATGACGCCAATTGGCTGCTCTTGCTCAATAACGTTCATCACGTCTTCGAAGAACAATGGCTCAAAGTACAGACGATCCGAAGTACTGAAGTCTGTCGACACTGTTTCAGGATTGTTATTAATAATGACAGCTTCATAACCCGCTTTTTGAATGGCCCATACGGCATGAACAGTTGAGTAGTCGAACTCGATGCCTTGGCCGATACGGATAGGACCCGATCCAAGCACAAGAACCTTCTGCTTCTCGGTCTCGATAACCTCATTCTCTACCTCATAGGTGGAGTAGTAATAAGGAGTTGCCGCTTCAAACTCGGCTGCGCAGGTGTCAACCATTTTATATACAGGCTTAAGATTTATGCTCTTGCGATATTCCCGAATTTCCGCTTCATTCGTGTAGCTTCCATTAGGATAGCCTTCCTTGCGAAGCTCAGCAATTGCGCGGTCGGTGAAGCCTTTGCGCTTCGCTTCATACAGCAAGGAATCGGTTAGCACGGCTTCCGAACGAATACGATCCTCGAATGCGATGATGCGTTCAATCTTGTCAAGGAACCACCAATCAATCTGTGTCATATCCTGAATGTCTTGAAGCTGATAGCCGCGGCGGAATGCTTCGGCAACAAGGAAGATGCGTTCGTCATCAGGCTTAATCAGACGTGCGCGCAGCGTTTCATCGCTCAGCTCGACAGCTTCCTTCAGGAATAAGCGATGTACGCCAATCTCAAGGGAGCGCACTGCTTTATGAATCGATTCCTCGAACGTACGGCCGATAGCCATCACTTCGCCAGTTGCTTTCATCTGTGTGCCCAGCTTACGGTTAGCGTCAACGAATTTATCGAATGGCCAACGCGGAATTTTCGATACGATATAGTCCAGCGTAGGCTCGAAGCAAGCGTAGGTTTGGCCGGTTACCGGGTTTACGATTTCATCCAACGTGTAGCCGATAGCAATCTTAGCAGCCATCTTAGCAATCGGATAGCCTGTTGCTTTTGACGCCAGCGCTGATGAACGGCTTACGCGCGGGTTAACCTCGATTACATAATATTGATAGCTTTGCGGATCTAGCGCGAACTGAACGTTGCAGCCGCCTTCGATATTCAAAGCGCGAATGATTTTTAGAGAAGCGGAGCGCAGCATTTGATATTCTCTGTCCGACAAGGTTTGGCTTGGCGCAACGACGATACTGTCGCCTGTATGTACGCCAACCGGGTCAAAGTTTTCCATGTTGCACACAACGATGCAGTTATCGTTAGCATCGCGCATAACCTCATACTCGACTTCCTTCATGCCCGCGATCGATTTCTCAATCAAGCATTGGCTGATTGGGCTGTAGCGAATACCGGATGCTACCGTTTCTCGAAGCTCTTCTTCATTGGCGCAAATTCCTCCGCCTGTGCCGCCCAATGTGTAAGCTGGACGAACAATGATCGGGTAGCCGATCTCGTTCGCGAACGAAACCGCATCCTCAACAGTCGTGACGATATCGCTCTCTGGCACAGGCTGTTCAAGCTCACGCATAAGCTCGCGGAACAAATCACGATCCTCCGCTTTCTCAATCGCGGTCAATTGCGTGCCCAGCAGCTTCACGTTTTCCGCTTCCAGCACGCCGGCGCGAGCCAGCTCAACCGCCATATTCAATCCTGTTTGACCGCCGAGAGTCGGCAATAAGCCATCAGGACGCTCTTGACGAATAATTTGCGAAACGAAGTCCAGCGTGATTGGCTCGATATATACTTTGTCTGCCATATTCGTATCAGTCATAATCGTAGCTGGGTTGCTGTTAATAAGAACGACTTCATAGCCTTCTTCTTTAAGAGCTTGACATGCTTGCGTGCCGGCGTAGTCGAACTCAGCCGCCTGTCCGATTACGATCGGTCCGGAGCCGATCACTAGTATTTTTTTGAGTTCATTATTTTTGGGCATATTGAAGCTCTCCTTTCATCTTCTCCGACAGCACTGCTTGGCGCGGCCTTTGCGGGTTATTCAATTGATGCGTACGGATCATATCCAGGAACTGATCGAACAGATAGCTCGAATCATGAGGACCAGGCGCAGCTTCCGGGTGATATTGCACGGAGAAGGCTGGCAATGTCGTATGCTTCAAGCCTTCAATTGTCTTGTCATTGTTATTGATATGAGTAACAGCAAGACCAGTGCCCGCAAGCGAATCCTCAAGCACGGTATAGCCGTGGTTTTGCGATGTAATGTAGCAGCGGTTAGTCGCCAATTCCTTAACCGGATGGTTACCCCCGCGATGGCCGAACTTAAGCTTCGTCGTATCAGCGCCGCAAGCGAGCGCAAGAAGCTGATGTCCCAGGCAGATACCGAAGATCGGATATTCGCCGAGCAATTCGGAAATCATTTTCACAGCATATGGCACATCTTTCGGGTCCCCAGGACCGTTCGACAGCTGAATCGCGTCAGGCGCAAGTCTGCGAATTTCATCAGCTGTAGTATTATGAGGAACGACAACCACTTCACAGCCTCTCGATATGAGCTCGCGCATAATGCCGTATTTAGCACCAAAATCGACAAGCACTACTCTTGGTCCGTTTCCTGGGCTGGAGAAAATATGCGAAGTCGAAGTGCTCGCTACTTGATTACGCATCAGCTCTGCAATTTGCAGTCTTTCCGCAAGCTCTTCAATGCGTTCATTGCCTGTTGTAATTAAGCCCTTCATCGCGCCGAAATGACGAATTTTACGTGTTAGCATACGAGTATCAATATCGCTGATGGCAGGAACTGCATATTCCTTGAACAGCTGTTCAAGCGAATATTGCGCGCGCCAGTTGCTTGGCACCGGCTCATGGCGACGTACAACGAAACCATGAATGAACGGCACGAGGGATTCGAAGTCATCACGTGTAATGCCGTAGTTTCCGACCAGCGGATACGTCATCGTTACGATTTGACCGCAGTAGGAAGGATCGGATAGAACCTCTTGATAGCCAGTAATTCCTGTATTAAAAACAACCTCGCCAATCTTCTGCGTTTCAGCACCGAAGGATAGGCCTGTAAATAGCGTACCGTCTTCCAACAATAATCTAGCTTGCATCCGAATCACTCCTCTGGTAGTATCTGCTTGTTTATTCAGTAAAAGCAACTTTTCCGTCTACAATCGTTGTAACCGGCCAGCCGCTTAGCTTCCAGCCGCCGAATGGCGTATTTTTGCCTTTCGAGACGAAAGTCTCGGGATCTACTGCACGCTCCTCGTTAAGCTCTACGATTGTTATGTCAGCAGGCGCTCCTTGTTCCAAGCGGCCTGAAGGCAGTCCGAATACCCGAGCGGGATCGGAGGTCATCCGCTTAAGCAGGAAGCCTAGCGACCATTTGCCTGTCTGTACAAACTTAGTGTAAAGCAGCGGAAAGGCTGTCTCGAAGCCGACGATGCCAAATGGTGCAAGATCAACGCCTTTCGCCTTCTCTTCAGCGCTGTGCGGAGCATGATCGGTTACGATCATATCAATCGTACCGTCTTCCAGACCTTCTATAACTGCTGCGACATCGCGAGGCGTGCGAAGCGGCGGGTTCATTTTCCAATTCGCATCATCCAGACCTGGTATATCTTCATCTGAAAGTACCAAATGGTGCGGACATACCTCTGCTGTTACTCGAACGCCTATTGACTTCGCAAGGCGAATTAAGCGTACCGATTGCTCGGTGCTGACATGGCATACATGATAATGCGCACCTGTCGCTTCAGAGAGAAGCACGTCGCGACCAACGTGGATTGCTTCCGATTCATTAGGAATGCCTTTAATCCCGTGCTTCTTAGAAAATTCGCCTTCTGAAGCCCATGCGCCTTTCACGAGCGAATCATCCTCGCAATGGGCGATAATCGGCATGTCCAGCGATTTGGCCAGCGTCATCGCATCCTTCATCATTTGCGCGTTCTGCACCCCTACGCCATCATCGGTGAAGCCAATGGCTCCCGCTTCCTTTAAGGCTGCGAAGTCAGTCAGCTCTCGGCCGAGCTCATTCTTAGTAATCGCAGCATAAGGCAGCACCTTAACAGCGCCTTCGGTGTTAGCCTTATTTACAATATAGCTTACCGTCTCAACCGTATCTGTCACCGGTCTCGTATTCGGCATGCAGGCAATCGTCGTAAACCCGCCTTTAGCCGCGGAAGCAGTCCCTGTTGCAATATCCTCTTTATATTCAAAGCCTGGATCGCGCAAGTGAACATGCATGTCGATAAACCCCGCTGACACAAGCTTGCCCGCTGCATCAATAACCTCGGCTTCCGCTAAGTTTGGCTCTTCGGTACCGTCAACAATTTGCGCGATAGCTCCGTTCTCAATCTCAATATGCTTAGCTTCCAGCTTGCCAGCCGCTTCATTCCATACTTGGCCGTTTATAATCCAAAGAGACATGATCTTACTCCCTTCACACTCATACTCTAATTAATGTAACCTTAACATGCGCTTATTAGCTGAGCGCTCGCTCCATGACAGCCATTCGAATAGGAACACCGTTCTCCATTTGCGGAAAAATACGTGATTGCGGATGCTCAACCAGCTCGTCGTCAATCTCTACATTGCGATTAACCGGCGCTGGATGCATAATGATCGCATGCTGCTTAAGCTTGCTGGCGCGTTCTACTGTAAGACCAAATTGCTCCCTGTAGTCCTCTGCTGATTTGATTATACCGCTCTCATGCCTTTCCAGCTGTACACGAAGCATCATGATGACATCGGCATTAAGAGCTTCATCAAGCGATACATAAGGAGCATCAAGCTCCTCTGCACGCATATTGTTCGGTGCACAGAAGACAACCTTCGCACCAAACTTCTGCAGCGCATACAGATTGGAGCGTGCTACACGGCTGTGATACACATCTCCAATAATGGATACATGCAATCCGTTCAAATGACCGAAATGCTTGCGCATCGTATACAAATCCAGCAGTGCTTGAGTGGGATGCTCGTTATTTCCATCTCCCGCGCTAATAAGCGGCACTTTAATTTTCTCGGCCAGCTCCTCAAGCACGCCCGTCGGCTTCAGCCTGATGACGCCCGCATCAATACCCATTGATTCCAGCGTTCGGACTGTGTCATAGATTGATTCGCCTTTCTGAACACTTGATACCGCTGCTGAGAAGTTAAGCACCTCTGCGCCCAGTCTTTTTTCGGCCATCTCAAATGAAAAGCGAGTGCGTGTACTGTTCTCAAAAAACATATTCGCCGCGAATTTACCCTGCATCACCGTATGCACTTTAGAAGAATGATTTTCCCAATAGGCTGCACGATCCAGGATTGATGTAAGCTCTGAGGCGTCCAAATGCTTCAATCCGAGCAAACTCCGCTGTTTCAATTCTGTCAATGTCATAAAGCTTGCCCCCTCTACCGTATAATGCAGACACAGTCTGACTCGTCAATTTCAGTCAATGTCACTTCGATATTTTCATGTCTGGATGTCGGCACATTTTTCCCGACAAAATCTGGCCGTATCGGCAGCTCGCGATGTCCTCGATCTACAAGCACTGCCAGCTGAATGCTCTGCGGTCTGCCGCGATCCATTATGGCATCCATCGCCGCTCTTATCGTACGTCCTGTATAAAGCACATCATCGAACAAAATAATAATTTTATCTTGCACGCCTTCCTGTAAGCCGATCAGGCAGCTTGCATCCTTGCTATTTACGGAAGACGTTCCCTCATCAGCCCGTCGATCATCGCGATAATGCGTAATATCGAGCTCGCTTACGGTCACTGGCTTGCCTTCAATATCAGCAATCCGCTCAGCAATGCGATTAGCCAAGTAGATACCGCGTGTTCGGATGCCGACCAGCACACAATTTTCAATCCCTTTGTTCTTTTCGACGATTTCGTGTGCGATTCGAGTTAATGCGCGGCGGATCGCCGTTTCATCCATAATAACCAGATGCTCTTCTTCCGTCATTCCGGCTGCCTCCTTCTATCACTTGTAACGCAATAAAAAAACTCCTTGCACAGTACGCAAGGAGTTGTGGCAGGCGCATAGAAAGACAAGGCACATCATGAGCACCGCTTCGTCACAGAAGACAGCTGCCGCTTGAAGGCTTGTTCTTGCTTCCCAATTACCTGTTATTCACGTTACCTTGCCAGCCTCACGGGACTGGATTAAAGGTACTGCTTTAACATCAAAAATTATCCCACGTTCGACAGCGATTGTCAAGCCTGATTACAGCATCCTAGCTATAAACTAAGCTTGCGGATTCGTTCAACAGCTTTTTCCGTATTTTCCTTACTGCCAAAAGCCGTTAAGCGAAAGCAGCCCTGACCGCTTTGACCAAAGCCAACGCCAGGCGTGCCGACTATGTTTGCTTCCATTAGAAGTTTATCGAAAAATGTCCAAGAATCCATGTTATTCGGAGTCTTCAGCCAAATGTATGGAGCGTTAATTCCACCGAACACCTCAAGACCGATTGAAGCTAAGCCATCGCGAATAATAGCTGCGTTCGTCATGTAATAGTCAACAAGCTCCTTTATTTGCCGCTTGCCTTCCTCGGAGTAGATCGCTGCAGCTCCGCGCTGCGTAACATAAGATACACCGTTAAATTTCGTTGTGTGACGGCGATTCCATAGATCATTGATCCGCACCGCATTGCCTTCTGCATCAAAGCCCTTCAACTCGCGAGGAACGATAGTGTACGCGCAGCGCACGCCTGTAAAGCCTGCTGTTTTGGAGAAGCTGCGAAATTCGATGGCAACCTCCTTAGCTCCATCGATCTCATAAATGCTGTGAGGAACATCCGTTTCTTGAATGAAGGCTTCATAAGCAGAGTCATACAGAATAATGCAATTATTCTCTTTTGCATATTGGACCCAACCCTGAAGCTCCGCTTTGGTGAGCGTCATGCCTGTCGGATTGTTCGGGTAGCACAGATAAATCAGATCAACCTTACGCTGCGGCAGACTCGGCTTGAAGCCATTAGCTGCCGTACACGCTAAGTACTCGATATTATCGTATCGCTTTGATTCAATATTGAATTTGCCTGCGCGGCCAGCCATTACATTCGTATCCACATATACAGGATATACGGGGTCTTGAACCGCCACTATGCAATTGTCGCTGAAAATCTCTTGGATATTGCCTACATCACACTTCGAGCCATCGCTGACGAATACCTCATTGGCGCCGATATCGATGCCACGCGCCTTGTAATCATTGTCGATAATCGCTTGAACAAGAAAATCATAGCCCTGTTCAGGGCCATAGCCGCGAAATGATCCCGGTTCAGCTAATTCATCCACTGCCTTGTGCATCGCATTCAAGACTGCAGAAGGTAATCCGCGAGTTACGTCGCCGATACCCAAGCTAATCAATTCGGCATGTGGATTTTCATGTGCAAATTTCGTCCGTCGTTTAGCTATTTCAGAAAACAAATAGCTGCCTTGCAGCTCTAGATAATGTTGGTTAATGGCAGTCATAGTAAGTCACCAATCCTTATTCTCAGCATTAATGTAGTCTTGTTAGATACAGAATAACGTATCTCCGACTTCAAAATAATGAAGAATATAATGAAAAGTTTGTACTATTAAGCCGTTAGTCAAATGAATATTAGCGCGAACGCAATGTATCAAGCACATGCTCTAGATCGGCTGGAAGAGGCGTTTCAAACGTCAAGCGTTCTCCGCTTCGCGGATGCGTAAACCCAAGAACTGCCGCATGCAGCGCTTGTCCATTCAACGGCACTGTCTTATTTCGTCCATAGACGGGATCGCCGGCGAGCGGGTATCCAATATACTTCATATGGACCCTAATTTGATGGGTACGCCCGGTCTCAAGCTGCAGTTCAACTAATGTATAGTCCCCTAATCGCTCAATAACGTGGAAATGCGTAACAGCCTGTCTGCTGTTGTGGTCGGTCACTGTGAAAAGCTTGCGATCCTTCAGATCGCGCCCGATAGGAGCATCAATTGTACCCTGATCATGCGGCAAATTGCCGTGCACAAGGGCAATATATTTGCGCGTAACCGAATGCTCCTTGAGCTGCTCGGCTAACGATATATGGGCTAGATCGTTTTTGGCTGACATGATTAAACCCGTTGTATCCTTATCAATGCGATGCACAATGCCTGGGCGAAGCAGGCCGTTAATGCCCGAAAGATCCTTACAATGATACATCAGCGCGTTGACGAGCGTCCCTGAGGAATGACCTGGCGCAGGATGCACAACCATGCCTCTTGGTTTATTGACAACGATAACATCAGAATCCTCATAGATCACCTCAAGCGGTATATCCTCTGCCGCAATCTCAGCATTATCAGGCTCCGGAATACTCAGCACAATCCAATCATCTTCAGAAATCTTGTAATTTGCTTTAACGGTCTTCCCATTCACTAGCACCGCTCCGCTTTTAATCCAATCCTGCACTTGCGTGCGCGAGACGGCGCTGTTATCGATGCCTTCGGTAATAAATTTATCTATCCGTTCACCAGACTGCTCTGAGGCAGCTTTCCATTCCAACGGTTCTTCATTATACAAGCTGCTCTTCATGGTCGTTATTCTCCTTGTCCTTGCCCTGCTTCTTCTCATCTCTAATAGCCAGCAGCGTGTCGAAAATAATTAATGCAACACCGCACACGATGGCAGAATCTGCGATATTGAAAATCGGAAACGTGTAAGTGCCGAAGTTGAATTGAAAAAAGTCGACAACCTCGCCAAAACGAGCGCGATCGATAAAGTTGCCGATTGCTCCGCCAAGCACCAGTCCTAACCCGACAAGCAGCCATGGCTTAGCTGTCTTGCGTACAGCTTGAATGTACCAAACAATTCCACTTACAATAACAATCGTTATAATAACGAAAAATAAACGTTGATCCTGCAAAATGCCAAACGCTGCGCCGCGATTGCGATGCGAAGTAATAAGAAAGAAGTTGCCGATAACTGAAATTTGCTCACCTAATTCCAATTTAGTTGCAATTATTTTCTTTGTTACGAAATCAAGAATAAGCACAACAACAGCTATCCAGTAAAAGTAGAAACGGCGCATCAATTAATCCTCCTGATTATGGGTTAAATAAATGTACAGGCATCCTGTCGCAATTCATAAATTGTACCACAACATACCGAGGTTGAGAAATGTTAATCCTGCGAAAGCTATAGTGTATAGAAAGATCAGTAAAGGATGGTGCAGTGTATGCCGCGACTTACGAACACCCAGCTTTCGAAGCTGCGAAATCAACTTATTGAAGAACGCGAAGACATCGAACAACGAGTCAATGACAACGATCATTACGGTCTTGCAGACTCGCTGCGCGATGAAACCGGAGAACTGTCTCCAATTGACAATCATCCAGGAGACTTAGCCACTGAGATTTACGAACGCGGAAAAGATATTGCGCTGCTGGAGCAAGAGCAATTGCATCTAAGTCGAGTAAATGCGGCAATTGCCGCCATTGATAATGAAAGCTATGGAAATTGCATGACCTGCGGAGCAGAGATTCCGCTTGAACGATTAGAAGCAATTCCCGACACCCTTTATTGCGTCGAACATTCTCCTAGGCAGCATGTTTCCTATTCAAGACCAGTCGAGGAAGAGTTTTTGCATCCTCCGTTCGGCAGAACGAGTCTTGACGAAAGCAGCGTTGTCAATGGCTTTGATGGTGAAGACGCCTGGCAAATTGTTGAGCAATGGGGCAATGCAGACTCGCCGGCTATGTCAGAGAATCGCAACGTCTCTGATTATGACCATGTCGGAATCGAAGCTTTTGAGAATGACGGCTACGTTGAGGACATCGAAAGCTTTCTTGCAACTGATATTACGGGCCGGCATGTTTCTGTTGTACGTAATGACACATACTTTGATTACATGGATAGCGAAGAAGGCGACCGTACACTCGAGGATACAGATTAAGCTCCGCTTATTAATAGGTTTTGACTTCCAGCTGCGCTTGTACAATTCTTACGATATCTGCAATATAATCGCCAATTATCGGCAAGTTCAATGCGCCAAGTATTTGCAGGACATAAAGGATCGTTGCTGCGAAAAAAGTAAATCCGATTGCGATGCCGACACCTCGAGCCGTTCCAGCCAGCAAGTTGCGCCAAATGAGCTTAACAGGGCGGTTAAGCAGATCCACATATTCGGCAATCGCTGTATGTTCCATTTGCAAAGCGATTTTTTGCATTCGAATATCCAGCTTGCTGAGCGTTTCATGAAGCTCCTCCGAAGTGGATGGATTGTTCTCTTCATTCTTTTTCATATGGCAACTTCCTCCCTGCGTAAGCAAAAAACGAGGTCTGCCAAAGGCTTCTGGCGTGCGAACTGTTATATTAACGGCTCGCGCGCCAGCTGCTTGATGGCAGAGCACTCGTTTTTTCGATTCTACTATACTATATCCTTACCCTTGAATAAAAATCCCAATCACTTTATCACCAAGTGATACACGTTCCATTTGATCTGATGTGCCGAATGAAACATCGTTTAACAATACATTGTCGCGCAATACGTCTTTAAACGATTCCAACGCAGACTTAAGCTCAGCATCGACCTCAAGTACGAGATCAATACGCTTCTCGATTGGCAAATCGAGCTTTTTGCGTGTATCTTGAACAGCACGGATGACTTCACGAACCCATCCTTCTTGCTCAAGCTCAGCTGTTATCTCCGTATTTAAGGCGACAGTAATGCCATTGCCGGAAGCCGACGCGAAGCCCGATTTCGCCTGCTTCTCAACGAGCAATTCCTCCAGCGCGATCGTTAACTCCTCGCCGTCCTCGGTATCGAGACAGTAGCTTCCACCGTTCACTACTGCGCGGCTCTCCTCTGCGGACAGTCCTTTTAAGGCCGTCTGTATCGGTCCAACCTGCTTGCCGTATTTCTTGCCTGCAACCTTCAGGTTCAGCTTCAAGCTGAAATCAACAAAACCGCTGTCAGACGACTGTACAGTAATAGTTTTAACGTTGATCTCGTCCTTGATAATTTCCTCATAATCCGACAGCCCGAACTCTCTGTCTAATGATACGATGAGCTCAGAAAGAGGCTGACGTGTCTTAATGCCCGTTTCGTTCCGCACATTGCGCGCCAGCTCAACGATGAGCTTCGCGCTTTCCATGTCACGTTCCAAAGCCTCATTTATAGCCGACTCATCCGCTTGCGGATAGTCTGCCAAGTGAACGCTGCCTTCACCGCCGAGATTGCCGTATACATCCTCTGCAAGCAGCGGTGCATATGGCGCAATGAGACGCGACAGTGTAAGCAATACATGACGCAGCGTCTGATATGCAGCGAGCTTATCCTCCGACAAGCCGCTGCCCCAGAAACGGTCACGCGAACGGCGGATATACCAGTTGCTCATCTCATCAACAAAGCCTTCAACCGCTTTGGCCGGGTTTAAGAAGTCGTAGCCTTCGAGTCCCTTAGAAACCGTGCGAATTAAGCTGTTCAGACGCGATACGATCCAACGGTCCAGCTTGTTAGCTGAAGCCTTGTATGGATGCTCATTGAAATCAAAACCATCAATCGAAGCGTACAACGCATAGAACGCATGCGTATTTACAATAGTGTCAATAACCTTTGATTTCGCTTCGCCGACAATACCGCGCGAGAAGCGTTTGCTGTTCCAAGGAGCGCTGTCTGCCAGCAGTGCCCAACGGAACGCGTCTGTGCCGTATTCATTTATAATTTCCCAAGGGTCGATGACATTGCCCTTCGATTTGGACATTTTCTGGCCATTCTCATCCAAAATATGACCTGTCGAAAGAACGGCTTTATACGGCGCTTGGCCGTTATAGAGCGTAGATACAGCAAGCAAGCTGTAAAACCAGCCGCGTGTCTGATCAATGCCCTCGCATACGATATCTGCAGGGTATTGCTCTGTAAAGGCTGCTTCATTCTCAAATGGATGATGCTGCTGCGCGAAAGGCATCGAGCCGCTGTCGAACCATACATCGATAACTTCCGACGTTCTAGTCATGACGCCGTCCTCTGCAAATGGCGATTTCAGCTTAATTTCATCCACATATGGCTTGTGAAGCTCGATATCCTCCGGCACAAAGCCGATCGCCCGCTCACGAAGATCTGCAATGCTGCTCGGCGCGTATTCCTTGCCTGTCTTATCGCAAACCCACACATTCAGCGGCGTACCCCAATAACGGTTACGGCTAATATTCCAATCAACCAAGTCTTCAAGGAATTTGCCGAAACGGCCTTCGCGAAGATGGCCCGGATACCATTCTACTTTGCTATTATTAGCGATCAGTTGATCCTTGACCGCAGTTGTTTTGATAAACCAGCTCTCCGTTGCATAGTACAGAAGCGGAGATTTGCAGCGCCAGCAGAATGGATAGCTGTGCTCATAGCGTTCCTTCGAATAGAGCAGCCCTTTCTCGCTTAGCAGCTTCACGATGTCCACATCGCAATCCTTGACGAAGCGTCCGGCGAAATCAGTTACCTCATCGATATAGCGGCCAGCGTTATTCACAACGCTAAGCATGCTGATCTCATTTTGTCGAGCGACACGGTAATCATCCTCGCCATGTGCCGGCGCAATATGAACAATGCCAGTACCGCTGGAATCACTGACGAAATCGCCAGCAATGACAATATGTCCTTTCTCAACAGACACATAGCTGAATGGCGGCTCGTAGCTTTTTCCTACCAGCTCAGCGCCTTTAACCGTGGACAGCACTTCATAGTTTTCTTTCAGGACATCAGCAGCCAGGTTTTGAGCTACAATATAAATTTCTCCGTCCTTAGCGGCGCGGACATAATCAAGCTCGGCATTTACTGCAAGCGCAACGTTCGCAGGCAATGTCCAAGGCGTAGTCGTCCAAGCAAGGATATACTCGCCGGAATCCTTCAGCTTAAATTTTGCAGTCGCGCTAAGGTCCTTAACGTCTTCATAGCCTTGCGCCACTTCATGCGAGCTGAGCGTCGTCTGACAGCAAGGGCAGTACGGACTTACGCGATGGCCGCGGTACAGCAATCCTTTGCTGTGAATATTGGACAAAATATGCCATACGCTCTCAATGTATTCATTCTTAAGCGTAATATATGGATTATCCATATCGGTCCAATAAGCGATTCCTTCCGTCAGCTCGCGCCATTGCTTCTCATATTCGAATACGCTGTCCTTACATTTCTTCACGAAAGCCTCAACGCCGTAATTTTCTATCTCTTGCTTGCCTGAGATGCCAAGCTGCTTCTCTACCCCAAGCTCTACCGGCAAGCCATGCGTATCCCAGCCGGCCTTACGAACTACACGATAGCCAGACATCGTTTTATAGCGGCAAATAAAATCTTTAATAACTCGGCCGAGAACGTGACCAATATGAGGTGCGCCATTGGCTGTCGGCGGTCCTTCATAAAACACAAAATTCGGCTTGCCCTCTCGATTAGCGATCGATTGCTTAAAAGTATCGTTCTTCTTCCATTGCTCCAGCACTCGCAGCTCGCGGCTGCGAGCTTTCTCCTTCACGTCTACGCGTTGCATCCTAATGTCCTCCTTATCTCTCTACAAAAAAATAAAGCCCCATCCCTGTAAAAGGGACGAGGCTTGCTCGCGTTACCACCCTTGTTCCGCTTGCTTCCAGCACAACACTGAAAACGAATGCCAAAACAGCATAAGCTGTTAAGCATGCGGCACCTTAAGTGCGAAAATATTATTCGCATTCCCTATAACGGGGGAAATCCGTCAGCGCTTAATATTGCCTCGGCAGGTTCTGCGCTGCTTCTCGGAGATGATGTTCTGCTGTAGCATGCACACCGGTCTTGCAGCGAACGCCGGCTCTCTGAGGTGCAATCTGCAGCATACTTGTTCTCGTCATTGAAGTTCATCACTAATTATTATAGTTATAACGTAATTTGAAGCTCCTTGTCAAATGCTGATTCGCCTATATTTCGCCCATAGTTCAAATCACAATTAACGTTGAAGCTCATGTTCAATTGAAGCTCTGGAAGGGGATGATTCCAATGTATCCCAGCCGTCTTGGCTTAGAAGCTCAAGCTGCGCCTCTACGAGCGTGCGGAAACGAGCTCGATAGATCGACGCTTGCTTCTTAAGCTCCTCTACCTCTAAGGATACCTTCCGAGATTTCGATAAAGATTCGTTTATAATACGATCGGCATTTTTCTCTGACTCTTTAATAATGAGCTGAGCTTCCTTCTTCGCATTATTGCGCACCTCATCAGCAGCTTCCTGAGCAACAATGATCGTCTTGCTGAGCGTTTCCTCAATGTTAGAAAAATGGTTCAGCCTCTCTTGCAAAGCGAGCATCTGATTTTGCATTTCTTTATTTTCACGGATCAGCGCTTCATAGTCTTTAATTACTTGATCGAGAAACTCATTAACCTCGTCCTCGTCATAGCCGCGGAAGCCGCGCGAAAACTCTTTGTTATGTATGTCCAATGGCGTTAGTGGCATTGGAGCACCTCCCTATTCGTAAATAAATAGAATCAGTCGCTCTATTAACGTAATGTGAAAGGATTCGACAGCTATAGCAGAAATCCTGCATACTCTCTAAATATATTTACCGATTTTCACACGCATTCTGCCTTTTTTCGTAACGCCGTCTACTTCGAGCACCTTGAAACGGCCAAGCCCCTTAATCGATACAACATCGCCTTCTCGCAGCGCTGCAGCGACATTATCTTCCGTCTTCCAATTCACTCTGCATCTGCCGGCACGAATGGGATCCACAATCTTCGCTCGGCTTATTCGATACACATCGCTCGCAATCCCGTCCAGTCTCATCGAAGCAACCGTCAGGCTCAGCGTTTCCAATGTTGGAATGACGGTCTGCAGAGCTTCCAAAGGCAGCACCTCTGTCAGCACATTTACGCGATGAACCTGCCGTAAATGAATATTCAAATAGTCGGCCATCTCTTCGAGAACAATAATATGACAAAACTCATCATGTACATGAATATCCCCGATACGATCTCGTTTAAGTCCCAAGCCAAGTATAGCGCCCAAGTAGTCGCCATGATCAAGCTCCAACTGGGAGATGCCCGCACCGGTAACGGAAAGCACGGCAAGACCGTTTGGCTCACTGTCCAAACCACGGTAATCTGGGCCGATAATGGCACGGCAGCGCTCAGCTTCTGGATATCCGCCATCAAGCCGAAATGCGGCATCAGGCTCGCGATTGACCAGCATACTTACAATTTGTGACTGTCTCGGGTCCAAAAAATCGGTCCGCTTCAGCTCGTGCTGATGTGCGGACCGTTCTATCCATTCCAGCGCCCGATCGACAAATGCTTTCTCATCAGGATGAAAATGTTCGTATAGGGCTAATTTCATATAATGAAATCAAGAACACCGATTAATCCGTACGCGATAAATTGCAGCGCGAATACGGCAAGAATCGGAGACAAATCCAGCATGCCGCCAATCGGCGGGATAAATCTGCGAAATACGCCCAAGTATGGCTCAACCAGCTTGCCAAGAAATACGCCTATAAAGCTCTCGCGCGCATTAGGCAGCCAGGATAGCAGCACGTACCCAATAATCATAAATGTATATATGGTTTGCAAATTCATAATTACTCTGTAAATGACGTCCATCTAATCAAGGTCACCTCGTTTTTGTGTAATCGTTCTCCTCTGCCAGCATTTCTGTAATGGCACCTTGAATCTCAACGGTATCTGGCGTGCATAGAAAAATATTTGGTCCAAGCTTCGAAATGCTGCCGTTTAAAGCGTACACTGTGCCGCTTAGAAAATCAACAATACGAAGCGACAGATCGCCGCGCAAACGTTGAAGATTAACGATCGCCGCTCGTCTGGAGCGCAAATGATCGGCAATTTCCTGCGCTTCATCATAGGAGCGAGGCTCGCTTAGGACGACTCGTACATTTTTCTGAGAATGAATGCTGACAACATTGCTATTCTTCGTATTTCTACGTGTTTCGAATGGCGAGGTTTCAACTTCCTGTTCATCCTGGTGCTGAGAATGATTGACCCTTTCTTGCTCTATTACTTCCTCTTCCTCCTGCAGCCCAATAAAACTCATAAATCTGTTCATTACGCTCATCGTCTACTCCTCCTCTTTCCCTACTAGTATTGTTCCTAAACGGATCCAAGTCGCGCCTTCCTCAATCGCCACCTCAAAATCATTCGACATCCCCATCGACAAATGATGGATAGTGTTGTTCTCCGGATCGGCAGCCTGCAGCTTGTCCCTTAGCTGTCGCAGCGCTCTAAACACAGGACGCGTCTCCTCTGCTTCAGCTTCAAGTGGAGCCATCGTCATTAAACCGATTGGTGTAATGCAATCATAGGCTTTAAGCTGTTCGATGAACGAAGGAAGCTCTTCTGGAGGCAGTCCATGCTTAGATTGCTCTCCTGAAACATTGGCCTGTATAAAACAAGGAACGACTATGCCTAACTGCTTCGCTTTCTTATGAATCGCTTCCGCCAATGAGAGCCTGTCCAGTGAATGTATATATGTAAATTTCCCAACGACGTCCTTCACCTTATTGGTCTGCAACGAGCCAATGAAATGCCAGACAGGAGCTTGCTGACCGCGATATTCGTCATTTTCGGCTATTGCTTCCCACTTCGTCTGCGCATCCTGCCAGCGATTTTCCCCGAGATGCCTGAGTCCTTCAGCAATTGCCTCCTCTGCACGCTCGGTAGAAACATACTTCGTCACAGCGATGATCTCAATCTCATCTCTGCTTCGGCCAACGCGCGCGCAAGCTTGCTGTATTCTTGATTCTACTTGCTGCAGTTTATCTTTTATGGCTGTACTCATCTTCCACCTCTTTATACTTCCCGATCCAACTGGCCATCCGTCCTGAGGGCGCTCCCTCTATTCGGTGCGAAAAGAACAAATTTCGATTGCAGCCAGTGCACCACTCTGAATATTCGATATGACTCGGCAAAATTCCTGCTTTTATCATAATCTGTCGGTTTAATTCTTTCAAGTCAATATGTGCTTTTCCAGAATGGGCAGGTTTAATAATAGTATGAGTACCATTATCCTTAATATTTAGAGCCTGCATTAAGGCTTGAATACGTTCGATCACAACAGCGTCAACCTCATAGCAGCACAAGCCAATTGACGGACCGACAGCTGCCCGAAGCTCCTCCGGTCTTGTTCCATACGCCTTCGACATAGCTTGTATCGTTTTTGATGCGATTTCGCCAACCGTCCCCTTCCAGCCTGCGTGAGCCAGTCCGATTGCTCCATTAACCGTATCGTAAAAATATAATGGCACACAATCCGCGTAAAATGACGTTAATAAAATATTCGGTTCATTCGTTATGATTGCGTCGCAATCTGTTATAACATCTGTGAGCGAGGCGCTGCCGCTGCCTCTATGCTCCGATGTAACGGTGAATACGTTGCTGCCGTGCACCTGCTCCGCACAGGTCCAAGCGTCAAACGGCCAATCAAGCGCCTCAGTCAGCCGCTTCCGATTCGCGATTACATGAGCATCTTCATCCCCTACATGCAGTCCCATATTGAAGGATTGCCAGGGCCCTTCACTGATTCCGCCTATTCGGCTCGTAAATCCGACCGTCAACCCTTGATTGAGCTTGCGCCACGGTTCCAACAAAAAAAGCGAAGGTCCCTCCGCTGATTGCTTAAGCTTAAATGCTTCCATGCATAGTCCGCCTCTCTGTCTTGACCTTGTGTCAAGTTTACTCCCTTACGCGCGGGCTTGCAAATCCTCCTCTTCATTCCGAAACGTCTTCATTTCATCCATCCTGACAAGCACAACGTCTGTTCCGATCTTCACAATATTGCGCCAAGGTATGACAACCTCTGTCCCGCTGTTGCCAAACAATCCGAACAGCTTCGTATATTGAGGAACTACGATTGAGTCGATTCTGCCTTGCCGGAGATCAAGCTCTAAATCCGTTACAACGCCCAGTCTTTTGCCGTCAACAATATTAATGACATCCTTCGTCTGAAAATCAGAAATTTTCATCTTCCGCACCCCCTGCTATAATTAACCGTTGTCCGTTATCCTTTACTTTTACTATATGAGCCGTTCGCCCAAAATGTCCTAAACAGCAAAAAAAACGGTGCCCTGCTTGGACACCGTTTACTTTTATTACGATTTAACATGCTTCTTCATTTGTTGAATAGCCGATTTCTCAAGACGCGATACTTGCGCTTGCGAGATGCCTATCTCATCAGCTACTTCCATTTGCGTCTTTCCATCAAAGAAGCGCATGGACAATATCATCTTCTCGCGATCATTCAGCTTATGCATCGCTTCTCGCAGCGCAATTTCCTCGATCCATGAGACATCTTTGTTCCGATCATCGCTGATCTGATCCATAACATAGATCGGATCTCCGCCGTCATGGTAGATCGGCTCAAATAGTGACACTGGATCCTGAATCGCGTCCAGAGCGAATACGACATCCTCCTTTGGAACATTCAACGCTTCTGATATTTCAAATATCGTCGGCTCACGCGAATTTTTATTCGTCAGACTGTCTCTAGCTTGCAGCGCTTTATAAGCGATATCCCGCAAACTGCGTGACACCCGAATCGGATTATTGTCGCGCAAGTAACGTCGTATCTCGCCTATAATCATAGGCACGGCATAGGTGGAAAATTTGACGTTTTGGCTAAGGTCGAAATTATCTATCGCCTTCATAAGTCCAATGCAGCCTACCTGGAACAGGTCGTCCACAAACTCTCCTCTGTTGTTAAAACGTTGAATAACGCTCAGAACAAGCCGCAAATTGCCATTTACTAATTTCTCTCTCGCTGCCCACTCATTGCGGGTCTGCAATGCCGTAAACAATTCCCTCATTTCGACATTCGTTAGTACAGGCAGTTTCGCGGTATCCACTCCACAGATCTCGACTTTATTTCGGGTCAATGTGATTACCTCCCAAGGAGAAACATTAATGTACATTATCTCCTTGGGTGCTCATTTTATTCCTGCAAAAATGTCTTTGAACGTCCCGAACGTATGCTGATGACTCGCTGTGGACTACACCATTTTGTTAAATTCCTTGCGCAGACGCTTAATTATCCGCTTCTCGAGCCGTGAAATATAGGATTGAGAAATGCCTAACATATCGGCAACATCCTTCTGCGTTTTTTCCTCTCCATCCGCGAGTCCGAAACGAAGCTCCATAATGATGCGTTCACGCTCTGACAGCTTGTCGAGCGCTTTATGCAGCAGCTTTCGGTCAACTTGTTCCTCAATATTACGGTAGATGGTATCATTCTCTGTACCAAGCACATCTGACAGAAGCAACTCATTGCCATCCCAGTCAATATTAAGCGGCTCATCGAAGGATACCTCGGTACGTGTCTTATTGTTGCGGCGCAGATACATTAAAATTTCATTCTCAATACAGCGAGATGCATAGGTGGCTAGCTTTATTTTTTTCTCCGGATCAAATGTATTAACAGCCTTAATGAGCCCGATTGCTCCAATAGATACAAGATCCTCGATATGGATACCGGTATTCTCGAATTTACGTGCAATGTAAACAACAAGTCTTAAATTACGCTCAATCAGCATAGCGCGAATAGCCGAATCGCCAGAAGGCAGCTTCTCAAGTAAATATTCTTCTTCTTCACGCGTTAATGGCGGGGGCAGAGCCTCGCTGCCGCCTATATAATAAACCTCTTCACCCTTTAATCCGAATAAAAATAAAAAACGATAATAATATAACTGCAGGATCAATTTATATTTGACGAGCATTCGGCCCATCCCTCCTCGGTTTTTGTTGTCTTATGTTCAAGAGCCAGTATGTACCAGTGACGGGTGGACAATGGCCTGATAAGCTCCGTCTGCCGCAAGCTTGCCTCCGTCAAGTCCAATGAGCACCTTATGCGTCTCAAATACTTGTCCTTCATATACAATTTGAACGAGGTCCGGTTTCAGCGCCAGCATAAACTGCGCTCCACGGTTCACTCCTCGATAAGGCACCAGCCTTAATCGATGCTGCCAAGGAAAAGTCTCGGCGTTCATACCCGCCAGCAGTTTATCTACATCGCCGCTTTGAATCACCGACAGCCAATTATCTGGAAACACATCGATCCATTCAGCAGCTTCCATAATCATCACCGGCGTTCGGGTTAGCGGATCATACAGTTGATTGCCTGTATCAATAAGTCCAGTGCATGCTTGCACGCGTTCATCAATCGTTACTTTAACCTCGGCTATATGTGTATGCACCAGCTCCCGTTCACGTTTTTGCGCCAATACGGCTCGATAGAGATACAGACCTAAACAAAATGCGGCAAAAAAATAAACCAAGCCCATCTTCAACTCGACCTGCATGCTTCCGCCTACTAGCGCAATCGTCCTCCACACCTCGCCCGAGCCCTGCATAAACAAATAATAAATACCTAACACTGCACCCGCCGCAACAAAATTAACCGCATAAAAAGCTGCGATATTCCTTATATAATGTTGAACAGATGAGAAGCCGTAAGCGATCCAAACCATAAAAAAGGATATTAAAAGCTTCACAACAAGCGTAAACATAAAGGAAAGCTGCGGAAAAAACATCAATAAGACATAACAAGCGCCTAAGGCTGATGCCGCTAAAATACGCCATGGCTTTGCCTTTATATGACGAGCCCATGCTGTCGTTAATAGAATGGCCCCGTCGACTAACAGCTCGCGCAGAAACAACACATCTACATATACGGCCACATCAGTCACCTACTCGACATGAGATGGGCAGCAGTCGGCACCTGGAGAACGATTGAGACTAGTATATTAAAATCCTATTTCAAAGTCTGTCTATTCATGACGCCATGACAGAGCTTTTTTTGTCGATGGCACATATAAAATCCGCCCTTGCATACGCTCGTCTGCGTGCTCCATTTCGGCAGGCGCTGCACTACGCGCGGTTTTCGACCTTGCAGCTGGTCGCATCATTTATGGGGTACGTGGATAGTTGGCGTTTAGCGGTTTGCGTGCTTAACGCAAAAAAATCCCGTACAGCCGTTAGGCCGTACGGGATTGGGTTTTTAGCGATCGCCGCGCGGACGATTGCGAAGGAACGCCGGGATTTCGAATTGGTCAGTCGATGTGCTGGCGCCAAACGGCTTAACATTGTTGACATTAGCCGCATTCGATCTGCTGCTATCCGCCGGCTCAGCAGCCGCTTGAGGCGCGCGGCGTGCCGCTGGAGAAGGCTTATGTTCGAAGCCGGTTGCTATAACAGTAACCTTGATCTCGTCCTTCAAGCTTTCATCGATGATAGCGCCAAATATCATGTTCACATCAGGGTCCGATGCGGAAATGACAATCTCAGCTGCTTCATTGACTTCATATAGTGATAGATTGCTGCCGCCAGTAATATTCATAATTACGCCGCGAGCGCCGTCAATCGAAGTTTCGAGCAGCGGGCTCATAATCGCTTTGCGAGCAGCCTCAGCCGCACGATTCTCGCCAGTCGCCATGCCGATACCCATAAGCGCGGAGCCGCGCTCTGTCATAATCGTCTTCACGTCGGCGAAGTCGAGGTTGATAAGACCTGGCACTTGAATCAAATCAGAGATGCCTTGCACGGCTTGGCGAAGCACGTTGTCCGCTTCGCGGAATGCTTCAAGCATTGGCGTCTTCTTGTCGACGATTTCCAGCAAGCGATCGTTCGGAATGACAATCAGCGTATCTACTTTTTCCTTCAGCGCTTCAATGCCAAGCTCAGCTTGTCCCGCACGCTTGCGTCCCTCGAATGTGAATGGACGTGTAACGACACCGACAGTGAGCGCTCCGCATTCACGTGCGATTTCAGCAATGACAGGAGCAGCGCCTGTGCCTGTGCCGCCACCCATACCTGCGGTTACGAATACCATGTCGGAGCCTTTAAGCTGGTTCATAATCATTTCACGCGATTCCTCAGCCGCTTTATTGCCAACTTCCGGATTCGCGCCTGCGCCAAGGCCGCGAGTCAGCTTATCGCCTATTTGCAGCTTGTGCTCGGACTTTGCCAAATGCAGCGCTTGAGCATCGGTATTGACCGTAATAAACTCAACGCTTTTAACGCCATTTTCTATCATTCGGTTAACAGCATTGCTGCCGCCGCCGCCTACACCAATAACTTTAATCTGAGCAAGTTGCTCTAATTCGAGATCGAATTCCAACATCTTTCATTTTCCCCCAGTCAAATAAATTCGTTAAACATATTTTTTAATCGCTCGAACATACCGGGTTTAGATGAAGCTGCGGGACTCGCCTTGCGGCTAGCCGTTTTTTTAACATGACCAGATCCACGCACACCCATATACTTTGCCACATATTGTATCATCCCTACACCGCTGCTGAACGCTGGATCTCTTACGCCAATATAATCCGGCAATGCAATTCGGACAGACGATTCAAGCTCTGCTTGCGCCAATGCTAAAGTTCCTGGCATAGATACTGTACCACCGGTCAGTACATAACCGTTAACCTTATCGCCATAGCCTAATCGAGCAACTTCTTGACGAATCAAGTGGAAAATCTCTTGCATCCGCGGCTCGATAATGCTTGTCAGATCGACTTGTGAAAACTCCTTTTCGACATTGCTGCCGATCCGATTCACTTTAAACTTAACGTCCTCAGCGGCATCGGACAGATTAGCGCAGCCGTATTTCAGCTTAATTTTCTCCGCAAGATCGCTTTGCGTACGAAGTCCATATGCGATATCGCTGGTCACATATTCGCCGCCTATCGGCAATGTGGAAGTCGCTACTAGCCCCCCTTGCTCATAAATCGCAATCGAGCAGGAGCCTGCTCCAACATCCGTTAGAACCGTTCCAACTTGCTTCTCATCCTTCGTCAACGCAACTACACCTGAAGCAAGCGATAATAAAATAATTCCAGAAATTCGCAATCCAGCCTTCTCTACACATCTTGTTAGATTATGTATTGCCGTCTTCGCTCCTGTGACGATCGTCGCCTCAACCTCCAGGCGTACGCCTATCATGCCGCGCGGATCGGAAATGCCTTCCAAGCCGTCTACTAAATATTGCTTCGGCACCAAATTAATAATCTCTCTCTCAGGCGGCAATGCTACAACTTTAGCAGCCTGAACGACGCGTTCAATATCCTCTTCACCAATTTCACGATCTTCATTAGAAACCGCTACAACTCCACGATTCGTCTGCAACGCAATATGGTTGCCTTGTATGCCCACGTACACATCTGATATTTGAATACCGACCATGCGCTCCGCATGCTCAATCGCATTTCGGATCGATTGAACGGTTTGGTCAATATCGACGATTGCTCCCTTGCGTATCCCTTCAGAGTCGGCTGATCCTACTCCAATAATATTAATGGATCCATTATTCATTTCACCAATAATAGCACGAACCTTGGATGTACCGATGTCCAAACTGACGATGATCTCGTTGCTGCTCATCTTGCGGCACCTCCATTTCAAAAAAATAATATAATTAATCGGACAAGGTCTTTCTACTTATTCAACGCGTTTGATATTTTCCCTCTTTTTTCAACAAATTTTTCGATTTCCATAATAATCTTGTTAAAAAGAATCATCAAATCATTCCTGTTTGAGACAGGCTTGTCCCATAACCGCTGCGAAAAGCCATCCATAAAATTTTACCACTCTTTAAAGCTATTGAGTAGAGTCTTTTTATTCAGTTTCTTCATTTTCCTCCGACTCCGCATCAAACGGCACATAAGTGTCAGCCAGCAGCATCGTAATCTTGCCCGGCTCCTGCGTTTCAATGACTGCATTCATAGCATCAATCTTATCTGCGAGCACGGATACAGCAGTTACAACTTCAAATTTTGTCCGAGTATAAATACGTATGCGGTCAGGATAAGCGGTTGAGGGAATCGGAATAATCTCAGACAGATCTGAGAGGAGCTCAGCTGGTATGATGCCAAGCTGCGTTGTCAGCTCCTTCTTGACAGCATCGTCTGCGCTCCAGCCGGTCAATACAGGCTTGTCCAGCAGTAATGATGCATCATTTCTAGCATTCACGCTGGAGCCGTTGGACAATATCGCGACAATATCGCCGTCGATGGTCAGTTCAAAGGCGACAACAGGATATTCCTCGACCGAAATCGTAACCTTGCCTGGAAACTCCTTTACCACCTTAACCTGTTCCACTTGTGGAATAGTCTCAATGCGTTCAGCGATTGTCGCTGAAGCAGCACCAAAGAATGGATCTCCCACAACGATGCTTGAAGCTCTCATAATCTCTTCTATCTGAACAAAATGATTATTCTTAATCTCAATATCTGAAATTTTGCTAATGGAAGAATTGAAGAATAGAACCGCAAGCAGGCTCATAAAAAGCAGCAGCAATATACCGAGCAGCTTCTTGCTTCCCCGCCGTTTGCGGGGCGGCTCCTTCAATACAGGCATTTGTGTATTCAAGCTTGTCCCCTCCTCTGGCGTACACGGCCGCCTCCGTTCTTGGGTGGCATATATACGAAAAAGCATCCGGTCCCGCAAAAAAAGCGGGCGCCGGCTGTTTCTATTTAACGGTTATTCTGCATAGTAATAATTATTAGCTACTGGTGAATACCGCGAGATGCGAGCACCTAATCTGCTTAGCATTAGCTCAATTTGATCATAGCCTCGATCGATATGATGTATATGCTCAACAATCGTCTTTCCTTTGGCTGCAAGACCAGCTATGACGAGCGCCGCACCTGCACGTAAATCAGTCGCTTCTACCGTGGCGCCGTATAGACGAGGAACGCCGCGGATAATCGCTTCGTTATCGTCAACCCGAATATCGGCTCCCATGCGGGAAAGCTCATCAACATGCTTAAGACGACCTTCAAAAATGGTTTCTTTCATAATGCTCGTTCCATCCGCAAGCGCAAGCAATACCATGACCTGTGATTGCAGATCCGTTGGAAAGGAAGGATACGGAGAGGTGACAATCCGTTCGACTGCGCGTGCCCTTGTTGAGCTTCCAACTTTAATTATATCACCGTCGATTACAATTTGAACACCTGCTCGCCGCAAAACATGGATTAGCGAGGTTAAATGCGCCGGCTGCGTGTTCATTAGCGTGACTTGCCCCCGTGTGGCCGCTGCAGCAGTCATGATCGTGCCTGCTACAATCCGATCCGGAATGATTTTATAACGACATGCTTTTAAGGACTGTACCCCATCAATCGATATCGTATCCGTTCCGGCCCCGAATATTTTCGCTCCCATGGCATTTAAAAAGTTTTGCAAATCTTGAATTTCCGGCTCGCGAGCCGCATTGCTGATCGTTGTTCGGCCTTCGGCTAGAACAGCCGCCATCATTATGTTTTCCGTTGCTCCTACACTTGGAAACTGCAATGTAATATCTGCTCCGCGCAATTTATCCGCACGGCAAATAATGCAATTTCCAGTTTCCTCGATTTCTGCTCCGAGCGCTTTCAATCCGTCCAGATGAAGATTGATCTTCCTTTCGCCTATCGCGCAGCCTCCCGGCAAATACACCTGCGCTTCACCAAAACGGGCTAGCAGCGGTCCCATCAAAAAAATAGAGGAGCGCATTTGCTTCATCAAAGTTTCCGGCACATGCGGCGTATGGGCGGTCTCCGCATCGATGACTACTGTTTTCCCTTTATGCTCCGTTCGGCATCCTAGTTCGCGTAAAATGCTCAGCATGACATCGATATCTAGCAGATGAGGCACATGATCTAACGTTGTTGTGCCTTCAGCCAGTATACTGGCAGCCAAAATCGGCAAAGCGGCATTTTTCGCTCCTTGGATGACTATGGTTCCTGAGAGGGGTTTCCCGCCTTCAATCACCAATTTGTCCAATGTATCACCTCCGAATTACCGCTCACTTCGCGTTCCTATCATCTTCCTTCAAAGGCTAGACGCTTGGATGCCTAAAATAATAGATCAGCGAGTGAGAACTTCTTCAGCTGCCGCTTGCCGGTGCCTACACGGAACATAGCATGCTGCTAGGGACAGCTGATTTGACAATGCGCGAGCCATCAATATCAAGCGTTTTGCTGCTTACCAACGCTTTTATATGATGTTCACGAATATACGATATCCTATGCCCCAGCAGACTTTTGTGTGACAGTTGCCTATTTTATACGCCTATGAGCTGCGCTTCTTAATCATGATCTTGAATAACGGGATATATTGAGCAATATACCTAGCGCTGTCAGCAGCAGCGTCAAAGATGATCCGCCATAGCTAATTAGCGGCAGCGTAATGCCGGTTACAGGCATCATCCCGATAACTACACCGATATTAATAAGAACCTGAACGCCAATGATGCCGGTTATGCCAATAGCCAGCAGGCTTCCAAATGTATCAGGTGCTGAGATCGCCGCGCGTATCCCTCTCCATATCAGCACTAAAAATAAAAGAATTAGCGTTGTTCCGCCAATAAATCCAAGTTCTTCAGCTACTATTGAAAAAATAAAATCAGTTTGCGGCTCAGGTAAATAACTGAATTTTTGCCGGCTCATGCCAAGCCCCAGTCCAACCAGACCGCCTGGACCAATAGCATACAGCGATTGAATAATTTGATAGCCGCCATCCAGCGGGTCCGCCCAAGGATCCAGAAACGAAGTGATGCGCTTCAACCGATAAGGAGCAGCCAGAATAAGCCCAACAAGACCTCCCACGCCAAGCAGCGCTAATCCCCCTAAGTGCTTTATTCTCGCGCCAGCCGTAAAAATAAGCAGCAACGAAGCTCCTACCATAACAGCGCCAGTGCCAAGATCAGGCTGCAGCATAATCATGCCGAAGGCTAGTCCGACTAATCCAAGCGGCGGCAGCAATCCCTTCGTAAACTGTGTAATCATCTGTTGCTTCTCCGACAACCATTTAGCAAGAAACAAAATCATGGCCAGTTTCATAAACTCCGAAGGCTGAATCCCGAAGGAGCTTATGCCGAGCCAGCTTCGAGCCCCGCCCCGCACAACGCCAATGCCAGGAATAAGCACTAGCACAAGCAATCCAAAGCAGACTAGAAGCGCGGCCGGCGCCCATTTTTTCCATTGCGAATAATGTACATTCATCGTAAAGAAAAGCGCGCCTACGCCAAGAATGGCGAACAGCAGCTGCCTTTTCACATAATAGAATCGATCGCCGAATTCATGAAAAGCAAGCACAGCACTAGCGCTGTACACCATAATAAGTCCGATAGTCAGTATAAGCCCAATTGATGCGAGCATCCAGAAATCCGGAGCCGACCGTCCTTTAGCCATAACGAACACACCTCTTGCATAGGAAAGTAGGGACAAGCCCCCTACTACAAGGTATGCACAGATTTCTTAAAAATGCGCCCTCTCTGTTCATAGGAAGCGAACATATCCCAGCTCGCGCAGGCAGGCGACAGCAGTACGATGTCTCCAGGCTCTGCAAGAGCAGCAGCTTCCCGAACGGCTGTCTCCAGCGTTCGATCCGCATCCTCCTCAGGTTCGACACTAATGACGGTCGTTAAACCTGCGAGCTCGGCAACATGCGCAAGCTTGCTGCGTGTCTGCCCAATAACGACCAGCCCTTTCACGTTATTCTGAAGCAATGGCAGCAGCTCCATATAATCCGATCCGCGATCCAATCCGCCGGCAATCAGCACTATGCTGCCCTCCAATGCACGGACTGACATCGTCGTAGCGACTGGATTGGTCGCTTTCGTATCATTATAATAACGAACCCCGTTCACCTCGCTCACGTATTCCAAGCGATGCTCTACAGATCTAAAGTCTGCCAGCGGCTGTTTGAGCTGTTCGGGCAATGCCCCTGCCGCTATGCATGCAGCTACCGCGGCTAGCGCGTTAGCTGTATTATGGCGCCCAAGAATACCTAATTCGCTAACAGATATAATCTCACTGACCTGCCCTTCCGTATCACAGTAAACGATTCGGCGCGCAATCTCTTGGCCGGATGGCTCGATAACAGTATAACCCGCACTGTGATCATTAGGATCGAAAGGAGGATCTACATACACCCCGCCAGTCGCTAAGCGTTCATAAAGCGAGAACGGCAGCAAGCGCGCCTTAAGCTTACTCGCAGCCTTCCTGCACTCCGCATAGTCCCAATTCAATACGGCTGTATCCTCGGCTGTCTGATTGTCGAACATCTTCAGCTTCGAGGCGATATAATCGTCCATATCGCCATGGTAGTCCAAATGTGTCTCTGCTATGTTCAATAGCAATCCGATATGCGGTCTGAACGCCTTCGTACCTTTAAGCTGAAAGCTGCTTAGCTCCGCAACAATCCATTGATCCTCCTCCGCTTCAATCGCCGCTTCACAAAGCGGTCGTCCAATATTGCCAGCTACAATTGGCTTTAAGCCGGCTGCGACAAGCAGCTCGCCGATCATTGTCGTCGTAGTCGTCTTGCCGTTCGAGCCCGTAATGCCGATTATTGGCGCTGATGATAAATAATAAGCGGTCTCGACCTCCGTTACGACCTCTACACCAAGCTCTAATGCCCGCTTCACAGGCTCTGCCGTGTACGGAATGCCGGGATTTTTGATGAGTAAGGCGGTGCTTTCCGTCACAAGATCAGAAGGATGGGATCCGCATAGTACAGAAATGCCCAAAGCAGTCAACTCATCCGCTTCGGGGCATAATTCGCGATCCTTCTTATCATTAACGGTTACATCAGCTCCAAAATGATGGAACACCTTAGCAGCGGTTACACCGCTTTTAGCTAGTCCAAGCACAACTACATGCTGGCCTTTATACGACGATGGATGATTCATATTTGACATTCCTTTCTATTTACACAGCAAGCGGCCTCGGGTGGCCGCTTGCTGCAAAGATTCGTTTAAATTAAATAACAAACAATAGACCGACTGCCGCCAATATAAGCCCCACTGTCCAAAACACCGTAACAACCTTCCATTCGGACCAGCCGATCAGCTCAAAGTGATGGTGAATCGGACTCATTTTGAAAATTCGCTTGCCGCGCAGCTTGAACGACGCTACCTGTAAAATAACCGACAGCATCTCTATTACGAAGACGCCCCCGATAATGATGAGCAGCAGCTCCGTCTTTGTCAAAATCGCTACTGCAGCAATGCCTCCTCCTATGCCTAGAGAACCGGTATCCCCCATAAACACCTTGGCTGGATGAGCGTTAAACACAAGAAAGCCGAGCACTGCTCCGACCATCGCCGCGGAAAATACGGCAGATTCATAGTTCGATACTTGCAGGGCTACTATAGTGAATGCCCCGAAAGCGATCGCGCTCGTACCTGACAGAAGCCCGTCAAGCCCGTCCGTAAAATTAACAGAATTGCTTGCCGCAAACAAAATGATGACAACAAAGAGATAATAAAACCAGCCTAAATCAAAACTGAATGACGTTCCAGGCACACTAATTTCTGTGCTGTGTCCCATATTGTACAGCAAAGCGCAGACTATAACCGAGAACAACAGCTGACCAAGCAGCTTTTGCTTCGCCGTTAGTCCAAGGGATCGTTTAAATACAATTTTGATATAATCATCTAAAAATCCAATAAGTCCAAAACCAAGCGATGCCGTTAGCAGCACCCAGAAATGCGGCGTCTTATCACTGAATTTCAAAAAAGCAATAAGCAATGCCAACATAATAATAATGCCGCCCATCGTTGGCGTTCCAGACTTTTTCAAATGACTTTGCGGTCCGTCCGTACGAATCTGCTGTCCAAACTTCAAACGCCTGAGCAGCGGAATGAACAATGGTCCTAACAGAATGGCTAACAGGAAGGATGCGCCGATTGAAAATAAAATGACCATCATGTCCATCATCTCACCTCGCTTCTAAAGCTTGGACAACCTGCTCCATGCGCATACCGCGCGAGCCCTTGACAAGCACTAGATCCTTAGGATGAAGCTCTTCCTGCAGCTGAGCTATAAGCTCTTCCTTACGGTCAAAATGCCGCACAAGCGTGCCATCGGCTTCTTTTGGAAAGTTTACGCAAGCTCCGCTGTAAATATGACGCGACTGCGGGCCGAATGTGAACACAGCGTCAGCCTTATCCGGTGTAACATAAGCGCCGACGCCATAATGCGCTTCCTGCTCCGTCGGTCCGACTTCAAGAATATCGCCAAGCACCAGCCACTTGCGGCGATAGCCCTTTAACTCCGCCATTAAATCGATGGCAGCCTTCATCGACGTTGCGCTTGCGTTATAGGCGTCATTAAGCAGTACTGCGCCGTTGGCAGCCAAACTACGCTCAACACGCATGCTCGTTAGCCGCAATCCTGCAAGTCCAACGGCAATATTCTCGGAGGACACTCCGAAATAACGCCCGGCAGCAATGGCGGCAAGCGCATTGCTTACATTATGCTTGCCTAATACAGGCAGCGTAACATGACCCAGCTCGCTTGACACACCTTGATATGTAGGCGTAAATGTTGTCGATTCTGCATCAATCGAAATAGCTGTCGCTGACCAATCATTGCTATCACCGAATCCGAATGTTTTCCACCTAATTCCTTCTGGAAGCTGCAGCTGCCGCAGCTCCGCCTCAATCAAAGGCTCATCACCGTTATAAATGAAAATACCTTCATCGCTAAGTCCGTGTACGATTTCCAGCTTTGCCTTAGCAATGCCTTCACGCGACCCCAGCTGCTGCATATGGGAATCGCCGATATTCGTTATAATCGCGGCGTCCGGCTGGGCAAGCTTTGTAAGGAGCTCGATTTCGCCGAATTCGCTCATCCCCATTTCCAGCACAATAACTTCTGTCTCCTCATCGGCGGACAGAATCGTAAGCGGAAGCCCGATCTCATTATTATAATTGCCTTCGGTTTTATGCACCTTGTACATCGTGCCCAAAACTGCGGCAGTCATATCCTTTGTCGTTGTCTTGCCGTTGCTTCCCGTTATGCCAATAACGCGCACAAGAAGCTCGCTTCGATAAGCGGCTGCAAGCTTCTGCAGCGCCTCTATGCAATCATTTACGAAAATTAACCTAGACTCGTCAGTGCCTGCTGGAACAGGACGGTCCTTCTGCCACAATGAGCCCGCCGCTCCTTGCTCCAGTGCTCCAGCCACGAAGTCATGTCCATCCACTCGCATGCCGACTATTGGAATGAACAAATTTCCTTCCTTCAGATCACGGGAATCTCTCGTGACGCCGTGAGCGATAAGCTCGTTATTTAATTGTCCCTTTCTTCTGCCGCCGCACATGTCAGCGATCTCTTTAAGCGTTCTTCTAATCACTGTAATAATCTCCTTATCGCTGCTCTCGCAACTACTCGATCGTCGAAAGGATAGGAAACCCCGTTAATCAGTTGATAGGTTTCATGACCTTTCCCCGCAATCAATACTACATCGCCTGGGCTTGCCATTTCAACAGCTTTTTCGATTGCGACCCTGCGATCAGCTATTCGTTCATACTCGCCGCGTTCTGCTTCAAGCAATCCAGCTTCAATATCATCCATTATGCGTTCAGCGCTTTCCGTACGCGGATTATCCGATGTAATAATCGTATAATCTCCGTATCTCGCTGCGATCTTCCCCATTAAAGGGCGCTTCTTCCGATCGCGGTCGCCGCCGCAGCCGAATACGCAAATAATACGTTTTTCCGCAAATTGCTGAATGGCCCGCAGCACATTTTCGAGTCCGTCTGGCGTATGCGCATAGTCTACTAAGCAAGCGAATGATTGGCCCTCATAGACGGACTCCACACGTCCCGGCACGCCGGGTATCCCTTCAAGGCTGTTCTTTATTTCGTTCAGCGCAATGCCCTCAATCAACGCCGCGCTCATCGCTGCTAGAGCGTTATATACATTAAATTTTCCCGCAAGCTGCAGCGTAATATCCGCTTTGCCTCTAAAGGTATTCACATGAAAGGAGGTACCTTGCGCGGTTATTTGTATTCCGCTCGCTCGTACATCGGCTGCTTCATCGATGCCATAAGTTACAATCTCAGCAGACGTCATAGCCGCATACTCCTCGCTCCTGACATCATCCGCATTCAGCACCGCGTACATCCGGTCGTCGGCTGTCTCGCTGTATGCGTTGCCCAAACGAGAGAAGAAAAGTCCTTTCGCAGCCGCATACTTATCCATTGTCTCATGATAATCAAGATGGTCTTGAGACAGATTCGTAAAAATAGCCGTTCGAAAGCGGCAGCCCTTCACCCTGCCCTGCCATAACGCGTGCGAGGATACCTCCATAGCGCAATACTGGACGCCGGCATCCCGCATCTCCGACAGATGACGCTGCAGCTGCAGGGCGTCTGGCGTCGTACCAGCCATGAGATAGGCCTCTCCCGCAAAGCGTCTTTCAATCGTGCCGATTACTCCGGTTGACTGACCGCTGTCCGATAGTATTTTTTCTAGCAAATAGGTTGTCGTCGTCTTGCCGTTCGTACCTGTCACGCCTATTAGCTTGATACTATGGCTAGGCCGTTTATAGAAATGGTCAGCCGCGACAGCCAGCGCATGCCTGCTGTCCTTGACGATCAGCTGCGGCAGCTCCACCTTAAGCTCGCGCTCGGTCATCAGCGCCGCGGCCCCTTGCCGCACAGCCTCCTCGGCGTAATGGTGGCCGTCGGAATCATGTCCCTTTATACAAATAAATAAATGTCCCTCTGCCGTATTTCTTGAATCCACAGACAAACCGCTTATCTCTACATTGCCGTCGCCCTTCAGTCTCGCTGTAACGAACAGCTTAGCCAGCTCATTTAACCGCATCCGCCTCATTCCTCCATCGAAAAGCGTTACGGAATACTATATGCCGCCCAAGGCTGTCACGTTAATGATAAAAGACGCCGCTGCAAAGTGCAGAATCTATGATTGGTATCGCAATTACTAATCATTATAGTCAATGCGAGTGGGTTATATCATCCTCATCCCCTAAATATATACGGATAGTCGAACCACGGTCTACGCGCGTACCCGCTGCAGGCGCTTGCCTGATAACTGTAGTGCCTGTACCGGCTGAGGTCAAATTAAAATTCATGTTCAAATCCTCATAAATGTCGGAAATCGTCTTGCCTACAAGGTTCGGGACTGCCACAATCGGTGTATCGCCATACTTATAAGCCCGGTCGATCTGCTTTTCACGAGGCGGAATTTCCAATAGGGTTAAAGCGTCCTCGAGCATATTGCGCACGATTGGCGCCGCCACAACGCCTCCGAACTGAATGCCCTGCGGATTGTCGACCGCAACGTAAATAACGATCTGCGGATCATCGGCAGGAGCGAAGCCGATAAAGGACACAATGTGCTCGCTCGTTGAATAACGGCCGTTAATAACTTTCTGCGCCGTCCCCGTCTTGCCGCCGACGCGGTAGCCGTCAATGAACGCATTGCGCCCCGTCCCATTCGCTACGACGCTTTCCAGCGCTTCGCGAACCTGCTTCGAGGTATCCTCAGATATTACCGTTCGGACAGCCTCCGGTTCCATCGTCTGCACTGTCTCGCCAGTATCTGGATTAATGAACGCCTTTGCTATATACGGCTTATACAAGGTGCCTCCGTTGATTGCGGCTGATACGGCCGCCACCTGTTGAATCGGCGTTACCGATACCCCTTGGCCGAAAGCAGTCGTTGCCAGCTCGACCGGACCGACTTGACTTAGCTTAAATAGAATACCGCTCGATTCACCGCCCATATCGATACCGGTTTTCTTGCCAAAGCCGAAGTTATTAATATATTCGAACAGCTTCTCTTTCCCTAGTCGATTGCCAAGTGTTACAAAGCCTGGATTGCATGAGTTTTCCACAACCTGCAAATAGGTCTGGCTTCCGTGCCCGCCCTTTTTCCAGCAGCGAAGTCTAGCGCCGCCAATTTCTATCGCGCCGGGATCGAAGAAATGATCATTTTTAAGATCGACCTTCTTTTCTTCAATCGCCGCGGCCAACGTAATAATTTTAAAAGTCGAGCCCGGCTCGTAGGTCATCCAGATTGGCAAATTTCGATTGTAAATTTCTGAGGACACCTCGCGGTATTTATCCGGCTGATAAGTCGGCCGGCTGGCCATCCCTAATATTTCTCCATTGTTCGGGTCCATCGCGATAGCGATAATATTATCAGCTTGCAGCCTTGTCATCGCCTGATCGAGCTCCCGCTCCATGACAGTCTGTATATTTTTATCCAGCGTCAGTTGAAGAGTTAAGCCGTCTTTGGGCTCTGCATACTTATCTGATGAGCCTGGCATTTGCCGTCCGGCAGCATCAGAGAGAAAGGACACATTGCCCGATTTTCCTGTAAGCTCCTTATTGTAAGTAGCCTCAAGACCAGTCAGTCCTTGATTGTCGATTCCCGCAAAGCCCAGTACATGAGCAGCCAGACTGCCGAAAGGATAATAACGCTTATTGTCCTCAGCAACTACTACGCCTGCGATAGACAGCTCACGTATTTTCTGGGCGTCCTCAAGCGACATTTTCCGGCCGCCGGGTCCGAGCTGCACAATCATTTGCTTCGTATTAATTTTTTCATATATTTTCTCTACCGACATATCCAGCAGCGGTGCAAGCACTGCTGCTGCTTCCTGCTTTTCCTTGATCTGTACCGGAATGGCCCATACCGTTGGCGAGCTGATGTTGTAAGCAAGTGAAGTGCCGTTACGGTCCTTTATCTCCCCTCGCTTAGCGACATAAGGAATTTGACGCCGCCATGAATCCTCCGCCTTCTGGGCCAGCTCCTGGCCTTTCCATAGCTGTACATAACCGAGTCGAGCGCATAAAGCGAGAAAAGAGACTGCCGCCAGCAATAAAATGAGAAATAAACGACGTCTCACCGTTACATTGGATACCTTCATTGAATGCTCCCCCTTGCATCGAACGTTTGAGCAAGCGCACAGGACGCTCATTCTGAACCTATTCGGGACAAGGGGGATATAGAACAAGCTGTCGTTATTCCGCGTTATTCTCCCGCAGGAGACTCGCCATTAGCTGAAGCATCATCAGGCTCCTCGTCAGCGGAAGCATTCTCGGACTCATCGCCCGCCTCGCTGTCCTTCTCCGCTTCCGCCGCCTTCTCTGCTTTCGCGAGCGCCTCCTCCATTTGCAATGGATGTGCAAGTGTGACATGCAGCACGCGCTCGTCTTTCTCCTTCGTTTCTTTCTGCGCAACGACATAGCCTTCGCCTTCCGCAAGCAGCCTTACGCCGAGAACGCTTGTAATTTCAAGAGCGTCACGCAGGGATAAGCCTTGCAGATCAGGCACCTTCAGCTTGTCCTTTTGCTCAGTAATCAAATAAATGCGCTGTCCAGCCTGAACGCTTGTGCCCGCCGCAGGCACTTGCTGAAGCACGGTTCCGCCGTTGCCGACAAGCTCCATCTCGAGTTTCCGGTTAACTAACTCCGCGCGCGCTTGGACAACCTTAAGCTCATTCAATTCCGGCACAGTAATAACGGAATCCTTCTTAGCCGCCGCTACACTGTTCTCCGTCGTTGTCGGCATAACGCCCATTTTGCGCAAGCTCTTGGCAACAACGTCCCGGAAAGCAGGCGCGGCTACAATACCCCCGCCGTCAAGCGTGTTCGGCTCATCGACAATAACATAAACAACGACCTTAGGATCTTCTACAGGAGCGTAACCGATGAAGGATACGACGAATTTGTCATCGGAGTAACCCACATTGCCGCCCACCCATTTTTGCGCCGTCCCCGTCTTGCCTGCGATCCGATAGCCTTCGATGTAAGCCCTGCGGCCTGTTCCGATCATCTGGCCATTGCTGTCCTTGTAAGAAATAACCTGCTCCAAATATTCACCGACCTCGCGCGACGTTTCCTCTGATATAACACGTCTTACGACCGTTTTATCAACCTTGGTCGTCGTTTTGGTCGACGGATCGTAAAACTCCTTCACGATTTGCGGCTTAAGCAGCGTCCCGCCGTTCGCAACAGCCGCCACAGCTGCTACCTGTTGAATCGGCGTTACCGAAACACCTTGCCCGAAGCTTGCGGTTGCCACTTCGCTCGGGAATTGAAAGCGGATTGATCCGGCCAGCTCTGTGCCTATTTCTATGCCCGTTTTCTGCCCGAAACCGAATCTTGTAATATAATCGCGCAGCTTCACTTCGCCTAAACGTTCATAGCCCAGCATAACGAAGGAAACGTTACTGGAGTAGACGACTCCCTCCAAGAAGGAAATCGTTCCCCAGCCGCCGCGTTTAATGTCGCGAATCGTGTAGCCTGGCACTTTAATTTCTCCCGATTTGAACATCTCTTCAGGGTTGAACACACCTTCTTCAACAGCCGCTGCCAGTGTCACAATTTTGAAGGTAGAGCCTGGCTCATACAAAGACATGACCGCATGATTGTTAAAATTTTCATAATTGCTCTTTGAATATTCATTCGGGTCAAAATCAGGCGCGTTCGCCATAGCTAATATTTCCATTGTATCCGGGTCGGCAACGATAATCGTTCCGCTTTTAGGCGAGTATTTGTCAACGATTTCATATAAGGCTTCCTGCGCATATTGCTGAATCTCGCTGTCAATCGTAAGCACAATGTCGTTGCCATCGACAGCCGCCTGATAATCGACATCTCCGGTCGCAAGCTGCACGCGCTTGCCGTCCTTCTCATACTTGATAAATCCATTCACGCCGCTTAATTGCTCATTGAAGTAGGATTCAATGCCGCTCACCGCCTCCCCCTCCCTATTAACATAGCCCAGGAGCTGCGAGGCGTTTTTTTTCCTCGGGTAAACCCGCTTCAATTCATCTATTAAATAAATGCCAACATCCGACTTGCCAGTCTTGTTGGACAGCTCTGTGCGAAGCTCACGAATTTTATCCGCGACAAGCTTCTCTACCTTCCAGCCCTCCTGGCGCACTTCACGTTGCGTGTAGAAGGTGCCGTCGTCACGCTTCGCTGTTGCAAGCGTTAGAAGCTCCGATTCCGGTTTTCCGAGAATGAGATTGAGCCCCTTCACGACATCATCGACAATGTCTAGCTCATCGATCACCTTTGGGTTAACAGCAACCGTATACGCGACAGAATCCATGGCAAGCACATTGCCCTCACGGTCCTTTATCGTTCCACGCTTTGCCGTAAGCTGCTCCGAGGCAGACCAGCGCTCCTTCGCGCGTTCATACCATTCCTCGCCGTTCACAACTTGTACAAAGTAGGTTCGTCCAATTAAAACAAGAAAAAGGAGGGTCATTATCCCTCCAAACAACAGCGTCCTTAGTTTGATCCGTTTATTCATCGTTCTTCACCTATTCGTTTGAAGCTGTTTTCACTGATTTATTTTCTTTTGTCACTACAGTAATGCCGCCCTCTGTGACACTAACCATCCCTTGTGATTCCGCCAGTTCGCGAATTCGTTCAGGCTCGCTTAGCACCTCAACCTGTCTCTTCAAATCTTCCATCTCTACAGTCAGCGATTGATAGCTGTTATTCAATTGCTTGATTTCCAGATTCATATCATAGATTTGCGCATATCGAAAAATAATGACGCCAGCTACTATAACGCCAATGAACACTGTAAAAATATAGAGCAGCTTTTCTTGCACCGGAATCGATTTGCGACGAACGACAACCCGCTTCGTTTCGCGATATTTTTGCTGCTCCTGCTGTGGCTTGCGCTTAGGCTGCAGAGCCAGGTTTCCATTGATATACGCCATTATTACTCCCCCTTTATTTAAAGCTTCTCAGCTATTCGCAGCTTCGCTGATCTCGCTCTTGGATTAAGCTCCAGCTCACTTTCACTTGGAACAATTGGTTTTCGATTAATTAGCTTAAGCACTCCCTCGCTGCCGCACACACACATCGGAAAATCCGGCGGGCATGTGCATTTTTCAACATATTTTGCAAAAGTCAGCTTGCATATGCGATCCTCTAATGAATGAAAAGTAATAACCGACGCTCTCCCGCCAGGCGCTAGACAGCGTACTGTCTGCTCAAGCGCATCCTCTTCAGCTCCCAGCTCGTCATTAACCGCTATTCGAAGCGCTTGGAACGAACGCTTTGCGGGATGCGGGCCAGTCCGTCTCGTCGCTGCCGGTATCGCAGCTTTGATCAGCTCCGCGAGCTCTCCTGTCTTTTCAATTGGCGCTTTAGCTCTTGTTGCCCCAATAGACCTTGCAATATTGCGCGCAAACTTTTCTTCGCCGTAATGATTAAGAATACGTGATATTTCTTTCTCATCCCATGTATTTACAATCTCATATGCAGTCAGCATACTATCACGGTCCATCCGCATATCGAGCGGAGCATCATGGTTATAGCTGAAACCTCTCTCCGCTTCATCCAGCTGCGGGCTGGAAACGCCAAGGTCGAACAGGATGCCGTCCACCTGCGGCACGCCGTCCTTCATAGGAACGCCGCAAGCAGCGAGCTCTTGCTCTAAATACCGAAAATTGCTTTTGACAAGTGTTACTTTATCCATGTAAGGGGCGAGTCTGATTTTCGCATTTTCAAGTGCTAGATCATCCTGATCAAACGCAATTAATCGTCCGCCTTCCCCCAATCGGGAAGCAATCAGCTCACTATGTCCTGCGCCGCCTAACGTGCAGTCGACATATATGCCGTTCGGTTTGATCGCAAGACCGTCAACCGCTTCCTCTAATAGCACTGTAATATGCTGAAACATGCTTCAGGCCTCCCACTCTCGTTGTTATATTTAAAAGTTGAAATCGAAGTCAACCAGCTTCTCTGCGATTTCGTTGAACGTTTGCTCGGATTCTGCATAGTAGCCTTCCCATGTCTCTTTACTCCAAATCTCCACACGGCCGGATACGCCAAGCACCATGCAATCCTTATCGAGCTTCGCATACTCGCGAAGATGACTGGGTATATTTACCCTTCCCTGTTTATCGAGCTCGCATTCAGTAGCTCCTGAGAAGAAAAAACGGGTAAAGGCGCGCGCATCAGCCTTCATGAGCGGCAAGCTTTTCAGCTTTTGCTCCAGCACTGTCCACTCGCTCATCGGATAAACGAATAAGCAATTATCAAGCCCTCTAGTTGCAATGAAAGAAGCGCCAAGCGAATCGCGGAACTTGGAAGGAATAATAATACGGCCCTTGTCATCGATGCTATGTTGATATTCACCTAAAAACATTCGGCCGCCCCACCTTTCCCCCAATGTCCACCACTTTGCCCCACTTTCCACCACTAGTTTAGAATAGTTCGCCACATAAAATAAAAATCCTGCTTTATGGGCAGGATTTTCAAAAAATATTTAATTAATAAATTATTATTGTTTTCTAACGATTATTCAGCATTCCAGCTATCCAAATAAGAGACTTGCTCCGGTGTAAGCGAGTCAATGCCGATGCCTAGAGACACCAGCTTCAAACGCGCCACTTGCTCATCGATTTCATAAGGAACATTAATGACTTGCTTGCCGATCGATTGATACTGCTCATTCACATATTTCAAGGACAAGGCCTGCAGCGCGAACGTTGTATCCATAATTTCCGCAGGATGGCCGTCGCCCGCCGCAAGATTGACAAGTCTGCCTTCCGCCAGCAAGTAGATGCTGCGTCCATCCTTCAGCTTATACTCTTCAATATTATGGCGAACCTTGCGAATGCTCTCGGACATTGCAGCCAGCTCAACCTTGTTGATCTCTACATCAAAATGTCCCGCGTTAGCGAGCACTGCTCCGCTCTTCATGACTTCGTAATGCTCCCCGCGAATAACATCGCGATTGCCGGTTACAGTAACGAAGAACTCGCCGATTTTCGCTGCTTCTTTCATTGGCAGTACCGTAAAGCCGTCCATATACGCCTCAACCGCTTTTATCGCATCAATCTCCGTTACAACGACGTTGGCTCCAAGCCCTTTCGCCCGCATAGCCACACCTTTGCCGCACCATCCGTAGCCGACAACGACAACCGTTTTCCCAGCGACTACGAGATTCGTTGTGCGGTTAAAGCCGTCCCAAGCGGATTGTCCCGTTCCGTAACGGTTATCAAATAAATATTTGCAGTAAGCATCATTAACCGCAATCATCGGGAATTGCAGGGAACCATCCTTCTGCATCGCTTTAAGACGAATAATACCCGTCGTAGTCTCCTCAGCGCCTCCTCTTAAGTTCTCCATAAGATCAGGACGCTCTGACAGCAATATTGTCGCGAGATCGCCCCCGTCGTCGATAATAAGGTCGGGCTTCCATTCCAGCGCCTTCACATTGAGCGCTTTAAATTCCTCCATCGGCGGATTATATTTCGCGAATACAGTAATGCCCTCCTCCACTAGCGCCGCACATACATCATCCTGCGTAGAAAGCGGATTGCTGCCCGTAATCGTTACTTCCGCTCCGCCTGCCTTTACAACCTTTGCCAAATAAGCTGTCTTCGCTTCAAGATGAAGCGCAATCGTTACTTTCAGCCCCTTAAAGGGCTGCTCCTTCTCAAACTGCTCACGAATTGAATTCAGAATCGGCATATGAGCCCCGGCCCATTCAATCTTCAAATGCCCTTCTGCCGCTAATGACGGGTCAGCAATAATACTTTTCTCCACTGCGCTCATTCTATTTCCTCCTCTAATTTAGGCGATTCTTGCTTCTTATAAATACACAACGATATGGCCGCCAGATCGGCTGTACGGAGCCTCCAGCAAACGTTCAACCCATGCCGTGCCGTAGCGGTTCCAATAGGACAGCATATTAAGCATCCGCTCTTGCGGCTTGCCCGCCGGCTTAATAGAAAGCTCAATTCGGTCAAGCTGCCGAATCGAAGCTTCAAACTGCTTATTGAACGCATCGACGGTCTTATTTTGCATGTAGCTCATTTGCTCCAAAATTTTGCCGATATTCTGTTCACCAAGCTTAGAAAGACCAGGCTGTACACCGGAAGCAAGCTCCAGAAGCGGTGTATACAAATCACGGAATGCTTGCTGCGCTTCAGCGAAGCGTTCTTCGATATGAAGCCCGTCCTGCTCCTTCAGCCACAGTTCCTTACGCTCCTTGAATCGATGATGGACATCGTCAAATGTAAGCTCATACTTTTGCATATGCTTGGCGATTGTGCCTTCGACGAGCGTAAATGACATGCGCGGCACAACGATAGGCATTTGCATATCAAGTGTTCGAAACGCTTCGCCCGTTAACGCCCAATAAGCAATTTCCCCTGGTCCGAGCACAGTCGCGAGTACCGGCAAAACATAATCCTGCATTAACGGCCGGGTAAGCACATTGTTGCTCAACTGCTGAGGATACTTCATGGCTAAATCCAGCAGCTCCTCCTTCGACCAGGCAATTTGCTCTTTCCGGTCTTTGAACATGCCGTCTCGCTTAAACAGCAAGGTGCGTTCATCGCCATTATCTTTTTGATATACAAAAAGATTAGCGCCTCCAGGTACAACTTCTGACTGAAGGGTGTAACCGCAGTCTTTCACTTGTTCAGCAACTGCAGCGTACGCTTTCTCTAATTCATCATTCCGCTCGATGATATCACGGAACATCGGCGACTCTAGTATGCGAAGCTGCGGATCGTCAGCGTCCATAAGCACAAGTCCTTCGCTGCCGAACAGCCGCGACAGGATTAGGGCGAACAGCTCCGTCAAGTTTTGCGACTGCTTTGTCATCTCGTTAAGAAGCTGCAGCAGCTCGTCTTTAAATTCGGAATGAGGCAAAGCCTGCTCAACCTCAGCAAGCAGCTCCTCCCACTTCTCAGCTGTCACCACTGTACGGCTTACCGAAGTTCTGGAGCCCTCGGGTCTTGGCAGCGAGAGCTTGCGCAAGCCTTGATCAGCGGTCATTAAAAATGCGTGATTGACTTCATCCCAATCATGGTCTTCGCCTGCTATCCAAAATACAGGAATAACCGGTTTGCCAAGCTGCTCACTCGCTGACTTAGCTGCATTAATAATCGTAACTGCCTTGTGAATGACAAGCAGCGGACCGCTCCATAGGCCTGCCTGCTGCCCTCCAACCACAACCGGCGCGCCTTGCTCAAGCAGATCAATAGATGCCATAGCCTCGGGAGAGGCATGCAGCGCGCTGTTCCATTCTCGCAAGACTGCTGCCATATCTGCTGCGGATGCCCGCTTATGTTTGCTTTTCTCTAAATAATCGAATCTCTTGTGGTAGTCCTGCGGCTCCGCGGAATGATATCCGAATAACGACTCCACTCGACTGTCTGTCCTATGTATATAAGCTTCCGTTAATGGCTGGGAGCTTGGCAACGAATAAGCCTCTGTTCTCATTGTACTGCTTGTACCTCCTGCTGAACTTTAGGTCAGCTCATTAAATTTAGAAACCTTCGTTAATAACGATTCCAAAGTAATTGTACACAACTGCTAAGCTCTTCGTCAAAAAAAATAACCGCTGCCCGTCACAGGAACAGCGGTTATGCAGACGATTATGTACAAAGAACGAATACCATTTATACGGTAAACACGATTTTTCCAAGGTTAATGCACATGAACAAAATATAAAGCACGCTCATCGCGAAGAAGCTTAAACGCCATATCGCACGGAATACACGTTTAACGTCTACGTTGCCGCGTTTGCGGAATTGCGCGTTACCGATCAACCCGCCTCCAAGAATCATTACGAGCAATATGCCGTATAGACCAAATCTGCTGCCGAACATATTGTTAAACAGTACTGCGACACAGCCTATTAGAAAAAAAGTGGTTACATCCATTGCAATGCGGAAAGCCTTCTTCCTATCTCCGGCAATAGCGCCATATCCGAATAATATAATGACAAATGGAATAATGGGAATGAGCGCTATAGAGGCATATATTTTTTGCAGAAAATCCATTGTGTTCACTTCTCCTTATCCGACGTGTGATTCAGCGATTCGATAAGCGCAGTCATCGCTTCATTAAGCGGGGCAATTCGTCCTCGTTCTCTCGCGATTGACGCAATTCCGCCGTTGATGTATGCGATCTCAGTCTTTCGCCCGGCTTGCACATCGCTGAGCATGGACGATCTATTGCCGCTCGTAAGCCGGCATACCTCCAGCACACGGTCAAAGCTTGCTTCAGGCGGCTTTAGGCCCGCAGCCGCCAGCACTTGCACCGATTCGTCATAGACAGCTTTCATCAGCTTCAGACGCAAAGGATCAGCGGGCAGCTCACCGTTACGGAGCTGAAATAATGCGGTTAACGGATTAATTACTGCGTTAATCAACAATTTATTATAAATACGGTTATCCATTTCTTTCGACAGAAAAATGGCAATTCCTGCTGATTGCATGCAGGAAATGAACATTTTCAGCGAGATTTCGTTGTATTTGTCCCGTATACTCTCTTTTTCTCCAACATGACCAAACCATAGCTCGCCAGCGCCTGTATGCTCCACCGTACAATCGTCATGCCTCAGCGCACCTTCGCTTATTACCGCAGCGTATAGATCGCTTTCTGGCAGCGCGCCGCGCACCTTCTTCATATGGCCTACGCCGTTCTGCATGCACATAATCGATGCGCCATCGCTGCCCGCTAGATAATTCACCTTCAACAACAGCTCTTCATTTATAGCAGTCTGCTTCACTGTCAACAGAATCCAGCGCTTGCTCGACTCTTCATTCGCCCGCCTGCGGCGCTCCCCTTGCATTCCATTTTTATCCTCTATCCATACACTATTTACAGCTGCAATTCTCGCTTTGCCTCCGCCCATCGGCAGCCAAGTAATGCCTTGCTCGCGAAGACGTTCAGCTTGGCTCGCAGTTCTTGTCCATATTGTAACGCCTGCCCCCGCCTCAGCTAATCTCGCACCATAAAGCAAGCCGACTGCTCCGCCGCCAATTATATCAACCTGCATCTGCAGTCTCCTCTCGTTCATCTCTCGTTGCTAGTCTAATGTCTTAATAAAGATTAACACGCAAAAAAGAATCTCGCCAGTTATACCAGCAAGACTCTCTTTATCGCGCTAAGCGGCAGCTATTCAATTCTTTCCAAATTGCCGTTGGCGTCCATCTTGAACCGAGGCTTAGGATCATCTTCATTTGTAAGTACTGTTAATCTTCTTGCCCGATCCATAATTTGAATCAATGTCTTGTAATCATCATTCACAGCCCGATAATCAGTTTGTACGTTGTTCACTTCTCTTGAAAGTCTTTCATTTTCATTTCGAAGCCGGTACAATTCTTCATCCTTCTCTTTCAAATCTTTCTCACACAGCTTGATTTGACGTGTGAGATCTTGATAGGTCGATTTCCAGCTGCGCAAAAACCGAATAATCGCATCAACAGAAAGTCCTTCCTCCATTGAAGCCGTGTCTGTTTTGAAGCTGCGTTCATCGGATTCAAATACGGCAAGCGAAGAAACCTGCGGCGTTGCCGCGATACTTTGCTTCTTTAAGTAATTCCGTTTCTGGCGCTGCTGCTTTGATATTTGAATCGCATCCTCATAACGCTTCCGAACACAGCTGTTCCAACGAAATCCGCAGGCTGCTGATGTCCTTCCAATTCTTTCACCTACTTCTTCAAAAGCTGCAAGCTGTGTACTTCCTTCTCTAATATGCCGCAAAGTAACCTCGGCTAATATCAAATCATCATCCGGGCTCCAAGCATCTTGTCTAACTGCTGTCATGCAACAATAACCTCCTAACGTAAAGGCGCTTACTTTATCTCTATGCTCTTGGTAGAGTTCATAGAATCTATTGGATACTATTTTGTATATCCATTTTTTCATGTACTCATACATGTTTTAGCGTATATTTGTGCAAACTGATTTATAGAATGATCCGCATCAACATAAAATGTTGTCAAATGAGTGGCGGAAAAGGTTTACACTTATATAACCAACCGTTATAATGATCTTTAGTGATTCGGGCCGCAGCGAAAGGGGGATGCTACATATGGCACGCATGTATCGAGTATTGGGCTTTTGGTGTCTCGTCATAGGATTAATGGCTTTCGCAGGACATATGACGGAATTTGCGTTATTGTTTTTCGCACAAGCCGCAGCTTTCGTATTTCTTGGTTACTTGAATTTCACCGAAAAAACCTATATTACGATGTTCTGGGGATATATGATTATATCCTTCGTAGGCTTCACTTATTGGTCGGTATTCAAGCTGGGCATGCCGTTCTAAGGCAATACAAAAGCAACAAAGGTGCTTGTCCCTCCCCAGGGACGAGCACCTTTTCTTTTATAAACATAAATTCCTCTGTCGGAGAACATAGCCGGCTGCTTAAGCGCAGCCAATCCTTAGCCTCTTTCCAAAATCATCACTTTAAAGCTTTCGCTCATGCTGTCGCTTAACAGCAGCTGTCTTATTGCCCGATTCTCACGAGCGGCGCTGCTAAAAGGATCGAGCTCCTGATGTTCCTGCAGCAGCTCTAGCACGCCGTTGTCAACGAGAAATTGCTTCTGCGTCGTATATGCGGCAAGCCGCCAGCCAGAGGCTTCCGCTGCATGCTGAACCATCGTAAAGGGGACATGCGCCGTAATATCCTGTTTACCCGCTCTAATATACGGATTGACACCGGCTTGGTGCTTGTAATAGCACATTAACGTTCCAAGACGGCGATGAGCGGCAACATACTCCTCGGCGGAATGCCCATAATCAATTAGAATAGCTCTGCCCCGAGGGACAATTGATGCAAGACGCCCCACCCATTCGGCAGCAGCTGCATTAATCTCTGTTTGTGCGCCTTCCTCCAGCCTCACTTCTTCGCGTTCCAGCCAGCAGGACAGAGAATCATCCGAGATCGGCATAAGGATCTCTTCGAAGGAGAGATCCTTATTAAGCGATACACCGAGCTCCATAAGGCCATCCTTCGTCTGCTCTACCCGATGTACGGGAAAAGCATCCAGCAGCTCATTTGCGATAACAAGCTTCAGTTCTTGATTCCAATGATGCGACCATGCTTGTTCTGATGTAAGCAGAAGCGGCATCATGCAGTCGGTGCTGAAGGTACTGCGCCACAGCTGCTGCGCGGCTTGCAAATGAAGTGGATGATCTTCAATCAGTACATGCGAAACCTTCGCGTCCCACTCAGGAAATGAAGCTATGCCAGCCTTTCTAATTTGAACGGAAAGCCTGCCTGCGCCCGCGCCCCATTCTATAAGCTGCAGCGGCTCGGTCGCTTCCTCCGCCAAATGAATCACATGCTTCGCCAAAATACGTGCCAAGACATCACCAACATATGAACTCGTATAGAAGTCGCCTTGCCTTCCTGTTCTGACTTCACCAGAGCGGTAATAGCCGTCCTGCTCGTTATATAAGCAGCAATCCATATATTGCTGGAAGGTAATGCACGGCAGCGGATACAGTCTATCGAGATCTCCTTTGCTCCAGCCTCTATAAGGCGAAGCTGCTATCAGCTGCGCGATTACAGCATGCAATCTGCTAATTGTCATTGGCCTGTTCATCCTTTTCCAATTGTGAGATATAATAGATGGGATATTGGCATAAAATGATTGCTGAGGAGGGAGGTGCCGTTGATAGCAGCCAAAACGCACAGTCGATTCATCTTAGTGAATTTGTTCATTCTAATCGTATTCCAGCTCCTGCCTCTGCAGCCAGCAGCGATCGCTAATAATTTGACTTCTAAAGAAACGGATGACACGCATGATCTATTGCAAAAAAGCTTGTCATTAATTGAAATAGACAAAGAAATTACTCGCATTCAAGAACAGAAAGAGCTGGCAATGGAACAATTGAACGAAACAAAGAAGCAGCTGCTTTTGCAAGAGGAGCAAATCGCTAATAAACGTGAACAAGCAGGCCGAGTAATGCGAGCTTATTATATGGGAGACCGTAATTTATTGTGGATTGTACTAACTGCGGCCGATTCCTTGCCTAAGCTGCTGCAAGCGCTAGATTTCATGGATCTGGTCTATACAAGCGACAAACAGGCATTAGACGCTTATTCCGAACAATTCAAAGAGCTGCAAAGCAGTTATCAAAACCTTGAACTAAAAAACAATGAGCTTACAATCCTCGAGCAGCGCTTGCTAATGCAGCGGGAACGCGTAGTCGCCCTAGAAGCTCAAATGGAGAGCCAGCTCGCGGGGCGTTCAGACGCTGACCGGCTCCGAATGCTCATGAAGGAGCTGACAAGCCATTGGGAAACAGAAGGCATGGAAGAAGTGAACACCTATTTCCGTGCGCTGTCCAAAGCGATGCAGCAGCTGCCTGCATGGATACAGGAAAATCCAGATATGATTGATATATCAGGATTTAAATATACAATTACAGTGACTGAGGAAGAGCTTAATCAATTTCTGCGAGAGCAAGACGAGATGTTCGAGCATTTCTCCTTCACATTCTCGGACAATAGTATAACTGCGCAGGGGAAACGCGACAATATGGAAGTTAGCGTATCCGGACATTACTCCTTGCAGGAAAAGCCTCGCAGCGGATTTATCTTTCATGTCGACGAGCTGTTGTTCAACGGCTTCTCACTTCCGGACACAACACGCAAGGCGTTAGAAAAGGAATATGATCTCGGCTTCTATCCAGAGCTCATCGTTTCCTTCATGAAGGCAAAAGCTGTTGAAATAAAGCATGGCGAACTCATTATTGTCCTTAATCTAAGTCTGTAGCTATTCTACTAAGTCTATGGAGAGGAATTCGGCAGGGCAGTCTCCTCATTCGGCTGCATCAGCAATGACCATTTCCTCTCCAGATCATTCCACGCAGCAGGCCAATCCGGCATCGCCGCAGCCTTCTGCTCCTTCTCGCGTTTCTCGCTTAAAGCAGCGGCGACCCATGCCGGAGGAGCTGCATCACTCATCGCATAATGACTGCCGCTGTACAAGGAAGATCGGGTTGGAAGCAGGCCAAAACTTTCATACGCCTCTAGCTGCCGCTCCGCGCTAGTCATTTCCTTAATCCAAAGCGCAGCAGCCTCTTCATGCTTAGTTGAAGATGAGATAACGTAGCTTCCCCCATTCATCCATGGGTATAAAATATAGTTTTGCGTAACAAGCAATTGCTGTTTTAATGATTTGTCCAATCGTTTGTACGAGTCCCAAGACAGAACAGCGGCAAGGGTACGATTGTGAAGCAGATCGTTCGCTAAGCCCAATTCGCTCAAGCCTTCTCTTCGGCCAATACGGCCTTCCATACTTTGCAGCCACTCGCTCTCCTTCAGCTTAGCAAGCTCCTCAGCATGAAAATCTAACGTATTTAACGAGTTAACAGGCACGGCCTGCAATGATTCGAGCCATACGATCAATTGCTGTAAATCCCCGCTAGCTAAATTGACAACATTAACATCGGCATGAGCATCTACGAGCGCCTCAGCCGCTCCGACAAATGCCGGCCAATCCAATGGCGGCTCAGACAACCCCGCCTCCTCCAGCAGCTGTTCGTTCCAGACGACAATATAAGGATTGGCGTAGCTTGGAACAGCCCATACATAACCGTTCCATTTCAGCGGGTCTATGAGTCTTTCTAACTGATCAGATTGAGATTCACCAGACACGACGCGATCTGTCGGCTTCAAATAGCCTCTCACAGCAAAGGGCTTTACCCAGCTGTTTGCTAGAAGCATAACGTCCGCGTTCAAACGTTGTTGTCCAAGCTCCATCCACGCGCTGAATATATCCGACCGTTCCTGAACTGGGGCAGAGTTATGTATCGTTACTTTCATATGAGGAAAATTAGCCATAAAGCTTCGGTTCAAATCCTCCAAATGATTGAACTGCTCGCGGTTTAGTGAAACGCTTACATGAATTGCCGTAATTTGAGCTGAAGCCAGCTTCTGAGCTGCGGGCAATAACTCCCTCGTACCAGTTACGAGGTCCCCTTGTTCATTGCTGACCGGCTTAATGGATTGCATAAGCAGCAGGACCGCTAGCAGCATGCTGCCAATGATAAGTGTAATAAATCGTTTGGGAGTCATTTGTCAGCTTCCCTTCCGCTATAGCATTCACAGCTATGATAGCAAGTTTCTGCTCACATGTCCAAGTATTTACTCCCATAAATAAACGAGTGTCAGCGCAGACCGACTTTATGCAAAGAAATTTAGCATGCGGACGTATGCGCCTCCACTCGCCTGTTTCACCTATGTCAGTTCATCCCTTTATAATAAATCAGCGGCAAGCTGCGCCAGCTTTGAACGCTCACCCTTTTCTAAAGTAACATGCCCGCTGATGCCTTCATTTTTGAATCTTTCAACTATATAGGTCAGCCCATTACTGACAGCATCCAAATAAGGATGATCAATCTGCTCCGGATCGCCCATCAGTACAATTTTGCTACCTTCCCCAACACGTGAGACGATCGTCTTAACCTCATGCTTTGTCAAATTCTGCGCCTCATCGATAATAATAAATTGACCGGGTATCGACCTTCCACGGATATATGTCAAAGCTTCAACTTGAATGCTTCCCATTCCCAGTAATATTTTATCAATATCTCCCGCTTTTTTGGTATCGAATAGAAACTCCAAATTATCATAAATAGGCTGCATCCACGGTCTAAGCTTCTCATCCTTCTCGCCGGGCAAGTAGCCGATATCCTTTCCCATAGGGACAACCGGTCTTGCAATGAGCAGCTTCTTATACTTATGCTCATCCTCAACTTTCAACAGACCAGCTGCCAGTGTCAGCAACGTTTTGCCTGTTCCAGCCTTGCCGGTTAAAGTAACAAGCGGAATATCATCGTTAAGAAGCAGCTCCAAAGCCATGCGCTGCTGAGCATTTCTCGCTGTGATGCCCCAGATGGGATCATTGCTCAAATAAAGCGGCTCCAATCTGACTCCATCCTGGCTCACTTTTAACAGAGCAGACTTCGAGGTTCCCATCTCATCTCGCAAAATAACGAATTCATTGCGGTCCAAGCGAACTTGCAGGCCCATTTTTTTGATCGTAAGAAATCGATAGGTATAAAATTCATCAATGACTGCTGGATGAACAAGAAGTGTTGTATATCCTGCATAGAAATCAGAGGCTTCCGCAATGCGATCCGACAAATAATCCTGCGCTTTCAAGCCAAGAACATCGGCCTTAATTCGTACAAGCACATCCTTACTTACCAAAATAGTGCGTTTCTCCTCGCCGCTCTCCTCTTGCTCCAAGCAATAATTCATGGCTACAGCTAAAATGCGGTTATCATTGCTCATTTCACCGAACATTTCCTGTACTCGCTTATAGCTGCGATGATTCATTTCTACCTTCAACAAACCTCCGCTGGGCAATGCGATCCCTTCATGGAGATGACCTTGTTCGCGCATTCGATCCAGTGTCCGCGATATCATTCTTGCATTTCGACCCAGCTCATCAGCTAATCGTTTCTTAGAATCAATCTCTTCAAGTACGACGGCAGGAATAACAACCTCATTGTCTTCAAAGGCGTAAATAGCTTGAGGATCATGGAGCAGCACGTTTGTATCGAGCACAAATATTTTTTTCATGAGAACCCTCCCGGCGAGAGATAATCATTGGCGCATACATAGCGCGGCTTGCAAGCGGATAAGCTAAGACGGACAGCTGAAGAGATCATTATCCAGACGAATAAACAAAGAGGTGACTACATGTACAAATGGCTAGCTGGCACAATGCTTATTGTTTTGCTGACGACTGGCTGCAGTACCGTCGCACGTAACGAAACATCACCCTCTCCACAAAGTAATGATCGGATAAATGCGCAGCAGACCTCCCCTCAGAAGAAAGAAATCGTAAACAGTGACGAGGTTGCTGTGCACTTGGAAGAGCTAGCAAAAGGAATTAAGGGTGTTCAGAATGCGCATTGCGTTATCATTGGGAATACGGCTATTGTCGGAATAGATCTAGACGGCAATTTGGAGCGTTCGCAGGTAGGTTCAATAAAATATACGGTAGCAGAGGCTTTTCATAAAGATCCTTATGGAGTTGACGCTCTCGTGACTGCTGATATTGATATTGCGCAGCGGCTTCAAGAGATCGGAGGCGATATTAGAAATGGCCGCCCGATCGCAGGCTTTGCTGAAGAAATGGCCGACATTATCGGCAGGGTCATCCCGCAAATGCCGCGGCAAGTTATGCCGCAGGAAGAGCCTATAGAAGAGCAGTCGCCGCAGATGAACAATCAAAACTAACTGCGCACAATAGAACAAGCCTAGCGAGCATGCTCACTAGGCTTGTCATATAGTCGCGGGCTTCTGCTTTGAGAATCGGGCTTTGAACCGTTCATCGCCTGGCTTCTCATAAGCAGCGCCCCCTTAATAACAATTGATAAGTCCATTATAACTATTTCTGGCACTGTCGTCCATGGTTAATCACCCAGCACTATTGTCCCATTACCGACTGAAGCTGTGATTTCGTGTCTGACAGACTGCTGTCATCGATATAGACATAAGGTGATCGCCAATTGCCATCAAGAGTAATGAACGTAATATCGCTGCGTTTAATCGCAGAATACGTTTTAAGCATGTTTTCAATTTCTTTTTTGGGCATATCAATTTTCACATTTGAGCTGACTGCATCAACTACTTTATTGATTTTGAAAATGCCGCCAAGTGACACCATACGGTCAACCATTGCGCCAACAACCTCACCTTGCCGCTTATTCCGATCGAAGTCGCTGGACATATTTTTTCCGTCATTCGATTTCCGGTAACGGACATAATCGAGAGCTTGATCGCCAGTCAGCTTCTGGAAACCCGGCTGCAGATCAATACGGGTGCCGTCAGCGTTATCCGTATACTTCATACGCATATCAACGTTAACCTCAACACCGCCCAGTGCATCAATAACATCGGTGAAGCCTTTGAAATTTATAGTTGTCGTATACTTAATGTCAATATCAAAATAATTGCCAAGCATGGTCCGCATATGCTGCATAGCATTGGCTTTTGCCGCTGTTTTATCCAGCTTTTCGCTAATTGCCTGATTGTACAGGGCAGCGTAGAAGCCGTTCGCTTTGCGAGCTTTGTAGCCATCCGCACTGATGTAAGCATCTCGCGGAATTGAGACGACGACCGCCTTCTTTGTATCAGGATTTAATGCGGCTACCATCATCACATCCGTATTCAAGCCTCCGCCATTCTCACGTGAATCAAGTCCAAGTATTGCGAAAGCTACAGCTTTATTCTTAACGGATTCCTTAGCTGGAACGGTAATCTCTTGCTGTTCTTCATCATCGACTCCAATCTGCATATCACCAATTGCGTCATTAGCAATCACATACAAATAAGCAATAGTCGCCGCTACAAGAATAAGCAGCCCGAACAGCAAAATAAGAGACGTCTTAAGAACTGGCCGTCTTTTCTTTTGCTTTTGCTTGGATTGATTGGTCGATTGACGAGCTGCAGTTCTTGGGGGCAATGATGATTGCTGTTGACTCATTTCTCCACCTTCAAGCTAGTTGTATTTAGGATTGGATTCAATATCCCGAAGCAGCCCTTCACCCGCTTCACGCGGGTAAAGCTGCAGCTTCGGGCGGCCATCCTTTACATATCTAACATAAACCATCGTTTCATCCTGCTTGTCTATCACAAACTCCGATAAACCAAGATCTTCTTCCAAAATCGCCGCGAAAAAGGATAAGGTTTCCGCAGCTGCGCCATCCTCTGGACGAGCATTAGCGACAAGCTGGATCTGCAGCCAGTTAAATAATGCATCCTCGAGCTTCATTGACCAGATTCCGTCTTCTGAGAGGCTGCTTTTGTCTGACTGCTGCCCTTCCACTTATCGTAAAGCTGGCGACCACGAAGCATCAGCATCATTATAACCGCTATGCCCATGCACTGGATGATTGGCAGCTTATCAACTTGCAATATCATGAGAACGAAGGAGCCAAACGCCATCAGCAAATATACGAGAATTTCCTTCAAGATCGGCAGACGGCGTTGTGCTCTAAACACAGCATTAAATATATAAATAGTGAAGCCGAGTATAAGCAAATACGAGATGAGCATATGCTCGCTTAGCCAAGCTTGCATAGTATATGCCTCCTAACGCTGTTGTTCTTCTTATACGCTCGCTTGAGCCATCTTACGATGCTTCTCCGCACGTTCGCGCTCGCTCTTATTTAGAATTTTCTTGCGCAGACGAATTGATTTAGGCGTAATTTCACAATATTCATCGTCATTCAAGTATTCAAGAGCAGATTCCAGCGAGAACAGACGAGGAGTTTTGAGCTTAACCGTGTCATCCTTGCCTGCTGAGCGGACATTCGTCAATTGCTTCTCTTTACAGATGTTAACGATTATATCATTGTCGCGAGTATGCTCGCCAACGATCATGCCTTCGTAAATTTCCGTTCCCGGCTCTAAAAATTGTATACCGCGATCCTCGACGCCAAGCATGCCGTAAAAGGTTGTTGTGCCAGTCTCACTGGAAACTAGGACGCCTTGATGACGACCGCCGACTCCTGCACCGGCTAGCGGACCATAGCTGTCGAAAGCATGGTTCATAATGCCGTACCCGCGCGTTAACGTCAAGAAGGATGTACGGTATCCGATTAGACCTCTAGCTGGAATTAGGAATTCCAAGCGAACCTGACCATTGCCGTTATTAATCATATTCACCATTTCTGCTTTGCGGGAACCCAGGCTTTCCATAACGGAGCCCATGCTCTCCTCAGGAACGTCGATCATAAGACGCTCATAAGGCTCAACCTTTTCGCCGTCCACTTCTTTAACAATAACCTCTGGCTTCGATACTTGCAACTCAAAGCCTTCGCGTCTCATGTTTTCGATAAGAATCGTCAAATGAAGCTCGCCGCGGCCTGAAACGATAAAGGCATCAGGGCTGTCTGTCTCCTCAACGCGCAGCGCCACATCCGTCTCCAGCTCCTTAAACAAGCGCTCACGCAGCTTGCGGGAGGTTACCCACTTGCCTTCACGGCCGGCGAATGGACTGTTGTTAACTAAAAAAGTCATTTGCAGCGTTGGCTCATCGATCTTAAGTACAGGCAACGCTTCTGGATTAGCCGGATCTGCAATTGTTTCGCCAATATTAATATCCTTAATGCCTGCAATTGCTACGATATCTCCCGCGCCAGCTTCAGCAACTTCTATGCGTTTTAAGCCTTGGAAGCCGAACAGCTTCTCGATGCGGGCTTGCTTTATTTTGCCGTCATGACCGATCACAGCGACGGGTTGCCCTTGACGAATAATGCCGCGATTTACGCGACCTACCGCAATTCGACCTAAATATTCATTGTAATCTAGTAGGGTGACAAGGAATTGCAACGGATCCTCGGTGCTCTCAGTTGGAGATGGGATATGGTCGACAATCGTAGCGTAAAGAGATTGCATATTATCATCTTGCTTTTCAGGATCGAGGCTGGAGGTACCCATCAGGGCAGAAGCAAATACGACAGGGAAATCAAGCTGATCATCATTAGCACCCAGCTCGATAAATAGATCTAGCACTTCATCAATAACTTCAGTCGGTCTTGCATTAGGACGGTCGATCTTGTTCACAACGACTACCGGCGTCAATTGATGCTCAAGCGCTTTGCGCAATACGAACTTCGTTTGCGGCATGCAGCCTTCAAAAGCGTCAACAACTAGCAGTACGCCGTCTACCATCTTCATAATACGTTCAACTTCTCCGCCAAAGTCGGCATGGCCTGGCGTGTCGACGATATTGATCAAATAATCCTTATACGTAATGGCTGTGTTCTTAGCCAGAATCGTAATTCCCCGTTCACGTTCGATGTCATTGGAATCCATCGCTCTTTCTTGAACGGCTTCATGCTCGCGGAAAGTTCCAGATTGCTGAAGCAGCTTATCAACCAATGTCGTTTTTCCATGGTCAACGTGCGCTATAATTGCGATATTGCGTATGTTTTTTCTTGCTTGCATAAACTTAATATCCACTCCATTTATAATTTATTTCTAATACACAAACTCGAACTGCCTTACCAACGTATTCCTTTGCCCAGCATCATGAACGCGCCTGCAGCTATCAGCAGAGCAGCAATGACATAAATGCCCCAGCTCCACATCATAACAAGCACGAGAAACAAAACGGATGCCGCCGCAAGTCCAACAGACACCGAGAATATGACCCGCTGTTTAGAGGATGAGAACATGTAATACTCATATAGTCCGACTGCAACGCCAAAAATAAACAGCGGCCATAAATATTTCATGCTGCCCCAGCCGAAAATATTGCAAATAATGAACATCACCGCATAGACGACCAACATTCCCCCCGGAATTAAAACAACAGCCGGCAGCAGTCTTCCGAAATACAATACATGCAGCAGTATCCCGGGAATTAGAACGAGTAAAGGCCAGAAAATTGAACCTAGGAAGGAAAAAAACCCCAGCTTCCCAAGCAGAATAACAAGCCCGGCCAACAGCATAATAATTCCTGCGGAATATTTGTTATTAGACATCCGCGCATTTCGCCCCTTACAGCGTCATTAGCAAGATTAGTGAAATGACGACAGTTTTTTCTACACTATTCTAAATGAACTGAGACAAAAAAACTAGTGCTATCGATATCTTTAAGCAAAAAAATAAAACCGTTCCCTCCAATTTTAGGGAACGGCTCCATGACAGCCTCATCAATTTTGCCGTATTTTATGCAGCAGCGCCATGCTGATAAGAAGCGGAATTCCAATAAGAGGAACTGCCTCTGACAATGTTTTGGAATGCGGAAGCAGCAATGCGCTAATACCAGGGTCTTTCATAAGCATGTCTCCAGCTGCATAAGCAAGCAGAGCCGCTCCGACATAAACAAGTATTGGAAATCGCTGTAATAGAGTACCGAGCGCTTGGCTGCCCCAAATAATCATAGGTATGCTTAATGCAATTCCGAGCAAAATAAGGATCATGTCGCCGCCCGCAACAGCTGCAATCGCAAGCACATTGTCTAAGCTCATAATAAAATCGGCAGTTATGATCGTTCTGACCGCCTGCCCGAGTGTACCAGCTTTCCTAACCAGATGACCTTCTGGCTGGTCACCAGCGTCGACAAGCAGTTTATAGGCTATATAGAAGAGCAGCAGCGCGCCGGCAGCTTGTAAATAAGGCACTTTTAGCAGTGTGATGGCCATAAATGTCAATACGCATCGAAGGGCAATCGCTGCAAACGTACCCCACCATATCGCTTTCTTGCGCTGCTCCGGCGGCAACTGCTGACTGGCCATCGCAATAACAATTGCGTTATCGCCGCTCAGCAAAATGTTAATTAACACAATTTGCAAAAAAATGAACAAGCTGTCCAAAAAAATCCCCCCTCTCTCTTCTGTATGTACAAGCTAAGGGGAATATGTTAAAAAAATTTTTGAACCCATCTTCCTAAATTTGCGTATTTACAGTAGACTTCTAATGCATAGACAGAAAGGAGGGGACAAGCAAATGGGTTTTTTATCAATTGAGTTATTCTCGATTGAATTTTTCTCCGCTCTGTTGACGATCGTATTTATCGACCTCATATTGGCTGGAGACAATGCAATTGTCATCGGGATGGCTGCTCGCAATTTACCTAAAGAACAACAGAAGAAAGCCGTTCTTTGGGGAACCGCAGGCGCGATTGGGATACGTATTATCGCAACGCTGCTCGTCGTGTACCTGCTTGATTTACCTTGGCTTCACTTGATCGGAGGCTTGCTGCTTATCTGGATCGCATTCAAACTGCTTATACAGGAGGATGCGCATGATGATATAAAAGCTGGGAACACGCTATGGCAGTCTGTACGCACCATTATTATCGCGGATGCGGCAATGGGTATAGATAACGTAATCGCTGTTGCTGGCGCGGCGCATGGCGATACGCTTCTAGTTGTTCTTGGCTTGCTGATCAGTGTTCCTGTTATCGTCTGGGGCAGTACATTATTCATTAAGCTCATTAACCGATTCAATTGGATCGTATACATCGGTGCAGGCGTACTCGCATACACAGCCGCAAAGATGGTCACTGCGGAATTTGCGTTCGAAGAATTCTTCGATAACAAAGTTATTTATTGGGCATTTATTGTTATCGTAATCGCGGCTACTCTTGCTAGCGGCTATATGGCTAATAAGAAAAAGATGGAAGCTGCTAAAGCAAGACAAGCAAGCAAATAGCCAGGTTTAACTTTTTTCTAAAAAATAAAAAGGGTGATTCCGCTCATGAGGCGGGAACACCCTTTTTCCTTTAGAACCAATCATCCTTGCCGGCACTTTGCTCAGAAAGCTTGGAATCAGGAGTTAGCAATAACTGCTCCGTCCCCGAAACAGCGGCCTCTATAAGCTCCGTCATTTCCGGCATGTAGCCTTCGAGCTTCTCTACGAATTTCAGATTCGGATGAATGGCCGGCGACTTGGGAACGAACAGTGTGCAACAGTCCTCGTAAGGAAGGATGGACGTTGTATACGTATCGATTTTTTCAGCCATTCGAATAATCTCATGCTTATCCATCGCGATAAGCGGCTTAATAAGCGGCAAGTCAGCTGCGCGGCCAATGACATCCATGCTTGTCAACGTCTGGCTTGCTACTTGGCCGAGACTCTCCCCAGTAACAATGCCTCCCGCTCCGTTAGCCTCAGCCAACCTCTCCGTAATTCGAAGCATCGCTCTGCGCATAAGCGTAATGATTAAAGACTCTTGCTTCGCCTCCACGATTCTCATTTGAATGTCAGTAAAGGGAACGAGATGCAGCTTCAGCGGCACTCCGCTGTAATAGGACAATCTGCGGGCAAGCGCAATGACCTTTTCCTTCGCTTGATCGCTTGTATAAGGATAGCTGTGGAAATGTACCGCCTCCAGCTCCAGCCCCTTGCGCATGGCAAGCCAGCCGGCTACAGGACTGTCTATGCCTCCGGAAAGCAGCAGCATCGCTTTGCCGTTCGTGCCGTATGGAAAGCCGCCTGCAGCCGGAGCGACCTCATGGAATAAATAAGTCGCTTCCTCCTGTATGTCAACGCGGAGCTCAACCTCCGGAAGATGTACATCGACCTTAAGATCTGGTGTGGCGCGCAATACATGCGATCCGACCAAATGATTCATTTCTTGCGAGGTGTGGGGGAACTTTTTCCACGCACGTTTCGCGCTCACTTTAAACGTTTTGGGCTTCTGCTTCAGCTCATTAATCATCGCCAGCGCAGCGGCTTGAATTGCTCCAAGCTCAGTTTCTGCGCATACTACTGGACTAAATGATGTAATACCGAATAAATCCTTCAGCCGGTCTTTGATTTGCTCATAGGACTCGCCGTTCAGCTTAATGTACAGCCGACCGAAATCTTTAAAATAGGTTACGGCTTCAAACTCAGAAAGTGCAGCTTTAATTTGCTGCAGCATGCGCTTTTCGAAGCTGTTGCGATTACGTCCTTTTACGGTTAAATCGCCATATCGAATAACAACCTGATCATAGCTTAAACTCATAACTTGCTCCTTTCCAGCGGCTTTAATTGTACAATAATATGGCGCAGCGCTTCGGCAAGCTGTTTAATATCGGACAGCTTATGCTCATCGCCAAAGCTGATACGAACTCCACTGGACGCATGCTGAGCATTCGCGCCAAGCGCTAGCAGAACGCGGGATGGCTTGTCTTCCTTGGAGGAGCAGGCTGACTTAGTCGAGGCCATTATTCCTTGCTGTTCCAGCATATGAATAATAACCTCGGGCTTCATTCCCGGGTAAGAAAAATGAACGATATGCGGTGCAATCGGTTCGCAGCCGTTCATCCTCAGCTCCTTCAGCTCGCTCAGCTCGCGAAGCAGCTCCGCTCGAAGCGAAGCCATCTGTCCCATTCTGTCCGGCATCGACTCCACGGCCATCCGCAGCGCTTTAGCTGCTGCTACAACGCCAGGCACATGCTGAGTCCCAGCCCGAAGCCCAAGCTCCTGTGCGCCTCCAGAAAGAAGCGGTTTAAGCTGCAATCCTGAACGTATATACAGAAAGCCAATCCCCTTTGGTCCTCGCAGCTTATGCGCCGATCCGCTCAGCAGATCAATTCCCCAATTGTCAATGTCGATCGGAAGCTTTCCAATGCTTTGCACCGCATCCACATGAAAAATAATTTGCGGATATCGCTTTAACAGTTCGCCTACATCGCGAATAGGCTGAATAGTTCCGATCTCATTATTGACATGCATCACGCTGACTATTATGGTGTCCGGAGTCAGTGCGGCTTCCACCTGCTCCACAGTTATATGACCCTCTTTATTTACAGGCAAGCGAGTGACATGATAGCCTTCTTCTTCCAGTTGGAGCAGCGTTTCATCGACCGATGCATGCTCGATTGTTGTCGTAATAATATGGTTGCCTCTGGAGCGGTATTGCTTTGCCGCCCCTTTTAATGCTAAATTGTTAGACTCCGTCCCGCCGGAAGTAAAGATCCAGTCTCCGTTTTTTGTATTCATTGCCTTGCCAATTACGTCCCGGGCACGCTCAATTAACTTATCCGTCTCTTTACCTGCCTGATGCATCGATGAAGGGTTCGCGTAGTGAGATTTCATAACTTCCATCATCACGCGTACGACCTCTTCATGCGGCGGCGTTGAAGCGGCATGGTCAAAATATAGCATGGCACTCACCTCCAATAAATCATAAATCAAGTTAAACGGTTTAAGAAAAAAAGGCCATCGAGCCCGCCTGTTCTCTAAAGACAAACAGCTGGCGAGCCGTGGCCAATCACATTCGTTCTATAGCGCTGACAGCACTTTTTTTACATAATGCTGTGTTTCTTCCGGCAATGCATCCATATTCGCCTGGAGCTGCTCATCCGTATGAATTCCCAGCCGATCTATGCGGCCTGGGCCCGCATTATAAGCAGCAAGGGCCACTCCTACATTGCCATTATATTTACCCATCAGTAAAGATAAATATTTAGTGCCGCCCTCGACATTTTGCTGCGGATCAAAAGGATCAGTTACGCCCAGACCTCTCGCTGTTCCGTCCATCAGCTGCATCAAGCCCTTCGCCCCGGCGGATGACACCGCGTCTGAGCGGAAGCCGGATTCCGTACTAATGACCGCGCCTATAAGATTGGCGTCAACACCATATTTCAATGAAGCTGAATCAATTAGCGCTGAATAATCCCCAAAGTTGTTCCCCGCCGATGCGGGCGGCGCGCTCGTAACATTCGTTTGATAGTACCCTAATTGGGCTAGGGCGACAGCTGGACTTATCGTGCCGGATAAACCTTCTTGATTTGCGGTTGACATATATTGAGACAGTAAAGTATCAAAAAGAGATGAGGACGAATCCCCTGTAATTGTTCCTAAGCCGCCAGCATTTGTCTCTGAATTGACACTTTGCGTCAGCTGCAACGATAAAAGCTCCTTCATTACGCGCGGATCGATACGATTAATATTCATACGATCAATTCCTCTCCGACAGTCATCATGTACTGGCATGGTGCAGTATGCTATATAATGAATAATATCGGTTTCTATTGTACATGTTTTTAGCGTTAACCGCCAGACCTAACCCTTTATTGTGTAGTTACGGCTTCGGATGTATGATGGTGAGAGACAAAATTATAGAATAATGGACGAGGTAAACATCTATGAGTGAAGGAATATTACAGCTTATTTACAATGAACTGCTGCAAACTATGCATTCCGAGCAGCTATTGATGAATCAATCCTTAAAGCACTTTACATTTACACGAACAGGCGGACCTGCTGATCTGCATGTCTTCCCTGCCGCATATGAAGAAGTCCAATCCATTGCTGCAATCGCGACAAAGTACAATATGCCTCTAACGGTGCTCGGCAACGGCTCGAATCTAATTATTCGTGACGGCGGCATACGTGGCATTGTGTTGAATTTGACCAAGCTAGCTAAAATTAACAAAATCGACAGCCAAATCATAGTGCAAAGCGGCGCAGCCATTATAGACACCTCGCGATTTGCGCTGGCACATAGTTTAGCAGGCTTGGAATTCGCTTGCGGAATTCCTGGAACTGTTGGCGGCGCCGTCTATATGAATGCAGGAGCTTACGGCGGAGAGATCAAGGATGTGCTCGAAAGCGTACTCGTCTGCTCTAATACCGGAGAACTGCTCCGACTGAAGCGCGAGGAGCTCGAATTATCTTACCGCCACAGCAACATAGCCTCACGAGGTTATATAGTGCTAGAAGCCGTGTTCCAGCTTATACCGCAGGCTGACAGCGGCGATATTAAGAGCAAGATGGATGAGAACACGTTTCTTCGGGAATCTAAGCAGCCGCTGGAGTATCCATCCTGCGGCAGCGTATTTAAACGGCCTCCAGGTCACTTTGCAGGCAAGCTTATACAAGACAGCGGGCTTCAAGGGTTTCAAATCGGCGGCGTGCAGGTCTCTACGAAGCATGCCGGCTTTATGGTCAATGTCGATCACGGAACCGCGACCGACTATATTGAGCTGATTCAGTATGTACAGCATATGGTGAAGGAGAAATTCGGCGTCACCTTAGAGACAGAAGTGAAAATTTTAGGTGAGGACCCTCGCTAAGCCAACCGCTAATTATGCATTTTACTGCTGCAGTCGAATTAACATGCACAAAGGGCTGTGCTTCTAGTCATCAGACTAGAAGCACAGCCCTTCTCGTTCTTATTGATTTATCTCTTCCTTGCCGTTTTCTTTCGCATCCCATTTATTGCTGATCCAGCTAATGAAGAAGGAGATAGCGCCCAGCACCAACAATACAGCTACTTTATACAATGCTTCTTGTCCGCTCAAATCCATAAAGATTGCCTTTATAGCAACAAGCACAAGGACAGCAGCGCCAACCCAGCGGAAGAAGGTCTCTCGATAATAAACTCCCCACAAAACTAAGAGCAGCGCGTAAAAACCCCAAGTTACGGATAAAGCCAGCTGCATATAGGATGATGAAGATTCTGGTAAATACTCGGTAAAAATATTTTGAATTTGGCGCGTAAGCAGGCCGCCCACGATAAGATGCGCGAGAAGAGCATATATTTTGGACAGCACATCGTTCATCGGTTGACCCAACTGCGGGAATTTCAATCTGCGGGCGAAGAAGAAGCCGAGACCCGCCAGCAGTATCCATGCGATTGCTCCCCAGTTCATGAACGGAATATAGATGCCGAACCATTCGCCCCGCGGTGTCGACCAGGTTACAGCATACCAATAACAACCTACGAAAAACCATATCCATACGGCAAAGAAGCCGAATACTTGCCAATTTTTGCGAATGCCGATAAACGTTGCAATCATCGAAATCAATGTCCATAGCAGTACGCTGATGAGCGGTCTGATCGCCATGCCTACCCCGATGCCGCTGATGGAAATGAGGACAAGCAGCAATCCGCCAAATCCGTAGCACAGCACAGACACGCCCGTGTCCTTCGTCAATCGATAGACTAACAAGCTGGACAATATATAAACAACGCCAATTAAAGCGATAATTAAACTGTAATCTACTTTATTATGCCATATCAGCATCGCCCAGAAGCAGAATAACACACCATTAGCAATGTTCAAATACAGATCCAGGCCGTCAAAGCTTCGTTTATTCCACCAAGATGATGCGAGCAGTGCTATCGTGTAGAAAATATAAGCCGCAATCGCGTATCGTATCGGCATGCTCCAAATTCCGTCCAGCGACGGATTAAAGTGAATGAAGTACACAATATAAAGTATCCATGTTCCTATAAAGCTGACCAGCTTCAGCTCCATCCAGTTTTTCACGATGCTAATAAATAGGAAAGCTATGTTAAGCACGAACAAGTATAAAAATAATGCGAAAACTTGATCCGTTTCTGATCGCATCATCAGCGGCGCTAATATACCTCCCGCCAAAGCGATGTTCATCAGCAACCGCGATTGTCCTTTGTAAGCATAAGCCGTTGCCGCAAGCGTTACTGCGCTCATGCCAAGAAGCACCGTCATTGGCGACCAAAGCTCATAAAAGATGCCCGCGAACGAACAGGTCGTATACCATATACATGCTCCAAGCCCAATTAGAATTTCTCCTAATATGCCTAGCCCTTGCCTTGATCCAAGCTTAAAGCCAGCGATAATAAATCCTGCACCGCCAAGCAGCCCTATCCCAACCTTCATAAAATCGGTGATCCAGCCTTGGTCTACTGAATATTTAAACAACGTTATAAATGCGGCGACTACAAATAATGCGCCTAACAAGGATGTCCAATGCTTCTGAATGGTACTTTTCATTAACGATTCCTCCTTTTATTCATATAAACGGTCGTTCTATTCATCACTCCATACAGCAGCAGGCATAACAGTAAAGCTATCCCCTCCAGTTGAAGCAGATACCACGGCCATGGTGCTAGTAAATCCAGCATCGATGCAGTATCCGGCTTCCGTGCCAAAAACATAAAATTCGTCTCCTTGCTCCAAGCATTCGCAACAGCCGCCGGTATTGCAAGTATATGCAACCACAATATGGCTTCTCCAACAGATTTCAGCTTCGGCCTATAGCCGTCTATCGCTACAACAATAACCGCTGCCGCAATAATGCCGATATGAGCGATAAAGAAATGAAAGTATCGAAAATGCGGAAAACCGTAGGCAAGATTTGGCGTTGCCAGCGCCTGCAAAGCTCCTAGTACGCCTAAATAAAATATAATGCTGTTCCAGCGTTTGGAGTCTGTAAGCATTGCGGCCGCTGATATTAGCAAGGTAAGACTGCACAGCTGAAATGGCAGGGAGTAGACGCTCCACTCCCCCTCCCATACATAGGAAAGTTGAAGCGATAGCTCGCAGACAATCAGAATGATGCCCAGTACGCGCTTTACAGCTCGCGATCGCTCAGCCTTTCGCCATGCTTTCCGCGAGATGATTAGTGCAGCGAATAAAACGCAGCCAATCGCTAACGCAGCAATATGAGAAGGTGAATAGAATTGAAACTCATTCATCGTTCCAGCCTCCTGCTATCCTTTATGATCAGGTCCTAATGCTATTCTAAAAAGAAAAGACGAAAAGCACTAGTACTAACTTTATGTAGTACTGTCCTTATCGTCTTTTGCACGCAGCAGACCCATTTCCTTGGCTTTAGCGGCCGCTGCTTGTGAGCCCGTTAAATTCAGCTTTTTCAATATATGATTGACGTGGTTCTTAACCGTACGCAGTGAAATGACGAGCTTATCCGCAATTTGAGGCTGCGATAATCCTTCATCAATAAGCTCAAGCAGCTGCAGCTCAGAGGGGGTTATTAAGTCCTGAAGCTTCTTCGTCTCGAATTCCCGCTCCATTATTTTCAATCGGCGAAACTCCTCGCGCATTTGCTCGGCAGCTTCCGGACTAATTGGCGATTTCTTTAGATAGGCTGCCCGAATGGCTGCGGGCAAGCTTTCGAATTGTGACTTAATCTGATAATCGATCGCGCCCGCTTGAAAGGATCTAAGAATATATTCCTTCTCCTCCATTGAGGTAAGCATAATGATGCGCATGCCTGTCGTCATCGCCAGCTCCTCCGCAAGTGCGATGCCTGCCGGCTCTCCGTGAAGCATAATATCCAGCAGCGCTACATCCCCGTAAGCATTGCCGCTGAGGAGCTTTTCTCTTACTGCTTGGGGAGAATCAGATGACCAAACGACCGAAATATCACTCTCTCTATTTAAATAATCGTTTAATCCTCGCAGCCAATCGGGATCATCCTCAATTAGCCATACTTTTATGCTCGTCATACGCCTCTCCTCTCTCTAATTGCGCTTCAGGCATCAGCTCGGCAGCCGTCTTTCGCTTATCCAGCACCATACTGAAGACAGAGCCTTGCTCTGGGGCTGTACGCAGCAGCAGTTCGCCTTTATGACCCTTCATCACGCTGTAGCAATAAGACAGCCCTAGACCAAAATTGCTCCCTCCATTTTTTGTTGTATAAAACGGCTCGAACACTTTTCTGGCCAACCGCTTGCTCATGCCCGGGCCATTGTCCCCCACTTCGATGATAAGGAGGCGTTTCTGCTCCAGCAGCTTAACGGATAAATGTCCCTTTCCCTTCATAGCCTCCAGCGCGTTCGCGATCAGATTGCTTAGCGTCTCGCTCATATGAACACTGTCGATCATCGCTGTCCAGCCCGTTGAACAATCAACTGAGTACGTAACTTCACCAAGTGAAGGCTTGAAACTATTAACAACACCATAAATTAGTGCTGCAAGCTCCGTTCTTTGCGGCTTCAACACAACCTCTTCCGTCCGTTTATGTATACGCTGCACCATATCCTGCATATGTCGGGAAGCTGCTAGAACAGTCTCGACATCGGCAAGCAGTTCTTCCTGCCCTGTTGATATCGCATAGGATTTCATTTTCTCAGAGAACAAACGAAGTTTGCCCGCATCATTTTTGATCGCATGATTCAGAATCGCTGTCCCGGAGGTTACCGCTCTAAGCGTAGAATCGTAGCGCCGACGCAATATTAACACGCGAGCGCCCATAAATCCATATGTAAACAAGGCTATGATAAAAATTGTAACAGCAGCAGCGATTGCCCAAGTATTAAATCTCCACATCCGATAATAGCCAAAGCAAGGCAGCACGTAATTCATAACCATACTGAACAGAACAGGCGGTATTAGGGTTAAACATAACAGTAAATGAGTACGATCCCGCATGAAGCTTTGTTTACTCAGCAGCAATATTGTGCCTGCGGCAATGTAGGGAACCGCCCACCAGATGACGACCTCATAAGCAATAGGTATCTGCTCCGTATAAGCGGGAGTCGTCATTAAGCATACAGCAATGGGCAGTATGAGAAAAACAGGCAGCAATCGCTGCATCTGTCCGCTCTTCCACTTTATCATTGGATTGTAGGTTAAGCAGAACCATAAATAGAAGAATGGGACAGCATAATAGGAAAAGACAGATGCAACCGCTTGCAGCTGCTCAAGCAGCTGGATGCCGATATTGTGCATACCGGATTGTTCAGCCTGAGGGAGCCACTGCAAGTCAATGACGGCCGCCAGCGCGCCTGTTCCGCCAGCGAACGCAATTGCGCCCAATCGTTGATGCAACCTTGATTTCGGATCTGTCAGCCATATCAAGAGCGCCACAATCCATAGCGCAATTAACACAAACAGCAATCTGAACTCCCCTTTCCCTTATCCATCTACTTCTTGTCGTAAAAAGAGGCATCAACCCGTTAAGGCGATGCCTGCTTATCGTTCCGCATAGGATTAGACATCCAAAGCGCTGTTTCGAATGATCTCATTGTACCAGTAATAGCTCGCTTTGGGAATACGTTCTAACGTATTGAAATTAACATGCACGAGTCCAAATGGCTTTGAATATCCATATGCCCATTCAAAATTGTCCATTAGCGACCATACCATACAGCCTTTAATTGGAACGCCTGACTCTATAGCGCGATGGAGCGCCATGAAATGATCACGGAGGAAGCTGATTCTTTCCGCATCGTTAATCTTTCCGTCCACAATATCCGCTTCGTAACAGGCACCATTCTCCGTAATATATATCGGAATATCGCAATAAGTGCGTTGAATCCAAGTTAGCACATTGTAGAAACCGTCAGCGTAAATGTTCCAATCAAATCCCGTCTTATTGAAGTATGCGCTGATCTCTTCGCTATCGTAAAAATCATTGCCAGGCGAATGTCGAAGCAGGCTGCCCGTATAATAATTAATGCCTAAGAAATCTATCGGCTCAGCAATGATTTCCATATCCCCCGGCATGATTTTCAACTCATAGCCTTTGCTTGCGTAATAATCAAGCAATAGCTGCGGATAGCTTCCTTTTAGCACTGGTGACAGAAACCACTCATTAAAGGAGCCGTTGCGCAGCGCGGCCGCTCTTACATCCTCCGGACGGGTGCTGTAAGGCTCCCGCCATTCTGTATTCGGGGCGAATCCAATCTCGCCCTCTATGCCAAGCTCGCGGAAACGCTTCACCGTTAAGCCGTGAGCAACCAGAATATGATGAGCAACATCAAGCGCTGCCTGCATATTTTGTTTTCCCGGAGCGTGAGCCCCAATAAAATTGGATAAAATAGATATGCACCAAGGCTCATTAAGCGTCAGCCATCTTTTCACCTTGCCGTTAAGCCTGCGGAACACAGTCTCTGAATAAGCTATGAAAGCATCGATTGTCGCACGGTTTTCCCAGCCGCGTACATCTTGAAGCGCTTGCGGCAGATCCCAGTGGTACAAAGTAACAAAAGGCTCGATTCCATTAGCCAGCAGCTTGTCTATGAGCTCTTCATAATAGTCAAGTCCTCGCGGATTAGGCTCACCGCTGCCATGCGGATATACGCGCGGCCAAGCGATTGAGAAGCGATACATGTTAACGCCAAGCCCCTTCAGCAGCTCGATATCCTCGTCAATGCGATGATAGCTGTCGCAAGCAACATCTCCTGTATCCCCGTTTAGCACCTTGCCTGGCGTATTGGAGAAAGTATCCCATATGCTCGGTCCGCGGCCGTCCTCGTTGTAAGCTCCTTCAATCTGATAGGAGGCTGTCGCTGTACCCCAATAAAAATCGTCTGGAAATTGAATCTTTCCCATTGTAAAAAGGTCCTCCCCACTAACAATTTATATATACCTTGTTAGTTTAAACCGAAGACGAGCATCGCTCTGCCCTTTCGATGACATCTCTAACGCCGCTGTGACCGATTAGTTCCGCTCCCATTGAAATCCCACTGCGGCCAGAAAGGCTTTCGCTAGCACCATATGCCCCGCTCCTGTTGGATGGACGCGATCCCACGCCAATGTGCCTGCGTACAAATGCTCCAGCACCTTGTTAAAGGCCGCCTGCGTATCGACAACATGCAGCTCATGCTGCTGAGCTAAGCGCTTCACTACCGACCCATATTCATCCATCGTTGCACGCATTGCGTCTTTGTCATTGCTTTCGATATAGAAAGGCGTCATAAGCACAATATTAGGAACGACAGCCTTCATCTGTCCTATAAGCTTTTGCAGCGTGCTCTCGTATTCATCTATGTAAACATGCCAATCCGTAATAAAAGGAGTATCATACTGACGCCACACATCGTTCGTTCCGATCATAATAACGAGCCAGTCTGGATTTTGCTCAATCACATCATTTTGCCAGCGCTTGTCAAGATCCCTCACAGTATTGCCGCTTTCTCCCTTATTAACTACCCGAATGCCAAGCTCCGGATAATTCGTTTGAAGCAGCGCGTCCACATAGCCCACATACCCTTTCCCTAATGCGCCGAAAAGTCCCTCCCCAGCAGGGCGGCTGCGCTCACAATCCGTAATCGAGTCTCCAATAAAAAGCAGCTTTTGTCCTTTTGACAGCTTCATCATAATCACTCCATTCTTCCTAATTATTCCTTCACTTGTCTATTCAAATTTTAGATTAGACCTTAGATTATCAATAATCAATAGCATAGTTGGTTCTTATACGATCTTTACAATTTTATAAGCTTTGCTGATAAAGCTGCAGCAAGGTAGGAGCAGGAATTGGCTGAAAAGATGTTTTAATGATTTCTTTCATCGCAAATATCGGCTTTTTATCGCTGTTTTGCTTGCATATGGTGTTTGTCAATGTACATATATATTGAGTATAGTAATATGAAAGAAAAAATATAAAAACAAAGGGTAGTGAGAATCGATAATGGGTATAGGATTCAGTTTATTTATGATTGCGCTTCTAATTATTCTAACAGCATTTTTCGTCGCGACAGAATTTGCAATCATAAGACTCCGCTCCAGCCGAGTGGATCAATTAATACTTGAAGGACGCAAGAACGCGCTTGCCGTCCAGAAGGTAACAAGTAATCTGGATGCATACTTATCTGCTTGTCAATTAGGTATTACTATTACGGCGCTCGGACTTGGCTGGCTAGGGGAACCGACAGTTGAGAAAATTTTTCAGCCATTATTTAATCAATGGGGCATGAACAGCAATTTCAGCCATATTTTATCGGTAATTATTGCATTTAGTGTCGTTACATTTCTCCATGTCGTTGTAGGTGAGCTTGCGCCAAAAACCTGGGCGATTCAGAAAGCTGAGTTTATTTCTTTCGCTGTAGCGAAACCAATTATATACTTTCACAAAGTGATGTTCCCGTTCATTTGGGTGCTGAATGGTTCTGCAAATGCATTAACTCGTCTATTCGGTCTAAGGCCTGCAAAGGAACAAGAGGAAGCTCATTCTGAGGAAGAAATTCAAATCATTTTATCTGAAAGCTATCAAAGCGGTAAAATCAATAATACGGAATACGGTTATGTGAGCCGTATATTTGCCTTCGACGAGCTGTTGGCAAAAGAAATTATGGTACCGCGTACAGATATGATTTGCCTATATACAAACAAAACGCTGAAAGAAAATATGCAAATTATCCGTAAGGAACAGTACACAAGATTCCCTGTAGCTTTAGAAAGCAAAGACAATATTATCGGCATGATTAATACGAAGCAGCTGTTTCTAGAATATGATGAGAACAAGGATGTGGACTTTAAGAAGCTTATACATCCCGTCCTAAGCGTATCTGAGGTATTGCCGATCAAAGCGCTTCTAAAGCGCATGCAGCAGGAACGCGTACACATTGCTATTCTTGTTGACGAATACGGCGGGACATCTGGACTTATCACAATTGAAGATATACTCGAAGAAATTGTCGGTGACATTCGCGACGAATTCGATGCTGACGAACGCAAGGAGATCGAACAGCTGGTTGAGAATTGTTACTTGCTCGACGGTAAGGTGCTGCTCGATGATTTGACTCAATTAACAGGCGTAAATTTCGAGGATGAAGACGTAGATACTGTAGGCGGCTGGTTGTACAGTCAAGTACATGAACCTAAGCCTGGCAAAACCTATCAATTTGAACACTTGAAATTTATAATTCGCGAAACAAGCAAAAACCGTATCCGCAAAATCGAAATGCAAATCGAACAGCAGGATTCTTCTATCGAACAGGAAGAATCGGCATAAGAAATAAAGCAGCAGCATTCAATTGAGCCTTCAAATCCACAATAAAGAAAGTGGACTTGGAGGTTCTTTTTTCGCACCTCTGTCTTTTAAAAAAGGATTGCATTTTTTCATCGATTCGTGTAATAATATTGCTTGTACTCACTTGATTGGCGTGCCGTTGTAGCTCAACTGGTAGAGCAACTGACTTGTAATCAGTAGGTTGGGGGTTCAAGTCCTCTCGACGGCACCACTTGTTAAACTCATAAACATTTAATAAGGGCTCACCTTTAGCTAATCGCTTAAGGCAGCCCTTTTATATATCTATTCTTAAGCATTACTCGTCAGACTCATCCCATTTCTTAGAGTAAGCTTTCTTGGTAACCCACAATGTTATCCAGGTTAAAATCGCTATAATAATGATCGTCGCAACCCACACGCCTCCAGGAACGTTCATCCTTACCCTCCTCTCACATTCATAATCATTATACATGAATACGGCGAATGTTATTCGACAAAAGTGTGAACAATTCGAACTAGTATTTTGTAAAATTTGCAACAACTTATCATTTTTTTACGTTAATTAATGGTGAACATTTGGGAACGATTCGTGTATAATAGTTTTCGTTCATCGTTATATTTTGAAGGAGGAGGCATATGTTTAATCTCGAGCTAATCCATGACAAAATAGAGCTCTTTGAAGCTTATGACGCTAAAACACTAGAAAAGAAAATGGATCAGCAAATTGAGAACAATAAGGCGCTGCTGCTGGAGGTCAGCTCTGTTACACATAACGTCGTTTACAGTCCGATTGCAGAGAAGATGCTCTACACGGCTATTGTTCACTTCAAAGCGAAGCAGCAGAAATAAGCGTTACATTTGTTAAGAAAAAGGGAGAGTGCTTTAAGCAATGCATTCAGAGGTTCAACCGCATGCAGGAAATAAAAGCCTGCTTCGCAACACATTTTTTCAAACGATACTGCTCTCCAATGTGCTCCTTCAGATCGGTATTTGGGTGCGCAACTTCGCCATTCTAATGTACGTAACGGATAAGACGAATGAGGACCCCTTTGCTATTAGCTTAATGGGCTTCGTGGAATTCCTCCCTATCTTCGTGTTCTCCTTCATCGGAGGCACGTTCGCGGATCGCTGGAGACCGCGTCTGACGATGATATGGTGTGACTTTCTATCAGCGGCATCGGTCTTCATTGTGCTGCTTACGCTCATATACAGCTCATGGTATATGGTCTATTTCGCAACCTTCGTGTCTGCGATATTGTCGCAGTTCTCACAGCCGTCCGCAATGAAGCTGTTCAAACAGCATGTTCCAGCTGAGCAGCTCCAATCGGCTATGGCGTTATTCCAATCGCTGATCGCAATATTTATGGTCATCGGCCCTTCGCTTGGTGTCATTTCATATCAAAGATTCGGCATCGAAATTTCAGTTGGTGTGATGGGCGTTGCTTTTCTGTTGTCAGCAGTTGTTCTGTTCCGCATTCCGCGCGATCAGAAGGTTGTCCGCGAGAATGACGATAAAGAACGTCATTTCTGGGAAGAGCTCAAGGGCGGCTTCGCCTACGTATGGCGCAGCCCTGTATTAAAGTCGCTTGGGGGCAATTTCGCGCTGGCCGGCATTGCAGTCGGCATTGTTCAGACGCTTAGTCTATTCATCGTACTCGAGCGTCTTGGGCAGCCTAAGGAGTTTTTGCAATACATGCTAATGATCAATGGCATAGCGATGCTGATCGGCGGCGGACTCGTGATGGCTGTCGCCAAAAAGGTAGCTCCTCAGAAGCTGCTTGCGCTAGGCATGACGATAAGCGCTGTATGCATGATTGGCATTGGTCTATCGACCAGCACCCCAATTACGCTTACACTGCAATTTATAAGCGGACTTGGCTTCCCGCTCATCCAGATCGGCATTAGCACAATGATTCTGCAATGGACAGAGGAGAAATTTATCGGCCGAGTCAACGGTGTACTCAACCCTATGTTCATGGGCATGATGGTCATTATGACGCTTGTCGCCGGCCAATTAAAGCTTTACTTCCCGCTTGTAGGCATTTATTGTACAGCAGGCATCATCATGTTCGCAGGGATTCTGCTGCTTATACCGCTCTTCAAGCATAAGCCGCAGACTAAGCAAGCTGCTTCTACTTAATGTAATAGGGGCTGCCGCTCAGCATAGTATCGTTACTATGCATGAGCGGCAGCCCCTATATTTTTGCGATTAACGCTTTACGGCTACATCCTTGCCTAAGTCCTGGCCTTGCGAATGACGATACAGCGCTTCATAATACCCGCCCAGGTTGAGCAGCTGACTGTGATTGCCTTCCTCCACAATGGCACCTTTATCCATGACGATAATACGGTCAGCTGAAATAATGGTGGACAATCGATGCGCAATGACCAGCGTCGTTCTCCCCTTTGACACTCGATTCAGCGCTTCCTGAACAAGCCCCTCCGTATAGGAATCCAAGTTAGCAGTAGCTTCGTCCAGAATAAGAATGCGAGGCGCGAACACAATAATTCGAGCAAACGAGATGAGTTGACGCTCCCCTGCCGACAAGCCGCTGCCGCGCTCCGACAACAATGTCTCATACCCATCCTTCATTCTGCTAAGTATTGAATCGGCACCGATGAACTGACAAGCTTCGATTACCTGTTCACGAGAAATGCTTTCATCAAATAAGCGGATATTATCAATGACGCTTCCCGAGTAGAGGAAAGGCTCCTGCTGAACGAGCCCGATGACTCTGTGAAGCTGCTGCTGAGGAAGCTCTCTTATATCTGTGCCATCAATAAGAATGCTGCCTTCATTCACTTCATAAAATCGGCATAGCAGACTAATCAAAGAGCTTTTGCCAGCTCCGGTCGTTCCTACGATTCCGATCATTTCCCCCGGCTTGACATGCAGCTCTAAACCATGAATGACTGAGGAGTCCTCAGAATAGCCGAAGGACACAGCATTAAAATCAATACGCCCGGCAATCTCATTATTACGCAGCGGTTTAGTAGCTGCAGCGTCCTTAATTTCTGGTTCGATCGCAAAAATGCTCCATATTCGATTAATAGCGACCGTCGCTGACTGAAGCGTATTCCACTGCTGTGTTATCGTGTTGATCGGTCCAAAGAACATTCGGATATACGTGATGAATGCATATAACACACCAAACTCCAGCGTTTTGCCTAAAACGGCTGTACCGCCAAGCCATGTTACACTCGCTATCGCTAAGTTGCTCAATACCTCATAGGATCGATTGAACAAAACATTCGTTCGAATCTCCCTTATATTAGCCTTAAAATAAGCCTCATTACGTTCATCGAACTGCTTCTTCTGCTCCTTCTGCTGATGAAATACTTGAATGAGATTCATGCCTGACAGATTTTCCGCTGTGAAAGCAATTAACCTCGACAGCCTAGTACGCGCCATCTGATAAGTTGTTCGCATATAAGTTCGGAAAGCTATCGCTATACCTGCAATAATAGGAAGCAAAATTAAGCAATACAACGTCAGCTTCACATCGAGCTGAAACATGAGAACAATAATAAAGATAAGCGTGAGTCCGTCTCTGAACAGGCTGAGCACAACCTGATTAAAAAATTGATTGATTGCTTCCGTATCGCTCGACACATGCGTGATCAAACTCCCGCTAGGCACACGATCAAAGTAGGACATCGATTGCTTCGCAATATGCTTGAACAGCCGTTTTCGAATACTGGCGACAATGCTCTGGCCCGCCTTCTGCAGCAAATTATTTTGTAAATAGGAAAATAGAAGTGCCAACATCGATAAGGCAAAATAAACGCCGCAAATGAGCAGCAGACTTTTATAATCATTTTTCCCGGCCATTAAATTATCATCTATCGCTACTTTCATTAAATATGGCTGAAACAGCTCTGCTGCGATCGCAACGACCGTACAAGCAATGAAGCCAGCGAACGTTAGACGATGCTCCTTTATGTAGCCAGACAGTGCACGGAAGGTAGAAATATACTTCGGCTTCTCCTTTTTCGCGTTCAAATCAGCCTTCTGATCCATCTGCCAATTGTTAATTGCTTGTGCCATTTTGCCGCGTCCCTTCCTCTTGAATTTGGTGCAGCGTTTGGTACAAGCCCTTCTGAGCCAGCAGCTCTTTATGCGTTCCGCGCTGAACAATTGCACCTTCATCCAGCACAATAATATCATCGGCATGCTTAAGAGCGCTAATCCGATGAGCGATTATAATCGTTGTCTTCCCTTTGCGGATCTCTCGAATATTGTTAATAATCTCTGTTTCCGTTACAGCATCAACAGCGCTTACGCTATCATCCAAAATAAGAATAGGCGCATCCTTTATGAGTCCGCGTGCCAGACTGGTTCGCTGACGCTGTCCGCCTGACAGCGTAACGCCGCGTTCACCAAGTCTCGTCTCAAAGCTTTCCGGAAACTCGATTATATTGTCATACACCTTCGCTTGCTTAGCGGCCTCTTGTACTAGCGTCAGCTCTGAATCGCGGTTAAAGAAAGCTATATTCTCACGAATGGTCGTACTAAATAAGAAGCCGTCCTGGGGCACATAGGCGATATTGCTTCTTAAGCTCTCCAGTGTAAGCTCGCGTATGTCCTTATCGCCAAAGTAGATACTTCCAGCAGGCGCATCGTAAGTACGCAGCAGCAGCTTCATTAGCGTTGTTTTGCCGCTCCCTGTACGCCCGACAATGCCTAGTGTCCTGCCCGCAGGTATATAGAAGGATAGCTGCTTAAGCGCAGGTCTGCTGTCGTCCCGTTGCCCCTCCTCCTCATAGTAGAAATCCAAATGACGCAATTCGATGCCGCTATTGGTGAAATCAATTGACTCCGCGTCGGTAAGCTCCTTAATATCAGGTCTCTTGCCAAGCAAATCATTTAGTCGATCCAGTGATGCTCTTGCACGCTGGATAACGTTAATCACATTGCCAATCTGCTGCAGCGGATTCATAAGCATGCGAATGTAAAGCGTCAACGCGACAAAGCTGCCAAGTGTAATATCTCCCCTAATCGTTAAGAACCCTCCCCATGCTATCGCAATGATTAACGAGGCTGAGCCAAGAAAAGGAATAAGCGCTTGAAATAATGATGAAACCCGAACAAGCTTTAACTGCCCTTCTCGTATCGCGTCAACGGTTTTCGCAAATCTTCGCTCCATTATAGGTTCAATGGCAAATGTCTTCATAACTCGAATACCACCGAATTGCTCCTCTGCCCGTTCCGTCATCGCACCAATCGACTCCTGCACCTTCAACGAACGGCGGCGAATAATCGGTCCCAACACAACGACTATGACAGGGATGAGCAGCAGCGGCAACATGCAGGCAGCGACAAGATAAACCGGAACATTCGTCAGCAGCAGCATGACGATCGTAGAGACTAATAAAATAGATGCGCCTGCGGATTGATTTACACCCATGGATATAGATTCTCTGACTGCCGTTACATCGTTCATAAAGTAGCTCAGCAGCTTTCCTACGCCATTCTTAGAGTAGAAGCGTTCGCTTAGCTCTGTGAAATGAACAAATAATCGCCTGCGGTTCATAAATTCAAAGTAACGTCCGGTGTACATAACTAAATACTGCGCGATGCCCCCGATGACAGCGTATCCAACCCCAATAGCCAGCAGCAGCCAGCTGAATCGAATGACTCCATCAACCGAAAGCAGACCATCCTTCAGCGAGTCTGTAAACTGGCCGAGCACGCGCGGGAAATGGACATGAATTATGTTCGCAACAATATGCAGAGCGATGGAAAAAACATAGAAAAGCCACGTCTTCTGAAAAAAATTACGCAACACTCGTTGTGAATCCAACTTTTGATCACTTCCTATAGTTTTGTAAGCGCATTCCATTAATTTATTTAAAAGTATAGCATGAATTTTAAAGCGTGTGGCCCAACTAGAGGAAATGAATGGTTGAACAAACTGGGCTAAATACAACATGGGCATAGAAAAAGCCCTCATTTCATAATGAAATGAGGACTTCCGTGATCTTGCATATTGTTGAATGGGATGTAAAAATAATGATTAATTTCGAATCATATAATCGAAAGCACCTAAAGCGGCATTAGCGCCTGATCCCATAGAAATAATAATTTGCTTATATGGACTATTCGTGCAGTCGCCAGCGGCAAATACGCCCGGCATATTTGTTGCCCCATGGTTGTCTACAACAATCTCGCCTGTGCGAGTTCGTTCAACCGTGTCGCCAAGCCAATCCGTATTTGGTACTAAACCAATTTGTACGAATACGCCTTGAAGCTCAATATGCTTTGTTTCTCCCGAATCGCGATCGATATAAGAAATACCGTTCACCTTATCAGTACCTGTAATTTCTTTTGTTTGAGCGTTTTTAAGTACGGTAACATTAGGCAGGCTGTTGAGACGCTCTTGAAGCACCGCATCCGCTTTAAGCTCTGATGAGAATTCAAACACAGTTACATGCTTTACGATGCCCGCGAGATCAATTGCCGCTTCAACTCCTGAATTACCGCCGCCAATAACAGCGACATCTTTGCCGGCGAACAACGGACCGTCGCAATGCGGACAATAGGCTACGCCTTTATTCTTGAACTCAGCTTCTCCAGGCACGCCTAGATTACGCCAACGAGCGCCTGTTGAAAGAATGACCGTCTTGCTCTTCAAAACAGCGCCGTTCTCAAGCTCCACCTCGATCAGCTCGTTCTTCTCTAAACGTTTGGCGCGCTGTAAATTCATAATATCGATGCCGTACTCTTTAGCATGCTCTTCAAGGCTTGCCGCGAGCTTAGGGCCTTCAATATACTTGATGCTAATAAAGTTCTCGATGCCTAAGGTGTCTTGAACCTGCCCGCCAAAGCGTTCCGCAATGATGCCCGTGCGAATGCCTTTACGCGCCGCGTAAATAGCTGCGCTTGCGCCTGCAGGACCGCCGCCGACAACTAGCACATCATACGGGTCCTTATTAGCAAATTCAGCTGCATCCGGGGCAATACCCATTTTCGCGATAATCTCTTCAACGGAAAGACGGCCGCTCTCGAAAAACTCACCGTTAAGGTATACACTCGGCACGGACATAATATCCTTGCTTTCTACCTCTGCTTTGAAAGCTGCGCCGTCGATCATCGTATGTGAGATGCCTGGATTTAGGACGCTCATTAAATTCAATGCTTGAACGACATCCGGGCAATTATGGCAGCTCAGACTCACATAAGTTTCAAACTTATACTCGCCTTGAATGCTTTTAATTTGATCAATAACGCTTTGTTCAACCTTTGGCGCTCTTCCGCTGACCTGCAGCAAGGCAAGCACTAATGAGGTGAACTCGTGTCCGAGAGGCGTACCCGCAAAGGTTACGCCGCTCTCTTCACCACCGGCACGATTTACGCTAAAGCTAGGAGTGCGTTCTAATTCCGCTTTCTCCAATGAAATTCTTGGGGACATTTCCGCAATTTCTTCAACCAGCTCCAGCATCTCTTTCGAAGAGTCATCGGAGCCGCTGCTTACTTTCAGCACCAAATCACCCTCCAAAAGCTGGAGATATTGGGCAAGTTGAGATTTTATATCATGATCCAATGCCATCTTAGTTGCTCCTTAAATTTTGCCTACTAGATCGAGGGAAGGTTTCAGTGTTGCTCCGCCTTCTTGCCATTTCGCTGGGCATACTTCACCCGGATTGTTGCGGACATATTGAGCAGCCTTGATTTTGTTAACGAGCGAGCTTGCGTCACGGCCAATGCCGCCTGCGTTAATCTCAACGGTTTGGATTACGCCGTCTGGGTCAATAATGAATGTGCCGCGATCTGCAAGACCGTCAGCTTCGATAAGTACATCGAAATTGCGCGAGATCACATGTGAAGGGTCGCCAATCATAATATACTCTACCTTGCCGATAGCTGCGGAGCTTTCATGCCATGCTTTATGTGTAAAATGAGTGTCCGTAGATACCGAATATACTTCAACGCCAAGCTGCTTAAGCGTCTCGTATTGGTTTTGCAAATCTTCAAGCTCAGTTGGACATACAAAAGTGAAATCTGCCGGGTAGAAGCATACAACGCTCCACTTGCCTTTGAAATTAGCCTCGGTAACATCGATAAACTTACCTGTTTGGAATGCGGATGCTTTAAATGGTTTGACTTCTGTTCCGATTAGTGACATGGTTCATTCTCCTCTTGTTGGTTAAATTTTTATAGCATGTTCAGGACTTGTCCTATTACACAGTCTGAACAAACTTTATACTAATTATAATCTAATAAAGACTGTTATGTAAGTGAACAGTTGGTGAACACTTTATTCATTCTGCTATATAAGAATGTAAATTATTCATTTCTTTGTTAGCATTTATCCATCGCATTTCGCACATCATAGTCGTCGATCTCAATATCCAGCGGCATATCTAGCGCTAGCTTGGCCAGCTGACTTCCGATGAAAGGCCCCATCGTTAAGCCGGAAGAACCTAATCCGTTGGCCGTCAGCAAGCCCTGCCAGCCTGGAACGGCTCCGATAACCGGAAGATAGCCGGGCGTAAACGGCCGGAACCCTACTCGTACCTCTATTAAAGTGCTGCTAGCCAAGCTTGGCGCCAAATGAAGCCCTTTATCCAGAATCTCATGGATGCCTCCCGGCGTGACACTCGCATCGTATCCTTCCACATCATTTTCATGAGTCGCACCAATAACGATCCGTTGATGTTCAAATGCAAGCAAATATTGATCCGTTGGCGGTATTATGACAGGCCAGCTGCCGGTGTCAAGGCCATCTTCAACTTGCAAATGCATAATTTGCGCTTTTTGATAGCTGACTTTAAAAGTAATGCCAAGCGGCTGCAGCAATTCATTCGCCCATGCGCCAGCGCAAACGATAACTTCATCTGCCGGTAAGTTCATCTTACCGACGGCAGCGCCCGTTACACGGTTCTCCTCAAATTGCAGAACAGCATCTCCATTAATGAGGAGCGCACCATTTCGCTGAGCAGAGCGCAGCAGAGCATCACGTAGGGCGCGACCGTCTACACGTGCGGCACCGCTAATATGGACAGAATGATAGCTTGCTGCAAGCAGCGGAAAACGGTCGCAAGTCTCTATTTCATCCAAGCGTGAAATCTCGCCTATTTCCGGTGCCTCTTTTCTCCGTAAGCAAGCCCGCTCTTCCATTTTTTCAATTTTATCAATTTCTTTATGTAAACTCAGTGCACCGACTCGAGCATAGCCCGTGTCCGTCTCCCCTTCGTTCTCCAGCTCTTGAATCAATTCTGGGTAGAAGCGTGCGCCGGCCTTAGCCAGTCGATACCAGGCTTGATTCCG
>Ga0182739_1000144_pt1 | contig 138445 bp, 113 predicted proteins | sample eDN5th30CBELigBY_FD_128873 | JGI IMG/M metagenome (GOLD analysis project Ga0182739, IMG submission 128873) | Enriched backyard soil microbial communities from Emeryville, California, USA - eDNA 5th pass 30_C BE-Lig BY (version 2) (version 2) | ecosystem: Environmental > Terrestrial > Soil >...
CCTCCGCCACCCGGCCGCCCATGTCGACGACCAGCTTGTCGAGCAGTTCGTTCTTGCGCATCGTGTACTTGTCCTCCTGCGGCAGCCACATGGTGGAGCCGAGCGAGGGGCCGCGCGGGATGATCGTCACCTTGTGCAGCGGCTCGGTGTGTTCGAGCATTTCGAGCAGCAGGGCGTGTCCCGCTTCGTGGTAGGCGGTGTTTTCCTTCTCCTTTTCGCTGATCGCGAGGCTGCGGCGTTCGCGGCCCCAGCGGACCTTGTCGCGCGCATCCTCCAGATCGGAGAGGGAGATCGCCTTCTTGCCACGCCGGGCGGCCATCAGCGCCGCTTCGTTCATCACGTTGGCCAGTTCCGCACCGGAATAGCCGGGGGTGCCGCGCGCGATGACGGCGAGATCGACCCCTTCCTCCACCTTCACCCGCTTGGAGTGAACCTTGAGGATCTCCTCGCGCCCCTTCACGTCGGGGAGGTTGACGGTGATCTGCCGGTCAAAACGCCCGGGCCGGAGCAGCGCGGGGTCGAGCACGTCGGGCCGGTTGGTGGCGGCGATGATGATCACCCCCTCCTGCGTGTCAAACCCGTCCATCTCGACGAGCAGGGCATTGAGGGTCTGTTCGCGTTCGTCGTGCCCGCCACCGAGCCCATGCCCGCGGTGACGCCCGACGGCGTCGATTTCGTCGATAAAAATCAGACACGGGGCGCTCTTCTTGCCCTGTTCGAACATGTCGCGTACGCGGCTCGCGCCGACGCCGACAAACATTTCCACAAAGTCCGACCCGCTGATGGAGAAAAACGGCACATCGGCCTCGCCGGCGATCGCCCGGGCCAGCAGCGTCTTCCCGGTCCCGGGAGGGCCGACCAGCAGCACCCCCTTGGGGATGCGCCCGCCGAGCTTCTGGAACCGCTTCGGGTCCTTGAGGAATTCGACGATTTCGCTCACCTCGTCCTTCGCCTCCTCCACCCCGGCGACATCGCGGAAGGTGATCTTGTTGCGCTCGCGCGACATCATCTTCGCCTTGCTCTTGCCGAAGTTGAGCGCTCCCTTGCCCGCCATTTTAAGCTGCTGGCGGAAGAAGAAGTAGAGGATCAACAGGAAAAGGGCGATCGGCACAAACGCCAGCAGCGTGTTCATCACCGCGCTGGTGTCGTAGACAAAGGTGTACTTGAGCCCCGCCGCTTCGATCCGTTCGACGAGGTTGGACTCCGAACGGGGATCGACCACGACGCGGAACTCCGCCATCTCCTTGGTCTCCTTGTTGGTGTAGCGGAAGCCGCGGATCGTGTTGACCGCCTTCTGGTCTTCGACGACGATCGTCAGCGGTCGATCCTTCACGATCGAGCCGTCCTTGAGCATTTCCGTGAACTGGTACCACGGCACCGGCTCGGAACTGGCCATCGGGTTGACGAAAAAGGAGATCCCGATCAGCGCGATGAGCGCGAGGAAAAGGATGACCCCGCGCCAGTTGAAGTTCGGATCGGTGCCGTTGGGGCGGGGTGGACGCTCCTTGGGTGGGCGTGTATCTAGCTGGGCCATGTTAAAGAAGAAAAAAGTGCTGGTCGCAGCTCGGCAACAACCAGCCTGCCCGGCTGCGTCGGTTCGGACACCGAACACAACCACCGTCTTTTAGAGAAGGAAAGTTGGTCGCCTGGAGCGCTCTTGTTGAAAATAAATTTGGAGTCTTTGCTCCCACAAGTTAGGCATTCTTTGGCTTTGGTCAACCACGTTGTCGCCAAAAACTCCGCCCGCCCCGCGGCATGCAAACCGCTCGTGGTTTGCGAAGATCCTTTTTAGAAATGCCCTCCCATCCCCAGGAACTCGTCACCCCCGACCGCCTGCGCCTCTACCTTGAGGAAAGCACGCCGGACGCCCCGCCCCCCGATGGCGGCACGGTGGTGATCACCCACGGGCTGGGGGAGCACTCCGGGCGTTACCCGCATGTCGTCGCCGCGCTGCGCGAAGCCGGGTTTACCGTGATCACGCACGACCTGCGCGGCCACGGGCGTTCCGGCGGCCGCCGGGGCGACGCCCCCCGCTTCGCGGCGTTTCTCGACGATCTCGACCTGATCTTACGTCAGCTCCGCCCGCCCGCGCCGGTTTTCCTCTACGGGCACAGCCTCGGCGGCCTGATCGCCCTGCGCTACCTCCAGACCCGGCCCGCCGCGATCGCAGGCGCGGTCGTTGCCTCGCCCTGGATTCGCCTCGCCTTCACCCCGCCGTGGTGGAAGCTCGCACTCGGGCAGGTGGCGCGGATCGTCTTTCCCCGGCTGCGCCAGTTTACCGGGATGAACGAAGGCCGCCTCTCCCGCGACCCGGCTTTTCTCGCCACCCTGCCGGATCTTCACCTCTCGCACCACCACCTCTCCGCGCGCCTCTTTTTCGATATCCTCAAGGCATGCCGCGCCGCGCAGCACGATGCCCCGCTGACCCTGCGCCCCCTCTTCCTGCTCCACGGGCAGGCGGACCCGGTCACCTCCTGGCATGCCACCCGCGAGCTTTACGAAGCGTGCCGGAGCGAGGCAAAGCTGCTGCGGCTCTACCCCGAAGCGCTTCACGAGACCCACAACGACCTCGACCGCGTCGCCGTGGTCGCTGAAATCGTGGCGTGGCTGGTCCGCCAGCGCGCAGCCGCTACCACCGACCGTGGCGGCTCTTGTTGAGCGCCGCGAGCAACACGCCCGTCACGAGCATCCCCGCGAGCATCGCCCCGCCCATCAGCAGGTAGGAGGCGGTGTCGCGCCGCTTGAAAGAACGGATCGCCCGGCGCTCCAGCGATTGCAGGGTCTTCGCTCCCTGTCGCAATCCCCTGCGTGCTTCGCGGGCTGCCTTGGCGGCTTGGTCGCGCACCGTCCCGACGGTCGTGTCGGTCCATTCGCCCGCCTGCTCCTGCAAGCGGTCCATGGTCGTATCAAAGCGGCGGCGCTGGCTGAAAAGTCGGCTTCGTTTCATAATCAAAAAGGTATCGCCTCCCCGGCGGCTTCCGGCTGTCCGCTTGCCAACGCCCCCCAAGAGGAGTAGAAGGGGCTTCTCTTTATGACGACGACTCCCAAGATCTACGACACCACACTGCGCGACGGCACGCAGGGCACCGGCATCTCGTACAGTGTTTTGGACAAGATTCGCATTGCCGAGAAGCTCGACCAGTTTGGGGTCCACTATATTGAGGGGGGCTGGCCCGGTTCCAACCCGAAGGATGTCGAGTTTTTCAGGGAAGCGCGGCAGCGCACCTGGAAGCACGCCAGGATCGCCGCCTTCGGGAGCACCCGCCGGGGCGACATCGCCGTGGAGGAAGACCCCCAACTCCGCACCCTGCTCGAAGCGGAGACGCCGGTCGTCACCATCGTCGGCAAAAGCTGGCTGCTGCATGTCCAGGAGATCCTCAAGGTCTCGCCGGACGAAAACCGGGCGATGATCCGCGAAAGCATCGCCCACCTCAAAAGCCACGGGCGCGAGGTCTTTTACGACGCGGAACATTTTTTCGACGGCTACAAGGACAACCCCGAGTACGCGGTCAGCACGATCCGGGGCGCGGTCGAAGCTGGGGTTGATCTCCCGATCCTCTGCGACACCAACGGCGGGACGCTCCCCGAGGAGATTGAAGCGATCGTCCGCGACGTGATCGCGAAGATCGGCACGCCGGTCGGCATTCATACGCACAACGATACCGGGCTGGGCGTCGCCAACGCGCTCGCCGCCGTCCGCGCCGGGGCGGTGCAGGTGCAGGGGACCATCAACGGCTACGGCGAACGGACCGGCAACTGCAACCTGACCAGCGTCATGCCGACCCTCGTGCTCAAAATGGGGCGGCCGGTCGTCCCGGACATTTCCCGCTTAAGGGAGCTTTCGCTCTTTGTCGATGAAGTCGCCAATCACCCGCACGACATCCATGCGCCCTACGTCGGCACCACCGCCTTTGCGCACAAGGGGGGCATCCACGTCAACGCCGTCCAGAAGCTCGCCCGCAGCTACGAACACATCCGCCCCGAAGAGGTCGGCAACCGGCAGGTGATCCTCGTTTCCGAGCTTTCCGGCCAGAGCAACATCCTGCTCAAGGCCCAGGCGCTCGGCTTCACGCTGGAGAAAGGATCGCCCGAAGTCGCCAAAATCCTCAAACGGATCAAGGAACAGGAGGCGATCGGGTACGAATACGAGGCGGCCGACGGATCGCTTGATCTCCTGATCCGCCGCACGCTCGGCATCGGGCGGGCGCCGTTTGAACTCCTGGAATACCACACCACCTTCCGCCAGTCCGGCGGCGATGCGTGCAACACCTGCGAAGCGACGGTGAAACTGCTCGTCGACGGCAGGAAGGAATACACGGTCGAGGAGGGCAATGGCCCGGTCGATGCGCTCGCCGCCGCCCTGCGCAAGGCGTTGCGGACCGTCCACCCGTGCGTCGACCGCTTCCGGCTGGAGGATTACAAGGTGCGCATCGTCGACGGAAAGCAGGGGACCGCCGCCCGGACGCGGGTGCTGATCGACTCCACCGACGGCTCCACCACCTGGAGCACCGTCGGCGTCTCCGACAACATCATCAAGGCAAGCTGGCTCGCGCTCGTCGACGCCATCGAATACCGGCTGCGCGGGCGGGATTAGGGCTTTGTTCCTTAAAAGGATGCCAACGGCATCCCAGCAGGGCAGCCGGGGGTAAGCGCAGAGCGCGCCACCCCCGGGAAATCGGATAGAAGGAGCCATCGACCCTGACGGGGTCGCAGAACCGCAGGAAGACACCTCCCGTCAAAAAAAGTAAAACATCCGTTTGCGCCATCGGGAAAACCCCTGCATATTTCGTGGCCCTGTTAAAAAGGAACCGGAAGCTCCCGAAGCCGACGGTTTTCGAAGCCGCGCGTCCCCCCGTTTTCCGATCTTCACCTTCAACGCAGCCGACGCGAAGCACAAGGGCGCTTTTTTCAAGCGATGCCCAGGCTTTTACTATCCTCAATCCTCTTTTTCGTGCTCACTGCGGTGATGCATGCCGGTGAATGGAAGCTCCATCGTGCCGAAGGGCGCGACTATGTTTCCCTCGACAACATCTCCGAATTCTACGGGCTTTCGATCCCGGCGCGGACCTCCGCCGAGGGGATCATGCCCGCGTCGTACTCGACCCAGCTCGCCACCGGCTCGGGCCATGGCGAGATCAGCGTGCGGGTCAACTCCCGCGAGGCGGTGATCAACGGCGTCAAGCAGTGGCTCTCCTTCCCGGTCCGCGAACAGGACGGGGTGGTGCTCATCTCGCGCGTCGACCTCGCCAAGACGATCGAACCGATGCTGCGCCCGCAGCGGATCGCCAACCTCAAGCCGGTGGAAACCGTCGTCCTCGACGCAGGCCACGGCGGCCACGACCGGGGGGCGACCAACAAGCTCGGTCGCGAGAAGGATTACACGCTCGATGTTTGCCGCCGGATCAAGGCGATCCTCGAAAAGCAGGGGATCAAGGTCGTCATGACGCGCGACTCCGACGTCTTCGTCCCGCTGGAACGCCGCCCGAAGGTCGCCAACGCGATCCCCAACTCAATCTTCGTCTCCGTCCATTTCAACTCCGCACGGACCAACGCCAGCGGCTTCGAGGTTTTTGCGCTCACCCCGCGCGGCGCGCCCTCCACCGGCGACGCGACGCTCACCCCGCGCCATTTCCGCAACGAGCCGGGCAACTCCGTCGATGTCCCGAGCGCCGCGCTCGCCTCGAGCGTCTACCACGCCATGCTCGGGCATTTCACCGAGTTTGACCGCGGCCTGAAACGGGCGCGCTTCGCCGTCATCCGGCTCGCAACGGTCCCCTCCATCCTTGTCGAAGGCGGCTTTGTCTCCAATTCCGCGGAAGCGAAGCGGATTCATGAGCCGGAGTGGCGCGAAAAACTCGCCGCCTCCATCGCCACCGGCATCGTCGGCTACAAGGGGCTCTCCGAACTCAAGCGCCCGCCCGAACTGATGGCCGACTACCGCCGCCAGCAGGAAGCGACGAAGGATCAGGCGGTCAATGAAGAGAAGCCGACCACGCCGCCGGAGAGCTAACCGTTTGCTCGTTGCATCACGATTCATCCGCACAAAATCTTGAAGTCGAAGCCATGAAGAAGATGAACCGTTACCTCACCCGCATCTATTGGAGCGACGAAGACGAAGCCTACATGGCGGAAATTCCCGCCCTTCCGGGCTGCATGTCCCACGGCGACACACTGGCGGAAGCCGCCGCCAATATTGAGGAGGCCGCCGAGCTTTGGCTTGAAATGGCAGAGAAATACAACGACCCAATCCCGGAGCCGGACCTCGCCCGCGAAGAGATCGAGCGTTTCGCGCCGGTCTTGAGCGTGGCGAAGCTGGCCCGCCGGGCAGGGATCAACCAGCACACACTCGCCAGCAAACTGCGTCGGAAAAGCCGTTTCACCAACGAAGAAGCCGCCGCCATTTTGCGTGCCTTATCGCAGTAGAACGCTCATGAATAATGCAGGTTCATGGGGTGAAAAGACGATGAACGGTTGCGCAGTATCTTTACTTCCTCTCCTGGGGAATATAGTCCAGTTTCGTCATTTCGGAAGGTTGCTTACCCAACAGTTCGGCAACACCGCGGTGGTAATGACGGCTGTTGGAGTCAATGTAGTGTGCGTAGAGCCCTTCATCGAGCACGAAGCCGTTGCGGGCCCGGTTGAGCAGTTCGATGCGTCGTTGGCCTAGCTCCCATGCCCGCTCAAGCGCCTGCTTCCTTTCCTCGAAGCTCAAAGGCTTCCGGGTTTCATCGCGAAGCACGCCCATTTCCAGTTGGGTATAGAGAGCGTAAAGCTCGCCCACCACGGTTGAAAATTCGCAGCCGAGCTTCAGGTCGGCGATCCGCGCCTCCAAGGCGGCATCTCCCCTGGCCCGCCGCGCGGCTTCCTCAAGGTGGGCCGCCGCCCGGGCCATCACTTCCGGGTTGAACGTCCGACCATAGATGGAGGCATTCTTTCTCCAACTGGAACCGGGGTTCTCTTCGCGCCAGACCTCGGCCACGCGTTTTTCGAGCAGATCGAAATAGGCACGCACCGCCTCCTTTGCCGGACCAAAACAGTCATAGAACTCTGCAAGGATCTCTTCCACCTCCGCCTCCGGGTTCCACATCATGTTCGTCAGGACGTAATAGTTCAACGCCTGGGTGCCCCAGTTCTTGCCGCCCTCGCCATAGGCTCCGTAAAGCCCCGCCTGCCGGGCGATGCGAATGCCGTCGGCGATCTCGTGCGGATAGAGGATCGGGAGATCCTGCCAGTAATGCATTCCCCAATATTCCCGCATCATGATCCCCGTGCCCTTGGATTTCCATGCCTGAAGAAATTGCAGGAAGTCCGCCTTGGCCTCCGGGTTGGCGTGGCTGCACGAATAGGTGGTCATCGAGATAAGCAGATTGTCGGGCAGTTTTTCGATCCGCTGCGGCGGCTGGCGAAAAAAGGTATAGGCAAAGGTTCCGATTCCGTTCTGCGGGTGCTCCTTTTTCATCCGGGTCGCCATATCGGCGGCAAACTCCCAGTAAAGCTCTCCCAACGGCCCCGCTTTTTGGCACGCTTCACATTCACAGAAGCCGGCGCCGTCGTTGGGCGAGATCGACACGATATTGTTCCCCGAGAGGCGGCGGGTCAGGCGCTGATAAAAGGCATCGCGCATCGCTACATTGGTCAGGCAAAGTTGCCAGTTCATCGCCTCGCGGGTCGGCGCTCTGCGCTCGCCGTCCACCATGGCAAACCATTCGGGGTGTTCCTGAAAATCCTTCAGCTTGAAAAGACCGGCCCAGGCATGGGCAAAGCTGGCCCGCACCTGATCGCCCAGAAACGAATTTCTCTTCCAGCGCCCGAAGGCCTCCACTACTTCCGGTTTCCAGTAGATCTTAAAATAGAAGTCGATCCTGCGGCGCTTGAGCACGGGTGCGCCCTGTTCATCAAGCTCTCCGAAAGCCAGCTTCGGCTGTCGAGGCGTTATTTCCCCCGTCTCCCCCGGCCAGATCCAGCGGACATGGCAATGTTTTTTAAGGAAATGCGGCACCGCGTGGTAAAAAGTATAGTTTGGAAACGGCCCTTCGTCGTTGCCGCCCAAAAGAATGCCTTCCTTGACGCTTTTGACCATCCAGCCTTCCCGGGGAAGCGCGGCCATGGCGGCGTCGGCCTCCGCGATTACCCCCGGCCCCACGACAAAGGAGAGGGTGCCGTCGTCCGGGACGGCGTGCGTGATCGGCAACTCCCTTCCCGCTACTTTCCGAAGATAGTATTGCAAGTCTTCGGCAGCCTGAGCGACCACGGGGCCAGCCTTTTCGGAAACCACGATGGAGCGGTATTGATCGAGCGTCGTGGCGGAAAAAACTGCGGAAGAACCAAGGAGAAGACTGGAGATCCAGGTGCAGAGGGTTTTTTTCATCATCAATAGGGCGTTTGGCTTTTGCGACGGCGCGCGACCCGTGTACCGGCGGCCAGCAACCCGGCCCCGAGGCATAACATGAAGGCGGAAGGCTCCGGGATGGCCTCGATTTGCAGGTAGAGTTCATGCCCGTTGTCGAGCGTGACGACGCGAAATGCCAAAGCCGGGAGATCGCCATCCCATCCATCGCTACCATTGGCAGGCGCCAGATTCAGGCTGAAGTAGTCGCTGTAATCGGTATGTGCCGCCAGTTCCAGGGCGTTGAGCACGATGCGGTCGGCTTCGGCGAACTTCCAGGTATGAGTCTGGCTCAAGGAGAAGCCTGCCAGTTCGCCGCTGGTTGCCGGGTCGGAAAGGGTCGACAAATTCAGGTTCAGGCGCCGGGTCGAGGTGTCCACGCCGGAGAGCAGCAAGTCGCCTTCGACGGAGAGGAGATCCCAGCCGTTGAGCGTCCCGGCGAGGCTCTGGTCGCCTGCGTCGGGATTGATGGAGGCCACCTGCCAGTTGTAATGGCTGCCGCCTTCCAGCGTGGCGTTGCCGGAAACATTCAACACCCCCGGCGAACTGCCCGGCGTCACCGTGCCGCCGGTTTTCACCAGCAACCCGCCCAGCGTGCCGTTGCCCCCCACGGTTGCGCTGGCTTCCACCTCCGTCGTGCCGCCCAGTGCCTGGGAAACCAGCAGCGTTCCGGCGGCAACGGCAGTGGTTCCCGTCCGCGCCGAGCCGTCCCCGGAAAGCAGCAGCGTGCCATCGCCCTGTTTGGTCAGGACGCCGCCCCCGAGCACCTCCCCGGAAAACTCCACCGTGGCCGTTTCCTGTATGATGGCGATGCGGCTGCTGCCTTCCACGGTAAAGCCGCGCCCGGAACCGGCGCTCAAGCCGGTGTAACGCAGCTCGCCGCCTTTGAGAAGCAGGTTGGAGGCGGCATTGCCGGAAACGCCGAGCTGGGCGAGATTGCCGAGGGCGATCGCGCCGCCCGAGATCGTGGTCGCCCCGCTATAGCTATTGACCACGGTTGAAGCATAGGTCAGCGTGCCGGCGCCCGACTTGATGAAAGAGGCTTCACCGGTCGTGGTGGTCGTGGAAGCCTGGTTGCGGATGCCGCTGCCATTCTGAGTGAAGTCGATATTGGAAAGGGCCTCCAGTTCCAGGGTTCCGGTGCTGCCCGCCGAAGCCAGCCCCCAGTGAACGTTGGTCACAGCCGTCTGCCCGCCGGTGTCGATGGTCAGTTTCCACCCGGGGTTGAACTGCACGTAGGAACTGCCGGTGATGCTCAACCCGCCATGGGCGGTGATGGTTCCATTACGCTGAAGGGTGATGCGGCTGAGCGTCGTGCCAAGGCCCTGATAGGTAATGCTTCCCGAATCGCCGCGAAAGAGCAGGTTTCGCCCGATGCCCACCCCCTGCGCGCTCGCTCCCGCTTTGTTGACGATGACGCTCCCGCCGTTGATCGAAGTCGTCCCGGTGATGGCATTGGCGGCGGTGCCGGAGATGGTGAGCGTCTCGCCGACTTTGGCGATGTCGAGATTGGCGGCGGTGATCTTTCCCTCCACCGTCATGGTGCCGTACAGATTGCCGTTGGCATTGGCCGCCCCGTTCTTGAACTCCACATCGGCAAGGATCGACAACGGACCGGCGCTTGCCGTGATCGTACCCGCTTCGCCCAGTTCCAGAGTCCCGTTGCCAAGGGTATAGGCATTGGCAGAAGTAAAGCCGAGGTTTCCCACCGGTTTGCGACCGCCCCCGAGGTCGATGGCATACCGGGCGGCGTCGCCAAAGGTGATCGGCTGGAAAGCGCCCGGCAGCGTGTCGCCCTGCCAGTTTTCCTGTTGATCCCAGAGATCATTGCCGCCCTGCCCCGTCCAGATACCCTGGGCGTGGGAGGAGGGTGCGTTTGCCAGGAGGGCCAAAAGCGTCAAGGTAGCGAAAGTCGGTTTCATGCTCGGGCAAGGTGAGGGGGGGTCAGGGATTTCGCCCCTGCCAGAAAGGCGACGGGGCCGTGGAGGGGATGGAAGCCATCGGGATGCTGCGGACGCTTCCGTCCGCGTAGGCCACGTTGAGATGTCCGCCGTGGCGCTGCTTGAGCTTCGCCTTGCGAGCGTTGTCCTGCAGCTTGAGATGATCCGCCATATAGTGGTCGGTAAAGTCGATATAGAGCATCAGTTGGGAAGGCTGTTCGACGAGTTGTCGGCGTTCCCCGGCCCGGGAGAGAGGGGTGGCGACCTGCAGGCTGGCGTTTTGCGCATAGCTAAGCCCATACCTCAAGGGGGCATAGACGCCCCGGTAAACCCAGTTCGTATCGGGACGCTCCGGGCGATCCAATGGACAGATGAACGGGCTCTCCATAAAATCCGATGCGGGCCGACGAGGCACCGGGCCCAGATAAGGAAGCAGGGCTTCCGAAAAGACGCGGTTGTTGCCGTCGGGGCTGACTTCATTGGGCGGCCATTTGCCGTTGTGGTCCGTACCGTACAGGGCGGAGGCCACCGAAAGACCCTTGAGATTGCGCACGCAGTGAAGCTCTTTGACCCGTCGCCCGCTCAAAAACCCCGCCGGAAGAAGCAGGCTCGCCAGGAGCACGATCACCCCTGCCGCCACCACAAATTCCACGAGGGTCACTCCCGCCAAACGCGCAGAACGCCGTCTGGCGCTCAGTGCAGAAGGGCAGGCATTTGGGAGGAGGTTCATGGATATTCAGGATTATTAAGCGCTTAATTTCCTGAGGTCAATTCTTTTTTAACAAAAGCCGTACGACCGCCCGGAAAGATAACCGCTTAATTTTCCGATCGGGCGGAATTGACGGGGAGCCGCCGTGCGCCTTAGAGTGAGCGTTTCTGAATATGCAGGTCTCCCTTAAAACCATTGCCAGGATCGCCGGCGTCACCGAAGCGACCGTCTCCATGGCGCTCCGGCATACCGGCACGGTCTCAGCCAGGCGCCGGGAGCAGATCCTGGAGATCGCGCGTCGGCTCAATTACACCCCGAACTTTGCCGCGCGGGGGTTGAGCACCGGGCGCTCGCAGTTGATCGGCGTCGTGGCCGCCACATTTTACACCGAGATTTCCTCCCTGCTCCTGAGCCACTTTGAAAAGGAGATCCGCACGCAGAACTACCACCTGCTCGGGGCGTTCCATCAAGGCAATGCGCAACTGGAGGAACAGGTGCTGCGCGACATGATTGGCCGCAAGGTGGATGGCGTGGTCGGTTTCCCCGTGGTGCAAACCCGCTGCCGCGCCTGGCAACTGCTGCACGAGGCGAAAATCCCCTTTGTCATCTTCAACGAAACCGCTCCCTTTGCCCACCACGAGGTCGGCATTGATTTCGAGCACGGGGCGCGGCTGATGGTCGATCACCTCGTCTCCCTCGGGCGGCGCCATCTCGCGTTTGTCTGCACCGGCTCGCGCTCCCCTTCGGTCAAGGCCCGGCAGCGCGGATGGCGGGCGGCGTGCAAGGCGCACGGGATCAAATGGACCCCCGACCGCTGCTTTTTCACCGAAAAACATGGCCACCCGGAGCTGCTTCAGGAGATCGCCGGGCGGGTCGTCGCCAGCCCGCTCCGGCCCGATGGCCTTTGCGCCGCCAACGACCAGATCGCCACCGCCCTGCTTCAGGCGCTCCACCGGCAGGGGCGGACCGTGCCCGACGAAGTCGCCGTCGTCGGCTTTGACGACACCGAGTTCTCCCGGCTCCTCCCGCAGCCGCTCACCACCGTCCGCCAGCCGATCGCAGAATTTGCTAAACGCGCCGCCGCGATCGTCCTCCAACAGATCGACCAGCCCGATACCGATTACCAGCGGGTGCTGCTCCCGCCCGAACTGGTGGTGCGGGAGACCACGGTCAAACCGCCGGGCGATCCAATGACGGACGCCGGTTGAGGAGACGCCCCATAGCGAAACACCTTGTACCGGGGAATGAGGCTACCCTTCGATTAAATAAACCGCTTGCTGAACACTCGGCGCGGTGACTTCGAAGGTTTGCCCGTCGATCTCGCGGAATCCCTGCCGGTGCCGGGGCAGCCTGCCACGGGAGACGAGCTGCAAACGGAGAGTGACCGGTTTTTCCACCATGAACGGAGGGATCTCCGCGCATCGTTTCACCGCCTCTCTGGTCTTCTCCTGAATCACTCTCCGCGCTTCTCCGGGGGAAAGGAAGATGGCCCCTTCGATACCAATGCCTTGCTTGACCTCCGCCTTGACCGCGTGGGGTAGAAAAGCTTCGGTTTCCGCCACGGTCTTGTCATCTCCGCTGACCATGATCACCGGCACTCCATGATCTCCCGCAATGCCCGCATCGACGGCAATCTCCCCCGCTTTCACGCCATTGAGCCAGAAATTCTGCCACAGCAGCGAGTTCGCCGTATGTTCCAGAACCCCGAAGGGGGTGCCCGCCATCGCATGGTAGCCAAGGAGAATCAAACCATCAAACTGCCTGATACCGGGCATTCTGCCCATCTGGCTCTCTCCCATGATATAGCGTGCCCCGGGATGGAGCTGGTCGAAAACAAGATTGAAGCAGGTTCCATGGACATCCCTCACGACCACTTCCGTCGCACCTGCTTCCAGACAGGCTTCCACGCAGGCATTCACCTCCCGGGTCATCTGGAGGCGACCTTCAGGGTAGTGAAGCTCCCCCACACGAACCTGGGATGCCCGGCAGATTCCGCTGATCCCCTCCATATCCACCAGAATATAGATTTTCTTCTGCTGCTTCATATAAAACTCCCGGCTTGAAAAGAGGCGTTTGGGGTCATCTTCTATTTTACCCGGCGGAAGGCTCCTCCGGTCTTCCATAGCTGATAGACGGAACCGATCGCCAGCGGCTCCGTGCGAAATTTCTCGCGATGCCAGTCCAGCAGCTTCTGATGGGCTTCCACTGGATCTTCGCTTTCCGCAGTGGCCCGATAGATCTCCGCATAATCAAGCCCGGTCCTTAGCAGGGCAATTCTGGCTTTGATCTTCTCATCACCGGCCGCTTCTTCATCGGCCTGCCGCAGGAGTCCGCGCAGCGAAGCCATGGTTTCGGGATCGAACGCCTCAAAGTAGGAAGCCTGAAACGCCGTCCTGCCCCTGGCTTTCTTGGATGACGCTTTGGCCTCCGGGTCGCGCTCTTCCTCGCGCAATTGCTCCTCAATCCTGGAAGGTACAGACCGGGCCATCTGATCGGTGGCCTCTTCCAGCTTTGCAAAATAGAGAACCATCGGCTCGGCGGCCGGTCCAAAACCGGCCCGGCAGTAGTCGTTGATGATCGCAGTGACATCCGCGGAGGGGTCCCAGAGGAGTTTCGTGAGCAGATAGTAGTTAAGACCATCGGTCGCCCAGTGTCCGAAAAGAGCGGAGAAATCCCCGGCCGTCATCCCGGTTTGGTAGCAATGCTTGAGATCCTCGCTGAGCCGTCGGGCAAAAACGCGCGGCAGACCGTCTCCGGAAACAAAGGTATTCGGGCGCAGGATGATCCGGGAAGCCTGGTGGCACCATCCGTCCCAACGCTCCCGATCCAGAGCCCGCAGGTTTTCATCCTCATATTTAAAACCGACAAAGGCAATGGTGATGGCCGGGTGCACCTTGATGCCCAGCGGCGCGTCGCGATAAGCACTATAGCCATAAGCGCCAACTCTGGCATTGGGGATCGTTCTGGTCACCTCTTCGGCGATGCGGTTGTAGAAAGTCACCACCCGATTGGTCAGAGAGGGATAATCCACGGTGAAGCGTTGATTGTCCCGCGAAAAAAGCAGGGAGACGCGATGGGCGTTTTCCGGATCAAGCTTCCGGCATTCCTCACACATGCAAAACCAGTTTTTGGTGCCGCCATCGTTGGGAGAAATGGAGGCGCAGTCAAGGTCCGGATTTTCCTGATAAGCCTGGAGGACCTGTTTGGCCGCCTGAAGGGCCACTTCGGGGTTGGACTGGCACAGGCGGACTCTTTCAGGAGACTGCACGCGCGATCCGTTGGGCTGCAAGGCAAACCAATCGGGGTGTTCCTTGCCAAACCGCTCATACCAATTGCCGTAGGCATGCCGATATTGCAAATTGACACTGGAGCCGATTTTGTGTCGGTTGAGCCATTGTGCCCTTTCCTGAACCAAAGCTTCATAATCCGCAGGATCGACACCCAGCAGTTGAATGCCTTTTTCGGCGCGATCATTAAGGGATGAATTGCGGAACGTGCGTTGAGCCATGGCCGGTTCGTCCTGTTCGTGGATCGGTGCGAGCACGATACGGTCTGATTTTGGAAGGATGGTCCCGAGTTCTCCCGGCCAGAGCCAGCGAACGCCGAAATGGTTTTCAAGAAGGCTAGCCGTACCGAAATAGGTGCCCTTTACCTCCATTCGGCCCGGGCTGCGATCATTTCCGAGAATAAACAACCATGGGCCGCGCGTGATCAACCGATAGCCTTCGGGTCGTAAGCCGTCCGGCCCGAGGCCGCTTTTCCTGGCCTGCGCGGTCCCGCCGATCCAGATGGCATGAGGCCAGGAGCGACCCGCCGAATCGTTGACGCGGAAAGATCCCTTGCCATCCTCCTCAACCCGCAATTCCTTTTCCGGAAGGACAAGGAAGCTACCCCCGGTCATTCCCTCCAGCGTGGTTTTCAGAAGCTCCGCAGCCTCCCTTTCAACCTCGGTGGGAGCGGCGGGAATCACCAGAATCGTCCGCGATTGGCCGCTTTCAAAAAGGATCGCCTCTTCACCTTCGGCCGGAAGTTTTTGAAAACGGCTTTCCAGTTTTTGCCGAATCGGGGGCGATCCACTTTCGGTTCGGGCAACCGGCTTGCCCAGCGGCACCGTCCCCCATTGGTCGGAGGCACCGGCAAACGGGGCGATTGCAACCGAAAACAGCAGCGACAAGGCGATCCCACCGGGAAGCCAAGCGCCTTTCTTCTTCAAGGCGACGGACTCCGCAAGAAGGGAGGGGAAGCAGGATTGGGGAAGGTCTGGTTTTTTGTTCATTGAAGGAAACGGTGCCATCATTTATTATTACGTAAGTTTTTTCGTGATGACTGTCAACGCTTTTTGAATTTTTCAGAAAATGGCGATGTGTCTGATAAAAATCAGCCCATTAAAGGGAAAAATCCGATCCGGAATGCTCCGAAATCTTCCGTTTTCAAAAATAGCATTGACAAGTCCCCACATAAAAACTTACGTAAGTCTTCCATGAAACAGATCCTGTCCCCCCTTCTCGCCCTTGTTCTGATCATTGCAGGCGCTTCCTTGCTGCACGGGGCATCCGTGATTCTTGACGATACCTTTTCCTCCGCTTCCGGCACGCCGGCCGCCATGGGATACCATACCTCTTCAAATGACGCCGGCCTGACCTTTACTGATCCCGATGCAAGCGATAACACGATGCGCTTTGCCGTCGTGAACAATACAGGGAACCAAGGCGTCTTTAAGCAGTTCCCGACGGTCAACCTGTCCGATGGTGAAACCTTGCGCCTCTCCTTGAAGATCACGGCTCTTTCAGTGGCCGCAATCGTCAACCAGCTTCAGATCGCTCTGGTTCATTCCCCCGTCACGTATACCTCCAACCAGGCGGTCGAGATCTGGAGCTATACATCCGGTTACGCCTTTTACTTCGACACAGGCTCGGGCAATACAGGCGTCAACGTCCGCTCGAAATCTTCCGAGGCAACCGCCCGCAGTATCTTTTATTCAAGCTTGCGCGGAACGGGAAGCGGGACCCTGCTGGATGGAAACAGCTATTCCCTGACGCTTGAAATTGAACGCGTTGATAGCGCCACCTCCCTGCTGAAGGCGGATATTGATGGCGTTTCGGTATTTACCAGCCCCATTGAGCATACGGGCACGCCTTATGTCAGCTTTAACACGATTGCCATTGGTCTTCGGGTGGGGTCAAATATGACGGTTCGCTCTCTGGAATTCGAACAGGTTCTGTTGAGCGTGGTTGCCGTGCCGGAACCGGATATGAGGATGATGGGGGTGCTCGGCATTGCCGGAATGGTTTTGACCCGGGCCTTGCGAGACAGGCGCAGCCGGCAGCTTCTTTTTCAGTCATCTGCCAACAGAAATGAAACAAGCTCTGCTTCATGCAAAAACTGACACCAAAAAGGCATTCGGGATTCAGCCTGATGGAGATCATTGTCTCCGTGGTGATCCTGCTGGTTCTGGCGGTCGTTCTGTGGTCTGTGATGAGATCGGCTTCGGCCAAAGCAAAGGGGATAAAATGTTCCGGGAATCTTAAAAACATTTACGTGGCGTCCATGGCCTATGCCGTCGAACACAACGGCTACCTTCCCAGATACCGCGCCTCGGGCAATGGTCCCTTCTGGCAAAGCCGCATCAAGCCGTATCTGGATGGAAGTGTGTTCGGGGATTCATCTCCCTACACCATTCGCTGCCCCAGCCAGCCGGGATGGTACTCATCCTTTCACTATGCCATGAACGCCGGGATCTCCTCTTCCGAAACGCCGGACGGAAGCTGGAAGTTTCAGTCGATAGCCGTCCCCTCGGAAGGTTTTTTTGTAACCGACACACCGTTGGAGAAAAACGTCTCCTGGCGCGTCACTTATGCCAATATTGATCCCGCACAGAGCGATTGCCTCATAGGGTACAATCATGGGGAAAAGGCCAATCTCCTCTTTTTGGACGGTCATGTTGAGGCGCGTGCTCCCCAACAAATACCGCAGCCTGAGCAGCGCCCCGGCAATCACCCCCGTCATCTTGAGTGGCAACGTTTCTGGCGTCCGGATCTTTAGAGCGGTTTACGGGCTCCGCAGGATTCGCGAACCTCCAACGTGCAAGGGGAGAGCACGATACGATCTTCCGATGAGAGGGGTTGCTCCTTTAAAGCTCTTGTCAGGTAATCCAGTGCGCCGGATGCAATGTTTTCGTAAGGAAGTGAAGCTGTGGTCAGGCGGGGGAAAAGGTAATTGCCAAGGCGTTGATTTTCATAGCCGATCACCGCGACATCATCGGGAATGCGGATGCCATGTCGCTGGCAATAGCCATACACGCCAAGCGCCCAACCGTCATCATAGCATAGCACGGCATCCGGGCGTCCTCCGCTTTCCCAGACTTCGGCAAAAGCCTGCTCTCCCGCGCCATAGGAGAAGAGTCCTGACTGATCGCTGGGCGGCTTGATATAGGGAATCGCCTGCTCAAAAGAAAGCCCGTGATCCCGGGCGGCCTGCTGAAAGCCCTCTACAGCGGCAAACGCGGTATTCTGCACCAGATCTGTCAATCCACTGGCCCACCGATGGAGGTAAATCAGCTTCCTGCGTCCCTGAAGGATCGCGTGCCGCGTGAGTTGATACATGGCCTGACATCTGTCGGCTCCAAAGAACGGAATGCCCGGCAGTTTGATGCCGGTGATACTGACAATGGGGATATGCACCTCCTGAAAGCGCTTGAGCTGCGCGAGGTCAAAATCGTCCGCAAAGCCCGATAGGACCAGTCCTTCGATGTTGGCATCCAGCATGACCGTACACGCTGAGATTTCATCATTTCGGGACAGTCGCATGACCTGATCCGCCATCGGCATCGCCAGCGGCTGGTAGCCCTTGGCATGGATCGCTTGGATGATCTGATAGAGCCGCCGACTCTCCACATCTTTATCCCGCCCGAAGTGGAATACACCGATCAGGCCGCTGCGAACCCCTCTCAACGCCCGCGCCGATGCAGAAGGCCGGTAGCCGAGCTTGCGGGCGGCGGCGATGACCTTTTCGCGCATTTCGGGGGCAAACTTGTCATTGCGTTTGTTCGATAATATTGAGGAAACCGTCGTTTGGTGAATCCCGAGGTTTCGGGCGATCTCTGCCTGTGTTACATTTCGGGTCGGTGAAACTCCCATAGTTCTTTCGTAATGATGCCAAATGAAAGGCCACTTGCAAGAGAAGATTGAATTACGTAATAACGAAAATCATCGGGGAAGGCCGCCTCGTAGAGTGAGACTCTTGGGAAAATGCCGGTTTCGGCGGCGGCGCGTAGCGAAACTCCTTGTGCCGCACCTTGCCCCCGGCGCGGGAGATCCAGCCCCCGGCGACGATCGCGCCCAGCGCCAGGAAAAAAGTCAGCCAGAAGAGCGGCCTTCGGCTTCGTGGCCACCGCAGCGGCACGAAGAGGGCCGCCGCCGCCGCCGCCACCACCACGTAAAAGAGAGGAAGGACGGTTTCGGCGCGATCACGGTGGATCTCCAGCCAGGCGCGGCCATCGTCATCGGCGATGACCGAGATCTGCTCGTAACCCCGGTGGCCAAACTCCGCCACCGGCCAGGCGGCCAGCGCGCCGATCGCCACCAGCGTCAGCGCGACCACCTCCCCCCGGCGATGCCGAACCAGCGTGGCCATCACCATCGCCAGCCACCCGAACCCGAGGCCGTAGACGACCACCGGGTGGAGCAGCGCATGCCAATATTCCGGCTGCCGCAGCGCGATATCAAGGCTTTCGCGGAAGGTGAGAGGTTCCATGGCCGCCTTGAACGATCAACCGCCGCTTTTCCCGAGCTTCACCACCGTATCAAACGCTTCCTTTTCAAACGGCATCACCGAAAGGCGCGACTGGCGGACCAACGGCGTCTCCGCCAGCACCGGATCGGCCTTGATCGCCTCGAGCGTGACCGGATGCGCCAGCGCCTTGAGCGGCTTGAGATCAACGCAGACCCAGTCGCCCTTGGTGGCGGTCGGGTCCGGGTAGGCTTCCCTGATCACCTGCGCCACGCCGACGATCTCCTTGCCAACTACGCTATGGTAATAAAGCACGCGATCCCCCTTGCGCATCGCCTTGAGGTTGTTGCGCGCCTGAAAATTGCGAACGCCGGTCCACGCCGTCGAGCCGTCCGCCACAAAAGTATCCCAGGCATAAGCCGTCGGTTCCTGCTTCACGAGCCAGTAGTTCATGGGATCGCATGTTGCGTTGAAACACCCACAAAAGCAACCCCGCGCTCCAGGGCATTTTTTCCGCTGCGGGCTGGCATTGCAACGATTGCAATGAAAAGGGCTTGTTTGAGCTGAAAGGGAGCCGGATGATCCCGGCATGCTTTCTCCCTCCCTACCCGCGAGGCTCCCTGCCGGGCGCGGCTTCACCGTGACAGAACTGCTGGTGAGCATTGCCTGCCTGGCGACGCTGATCCTGCTGGTAGCCACGGTCTCCGCTCCCGTACTAAGGAACGCCCGGGAGGTCAAATGCATCACCCACCTGCGGCATCTCCACCGCGCCTGCATGGCTTATGTCGCCGACAAGAACGGTTACTTCCCAAGCTACCGCCCCGACCACTCCTCCTCCCACGCCATCAACCCCGGCATTGCAGATTATCTCGGCCTCAAAGGGGTGCAATACCTCTCCGCCGATGACTATAGGGAAACCGTCTTTACCTGTCCGGAGATCCAGACCACCAGCTACCGTTCCGGGCGTCCCTACCTGATGAACCTCGTCATCAATACCCGGACCACCATCGGGCACGGGATGAGCGACCCCCTGTTGATCAAAAAGCCGTCGCTGGTGGAAAACCCGGCGCGCCTGATGCTCTTTACCGAAGGGGCTTACAACCCCACTCCCGGGAGCACGGTGACACCGCCCGCCTATAACTACCATACCCACGTCAACTGGGCGATGATGGAGCGGATGGCCGCTCCCCACCGCGGCAAACAGAACGTCATTCATCTCGACGGCCATGTCGCCGCCTACACGCTGGCCGAAATCCCCACGGTTCGCGACACCCCGTTCTGGTCCGGCAAGTAACATTTTTCCCCTTTATGATCCACTGGAACGCCCTCCTGGCCACAGCCGCTCTTTTGATCCTCAACGTCGCAGCTTCCGGCGAAACAGCCATGCCATGGCCGGGCGCGGAGACCCAAAAGGAACTCGGGCTGCCCGCCGCGGCTCCCCGCGCATGGGAACCGGTCTGGTCGGAAAAAGCCGCCGACAAGGCCACCCGGCTCGAAGCGATCAGCGGCCTCCACGTCGGAGGGGAGCGCCTGCTCCTGCGCCTCGCCTTCCACGGCACGCCCGATTTCAGCAACGAGCGGCTGATCGTCAACTTCGACCTCGACCAACAGGCCGACACCGGCGAAAAAGTCAACAGCCGCGCCGGGACCGATCTCTACCTCACCCTCCGCGATCAGCAATGGAGCGCCCGCTTTTTTCCACCCCTCTGTACGGAGGAAAACAGCAAGGTTCGCGCCCTTCAGGAAGGGGATGTCGTCTATGTGATGATCGACACCCCGGTCATCGCGGCGACCGGCGGCCTCAAGATCCATGCCCGCCTGAGCCGTCCGGGCGAGCCGGACCAGTACGTCTCCGCCGCGCCATATCTGCCGATGCCGGTCGAAGCCGTCCCGCCAGTGCTGGAGGAACTCCGCTTCCGTTTCATCGCCCCGTTTTCCTCCTTCCGGTTCATCTCACCGACAGCCGGGCCAATCGATCCCTCCGTCTCCATGAGCGGTCGCAAGAAAGGGCTCGCGCTGGAGAAACTCAGCAACAAGGGACTCGACGGAGCAGCCGTCCGGGGAGATGCCGAAGATCCCTTTGGCCGCCCCCGCCCCCGCCCGCTTTTCCGCTCCGGTCCCGCGACCGCTGACGAATCAAAAGAAGCGGCCGGGCGCGTGGAAGTCGCCGTCCGTGAAGAAGCGGGTGTCGCCCGAACCCGTGGCGAAGTCTCCTTCGGCTTTCCGTTGCCCGCTGGAACGCTTTACGACCCGGGCCATGTGAGCGTCGAGGAAAACGGACGCTCCATTCCGGCCACGGTCCAGACGACCGTCCTCTGGCCCGACGGAAGCATCCGCTGGGTGCTGATCGCCTTTCATGACCGCTTCGAACCGCGTGAAAACAAGGTCTATACCGTCGCCTACGGGGAAAAACCGGCGCAGCCGGAAACGCCGCCGCTGCTCCGGGAAGAACGGGAACGGTTCGTCGTGGAGACCGGGCGGCTCCATGCGGTCGTTTCCAAACAGCGGGGAAGCCTGCTTGAAGAGATCGCCATCGACGGCGTCCCGACAGGGATCACCCTTCCTGAAGGGGTCTTCTTCGAAGATGAGCACGGCCAGCGTTATTCCACGCGCCAGGCCCGTCTGCTCCGCGCCGGTGTCGAAGAACATGGCAGAGATAAGGTGACGCTCCGGCTGGAAGGAGAGTACGCCACCTCCAAGGGGGAGGGGAAGCTGCGGTTTGTCTCCCGCCTGACCTTTTACCGGGGCGGGGCGCGGGTGCTCCTGACCCACACCCATCTCAACACCCACCTGGAGAACGAGTTTTTCGATCTTCGCCGCCTCAGCCTGCCGCTGGAGATGCCCCGGGCGGCCGCCACCGTTTCAACGCTCGCGGGGAATGCCGAGACGCCGGCCGACGCCAAGCGGATCGACGCGCAGGGCAGCCTTCTCTTTCGACAAGAAACCGAAGACCGCTCCACCCTCCGCACCGAAAAGGAGACGATCACCTCCAAACGCTCCAGCGGCGTCTTCGCCATCGAAGGGGAACGCCTCCGGTTCAGCGGAGGCATCGTCGACAGTTGGCAGCGATGGCCGAAAGGCTTTTCCGTCGAGGGGAAAGAGCTTCGGATCGACCTGCTCCCCCCCTACGAAAAAGCGTTTGAGGAGACGCTTCCCCCGCACCTTCGCTACCCCTTCTGCGAAGGCTTCTACCGGATGAAATGGGGAATGTCGTTCACCGAACGCGTGTGGCTCGATTTCTCCGGCGAAACCTCGTTAAGCGAACTGGCGGGCGCCGTGCAAAAGCCGCTCGTCGCCGTCCTCCCGGCGGGGTGGTATGTCCAAACGCGCGCCTTTGGCGACATCGCCGTGGGTAGCGATGAACGCCACCGGCAATGGGACGCCTTTTTTGAGAAAAGCTTCCGCGCCCATCTCGCCCGCCGCGAAGCCCAGCGCGAATACGGCTTCCTCAACTACGGCGACTGGTTCGGCGAACGGGCGCGGAACTGGGGCAACAACGAGTACGACACCGCCCACGCCTTTTTCAGCCAGTTCTGCCGCACCGGCGAGACCGACTACTTCCGCGCGGCGCTCGCTGCGGCGCGGCACCAGGCGGATGTCGATCTCGTCCATGCCTACCCCGACCCTGCCACCGTCGGCGCGCAGGTCATCCACGGCGTCGGGCACACCGGCAGCAGTTCGCACCGGGTCGACTACGGCACCTGGAGCAACCCGATGCGCCTGAGCGCCGTCGCCACCAACGGGCATACCTGGGCCGAAGGGTTGATTGAAGCCTGGTATCTCACCGGCGACGCCCCGGTCATGGAAGCGGCGCTCACGCTCGGTGAACATATCGCCTGGGTCGCCGCTCCCCGGTTCCGGATGGCGGCCCACGCCCCGCGCTACGGCGGCTGGGCGCTGCGGGCGATCATGGCGATCCAACAGGCGACGCTCGACCCGCTCTACCTCGAAGCCGCCACGAAGCTCGCCCGGGAATCGACCAGAGAGCAACACCCCGGCGGCGGCTGGTTCTGGCAGAGGCCGACCGAGCCCGGCGTCTACCACAGGGATGCCGCGGAAGAGGCGAAAGCCCCGGGGATGACCGTCTTCCAGTCGGGCATCCTGCTCGGAGGGTGGAAAGAATACCACCGCGTGACCCATGACCCCGAGGTGGAGCCTGCGATGAAAGCCGCCGCCGGGCTCCTTTTCCGAAGCTGGAAGCTCAACGACGGCTGGCCCTACATCATCACACCGGAAGGAAAGGGGCACCCGAACAAGCCGTTCATTTCTTCCGCCACCAACATCTATTCCGCCGACGGCTTCCTCTATGTCGGGCTCGAACTGCTTGAAGACCCGGCTTATCAGGAAGTGGCGCTCGAGGCGTTTGATCGCCAGTTGAAGGAACACGAAATCGTCGCGATCGGCCAGCGCATTGGCTACACCCTGCGCGGCGGCAACAACCTGCTGGGCCAGCTCCCTCCCGTGAAACCGGCCGCCCTTCCGGAATCGCCATGAAACCGCTCTTTTCCCTCCTTCTGCTTTTCATGATCACCTCTCAAACCGCCGCCATTGCCGATCTCCTGAAACCGATCCGCCCCGAAGCCGTGGAAACCGTTCCCGGCCCCCGGGCAGGGTTGACCGGCTACCGCAGCGCCACCGACACCGCCGCTTCACTCCGGCTTTCCGAACCGCTCGGCGACCGCGGCTCCGTCGCCTTCTGGTTCAAACTGGAACGCGACCATGCCTCGCAACCCGGGGCGGAACAGGTCGCCCGACGTCTGCTGGAATGCCCCGGCGTCTTTCACGTGGAGTTCAAGGCTCGTTCCTCCCATGTGGAACTCCTCTGGAAATGGGAAGACAAAACCCTCCTGATCAACCAGCTTCGCCCGATCCTTCCCTCCCTTCCCGGCGACCAGTGGATTCACTTCGCCGTCAGTTGGGACGCGAAAGCAGGTCTCTTCAACGGCTGGCTCAACGGCACACCCCTGCGCGAAGAGGGCACGAAAGTGATCCCGTGGGAACCGTCGCAGCCGATCGCCGCCCTCCGGGTCCACTTCGGCCCGGTGGCCCTCGCCGGGCTGGAAACGAGCGCCACCCTGCCCGACGAAAAGCAACGGGCGCAAACCGTCGGCGACGCCCTGGGAACCCTCGACGCGCTGCTCGGGGCCGGTGAACGGACTCCGGTTGACTGGAAGGAAAAGAAAGGCGCGCTTTTCTATTCCAACGACTTTGCGAGGCCGGGCGATCTCGACGACTGGGTGGCCGAAGGGCCGATGCAGACCACGTTTGAACACGGGTGGATGCAGATGCAATCGACCCTGCCCGAAGACCTCCCCCGCGGTCACGTCGTCCTCTGGCTCAAAAAAGAGCTGCCCGAAAACTTCCTGGCGGAGTGGGAGATGAAACCGGTCAACGACCGCGGCTTGTGCATCGCCTTTTTCAGCGCCCGGGGGCGCAACGGGGAGAGCATCTTCAGCGAAACCCTCCGGAAACGGAACGGGGAGTTCCCCCTTTACCATAGCGGCGACATCGATTGCTACCATATCTCCTACTACGCCAACACGCCGGAGACCCCCGGCAGGCTCACCAGCAACCTGCGCAAGAACCACGGCTTTTACCTGATCTCCAACGGGCCTCCCGGCATCTCGGCCCATTCCCGGGAATGGAACCGGGTCCAACTGCTCAAGGTTGGCGACCATATTCAACTCGCCGTCAACGGACGCCGCATCATTGACCATACCGACGACGGAAAACGCCACGGCCCGGTCCTCGGCGGCGGCGCTTTCGGCCTGCGGCAGATGGTCTGGACCGTCGGCGGCTACCGGAACTTCCGCGTCCACCACACCGGCCCGTAACCGGGCCACTCCACCCGCATTCACCACCCACCCCCAAGTCATGACGATCAAACCCTTCCTCCTCCTCGCCTTTGCCGCCCTTGCCGGGCACTCCACGCTCCATGCCGCTCCCCTCATCGAAGAAACCTGGGCGGGCTACAACCTCGGCGCGGCCGGTTCCCAGTTTGCCGCCCAGGGGGACATCTGGAGCCTCGAAAGCGGGGCCGCCAACTACATCAGTATCGTCAACTACGCCGACTCCGACAGCGGCAAAGGGTTGCAGGTCTTTCCCAACGGCGGCAGTTGGGTCCGCATCACCACCAAAAACGGCTATACCGCCTCGGAAGGGGTACGGTTTGATCTCCAGTTCCGCCGTCTCAACGATCTTCAATCCTTCACCCGGGTTCGGATTCAGAATGCCTATTCCGTCAGTTCGCCGACCGGTTATTTCCTGAACGTCACCGCCACCGCGCTGAACCTTTCCTCCTTTTATGGAGCCAACCCGTCGGAGGCCATCGCTTCATGGGAGTTTAAAGAGGGAGATTTCGCCGCCGACACCACCTACCGCCTCAGCCTGGAGGTGATCGCAAAAAGCGGCGGCAACCTGGTCAACGTCTACTTCGACGACCAGCGCGTCATCTCCGTCACCGACTCCGGCACGGGTCGGTTGAACCTCGCCGTCGACTCGCTCTATTTTGGTTTTGACAGTCGCCATCAGGAGACCGCCAGCGCCAGGGCGCTCTACGGCAACCTGACCGTCACCCCCGTTCCGGAGCCCTCCTCCGCGCTGCTCGGGATCGCCGCGCTCGGGGCCGTGGCGGCGGGCCTGCGGTGGCGGCGGGGACGGAGCCGCTGACCTTGCACCCGAACCGCCTCCTTGCCGTGCGCCGCTATCCGGTCTACGATCCCGGCGGCATGAGTTCCGGGTGGATCACGTTGCAACAGATCGCGGACAAGGCCGGGGTTTCCCGGTCGACCGCCTCCCGCGCGTTGCGCCGTATCCCCGGGACCGCCGCCGCCACCGTCAGCCAGGTGGAAGCCGCCGCCCGGGCGCTCGGTTACGCGCCGGACCCGCAGCTCTCCGAACTGACGATCCACCTCCGCCGCCGTAAAACCGTCTCCGACCGGCCGATCATCGCCTGCGTCCACACCCTCCCCGGGGCTCTCTTTGAAAAGTACAGCACCAAGGCGCTGGAGGGGACCAACGTCTACATCGGGGCCGAGGCGCAGGCTTACAAACTCGGTTTTTCCTTCGAACCGTTCGCCGTCGATCCTGCAAAAATGAAGGAAAGCCGGTTGAGCAGCATCCTCCGCAGCCGCGGCATCCGGCTGGTGGTGATCGCCCCCGCCTTCCGGGCCTTCACGCCGATCGACCTCCGCTGGGAATGGTTTACCTCCGTGGCGATCGGCCACTCCACGAAACTTCCCCCCTTTCACCGCGTCGCCCCGCACCAGTACCAGGGGATGATCGACATCGTCCAGCGGCTCTTTGATCTCGGCTACCGTCGGCTCGGGTTTGTCATGGTGCCCGCGACCGATCTCCGCACCCAGGGCAACTACCGGGCCGCCTACCTGATGTTGCGCAGCATTCACGGGCCGGAACGATTTGCGCCGATCCTGGTCAGCGAAGGGGACGACCGCGATACCTTCGAGCGGTGGCTCAACGAACACCGGCTCGACGCGGTGATCAAAGCGGGACAGGCGATCCCCCTCCTCGAATGGCTCGACGCCCTCCGCCGCCGCGTGCCGCAGGAGATCGGCTACGCCGACACGCACCTGCTGCGACACGAGCGGACCATCAGCGGCATCTACCAGAATCCGTCCGATGTCGGGGCCGCTGCGGTCGATCTGGTCGTCTCCCTCGCGCACGACAACCAGAAAGGGCTCCCCAAGGTGCCCAAAAACGTGCAGGTCTCCGGGGAGTGGGTCGAAGGCGAAACCACCCGCCGCGTCGGCAAGGCGTGCGGAAGCATCTGGGCGGGACCGGAGAGCGCGCCCCGGCGCAGATTGAGGAGCGTACGAATCTGACCCGGGCGGATGCCAAAAGCTTTCCGCAAAGCGCAATTCAACGGTTAAAGTAAATTGCGGATTGAAAAAACCAGCGGAAAAAACCGATGCTTCGGAGACGGCCAAAGACCGGTTGGCCACGTCTTTTCCTCCGATGAAACCCTTTCCTCTCTCGCTTCTCCTGCTTTGTATGATCCCTTTTGCGAACACCACCATCGTTGCCGGGCTGCTCGAAACGGTCCGCCCCGCAGCGGTCGAAACGATCCCCGGCCCCCGGGAAGAGGTGCCCGGTTATCGCAGCGCCGCTGAAGCACCCGCCTCGCTCCGGCTTCCCGAACCGCTTGGCGAACGCGGTTCGATCTCCTTCTGGTTTCAACTGGAGCGCGACCATGCGGCAGCGCCGGGAGCGGAAACCGTGGTCCACCGCCTGCTGGAGTGCCCCGGCGTCTTTCATGTCGACTTCAGCGCCCGCCCTTCCGGTGTGGAACTCCTCTGGAAATGGAACGACCGCAAGCGCACCGTCAGCGCGCTTCGCCCGATCCTTCCGGCGCTGCCCGGCAGGCAGTGGATTCATTTCTCCGTCCATTGGGATGCGAAGGCGGGGATTTTCGACGGCTCCCTCAACGGAACGCCATTGCGCGAGGCGGGCACCACGATCGTCCCGTGGGAGCCGCCCGCCCCGATCACCACGCTCCAGGTCCATTTCGGCCCGGTCGCCCTCGCCGGGCTGGAGGTCGCCGCCGCCCCGCCGGACGAAAAAACACTCCGCCGGACCGTCGGCAACGCCTTTGGAACCCTCGACACCCTGCTCGGCGCTTACCCGCCGGTTTCCGTCGATTGGAAGGAGCAGCGCGGCAAACTCCTGTATGCGAATGACTTTTCACAACCGGGCGATCTCGACGACTGGGTGGCCGAAGGGCCGGTGCAGGCCACCTTTGAACAGGGGTGGATGCAGATGCAATCCGCCCTGCCCGACGACCGGCAGAAGGGTCATCTGGTCCTCTGGCTCAAAAAGGAACTGCCCGAAAGTTTTCTGGCCGAGTGGGAGATGAAGCCGATGAGCGATCGCGGCCTGGGCATCGTCTTTTTCAGCGCACGGGGAAGGCACGGGGAGGGGATCTTCAGCGAAAACCTCCAGAAACGCGCCGGGGAGTTTGCCCTTTACCATAGCGGCGATCTCGATTGCTACCATATCTCCTACTACGCCAATACGCTGGCAGACCCCGGCAGGCTGACCAGCAACCTCCGCAAAAACCACGGCTTTTACCTGGTTGCCAACGGTCCCGCAGGCATCCCGGCGCATTCCCGGGAATGGAACCGGGTCCAGTTGCTCAAGTCCGGCGGGCAGATCCAGCTCGCCGTCAACGGACGCCGGATCATCGACTTTACCGACGACGGCAAGAGCCACGGCCCGATCCTCGGCGCCGGCTCCTTCGGCCTGCGGCAGATGGTCTGGACCGTCGGCGGCTACCGGAATCTCCGCGTCTACGATCTCCCCGCCATGCCGTCCGGACCTGCGCATTGACAAAGCCCCGGGGCTGCCAACATGATCGGCCCCATCCATGAACCTCCCCGTTTTTCGTCCGCTGCGCCGTGAAGAACTCGACACCGTCCTTGGCTGGGCGCAGGCGGAGGGGTGGAACCCGGGGCTGCGCGATGCCGACGCGTTCTGGAGCGCCGATCCCGACGGCTTCCACGCCATGGAATACGAGGGGGAACTGATCGGCAGCGCCTCGACCGTGGTCTATGCAGGCCGCCTCGGCTTTGTCGGCCTTTTCATCGTCCGGCCCGAATGGCGGGGGCGCGGGTTGGGAAGCGCCTTCTGGAACGGGTTCATCGACCGGATGCGCGAACGCCTCGGAGCCGGTGGCGGCGCGGCGCTCGACGGCGTGTTTACCATGCAGCCGTACTACGCCAAAAGCGGCTTCCGTTTTTCCCACCGCAACCTGCGGATGGAAGGGGTGGGGGAGGAGCACCCCGGCGCTCCCGACGACCCGCACCTGATTGAAGCCGGTTCGCTCGACTTTGAAACCGTGCTCGATTTTGACCGCCGCCATTTCGGCGCGGAGCGGCGCGATTTCCTGCGGCGCTGGATCGCTCCCGATAATGGGGTCGCGCTCGCGTGGAAGGAAGGGGCGCTGCTGCGCGGGTACGGCGTCCTCCGCCCCTGCTCACGCGGGTTCAAGATCGGGCCGCTCTTTGCCGACACCCCCGAAGTCGCCGAAGCGCTTTACACCGGCCTTTCCCGCCGGGCTGCCGGAGAGTCGCTCTTTCTCGACATCCCCGAAAACAACCCCGATGCCGTGGCGCTCGCAGCGCGGCACGGGTTACGCGAAGGGTTCGGCTGCGCCCGGATGACCCTCGGCGCGTTTCCCGAACTGCCGTGGGGGCGGATCTACGGCGTCACGACCTTCGAACTCGGGTAAACGCAATGTTTCCCCCTGGCGCGAAAGTCCCGCAACTACGGGGCCCCGAACCCATGCCCGCGGTCAACCCGCTCGCTCTCCGCATGGTTTTCCAGGGTTTCCGGAGGTTCCGGCTCTCCGAAAGGAAGCTCATCCTCCTCCATCGGATGAGGGGCGGGCGCGGACGCCTTGCCGGGAATGAAACAGAACTTCCCTTTGAAATGCCCCCCCTTTTCGACGTTGAGCGCCCGGGCGACCACGTCGCCTTCGAGCCAGCCGCGCCGGGTGACGGTCACCGTGCCGTCGATCTCCAGATTGGCCACCACGCGGCCTGAAATCTCCACCGCGCGCGCCTTGATCGGCCGCACCATCTCGACATCGCAACGCCGCTCCACAATGAGGTGGTTCACGTCGAGCCCGCCCGGGAACTTCCCCTTGAACCGGAGACGCGTCTCCCCCGAGCTTAACAGATTGCCCCGGATGATCCCCTCCACATAGGCGTCGCAACAGATCACGCGGGGGCTGGTGATCTCCCCCTTGGCCGTGACGTGGACGTTGCCCTGTGTTTCGATCCTCCGGCTGCTGACCGACTTGATCTTGATGTCGGTCAGGTCGATGTACCCGCTGCAAAAAGGGCAAAGGGTCGACTTGGCCGACCCCGAAACGGTATGCTTGCCCTTGCAGTTAAAACAGGTGACATCGCGATCCTTCTGATTGGAAAACAGCCCTCCGAATCTGGCGAAAAGAGACTCGCTCTTCTCGCCAGATTCTGCAGCCTGGGGTTTACCGAGTTCAAAATGCTCCCCGCAACGACGGCAGAACGTGCTCTTCGCATAAGGCGATTCGAGCTGCTCAAAGTCGCAATGAGGGCAATGAACGGTAACTCTCCCGGTGGGAGGTGGACGCTTTCCCATCACGTGAGGGATTTATTTTATCGCCCGGTGTTGATGGCGGCTTTGTGCAGTTCGTTGGGACGGACGATTTCGGGCTGCTTCATGGCGACGCGGTTGGGGGTCACTTCGGACTTGCCGACAAACGTGGCGCCTTCTTCGATGACGAGGCGGGCGGCCTTCAGGTCGCCGATCAACTGCGCGCGGCCTTTGAGTTCGCACCGTTCCTCGACGGTGATGTTCCCTTGGACCTTGCCATGAACCGTGACCGACTTGGTCTTGATCTCGCCGCGTACTTCGGCGTTTTCACCGACGATGAGAACGCCGGGGGAGAGGATTTCGCCTTCCACCTTCCCGTCAATGGTCAGGTCGTTGGAAAACTTGATGGAACCTTTGATCTCGACGTCGGAAGAAAGGGTGTTCTTGGTGTGGGTAGTATTGATTTCAGCCATAATCTCTTGCTAGTTGTGGAAGGGTGAGGCGCGGTCAGAGGCGGCATCGCGGGCCGCCTCCCGTGCGGTTGGGTTCAGGGTGATAATTGCTCTCTAAAAAGACGTTGTTCCAACGATTCCGGTCCCGGAAAGACGGTGGTTTTCCAGGGGGTGGAAAGATCAACAAGCGAGACTATCCGCACTTCAAAAACCGATGTCAACCGGCTTTCCCCCGACGCGGCGAAAAAGTGGCGCAGCAGTGGATTTCCCGATGTTTTCAAGCGGCTTTCACAACAAAACATGGCGAAAGCCGCTTTTTACAAGGGGAATATCAACGACATAACCGCCCGAGCCTACGCCAGTTCTTCGGCAGGGTAGGTCCAGATCTCGCTCAACGTCGGGTGATAATGGGGAATCGCAGCCAGGTCCGCCGCCGTGGCGCGAAAACGCATCGCCACCGCCACTTCATGAATCAGTTCCGAAGCGTGCGCGCCGACCACCGCCGCGCCGACGATCTCGCCGCTCTCTTCGGAGACAAGCAGCTTCACAAAGCCTTCCTCCTCCCCGGCGACCATCGCCTTGCCGTGATCGGCAAACAGATACGACGCCACGCGGTACGGGATCGAGGCAATGCTCAGTTCCCGTTCCGTCAACCCGGCGACGGCCACTTCCGGATGCCCGAACACCACCGAAAGCCGCACCCGGTAGTCGATCTCCTCAAGCCGGTCGGCATCGGGCGTCCGGTCGTCGCGCCCGGCCTTGACCCAGCGCGCGGCATTGCGGACGGCGACTTCCGCCTGCTGGATGGCGATATGGACGATCTCGTACGGCCCGGCGACATCTCCGGCGGCGAAAATATGCGGGACGGAGGTCTGCTGGGTCGGCAGCACCTGCAAATGCCCCCGCATCATGGCGACCCCCGCCTTTTCCAGTGCGAGCCCGCCGGTGTTCGGCTCGCGCCCGAGCGCGGCAAAGATCGCCTCCGCCTCGACCGTGATCGTCTGGTCGACCTGCCGGAAGGTGACCCGTTTGCCGTTCTTCCCCGTTTCGATCTTGAGCAGTTCCGTATGGGTGTAGACGCGGATGCCCCGCTTGCGAAAGCTTGCTTCGACACACTCCGCCACGTCGCGGTCGACCGATTTGAGCAACTGCCGCCCGCGCTGGATCAAGGTCACCTCCACGCCCATCACCGCATAAAACCAGGCAAACTCGACCGCCGTCGCCCCGCCGCCCAGGATGATGAGCGACGCGGGCAGTTCCCCCCTGAAGTCGAGCACGTCGTCGCTGTTGAGCGCCCCGCACTCGTCAAGCCCGGGGAGGTCGATCTTCTGGTGATCCGAACCGGTCGCCAGCAGGAAGGTCCGCGCGGTCAGTCGCGAACGGGAGCCGTCGGGGGCGGTCAGTTCCACCGTGTGCGGGTCGACAAACGCGGCGCGCGCCCGGTGAAAATCAAAACGACCGCTCTGGAGCTGCCTGGCGCGGTAGTCGGCAAACTCGGCCACCAGCCGCTCCTTGCGCTCGCGGATCGTCTCCCGGCAAAAGCCGATCTCCCCCGCGCTCAGCCCGAACTCCCCGGCCCGGCGCAGGGTGTCGTAGCGGTGGGCGGACTCCAGCAGCGTCTTGCTCGGCATGCAGCCGCGCAGGATACAGAGGCCGCCGAGGTCCGGCCCGGCTTCCACCAGCCCGACGCGCAGCCCGAGACCCGAAGCGGTCGAAGCCCCGTTGTAACCGGCGCTGCCGCCGCCAAGGATCAGAAGGTCGTAGTCCATCCGGAGAGGCTACACCCCTTCGAGGAAGTTCTGCAACAGGCGCTTGCCGTGTTCGGTCAGAATCGACTCGGGATGGAACTGCACCCCCTGGATCGGGTAATGGCGGTGCCGCAGGCCCATGATCTCCCCCTCGGCGGTCTCGGCGGTGATCTCCAGCGCGCTCTCGGGGAAACCATCGCGCCGCACCAGCAGCGAATGGTAGCGGGTCGCCTCGAACGGATTGGGGATGCCGGAAAAGACCCCCTCCCCGTTGTGGAGGATGGGGGAGGTCTTCCCGTGCATCAGGCGGTCGGCGCGGACGACTTCGCCGCCGTAGACCTGCCCGATGCTCTGGTGCCCGAGACAGACCCCCAACAGCGGGATCTCCGGCCCGAAACGGCGGATGACCTCGCAGCTCATGCCGGCTTCGTTCGGGGTACACGGCCCGGGCGAGATCACGATCTGCGACGGGCGCAGCGAAGCGACCTCCTCGAGCGTGATCTCGTCGTTGCGCCGCACCAGCAGCTCGGCCCCGAGTTCGCCGAAATACTGGACGAGGTTGTAGGTAAAGGAATCGTAGTTATCAATGACCAGTAACATGGCAAAAACCCCTCTTTTAATGATGGTGGCAGCGCGGCGCGGCGGCCGAAGCGTGTTCAATGGCGCGGATGACGGCCTTCGCCTTGTTGACCGACTCCTGGTACTCCCCTTCGGGCGAGGAATCGGCCACGACGCCGCCCCCCGCCTGCACGTACGCCTTGCCGTCTTTAAGCAGGGCGGAGCGGAGCGTGATGCATGAGTCGTGGTTCCCGTCGAACCCGAAGTAGCCGACCGCCCCGGCATAAGCGCCCCGGCGGCTTTTTTCGCATTCGCTGATGATCTGCATCGCGCGGATCTTCGGCGACCCGGAGACGGTTCCCGCCGGAAAGGTGGCCCGCATCACGTCGTACGAACTGTTTCCCTCGCGCAGGCGGCCCGTCACGTTGGAGACAATGTGCATGACGTGGCTGTAACGCTCGATCGTCATGAAATCGGTCACCTTCACGCTCCCGTACTCGGCGATCCGGCCAACGTCGTTGCGCGCCAGGTCGACCAGCATCAGGTGCTCGGCCCGTTCCTTTGCGTCGGCCAGCAGTTCCACGGCGTTTGCCTCGTCCTCCTCCGGCGTCTCCCCGCGGCGACGGGTTCCGGCGATCGGGCGGATGGTGATCTCGCCGCCGATCGCCCGGACATGGACCTCGGGCGAGCTGCCGACCAGCGAAAACTGCCCGCCGAATTTCAGGCAGAAAAGATAGGGCGAAGGATTGATGTAACGCAACGCCCGGTAGAGGTGGAGCGCGTCGCCGTCGTAGTCGACCTCGAAGCGTTGCGAGGGGACGGTCTGGAAGACATCGCCCGCGTGGATGTATTCCTGCACCTTTTCGACCATCCGGTGGTACTCCTCGCGCGTCGTATTGCTCCCGAGAGGGTTGGCGGTCGTTTCCTGCGCGGTGTTGACCTGCGGCAGGAGCGCGGGCCGGGCGAGCCGTTCCAGCAGCGCCTCGATCTTTTCGCACGCGATGTCGTAGGCGGTATCGGGGTCGGTCCCTTCCAGGTAGGCGTTGGCGAGGATGCGGATCTGCCGCAGCTTGTGGTCAAAGATGAGCAGCGTGTCGGTGATCAGGAAGATCATGTCGGGCACGCCGAGCACGTCGGGCGGCAATTCGCCCACGCTCGGCTCGAAGAAACGAACCGCGTCGTAGGAAATAAAGCCGACCGCGCCGCCGACAAAGCGGGGCAGTTCCGGCAGCCGCACCGGGCGGTAGCGGGCCATCAGTTTTTCGAGGTCGCGGAGCGGGTCGCTTTCGCCCGAGCTAAAGCGGGTCGTCTCCCCGTTCTCGGTCACCTCGATCTCCCTCCCCCGGGCCTGAAAAAGGGTGCGGGGCCGGTGGCCGACGATGGAATAGCGCCCCCCTTCCTCGCTGTTTTCGGCGGATTCGAGGAGGAACGAATACCCCCCTTCCTCGTCGAGCTTGCGAAAGGCCGAGACCGGCGTCTCCACGTCGGAGATGAGCACCGTGCTGACGGGGATCAGGTTGCCCGAGGCGGCGAGCGTACGGAACGCTTCGCGCTCAGGCTGGATCAAATGCGTGGTCATTGAGAAAAGAAAAAGTGTTTTCACGACCGGGCGGCCAAGACGCCGCTGGCGGTCATTGGGAATAAGTTTTGGAAGGGTCAAAGACCCGCTCTTCCTCCGTCGCTTCGGGAGCGCCGTTTTTGTCGAGCGGGCGGTAGAAACAGGACGAGTAGCCGGTGTGGCAGGCCCCTCCTTCCTGGTCGACTTCAAAGAGAAGGGTGTCGGCGTCGCAGTCGACATACCATCGGATCACGCGCTGGGTGTGCCCGCTGGTTTCGCCCTTGAGCCAGAGCTTCTGCCGCGACCGGCTCCAGTAGTGCATGAAGCCGGTTTCGAGGGTCTTTTCGAGCGCGAGCGGGTTCATCCAGGCCATCATCAGGACGCGCCCGGCGTCCGGTTTGTCGTTCTGGGTCTGCTGGACGATCGCGGGGATCAGGCCATCGGCGTTGTATTTGAAGTTCATTTGGAAAAAGTCTTGGAAAAAAGAGTCAAAAAAAGCCCGACGATTCGAAGGACTGAATCATCGGGCAAAACGTACGACGCATCGGTGCGACGACTGCGACTGGTTATCTACCAGGACGCAAGCCCGTCTGCTAATGCCACCAATGCAAAAAGAATTTCACTGGAAAGCAGCTTTACACACTGCTGTGGGGTGACGCAAGCGGGAAAAAAGCGTTTTTTAATCCCGAAACACAATCGAGCGGCCCTTGTGCACCAGCACCCGCTCGCCGACGTGGTAACGCACCCCCCGCGCCAGCGCGAGCCGTTCGCAGTCGCGCCCCATCCGCAGGAGATCGTCGGGCGTATGGAAATGCTCCACGCGGATCACCTCCTGGTCGATGATCGGCCCCTGGTCGAGGTCGGCCGTGGCGTAGTGACAGGTCGCCCCGATCAGTTTCACCCCCCGTTCGTAGGCGCGGCGGTATGGGTTCGCCCCGGCGAAAGAGGGGAGGAAGGAGTGATGAATGTTGATGATCCGGTTTTTCCACGTCTGGCAAAGCTCCGGCGGGATGATCTGCATATAGCGGGCGAGGACGATCAGGTCGGCCCGCAGCTCCTCAAACCGGGCGTTCATCGCCTCAAACGCCGCCGCCTTGTTCTCCGGGGTGACCGGGACGTACTCGAAAGGAATCCCCTCGCGCTCCACCAGTGGCCGAAGCTGTTCGTGGTTGCCGATCACCGCCGCGATGTCGATCGGCAGTTCCCCGTTGCGCCACCGCCCGAGCAGGTCCATCAGGCAATGGCCCGCCTTGGAGACTATGATGACCACCCGGCTGCGCTGGCTGGCATCGTGCAGGAGCCAGCGGGCCTCGATCGACTCGGCGACCGGCGCAAACTCCGCCCGCAACGCGGCGAGGTCGAGCGGCAGGGTGTCGGAGTCGATCGCCAGCCGCGCAAAGAACCACCGGTTGAGCGGATCGGTGAATTGATGCACCTCCAGCAGGTTCCCGCCCTGGCAGGCGATAAACTGCGTCAGCCGCGACAAAAGCCCCACCTGGTCGGGACACGAGATTTTCAGAAGCGTTTGAGCCATAAGCGAAGAACTCCGTTGTAAGGCGGCGGGAAAAAAAGCGCAATACCCGGCGGGGTGATTGAAAGTGACGTTGGTTTTACTGAATCTTCAACTGAAGGTCTTCATACCCGGCGGCGATGATTTCCAGATGAAAGCGGATGAAAGGGGCGAGATCATGGTTTCCCGTGTGCCAGCCTTGGGAAGAGGCTTTGAGCGCGGCGTAATATTGGGTGTCGCGGTTCTGGATGATTTCTTCCAGAGAGACCAGTTTGGGCATTTGAAGCCCGAGTTCCAGCAGGGCGGCGGTGGAGAGCAATCGGGAGACCCGGCCGTTTCCGTCGGCGAACGGGTGAATGCAGGTGAAATCAAATGCCAGAGCGGCGACGCAGATTTGAGGCGGGGCGGCTTCCTTGTTGATCGCTTCGTTGTAAGAAAGGCAGAGGCTTTCAATGGCCGCCTCGGTCTCTCTGGCCGGGGTGGGAGTGAATCGAAGCCGGTCCCCCCGGTCGGTGCGCTCAATGATCGCGTTGTCGCGCGTTTTGAATTGGCCCGCATGGCCGCTGCCCGCCATGGCGTACCGGTGAAGGGTGCGCAAAAGTTCGGGCGTCGGTTGGAGGGTGGCGGGGTCGGTCTGAAAAAGGTAGTCGAGGGCGGCCTTATAGTTGAGGACTTCGCGTTCTTCACGCCGGGTCGGAGGGATTCCCTGGTCGGCAAGATAGGCAATCTGCTGCTCGGGAACGTGAATGCCTTCGATGGCGCAGGAAGCCACCGCAGAAGTAATGATGGAGCTTTTTTTGAGTCTTTCCACAAAAGCGGTTTCCAGCCGCTTGAGTTCGCCTTCCCTCCCTTCCTCCCGTGCGGTGCGGACCAGCAGGGCGGCCAGCCCGTTGGAGAGGGAAAAACTCTCAAGTTTTCGATTCAGGAACGAGTGCATGTTTTTTGGAAGGACAAACCGGACAGCCATGGTAAAGCGGCGGGGAAAAAAGCGCAACGTTCGCCGCAAGACATTTGGACTGGCCGTAATGCAAAAGTTGACATTACCCTTCTGCCACCGAAGAAAAATGGCGTCCCTTCCCCTTTCCACCTCCCGCCGTCTTCTGGCGACCCTGATCATGGCCGGCCCGACCTTCGGTCTGCTGGCGATGGGCTGGGGCTTCCTTGATTCGTACCGGTCCCAACGCGCCTGGGAAAAACACCGTGCGGCAGCCGTGGCGCGCGGGGTGGAATACGATTTCACCCGTTTCGCGCCGGCCCCCGTCCCCGACGAAAAAAACTTCGCCGCCACGCCCTTTTTCCGGGAACTCCTCTCCGCCGACGAAGCCGCCCAAAAGGAGATGGCCGAACGCCTGAAACTGCACCCCGCCGATGAAGCGACAACGCTTCCTTCCGACCGGCTCAAAGCCGTTCGCCGTTACGACGCTCTGCTGGATGAAATCAGCCGCGCCGCCAAACGGCCCGCTGCGGTTTTCCCGCTCCGGTACGACCAGCTTGGACTCCTTTCCCTGCCTCATGCCCTTCCGCTGATCCGGCTGGCGCAACTTTACCAGTTCCGCAGCAAAGCCTTGCTTGCCAACGGCCTTCCCGAAGAGGCGGCCGCTGATCTGCTGACCCTTTTTCGCCTTGCCAAACATGGCGGCGCCCACGACCCGATCGTGATCATGAATCTCGTCGAAACGACGCTCTTTTCCTATGCGATGGAGATTTACTGGGAAGGCCTGATCTCCCGTCAATGGCCGGACGCGACACTCCTTCAGGTTCAGGCCCGGCTGCAAGACTTCGACTTTCTTCTCAACGGCCAAAAGGCTTACCAGGGCGCACGCGCCGACTATGTCAGCCAGGTGGAACTGATCCTCCGCTCCCCTTCCGAGGCCAAGATCAAAGCCCAGCCGCTTTATGACGAGGCGTATCAAAAAATCGCCCGAGCCAAACCTTTCAAAGGTTGGGTTTATCAAAACCTCATGCATGGCGACCACCTCTTTGAAAAACATCTGATCGCTTCGCTGGACCCGGCGGCGCGACGCGTGGCACCGAAAGAAGAAAAGATCATCCAACGCTGGTTCGAACGCGCCACCCGGACATCGGATGCTTCCCGGCTCCTCGCCGCCTCCGTTTCGATCCCGCTTCAGGGCAGCGCACGTCGTTTTGCCTATGCGCAAACCGTGGCCGACCTCGGAGTCGTCGCCACCGCACTGGAGCGTTACCACCGTCGCGGGAATAGCTACCCTGAAACCTTGGCAGCCCTCGTCCCGACCTTTCTTGAGGCCCTGCCGCACGACCTCGTCACCGGCGAACCACTACACTACCGTCGCACCGAAAACGGGCGGTTTCTTCTCTACAGCGTCGGTTGGAATGGCACCGACGACGGCGGCAGGACCTTTTTCTCAAAACAAAAACGCCGGTTTTTTACCCTTCCAAAAGGCGACTGGATCTGGCCGTTACCCGACGAATCCAGCGAACTTTGAACCTGAAGAAACCATGGCTTTCTTTCAAAAACCTGTCCGCGTGCTGCTGCTTTTCCCCGGCGCGGTGGTGCTGCTGGCGGCGATCCTGGTCAGCGCGGCCCGGTACGATGCCCACCGAAACCGGCGCGCCTGGGAAAAACACCGTGCGGCCGCCGTGGCGCGCGGGGTGGAATACGATTTCACCCGTTTCGCACCGGCCCCCGTCCCCGACGGGGAAAACTTCGCCGCCACGCCCTTTTTCCGGGAACTTTTTGCCGCCGACGAAGCGACGCAGAAAAAGATAACCAAACGCCTGAAACTGCACCCCGCCGATGAAGCGGCAACGCTTCCTTCCGACCGGCTCAAAGCCGTTCGCCCTCACGACGCTCTGCTGGATGAAATCAGCCGTGCCGCGGAACGGCCCGCTGCGGTTTTCCCGCTCCGGTACGACCGGCTTGGTGCCGTTTCCCTTCCCCATGCCCTGCCGCTGATGCGACTGGCCAAACTCTACCGGTTGCGGGGTAAGGCCTTTCTCGAAGCCGGGCTTCCCGACAAGGCGTTCGCCGATTTACAGACCCTCTTTCGCCTCACACGGCACAGCGGCAACCGTGATCCGATCCTGATCATGCGCCTTGTTCAGGCGACACTTTTTTCCTTCACAATGGACGTTTACCGGGAGGGACTGGGCTCCCGTCAATGGTCCGACCGGGACCTCCTTCAGATTCAGGCCGAACTCCAGAGCTTCGATTTCCTGTCAACCGGTCAACAGGCGTACCAGGCCGAACGCGCGGCTTATATCAGCCAGGTGGAACTGCTGATCCATGCCCCGCCCGAGGCAAAAATCAAGGCCCCGGATTTTTACAAAATCTATCACGACGTTTCAGGCGACCTTCCGGTCGGGGAATGGCTCTATTCAAGCCTGTTTCAGGCTGACCGCTTTTTTGAAGCATCCCTCCAGACCCTTCTCAATCCCGCGGCAGGACGTGTCGACGCGGAACAGGCAGAACGCATCAGGCAGGCGTGGGAATCGTTCAGCCGGAAGCCCGAAGCAAGCCGCCTTTTCATCCTCCTGGGCTTTCGTTCCCTGCTCGGCACGACGGCGCGTTTTGCGCATTCGCAAACGCTGGCGGATCTCGGCACGGTCGCGGCAGCATTGGAACGCTACCACCGCCAGCATGATGGCTACCCCGCGACCCTTTCCGCGCTGATTCCTTCCCACCTCGAAAAACTGCCGCACGACCTCGTGACCGGCGGACCGCTGCACTACTGCCGCACCGACGACGGGCGGTTCCTGCTTTACAGCGTCGGCTGGAACGGCACCGATGAGGGCGGAACCAGCGCAAAAGACAAAACCGAAGGCGACTGGGTCTGGCCGTTGCTCAACGAATAGAATCTCCCAGCTAAAACTTTGACTATCGTCGTTCCTGCCACCACTCCGCAAAATTCTTGCATCAAGACCCAAATTAGGTACACTTTTACCACGATAAATCAAATTTTTTAATATCCAGTAGCAGCTAAAAGGCCTCCTGAAACCTGAGAAATTTCCACGGCCTACTTCAACCGATTTGCTGCCGCGCCCCAATCGGGCGCGGTCAGGTCGCGTTTTGAAGTGGGCTTCTCAGGGCCTCAGGAGGAACGCGTGGGCCGCGCTCCTTTTTTTGCCCCTCGGCCAAAAAACTTGCAGGAAATCCTTGCCCTGAACCTCCCTAATTCTTTCGAAATGACTCAACAAACTAAAAGTTGGTATATTTTTAATCCTTCAGAAACACAGAAAGGCCCGATTTCCGAAGAACTTCTGATATTCATGCAAAAAGAGGGGTCGATTGACCAGTCAACGTTGATATGGACGGAAGGAATGGCACAATGGTTACCATTCTCGCAAGTTTTTGAGCCTTCTCTTCAAAATATTCATTCTAAACTAGGAGAAGCTAATCTTTCAAAAAACAACGACGAATTTTTGGGGAAAAATCTTTCGAAATGGAGCACGCAACCTCTATTGCTTTCAATTAGATGGATTAGTTTCCTGCCATTTGGATTATTACTTCATCATATTTGGCTAACCCTGTTTGTCTTGGTTTATATTTGGTCCACGTCGAATACCCTGAAATTATTACTTGCCTACTTATTACTCGCAGGCACTCCAATCTTGGCATTAATGATATCAGGGGCATTCGCCTATATTATTTCAATTTGGACAACGATGATCTGCCCTCTTCCTCGCATCGGAGCCGTTATTTATCTCTTTTTCTATGCTGTTTATATGATGAACCAAGGTGCATTCTATCTTCTCCATAAAAAATTGAATCCGTGGATATCAGGATTGGTTTTCTTGTCTCAGATTATTGGTGGTTTGATCCCTTTAATTCGGATCGGTTTTAAAACAGATTTAAACAAACGATGAAAAGACTTGGCCTCTGATAGAAAATCCTCCGTCCTTCAAGCATATACACCCTAATACACAACTACGATCAAAAGATGAATCAATATCCAGAACATGCAGGAAATCTAAAAAATACTCCATTTCAAAACCTTTCCGAATTAAACGATGCTATATTAAATGGATTTGCAAAGATCAGCATCGACACAAATATTGCTTTGAAATGGGTGCAAGGCGGGATATATTTGCCGTCAAAAACCCGAACACAAGCTTTGCTGTATATGTTATTGCCGTATGCAACGATAGCAGGTTTTATTATCTATACAATAGCAACAAGCAGTTGGCTTTTGCTTTTGACCTTACCAATTTTAATTTTTAGTTTCCTTTTATCTCATCCAAGGTCCACAAAAGCTTTCGGCTCTACAAAAAACTGGCTGATCGGTTTGATAGTGTTTGGTCTTGGATTAGGCTTAAGTGAAAAGATTGACTGGTTGTTTGCCTTTCTTTTAACTTTTACACTTATCTGGTATGGCTTGCACTCTCTTTATCGAACTGCGATAAACGGGCTGATTCAAGCTGCCTTGGAACATGAGGATTTATTTTACCTACTTTGGAATAGACGTGTATTAGGCATTCAACTTAACAACGGTCACCATTATTGGTCAGACTAGAAATAAAAATTTCTTATTGTAGAGAAGTCAAACTGTATTGATGCTTCGGACGGTGAAATTGCAATAAACTTCCCCAGCCATTACCGGAAATATGAAGGATTTTGCCTACATTAATTGGCGCCTTTTCGGCGTTTGGCTTCTGCAAGGATTTTCTGGGCATCCAACAGGACGAAATCCGAATCCGGAGCCGTCATCAGGAACTTTAGCTCGTGATATAAGGCATCCCATCGTTTCTTTTCCGTATGTCCATCATGACGCACGACAAAATCACGTATAAACCCGCTAGCAGAATTGTAAAGCCCCTCAGTCATAAAAGATGCTCTTTTCCACACGCTATCCGTTTGTCCCACAAAGGCAAGCTTGTGGGACACCGGATAATCGAATCATCCGCCAACGCCGCCCAGGAGAAAAAGAACGCGGCTTGCCTCTCGGGAGGAAATTCGGCTAAAAAAGGCCCCATGGCACGCACCGCTTCCACCATGCTCGCGCTCGGGACTCCGCTCCCGGCGTTCACCCTTCCCGATGTCACCACCGGCCAGCCGGTTTCGAGCGAAACGCTTGGGCAGGGCAAGGCGTTGCTGGTGGCGTTTCTCTGCAACCATTGCCCGTATGTGATCCATGTGCGCGAACAACTGGCGGCGATCGCGCGGGATTATGCGGACCAACCGGTCGCTTTTGTCGGGATCACCTCCAACGATGTTGAAAACTATCCCGACGACAGCCCTGAGGCGACCCGCGAACTCGCGGCCCTGCTCGGCTTCCCCATCCTCTACGATGAATCGCAGGAGGTCGCCAAGACGTACACCGCCGCCTGCACGCCGGACTTTTTCCTCTTCAATGCCGACCACCGGCTCGCCTACCGGGGCCAGCTCGACAGCACCCGCCCCCGCCGCGACACCCCTCCGACCGGCAACGATCTGCGCGCCGCGCTCGACGAAATGCTGGCCGGAAAACCGGTCACCGTCGAGCAGAAGCCCAGCGTCGGCTGCAACATCAAGTGGAAGCCGGGGAACGAGCCGGGCTATTTTGCCTCAGCGTAGCGTCTGGTTCCAGAGATTGTAGGTCGGGATGTCGAGTTCCCTGGCCAGAGAGACGGCGGTGGCCGTGCCGCCCTTGACCTTGCCGCCCTCTTCGGGCGCCCAGAAGAGGACAAACCCGACCGGATCGTCGAGACGGAGCCCGCAGACCTGCTGACAGTTGCGGGCGTGGAGCTTTCTCGCGGCAGGGGTGCAGGAGGCCCAGTTGGGATGCATGAAGGAGGCCAGAACTTCCGCCTGCCTCGGCGGGCAGAAATAAGGCGAGGGATGTCCGTTGAACTCCTTCCAGGGAAGAAAAATCTCCTTCTTTCCATGAGCCCGGTCGCACCCGCGTTCAAAGGCCGCATCGGCCCCCGGCGCTCCCCCGCTGCGCAAGGTCAACCCCCGCCCGGCGAGATGGGCCGCCGTATGTTCCATCAACGTCAGAACGGCGGCGGGAGCGGCCCGCGAACCGATCCCTGCATAGCAGTTGGACCGGGAGAAGAGGGATTGAAGGGAAGAGGGGAGGGATGAGTCCGTAAAGTGCATCTTTTTTGCCCGGGGTGGCGCGAGCAAAAAAAGGAGCGCGACCTCACGCATCCGGGTCTGAGGCTCTGGTAAGCCTTCTCTCGAAAATGCAACAAGGCCGCGCCCGATTGGGCGCGGTAGTACAGTTTCGAGAGACACGGAAATTTACCAGATTTCAGACCCGCCTCTTATTACTTACGCTGAATTTTTAAAAAATAGATTCTGTCGTATTGAAAATCTAGCCGATCCGGGCCTTTCAGGCAAGATCGTTTCCCGACTTCGTGGACCCGGCTTCCCCGCTGTAAGCCCTCCGGGCTATTCCCTTGCTGATACCACTTTTAATCACACCCTCCGGGGGGGAGGCCGCGCTTAAAAATTGACCTTGCGCTGCGGGTTGCCTAGTCTCATGCCCCTCTTCATGAAATCGCCCGTCGCCGCCACTCCCTTTTCCGAGGAGCAGCTCGCCCTGCTGGCCCGGATGAATTTTGATGAGGCGAAAGTCCCCCCCTACCGGCTTCCCGAGGCGCTCGTCTGCAACGACGGGCAGCGGGTCGATTCGCCGGAACTCTGGCGCGAAAAACGCCGCCCGGAACTGCTCCGGCTCTTTGAAACGCACGTCTACGGGCGGATGTTCCCGAAAGTGCCGATCGAGGCCCGGACGGTGGAGGAATCAGCGCAGGCCCTCGGCGGCAGGGCAACCCGCCGACAGGTGGAGATCCGCTTTCCCGGCACGCCGGGGCCGGTGCTCCATCTGGTGATCTATTTTCCCAACGCCGCCGCACAACCCGCCCCGTGCTTCCTCGGGCTCAACTTCAACGGCAACCACGCCGCGTTTGACGATCCCGCCATCCCGCTCTCTTCGGCGTGGATGCGCACGGAAGCGCCCGGCGTCGTCGAAAATCGCGCGACCGAAGCTTCGCGGGCGACACAGACCTCCCGCTGGCCGGTGGAGACGATCATCGGCCGCGGCTACGCACTGGCGACCCTCTGCTACGGCGATCTCGACCCCGACTACGACGACGGCTTCCAAAATGGCGTCCACCCGATGTTCTTCACCCCCGGGGCCGCCCGTTGCGGCGACGATGCCGGGGCGATCACCGCCTGGGCGTGGGGGCTTTCGCGCGTGATGGACTACCTCGAAACCGTGGAGCGGATCGACCCGGCACGGGTCTGCGTGACCGGGCATTCCCGGCTCGGGAAAACCGCGCTCTGGGCGGGCGCGTGCGACGAACGCTTCGCGCTGGTCGTCTCCAACAACTCGGGCTGCGGCGGCGCGTCGCTCAACCGGCGCAATTTTGGCGAAACCTTGCACATCCTGAGCAACGTCCGCCCCCACTGGTTTAACGAAAACTGCCGCAACCGGTCGCTCGACGCCGAAGCGGTGCCGGTTGACCAGCACCAGCTCATCGGGCTGATCGCCCCCCGGCCGGTCTTTGTTTCCAGCGCCGAGGACGACCCCGGGGCCGATCCCAAAGGGGAATTTACGAGCGCCTTCCATGCCGACGATGTTTACCGGCTTCTTGGCACCGACGGGATGGCGGCGGAGGCGATGCCGCCCGTCAACCAGCCGGTCCTTTCCCGCATCGGCTACTACGTCCGCTCCGGAAAGCACGACATCAACCTTCAGGACTGGACGACACACCTCGATTTCGCCGACGCCCATCTCGGCAGGAACGGTTGACCCTTTTTTTTACCCGCCATGACCCAACGCCTCGTCTGTTTCGGAGACTCCATCACCGCCGGAAAAAGTTTTCCGGACACCCAACGCTGGACGAGCCTGCTCCAGTGCGACCTCGACACCCTTTGGCCCGGCCGGTACGCGGTCTACCAGCGGGGCATCGGCGGAAATACGACCTATGACGGATTGATGCGGTTTGCCACCGATGTCGCGCCGTTTCTTCCTGCGGTGGTGTTGATTGAGTTCGGCTTCAATGACGCGAGCGTGCCGGTGCCGCTCCAGATCAACCGATGCGTGCTCCCCGCCTTCAGGCTCCACCTGGCGGAAATCGTCCGGCTGGTCCGTGCCGGGGGAGGCGAGCCGATCCTGATCGCCAACCACCCCATTCACGAAAGAGCGGTGCCCAATCAGGGCGGCGGATGCCGCTACATCGACAACTTTGCTCCCTACCAACCGGCGATCCGCGAATGCGCGGCCACCTGCGGGGTGCCGTTGATCGACCTGGAGAAACAAATGCGCGCCGGAGGCGTTGACCTCGGGGAACTCCTTGCCGACGACGGTCTCCACCTCGCCCTGACGGGCAACCGCATCTACGCCGACTTTCTTTTTACCGCCCTCCAGCCGATTCTCGAGAGCCTGGACGCGAAAAAGTGACCCCGGCCGCGATCTTGCCGGTTGACTTCGCACCAGCTTGGGGCGTTGATCAGGGGCGTGCATCCCTCCTACAACGCCCTGCTCCTTTTCGACGTTTTTGCGTGGGTCGTCGGTGCGATGGTCGGCTCGTTTCTCAATGTGGTCATCTACCGCCTGCCGATCGGCAAAAGCGTCAACGAACCGCGCCGTTCGTTTTGCCCGCACTGTAAAAAGCAGATCCCGTTTTACCACAACATCCCGCTCCTCTCGTGGCTCCTGCTGCGGGGCAAATGCGCGGAGTGCGGGGGAAAAATTCCGTTCCGCTACTTCTTTGTCGAACTGCTGACAGCGGGCCTCTTTTTCGCCGTCTGGAAGCGGAGCATGGCGATCGACAACTTCGCCATCCTCCTCCCGCTCTGGATTCTGGTCGGCCTGCTCGTCGCGGCGACGTTCATCGATTTTGACCACTTCATCATCCCGGATGAGATCACCAAGGGGGGGACCGTCGTCGGGATCATTTGCAGCTTTCTGGTCCCGTCGCTCATGGGGGAGACGAGCCACGGGCTCGGGCTGCTCTGGTCGCTCTTTGGCGCGGCGCTCGGGTATGGGCTCCTCTGGGGGGTGGTCGAGATCGGCAAGCTCGCGTTCGGAAAAAAGAAGCTCGTCTTCGACCCTCCCGAGCCGTTCACCTGGAAGCGCGAAACCGACGATGCCACCTTCTCCGTCGGCAAGGATGATTCGATGCTCTGGAGCGACATTTTCTCCCGGGAAAGCGACCTGCTCATCATGGAAGTCAAGGGGGCGCGCATCGACAACCGCCCCGCCGACGAAACCACGCTGCGCTTCCACTACAACCGGCTCCTGCTGACCGGTCGCGAAGTCGCCCTGGAAACGATCCAGACCATTTCCGGCAAGGTGAGCCGCATCGTCGTCCCGCGCGAGGCGATGGGGTTTGGCGATGTCAAGTTCATCGCCTGCATCGGCGCGTTCCTGGGGTGGAAGGCGGTCCTTTTCACCATTGTCGCCGCCTCGGTGGTCGGCTCGATCGTCGGCGTCGGGCTGGTGCTGGCACGGCGGCGCGACGCCTCGGGCCGCATCCCGTTCGGTCCGTACCTGGCGCTCGGCGCGCTCATCTGGCTCTTTGCCGGACCGGCGATCATCGACTGGTACTACGGCTTCCTCCTCCCGCCGGGACCGGGGGGCTTTTAGGCTCCCCCGAAAAGTTACGCCAAAGCGCGTATATACGGATTTCCCCCGTTTCCGCTAAACTTCCCCAAACGCAGGAAAGGTTTCCCACTTTTTTGGGAAATTCACCCTTGCCGGATCGTCGCGTCCGCGATCCTTCACCTTTTTTTCGACCGACCCACCTTGCTGCTTTCGGACCAGAGGCACCAGAACCAGAAAACCATCCCTACGCATGAAAAAAGCGCCGCGATCCCAACAAATCTCTGCCACCTCTTTCAAAAAGCGCAACCGGATCGCCCGCCGCGCAGGAAGCGCCCTCCTCGCCGCCACCTTCCTCTCGGCGTTCTCCGCCCATGGCGCGAACTACGCCACCACCGATGCCGATCCCGTGTTCAATGTCGGCTACGGCACAGCGGGAAATCTGACACTCCTGACCGGAGACACTCTCACGCTCGCTCCTGAAGAGACCAACCATAGCCTGAACGTGGGCCGAAACGATGGCGGCGGCAACGGCGGCAACGGAACCCTCCTTCTGCAAGGGGGTTTGATAGAAATCGACGACAGCGGAGCCGACGCCGGCGTCTACGGGGTCATCAATATCGGACGCGGCCATGCCACCACCGGCAACGTTTTTCATCAGGGCGGAGAGGTCCTCGTCAGCAACGGAGCCTTCCAGATCGGCGTGGAGGGCGGCATGGGGCTCTATGAGTTTGAGAGCGGCTCTGTCGAACTGGGCTCGAAAGCCACCGTTTACATCGGGGACGGCTCTTACGAAGACGACGGGCTCGTCCGCGGCGATGGGACCCTCGCCATCAGCGGAACCGCCAGCTTTACCCGGGGGACGGTGGGAGCCCCGGTCACCGGCGGCTTCTTTATCGGCACCGAACAAGGCACGGGCCGGATCACCCAGGATGGCGCGGATTCCACCGTTTCCCTCGTGGGCGGGAATCTCCAGTTTGGCGTCGACTCGGATTCGACCGGTTCCTACGAGTTGAGCGCAGGCAGCCTCACGATGCAGGGGAGCGGCGTGGGCGTCGTCTTCGGCAAGGAGGGCACCGGCGTCTTCGACATCGAGGGAGGCACGGCCACCGTGCATGGGAAGATCCTGCTTGCCGACGGAGCGGACTCGACGGGCACGATCCATCTCACCGGAACCGGCGTGCTCGAAATCGGTGGAACCGACGCGATCAGCGCCGGGGAGGGAACCGCGAGCTTCCACTTCGGCGGCGGCACGCTCAAGGCGATCAACAGCGACCTTGGCGTCTCCATCGCCCCCGAACTGGAGGAAGGCACCACCTCCACCTTCGATTCCAACGGCAGCAACATCATTCTCACCGACGGCTTTACCGGCGGCGGCGGGTTTGTGAAAACCGGCGCGGGCGCTCTCGTCTTGGGCGACAGCAGCGAACTGGCCGGAAGCTCCTCCGTGGAGCAGGGCGACCTCGTCGTCGGCGGGCCGGGCGCAGCTACGGGCGAACTGACCCTTGCCACCGACCTGACGGTGGAAGGCGGCAGCAACCTCGTCGTCGGCAGGGGCGTCGGCCACTCGGGCACCCTCCACGTCGGAGCCGGGGCCGCCGTCACCCTCGACAACACCAACGGCTCGACCAACAATTTCGATGTCGGCGACAACGGCGGCACCGGCGTCGTGAACATGACCGGGGGCGCGGTCGACCTCAAAACCACGGGCGGCAGCGGCTACAACCGCCTGCGCATCGGCAGCGGAAACGGCTCAACCGGCGCTTTCAATCAAAGCGGCGGCGTGGTCGATACCGATGTCGGCTCCTTCAGCATCGGCCTTGAAGGCGGCACCGGGGCCTATAACCTTTCCAACGATGCCCAGCTCCGCTCGGGCAATGTTGTCCACGTCGGGCGCGGGCTGCGCACCACCGGCACCCCCACCACCACCGGTACGCTGACGCTCACCGGAAATTCCAGTTTCGAGCTGATTCAGAAAGAGGGGCTCACCGAATCGTGGCTCTACCTGGGCCGCTGGTACAGCGAGGGAACGGTTCACCAGCAGGACAACTCGGAAGTGACGCTGGAGGTCGCGGGGTTGATCCTCGGCACCAATAACGGCGGCACCGGCACGGGAACCGCCGAAGGCCATTACCTTCTGGAGGACGGAACCTTGACGGTGAACGCCTCCTATGTCCGCCTGGGCGAGACCGCCGGCACCACCGGCACCTTCACCCAGAGCGACGGCACCTCCTCCTTCGACAGCTTCCCCGGGAGCACTCAAAAAAATGCCGTCGTGGTCGGCGATGGCGGCGTGGGAACCTTCACCGTCGAGGGCGGTAAATCCACCCTTCACAACGGAATGGTGCTCGCCAATGCCGCCGGTTCCACCGGCACCCTGAACCTGCGCGGCAACGGCATCCTTGAAGTCGGCGGAACGGACGGCCTCCGCAAAGGCGCCGGCACGGCGCAGGTCAACCTCGAAGGCGGCACCCTGAGCGCGGTCGGCGGCGACCTGACCTCTTCGCTCGACATGACGCTCAAAGAGGAGACCACCACCACGATCCGGACCGATGAAGCGGACGCTTCGCTTTCCGGCATCCTCAGCGGCGCGGGCAACCTGAAGAAAGAGGGCGAAGGCGCGCTGACCCTCGCGGGCGTCAATACCTACACCGGCACCACCGACATCACCGCCGGAACCTTGATCGTCGCCGGCACCGGCACCACCGGCTCGGGCGCGGTCACCATCGGGGCCGATGCCACCCTCGCGGGAACCGGCCTGGTCAAGGGCGCGGCCACCGTTCACGGTGCGCTCAACCCCGGAAACTCGCCGGGCAACCTCGCCTTCGCGCAGGGGTTGACCCTTGCCGCCGGCTCGGTCACCACTCTGGAAATCGCAGGCAGCGGCGCGGGCCAGTACGACACCCTTTCCGTGGAAAGCGGCGTATTCACGCTCGGCGGCATCCTGAAGCTCGAGCTGACGCAAAGCTTCAATGACGCCTTCAACGCCAACCTCTTCCTGCTGGATGACGCCACCTTCGCGGGCAATTTCTCCGAAGTGCTCCTCACCGGCGTTTATGGCGACAACAACAGCTTCGATCAGGACGGCACCCTCTGGACGCTCGATCTCGGCGGCCGCGCCTTCACGTTTGACGCCTCCACCGGTGCGTTTGATGTCGCCGCCATCCCCGAGCCGAGCGCCTGGGCGCTCCTGATCTCGGGCGCAGCGGGGCTCTGGATGCTCCGCCGCCGCAGGATCGCGGTTTGAAATGGAGAAAGCGTGAGCTGGAAAACGGTGGTGCTTTGTCTTGCCTCATGCGTCGCAGGGAGGTAGGGAGCAAGGGGTGAAACTTCAATCCCAGGATCAGGAGGCGATCGAAGCGACGGTCGCGCGGGCGCTTGCCGAAGATGTCGGCCCGGGCGATGTGACGTGCGCCTACTTCGTCACCGCGGACCAGCGCTGCCGCGCCACCATCGTCGCGAGGGAAAAAGGCGTCGCCGCAGGGGTGGAAGTCGCCGAAACGACCTTCCGGCAGGTCGATCCCACGCTCGAAATCACCCTCCAGCGACATTCCGGCGATCCCTTCTCGCCCGGCGACCCGATCCTGACCGTCAGCGGCCGAGTGGCGACGATCCTGACCGCGGAACGGGTGGCGCTCAATTTTCTGCAACGGCTTTCGGGGGTCGCCACGCTGACCCGGCGGTTTGTCGATCTCGCCGCGCCCTTTGGGGCCAAAGTGCTCGACACCCGCAAGACCACCCCCGGCCTGCGGCTGCTGGAAAAACGGGCCGTCGCGGCAGGCGGCGGCGTCAACCACCGGTTCGGGCTCTACGACATGGTAATGGTCAAAGACAACCACCTCGCGGCGGAAAGCGACCTCGCGTTTCTTCAAGCCGCCATCGACCGGCTGCGCGCCGAGCGACCGGGCGTCCGGGTGGAACTGGAGACCGACACGCTGGCGCAGGTGCGCGATTTTCTTACCCTGCGCGGGGTCGATGTCATCCTGCTCGACAACATGACCAATGCCGAGATGCGCGAAGCGGTCGCCCTCGGCAAGAAGCGGGTCCTTTTCGAAGCGAGCGGCGGCGTCAACCTCGCCACCATCGGCGGGATTGCCGCGACCGGCGTCGACTACATCTCCGTCGGCGCGCTGACCCACTCGGCGAGGGCGATCGACTTCTCCCTCGAACTGACCCGGTAAAGGACGCCAGTGAAAACGGCGGACGCCACGATCCTCCATCTCCTGCGCAGCGCCTCCCAGCCGCTCCCGCTCCCCGAACTGGCGCAGGCGGCGGGGCTTTCCCCGGCGGAACTGGCGGGCCGGATGGCGGGCCTCGAGCAGGCCGGGTTCGGGATCGAACTGATCCCCCACCTCGGCTACCGCCTGCGCGAAACGCCCGACCGGCTCATCGCCGACGACCTCGCGGCGCTGCTGGGGCCGGGAGACCGGCGGATCGGGCGCGAAATCGTGGTCTTTGAAGAGACCGGCTCGACCAACGATGTCGTCGCCCGGATGGCGCGCGACGGGGCGGGGGAGGGGCTGGTCGTTTTTGCCGAACGGCAGACCGGCGGGCGGGGGCGGCTCGGGCGGGCGTGGGCTTCCGCAGCCCATCTGGGGCTTTGGTTTTCCGTGCTGCTGCGACCCCGCTTTCCGCTGACCCAGTGGCCCCGGCTCACCACCTGGGCGGCCGTCGCGATCGCCCGCGCGATCGAAAAAGCGTTGCCCGGAAGCCGCGCCGCCATCAAATGGCCCAACGACATTTACCTGCGCGGGCGCAAGGCCGTCGGCATCCTGATCGAAGGGAGCGGAGCGGGGGACGAACGCTTCGCCATCGTCGGCATCGGCGTGAACGTCAACCATCTGGAGGACGATTTCCCGCCGGAAGTGGCCGCGCGCGCCGGTTCACTGCGCACCAGCCTGCGGGGTAACGCCCCCCCGGACGAGCCACTCCCGCCGCTCGACCGTCCCGCAATCGCCGCCACGCTCCTCGACGAACTCGACCGGCTCTACCCCTCTCTGGAAGAGCGCTTCCCCGAAATCCTCGCGGAAGCCGAACAACGCAGCCTGCTCCTCGGAAAATGGGTACGGGCCACCACCCCGGGCGGCATGGTCGAAGGGATCGCCGAAGGGCTGGAGAGCGACGGACGCCTCCGCCTGCGAGGCCGGGAGGGACAGACGCTCGTTTTTTCCGGCGGCGAGGAAGTCACGCTTTCGTAGGGGTTTTTAGAGGACAAAAAAAAGCTTGTCCGATTTTCAAAGTTATATATAGGATATAAGAATGTTGAACCAAAAAGGGGCCTCATCCTCCCGTCCGATCACGAAACGGCGCTACATTTACGAAGTGCTTCGTGAAAAAATCCGTTCGGGCGCTCTGGCTCCCGATTCCCGGGTCGAGACCACGGAGGTCCTCGCCAGGGAATTCGGCGTCTCCTATCTCACCGTCCATGCCGCCCTTCGCGATCTGGTTCAGGACGGTTTCCTCGTGCGGCATCAGGGGAAGGGGACTTTCGTCGCCCCGGCCCCTGAGGAGAAGCGTTCCAGTTCTTCGATTGTGGCCGTGACGCCGATTGAGAATGACGTCATCGCCTCCAACAACAGCGCCCAGGTCTTGAGCATGCTGCGCGGCTGCTCCCTTGAGGCACAACAAAATGCCGCGACGCTTGGCATACTTTCGCTGCCGACCCGTCTCGCACCCGGTGATCTGGACCGTTGCCTCCCCCAAATCCGTCAATACGGTGGCGCTGTCTTTACCGGCTGCCAGTATGCCGACCTGATGCAACGCCTGAGCGAGGAACACTTCCCGGCCTGCGTGATCGAAGCGGCGCTTCCTCCGCCGATCAGCCATATCACGTTTGACCGTCCCCAGGCCATTGTCACGGCGATCGGACATCTTGTGGCGCAGGGGCACCGCCGCATCGGCTATTTCGGGGCCGTCAACAGCCACGGAGGCATCAAGAAAAAAGCCTATGCCAAGACGCTCCAGCGGGCCGGGCTCGCGTTTGAGCCGGGCTGGGTGGTCGATCGCAAGAGCGAAGCCAATACCTACCAGCTCATCAAAAACTATCTCACCAGCCAGTCGCTGGAGGCGGTCTTCATTGACAATTATAACGATGCCCGGTTTTTCGCCACCGTTGCCAGGGGATGTGGCCTCCATATTCCTGGGGATCTGGCGATCCTCGCCTATGGGATCGCCTCCTCAACCCCTTACGAAGCGGGGATCCTCTCCCACCTCGCCGTTCCCTATGAAGCGATGGGCCGCGAGGCCGTTGCCGTGATCGGACAAATCGTGCGGGGCGAAGTCCGTCCGCCCGTGACCAGACAACTGGCGACTTCACTCCAGATCCACCGCTCCTGCGGCCCCACCTCAAAAACCAAAGTCGTATGACAAACCATCGTTCTTCCCCTCTTCATCGCCTGCTGATCGCCGCCGCGCTGGCCGTCACTCCGTGGGTCGCAAAGGCACAAACCACCACTTTTTACAGCGATATCGACACCGCCAACTGGGCCGCCCAGACCTGGACACCGGATACGGTGCCCGGCACGACCGACGGGAGCCCTTCCACCGATCAGGTCGCCATTGATAAAACCACGTCCACGGCTGGAGAACTGAGACTGACCGAAAATCGCAATATCGCCAGCCTGACGCGCTTCCGTGCGCTTAAGGATTCATTGGGCAGTGCCATTCGTCTCGTCAACAACAACGGAAACAACAGCGTCAAGCTGACGATTCAGGATTTGCTTTCCGTCGAGAGCGGGTATCTCTACCTTCGGGCTCATCATAGCTACCTTTCGGCGCGCTTCACCGTCGAAACCGACCGGATGGAGATTGGCAGCACGGAATGGAACGGCGCGGTTCCCGAGTCGGTAAGTATCGGTACTGTCTATTTCTCGGGGCACTCCGGCACCAATGACTATTCACGGGTAACCCTGAAGGTCAACAAGACGCTCACCGTGATCGGCAACGGCCGGTTTATCTACGATGGAACCGCCACCGGCGAGGCCGAGATCGACTTCGGGGATGTCATTTTCCGCGACAACGTATCGGGCGGCAACCCGCTGACCCCCACCTTCTCGCTCGGCTCCGCCGCATCGCCGGAGGTGGATCACCGCGTCAAAATCCGTTCCCTCCAAAGCGAGGCGGCCCATTCCTCCGGGGTGAGCATTACGGGCGGGGCCACTCTTGAACTCTACGGTAACGCACCGACGGAGCCAGCGGATTACCGGTTTTACGGAGAGATCCAGGAAACGACGCGACTCGAAAAAACCGGGGATAACACACAGATTCTGTCCCGAAGCGCGGGAAATAGCTATAGCGGAGGCACACGGATCTCAGCAGGGACCCTTGTCGTGGAGAATACCACCGGCAGCGGTCTTGGAAGTGGAGCCGTCACGATTGAAGGAAGCGGAGCGGTTGGCGGAAACGGGCGGATCGCCCTCGCGCAGGAGGAAGTGATCACCGTCAAAGCCGGCGGGAGGCTGGCCCCCGGCAAGGACGGCGGGCTTTTCAACACGCTTCGGATCGTCACCCCCACCGGCTCCTCCCAGCCGACGCTCTCCATGGAAGAAGACTCGCACTTCAGCTTCACCCTCGGCGCGAACAATGCCAGCGATACGATTGAATTCCTCAACTACACCCCCGGAGCGCTGGCCCTCGCTCCCGGCGGGATCGGGATCACCCTCGAAGGCCCGCTCTCCGAAGGGGTCTATCAGCTCTTCGTTTTTCGCGAAGGCGGCGAAGGGTCCGCGCTGGTTTCCAGCGGTTTTACCGACGGGCTTTATGTGAACCACCTTTCCGATGACTTCCATATCACCCTGCATTACAACGACGCGGCGTTTGGAGGAGCGGGGGTGATTGCGATGGAGATCGCCGCGATCCCCGAACCCTCTTCCGTGGCGCTCCTCGTCAGTGGGGCCGGTTTCCTCGGTCTGTGGATGGCCCGCCGCCGCCTGCGGAGCGCTGCTTGAAACGTCCATGCAAATCAAGACCTCAACGTCCATGCAAACCAAGCCGTTCCGTTTTCTGCGGCTCCTGCTGCTGTTATTACTGGTTTTCCAGAAAACCGAAGCCGCCCCGGAAACGAAGCCGGTGCGTTCGGCACACGATTCCACCCAACTCCTCCATGTCAGCCCGGATGGCTCGGATCAGGAAGGTGATGGAACCGCAACGGCTCCCTTGGCGACGGTCGCGCAGGCCCTGACGCAGATCAAGCCAAACCAACCGGCCACGATCCGTCTCCTGCCGGGGGTTTACCGCGAACAGATCACCGTGCTTCCATTCAAAGAAGAGGGAGCTTCCGCCCCGGCTTTGACCATCGAGGGTAGCGATGACGGCGAAGTTATCTTTGAAGGGGGAAAACCGGTCACGGAGTGGACCGCTCTTCCGCCACCCACCGCCGGGGTTTTCCGCATCAGGAATGCGACCAGCCAGAAGGTTCGGGCCAGTGAAGGAGCCTACTACGAGATATGGGATTCGAAAGCGCGCGTTCGCTATCGCAAGCAGGCTGATCTCGCCGGGGTTGCCGCCTGGCCCGCCTCCGTCGCGGTGGAAGAAGGAGGCAGCCTGCTCCTTCACACGAAAGACGGAAAAGAGCCGCGACACCTTTGGCGCAGCAGCCTGGCCTTTGCCATGATCATTGAGCGCGACAGGGTAACCTTGCGAAACATCACCTTCCGCAATTATACCGGGGGAGGATTGGCCCACGCCGTCGCGATGGATCGCAAGGTGCGCGAGGCAACCATCGAACACTGCCGGTTTGAAAACATCACCTGCGCCATTCTCAATAACGGTTCGCACACCCGGATTGCCAACCTTCAGATGCGGGAAGTCAGCCGTGGCGTGGAAAGCACGGGAGATGAAGTCGTCGTGGAAGATTGCCTCATCGAAGCGGCCACGGGGCGCTTTACCTTCAGTGATAACAACCAGCACCGGCGCAACGGCATTCGCATCTACTACCCGTCGCGGGGCGGCGCCATCCGGCGAAATGTGACTGCCGGTTTCTGGGCGGGACTCTACATCAAAACAGCTTCCTCACAGGAGGATGCGCTTGCGATTCTCGTCGAGAACAACACGTTTGTCGATGGCATCAATTTTGGCCCAAAAAAGCACCTCAGGACGTTTCTTCGAAAAAATCTTATCGGACCGATCATGGAAGACGGCGGTATTCGGCGCTTGATGGGCATCGGGGTAACCTTTGAGGGCAACTACTTCTTTTCGCCTGAATTTCAGCAGACTTCGCCGGTGGGGGGCGATGCGAACTTTACCGGACCGGTGCCGTTTGCCAATCTGCTTAAAGGGGATCTGACGATCACTGATTCGCGAATGACGGAGCTGAAGATGGGGGCTCCCGTGGTGCATCATGAATGGATTCCCGCAGTCCGGCGTCAACTGCCACGGCAGACACCCGAAGAAGCGCCTCCTCCCCTTCGCCTTCTCTCCCCGCTGGAGAAAGTCTCCTCCCGGCAGGGGGCCTTGCTTTTCGCTACTTTGAACACCCCGGCGGAAGAGGTTTTCCTGAAGGTTCGCCGTAACGGGGAGGAGCCTTGGACAAAGGTGCCCGGGCAGATGAACCGACTGGTGCAGCCGGCCATTCTCACGACCCCGGCTCCTGTAGAACCGCCAAAGCCTTCTTCCGCCACTCCCTATCTTTTCGATCTGACCCGCGGCCAGCTTGCCCCGGAGGGCGCTTACGAAGCGGTCCTCGTAGCCCGTCAGGAAAATGGGAAACCCGTGGAATCCGATCTCGTTTCCTTTCGAACGGCGGGTGATCCCAAGGTGATTCATGTCGATCCCAAAGCCCCGGCATCCAATGCCGACGGCACCTCGCAGCACCCGTGGCCGCAACTCCAGCAAGCGCTGGATCGCGCCCTGCCGGGAGATACCGTCGAGCTGGCACAAGGAGTCCATACCCAACCGGCCCTTCTGCTCCATGGCGGCACCCCGGAGCACCCGATCCTGATCAAAGGCCAGTCGAAGGAGACGACCCTTTTCGATGGAGGCAAGGAATTCCCGATCCTGTTGAAACTTGAAAACGCGCCTCATGTTGCCGTCGCCGACCTGACGTTGCGCTGGTTTGGCGATCATGGCCTCATGGCATCCGCCAGCCCCTTCCTGAACGTCGAACGTTGTCATTTCCAGAACAGCCTGACTCGCAGGGGAGCCAACGGCAGGGCGGGCCTTTACCTGCTCGACTCACCCCATGCACGCGTCGCCTTCAATACCTTCACGACAGCGGAGAACGGAGCGCGGCTGGAGAACTCCCCGGCATTTACCTTCAAGAATAATACAGCGTTCGGGAATCTGTACGCAGGGCTCCAGGTCATCCATTCAAGCCGGGATTCCGTGCTCACGCATAACGCGTTTACTTTTACCGGAAACGCTTCTGTCGATATTCTCGAAAAGGATCGCGCCGCGTGGGACAGCATCGACTGCAATTTCAATAACTACGGTAACCGGCTGAACAACGGCCATGCCCCCGAACGCCCTGAAAACGACTTCCACCCCGCGTCTCATTATGGAAAAATTTCCGGCAAGGCGATCCTGCGCAGTTGGATCGCGCCGCCCGAAGGGACCGGAGAGGTGGCGGGTCAAAGCTTCTACTCCATGAAAGCGTGGCGCGAGTTTTCCGGAAAAGATCACGATTCCATCTTTGCCGATCCCGACTATCTTGATCCGCTCAACAACAACTTCCACGTCCAGCCCAAAAGCCCGCACTTTCTCGCCGATGGAACGCTGATCGGCGCGGAAGGCCGCCTGCTTCCACCTTCTTCCGCTGCAAAGCCATGAGCGCCTTTTCGCCCCCCGCATTTCCCGCTGTTCGACCCTGTCGGAAGCCCGCCGCTTTTTCTCTTCTGGAAACGGTGGTGGCGCTTCTCGTGATCGCGGTCGTTCTTGTGATCAGCGGTGCGACCATCTCCAAAATGCGGGCATCTGCCGGAACCGTTCGCTGTATCGCCAACTTGCGCCAGCTTGGCGGTGCGATCGCGGCGTATGCCGCCGAGCATAACGGCATCATCCCCCCGGGAAGGGATTACACGAATGGTTTCAAGTACTGGTTCATGGATCCTGAAATGTGGGCATTTAAATATATCGGCTACGATCGCGAAGCCGCGGCACGTCACTTCCGTTGCCCGTTGGATACCTATGTTTCCACCCATAAAAATTACTATAGCTATACGTGGAATGTTGATTTCCTTCAGGATTGGCCGCTGAAGGTAAGCACCCGAAATCCCAACGCCGCCAAAATTTACCTTCGCGAGGCTTTCGGCAAGGTCTTGATGGCCGACGGAGCCAGCAACGCAGAACGCCCCCCCGACCAACCCTTCAACGGCTCGATGGGCGCTCCTGGTCCTCTCAACCCGGCTTCGTCCAAGACGGCCCTGAGCCTAAGCAAACGCCACAACGGTGGCGCGAACTGTCTCATGGGCGACGGTAGCGTCCAATGGTATCTGTACGACGAGATTCTGACCCCCGCCCTTTCGAGTCACTGGTAGTCAGGGCGGGGGGGAGTGACCAACGCGGTCAAACCGCGACGATGTTCACCAGCTTACCCGGGACCACGATCACTTTCTTCACCGTCTTGCCCGCGATCGCTTCCTGCACCTTCGGGTTGGCGAGCGCACCGGCTTCAATCTCCTCGCGCGTCGCCGCGATCCCGACGACCTGTTTGTCGCGGATCTTGCCGTTGATCTGGAGGACGATCTCCACCTCGTCCTCGACGAGCAGCGCCGGGTCGTAGGTCGGCCACGGCTGGTCCTCGAGTTCGCCGGCGGGACCGGGGAAGTTCCGGTTGAGCGTCTCCCAAAGCTCCCGCGTGATGTGCGGCGCAAACGGGTTGAGCAACACCAGCAGCGTGCGGATGGCGCTGACCGGCCGGGTCTCCTTGCCGGTAAAGGCGTTGACGTAGACCATCATCTGCGCGATCGCGGTGTTGAAACAGAGTGCCTCGATATCTTCGGTCACTTTCTTGATCGAGGCATGGATCACCCGCAGGTGCGCCTTGTCGGGTTCCACCTGATCGCTCACCTTCCCGAGCACCCATTCCCCGGCCTGATTTTCCTCCATCACCAGCCGCCAGACGCGGGCGAGGAAGCGCGAAACCCCTTCGACCCCGTTGGTGTTCCACGGTTTCATCTGTTCAAGCGGTCCCATGAACATCTCGTAAAGCCGGAACGCGTCGGCCCCGTAGTCGTGGATCACGTCGTCCGGGTTGACCACGTTGCCCCGGCTCTTGGACATCTTCTGGCCGTCTTCACCAAGAATGATCCCCTGGTTGACCAGCCGCTGGAACGGCTCCGGCGTGGAGATTTCGCCCAGGTCGTAGAGCACCTTGTGCCAGAAACGGGCGTAAAGGAGGTGGAGCACGGCGTGTTCGGTCCCGCCGACGTAGAGATCGACCCCGCCCGGCTTGCCGCCTCCCATCCAGTAGCGTTCCGCTTCCTTGCCGACAAAGCGCCCGGTGTTCGACGGGTCGCAATACCGCAGGTAATACCAGCACGAACCAGCCCATTGCGGCATCGTGTTGAGTTCGCGCGTGGCGGTTGCCGAGTACCGGACCCACTCGGGCGCTTTGGAGAGCGGCGGCTCGGCGGTGCCGGTCGGCTTGAAGTCCGAAAGGGGAGGGGGGGTGAGCGGCAGTTCGCTCTCCGGCAGCGGACGATGACGCCCCTCTTCCCAGAGGATCGGGAACGGCTCGCCCCAGTAACGCTGGCGGGAAAAAAGCCAGTCGCGCAGCTTGAAATTGATGGAACGCTGGCCGACCCCCTCTTTTTCGAGCCAGTCGGTGATGACCCGCTTCGCCTCCGGCGTCGGCAGGCCGTCGATCAGCGGCGAATGGATCGCCACCCCGTCGCCGGTGAATCCGATCGACTCCGCTTCCGGAACGCCGGGAGCCTGCACGACCACTTTGACCGGGAGGTCAAACTTCTGCGCGAACTCCAGATCGCGCGCATCGTGCGCCGGGACGGCCATGATCGCCCCGGTGCCGTAGCCGAGCAGCACGTAGTCGGCGATCCAGACCGGGACGCGTTCGCCATTGACCGGGTTGATCGCGTACGCCCCGGTGAAAACGCCGCTTTTTTCCTTGGCAAGCTCGGTCCGTTCCAGATCGCTCTTGCGCGCGGTTTTTTCGCGGTACTCGCGGACAGCGGGCCACGCTTCTTCGGTCGTGATTTCGTCCACCAGCCGGTGTTCCGGCGCGAGGACCATGTAGGTCGCCCCGAAAAGGGTATCGGGCCGGGTGGTAAAGACGGTGATCGAGCGCTCGCCGCCGCTGGCCGGGTCGGCGATTTCGAAACGGACCTGCGCCCCTTCGCTCCGTCCGATCCAGTTGCGCTGGAGGAGCTTGATCCCCTCCGGCCAGTCGAGGCCGTCGAGTTCATCAATCAGACGTTGCGCATAGGCGGTGATCCGGAGCATCCATTGGCGCATCGGGCGGCGTTCCACGGGGAATCCGCCGACTTCGCTTTTGCCGTCGATCACCTCTTCATTGGCGAGCACGGTGCCGAGTTGCGGGCACCAGTTGACCGGCGCTTCGCTCACGTAGGCGAGGCGGACGCTGTCCGGGTCGTCCCCCCGGTAGGTCGCGATCGGCTCAGCCCGGCGCGTCTCCGGATTGAACCATGAATGGTAAAGCTTCAGGAAGATCGCCTGCGTCCACCGGTAGTAGGCGGGATCGCTCGTGGCGATCTCGCGCGACCAGTCGTAGCCGAAGCCGATCGCCTTGAGCTGTTTCTTGAAGTGGGCGATGTTCTGCGCCGTGGTGATCTCCGGGTGCTGGCCGGTCTTGATCGCGTACTGCTCGGCGGGAAGGCCGAAGGAGTCCCACCCCATCGGGTGGAGCACGTTATGGCCGCACATCCGCTTGTAACGCCCGATGATGTCGGTCGCCGTGTACCCCTCCGGGTGCCCGACATGCAGCCCCGCCCCGCTCGGGTACGGGAACATGTCGAGGACGTAATACTTCGGCCGGGAGGCGTCAAACCCCGGCTCCCCCGGGTTGCGGACGCGAAAAGTCTCGTGCTCATCCCAGTAGGCCTGCCAACGGGGTTCGAAACGATCAAACGGGTACGGTTTGCGACGGTCGCTGCTCATGAGAAAGGAGGGAAGCTTAAGCCACCCGCGCCGGAGGGAAAGGCTAAAACGCAGAAGCTGTTTTCCCCGTCGCTTCCAGCCGCGACCGGCACTGTTATCCCAGGCCTTTGGTCCAACACGGCGGCTTTACGCCACCTTCGCAAGCGGGCGCACTTCCTTCTCGACAGCTTTCCAGTCCGCGACGGCGAGATCGTAGAGCGATTGCAGGCCGAGCCAGAACTCCGGGGCGTTCCCGTAGAATCGGGCCAGCCGGAGGGCGGTATCGGTCGTGACGCTACGCCGCCCCTTGATGATTTCCGTCAAACGACTGTGGGGAATGTTCAACGCCTTTGCCAGCGCGTACTGCGTCAAGCCGTAGTCTTCGAGGAAATCCTCCTTGATCACCTCCCCAGGATGCCATGGCTGAAGTTGATGAGTCATAACGTAACCCACACAGGATTCATCTTGCCTTCGTTACCCGGGGCGAACAGATAGCCCCCTGAAAAATTCCTACACGCGAAAAAATGGTGCGCGGTGCAGGTTTCGAACCTGCGACCCCTGCCGTGTGAAGGCAATGCTCTACCACTGAGCTAACCGCGCCCTGAAAGAAGCGTCTCTCCGACGAGCGATGAGGCGTCTCTCCAACGCCGCTATCATTACGCGGGAACGGCTTGGGCGGCAATGGTTTTTTTTCACAAGGTCGCCTGGAGCACGCGCACCCGGAAGCGGTCGGGTTTGCGGAAACGGGCGGCGACGGCGGCTTCGTTGCCCGGGTCAAAGGCATCGTCGAGCGGCGGATTCCATTCGGGAACGAGTTCAAAGGTGATCCGCAGGCGCGCCGTCGCCCGCACCCGTTTCCCGCCGCCCGGCGTCTCCACGATCGCCTGCCCGATGGCGTAGACCGAGAAGACGCTGCCCCGGGTGGTCACCAGTTCCGCGATCCGCCGGAAAAGCTCCTCGCGCCCCCGGTCGTAAAGCGATTGCGGCGCGGCGGTGCCGACAAAGCCGGGCCGGAAGGCGAGCGCCTGCGAAAGTTCGCCGCGTTCCAGAAAAGGGCCCTCCTGCAACCGGTCGCTGATCCCCGCCACGATCGTCTCCACCGTGCTCCGTGGCAGGGGTTGACCGGCCAGCGCCGGATCGGCCTGCGGGCCGTGCGTCAGCTCCAGCCCGTGCAGGAGCGCCCGGAACGCCGTGCCGCCGTCGCGATGCACGCCGTTGACATTGATCCGCGCGGGCAGTTCCATCGCCGCATCGGTCGAAAAAATATCGCACAAACGCCAGGCGGCCCATTGGCGGCTGAGGCTGGCCGGGTCGCCGTCCCACAATGGATCGGGCTGGCCGATCGCGAGCGTCCGCCCGCCGCCCCGGCTGTAGGTGATCTCCTTCGACGGCCCCAGCCCCCGCGCCGGGTCGTAAAGGTGCCCCAGTTCGCCGATCGAATGCATCGGCCCGTCGGCCACGACCATCGGCGTATTGGCTCCGGTGAGCGACATCGGAAAGGGGTCGGGCCATGAGGTCGGGTCGACATATTCGGCATTGAACGCGCCGAGGGAACTCTTGGCGGGCACCTGCCGGTTGCCGAGCTTGCTCTGGTAGAAACGGGTCTGCTCATCGTCGCCTTCCGGAGCATAAAAGCGCAGATAAAGCTGCTCGTAGCTGGAACGGGGATCGCCCGTCTGCGACTGGTCGAGATTTCCATGCAGACTGCCGCCGCGAATGAAAAACTCGCCATGGTTCAGGATGGTATCCTTCTCCGGATCGCCTTCGTCGTCGTTGTGAAGCGAAAGCGCATTGTTGCCGGAGGAATCGCCCCGGACCAGCGGCAGCGCGGCGAATGATTCCAGGATGCCGAACTGATTGCCCAGGACGACCTGCGTCCCGTAGTCGGTGGTGTTGGTGTGACGGGGGATGAGATTCACCCGGAAATGGCCCGATGTCACCTTGTTCCTGGTCGTCCCCGTATAGCGTCGCGCCGACTCCTCCACCGGCAGGGTGATCAGCCACGGAGATTCCTGCGGCGTTTCATCCTCCGCCGGTGAAAGGGATGGCCCCCGCGAAAGCAGCGCCGGGGGTGGCGAAGGGTCGGTGGTCAGGACCGTGGCGCGTCCGGCGGGGAAGACCAGGTCGGAAGGAAGCGGGATCTCGATCGGCCGGCCCTCCGGGATTTCCGTCCCGCCGCCGGTGTCAAACGCCGGTTGATGGGCGATCCGCAGGAACGGCTCCGGGCCGAGATCGGCCATCGTAATATCCCGGGCGCTCAGGTTCCAGAACTCGAAGTAATAGTCGAGGTGGAAGTCAAACTCCGAGGAAGTCACCTTTTGGGGCCCTTTCACCGGACTGAACTTGTTGAGCTTCACCCGGCAGACAAACTCCTGAAGGTAGGGGACGTTTTCCTTGCCGATCGCCAGCACCGGATTTTCGCCGCCGTGCTCCTCCCCCTGCTGCGGCGGCCCTTCCAGGGCGATCGCCTCCGTCGGCTTGACGCCGAGGGCGACGGAACGGTCCGCCCGGATGATCGTCGGCTGCGAGTCGCCATCAATGTAATCCCGCAGATTGGCCGCCAGCTTTTCCAGATAGATCGACTGGTGCGACGCCGCCACCTCCCGCGCGTTGAGGTCGGCTCCCAGCCGGTAGAAACGTTCCCCGAAGAACGGCAACTGGTGGCGGATCGCTGCGATGATCCGGTCAAGCTCCGTGCGGATCGTCGCCGGGTCCAGTGAGTCGCTCACCGCCGCATTGAGGTTGAGACGGGCCGCGCCGCTGCGCGAAAGGTTGAGCGCGCCGGAATAAAGCGTCGTGTAAAAGCGGGTCCGCTCCGCCAGCGGGCGCTGCCCGTCGAGGTGGTTGAGGCTGCGCGGATCAAGCAGACGCCCGCCCGGAAAACGGTCGCGCCAGGCCAGCCACGCCGCCGCCGTGGCGTCGGGGGTCTCCTCTCCGAGCGCCTCAAGCAAGGCCTGGAGGGGGATTTCCGATGGCCGGCGGCCCTCGCCCTGCCGACGCCGTACGCTCCCGACCTCGTTGAGATGGTAGCGAAAACTCTCGTCCTCGATCCAGAAGGCGTACCGCGCCGTCACCCGGTCGGGCCGGGCCGGGTCGCTCATCTCCACCCACGGCGCGCGGATCACCTTGCGCTCGTCCTGCGTTGGCGACCCGATCCAGCCGATCCCGTCCCCGGGAAAACGGGGCCGGTTCAGGTCGACGCTGTTGTCCGGGGCTTCGAAGGGAGCCTCCGGGTCGACGAGTTGAACCGCGTCGGCCAGCATCGCCGCAGGCTGGCCCGAAGCGCCGGAAAAGAGCGGATGGTGACGCCCGGTCGCGGCATCGTAGAGAAAGGTCCCCTCGGTCAGAAGCGCTCCATCCGCATCCGGCAGCGCACCCCAGAGGGTGACCGAATCGGGACATGCCTCGAAAAACCCGCGCATCGTCGCCATTGCCATCTGCACCCCGGCATCCGCCGCAAACTCGGCCCGGTTCAGGTTAAGATACGCCCGCGTCGTCGCCTGTTCACTGCGGACGCTGGAGAAAAACGCCACCACGATGATTGAAAGCATCGTGATCATCGCCAGCGTCACGATCAGGGCAAATCCTTTCCCGCCCCGGGAAAAGGCAACCCGGTGCGATGCCACACGCGGTTGAGGATCGCAACCCGCCGGAGCGTTCGGGAATTCAGGTTTCGAGATCACACCGCAACATCAACCCGGCAATGGCTGAACTCCGGCCTGGAGAGGAGCGCTTCTTTTGAGGATGACGTTCATGTTCAGAGAACCAGGTTCGTACGCGGCGAGCATCGCAAACACGCTGCCTCAAGACAAGTCCGCATTCGTCCCCTCGGAAAATCGCGTCTTTCACGCCTCAAAGTAAAAATAGGCGAAAAAAGAGCTTGCCTGAAACGGGTCCGGATGATTACACCTGTTATCAGCAACGATAACACGCTTAATCACCCCATGATCACACTTCAGGATATTGCCAAACGGGTCGGCGTCTCACATGCGGTGGTTTCCAGCGTCCTCAACCGCCGGACGGGGACCGTCCGCGTCAGTGAAGCCAAGCGGCTCAAGATTCTGGAAGTCGCAGCGGAACTCGGCTACGTCCCCAACCGCTCCGCGCGCACGCTGGCCACGCGGCGCAACCGGGCCCTGGGGCTGATCGTCAACTACCCCCGCCTTGGACAGATGACGACGCACGGCAGCGCGTATGTCATGGGCATCCTCAACGGCATCCATCAGGTGTGTGATCCGCTCGATTACCGGTGTGTCTATGCGCTGGCGGACATGCAGAGCCCGGCCGCCTTCACCCTGCCGAGGTTTGTCAGCGAACAGAGCGTGGATGGCGTGGTCCTCGCAGGCTACGTCCACCGGCAGGTCGAAGAAGCGCTGCTCGCCACCGGCATTCCGATGATGCACGTCGGCACCAACGTCGATGAAGACTCCCGGCTCGACTCGGTCTATGCCGACATGGAAGGGGCGGTGTGCCAACTGCTCGACGCTGCGGCGGCAGAAGGGATCACCCGCGTGCATCTCCACCTTCCCAATGGCCCCGGGCCGAGAAAGATCACCGCCGCCTTTGCCGGATACGCCCGCAAACACCACCCCCGGCTGGAAGCCACCGTGGCCCATTCCCCCGGCAGCGCGACCACTTTTGAAGAAAGCTGCGCCCACGGAGCCCAACTGGCGCGCCTGCCCCGGCCTCCGCAACTCCTCATCGCCAACATGGATGCGGGACAGGTCTTCCTCTCCGAATTTCAGAAACAGAACATTTCCTGCCCCGGCGGGATCGAACTCGTCGCCTTCGCTTCGGAAGGCTACCACGAACAGCGGTGGGGGAATCAATACCTTCGCGTCTCCCAGATCGTCCTTCCCTTTTCAGAAGTCAGCCGCCGTATTGCCCGGGGCCTGATCGGCAGGCTCGACAAAACGACCGGCGCAATCGCCTCCCTGGTTCCCTGCGAGTTTCTTGCGGGCGAGACAGCCCCCTCTCTTTCGGCCAGGAAATGGCCCGAATCGGCACCGCTTCCCCTCATCTGATCCCTCAACCCGCTCTTCAGATCATGAACCACCACCCCCTCCGTCTTACCTCCCTTTGCCTCCTCCTCTTCACCCTCGCGCTGGCAATCCCCGGCCAAAGCGCCACCCTGCTTTACGACGACTTTCAATCCTATACACCCGGCTCGACGCCGACCCGTCCCAATGACGGCAACCTCAACAACTGGTATTTCAACTCCACCTATACGGCGGCGACGGTTGCGGGTTCTTCGCCGGGAGGCGCTCCGCCCAACAACCAGATACTTCATGTCAGCAAGCCTGACACGGGTGGATACAGTTCTTTTGGCCGCTCCTTTGAGGCGCAAACCAAAGACATTTTAAAGGTGACCCTCAATCTCCAATTCCATTCCTTTGATGATTCCGCCTACCTGATCCAACTGACCAACTCCGCCACGCCCATTTCCAGCACCAATACCTCCCCCGCCGCCGTCGTCAGCCTGCGGTTCAGCAGCAACAATCTGGGCGTTCAGGGTGGAACGACCGGCGCAGGCGCCGGTGTCACAACCTACTGGAATCCACAGGGAGGAGTCCTTAAACTGGAGAACTGGTATCGGTTTGAAATCGTAGTCGATTTCAGCCAACAGAAATTTCGCCTCACCGTCACCAACCTGACCGATCCCAGCCAAGGCGGGTCCACGCCGGACTACTACTTTATTTCCAACAGCAGTTCCATCAACGGCCTCCTGTTCCGCACCCTTGCAACCAACGTGAGCCCGACAAACCGTGCCCTGGACTGGTCGCTCAACGATGTTCACGTCCAGACCATCCCCGAACCTGCCGCCGCCTCGCTGCTCCTTGGCGCGCTTCTCCTGCTAAGCGCCAAAAAGCTTCGCCCGCGTCGTTCCCTAGACTAACACCATGCTTCCCCCCTCCCGTCGTCACCAGCCGCTCCATGCGGGGCTTACCGTGATGGAAATGCTGCTGGTGGTAGTCGTCATCGCTTTTCTGGCGTTATTAGCCATCCCGGTCGTCAACAACGTCCAGACCAAGGGAAAGGAAGTCTCCTGTGCCTCGCGCATGAGAACAATTGGGCAGGCAATCCGGCTTTATCAGGCGGACCATCACGGCTTTCTGCCCCCAAACAAAACCGACCCTCCCGGTATTACCGCCGATAACACGTGGGTCTATGCGATCCATCCCTATCTGAATGTCCCCACCGGTTCCACTGCATCGGTCGGCCCGAAAATGCAACCCTATCTCACCTGTCCCTCCAACACCGAACTCTTTTCAACCTGGGCGTGGTGGTATAGCAACTATGCGGTCAACGCCTCGGATACCACCGTCTTCGGTTTCAATGGCCAAAGCTGCCGCCCGCACCTCCGGGAACCTTCCAAAACCATGATGCTCACGGAAACCAAAGGTTTCGGGCGCGCCATCCGCCCCACGGCAAACGGGCTTCTGTTACTCGATTTCCGGCATCAGGCGCGGGCGAATGTTCTTTTCTTTGACGGTCATCTGGAAGCCCGCGACCGGAAAGCCATCTCCACCTCCCCCCTCGATCCGTTCTGGACCGGAAAATAAACCGCCCTCTTCTTTTCATGCTACATTTTTTTAAATTCGCCCTTCCGCTGCTGGCGGCCCAGAGCCTCTTCACCGGCGGGATGATCGCCTCGCCCGATGCCGATTTCACCGGCGACGTTCCGGCCGATGTCGGGATCGCTACCCAGGCCAACACCTGGGGCGGCGTCACCTCCCTCTGGACCAGGGAGTACCGGTATGGCAACGCTCCCTCGCTCAAGCTGACCTTCCCCGAACGGCAGGGCGGCGTCTGGTTTACGCCGCAGGAGACCGACTGGTCCGCCTATGGCGAACTGGTCTTCACGCTCTACAACCCGTGGAACGAAACGCGCACCCGCACCCTCGCTCTGCGCGAAAGCGGAGGGGACAAGGCGAACCGGCTTCCCGAAAACATCTCCATTCCCGGCGGACGTCTGACCGTTCCCCGGGAAACGAGGGTCACCTTTCGCCTCGACCTGACCTCCCCGGAACTTCTCAGGACGATCGACATCGGCGCGATCACCGGAATCCACATCGGGGCGGGAAGCCCGGAAACCACCTTCTATCTGGATGGCTTCCAGCTACGCACCCATGAAGAAGTTGCCTCCGAAAAAAAGGAAGCTTTAAGCAAGACCGTTGCCTCGGTGCGAGCCCGCCTCCTCAAGCAGCAGGCAACCTCGCCGAAAGCCTACCGCAAGCCGATCCAGGCCGCTCTCGCTTCCATGGAGGAACTTCTCGAGCCGCAAACCCCTCCGGCGGAAACGATCTGGCGTCCCCTCATCAACCGGGCCGGGGAACTGGCGACGGTGCTGGAAGCGCTCGCCCTTCAAGGGAAATCGGCGCGCGCGCTGGAGATCTACCCCGTCTCCTCCATGGAGAAAGTGTTCCGCGACCAACCCCCGGCAGCGGACCGGAGCGCGCTCCAACTGGAAGCAGCCGGTCACGAACGGGTCAGCTTTCAGGCGGTCGTCGTTCCCCGCCAGCCGTTGCGCGGTGTCCGGATCACGCCATCCCCCCTAGCGTTGGCGGACGATCCCTCCGTCGAAATTGCCGCCTCCGAAATCGATGTCCGTACCGTGGCCTATGTCGAAGTCACCGATTCGTTTTACTTCGAGAGCAGCCGCGTCGGCTGGTGGCCCGATCCCCTTCCTCCCGCCGGGCCGGTCGATGTGACCGGGCGCATCCAGCCTTTCTGGATCACGATTCATGTTCCCCCGGGCCAAAAGGCGGGCCTTTACCATGGACAACTGCGGGTCACTGCGGAGGATGGGGTGGAGTCGACCCTTGCCTACCAACTGCACGTCTGGGATTTTTCGCTCCCCGTGCAGGGAGAACTTCAGACGCTCATCAGCTTTACCTATACGGCAAAGGAGGAAGCGATCCGCCGCGCCTGCTATGCCACGCTGCTCGATCACCGGATCAGCCCGGTCAACATCTACGTCAACGGGTCGGTGCAGTTTGGCTACCAACCGGAGAGGAGCGACCTGAAGTTCTGTCTCGACCGGGGAATGAACACGCTGGTGCTCTGGAATCCGTACAACAACCAGGCCGATTTTCCCTACGACTTCGACGATGCCTATATTAAAAAAATGGTCGGTTTCCTTCGCGACTACGAGCCGGAACTCAAGAAAGAGGGCGCGTGGAAGATATCGATGGTGCTGGGATTCGACGAAATCACCCACAAGGGGAAGGAGTTTGCCGATCGCGCGTCGAAAGGGGCCGGGCACCTGCTCGGCGTGCTGCGAAAGGAGTTCCCCGGCCTGCGCATGGCCAACATCGGCGGTCCGCCGATCCCTTCCACCCTGACCGGTCCCGGCAATATCTGGATTCCCCAGACCTCCATTGTGGAACCGCGCTGGAAGGCATCCTTCGAAGCCATGCGCCAACAGAAGGGTAGCGAATATTTCTTTTACTGGGTCTATGGCGATCCGTCGTTCATGCTCGACCTCCCGGGGATCGCGCCGCGCTGGCTCTCCTGGATCGCCTTCAAGTATGGAGCCCGGGGCATCGGCTACTATTCCTCCATCCGGAATGCCCGTTTCGACGACGCCCCCGAGGGGGTCGACTGGTCGCGCAAAAGCTATAACATCGAGGCCACCAACCGGATCGGCCGCAATGGAGACGGCGTCCTGGTCTATCCTGCGCGCGACGGCTCCATCATCCCCTCCATCCGGCTGGCCAACACGCGCGACGGGATTGAAGATTACGAGTACCTGGCGATCCTGCGCAAGCTTGTCGAACAAACCGGCGACCGCGACGCAGCCCGGCTGCTGACCTTTCCCGACACCTTTCTGACTCACCAGATCTATTCGCGCGATCCCCAAGATCTCCTCTCCTTCCGCAGGGAAGTGGCGCAGGCGATCGAACGCCTTCAGAAAGGAAGGCCGCCGCAACCATGACGCCCCGACGCATCCGTTCCGCCCGAACCCTTTGATCATGAACCCGAATCAACGACTTCGCATCGGACTGGTGGGCGCAGGAACCCACGGTCGAAACGCCGTCATCCCCTCCTTTGTCCACTCGACCCGTTGCACCCTCGCGGCCGTCGCCGACCGCTCGGCGGCTCATCTCGCCGCGATTGCGCACTGGAACGGTCCGAAATATCTCTCCGTGGATGAGATGCTCGACCAGGCGGCGCTCGACGCCCTCTACATCGCCACCCTTCCCGGCACGCATTGCCGGTTCGCGCTCGCCGCATTGGAACGGGGGCTTCACGTCATCTGCGAAAAGCCGATGGCCGCTGATCTGCAGGAGGCCCGCCGGATGACGGAAGCGGCGCAAAAGGCTGGGCGCGAACTGATCGTGATGTTCGAAAACCGCATCCACCCGGCGTACCACCGGGTCCGGGAATGGATTGATCTCGGCCATCTCGGGCGCGTGGAAGCGATCCACCTCCAGAGCTTTGGAAAACACCCGGTCGCGCAACCGCGCCGGACGGATCTGCTCAACGCGGCGGGCTCGCTCGATTGCGGCATCCATCAGCTCGATCTCGCCCGCTACTGGACCCGCGCCGGAGGGTGGGAAACGATCCACGCGCTCGGGACGTGGCTGGAGGAAGCGGTCTTCAACCCGCCTCACATCGGCATCCTCGCCCGGCTCGATTCGCAGGTGATGGTCACCTTTGAAGATAGCTTCAGCTATGGCTACCGCCTCCAATCCGTCCCATGGAACTTCTCCAAACAGGGACTGGTCATCGTCGGGACCGAAGGGGTGATCACCGATGTTCGCGACCGGGAGGGGGTCGCCTTCAGGCTCTATAGCGACGAGGTCAACGAACAGGTCGCCTTCAGCCCGCTGCCGCACGAAGAAGAGATTCCGAGGGTGCTCGACCACTTCGCCGCCGTTCTGGCGGGAGACGAGGAAGACCGAGGCTGGCTGGCGCGCGGCGAAGATGGGCTCCAGGCGCAACGGATCGTCGACGAAGTCAACCGCCAATGCCGCGACCACGCGCCGCGCTTCCCGGCGGCGATCCATTCACGCTAGCAACCTTCCGGCGGACGCCGGGGTCCGCCCGGGGGAGCCAACTCCCTACCGCGCCGAAGCGCCGTCCGCCTCGTCCAGCGACGGCGCGGAGGCTTTCTTTCCGCGGTTTTCGGCCTTGGACGACTGAAGCTTCTGGCGGACCAGCACGACGGCGACAAAGAGCAGTTCCGCAGCCACATAGGTCGCCACATAGCCGACCCCGCCGGTGCCGAAACCATAGCTATGCAATCCTTCGCCGAGGACGAAGTTGACGCCGTACCATGCCATGATGACCGACTGAAAAGCGACGACGGAGCCGATCGCCAGGCCGAAGCCTTTCCACCACCCGGCGATCCGCCCGTGAAGCAGGGCAAGGTAGCCAAGCAGCGCGATCAGCGCCCAGGTTTCCTTCGGGTCCCAGTCCCAGAAACGGCCCCAGGAATAGTTGGCCCAGACCGCCCCGAGCAGGGTGCCGATGGCGAGCAGGAGGACGCCGATCTGCAACGACCGGTAAAGGTAGTTATACAGGGCGGGGGAAATCTTCCGCCCGCCGAGCACCTTGAAGAGAATGATATGGCCGACCCCGAGCGCCAGCGCAAAAGCGGCGTAGCTCAGGGTGATGCTGGTCACATGCGTCGAAAGCCAGAAATTGTCGCGAAGCACGGCCGCGATCGGGTCGAGCTGCGGTCGCAGGACGGTCGGCTGCGTGTCGGCGAGGATCAGGGCGACCACGGCGACCGGCGTCGCCCCCAGGAAGATGATCCGCGCCCGGTAGATCGCCTCCAGGATCATCGCAAAAAAGATGACCCCGAATGCCACCCAGATGACCGACTCGTACATGTTGGTCACCGGAGCGCGCCCGGCGATGATGACCCGCGCCACAAAACCGAAAAGCTGAAGGGCGGCCCCGATCGCGACAAATCCCCACGCCAGCCGGTAGCCCGTCCCGCGCGCGGCGAGCGTCGTCAGCCAGAGGGTGATCGCCGCGAGCGCGTAGGCGATCCAGGCCCACCGGAACGGGTGAAACTTCTGGTAAAACGTCTCCAGTTCCATCACCGAAGAGGCGTGCGTGTAACCGGGTACAACGGCTTCCAGTTGCCCGAGCGCGCCGGAAAGCGCTTCGCCCTGGGCGGCAAACGCGGTCCAGTCCTTCGCGGCGAACGCCTGAAGGAGCTTCTGGGTGGAACCGGCGATCGCTTCGCCGACACCGCCGGGATAGGCGGTCGCGGCCTGCGCCGGGGTCAGCCACCGGGAACCGCCCTTGTCGGCGGGATCGGGCACGAGGCGAAAGGCCGCCCCGCTCAAAAGACCGTGCGCGATGGCGAGGCGCTGGTTGATGTCGCGCACCTCGGTTTCCGCGTTGGTGAGCTTCGGCTTGGCCGGGTCGGCCTGTTTCTGGGCGACTTCCGCCGCCTTGGCCTGGAAAGCGGCGCTATCGAGCAACTCCTTGATGGAGAAGAGCTTGCGGCCTTCGTCCAGGCCGACTTCACGCCGCAGCGGCTTGTAGTTGACCAGGATGAACGGCCGTTCGCGCCACGCCTCGGGCCGGGTCCAGAGTTCGAATACCATCTCCATGGCGGAGTAACTGGTGTCGCCGTCGCGGTAGGTCGCCCGCCCGGTGACGCTCTGCATCGTCTCGACGGCAAAGGTGTAGAACGGCTTGCGCCGCCCCCCTTCCTGCACCGGGAGGCTCTCCAGCGGGGCAAACGGGTTCTCTTCGGCCTGCGCCAGCGCGCCCGGGAGGGCGAACAACGCCAGAAGAACGATGGAAAAATAGCGTCGCAGGAGAGATGAGGTCGTCATGAGGTCTTGGCCGTTTTCCGGTTGGACGCCGGAGCGCCCGCCCGTTGCTGCGGTTTCGGTTTGAGGTAAAACATGATGGCAATGCCAACGCAGATCAGCAGCGAACCGATCCATTTGAGCGGCCAGCCGGGATCATGCAACACCTGCAGGGTGGTTTCGTCCGGGTCTTCCGGGTTCCAGTGGGCCTGGGAAAACTTGTAGTTCTGCCCGAGGACGACCCGCCAGAGCCCGTCGGGATAGCTCGCGGGATGGTTCATGTGGATCAACGCTTCAAGCGTTCTATTTCGCACGGGATCGTTGAACCGGACGGTGCTGCGGAAATCAGCCGGGGAATCGGTCCCTTCATCGCGCGGGACTTCGAACTTCAACAACTCGAGCGTGAACGGAAGGTTGTGCACCTCCAGCCCGAAGCCGAGAAAGACGGGCCGATCCTTCCATTGAAGCGTGACCCCCCGCCCGGACGGCACCCAGACCGGCTCGCCGGTTTTTTCCGCGGGAGCCGCCGCCGGGTTGAGCAGCCGGGCGCGAATCCCGGAAATCACCTTGCCCGTTGCGCTGGAACCGGCGGCGAGCGCCGAGTCGGCATTCTCGTCGAGCGGCACCATCCGGCTGGAAATCATCGCGTTGGGCAAGGCCTGCGCGACTTCCACCTTCCAGTCGGCCCAGCCGGTTTCAAACGATCCGCCGACCGCCGCCTTCCCCGAATGCTGCACCACGCCGCCGCGGCTGGTCTGGTAGAGAATCCCCCCCTCGGCCGCGTAGGCGACCTCCAGCAGCGGCTTGGCTCCGGCGGCCGCCCCTTCGTTGGTCAGCGTGACCAGAATCGCCGGGTTGTTCGGTTGATCCGACTTGCTGACCGGCTTGCCCTCCTGCATCTCCATGTCGGGCCAGTAATCGCGGATGACGATCTGCGTAGTCTCCCCGTGGAGGGCGATCGGCTTGCCCAGAATCGCCTGGAGTTCGTACATCTCCCGGTGTCCGGTGGGCGACTCGATCAACGCCATCGGCTGCGCCCCTTCCAGGGTGAGGGCGATCCGGTAGCCGCTCGGTTTGCCGGAGTGGCTGGTGACGATCGGCTCAAATTTCGCGAAGACCATCTGGGTCTCGTGGTAGGCATCTTCGGGCGGCTTCGCGTCGGAGCGGTCGGGCAGGGCGTCGACGAGTTCAATCTGCGCCCGGCTGAAAAAATCGCTGACGGCGGCGGTCGGCGGGGTCTTGGCGAGGTTGACCGGGACGGTCTGGGCCATCATGGAGGAGGAGAACGCAAGCGCGACCCCCGCGCCGCTCTCGGGAATCGGCGAGGCGGTGACTTCGGTGACTTCCGCGAGCTGTTCGGAGTAACGGTCGATCAGGAGCTTCAGGTCGCTGTGCGGGATCGGGACCGTCTTCGGCTTCGCTTCCGTCGGCGGGGTGACGTTGACGGGAAACGGGATCTTGTAGGCGATGCGGTCCATCCCGCTCTCGACCTGGAGAATCGTCCGGTTGATGACCAGTTGGCGGGTCGCCTCCGCACCGGCGTGGAGGGTTACCGAAGCCTCAAAACCGAACTTCTGGCCGACCACCCCGCCCGCCAGCAGGATGATGATCCCGTAGTGCGTGATGACAAACCCCCAATGCTTGCGCCGCCACGGCCAGCGGGTCAGCGTGACGCAGAAAAGGTTCACGCAAAGCACCAGAAGCCAGAAAAGGAACCACGGCGCCTTGTAGACATACGCCTGGGCGACATGGGTGTCGAACTTCGACTCGTAGACCGTCGCAATGGCGCAGGCGATCGGGATCGTCAGGAGCAGGATCATCGCCAGCCGCAGCGATCCCAGAAAGTGAATGAACTGCCAGACCTCGGAGTTCTTCCGACGGTTTTCGATATGATCGCGCCATTCTTTCTCAGTCATGAGGCAGGAGCAGGGTGGACGGGGGGAACCATTGGTAAAGCATCAGGTAGACGAGCACTCCGGTCACGGAGACATAAAGCCAGACCGGCATGGTCCAGCGCCCGATGCGGCGGTGAAAGGCAAACCGCCCCCGCACCGCCGGGATGACAGTGGTCAACACCAGCGGCAGGACGGTAAAGGCGAGGAGGATGTGGCTCGCCAGGATCACGTAATAGACCAGGCGGATCGGGCCGGTCGCCTCGAACTCGGTGGGGGGGACGTTGGCATGGTAGACGACGTAGCCCGCAAGAAAGAAGGTCGAGCTGATCAGCGCGCCGATCATCATGGCGATATGCCGGCGCTTCTGCTCGCGGCGGATGAACCACCACCCGAGGCAGATGAAACAGGTGCTTACGAAGTTGAAGGAGGCGTTGATCCCCGGCAGGTCGCGCAGGGTCAGGGCGGCGAGCCAGTCGATCATGGCCGGCCCCCTTCCTCAAGGAGCGTTTTCACGTCGGCCACGATCTTCGCGCTTTCATCCCGGGAAACCCCTTCGTAAAAGCGGCGGACGATGCCGTTCTGATCAACCAGCGCGATCTTGCTGCTGTGGGAGACATCGGCGGGTGCCATCCCTTCTTCATTGGAGAAAGCCATCAGGAAACCTTCCATCGCGATCTTCTGGAGTTGCGCCTTGTCGCCGGTCATGAAGAGCCACCGCGGGTCGGCCCCCAGGTGGTCCGCATACCCGCGCAGGACTTCCGGCGTGTCGTTGGCGGGGTCGACCGAGAAGGAGACAATCGCCACGTTTTCGCCGCTCGCAAGGAGTTCCTTCTGGATGCCGACGATCCGGCTGTTGAGCAGCGGGCAGATGTCGGGGCAGTTGGTAAAGACAAAATCGGCGATCCAGACCTTGCCGCGCATCGAATCGAGCGTCACCTGTTGGCCGCTGCGTTCCAGGAGCGAAAACGACGGCACCTTGCTGTAACGGGTGAACTTTCCGTCCGGATCGACCCCTTGAGTCTGGAGCGGCCCGCTATGGACCTGCGTGGCAACCGGCGATGATTGCGACTTTTTCCGGATCAGAAAAAGCTGGAGGGAGACTCCGAGAATCCCGATGAAAAGAAAAATCAGGCAGATGGTTTTTTTCATCGTCTTCGTACGCTCACCCCTTGATCAGGAGCATCATCAGGCCGAGCTGAACCGGCAGGTAAAGGATGGAGGCGATAAACAAGGTCCGGGCGGAACGGACCGACCGGCTTTTCATGAACAGGATGGCGCAAAGGACCATCGGCAGGTTGCAGACGATCGCGCCGATCAGGTACCCGAGCCCCGCCTTTCCGGCGAAGTATGGGATGAAGGTGATCGCCGCAAGCGCAAAGGTATAGAGGAGCGACTGGAAGGCCGCCCAGAGGCCGCGGGTGTCCGAACGGGTCAGCATGACGAAGCCGGCCTGCGAATACTGCTCGCGGTAAACCCAGGCGAGCGCCAGGAAATGGGGCATCTGCCAGGCGAAAAGGATGCCGAAAAGAACCCACGCCCCGAGCCCGAGCGAGCCGTTCGCGGCGGTCCACCCGATGACGGGAGGGATCGCGCCGGAAATCGCCCCGACCGTCACGCAGAGCGAAGTGCGCCGTTTCATCGGCGTGTAAAAGGCGAGGTAAATGAGCAGCGTCGCCGCCGCGAGGTAGGCGGCCACCAGCGTGGTGGTCTCCGCGAGGATCGTCAACCCGAGCGCCGCCATGCTGCACCCCAGGAAAAATCCGGTCATGCGGGTCATCCGGCCCGAGGGGAGGGGACGCCCGCGGGTGCGGCCCATGAGGCGGTCGACGTGGACTTCGATCACCTGATTGAGCGCCCCGGCGGCCCCGGCGACCAGCCCGGTCCCGATCAAGGTATAAAACATCACCGGCCACGGCAGCGCCATCCCGCCCGCCATGACAAAGCCGACAAAGGTCGTCACGACGACCAGCATGCTCAGACGCGCCTTGGTCAGCAGCAGGAAATCGGCGATCCAGCCGACCCCTTCGGTACGGATGGCGCATTCGGCGCTGATGGCGGTTGAGGCAATGGGAGTCGATTCGTTCATGGTGAAATCCGGTGCGGTTCGTGACGGGAACGCGAGACAAAGTACGAAGACCGAATGGCCAGCGCAAAGCTCAAAGCGAGAATAAGGGCACCGTTTAGCACGTGAAGACTCGTCGGGATCGGCGCACGCGCCAACCAGATGATCGATGCTCCAAAAAGGATCTGAATGCCGACCAAGAGCAAGAGCCAAAGCGAGGGTGCGACAAATTGCCACACCGCGCGGGTCGGCCCGCGCAACACCTTGGCGGCGACGACGATCACGAGGATCGCCACGGCGATCGCCCAGAGCCGGTGGGTCAGGTGGAGGTCAACCAGCGGGTTGTGGATGACCGGGAAAAAACTGCCGTAAGGGGGAAAGGTGGCGATCGCCAGTCCCGCCTTGAGGTGGCGCATGATCGCCCCGAGCAGAAGCTGGAGGAAGACCGAACCGGTCAGAATCCACGCCCAGCGCCGGACGTTGACGAGCCGCTGGAGCGGCACTTCGACGGCGGGGCGGGTCCACCCCTTGCCGAGCGCGAGGGCGATCCAGACCAGCAGGCAGAGAAAAAGCTGCGCGAGGCAGCCGTGGACGATCGCCAGCACGCGGGAGTCTGCCGTCACCCGGAAACCGCCCATCAACCCCTGGATGACCACCAGCACAAACGCGGCAACGCCGAGGGTGCGCAGCCAGCGCCGCGAGTCGCCCAGCCAGATCCAGACGGCGAGGATCGTCGTCAACACTCCGAGAATCGAGGCGACCACCCGGTGGCTGTGTTCCCAGAAGACCAGCCCGACCCAGCGCGAGACCGGAAAGGCGAACATGTTGTAGCCGAACGTGGTCGGCCAGTCGGGGACGGTCATCCCGGCGTCGAGGCTCGTCACCATCCCCCCGATAAAGATCAGCGCCAGCGTAAAGACGACGACGAACGAGGCAAAGCGCGAAAGCCAGGGATGAGCCGGTTGCATTCGGGTGGAGTGGTGAAAAAGCTGGCCTTAAAAAACGTAAAAAGCTCCGCCCGGCGTTATCTCCAAACGGGCGACCGGTATCGACCCGGCTGGGCGGCTTTGGGAACGACGGCGGGGCCGGTGCCGACAGGGCGAGCCACGAAGCATGGCACAAACCGGCGACGATTTCACCCTTTTATCTTGCCGCACCCTCAGAAAGCTTCCAGGGCCGCTCCACGGCGACCGTCGCCGGGAAGCCTCCGGGCGGGCGACCGCCTTTCGGGCCACAAGCGCCCGGCGGAGGCGACTTCGTTTGAGCCTCCCGGCATCGGTCTCTTCCCCGGAGCCGCCAATGCGGCCCCCGCAGGATTCAGACCCGACCTCGGTCATCGGAAGGGGTTACCGCCCCGCCGCAAGGTCGGCGGTCGCTGCGGTCGCGGCGTCGGTTTTGGCGGGCGCGGCGGCGGTGGGAGGCGGGGCCTTGAGGGCCTGCATTTCCTTCTCCCATTCCTGGTAGTCTTCGTCGGTATCGACGACGACAAAGCCGCGCATGGCGTAATGGCTCGTGCCGCAGAGCTGGCCGCAGACCAGTTCAAACGAACCGGTCTTGATCGGCTTGAACCAGACCGGCGTCGCCATTCCCGGGATCGCATCCTGGCCGACGCGCATATGCTTGAGGGCGAAGCTGTGGATGACGTCCTTGGAACTGATGTCGATGATGACGTTCTTGTTGAGCGGGATGTGCGCTTCGTTGATGACGACGAGGTCGTCCTGCGCCGTCGGGTCGCTCAGGTCGAGCCCGAGCGGGTTGGTGGCCGAGACGAGCGAGACTTTCTGCGGGCCGAAAATGCCGTCCGGACCGGGGTAATGGAAGTTCCAGAGGAACTGCTGGGCGATCACCCGGATGCGCATGTAGTCGCTGTCGGGCGGAACGCCGTTGACCCGCTTGGCCCAGATCGGAATCCCGAACCCGAGCAGGAAGATCGACTCGACGAGCACGACCATCAGCTCGATGTGCGTGGAAGCCTTCGACTTGACGCCGTGGTAGTCGGCCTTCGGGTTGCGCGACTTGCGGAACTTGAAGATGGTGATGAGGAAGAAGATCGACCACCCGACAAAGAGAATCCCCATCACCCAGTGGACGAATTCCATCATCTGGTCGATCTGGAACCCGTGCTCGGAGGCGTTCTCTATGAGGCCAAAATATTTATGAAGCATAACAGCGGCAGTGACGTTATTGGTGGGGCGAGGAGGTCGCCTCGAGCCCAAGGTTGGGGTCCTCGTCGAGCGGCAGACCGTCGCGTTTGGCGAGGAAATAAACGAAATAGACAAACAGGCAGGCGACCGCGAAAACCAGCGTCAGCAACAACCCCATCGACGCCGTCATCGCCGCACCGGTCTTTCCGTCCGCCTTCCCCATGCAACTGGCGCAGGCAAACGCGGGTTGAGCCATCAACAGGGCGAGCACCGGAGTCAGACTGAGAATTTTGGCCATCTTTTTCATAGGAGCAACCGTCGGGATTTTCTGAAAAACCAGACCCCGTAGCCTGTCAGGGTCGCACCGACCAACGCGAAGGCGGCGGCCAGCGCCCCATCGAGCACCCCGCCGCTCCTCTGGAAGAAGACGTATTCGTAATACGCCAGCCCGAGAGTGAGGATCACCGAGATGATGATGAAGACGATATGGAAGCCCCTCAGCGTCATGGAAAAATCAGAATTTGATGTGGTCGACCAGCGCGAGCGCACAAATCAGGAAGAGCCCGGCGACGATGATGGTCGTCGGAATCATGAACTGGTAAATCGATCCCTTCTCCTCCTTCATGTGCATGAAAAAGAGGATCACCAGCGACGCCTTGATGGCCGCCACCAGCAGGCCGACGGCGATGTTCATCGCTTCACTGCCGAAATGGATCTGGGTGACGATGACGGTCACGACCGTCCCGAGCAGCAGGGCCGCACCGACGCCGAGGTAAAGCTTGACGTGGGCGTGGAAGTGCTCGGCGTCGTGAGGCACGCTCACGGGGTGTTCCTTCTCGGCGGCTGACAGGTCGCTGGGTTGATGGGCGTCGCTCATGGTTTAGAAGAGGTAAAAAATCGGGAAGGCAAAGATCCAGACGAGATCGACAAAGTGCCAGAAGAGCCCGACGACTTCAATCCGGTTGGCCATGTGTTCGGGGTCGCGCTCGTAAAGCCGCTTGCTGACCGGCAGCATAAAGTAGCCAAAGACGATCAACCCGGCGAGGACGTGAATCCCGTGCAACCCGGTGATGGTGTAGTAGACGGCGAAGTAGGAGCTGTGCCTGGGGACAAAAAAGCTTCCCCAGCGGACATCCTCCTTCTGGATCGTCACGACCTTGTCGCTCTGCGGACGCGGGAAGATGTGCGGCAGGTAGTTGTCGGGATTGGTCGGCTCGGCGTTGACGGCGTCGAGGCGGAGGCGGAACTCCTTGGCTTCCGGGTTTTCCCACGCCTCGTGGTCTTCGTGCGTCGGGAAGGTGCCGGTGATCTCGGTGCGGCGTCGGCCTTCGCCTTCCTCGGCGAGGAATTCGTTGCCGAGGTAGGCTTCGTATTTGTAAAGCGCGTCGTCGTTGATGTAAGCGCCGAAGTGGTGGAACTTGGCGGGCCATTCATAGCCGAGCTTGATCCCGAGGAAGATCGCCCCGCAAAGGATCGTCAATCCCATGAACACCTGATAGCGCCGGAAGTTGCGCATCTTCAATGCCGCCCAGGCGAAGACGACGCTGACCGAGGAGGCGATCAGGATCGCGGTGTTGAGCGTCCCGACCGGGATGTTCAGCAGACCGTGGGGCCAGGTCCCCGGAACCGCGCCAAAGCGAAGGAAGACGTACGCTGAAAAGAGACCGCCGAAAAGCATCACTTCGGATGCCAGGAAGAGCCAGATGCCGATCTTGGCATTCCAGAGGCCGGTGTCGGGCCTCGGCTTGACTGTATAAGGTATTTCCATGGATGGGATTTAAGTCGGGTTATACTTCAGGATCAGCCTGCGGCGAGAAATCCTTCTTGGAGCCGGGCACGCTGTATTCATACGGTCCGCGGTAGACCTTGATCGGCCGGGTGAAGTTGCCGTGCGGAGGCGGCGTCGGGGTCTGCCACTCCAGCGTGGTGGAATCCCACGGGTTGTCGCCGACCTTGCGCCCCTTGCGGATGCTCCAGACGAGGTTGAAGATGAAGATCAACTGGAAGAGGCCGAGCACCCAGGCACCCCACGACATCACCGCATTCCAGTGCAACACCGGGGCGATGATCTGTTCGTAGGTCACGCCGCCGTCGTACCAGCGCCGGTGAACCCCCGCCATCCCCTGGATGAGCATCGGGAAGAAGATGACGTTCATGCAGACGAGCGAACCCCAGAAGTGGACCTTGCCGAGCTTGTCGCTCATCGTGCGGCCGGTCATCTTCGGGAACCAGTAGTAAATCCCCGCAAAGACGGCGAAGATCGTACCGGGCGCCACGATGTAGTGGAAGTGACCGATGATGTAGTAGGTGTCGTGCAGGTGAAGGTCGAGGGCGTTGAACGCGAGCGGCAGCCCGGTCAATCCGCCGATGCCGAACATCGGGATGAACGCCGTGGCAAAAAGCATCGGCGTGTTGAAGCGGATCGAACCGCCCCAGAGCGAAATAAGCAGGACGGTGATGATGATCACCGAGGGGACCGAGACCATGACGGTCGTCGTCTGGAAGAAGGCCGATACCTTGGTTCCCATCCCGGTCAGGAACATATGGTGCGCCCAGACGAACATGGAGAGGAAGCCGAGCACGACGACCGAGAAGACCATCGCCTTGTAGGCCCAGATCGGCTTGCGGGTGTTGTTGGTGATGACTTCGGTGACGATCCCGATGGCGGGAAGGATGAGCACGTAGACTTCCGGGTGGGCGAGGAACCAGAAGAGGTGCTGCCAGAGCAGGGGACTCCCCCCGCCCGATACGGCGGCGGCCTGACCGGCGACGATCAACCCGTCGGGGTTGAAGAAACTGGTGCCCGCGAGGCGGTCCATCGTCTGCATGACCCCGGCGGCCTGAAGCGGCGGGAAGGCGAGCAGCAGCAGGTAGGCGGTGATCAACTGCGCCCAGCAGAAAAAGGGAAGACGCATCCAGGTCAGCCCCGGAGCGCGCAACTGGACGACGGTGGTGATGAAGTTGACCGAACCGAGGAGCGACGAGAAGATCAGGATCACCATCGCCAGGAGCCAGAGGGTCTGCCCGTTGAAGAACGGATGGAACCCGGGCCCGATGTCGGAGATGTTTGCCAGCGGAGGGTATGAGGTCCAGCCGCTCTTGGCCGCGCCGCCGGGAACGAAAAAGCTGGCGAGCATCGACACGCCGCCGACGAAGTAAAGCCAGTAGCTCAACATGTTGAGCTTGGGGAAGGCCATGTCGGGCGCCCCGATCTGCAACGGCATGACATAGTTGCCAAACGCGCCGAAGGAGAGCGGCACGATCCCCAGGAAGATCATGATCGTCCCGTGCATCGCCCCGAGGGAGTTGTAAAAGTCGGGCGTCATGACGCCGCCCGGCATCTGGTTGGGGAAGGCGGACCCCAGGATCTTTCCGAGCACCGGCATCGTCTGACCGGGATACGCCAACTGCCAGCGCATCATCATCATCAGGATGAAGCCGAAGAGAAGAAAGGAGAGCGCGGTCAGGCCGTACTGGATGCCGATCATCTTGTGATCGGTCGAAAAAACGTACTTGCTCCAGAAACCGAGTTCATGATGGTCATCATGCTCGTGCCCCGCGGGAGCAGGCTGGGTTTGGGGTTGGGTTGCCATGGCTGATATTTTCTTTGGCTAAAAGAGAACTTGAACTCTAAAAAGGGAGACCATTCTTAACGGGCCCTTCGGGAAGCATCAAACATCTATTCACGTACTGATTTCAGGTTTAGTCCCGGGTGTGCAGAGCGGTCCCGCACCCGGCACGACGCTCCGGGTCGGGCGTCTTCCGAAGGGAGCAAAGGTGCTTCTTCGCGGTGGCAAAGCATTCGTACAGGCAAGAACTCTATAACAACCGCTTATTTTGGCAAGAATCCTGTTGGAGCTTCTCTCAAAAAATCGTGGACCTTTCGTCACGGTGCGGCGGCGGCCTCGATGTCGCCGTTGATCTCCTTGAGCTCGTCTTCGCTGAACGGCTCCGAGCGGCTGGCGAATTCCGCCCGCACGGCGGCCACCTGTTCCGGCGTCACTTCCCCGGCCGAGTTGCCCCAGGCCGAGCGGACGTAGCTGAGCGCGGCGGCGATTCGCTTGTCGTTGAGCGTGGCACCCCAGGCCGCCATCGTGTTGTTGTAGGTCTTCCCGTGAAGCGGGCCGTGGAGTCCCTTGAGGACGATCATCGTCACCCGCTTGCTTCCGCCGTTGATCCAGGCCGAACCGGCCAGCGGAGGCGCCATCCCGGCAGCGCCTTCACCGCTCGCCTGGTGGCACGAGGCACAGTTGCTGTTGAAAATCTTCAGCCCCTGTTCGGCAAGGGATTCGACCACGACGGGCGCAGCGCCTTCCGCGCCCCCTGCGGCGTCTGCGCCGGAAGCGGCGAGCCCTTCGCGCTCGTTAAAAACCTCTCCGCTGAAACCGCCGTTGTACTGGCCGAAATAAAACGCGGCTCCAAAGGTGACAAAAAGCACCAGCGAAAATAACCACAGCGGGACCGGAATGGTTCCGGCCTCGGGTTCCCGGTGCTCGCGCTTGACCGCACCGTGAACTTCGGTGACATCAGCGGTCTCGCGGTAATCGACTTCGTCTGCTCCTGGTTGCATGGGTTTAAAGGGACTCACTTGGCATCGCCTGCGGCGGCTGCGGGTGCGGCGGCGGGAGCCTTTGACGCTCCGGCGGCCTCGTTAATGGGATGGCTCCTGTCCAGCGACCGGAGGTAGGCGACCAGCGCCTTGGCCTTCTCCGTCGGCACGACCTCGTAGTCGGCCCCCGGGGCATCCGCGCCATGGAGGTCGAGCGCGTCGGCGGAGCGCTGGCCTACGATCTTGCGTTTCTCGAACAGAAAGCGGTAGGGAGGCATGTTGGAGGACTCGACCAGCGAACGCGGGTTGTAAAGATGCTGGTAAAGCCACTGCGGGCTGGAGAGATGCCTGCGCGGCGAATCCTCCTCCTGCTCCGCCCCGGCGTTGGCGAGGTCGGGCCCCATCCGGAATGCGCCCAGCACGGCTCCCCCCTGGTAGAGGTAGTCGAGCGCGACGGTGCGGCGGCTGCCCCACTTGCGGGCGATGTCGCGACCATGGAAGGAGTCGCGCACCATCTGCGTGTGGCACTGGTTGCACCCGAGCGAGAGGTAGGCCTGGCGGCCCTGCTCGGTGATCCCCGAAATGTTGCGCGGGTAGACGGTTTCGTTCTCTTCGTCGACTTCAGGCTGGAGTCGGCTGATTTGGGTTTGAGCCGCAACGATCAAGCCAAACCAGGCGGCGGCAAACGAAGCGAAGACTCCGGTAATGAGAAAAGGCGATGGCTTCACGGCTTGGTTCCTTCTTGGATAGGTTCAAAAAGCGTCGGTTGCGCTCCGCTCGGACGCCCCAGACGAAGGAGCATCAGCAGGAAGTGGAAGGCAAAGACCACCTGGCCGATCAGAAGAAGGGCCTGGGCAAGAAAGTGACCCCTGAAAAACGGCAGGTAGGCGAAGACCGAGAGCATGAAGTCGGCATGGACGTTGGCCGGGTCGGTCTGGGAAATCTGCGCCTGCATGTACCCCTGGGAGTACCCGGCCAGCAGCAGCATGACGATGCCGAGCCCGAAACCGTAGGCGGTTCCCCAGAAGTGGAGCTTGATGAATCCGGCGGAGAGCCATTCGCAACCGACCAGGCGCGGGACGATGTAGTAGATCGCGCCAAACATCACCATGGTGAAGAAGGCGAAGACGAAGAACTGGTCGACCCCGGCGGTGAACCAGGTCCCGGCGGTCAGGTCGCCGACGGTCCGAAACGAACTGATCATGTAAATGATGTTCGCCAGGGTGTAGGCGATGGCCCCGAAGAAGACAAAGCGGATGGTCGGGCTGTGGTAGACGAGATTGTACTTGCCGCGCATCGTCAGAAAGTAATTGGCCGTGACCAGCGCCACCGGGATGAGCATCAGGATGGCGGCGACGATGCCGATGGTGATGATCCAGGCGGGAACCGGGCCGCCGTTGAGGCGCTGGGTTCCGGCCCAGACGGCAAAGACGGCAAAGGTCCAGAAGCCGACCGAGGCGAAGTGGTAGCTGTGGATCGGGCGGCCGACCACTTTCGGTACGAGGTAGTAGATCGCGCCGAGGCCGATGGCGGTCAGCCAGAGGTTGATCAGCGCCTGGGCGAACCAGGCGGCGGCGATGGCGTCAAAAACGCCGTTGCCGGTGGAGCCGATCAACAGGTTGGCCCCGGCGATCAACCACGGGAACCAGAAGAGCGCCGCGACCAGGTACCAGGCGGAGATGTAGACATGCCCGGGACGGCGACCGGCAAAGAGCAGGACGCCCCAGACGGCAATGATGACGTAGGCGATGAAGAGGATCGCAAAGACGTGAGCGGGAAACTCCAGGAAGAGGAAGCCGCGGCTGTTTCCGGCGAGCAGTTCCAGCAGCCCGATCGCCAGCCCGACGTTCCAGAGGGCGATGCCGCCGACCAGGGTGGCGGGGCGGGGAAGCTGAACCTTGCAGATCCGCGCCAGAATCCAGATGCACGCACCCAGGCCCGCCATGCTGGCCCAGCCGTACATCATGAAGGCGTTGCGGGCGGAGAAAACGTTGCCGTAGGTCAGCCAGGAGCAATTCGCGAGGAACTCCGGATTGAGCACCTTGTAGGAGGTGATGATTCCCAGGACGGTCTGCACCAGAAGCCAGAAGATGGCGGAACTAAAGAAGACGAGCACCGGGAAGCGGGCCGAGGCGTCGATCAACGCCCGGTCGACCGCCTCGTCGTCCTCGCGACGGTGAGTTGGATTCTGAATCTCTGTGGAAGTGACGCTCATTGAAGAAAAAAACTAAGGTTCAATCCGCGGATGGGGTTTGCGCCGCATCGGGAGTGCCCTCCCCGGTGGCAGCCGGTTGCGAAGGAGCCGCCGCCTCGGGTGCGGCCGGTTCTGCTGATGGCGAGGGTGAAGCCGCCGGGGCCTCGTCCGCTGCGGGAGCCGGGGTCGCCGCCGGGGTTTCGGCGGGCGGAGCTGCTTCCGGGGTCGTTTCCGCGGCTGGTTCCGGGGTGGTTGATTCCGTGGCCGCCGAGGCCGGGGCCGCTTCGGTCTGCGGTTCTGCCGCGCCTTCAGCAGCCGGTGCTTCCGCTGCCGGTGCGGCTGCCTTCAGGTAAGGCGGTACGATCATCGAACCGGTGGAGACGGCCTTGACTTCAGACGGGCCGACGGTGCGGTCTTTGAGTTCGCCGACGGTCAGTTCCATGGCCCGTTCGATCGGGAGGCCGACGACTTTCTTTTCCTGATCGACCCAGCGGTAGCCCGCAAGCTTCTCTTCAGCCGCTTTCTTGACTTCTTCGAGGGTGGCCAGCCGGTCCTCCCGGACCTTCCGGTCGTAGGCTTCCGTCCCGGGAGCCCAACGGATCACCAAGGCCAGGATGCCGACCAGACAGAATCCGGCAACGGCCCAGAGATAGGGAAATCCTCCGCGTGCTTTTTTAGGTTGTGGCATGGGTCAGTTCGAAAAATGAGTGGAGTGTTCGATCCGCGGGTCTTTCACCGGGAAGAGGCTGCTTTTGGGAAGAATCCAGAAGAAGGCCGCCGCCACGATGCCGCCGACGGCGAGCAGGTTGGTGAGGTCGAGCCAGGCGAGGTTCGCACCGGTCTGGTGCAGCATCGGAAGGATCAGGACGTAGAGGTCGAGCGCCTGCATGGCGATCATCCAGCCGGCCACGATGCAGAGCCATTTCGGGTTCTTCTTGGTGGCCTGGAAGAGCAGGATCGGGAAGGGGAGGAAGAAGCGCCCGATCACCAGCGCCAAGGTGAAGTACCACCAGCTTTCGGTGTTGCGGCGGATGAAGAACGAGGTCTCTTCGGGGATGTTCGCGTACCAGATCAGCATGTACTGGCTGAAGCCGATGTAGGCCCAGAAGATGCAGAAGGTGAGCATGAACTTGCCCATGACGTGGTAGTGCTCGATGTTCACCATTTTCAGATGGCCCGCCTTTTTGAGTGCGGTGACGATCAATACCAGCAGGGCCATCGCGGCTCCGACGCCCCCGGCGAAGATGTAGACCCCCCACATGGTGGAGAACCAGGTGTACTCGAGCGCCATGATCCAGTCGACCGCCGCAAAGGTGAGCGAGAGGGCGAGGATTGGAATCCCGGCAAATGAAAGGACGCGGCTGCGGACGGTATGGATGCTGGCTCCGGTTTCGTCCTGGCGCACCGAGTGGCGGCGGATGAGGAAAGCCAGCCCACTCAGGCCGACGAAGTAGAGGATCGCCCGGACGTAAAACCCGGTGTGGTTGAGGTAGAGCGACTTGTGGTCGAGCAACTCATCGCTTCCCGGGGCCATCGTCCACCACGAGTAGAGAAGCGGCGCGAAGCAAATGATCCCTGCAAAGAAGAAGAGGCCGACCAGCGGGGTGAGCACCGCCACGTTTTCAAGCTGGCGGCGTACCACGACCGTCCATTCCGCGTCGGTGGCGTGATGGACCAGCACCCAGAAGAGGGAGCCGACCGTCAGCGAAAAGAAGTAGAGAACGGCGAAGAGCCATGAATAGGCAAACTGCTTCTGACCCTCTTCCCCGCCCATCCAGGCGAGGAGGAAGGAAGCGATCAACCCAACGATGCCGACCGCCAGCGAGAGAAAGGCAAACTTGCCGGTCTTCTGCGGGCTGATCGTGTCCGCGGTAAGTTCCTGATGAAGGGTGGGGTGACTCATTGCTTTTCCAATTCGGTACGATGCTCTGCCGGTACGTCAGCGAGGGTGGCGTTCTGGCTGCGCTGAAGCGCGCGGACATAGGCGATGATCGCCCAGCGGTCTTCAACGGTGATGTTGGGTCCGTGGGGAGCCATGTTGCCCTTGCCGTGGGTGATGGTGTCGAAGATCGCGCCGTCGGGAAGGGCCCGCAGGCGGGAATCATGGAAGTTGGCGATCCCGCCAAGGCCGTATTTGGAAACGATCCCCTGGCCGTCTCCCGCCACACCGTGACAGATGGAGCAGTTGATCGTGAAACGTTCCTTGCCGCGTGCGAGCAGCTCGGGGTTGACCTCCATCGGGATGCCGTTGCCCCAGACTTCGCCGATGATGCCGGTGTTGAGGTAGTCGGTGCCGCTGCTGAAGCCGGCGGGGCCGGTCAGGTGGCGGGCGTTGTTCCCCTGGTTGGCGTTGTAGACGCCGGGGTTGACGAAGCTGCGCGCCACGGTGCCGCCCACCTGCTCGCGCGCCGCGCGGCTGTCGGCGAAGAAGTCGCTCTTGTGCTGCGGATCAAAGCGCGGCTGGCGGTCCATGTCGGGAAAGATCTCCAAGGGGGCCTTGGGACTCTTGGCCCCGCGGAACCCGGCGATCGCGACAACGGCGACCACCACTACGATTAGGCCTGTGAAAAAATATCTGAGCATCGGTTTTAGTCGTGGACCACGGTGATGTGCGCCCCGCCGAGTTCATCCAGGAACTGGCGTGTTTTGGTCTCTGAGAATTTGGGATCGCGCGCTTCGATCGCCAGGTAGAAGCCGTTGTCGGTCACCCGGCTGAACCGCTCCCAGTTGAACATGGGGTGGTACCACTTGGGCAACTGCGTCAAAAGGATCAGTGCGCCGACGCACGCGAAGGCGGAGAGCAGGATCGTCAGCTCGAACATGATCGGGAAAAACGCCGGGACCGTCATCAAACCGGTCGGCTTCCCGTGAACGATGAGCGGGTAGAGGTAGGAAGAGGTGAAGAACTGCAACACGATGGCAGTGGTCAACCCGGTGACGCCCCCGACGAAGACGAAGGCGCTCAACCACGACTTGCCGAGCCCCATCGCGGCGTCCATCCCGTGAACCGGGAAAGGCGTAAAAACATCCCACCGCTTGAACCCGGCGTCGCGCACCTGCTCGGCCGCCCGCATCAGGTCGGCTGCGCTTCGGAACTCCGCGCCGATGGCGTAGACTTTGCGTTCTTCAGACATTAGTGATGAGCCTCCTTTGCTTCTCCCTGACCCGAAGGCGGGAGGTGTGGATCGGTTTCAGGCAAGAGGGTCTTGATTTCAAACATCGCGATCATCGGGACGAACCTCATAAAGACGAGGAAGAGAGTCAGGAAGATGCCGAAGGTGCCGACAAAGAGACCGATTTCCGCCCAGGTCGGGTGGAACATCCCCCATGAGGAGGGGAGGAAATCGCGGTGGAGCGAGGTGACGATGATGACGAAACGCTCAAACCACATCCCGGCGTTGACCAGGTTGACGATGATGAAGACGACCCAGAGGTTGTGGCGCATCCGCTTGAACCAGAAGACCTGCGGCGCCATGACGTTGCAGAAGATCATCGACCAGTAGGCCCACCAGTAGGGAGCGGGAGGCACGTCGAAGATCTTGCTGAAGATGAACGGATCAGCCACGCGGTTACGCAGGAAGACCCAGATTTCGTACGGGCTGCCGGAGTACCACGCCATGAAGAACTCCATCGCGTAGGCGTAACCGACCATCGACCCGGTCAGGAGGATGATCTTGCACATCTTGTCGATGTGCTGGGCGGTGATCATGTCCTTGAGCTTGGGATAGAGCAGGCGGGCGGGGATGAGGATGGTGAGCACCATCGCAAAACCGCCGAAAATCGCCCCGGCGACAAAGTACGGCGGGAAGATGGTGGCGTGCCACCCGGGAAGGACGGAGGTCGCAAAGTCGAACGAAACGACGGAGTGCACCGAAAGCACCAGCGGGGTGGAGATCCCGGCCAGGACGAGGTAGGCCATTTCGTAGTGACGCCAGTGGCGGTTGGCCCCGCGCCAGCCGAGCGCGAAGACGCCGTAGATGAAGCGGCCGATCTTCGACTTGGAGCGGTCGCGCATCGTCGCCAGGTCAGGCACCATGCCGATGTACCAGAAGATCAGCGAGACGGTGAAGTAGGTCGAGACCGCGAAAACGTCCCAGAGCAGCGGGCTGCGGAAGTTCTGCCAGATGGCGTTGGAGTTGGGAATGGGGAAAAGGTACCAGGCGAACCAGACGCGCCCGACGTGGATGGCCGGGAAAATCCCGGCGCAGATGACGGCGAAGATGGTCATCGCCTCCGCCGCGCGGTTGATCGACGTACGCCATTTCTGCCGTGTCAGGAAGAGAATGGCGGAGATGAGCGTCCCGGCGTGCCCGATCCCGATCCAGAAAACGAAGTTGGTGATGTCCCAAGCCCAGCCGACGGGATGGTTTTCCCCCCAGACCCCGACCCCGGTGGAAATCTGGTAGGCGAGGCAGAAGAGACCGAAGGCGGCGACCGGGGTGGTGATCAGGATGGCGATCCACCACCAGATCGGCGTGCGGCTCTCGGCGATGTCGGAGACGTGCTGCGTGATCCATTGAACACTCCGGTCGTTGGTCACGAGCGGCTTGCGCCGGACCTGATCGTCGTATTCCTGTGTCGCCGAAAGCGTTTGCGAAGAAGTAGTGCCGTTGGACATTGAGGAAAAAAAGGAGCCTTGCGTTTAAGCCTTCGCTGCGTTGCGCCGGGCGTCGGGCATCTTCGGGTTGGGGTTGCGGAGGCGAGCCAGGTAACTGACCCGTGTGCGGACGTTGAGGTATTCCAGCAGACGGTAGTTCTTCTGCTGCGCCTTGAGCTTCGAAACCCGGCTTTCGGGGTCGCTGATGTCGCCGAACACGATGGAGCCGGAGGCACAGGCCTGGGCGCAGGCGGTGGTGAAGCTGTCGGTGGGAATCCGAACGTCATCGGAAGCGCCCGCCTTGACCTTCGTGGCGATCCGCGCGGTCTGAATCCGCTGGACGCAGAAGGTGCACTTTTCCATCACCCCGCGCATGCGGACGGTGACGTTCGGGTTCTTCTGCATCTTGAGCGTCTCGGCCATCCCCTTCTTGGTCAGCGGACCGAGCTTGAGGCCGTTGACTTCGCCCAGGAGCGGAACTTCGACCGGGGTGATCGGGCGCTGGTTGTAATCAAAGAAGTTGAACCGGCGGACCTTGAAGGGACAGTTGTTGGCGCAGTACCGGGTGCCGATGCAGCGGTTGTAGGCCATGACGTTGAGGCCGTCTTCGCTGTGGACGGTGGCGTTGACCGGGCAGACGGTTTCGCACGGCGCGTTTTCGCAGTGCTGACACATCATCGGCTGGATGACCATGTCCGGGTCGGTGGCGTACTCGTAGTTGTCCTGCGATTCGTTGCCGTCGCTGACGAAGTAGCGGTCGTTGCGCAGCCAGTGCATGGAACGGCCGTTGATGACCTGCTCCTTGCCGACGATCGGGACGTTGTTTTCCGCCTGGCAGGCGATGACGCACGCGGTGCAGCCGACGCAGGTGTTGAGGTCGATCGCCATCCCCCACTGGTTGGGAGCGTCGAGCTTCGGGTGCGTGTAAAGGCTCTGGTAACCGGCGGGCGGCATGTGGCTGTCGCCCCCCATCTGGCCGATGGCATCGGGGTGTTCCGCGTACTCGGTCACCGTCGCTTCGCGGACCAGTTCGCGGCCTTCCATGGTGAAGTGCTCCTGCGTGCTGGCGACCGGGAAGGTCTCATCGAGGTTGGTGATCTTGAGGCCGACCGCAAAGTACGGGGCCGCCGTCGTGGCGAACGTGTAGGCATTGACCCCGGTGCCGCGACCGACGCGACCGACGACGCGCCGTCCCCACCCGAGCGAGAGGGAGATCGAGTTGTCGGCGTGGCCCGGGACGATGTACGCCGGGACCCGCAGCTTGCGGCCGTCGAGTTCGAGTTCGATCAACTGGTGGTCGTTGTCAAAGGGTGGGTGCTTGATGCCGAACCGCTTGGCGGTGTTCGGGCTGATCCAGGCGACGTTGTCCCAGGTGGTGCGGGTGACCGGGTCGGGGCATTCCTGCATCCAGCCGTTGTTGTTGAAACGGCCATCGTCCATCTTGGTGTCCGCCGGAAAGACGATTTCAATGGCGTCGCCGGTGACCGGCTTGGGGAAACCGTCGGAAGGGACGGTGCCCCGGAAGGCGATCGGCGCGGGGGTGATTTCCTCCTGCGCACGGCCGTCGTGGAGAAGACGGTCCCAGGCGGTGACGAAATCGGCCGGATTGAACCGGCTGCGATAGGTTTCCTGCACCAGTTCGGACCCGGTCGGCTTCGGTCGTCCTGCAAAACGGGCGAGCAGGTCGTACTCCGACCAGCCGTCGTAAAGCGGCAGGATCATCGGCTGCTGCGGGGTGTAGCTCCCGTCGGCGGCGATGCCGTCGCCCCAGGTTTCGAGGTAATGAGCCGCCGGAACCTGCCAGAGAGCGCCCTGCGAGGATTCATCCTCCCAGAGGCCGAGGCGGATGACGTTCGGGATCTTCTGCTGTTTGGCTTCCCAGTCGAGATTGGAAGGAGCGGTGTAGGCGGGGTTGCCGCCGAGGATGACGAGGGTTTTGACCGAATCGACCTGTGCGGCCAGTTCGGCCAGGGTCAGGCCCGGTTCGGGAAGGAGGTTCGCGGGCTGGCCGACGATCGTGTTGCCGAAGCTGCCGAGCGCCTGGTTGATCGCGGCGACGAGAATCTGAACGGCAACCGGCTGGCGCGAGCCAACGAGAACGAGGCTCTTGCCGTGGTGCGCCTTGAGGTCGGCGGCGAGTTCGCGAACCCAGCCGTCGGGGAAGGTAACGCCCTTGTCGCGGACGGCACCCCCGGTGGAGACGCCGAGTTCTTCGGCGAGCGCGAGGGCAAAGGTGCCCACCTGGCTCGCCGGAAGGCGGAGGCGGTGATCGGCCATGCCGCCGGTGACGGTGAAGCGGTTTTCGACGACGTAGAGGCGGTTCATCGAATCGCCCGGTTTCTCGACGTTGCGGCGCGCGGAGAAAGCGCGGACATCGCTCAGCGCCCGTTCGTCGGTGCCGAGGAAGTCGCAGTCGAGCGAGAGAAGGATGTCGGCCTTTTCAATGACCGGAACCGGTACGACCTCCGGCCCGAACGAAGCGGCGGCGGCGGCGCGCCACGTTTCGTTGCCGAGCGGGTCGTGGATGACCCAGCGCGCCTTCGGGAAACGGCGGGCGATCTCGCCGCGGAGCCGTTCGCGGGTCGGCGAGGGATAGTCGTCAACCAGGAAGACCAGCCCGGAGCCGTCCCCGGCTTCGGCGATTTCCTTTTCCAGGAATGCTTCAAAGGCGACGACATCGGAACGTTCCCCCTTGTGGAGGAAGAACCGCGAACGGTCGGGATCGTAGAGATCAAGGACCGAAGCCTGCGAGGCGGCGTCGGTCGCGCCATTGCTGACCGGGTGCTGCGGGTTGCCTTCGATCTTGGTCGGGCGGCCGTCGTGCGTGGTGACCAGCAGCGGCTGCGCGCCGTTGCGGCGCGGCATGGAGGTCGCGAAAAAGAGCGACTTGCCGGGGATCGACCACTCGGAGCTTTTGGTGAACGGGACGAGGCTCTTGGGGTGGCGGCACGCGGCGAGGCCGAGGCCGGCCAGCGCGGTCGACGCCCCCATCAGCTTCAGGAAGTTGCGGCGCGTAACTTGGTCGAGCTTGAGTTCTGCGGCTCCCGCAGGAAATTCGCGTTCGAGTTTTTCGCGGAATTCGGGCGTGTCGGCAAGTTCGCCGAGGCTCCGCCAGTATTTCCGGCCCGTCAAATTTTCAGGAGGATGATGGAAAATGTGTTTCATCGATGGCAGCCAGCGCAGTTCTCAGGCGGGTTCACGTTCCACTCATGCTTCAACTCCAGACCGATCTGCCGCTGAGTCGTCCCGGCAGGCGGAGTCCAGTCGAGGTTGAAGACCTCGCCCGGCGGACGGAGGTGGTTTTCCGGAGCACGGTGGCATTCAAGGCACCACGCCATGCTCATCGGTTCATGGTGGTAGACGACCTCCATCTTGTTCACGTTGCCGTGGCAGCTATAGCAGCTGATGCCCCGGTTGACGTGGACGGAGTGGTCGAAGTAGACGTAGTCGGGCGTTTTGTGAATCTGCACCCACTCGATCGGCAGGCCGGTTTCCCAGGAGTCGTGGACCGGCTTGAGCTTCGGGTTGTCCTTCTGCACCGTCGTGTGACAGTTCATGCAGGTCTGGGTGTTGGGGACGTTGGAGTGGGCGGCCACTTCCACGAAACTGTGGCAGTAACGGCAGTCGAGCCCGAGCTGCGTGACGTGGATGTCATGCGAAAACGGCACCGGCTGCACCGGCATGTAGCCGACGCGACTGTACTTCGGGGTCAGGTAATACCAGCAACCCGCCATCAGCAAAAGGCCGACGACAGATGCGCAGACGACCAGCTTGATCGGTAAAAGGTTGCTCGAACGTGGGAAAATATTCGCCATGGGGTCGCGTTACGAGAGGGTCAAAGTGAAAAATGCGCCGGGGCTGCGGAGACCGATGGCCGGGCTCTCGGGAGCTGAAGTGAAAGAGTGGTTGCGCATGTCAAAGGTGGTCTTCAAACAAGTTCACATCCGCATTCGTGCTCGAAAACGAAAAATCTGTCAATCATTTGAGTTACTGATTTTGGCCAGGTTTTATTTTGGACGTGAAGTCGGGCGGGGCGTTGTCTCGCTTTCGGCGTCGAGTTTCAAGAGGAAAAATGGTTTTTTTCCCTCCTGATGGAGCGGGAGCGCCGAAATGGGATGGCCCCGTCTCTCTTCGAGCCATCTCCACTCGCGTTCCCGCACGAGCGCGAACCGGGCGTCCGGGGGCACTTCCTTGACCGACGAAACAAAACGCAGGGGCCGGTCGATGTAGAATAGCGAAGCTTCGTAGCCGGGATCAATCACGGAAATGAACTGATTTGCCGGCACCTCGGCGGCGACTTTCCGGCCGACGGGGCGGAGGTGGTCGCGGAGGCTGATCCGCTCAATGACGACCAGCGAAAAGGGGATCATCGCCGCCACGATGCAGAGCGCCGTCCCGAGCGCGAGGCGGACCGGCCCCTCCTCCGGTCTGCGCCATTCGCGAATGAGCGCCGCCAAGAGCCCTCCCCAGACGAGCGCCACCGCCAGCCAGGCCCACCACGCCGGCGCGGCCGGGCGCACGACCCACGGGAGCAGGGGAATCGCCAGCAGCAGGAGCAGGCCGACCCCCCGGTTGAACCGGCGCCAGCCGTTTTTCCACGCCGCCGGGGCATGCAGCGCCGCGAGCGCGAGCAACAGCGCCATGACCGGGTAGAGCGGCAGGGTGTAGCGGGGCAGCATGCCGGGGATCACCATCAACCCGGCAAAGGCGATCACCAGCGGCCAGCGGGTGGTGCGGACCAGGAGCGCCAGCCGCCCGTTGCGGGCGCTGATGGCGTCCATCACGCGCCGGTTCCAGAGGAGCGGATAGAAGACGATCCACGGCAGCCCGTTGGCAAGCGCCCGGGGGATGTTGACCAGTTCCAGCCGCCCCCCGCCGACCCGTTCCTTGAGCTGGTCGAGCATCACCGTCGTCGCCCCGAGCGAGCGGGTGGAAAAATAATACGGAAGCCACCAGGCGCAGACCAGCGCCAGCGCCAGCAGCAGCGCCCCGGCGTGGGCCCAGCTCAGGAAAAGCCGTTTCTCCTTCGCCGCCGCGAGCACCAGAAAGAGCAGGCCGTAAAAAAAGAGAAGGTGCGGAAAAGGCCCCTTGGCCAGAATGCCCAACCCGAGCGCCAACATCGGTACGAGCCAGAGCCGCCAGCCGGTTTCCCGCCCCATCCAGGCCGCGAGCCAGAGGGCAAAGGCGATCGCGGTCAGGCTGACGTAGATCGCCTCGATCTCGATCAGCCGCCCCTTTTCCAGCATGGCGAGGTGGGTCAGGAAAAAAAGCCCGGCCAGAAAGCCGCCCTTCTGCCCGATCCAGCGGCCGCCGCTCCAGGCGAGGACCAGCGTCGCCGCCAGCACGGCGAGCACCGAAGGGAGCCGCACGCTCCACTCCGTCCGCTGCCCGGTGACCACCGTGGCCCCGGCGACCGCCCAGTTGATCAGCGGCGGTTTGCGCAGGTACGGCTCGCCGTTGAGGTGGGGGACGATCCAGTCGCCATCGGCGAGCATCTCCAGCCCCGGGAGAATCCGGCGGCCTTCCTCCCCTTTGAGTTCTCCGCCGCCCAGCCCGGGCAGGTAGAGCAGCCCCCAGAGGCAGCACAGAAGCAACAGGGAAAGGGAACGGGTCATAGACGGACGGTTTTTTCATAAAGCAAGCCTCTTGGGAAGCCGCGAATGGCGCGCCCACTTTCCCTGCGAAACGGGATTGCCTCCACCCCACCGGATGCTGCACGGTCAATCCGCCGATTGAAAAGCGCGGTCTTTTTGTCCATGATACCGGTTGCCAACCGCCGTGCGGTCATTTTGGGGGAACGACGCCTTCCGCTCCTCCCGCGTGCCGCCGCCCGGCCGGCCCCTGCACCTTGAAAGCAATCGTTGCCAAGATACTCTTCCGCCTGTTCCTGCTGGCCCTGCTCGGCGCGGGGCTCTGGCTCTGGTTTGCCTTGAGCCCCGTCCGCCATGCCCCGGGGGTGTTGGTCGTGAGCCCGCCGATCCGGACCGCGCCGGGAAGCACGGCGGCGCGCCCCTCCCTCCAGCTCAAGCCGGTCGAAAACTATACCCTGCGCGATGTCGGCGGGCTGCGGCTGGCCGGAAGGGTGCTGGCGGCCAAACGCTACCGCGATGCCCAGGCCCGGCTTGCGCCGCTCGATGTGCTGATCGGCTGGGGACCGATGTCGGACTCGACCTTCGTGCGGCAACTGACCATCGAACAGGGGGAGCGGACCTCCACGGTGCAATGGAAAGGGGAGGAGCCGCCGCTTCCGCCCGGGGAGATCGCGGCTTCGAGCCTTCACCTCCACCTGATCCCGGCCGACCGGGAGATCGCCACCTTTCTGGGAGAACTGAAGGTCGGGACGCTGGTCGACTTTCGCGGCACGATCGTCGAAGCCGAAAAGGGGGACTTTCACTGGCGCTCCACCCCGGGGGACGACCGGAACGCCGCACGGGAACTCTTCCTTCTGCAAAGGGCGGGGGTTTTTGACGGCAACCAGAACCTCGCCGAAAAGGAGGCGCGCGACCAGCTTGCCGACGCGCGCGACAATCTCAACCGGTGGTACCAATGCCTGGCCGAGCAACGGGCCAAGCTCGACCCCAACGACGCCGAAGCCGTCCACGCCTTCAACCGCGAAGCGCAACGCTACATGGAGGCGGCCCACCCGGAGGCCGCCGACGCCCCATGATCTCGCGACTGCCACGCTGGGTCTGGGGTGGCGCGGGCGTGCTCGCCTTCATCGCCGGGATGATCAACGTCGTCGGGTTCCTCGGCATGGAACACCAGGGGATCACCCATCTTACCGGCACCGCGAGCATGTTCGGGGTCGCCCTCTCGGAATTGCGGCCCGACCGGAGCTTTCACTTTCTCGGCATTTTGAGCGCCTTTGTCGCAGGGGCCGTCCTGAGCGGGTTCCTTCTGGCCGACAGCACGCTGCGCCTCGGTCGCCGTTACGGGGCGGCGCTTTTTCTGGAGACGATCCTGCTCGTGCTCGCCGTCCCCCTGCTTTCCAGCCACCACCTGGCGGGCGATTACCTCGCCTCGTGCGCCGCCGGGTTGCAGAACGCCATGGCGAGCACCTATAGCGGCTCGGTCGTCCGGACGACCCACCTCACCGGAATGTTCACCGACATCGGGATCGCGCTCGGCCAGTTTTTCCGGGGCATCCGGACCGACCGGCTGCGCCTGTTGCTTTACGGGATCATCGTCGGCTCGTTCATCGCGGGCGGCGCTGCCGGGGCGGTGATCTTCCGCCATTTCGGCTACCGCACGCTTCTGGTCCCCGCTGCGCTGACGGGGCTGGCCGCGCTCGGCTACACCGTTTACCAGTGGCGGGAGCGGTAATCAGGCCCGTCCCGTTGATCTGCCATGAAACCTCCTGCTTTTGCGCCGGCAGGGATTGCTTACCCGACCGGTGCCGCAAGCTTGGTCGACGGCCATTCCAGTTCGCACGGCAACAACCCCGCCAGCGCGCAATACGCCGCCGCCTTTCCGGCGGCTTCCCCCATCGGGACCGCGTTCCCGGTGACGCGATAACTGGAATGCGCCAGAAAATCACCGCTGATGCACCGGCCGGCCATCAGGAGGGCATCCACTCCCGCAGCCACCAGCGCCCCGTAGGGGATGTCGTAGGGACGCACCGGTTGGCGTTGCGAGAAATCAAAGGCGCGGCTCGCATCGGGGTTGGGAGAGTGGACATCCATGCCAAATCTCGCGCGACAGACGCCATCTTCACGAAGGCGACCGGCGACGAGATCGCCGACGGTGACCGCATCGCGCCCGTGCAACCGGCGTCCTTCGCGGACCCCGATCTGTGCCGCGGTCGAAATGAGCCGCAGGTTGGCCCAGACGCCCCCCAGCGACCGCAGGGCGCGGACCCCGTCGTCAATCTCGCGCCGGGCCCGCAGGGTGGCGTCGGTGATCGCCTGTGCGTCGGCATGGCTGACGGCGTAGACATGGTTGGCCATCAAGGCAAAAAGATCGTCGCGAATATAGAAAAGACTCGGGGCGGTGTAGCTGGGGAAATGGTTGGCCCGGTGAAATTCCGCCAGGAATTCCTCCCGCCGCGACCGGTTGGCAGGGCGGTGGAAACGGTCCATCGCCTCCGGATCAAGACCGGCGACGAGCGCCATCAGCGACATCGGCTGCGTCTCGCCGCTTTCGCCGCGCCCGACGTCATAGCGGACGCCGGCCAGCGCGCCGAGATCGCCATCGCCCGTGGCATCAATGAAAACGGAGGCTTTCCAGGCCTGCCGGCCGGTTTTGGACTCCGTCACGACCGACTCCAGCCGACCCGAAGGCGATTTTGCCGCAGCAACGACGCGGGTATGAAGCTGGATCGCCACCCCTTCCTCCTGGCACATGGCTTCGAGCACCAGTTTCATCTGTTCGGGATCGTAGACGAAATTCGCGCCGCTGCGTTGCCGGTAGGCGGAGCGGGCCTTGAGACGGGCGACGATCTCCGGGAGAAGCCCGGTCGGTTTGTCGGCGTCGATGACGTAGGTCAGCAGCCCGGCGGTCCAGATGCCGCCCAGACATCCGTGGACTTCGAGGAGTCGGGTCCGCGCACCGCCACGTGCGGCGGCGATCGCCGCAGCAACTCCGGCCGGACCGGCTCCGCAAACGACGACATCGGTTTCTTCAGCCACGGGCGTCTCCCGTGCAGGTTCATGGAGCAGGTGTTTCATGGATAAGAACGGGAGGTGACGGGAAGGGTCAAGGCAGCCTTCCCGGGAAAGCCCCAGCCGGGGTGAAAGCGCATTTTCACGCCTGATGCGTCGACCGAGAATCCCGGATCGTGTTCGAGCAGGAGGTGGGTTTCGCCGCCCTTTCGCCGGATTTCAGCGATGCGGTACGACCAGACGATCTTCCCGCCCAGGTCAACCCGGACCATCGCCCCCGCGAGCGAGCCGTCGTCCGGAAGCGACGCCGGAGTGACGAGCGCATCCCACGGGTCGCCCCCTTCCCGGGAAAGCGTCCGGGCAACCACGGCGTGCAACGCGGCGTGCGGAGAGGAAACGATCTCTCTGCCGTTGAGGGAAAGTTTCGTCCCGTCCCAAAGGGTGGCGGCAGGGGCTTGCCCCTTCTCCTTTTTAAGATAAGCGAGGCGTCCCTTCAGGCTCACCGCCCTCCCGTCGGAAGTGGTCGCCGAAACGCTCTCCCCCTCGGAAAGCGTGCTCAGGATCACGTCGGTCCGCTCGCCCAGGCAGACTTCGACGGCCACCTGCGTGTCGCCCGGGCGGGTCAGCAAGCGTGCGGAGGTGATCCGTCCCCCTTTCCTGCGGAGTTCGTGAACCACGACAAACGTGCTTTCCCCGGCCTCCCTGACCTCATGGCGAAGGTTGACCCACGGCGCCGTGCCGATGCGGTTGATCGCCGGAGCTTCTCCAACAAAAAAGATGGCTCCCGCAGGGGCAAGCACGATCGAGCGTGATGAAGCGCCGTCGCCGGTCGTCAAGGTCCACTCCCATGGCAGCGTGGCCGGAGCGCGATGGCGGAGTTGGATGAACCGGTGAAGCCCGCCCTCTGCCGGTTCCAGAGGCGCGGCGGCTGAAACCGTGTACGGTTCGGCCAGCGGCCCGTGCAAAAGGTAGTCATGCACCTTGCCGCCTTTGACCCGGAACAGATCGACGATGTAGCCTTCCCCCGCTTCCAGCGCCACTTTGACCAGCGTGCGCCGGTAGCGCTCCGGAGCCGGGGAGTACGCTTTGCTTCCTTCCACCTCCACCACCTGGACCGCCTCCTGCCTTCCATCGAAAAGCAGAAGATCGCCCAGATGGTTGCTGCCGTTGTGATGACCGCGATAGGGCCGCGACGCGAGCTTCCCCGCGGCATCTTCCCTGCCGGGCATCCGCCCGTCCACAAAGCGCCGGGCCTGGTCGGTTTCGTCGATGACCACGGTATTGTGCGCCGCCGTGCTCATCGACCATTCGCGGCTGGAGCCGGAACCGGGCAGCGGGCGGTAGCGCGTTTCGTCAAACCAGCGGCGGCCAAGGGCAAACGCGTGGAACCCGTTCACGTCGAGGTGTTCATGCCCGAAGGTTCCCTTGTAGTTCAGGAAAAGCTGCTGCTGGTCCTCCCCGTTGCCCGAGCCGAGAATGGCATAACCGGAAGTCCCGAGCAGTTCCGGGCCGGAGACCGTTTTGGCCGGGCCGATGTAGCGGTCGGGATCGGCATCGTTGACGGCGGCAACTTTTCCGTTGGGAAGGGTCAGCTTTCGCCAGGCGCTCTCCGTGCGCTCCTGGTGGAGCGCCAGTTCGCGCTGGAGATGCAGATCATCAAAACGTTCCCCGGTCGCCGGATGCGTCCATCCCGGAGGATCGCCATACCCGTCCAGACGGCGGGCGATCGCGTTGATCCGTCCCGCGACCTGCTGGTGATAGGCCGGGGTGCCTTCGTGCCAGAAGCCATCGGGCGAAAAACCGAGCAGGCGCAGTTCCCGCAGATAGTCGACGGCTTCGTGGACCCACTCCGGGCGTCCAAGTGCGAGACCGAAGTGCACCAGTCCGTCGATCCGGTAGACGATCGTGTTGTAAATGCCCGGTTTCCAACGGCTGATGAAAGCGACCTGCCTGTCGAAAATGCCGCTGACGATCCGTTGCCGCTCTTCTTTGGAGAGCTGCGGCGCGAGGGCCGTGTAAGCGTGCAGGAGCGGGTAGCCTTCCATCAGGTCGAGATGAATCCAGCGGTTCCAGAGCCCGGCGGAATCCTTTTCAGCCAGCCCGGGCGTATCCTGCGGCACCCAGCGCTGCCCCGTACGTTGCATCAACACGGGCCAGGAACCCATTTTCTGTGAGAACGCGAGGAGGAGCGCCCTGGCTCGCAGGAAGTCTTCGTGATCGCCGGTGATCTGATGGCGCAAGGCGTAAGCCCAGGTGGCGTCCCGCAGCAGGAGGTTGCCGGGCTGCCTGCCCCCTTCCTCCGTCACCTCCAGCCCTGCGGGAAGCGTCGCCAGCAAAACATCCAGAAGCGCCCTGGCATCGGCCCGGCAGACCTCGCGATCCCCGGTTTCCGGCAACCCGGCCAACTGGCGAAAGGAGGCGGCGGCTTCGAGGAGTTCGCCGGAGCATCTTCTCTGTGCCTTTTCCCCCTGGGCGGCCGCCAACCTTTGGGAAGCCGCGGCCGCAGTTGCCTCCGGGGTCGGCCCTTTCCAGCTTTCGATCCGTTGCAACAACCGTTCCCGATCACCCAGGCGGGTTTCCCAGCGTACGAGCGGCGATATCTTTTCGGGAGCCGGGTCCGGCGCAGTGGATGACGACGATTCGCCGCAGGCCGCAAGAGCCGCGCACAGGCAGGCGACAGCAAGAGAAGGTAGGAAGGGATGTCGCGGAAGCATTAATAAAGAGGTTGAAGGGGATCGTTGACGTCGATCATCGGCCGCAGCTCGTCGTCCGACCCGTTGAACGGTTCGACATGGCCGTCAAAGAAAAGAAGGTTCAGACCGTTCTGGTGGTAGCGACGCAGGCGCTGGCCGGATACAGAGGGGGAACCGGGAGGTGCGCTCCGGGCCGATTCCAGCGCCAGCGTGCCGCCGCGCCCTTCGGTAACGAATACTTTGGACCAGGCATTTTTCATCCGGGCGATGCGATAGCGCGTCGGGTCGCTGGTTCCAAGAAAACGCATGACGTAGCTGATGGCCGGAGCGTCGGCCTTGGCCCATTTTTCATCTGGCCCGTCCTTGAAACGGGCGGGGCAGTTGAAAATCTCCGCTTCCTCCTGCGAAAGCCGCCCTTTGCTGTCGGTCCGCCGGTTGAAATCATTGAGGGCATAACGCGCCAGGTAGGATTGTTGCCACCAGTATTGGTTGATGCGGAAACGGAAGTCGACCTGCTCCATGTTCTTGCTGCCGAGCGCCGGAGGGAGCTTGCCGTCGTGGTCATTGGCGAACGCCATCGTCGCCAGATAAATCGTCCGCAGGTTCGCGGTACACCGGACGCGCAGGCCCGCTTCCCGCGCGCTGTTGACGGCGGGGAGAAGCAGCGCGGCGAGGATTCCCAGAAGCGCCACCACGAGCAGGAGCTGCAACAGGCTCATGCCTCCCTCTCTCCGGTGGGTGACGGTGGTGGCTTTCATAAATGCGGGGGGGGGAGCTTGCCTCCGGGTTCAGGCCCCTTTACGGCTGCGCAAACAGAGGACGATCGCTCCCAGCCCGGCGCAAAGCAACCCCAGCCCGGCGACCGATGGCTCCGGAATGGTGGTCACGGTGAGGTCACGGAAATAAGCGGTGCGGTTGCTGGTGAAACGTCCGCCGCGCAGGGCAAAGTACCCGTCCGTACGGGCGACATCGCGCAGGTCCGTATAGGAAAGGGTGGCAATGGGCGTGCCGAGGATCGCACCGCTTTCGTCAAGAGTCCACGAAGCATAAAGGGAAGCGTCGATCCGGTTGCTGACGGCGGAAAAAGAGAGAAGGTATGAGTTTCCGTCGTCGAGGCTGCCGGGGGCGGTTTCAAACGCGTCGAACGCCAGCCGGTTCGCCGGGGCAAGCGAATTGTTTCCGATGCCCCAATAGAGGCCGAGGCCCTCGCTGCTCATGGCAAGGTAATAGGCGTCATCACCGCCAAAACTGGAGCGGCGCGAGCGCAGGACGACGCCCACCCCATCCGCCGCAGCCCAGGTGTCGGCCGCGAGGACGACCCGGCCGGTGAAGTCGGCGAGTTGGTTGGCCGGATCGACTTTGGGGAGTCCGTTGTCGCTGTAGGAGCCTGCGGTGTAGACCAGTTGCGCGCCGGAGAGCCCGCTGGTGCGTTCGACCGTCAGCCACGAGCGACCGTCCACGTTCGCCGTACCCACTGTCGGTGAGCCATACTCGAAGAGATACCATTGATTGGAGGGCGGCCACTCCGTGGGCGGCATCAACGTCAGGGTCGCCGCCGGGAGCGAAACGCCCAGACCCAGAAGCGCCGCTATTTTCACGATGAACCGAAGTCCGGGGGACAACAAAGGGAAGATCATGAACCGATCGTCGGCTCATTTTCCCTTTTGCGATAGAACAGGGGCAACCAAAATACGGTATCGGTTTAACTTTTGCCGCGAAAAGGGATGAGGGGCCATCACACCGCATCCTTCCGGGTCTGGAGATATTCCGCAGGCGTCTGGCCGGTTGCCTGTTTGAAGGTCCGGCAAAAGTGGCTCGAATCGGCGTAGCCGACTTCATACGCGACGCGGGTGACGTTCATGTCGCGGGTGTGGAGCAGGCGTTTGGCGTGCGCGATGCGGACCCGGTGAACAAAGGCCGCAAAATTGGTGCCGACATCGCCCTTGAAAGTCCGGCTCAGGTGGACGGGATGGCACCCCAGCGCCCTGGCCGCCTGGTTGAGAGTGCATTCTCCGGAGAAGTGCTGCTCAATGAACGCGATCGCCTTGCGGACCAGGGCGCGGTAACGCCGTCCGGTGCGAGCCTGACTGGCCGTCCGGTGCAGCGCATAGGCCTGGAGCGGCGGGGCGAGTTGGTCGACCAGGCGCGTCAGGAGCCCGACGGTCCGGAGAAAAAGGAGCCGTTGTTCGTTCCACGTCGCTTCGTCGAGATGGGGCATGGCCCGGTAGCGTTCCAGGTAGGCAACGGCGTCCATCCGGTGCCGTCGGCAATGTTTTTCGATTCGCTCCCGCCCTTCCGCCTCGGTCCCTTGGAGCACGATCGTGCCAAAGTAGAAAATACCGAGGATTTTTCCCTGTACGGTCAGCGGCTCCACCGCTTCGGTCAAGCCGAGATGGCACATCCCCGAAAAACCGCTCTCCCGGTTCAGGACGAGACGGTTGCAAATCCGCTTGTTGGTAAAGCAGGCGCGGCTCGGTCCGGCCTTGGCGGCAACGCAAAAGGCGGAATCATGCTGGCGGAAGCGGAGGTCGAGCGCAAACTCCCGCGCGTCAAAGGTAAACCCGGTCAGATCTTCGAACGCGACCTTCACACCGGTGCGCGCCACCAGCAGTTCCAGGACATCCTGAAAAATGGACCCCTCGGCGCTCGGTATCAGGGGGGCTTTCATGGAAGTGATCTGGAAAGCATGGCCCCTTTCCCGTGCTCAAGCGTCGGATGGAACGGCGGCAGCAAGCACGGCCCGGGTGCGGAGGCTCATTCCGGCGCGAGCCCCCCGCCAGCGACCGGAAGCCCCGGGTTTGAAGCCTACTCTTCCCACTGGTGCTTGCGCGAAAGGGTGGAGGGGTTGATGTATTCGCCCACTTCCGTCCCGTTTTCGTCGAAAAGCTTCACCCAGAGGCCGACCAGGCTGTCCTGCGTCTTGACGCGGCCGCCGTCGGTGTAGATCCATTTGCCGGTCAGCGATTGCGTGCGCAGCTTGACCAGTTCGGTGTTAAAGCTCTCCGAAGCGCGCGGGGTCAATGCCTTCACCGGAGCCTCCCCGGTCACCCGGTCGTAGGTCTCCAGCCCGGCTTTTTTGCCGATTTCCTGCCGCTCGACGACGATCAGGTAGGAAGCCTTCACCGGCGCGGTATCCTTGAAGGCGGTACTGGCTACCTTGACTTCATAAAAGACCTCTTCGGTCGCCGTCGTCCGCTCGCCTGACTTGACCGGTTTGGCACGGACCGCGCTTTCCTTCTTCTTGGTCGCCGAAATCTTGAAATCGCCCGCCTGCGCCAGGAACGGGCAGAGAAAAAGGGCCATCAATACCCATCGTGTCGCCTTCATACCCTCTTTTTGCGCTATTTAACCCCCGGGCGTCAATCCATTCGTCCTGACGCGGGTCGTCCGACCTCGCGATCCCTTACCGGTGAGAGAGGCTTAAACTCCTCGGCATGGAACGGTTTAAGAAATTTTGTTATGACGTCACAACAAAGGAGTTGACTCTGTTCCGGACTTGTTTTAACGTCCTAACACTCTCTTTTATGGCCAAAGTCACCCAAACCGATATTGCCCAGGCCCTGGGTTTGAGCCCCGCCACGGTCGGCCTTGTGGTCGGCGACAGCAAATCGCCGCTCCGCCAGCGCCTGAGCAAGGAGACCGTCCGCCGCGTGCAGGAAAAGGCGGAGGAGATGGGCTACCTTCCCAACCGCGCCGCGCAGACAATGCGCAAGGGCCGGACCAACCTCATCGTGCTTCTCAACATGAGCGGGCATTCCGAAATCGGCGGAAAACGCTCCTACGAGATCGGCAAACGGGTGCAGGAAGCCGGGTTCGACTATCAGATCGTCGAAGCCTATTTCTGGCCCGGCGACGGCAAGCGGATCATCGAGCAGGTGATCGCGCTGCGCCCGGAAGGGATCATCGCCACCGGATCCATTCAGACGACGATGGATTTTGGCCGCATCCATCGCGCCCGGATTCCGATGGTGGCCGTCGACATGGAAATCCCGGGATGCCCTCACGTCCGGCATGATGTCCGCAGCGCCGTCCGCGAGCTGACCCTCGGCTGCCTGAGCACCGGCAAGCGCCACCTCGTCCAGCTCCTGAGAAAAAGCCCGCTGGAGCAGGATACCTGGCAGCTCCGTGAACGCATGAAAGGGTTTACCGAAGCTCTGGAAGCCTCCGGGTGGGAGCCGCCCCGGAAATTGCGGTTGGGTGAACCTCTCCGGAAAACCGCCGCGGAATCCGCCGTGATCGTTCTCAACGAACGGAAGAGCACGCGGTTTGAACCCTTCGAAGCGGGCACCCTCTGCGCAGGACAGATCGGGACCCTCCCCGACGCCCTCCTTTGCGCCAACGACGACTATGCCATCGGCGCTTTGACCTACTACCAGCGGGCGGGCATTGCCGTGCCCCGGGAGGTCGCCCTGAGCGGCTTTGACAATCTCTCTTATACCACGCAAGGAAGCATCCCGATCACTACCGTGGAACAACCCATCGCCGAAGTCTGCCGGGCCGCCGTGGAGATGCTTGAAGCAAAAATCCGAAGGAACGACCAGCGGTATGAGGAACTGATCTTCCCGTGTCGCGTCATCTGGCGGGCCTCGATGCCCAACCCCCGCCAGACCATCGTCCCGCCCCTCCCTTCCAATCCACCCCTCCCATGAAAATGAAAAAAATCCGCCAACTTGTCGCCTGCACACTGTTTGCCACCGGCCCCCTGCACGCGGCAACCCTCATCGAGTATCATTTCGACAGTCCGGAAAGCTATCTTTTCAATGGCAGCACCCCGGCCACCCGTTATGATGATCAAAGCGGCCATCACCATGCCGTGGAGTTTAATCGCGTCACGACACGCCTGTCCGATTACCCGTTTGCCACTTCCCGGCCCGATCTCAACGGTCTGGATTACAGCGCCAGGACAAAATACGGCGCGGCGGAAACCGTGGGAAGGGTCCAAGGCCTGGAGTCGATCAATCTCAATGCCACCAACTCCTTCACCATGGAAGGGTGGATTTATCTGGAAGAGGCCAGCGCGGGCACCCTGTGGGATATCCGGGCTTCCGTCAACAATAGCGGAGGCGCTGCCAACAGCGTTTTCAACTTGAAATACACTGCGGACGGCACGCTGACGGCCGTATTCAATGCCCAGGGCAAGGCGGCTCCGGCCCTTCAGGCCACCTCCACGCTTCAGCTCAATGCCTGGACTCATATTGCCTATATCAAGTCAGACTCCACCATCAAAATCTACATCAACGGCGAGGAGGCCGGTTCGCTGACTCATGGCGATATTGCCAGAAAATTACCGATCACCCTGTCCGCCATCACCCTGGCCGGCAACATTCAGGGCCGGTTTGATGATTTCCGCCTCTCGGATACCGCACTGACGCCCGAGGAACTCGGCTACCACGCTCCATTTACTCCCGTCCCCGAACCCTCCACGACAGCCCTCCTGCTTTTAAGCGTCGCGGCGGGAGGCTGGCGGATGGTGCGCCGGAGCAGGAACGCCGCACCGCAACCTTCCACCGCATCATGAAACGCCCGATTCCATTACGAAGCCCATCGGCGGGATTTTCCCTGATGGAGCTGCTGGTGGTGATCGCGGTCGTGATTCTTCTTGTGGCGCTCGCCTTTCCGGTGGTCAACCGGGTCGCGAAAAGGAGCGACCTTGTCCGATGCACGGCCAACTTCCATCAACTCGGGATCGCTTTGGGAGGCTATGCCGGAGATCACAACGGCGAATCGCCGTGGCCGATTGACGAGCGCGACCGCCCGCCGGGGGATCTGGGAGGCTGGCTTGCCCGCACCCTGAAAACGACCGACGGGTCCAAATGGTCGGGCATCGGCAAACTCTTTCCCTATGTGCGGGACCGGCGCATCTATATCTGCCCCGCGAACAAGGTGAGAATGGAGCGCGTTTACCAGGCCGGCAACTTTACCAGCGAAGACGACACCCCGCAGACCAGCTATGTGACGCGGGGCTACAATCAAAGCTACCATCCCAAAAAGCCTTTTTTCCTCAAACTGGCCACCATGGGCAGGCGAAGCATCGCTGCCTGCAACTTTGCCTATGCCGCTTCGAACCCGCTGAATTTTCCCCTTTCCTGGCATGAAGGGACTTACCCGGTTCTTTTCTCCGACGGCAGCGTCCAACAGATCCGCCTGCCCATCAGCGAAGCCCAGCGGAAAAACCCGCCCAGCATCAACGACAGCAACACCATGCAAATGCGCATCTGGGATTACTTCGATGGCGCCACCACGACCCTCACCCTGTAACATGCTGCGTCCCGACCGTCTCCTTTTCCCTGTTCTTGGCCTTTTTCCGGGCCTTGCCTGCTCCCTGTTCGCCGGTGAGATCGTTCTTCAAAACGGCCTGAATGACTACCAGGGCGCGTCCGATGCCGCCCTTTATGGCCAGCACGAAGTACAGCAAAGCCGCAACTACGGCCAGGCGGCGACGCTGAAAGTCGCCGGAGTGGCCCACGGCGGCATGAAAAACCTCGCGTTGATCCGCTTTGGCGACCTGACCGCTCCCGGGGCTCTCCCCGCCGGAGCGCAGGTCCGGCAGGCGACCCTGAGGCTCTACAAGGTCGGCGAACCCGAAGACCGGGGGCAATACGAAAAGGCCGCACCGGGCCAGCGGGTCATCCGTGCCACCCGCCTGCTGACGCCCTGGGTCGCCGGAACCAAAAACGGCGAGCCCGAAGAAGGGAGCGTCACCTTTGCCTGCCGCGCCTTCCAGGAGGAGATCCCGACCTTCTGGGGCAAGGCCAACCGGGTCGAAAACGGCCCGGTCAAAGGGATTGATTTTGAGGAGGAGAGCGCCGTCTCGTGCCGCCTGACCCCGGGAGAGGAGTCGGTCTGGATGGAGTGGGATATTACCGCTTTTGTCCGCGAATGGGTGGCCGATCCCGCAACCAATCACGGGCTGCTGCTCTCGGCCCGGAGTTTTTATATCGGGAGCTATTTTGCTTCCTGTGAAGCCGAAGAGGCCTTCCGGCCCCAACTGGAGATTTCGTTCAACTGATCATGTGGAAACCGCTCCTTGCCGCGCTCGTCTTTTTCTCCTGGGCGGGTGCCCGGGTCATGGCACAAGAGGAAAGATGGCCTCTTGAAAAGGGTGCCTTCGTCATCCTTCTTTCCGATGCGCCGTCTCCTTCCGAAGCGTTTGCGGCGGAAGAACTGCAAACCTATTTTCAGAAAATGAGCGGGGCAGGGATCGCGATCCGCAAGGGCGAGCCTTCCGAAGGGGAGCGTGCGATCATCGTCGGTCGCCATCCCGTCAATGGCGATCTCCTGAACGGGCTGGACGATCCCGATCACTACCGCATTGAAAGCACGCCGGAGCGCATTGGAATCGTCGGCGGTTACCGGCCCCCCGTCGTCAACGCCAAGGGGCAGGAGTTTGTCTCCGACTGGGGCATTCTTTATGGCGTCTACCAGCTTCTCGAGGAACAGGGCATCCGCTGGTACCGACCGGAGCCGGATGGCGAAGTCGTCCCGAAAAGCGGCGCTTTGCGGGTCATCACCGGAAAGCGCGACTTCCAACCGGCTTTTTCGCTCCGCTGGGGCGTGGCGCTCTATGCGACCTCGCGATACAAAGCCGCCACGCCGGAGCAGACCGAAATGGCAAGAATCTGGGCGCTGCGCAACCGCTGCAACGTCACCGGCCTGGCCGATCCCAAATACGGCGGCTCGCTGCGGATCGGCGGCGGGGGGCACTCGTACGATGCCCTGGTCCCGCGCAAACTTTTCGACGAACACCCCGACTTTTTCCCGTTGATCGACGGAAAACGGACGCCGAAAGGGCAGATCTGCCACGGCAATCCCGAGCTTCAGGAGTTCTTTGCCCAACAGGTCATCGCCCGGGCGGGCGAAAACCCGCAATGGTTCATGACCTCCATTGATCCGAACGATGGCGGCGGCTGGTGCGAGTGCGAACGGTGCGCCGCCATGGATGATCCCAAGGTCCCGAGCGGCCGCGGCGGCGGGCTTTCGATGGCTTCCCGGCTTGCGCTCTTCAACAATATCATCGCCGAAAAGGTCGGCGAAAAATTTCCCGACCTCCTCCTCTACTGCCTCGCCTACGCCCAATATACCGAAGCGCCGACGCGGGTCGACCACCTCGAAAAGAACCTCCTCATCGGGCTCGCCCCCTTTGCAGGAGCCTACAGCGATTATTCCCGGGCGTTGAGCGATCCGCAAAGCCTCCCCAACAGCCGCTTTCTCAAAAGCATGCGGGATTACGCCGGCCTCGGCGTCAGGATGTATGCCCGCGAATACCTCTCCTACTATGCGTGGCCGGGGCCGCTGCCGCTCCTTTGGGTCATGCAGGACCGCTTCAGGGAATACCGCAAATACGGCTTCATCGGGGCTTATAGCGAGACCCACCCAAGCTGGGGACCGCAGGGGATGATCCTCTACATGTACCTGCGGCTGCTCTGGAACCCCGATCTCGACCTCCAGGCCGAACTCGAGAGCTACTGCCACGCGTTCTACGGACCGGCGGCCGGGCCGATGCTCCGCTACCATCAACTCATCGAGGAACGGGGCAAAAACGGCCCCTACTTCGGGAGCGGCGGCAGCCATGCCGAAAACCTCTTTACCGACGCGTTCCTCGCCGCGCTGGCCCCGCACGTCAAGGCGGCGGCGCAAAGCGTCAAGGGGCAGGCCCCGTATGAATGGCGGGTGGAAGCGGTGCTCGCCGGTTACGAGTTCGCCCGGCTTTACCGGAGCGCCGCCAATGCGATCGCGGGCGGCCGGTTCGAGCAGGCGAGGGAGCGGCTCGACGCGCTCGACTTCTTCTACAGCGAAAAATATCCCGAGGGCGATGTCTTCAACAAAGGCGATGGACGGCACAGGAAGGCGGACGGCACCTTTGTGCGTCCCGGTTTCCTGCGGACCCTGTATGCCGAGCTGGAAAAGGCCGATTCCATCGAAAAACGCTTCAGGAACCCCCGGAGGCTCCAGGCGCTCGACAAGGCGTGGAAATTCCGGGTCGATCCCGACGAGCAGGGGATCGCGCACGGCTGGCAGCAACCTTCCCTCGACGACGCGGGGTGGGACCGGATCAACAGCGGCTCGCCGTGGCAACACCAGGGTCATTCCAACTTCCGCGGAACCGCCTGGTACCGCCGCAACTTCCCGACGCCGGGGGTGGAGGGCGGACGGCGGGTGGTCCTCGTCTTTGAAGCGGTCGATGGCGATGCCACCGTCTGGCTCAACGGAAAGGAAGTCGGCAGGCATGAACTGATCGACCCGCTGGAGGGGACCAACCGGTGGAATGATCCGTTCACTTTCGACGTGACCGGCTTCCTGAACCGCGGGCCGCTCAACTCGCTGGTGGTGCGCGTCCGGAAAACCGACGGCAATGGCGGGATTCACCGCACGGTCAAGCTGCTGGAAGTCGACGCCGAGTAGCGGGGCGGGGCAAAACGGCTTCTCCACGGGGGGGCGGCGACGTCATGCATCCCCCGCAAGGCGTTTTCCGTGCCCCGCCTGCGGAAAAAGGGGGCTCCACTACGTTGACACCGGGAGCCGGTCTGCTTAGTGTCGACCTCCTTCTCATGAAAAAAGTGATTGCCACTGCCGAGGCTCCCGCCGCCGTCGGGCCGTATTCGCAAGCCGTCGCCGTCGGGTCGACGCTTTATTGTGCGGGGCAGATCCCGCTCGACCCCGCGACCGGAGCGTCGGTCGGCGAGGGGATCGAAGCGCAGACGCGCCAGGTGCTCAAAAACCTCGGGGCCGTGCTGCGCGCCAACGGGATGGATTTTTCCAACGTGGTCAAGACGACCATTTTCCTGACCGACCTTGCCGATTTCGCCGCCGTCAACGCGATTTACGCCGAGACGTTCCAGGCTCCCTTCCCGGCCCGATCAACCGTCGAGGTTGCGCGCCTGCCAAAAGAGGCGAAGGTAGAGATCGAAGCCATCGCCACCGCCTGAACCTTCCCGCCCTTTGTTCTTTGCCAGCCCGCACCTGCCGATCCATGGATAACGATACCCTTCTCGACCTCTTTCGCCGGACCGAAGCCTTGCTTGAAGGGCATTTCGTGCTCCGTTCGGGGTTGCACAGCCGGCAGTTTTTTCAGTGTGCGCTGCTCCTTTCCCACACCGACGTGGCCGAAAAAGTCTGCGCGGCGCTGGCCGACCGGCTCCGTGCCACGGAAGCCGACAGCGTGATCTCGCCCGCCCTGGGCGGCCTGATCGTCGGGCATGAAGTGGCGCGCAGCCTGGGCAAACGCCACATCTTCGCCGAAAAGGAGAATGACCGCCTCGTGCTGCGGCGCGGCTTCTCCATCCGCCCCGGCGAACGCTTCCTGGTGCTGGAGGATGTCGTGACCCGCGGGGGCCGCGTCCTGGAAACCGTGGAGATCGTCCGCGCCCGCGGCGGGGTCGTGGTCGGGGTCGGCGCGCTCGTCGACCGGAGCGGCGGCAACGCGCCTGATTTTGGCGCTCCCTTCACCAGCCTGGTACAACTCAACGTCGAAACCTTCGAACCCGGGGCGCTCCCGCCCGACCTCGCGGCCCTTCCCGCAGTCAAACCCGGCAGCCGGTAAACCCCCGGGGGAAAACCTGTAAACTGATATGGTCAACTGGATCTTAAAGAAAATCGTCGGATCGAAAAACCAGCGGGAACTCCGCCGCATCAAACCGATCGTCGCCAGGATCAACGCGCTGGAGCAAGAGTACCAGTCTCTCTCCGATGATGCCCTGCGCGAAAAGACCGCCAAATGGAAGGAAGCGCTTTCCAAGATCGAGGAATTCGAAGAGCAGCAGAACTACCTCACCGAGATCTTGCCCGAGGCGTTTGCGCTCGTCAAGGCGACCGCCCGGCGGCTCTGCGGCCAGGAAGTGATCGTCTGCGACCAGCCGATGACCTGGAACATGGTCCACTTCGACACGCAGTTGATCGGCGGGATCGTCCTTCACGAAGGAAAGATCGCCGAAATGGCGACCGGTGAGGGGAAAACGCTCGTCGCGACGCTTCCGCTCTTTCTCAACGCCCTGACCGGCCGGGGAGCCCACCTCGTCACGGTGAACGATTACCTCGCCCGCCGCGACTCCGACTGGATGGGCACCCTTTTCCGCTTTCTCGGGCTGACCTGCGGCTGCATCCAGCACGACCAGCCGCCCGATATCCGCCGCCAGCAGTACTACTGCGACATCACCTACGGCACCAACGCGGAGTTCGGCTTCGACTACCTGCGCGACAACGGCATGGCCTCCTCGCGCGAGCAGCAGGTCCAGCGCGGTTACGCCTACGCGATCGTCGACGAAGTCGACTCGATCCTGATCGACGAAGCGCGCACGCCGCTCATCATTTCCGGCCCGTCGACCATCTCGACCCACCAGTACGACCGCTACAAGCCGCTCGTCGAGCAACTGGTCAAAAAGCAGTCGATCCTCTGCAACCGGGTCGCCTCCGAAGCCGAAGAGGCGTTTGCGCGGGGCGACAACGAAGAGGCCGCGATGCTTTTCTACAAGGTCAAACTCGGCCAGCCGCGCCACAAGGGGCTTCTGCGGGCGATGGAAGAACCCGAACGCCGTCGTTTCATCGACAAGGCGGAGCTTTCGCTCCACGGCGACACGCAGAAGACCGAGCTTTTCAAACTCAAGGAGAGCCTCTACTTCACCATCGACGAACGGGCTCACGACGCCGATCTGAGCGAAATGGGGCGCGAATTCCTCAATCCCGGCGATCCCGACGCGTTCGTATTGCCCGACCTGATCACCCAGTATGCCGAGATCGACACCAACGCGAGCCTGAACGACGCGGAGAAGATCGAAGCCAAGGCCGAAAAACAGAAGGCGTGCGACAAACAGGCCGAGCGGCTCCACAACATCTCGCAGTTGCTGCGCGCCTACTGTCTCTTCGAGCGCGACGTGCAGTACGTCATCGAGGAGAACAAGGTCGTTATCGTCGACGAATACACCGGCCGCAAGATGCCGGGCCGCCGCTGGAGCGACGGGTTGCACCAGGCGGTCGAGGCAAAGGAAGGGGTGCAGATTGACCGCGAAACGCAGACGCTGGCGACGATCACCATCCAGAACTACTTCCGCCTCTACGCCAAGCTGGCCGGGATGACCGGGACGGCCGAGACGGAAGCCAACGAGTTCCACGACATTTACAAGCTCGACGTGGTGGTCATCCCGACCAACCGCCCGTGCATCCGCGAGGATCTCAACGACCAGATCTTCAAAACCCGGCGCGAGAAGTACAATGCGGTGATCGCCGAGATCAAGCGTGCCCACGGGCGCAACCAGCCGGTGCTGGTCGGGACCGTCAGCGTGGAGGCTTCCGAGCTTTTGAGCCGGATGCTCAAGCGTGAAAAGATCCCGCACTCCGTCCTCAACGCCAAGTACCACATGCAGGAGGCCGAGATCGTCGCCCGCGCGGGCTCGCCCGGGTCGGTCACCATCTCGACCAACATGGCGGGCCGCGGCACCGACATCAAACTCGGGCCGGGGGTCACGGAAGTCGGCGGCCTTTACGTCATCGGGACCGAACGCCACCAGTCGCGCCGGGTCGACCGCCAGCTCCGCGGCCGTTGTTCGCGCCAGGGCGACCCCGGGATGTCGCGCTTCTACGTCTCCTTTGAAGACGACCTGATGCGCAACTTCGGGGCGTCCGAACGGATGACCAAGATCATGGAACGCTTCGGGATGAAGGAGGGCGAGGAACTCGAACACCCGTGGCTCAACAAGTCGGTCGAAACCGCACAGAAGCGGGTCGAACAGCGCGATTACCAGATGCGCCGCCGCACGCTCGAGTTTGACGACGTGATGAACAAGCAGCGCGAGGTGGTCTACGGCCTGCGCAACGAGGCGATCGACACCGACGATCCGCGGCGGCTGATCTACGAGATCATCGACGAGGCGATCCCGCAGAAGGTGCTCGACCTGCTCACACCGGCGCAGGATCACGAGCTTCCCGACTACGACGGCCTGCTCAACTGGATCAACACCACCTTCCCGATGGGGCTGACCCGCGAGGCGGCCCCGTTTGAAAAGGTGCCGCCGGAGGAAGCGGCCGACTGGGTGCTGGAGAAGGTCAAGAGCACCTACCAGCTCAAGGTCGAGCACGAGGAACCCTCCGCCGTCAAGGAACTGGAGCGCTACATCATCCTCAACGCGATCGACCGGCTCTGGCAGGAGCATCTCTTCGCCATGGATTCGCTGCGCGAAGCGGTCTACCTGCGCGCCTACGGGCAGAAGGACCCGCTCGTGGAATACAAGACGGAAGCGTACGACATCTTCGTGGAGCTGATGCGCAGCATCCGGGGCGAAGTGGTCCACAATCTCTTCCGGAGCACCTCCAACCTTCAGGCGTTCGAGACCTTCCTGGCCAATCTGCCGCAACACCTCCTGCAACCGCAGGAGGCATCGGGCGGCGACCAGCCAGCGGGCGCTCTTTCCTACAGCACTTCCTCCGGCAGCGGGGAAGGGGAGAGCGAAGCCGGCGGCGTGACCGTCCGCCGCGAGGTGGTGAAAGTCGGCCGCAACGATCCCTGCCCCTGCGGCAGCGGCAAGAAATACAAGAGCTGCTGCGGCCGACAGGCGTAAACACCAACGGTTGACAGGCCCGCAAAATAACGCTTGTTTCCCCGGGATTCCCGGTCTAAAGGTAACGTGTTGTCGGGTTTGCCGTTTTTCGGAAGCCCCGTAGCCGAGGAACGTTGCCCAAAAAGGGGAAGGTTCCGGGGGAATGTGCCAAAGGAAAGTGGTCAAAAGAAGGTGGTCTTAAACCAGAGGTCAGCTCTCTTCATCGCGACTTTGTTTGAACGACAGCCACTCTCTGCCGGAATCTTCCGTTAAAAACCCTGGAACCGGGTTTGAAAAAAGGTGGCTTTTTCCGCGGCTTTTGAGGCTTCGGGAACGACTTCCGGTGACACTGCCAATCGGGCGGTGGGCTTCAATCCGGGGAGAAAAAAAGATCCTGCGGATGACCACCACCGGCCTTGGGACCGCCGCGCCGGGTCCGGGAGAGGGGGGAGCACTTTTTCCTTTTCCGCCACGCGCTCCGCTTCCCAACAAGAAAAAAATCAACCGACGTTCGATGAACCGCGACGCGTGAGAGCCTTTGGAAAAAAACGGCTCCGCCTCAAGGTTTTATCCACCCGTTCCAACATTCCAAACCGACGTATCCCTATACGTTTTTTCTGTTATTCCAATGAGATCCGATACTCCATCAACCGGTCGCCGGCCCCGTGGCGGGCAGCGTCGCCCACGCGGTTCGCGCAATGGCGGCGGCAGTTCGCGCAGGACCCCGCGCGAGGGCGAATCCCGGGGGACCCGTCCCGCCCAGGCGTCCAGAACGCCGGCCGACACGGTCAGAACCGCTTCCAAACCGGCTGCGAAACCCGGTTTTTTCCAACGCATCATCTCCCTTTTCCGGGGCAAACCCGAAGAACCGGGCAAGGCTTACGGTCGCGTCATCACCGAAGCCGATGATCCTTCGACCTCCAACGGCTCCGGCCGCAACGGGGGACGCCACTCCAGCCGCCCGGAACGGGCTTCGACCCCGGCGGCTCCCCGCGAAGCCGCGGAAACCGCCCCGGCGGCGGAAGCGCCCAGGCCGAAACCGGCGCGCAAGCCGGAACTGGTCGAAGTGACTTCGCCGAAGCTCTATGTCGGCAACCTCTCCTTTGACGCCGCCGAAAGCGACCTTTCCGAACTCTTCGCCGGGGCCGGTTCGGTGCAGAACTCCGAAATTATCTGCCATCGCGAGACGCAGAAGTCCAAAGGGTTCGGTTTTGTGACGATGACGACCGTGGAAGAAGCGGTCCGCGCCGTGGCCGAGCTTCACGACAAGGAATTCATGGGCCGCCGCCTGGTGGTCAGCGGCGCCAAGACGCCCGACGTCCGGTAATTCTTTTAGCCCTTTTCTTATTTAAAAAGCTCACCTTCCTCTTGCAGGGGAGGTGAGCTTTTTTGTGGGCGTTCAATCCGGCACGGCTGCCGGGGAGTTCCGGGTGATCGCCACGATCGCCAGGTCGTCGTCAAACGCTTCGGTGGCGGCGTACGCCAGGGCGCGGTTGATGGATTCCGCAATCACCTGTTGCGCCGGACGGGGAGCGACCCCTTCCATCATCGCGAGAAACTGAGGGAAGGGGAGGTGGACCCCTTCGGCGTCGGTGACGCTGTAAAGGCCGTCGGAATAAAGAAGCACGGTGTCGCCGGGAGCGAGTTCGGTCTCAACCTGATCCGGGAGGCCGTCTTCCAGAACGAGCCCGATCGGCGGCGCGCTTGAAGGGAGGGTGCCGAGCGACCCGTCCCGGCGCAGCAGGAGGAGCGGGGGATGACCCGCCCCGGCCGAAGAAATCCGCCCGGTGCGGGAGTCGAGCAGCAGGCAGGCCGCCGTCATGAAAAGGTTCCCCTTGAAGATGGCGCGAAACTCGCGGTTGACCCGGCGCAGCACTTCGCCTGGCTCCTGCGTTTCCGCGACGGCGTAGCGAAAAAGGAGTTTGATGAACGTGGTCAGAAGCGCGGCGGAAGCGCCATGCCCGGTGGCGTCGGCCATCCAGACGATGCACCGCCCGCCCGCGAGCGGCAGCCAGTCGTAAACATCGCCGCCGACCTGGATGAGCGACTGGTGATGCGCGGCAAAGCTCCACCCCTCCCACTGCGGCATTTTCTGCGGGATGATGGCGCGCTGCACCAGCCGCGCGGCTTCGAGGTCGCGCTCGTGCAGGGAACGCCATTCCTCGGCCTGCCGGTTCTGCTCCACCAGTTCCGAACGGAGGTAGGCGAGGCGCAGGTGCGTTTCGATCCGCGCACGCAAGACGGGAAGGTTGACCGGCTTGGTCACAAAATCGTCCGCACCGGCTTTGAGACATTCGATTTCGGGCCCTTCGCCGATGTGCCCGGTCAGCAGGATGATCGGCGCCTGCGCGACTTCCGGGTCGGGATGGGTGCGGATGATCTCGCAGACCTGCGCGCCGTTGAACTTCGGCATTTCATAGTCGAGGACAAGGAGCGCGCGCCCCTGGAGCGCTTCGAGCGCGCTGAATGCCTCCACGCCGTCGGCGCATTCCTGCACTTCGTAGCCGAGACGGACCAGCGCCTTGGCGAGCATGGTCCGCATCGTGGCATCGTCGTCGACGACCAGCAGGGTAGGTTGCGCCTTCATTTCAAGAGACTTCCGGGTTGGTTTTTGGGCAGGTTGCCTACTTTACGGTCGATTCCTGCCGGTGCGAGCGAAGAATCATCGCTTCTTGAGAGCGTCTCAAGCCGATTTTTCTTTACTAAGAGATTGTTTTTTCCCTGATCATCGGTCAAAATAACGCTGGTGGCCCAAAAGTAGCTAAAACAGTGCGACTCTGCGGCTTCCGTTCCTCGTCTGACTGACTCTTTTCCGACTTCCCTCGGCCATGTTGTCGAATCCACGTTTAACGTTCCGACATAGCATCGCTCTCGATGTGGGGACGGCCTGGACCCGCGCCGCCAACCCCAAGGGCGGACGCTTTTCCATCGAGTCGCAACACAGTGAAGCGCCGGCGCTCACGATCCATGCAAAGACTTCCTCGAAGATCATCGGCGGGTTGCTCAAGGCGCTGCGGCCCCATTATTTCTGGCGGCCCGGCGTGGTTGCGGCGATTTCCACCTGTGCCAGCGTACAGGAGCGCGATCTTTTTACCGATACGCTCTATCGGAGCGGTGCGGGAAGGGTGACGCTGGTGCCCCAAGCCTTTGCCGCCGCCGTGGGAGCCGGGCTCGACCCGAGCAACGACCATGCGCAGATGATGATCGACATCGGCGAAGGGTTTACCGAACTGGCGCTGGTCCGTTCGGGAAAGGTAACGCAGTCGCACTCGATGCAGTTCGGCTGCGGCACGCTGAAAAAGGTGATCGCCGAACATTTTCCCGCCGCGTCCCGCCGCAAGCCGGGGCCTGAAAACGTGCTCCACTGGCTCGGGCACCATTCCCTGGGCGAAGCGACCCGGCGTCGGCTCATCGGCGAAGAGCCGGCCGCCGAACTCCGTCGGCAGATGGCGACCGTCGCCGACGAATCGCTCCGGTTTTTCCGAAGCCTGCCTGATCAGCACGCGTGCGAGGTGATCGAAAACGGCATCACGCTCATCGGCGGCGGAGCGATGATCCTCGACCTCCGCTCCCAGATCGCCATGCGCACGGGGATCACGATCCACGTTCCGGCCAATCCGTTGACCTCGCTTATTGAAGGGGTCGCCAAGGTGATGCCGTATGCGCTGATGAACGCCTGAAGGCGTTTCCAAAGGCCGTTTCCGCGAAATGGACCTTTAACCCGGGTCCGAGTCGTCCCTCGACGGGCTCCCGGGCTCCCCGTCCCCCGCCTGCCGTAACGGTCGGCGCCAACCCGGGGTCTTTCGACGCCGGGTTGTCGATTTAAATAAATAATTTTATTGCATATCCTGTTTAGTAATGTTTTTTTAGTAAATATGGTGACGATGAAAGATATTGCAGCGCATGTCGGCCTTTCGACTTCCACGGTTTCGCTGGCGTTGCGCGATCATCGCTCCATCAGCCTCGAGACGAAACGCCGGGTCTGGGAAGCCCAGGAGCGGCTCGGCTATCGCGCCCCGTTGCAGGCTCCCACGTCGGCTGCGCCCAAACGGTCGAAAAACCAGAAGCCGCTTCGCGATATTGTGTTCCTGCTGGTCAATCGCCAGTTTGAAAACAGCAGCTACGGGCCGGAATTCCAGAAAATTGCCGACCTCGCCGCCGAACGCGGCTGGCGTTCCTCCTACCTCTCGGCTTCGCTTGACGATCTTCACGAAGGCCGGATTCCGCCGCTGCTCAAAAACCACCGGGCTGACGGGATCATCGTCTCGGGCGCGTACGACGCCAGAGCGCACCAGCAGGTCCGCAAACTTGGCATCCCGGTGGTGGTCCTCGGGCGTTACCAGCTCGGCCCGGAACCGTGGATGGCGTGCGAGCCGGACTTTGCCCATGGCATCGAGCTTTTTCTCGACCGGATGTCGGCGCTTGGCCATACGCGCTTTGGCGTCGTTTTCAAAGATCCGCATTCACCCTACACCCGCAATATCCTGCGGGAACTGGAAGCCCGCGAGGTGTCCTGGTGCGAGGCCGCGCTTCAGACCAAGGAGCCCGAAAAGGGCGCGCCGCTGATCGAAGCGCTTCTCGACCGGAAACCGACGGCGATTTTCCTGGTGACCGAATCGCTCGCGCCGCTGACCTATGAGGTCTGCGCCCGCCGGGGGCTTGTCATCCCGCGCGACATCAGCATTGTCAATTTCGACGGGACGGGACGCTATATCATGCAGCCGTCGCTGGCACGGATCTCCTCCGCCAAAGGGATGCAGGCTTCCCTCATCGACAAGCTGGAGCGTCTCATGGACGATCCCGACACGGTTCCCACCCGCGAGCTTTTTCCCAAACGGTTCGTCCCCGGAAACTCGATCGGGCCGTGTCCGCCGACGGCGACGTGACGATCGCTACCCTCCCCCCATGCCTCTCTCAAAGAAAACAACTCCGGGCGCGACCGTGATCGAGCTGCTGGCGGCGGCGTTGGTCCTGGTCATTCTCATCGCCCTGTTGCTGCCGATCACGACCGCGGTGACCCACCGAAACAACGCCATCCGGTGCATGGGAAACCTCCGGCACATGCATTCGGGGATGATCGCCTATATCAACGACCACAATGGCTCCGTTCCACCCTATCGCGAATTCTGGCCCCAGGAAAACGGCGCCCCCCTGCGGGGAGACTTCTGGACTGCCAAGATCAAACCGTATCTTGCGCAGGATCGGGCTCAAAAATACAACCAATGCCCAGCGGAAAAGGTGCTCCCCGACAACCACTACGGGATGAGCACCAGCATTTCCGCTGATGGCGTGCTTCACCCTGAAAAACTGGCCGATACCCAGCTTCCGGGGAAACGCTACCTCTTTGCCGACGCCTCGCAGAAACCCCGCATCACAACCACCGCCTTCCCGACCGAAGCGGCGTTCCGGCATCATGAACGCCGGATCAACCTTGTCTACTTCGATGGCCATGTCGAGAGCCACACGCTTGAAGAGCTGCCCTTGCCTGCCAATGGATTCAAGCAGACCGATGCCGAATACAAGGCCTTCTTCAAGGGAACCCGCTGATTTCACACTGTTATGATACTCAAACTGACTTCCTTCACCCTCGCGCTGGCCGTAACTTCCCTCTCTGCATCCGCCAACTGGGGAACCCAACCGCTGGGAAAAGCGGTCGACCGGCCGGCCGGGCCTCCGCGGCCGGAGATCCGCCGCCAACTGGAAAGTCGCTACCGCGCCGAAAAGCTCGACGGGGGATCGACCCTCTTCTTCAAGGACGGAAAGGCGCAATGCGCCCTCGTCCTCCCGGCGACGGCGGATGGCGGGGAAAAGGAAGCCGCCCGGTTCCTGCAATCGACGCTCAAGGCAATGACCGGCGCGACGTTTCCGATCTACCCTGAAACGACGGTGAAACAGGAAGGGGATGGAACGCTGGCCGCCCGCGATGGAACGACATGGAGCGGAGCGATCTGGATCGGCAAAACCCAACAAGCCAAAACCGAGGGGATCACGGCCGATCATCTCCGCCCGGAAGGTTTCCTGCGCGTCAAGCGGCCTTCGGGACTCTTCATCGTCGCCGCAGACCGCAACCCGAACGGCTCCTCCAACGAAGGGCTTCACTATGCGGTGGCCGACCTTGTCGAGCGCCACTTCGGCGTTCGCTGGCTCTGGCCGGGCGAACTGGGCACGATCATCCCGGAAGTCGCGGAGCTTTCGCTACCCGCGCTCCGGGAACAGGATGAACCGGCGCTGCCGCAGCGGATCATCCGCAACGGCGCGCTTGGAGAACGGGCTGCGATCGGGCTGCGCCTGCTCAAGGCCCCGGAAAGCGACTATGCCGCAGCACTGCAACGAAATGCCCGATGGCTGGCCCACCAGAAGACCGGCAGCAGCGTCAATCTGAACTACCGCCATGCCTTCAGCCATTGGTATGAACAATATGGCGCCAAACATCCGGAGTGGTTTGCCATGCAGGCCAACGGCTCGCGCCAACAGTTCTCCAACCGGCCGCGCCTCTGCAAGGGCAATCCCGAAGTGGCGATGCAGAAGGCTCGCGAAGTCATCCAGGCTTATGATGAGAACCCGAAGCTCGACTCCGCCTCCATCTCGCCCAATGACGGCGGCGGCCGCGACTATTTCTGCATGTGCGAAATCTGCCGGAAACTTGACCCGCCCAATGCCAACCCGGTCCGGATCGGCTACTGGAAGGACGGCAAGCGGGAGGTGATCCCTTCCTACCCGTCGCTCTCCGACCGCGTGGTGACCTTCTACAACCGGATCGCTGCCGAGGTGGTCAGGAAACACCCCGAAGCGAGGCTGGGGGCATATGCCTATAGCAACTACCGCGATGTGCCGATCGGCGTATCGGTCCACCCGGCGATCATCATCGGGTTTGTGGGGCTGGATTATACCAACGAAAGCCTCCGCGCGGAGGATCTCAAGCGGTGGGACGGCTGGAGCGTCAAGGCGCGCGACATGATCCTGCGTCCCAACGCGCTTCACGGCGGAGCCGCCCTGCCGCTTCTCTACCCGCGGCGGCTGGCGGCGGATGTCCGGCATTGCTACCAGACCGGGATGCTGGCGGCGGACTTCGATTCGCTGACAGGGCATTGGTCAACGCAGGGGCTTAATTTCTATATCCTCGCCAAGCTGCTCTGGGACCCGGGTGCCGATGTGGAAGCGTTGATCGCCGACTATTGCCAAAGCGGCTTTGGAAAAGCGGCCGCCCCGATTGCGCAATATTTCTCGCTTCTTGAAGAGACCAGCGAAATCATGGCGGGAAAGGGGCGCACGCAGATCGAGGACGAACTGCGCGAAGAAGAGAACAACGAAATCGTGGTCGACCGCCGGTCGATCGAACACAATCTCTTTGAACGGGCCTACTTCCAGTCATTCTCCAGCGAAGTGATGGCAAAGCTTCGCTCGCAACTGGAGGCCGCCCGCGAGCTGGCCAAGGATGATCCCGCGGTCCTGGAACGGATCGCCTTTCTCGGCGCCGGCCTTGACTACTCCGATCGCTACCGCAGCGTTTCGCAAGATGCCGATGACAAGGCCGCAAAGGAACAACTGCTGGAGTGGTATCGAAAAACCTTCAAAAAGAACCCCCACATCCTCAATGCGCCGACGCGCCTCTGGCGCACCGGCCGGCTCTTCCGCGGCCTGTAACCCCCCGCCCCCAAGACTATGAAACCATCCCCGACTCGTCGATTGCTCCGCACCGGCCTCTGTACGGCCCTGGCTCTTGCTCCGGTCTCATCCCATGCCCAATATCTCTGGAACCAGCATACGGCCGACCAGGAGTATCTCTGGTCCAACGATGCCAACTGGCTCCACGATGCGACAGCCGAGGCTCCCGGCAACCCTGAGTCGGAGGAAATCCAGTTCGTCCGCAGCATAGCGGCGGGACAGACCAGCTATACCGTGGTCATGGATCAGGGGGACCAGGTTGTCACCGGGGGCGTTCTCTTTTCACAGGGGACCAGTTCCGCCGGTACCCTCACGCTCGATCTCAATGAACATCGGCTGACGGTCGGCTCCGGCCGGATGTTTTTCAACCCCGGCAGCGGCGGCGACCGGACGGTTGCCCTCTTCCGCAACGGAACCCTCCAGTTCGGCCAGGGCAGCCAGCAGGCCGATCTGATCCTGGGCGGGAACTCCGCCGCCGGAAACGCCGCCAATGTCATCACCGTGGCATCCGGGAATTCGCTAACCTTTGACAGCACCGGGCTCAACCATCTGTTGATCGCATCGCCTTCAGGTTACGACAACAATAACAATCTCAAGCTCGACTTCTCCACGGCCAGCTTCGTCTCAGGCGGGCAATCTGATACGCTCACCCTCGCCGGCACCCTTTCGCTCGGGCGCGCGGACGGAGCCTCCGCCCCGATCACCGGCGCACGCCACCGAAAGGGAGAACTCGATCTCGGGGTGCTCGCCACCCTTTCCATCGGAGAGGATCTGGTTCTTGGCGAAAGCAATCGAACCAGCAGCAACATCAATGCCGATTCGGTCGGCATCCTTCGCTTTTCAACCGCTCCGGAACAGGGAAGCCTCACGATGACGGTCGGTCGGGATCTCCGCATCGGCGTCGGCGTCAACACCACGGGTAGCGTTCTGGACGTTCCCGATGAGCTTCATCTTAAAATTGGCTCGGCGGAGCAACGGGCGCGAAGGGTCCTGATCGGCTATAAACCGGCTGCCGAAGCCAATGCGAGAGGCAACGCCGCCGGTTCGCTCACGGCCGGGTCCGGGACGTTGGAAGCCTACCTTGAGGAATTTCGCGTCGGCCAGAACAACCATGCCCAGGACCAGGCCACGGGATCGTTTGACTTTCGCGACGCCACCCTTTCCGTGCTCGATATCAGCGGCGACGCGGTGATCGGCTCGGGAGCCAATGCGGTCGGAAAAGTCTGGCTCCACGGGGGAGAAGCATCGTCCCTCCATCTCACGGTGGGCGATACCGCAGTGGGCGACCCGGCCGACCGGAGTCTCCTTCACCTCGAACAGACCGCCTGGAGTGTCACCAGCTCGCTGACGGTGGGGTCCAATGGCGATCTGCAAATCGTGCTCGGCGAGGATGGAAACGGCGGCCTCGATCTTTTGTTCGATGATCCGGCGTCGCTGACCATTGCCGACGGCGGCATCATTTCCATCGACTTCGGCGGGCTTCCCCAGGGTAGCAATGTCTGGGGCCTGCGAATGGCCGGAGACCAGGTCTCCGCGCTGAAACTGCTCCTCGGCAGCCGGATCGTCGGCCTCGGCGCGCATGGCGAAGAAGCCGCGCTCTTTACCGATGGCAGCCATACCTACTACGGGTTTGCCGTCATTCCCGAACCCCGCGCCTGGAGCCTGGCGCTCTCCTCCCTGGCGCTTCTGGTGATGTTCCTGCGGCGCAAACCGACCACCTTATGACCTCCGTTTCCGACCTTTCTTTGATCCTTTCCCATCCTCCCACGCGTCTCCCGGTTTTTTCCCGGTCTCCTGATTTTCCCGAAGGGCCGTTTTACTGCGTTGATCCGCTCAACGGCGACGACCGCGCTTCGGGCACGGAAGCCGCCCCCTGGAAGAGCATCAACGCTTCGCTAGAGAAGCTGCGACCGGGCGACACCCTGCTGCTCCGCGAAGGGATCTACTTCGAGGCGGTCTATTGCAGTATCGTCGGGAAACCGGGCCTGCCGATCACCCTTCGAAGCTACCCGGGTGAGAGAGCCATTCTCGACGGCAGCCTTCCGGAGTTTCAGGTTGACCCGGCGGGCGCCTGGGAACCGGCGCAGGGGAAGGGGGAGTACCGGTCGACGCGGGAGTATCGCAACATCCGGGATGTCCTGGGGCTGTTCGCGGATTCCCACCTCGGCCTGCAAACTTATTGGCACCGCGACCATCTTCTCGCGGAGAATGAACTGGCGGGGATCAACCCGGCCACCGGATCGGAAGAACCGTACTACTGCGGGCCCGGCCTCTTCTATGACAAGACCACGGGGCGCATTCATGCCCGCCTCGCGCCGACGCGGCAGAACTCGCCCTTTTTTGACGACTACAACGGCCCGGCTGATCCCCGCGAGCTGCCGCTGGTCGTCACCCCCTTCCGGCGCTCACCTCTGTTTCTTGACCAGGCGATGCACCTCCGGTTTCGCGACCTGATTGTGCGCGGTGGCGGCTACAACACGCTCCTGATGCACTTTGCCGTTGATGTCGAGTTCGAGTATGTGACCGTTTATGGGGGGACTTACTGTATCCGCTCCAAGAACAGCGGGCCCGTCAAGCTGCGGCATTGCGGTGTCTACGGGCAGATTCCTCCCTGGGGGTACCGGACGGAAAACTGCCTGATGACCTTTGATCATCTCTATTACGATCCGTTTACGCAACCGCCGACGCCGAGAAGCGAAAAAAACATCGCCCGCCTGCCTACCCATGCCGTGCTGGTGATGGAAGGCGGGGAGGAGTCGGACGTTTTCTACTTCCCGGCCAATCATCATTGGGAAGTCAGCCACTGTGAGTTTGCCGACAGCCACGACGGGCTTTACTTCAATGGCCGCCATCTCCATCTGCACCATTGCTGGATGCACGACATGCAGGATGATGTCATCTACCTGAGCAACCCGACGCCGACGCGGGTCTGTGACGATGTCCACATCAGCCGGAACTATCTTTCCCATTGCATGCTACCCTTTGGCGGCCATACCCGGGGATGCTCGAGCGGCCAGCTTCATATCTATGGAAACGTCGTCGACATGCGGGAGCCGACCCGCTTTGATCGCCCGACCTTTGAGCAACCCGAAGGGCGGATGCAGTTTCCCAACCGGATCGGCTCTTTTTTCCTGATCCACGGCCTCACCGGCCTGCTCGGAATGGAAAATCTCGGTTTCTATCACAACACGGTGTTGATCACCTCCCACTATGCAGGCAGCACCCTTTCGTGGCTCTTTCCGGAGACGACCCGCTCGGTTTACAATAACATCTTTGTCTATTACAGGGGATGGCCGGAGCTGGAGAAAATACCGGCGACCAAGGGGCCGATCCGGCTGGATGGTAATCTTCATTGGTCGCCCGTGGCGAATGGCGAAACCTCCTGGCTGGATGCCGTCCGGGCCTCGCCGCAGGCCGCTGCTCATGCCGCCTGTTGGAATGGAGAGACGTGGGATCGCCATTCCCTGGAAGGCAATCCATGTTTTTACCGGTTCAGTCGTGATACGTCCGACTTCGACGGGCGGCTCCAGGAGGGAAGCCCGGCGCGCGGTCTCGCGGTGGATTTTCCCCAACGCGCCCTCCTGCACGGCGGGGCGGCGGGACCGCACGCCGGGGCTTACCAGAACGACGAACCGTTGAGGGTAGGGATCGATGGCCGGGTTGAGGCGGGTTTCCCGCTTTAAGAGGCTGTGAAAAAATGATTTTAATGGCCTCGGAGTGCCTATTTTTAGCCTATAACGAAATTCCGACGACCGCCTGTATTCAGGGAATACAGAAGGAAGGAGGAATGCAGGTTAGAGGCAAAAAGAGGTACTCCATGGCCGTTGAAGGGCTTTTTTCAAAGCCTCTAAGAGTCTTCTTTGAACCGTTCCAGCCGCTTGCGCAGGGTGGCGCGGGTGATGCCTAGCAACCGGGCCGAGCGGACCTGGTTGCCGCCGGTCATTTTCATGGCGTGGAGGGTGAACTCCCGTTCCAGCCATGGGAGCAGCGGCAGGTCGCGCTCCACTTCCGCCAGCCGGAAGAGCGCTTCAACCAGTTTTTCACGGCTGAAGGCTTCCAGCCGCCCGCCCGGGTCGGGCATCGCCGCCTGCGCAACCCGGCCCAGCGGCAGGTCCTTGGGCAGGAGGACTTCCGCCGTGGTCATGGCGGTGGCGCGCTGGATGGTGTTCTCCAGTTCGCGGACATTTCCCGGCCATGGGTAGGCTTCCATGGCCTGCACGGCCTCCTCGCTCAAGCGAAGCCGGGGCAGGTGCCGCTGGTCGGCCACTTTTTTAAGGAAATACTCCGCCAGCAGCCGGATGTCTTCCGGGCGCTCGCGCAGCGGCGGCAGGGCGATCCGGACGACGTTCAACCGGTAAAACAAGTCTTCCCGGAAGTTCTTGTGAGCCACCTCGCGTTCGAGATCCCTGTTGGTCGCCGCGATGATGCGGGCATCCGCGCGGAGGATTTCAGGGCTGCCGACGCGCGAAAACTCCCCCTCCTGAAGCACGCGCAGGATCTTGCTCTGAAGCGCCAGCGGCATGTCGCCGATTTCATCGAGAAAGAGGGTGCCGCCGTGGCATTGCTCAAAACGGCCGATGCGCTGCGACACCGCGCCGGTGAAGGCCCCTTTTTCGTGCCCGAAAAGCTCGCTTTCGAGCAACGACTCGGGGATCGCCGCGCAGTTGACGGCGACAAAGTTTTTCTCGCTCCGGCGGCTGTGGTGGTGGACCGCGCGGGCGACCAGTTCCTTGCCCGAACCGCTCTCGCCGGTGATCATCACCGGCGCGTCGGCGTGCGCCACCCGCCCGATCACCTTAAAAACCTGCTGCATCGCCGGGGATTGGCCCACCAGGCTCTCGCGCGTCTGCTCCACCGTCAGTTGCGGCTTGGAGGGGAGGGCGAGCCGCATCTGCTGCTGCTCCTCAAGCGCGGCGTCGACCACCGGCTTGAGCTTGAAAAGAAGCTGCTCCTTGGGCAGGAACTCGAACGCGCCGAGTTTCATCGACTCGATGGCGGCGCGGGTCGTGGACGAGGCGCTGACAATGATCACCATCGCGTTGGGGTCGCGCTGGCGCACCCTGGCGAGCAGTTCCAGCCCGCTGAACGGCTCCAGCCGGGTGTCGGCGATCAGGAGATCGGGCGTCTCCCGCCGGTAGATCACGTCGGCTTCGTCCGCCCGCTCCGTGGTCAAGACCCGGGTGTTGTGGGTCTCCAGTTGCTTGCGCGCCCAGGCGAGAAAATCGCTTTCGGTATCGGCAACAAGGATGGTCTGGAGTGGCAGGCTCATGATCTTTTCCGAACCAAACTTGGTCACATTACCGCAGCCGCGTAAAGCTTTTGCTTGCCCTCTTACTAAAAAAACGACCCGCTCCCCTCCTTTCGGAGCAGGAGCGGGTCGCGGGTACCGCCATGACCCACCACACACTTTAAGGGTAGCTAACTTTCCAAACCATCACACCGCCTTGTCGCCCGTCTCTCCGGTACGGATCCGGATCGCTTCCTCAATGGGAAGGATGAACAGCTTGCCGTCGCCGATCTTGCCTGTCTTGGCTGCGGCCATGATCGCGTCGCAGGCTCCCTTGACCTGCGCATCCTCCAGCACGATCTCCATCTTGATCTTGGGCAGGAAATCGACGGTGTATTCGCTACCCCTGTAGATTTCCGTATGGCCCTTCTGACGGCCGAAGCCCCGCGCTTCGGTGACGGTCATTCCTTCGATGCCGAGTTCGGCGAGCGCCTCCTTGACTTCCTCGAGTTTGAACGGTTTGATGATGGCTTCAATCTTTTTCATCTTCTTTCTGGTTTCTGTTTTTGGTTATAATAGCTACCCTTTCCTTTCCGGAAAATATAGCTAGATGTTGTAGCCTTCCTCCCCGTGTTCGACGAGGTCAAGGCCGGTGGTTTCGCCCTCCGGCGTCGGCCGGAGGTTCATCAAGGCTTTCAGGACAAGGGTGATGACCGCCGTTGCGGCGACCACCAGGACGATCGTAAAGACAATCGCCTTGAGCTGTTCGATCCAGAGCGTCCGCCCGACCACTCCTTCCAGGTGGGCGGCGAGGTTTCCGTTGACATCGATCCGGGCAAAGATGCCGGTCAGGAAAGCGCCGACGGTTCCGCCGACGGCGTGGACGCCAAAGGTGTCGAGCGCGTCGTCATAGCCGATCCACCCTTTGAGCTTCACGACCGCCAGGTAGCAGACCGGCGTCCCCAGAAGCCCCATCAGGACGGCTCCGGTCGCGTTGACGAACCCGGCGGCGGGGGTGATGATGACCAACCCCCCGACGACCCCCGAGCAGAAGCCGAGCACGCTCGCCTTGCCCCGGTGCAGGAACTCCAGGATGCCCCAGCATCCGCACGCCGCCGCCGTCGCCAGCGTGGTGGTCATGAAGGCGTTGGCGGCAACCCCGTCGGCAGCCAGCGCGCTTCCCGCGTTAAATCCGTACCAGCCGACCCAGAGCATCCCGGTGCCGACCATACAGAGCACCAGATTGTGCGGGGCGAAATTTTCCCGGCCATGGCCGAGCCGTCTTCCGAGGATCATGCAGAGCACCAGCGCGCTCCACCCCGAGGACATGTGGACCACCGTACCGCCCGCGAAATCGATCGTCCTGATCAGCGCGTTGCCATTGGCGATCCCGTTCATCAACCCGCCGTCGCCCCAGACCATGTGCGCGAGCGGGAAGTAGACGAGGAACATCCAGAGCGCCACAAAGGCAAGGATCGCACCAAAGCGCATCCGCTCCGCGATCGCCCCGACGATCAGCGCCGGAGCAATGATCGCAAACATCATCTGGAACATCGCGAAAATGTTGTGCGAGATCCACGGCGAAATGTCGGGATTGGGCGCCGGACCGACCCCTTTGAGGAAGACGTAGTCCAACCCGCCGATGATTGAGTTGCCCCCCGGCGAAAAGACCAGCGAATAGCCGACCGCCCACCAGAGGAGGGTGACCATTGAGGCGATCCCGAGGCACTGGGCCATGACCGAGAGGACGTTTTTCCGGCGCACCAGCCCCCCGTAGAAGAGGGCGAGACCCGGCAACGTCATCATCAGGACCAGCGCGGCCGAAACCATCATCCACGCATTGTGTCCCGGACCGGGAACCCCGACCGACGGCGTTTTCAACCCTTCCTGAAGCACGCCGTCGGCATCCTCCAGAGCAGCCGCCGGGTTGGTATTGTTAAGGTAGGCTTCCAGCCCTGCCACGCGTTGTTCCAGCGTCGGCGTCGCCGCCGCACGTTCCGGAACAGCCGCTGGTAGCGATACCGACAAGGCTAATGAAAACACCCCGATTTTTATCAAGCCTGATAGAAGTTGCTGCATGACTCTGGCCCTTTAGCATCCGCCATGCCAGCCTGCCGCCTCCGGCCCCGCTTTTCTTCGTCTCCCCGGGGAAATCACCCTTCATTTTTCCAAAAACCACCTTTTCCGGTGTTCCGAAAGACTCCGGCAGGTGGACAAAAAAAGACACTTTTCCGGAAGCCGCTGTTGTTTTTCGACCATTGTGCCCTCGCTATAGGAGATCCCGGTCGCGACGCAACAATGATGCCGGAGGCATCGAAGCGGAGCAGCCGGGGGGTTGAGCAATAGCGATAGCCCCGGAATCGGTGGATAGGAGCGTCATCGACCCCGGAGGCGGTCGCAGAAGCACAAGCATCTCGTTCTCTGCGACCCCTCCCGGGGTCGATTTCCCTCCTCATCTGGTTTTCCGGGGGTGGCGCGCTCCTGCGCTTACCCCCGGCTGCCTTGACTGGTAACCCTTCAGGTTGCTTGGGCCTCGGTAGCCCCGGCCCTTCCAGGCACTCGGTTTCGCCTGGTTGACTATACTGCCTTATTCAATTTTAGTGATCTGATGGGTAGATGAAAACCGGTGTTAGACATTGGTCAACACGACACCAGCTTAGCCGCCGCGCGTCAGCGCGATGGACCGCAGCGGTTTGTCAGGCAACGTTCTGTCGCACGTTGACGAGGGAAAAATAAAAGGCACTGGCCGAGAGTAAACTCATGAGGATTAAGTAAGAAATCAGAACATATCCTATAACGGGCGGGACTTGAGCTGGCCTTGGGTCCAGAACGTAAGCGACAGGATGGAGTAGATAGATCATCGACGACGACGCCCACAATGAGAGCCGAATACGCCGGGAAGAAACCAGGCCCAGGGCTATGACAGGGTAGGTACACGAGACAACAAGAAGCAAGAAACCGAGCGATGCAATGACGGAATCCCGAACTGGCCCATATCCAAATTCACCCCGAAGTATGGCAGACAAACCGTAGCAGGCAGCATAGTAGATATAGGGAATGCTCGGAACAAGCGCAAGTAATTGAAGAATCGCCATCAGGGCGAGTACCCGGCTAAGAGTTCTTTCGTATTTTGACATTGGCGGAAGCACTCCTTTCTTATCTGACAACTCAATCGTCTTCAAGTAGTGACTCCAGCCCCGGAGCAGTGGCGTCAGCTTCTCGGCGATCCGTCGCCCAAGGTTCCGACCCCGTCCGGAATATTTGCCATCTTGATTTCGACACGGGTGCGCGACAGTCACCGGCGGTGCACTCGCAACTGCAATTATAGTGGTCTGCAACCCATCACCGTCGAAACCGAAACGCATGGCGGCTGTTCGCTCGACCCGATTGTTAGCCGTCAATGTCATATACATCGCTGAAATCCCTCTCTGAGTGCTCTGCCAACCTGCTCTGGTGTGCTATCCGGTGCAATGCGAGCAATCAAGTCAGGCAGATGGGAAAACCCACGGTTCTTGCTGTTGGACGGCAAGATGGAGATCGCGTCCGGCGTCTGCGTGATGGAACAATAAACGCCCTCACTCAACTTGCTCCACGAGCGAACGCCTGCCGTGCGCAGAATCTTCTTCTGCTCTGCTTTGTGGTCGGTGGGAACAGGCGTAAGCCGTGCCTCTGCCAAAATGCGAAGCAGCGCAGTACCAAGCTCTGCATCGGATGCGCTCGCATCCATGCTCAAATAAGGATCACAGGCGAATCCGCCAATCGTGGTAAAACAATCGCCATGCAAGATGATGCGATCCGCTAGGAGATACGCGCTGGCGTGCGTCTGCTCCGGCTTCCATCTTTCTACTTTGACTGGACCGTAGGTAAGCATGGCGTGTGATGATGGCTAATGTCAAGGATCGGGCACCGGCGGAACAAACTCGGTGACTATCGGGTCAAGCCGTCTCCTAATAAAGGTCCAAGGTGTGAATTTTCGCATTTGCGGGTTGTATTTTGATTCACCTAACAACCCAATTGTCTTCAAATTTACATGGATAAGTCAAGAGCGTTACGTTTGCCCGTTTGCATTTCATGAGCGCGCTCCGTCGGGTACAAAAAAACGGTGATCCAGCTTGATAAAGCCGAATCACCGTTTTATATAGCTAATCTTTTTAAGCCAGTTCCCTGGCGGCGTTGATGACGCTTTGAGCCGTGATGCCGAGCTGTTCCATCACCGTGCCTCCCGGGGCGCTGATGCCGAAGCGGTCGATGCCGACGACCCGGCCGTCGAGACCGACCCAGCGGTACCAGAGATCGCTCACGCCGGCTTCAATAGCTACCCTTCTGCGAACCGAGGAGGGAAGCACCTCTTCACGGTAGGCTGCCGGCTGCTCCTCGAAACGCTCAAAGCTAGGCATGGAGACCACGCGCGTTCCGGCCCCGAGTTCCTTGGCGGCGGCGACGGCGTGTTGCACTTCGCTGCCTGCCGCGAGCAGGATCGTTTCCAGCGGCGCGGTTTCGCGGACCAGGATGTAGCCCCCTTTGAGCACCCCTTCGCGCCGCGCCTGAACCGAAGCGGAGTCGCCGAGGTTGGGCACCACCTGCCGGGTCAGCGCGAGGAGCGTCGGCCCGTCGGTCCGTTCCATCGCCGCCACAAACGCCCCGGCGGTTTCTTCCGGGTCGGCGGGACGGATCACGTGCAGATTCGGGATCACCCGCAGGCCGCTGACGGTTTCGACCGGCTGGTGGGTCGGGCCGTCTTCACCGACGCCGACCGAGTCGTGGGTGAAGATGTAGGTGACCGGCAGCTTCGAAAGCGCGGCGAGGCGGATCGAAGGGCGTGCGTAGTCGGCAAAGACCAGGAAGGTCGCCCCCGAAGCGCGGAAAATGCCGTCGTAGGCGATCCCGTTGAGGATGCCCGCCATGCCGTGCTCGCGGATGCCGAAGCGGATGTTGCGCCCGCCGTAGTTTTCCGGCGTCCAGTCCTTGCTCGAGTTGATGTAATTGAGCGTCGATCCGTAAAGATCGGCGGAACCGCTGATCAGGAGCGGCAACGCTTCCGCGATCGGCTGCAACACCTCGCTCCCCGCCTTGCGGGTGGCAAGCTTCGCGTCCGCCGGGAACTCGGGAATCCGGCAAAGGAGATCGGCCGGAACCGACGGGTTGAGCCCGCCGTCGAGCAGGGCCGCCTTTTGCGGATTGGCGGCGCGCCACGCCTGGTAATCGGCCTTCCACGCTTCGTACTGCGCCTTGCGTTCCTCCTTGCGGCGGGCGAAATAGGCGCGGGTCCCTTCCGAGACGTAGAAAAGCTCTTCGGGCAGGCCGAGCGCCTTGCGGGCGGCTTCCGAGAACTTGGCTCCCCCTTCGCCGTGGGCCTTCGCGGTCCCGGCGACTTCGGGAATCCCCTTGCCGATGAGGGTCCGGGCGACGATCAACTGCGGCTTGCCGGTCGCGGCGGCCGCTTTTTGGTAGACCGACAGGAAGGCTTCCATGTCGTGCCCGTCGACGGTCTGGACCTCCCAGCCGATCGATTCAAAGCGCCTGGTGACATCCTCGTTCTGCGTGGCGATCGCCATCGCGTCGAGGGTGACGTCGTTGGAATCGTAGATCAAAATCAGGTTGTCGAGCTTCGCATGTCCGGCAAAGGCGATCGCTTCCATGGCGACCCCTTCCTGCATGCAGCCGTCCCCGGCCAGCGCCACGATCCGCTGGTTGAAAATCGTATGTTCGGGGGTGTTGAAATGCGCCGCGGCCATCTTGGCGGAGACGGCGTAACCGACCGCGTTGGCGATCCCCTGGCCGAGCGGCCCGGTGGTCGCTTCGACGCCGGAGGTTTCGAACGATTCGGGGTGACCCGGCGTCCGGCTCTTGAGCTGGCGGAAATTGCGGATTTCGTCGATCGAAAGGGGATACCCGGCGAGGTGGAGCCAGGCATAAATGAACATCGAGCCGTGGCCTGCGGAGAGGATGAACCGGTCGCGGTTGAGCCATTTCGGCTCGTCGGGGTTGAAGTTCAGGGCTTGTCCGAAAAGAACGGCGCCGAGTTCGGCACACCCGAGCGGAAGCCCGAGATGCCCCGAAGCCGCCTTGTGCACCGCGTCAATGGCAAGGCCCCGGGCTTCATCGGCGGCCCGGGAAAGTAGGTCTGTTGGAAGAGTCATATACGTTTTCTAAAGAGCTGGAAGGGTAAAAGGTCGCTTGCGGAAGTCAAGGATTCGCCGCCCGCCTGCGGCCCGGTTGGGGCCCGCCGGGCGGTTGTTCGCATTCCTATGAAGAGGAGAAAATTTTTAACCCATCCATTCTTCATCATCAGCGTGTGAATAACTTTCAAAAACGGGCCAAATGGCTCTCTCCATCAAGGGTTGAGGGCAAAAAGAAGGTGTGAATTCCTTCGCGGTAAATGGAGCCGTCGTCGGAACAACTCCTGAAATGGAGCAGTTGTTGGGAGTCATTCCACAGCTTTCACGCATTGTTCCCAAAATCGTTCGCTTTAAAAGCGGCGGGAAACCCTCTGGAGGGTCGGCCTCCGCGCCGACCGGGCGTTGGACGTTGGTTCGCACCGTTTTTCGTTTCGGGCCTCAGATCCCGCGGCGGACGCAGAGATCCGCCCTCCCCGGGGCGCCTGCGCGCCGGGGTTGTTCGCAGCGTTAAGAAGAAGAGAAATTTTTAAAAAACTTACTTCTTCATCATCATCGGGCGAATAACTTCGTCCGAACGCGTTTTCCCTTGTCCCAGAGAAGGTTTACGCCCGTTTTAAGGGTGTGAACAGGGGAGGGGGAAGCGGGGAATTTTCCCCGATAAAAGGGCTCCGGGGGGAGTTATGAACGTTGTTCGGGCTCTTTTGACGAGTTGTTGACGATTTCATCCCCAGTTTCGTCGTCGGTCAGGAAGACGCTCCACTGCTCGGCTTCGAGCGCATGGATCGCCGCGTCGGACTCCGCCTCCTTCTTGCTCTTGCCGGTGCCGCGCCCGAGTTCGATCCCGTTCCAGTGGACGATCGATTCAAACCGCTTCTGGTGTTCGGGGCCGGACTGGCTGACGATCGAATAGACCGGGCTGTGGGGCGAGAGCGCCTGGAGCAATTCCTGGAGCCGCCCCTTGGGGTTGACGTGCAGCGGCTCGTGGAGAAGGTTCAGGATGTCGGGCTCGGCTTCGCGCAGGACGAACCGCTTGACGGTGTCGAGATCGCTGTCGAGGTACATCGCCCCGATCAACGCCTCGAACGCGTCGGCCAGCGCCGAGGCGCGGATGCGCCCGCCGCTCGACTCCTCCCCCTTGCCCATCATCAGGTACTCGCCCAGGCCGATGGCGATGGCGTGGACCTTGAGCCCTTCGCGCGAGACCAGGCGCGAACGCATCTTCGTCAGCTTGCCTTCCGGAAAGGTCGGAAACCGGGCGAAAAGGTGTTCGGTAAAGATGAGCTGGAGCACAGCGTCCCCCAGGAACTCCAGCCGCTGGTTGTCAAAATGATGGCGTTGGGTTTCGTGCCCGAGGCTGGGATGCGTCAGCGCCTCCGCCAGATACAGCGAGTTCCTGAATTTGTATTGAATCCGCTTTTCGAGCGGATTCATGAAGCTCGGCGGAGGGAGATCCGGCGGGGGGAGCGCTGGCTTTTCAATCATTGATGAACAGGTTCCTGAACGGCGCCGGACCGCTTTGCGTAATCCTGGAGAGCGGTCAACATGGCGCTGAAGAAGAGCGAAACGGTGGTGAAAACGGCGGCGTGCTGGGCACGGTTGAGGTAGATCCGCTCGCCCGGTTTCCACGACGCTTCGAAATCGGCGATGCGGTGCTGGCCCTCCTTTTCAGCCGGCGGCGTGATCATCTTGAGCTTGAGATCGCACTTCTCTTCGGCGCCAAGAACGCCGTTGTGGTGCAGCAGCGTGCGGGCCGCCTTGGAGAGGCTGATCATGTGCTCGTCGAGGTCGGTCGTCAGTTGATAACGTTCGCGGATTTCGCTCAAACGGGTGAAAAGGTCGGCGGGAGGCGGGACCTTGTTGAGTTCGGCGGCGAGCGCGGTGAGGTCGCCCTGGCCCGAAGCCTTGGTGGCGTTGAAAAGGACCAGCCCGCAGAGCTTGCGGATATCTTCGATGAAGACGTAGGAGAGGCCGATCACTTCGCTGACACTCTGCTTCATCCAGGCGCGCTCGGCTTCGTGCTTGGCGGTCTCAAACGAGAGGCGGTACGGCGTGTTGGGAAGACCCGCGACGCCGCGGGAAAGTTCGTCGTACGCCGTTTCATTGACGGAACGCGCACCGGCCCAGACGTAAGCGGTCAGGTCACTGAGGTGTTGCAGGGCTTTGAAATATTTCTGCCCCAGTTCGTGAAGGCTGATGGTGTGGGAAGCGTTGGATTCGGTCATGGTGAATAAGTTGTGAAAAAGTGAGGGTAAACCGATACGGCAACGTCGTGGTGGAGGTCAAGCGGCGAGCGGGCGGAAGCGGTTTATTTCAATTTTGAGGGGGAAAGCGGGGTCAACCTTCGAAGCGGAGGTGGTGCAGGCGGCTCACCATCCGCGTAAACTCTTCGTTGAGCAGGAGCAGCAGCCCCTTCGGGGAGGCGTTGCGTTTGAGGGCGTCTTCAATCCCCGCGCAAAGGTTGGAGACCCGCCGCGCGCCGAAGTTCTGGCAGGACCCCTGCAACTGCCGCCCGAGCAGGAAGGTCGATTCCTTGTTGCCGATCAGCACCGCTTCGTTGAACCGGCGCAGCAGCGGGGGCGTTTCGTTGAGGAAAAGCTCGAGAATGGCGGGAAGGGGGTTCGGTTCGTCGGGCGGGACCATGGCGCGGATCTCCTCCAGACGGTCGGGGTCGAGCAGCGGTTCGTCCCAATGGCCGATCGAGGTGGAAGGAGGGCGGTAAAAGGTCGCCACCCGCCCGACCGCCCGCTTGAGTTCCCGGGGCAGGAGCGGTTTTTTCAAAAGATCATTCATCCCCGCCGCAAAACAGCGGTGCGGGGTGTCGGCCTGGACGCGCGAGATGAGCGCGATGAGCTGCACGGGCCGGAAATCGGCATTGGAAATGGTCTCCAGGTGGCGGATTTCGGAACTGATGGCGTAGATGTCGAACCCGGCGGCATCCAGAAGCGCATCAATCAGGATGGCGTGGTATTTTCCCGGTTCGAACCCATGGACCGCTTCTTCTCCGGAGCCGACCCCGGCCGCCCGGTGGCCGAGTTGTTCGAGATCGCGGAGCGCCTTTTCCCGATCGGCGGAATTGCCGTCGATGACAAGAATCTGGAGCGTTTTCAAAATCAAGGTGGAGAGGGGGAAAAACGATCAAAAGCAGCATCTTTTATTCCAGAACCGGGCTTCTTCGGGCCTGGAACGGGAGGCTTTTTTTCAACCGGCGAGCGACGCGGGAAGTTTCAGGGTGGCGGCCCCGGGTCCGATGACGAAGAGCGGCTTCATGGATAGAAGTTCTTCGAGGATCGCGGCGTTGGTGGCGGTTGCCACATCGTCGCCCGGGTCGATTTCATTGAAGATCAGACCGGCAAAGGTCAGGCCGCGCGCCCGGATGTCGCGCACGGTCAACAACGTATGGTTGAGCGCGCCGAGCCGGTTGTGAACCACGACGGCGACCGGCAGGCCAAACTCCGCCGCGAGGTCGGCGACAAAGAAGTCGGCCTCGAGCGGGACCATCCAGCCGCCGACCCCTTCGACGATCAGCGACCGGTGGCGCTGGCGCAGCCGGGCGAAGCCGTCCCGCAACAGGGCGAGATCGACCGGGCGGTTTTCGACCATCGCCGCGGTGTAGGGAGCGGCGGGGGTGCGGTACCAGATCGGGTTGATCTCGTTGAGCGGCACCGTCCCCCCGCACGCCTCAAAGAGCTGCTCCGCGTCGGAACGTTCGCCCGCGCAGATCGGCTTCATCGCGGCGGTATCGTATCCCGCCTGGCGCAGCGCCTTGACCAGCAGCACGGTGGCGTAGGTTTTTCCCACGCCGGTGTCAGTCCCGGTAATGAAGAGGTTCACGCGCCGATTTCCTTTACGATCAAAGCAGCGAGCCGGTCGGCAAAGGTTTCGATCCCCCCCTGGTCGCGACCTTCGATCAGGAGACGGATTTTCGGTTCCGTCCCCGAATAACGAAGCAACACCCGCCCGGCTCCCTGGAGCGAGGTTTCGACTTCCCTGAGCAGGGCGAGGATTTCGGGCAGTTCCTCCAGCGGCGGCTTGCGCGTGACGCGCAGGTTTCGCTGCGCCTGCGGGTATTTTTTCAGGCAGGTCTTGAGTTCACTCAACGGACGCCCGGTGTCGGCCATGATCCGGAGGATCTGCAACGCGCTGACGATCCCGTCGCCGGTGGTCGAAAAGTCGTTGAAGATCATGTGCCCGCTCTGTTCGCCGCCGACATTGTAGCCGCCCCGCATCATCTCTTCGATGACGTAGCGGTCGCCCACCTTGGTGCGGATGACGCGGCCTCCGGCATTGGCGAGGGTTTCATCCAGCCCGAAATTACTCATGACGGTCGCCACCAGCGTGTCGTTGCGAAGCTGGCGGCGTTGCAGGAGGTCGATGGCGGCGATCGCCATGATCTCGTCGCCGTCCACAATGTCGCCGTTTTCATCGCAGAGGATGACCCGGTCGGCGTCGCCGTCGTGGCTGATGCCGATATCGGCCCCGTGTTCGCGGACAAAGGCGGAAATGACTTCCGGGTGGGTGCTCCCGCAATCGGCATTGATGTTGCGCCCGTTGGGATGGTTGTGGATCACCTGAAGCTCGGCCCCGAGTTCGCGCAAAATGCACGGGCTCGACTTGTAGGCCGCGCCGTTGGCGCAATCGAGCGCGATCCGGAAGCGGTCGAGGGTCAACCCTCGCGGAAAGCTCGATTTGGCGTATTCAATATAGCGGCCGAGCGCGTCGTCGATGCGGGTGGCCCGCCCGATGTTGTCGGCGGTCGGCCGGATCGTCTCGATCTCGCCGCTGAAGACGAGGTGCTCGATCTGTTCTTCGATCGAGTCGTCGAGCTTGTAGCCGTCGTGCCGGAAAAACTTGATGCCGTTGTCTTCGTACGGGTTGTGCGAGGCGCTCAACACGATCCCCGCATCGGCCCGCAGCGAACGGGTGATATAGGCAACCCCCGGCGTCGGAAGCGGCCCGATGAGCAGCACATCGACCCCGAGCGAGGTAATCCCCGCCACGAGCGCGTTCTCCAGCATGTAACCGGAAAGGCGCGTATCCTTGCCGAGCACGATCTTGGGCCGCGTGGCGTCGCGCCGGGTCCGCCGGCTGAGCGTGGTGATGACATGGGCGGCGGCGCGGCCGAGTTTCAGGGCGGTCTCGGCGGTGACCGGC
>Ga0182739_1000146_pt1 | contig 137316 bp, 125 predicted proteins | sample eDN5th30CBELigBY_FD_128873 | JGI IMG/M metagenome (GOLD analysis project Ga0182739, IMG submission 128873) | Enriched backyard soil microbial communities from Emeryville, California, USA - eDNA 5th pass 30_C BE-Lig BY (version 2) (version 2) | ecosystem: Environmental > Terrestrial > Soil >...
CCCCACATATGCTACAGCGGAGGAGTAAAGTGAACCGAGAACGAAGGTGTGCTGCCTTTAACACTCCCGATGCCACCGCTAAGTAGATAAAAGCATCGGGAGTTTAAAAAGCAGCCGAGGTTTACTTTACTGCGGAGCACAAAAAAGCTGCCAAGCGATCAGGCTTAACCTGACCACTTGGCAGCTTCTCCAAAGTAAGCTTATTCTCTGTTTTGTGTAAGCATAAGAACGAAACGAATTAACTCCACTAGCGATAGTAGTGCTGCAGCCACATAAGTTAGTGCAGCGGAGTTAAGAACCTTTGCAACGCCACCTTCTTCATCACTGCGAATAAAGCCTTCAGAGATCATTAGATCACGAGCGCGGTTACTAGCATTGAACTCTACAGGTAACGTAATTAGTTGGAAACCAACTGTAATTGCGAAGAAAATAACGCCAAGCCATGCAAGGCCGAACTGTCCTAAAATAAAACCAGCAAGTAATAAGAAAGGTGCGACACCCGATGCAAAGTTAACGACTGGAAAAATTTTATGGCGTGCAACTAGGAATGGGTAAGCTTCCTTGTGTTGAATCGCATGACCAATTTCGTGACATGCTACAGAAATTGCACTTATCGAACGTTCATAATATACTGGCTCGGACAAACGAACAACGCGATTGATGGGATCGTAATGGTCAGTCAAAGCGCCAGCAACAGGTTCAATAGGCACATCGTGCAAACCGTTATTATCTAACATACGTCTAGCGGCCTGATAACCTGTTAAGCCACTTGATGTTTCAACAGTTGACCATTTCTTAAATGTTCCTTTTACCTTAAATTGTGCCCAAATTGTTAATGCAAATGCGAGAATTAACAATATGTAGATCATGCTACATTCCTCCGTGTAAAGTATTGTTTAATTATACGTTTGCGAGAAGGCGAGGCATCCTTCTAAGTGAACAAACCTACATTAAAGAGCCCTTGTTCATAATTAGCATCAAAGCCTCCATACAAGCAGCAGTCTGCGGCAGAAGCCGTGTGTATAAGTGCTTGGCTTGTTTCGGCTTTAATTGATCTAGCACAGGCTCAAGCTCTTTAACTTCACGCTGCAAGGCGGAAAGCTGTTTTTCTAGCTCAGAAACCTTTTGTTTAATTTCTGGTTTATGAGAGATTGTATCCCACTGTTCAAGAATACCTTTAATCTCGTCTAACGTATATTTATCCTTTTTCAATGATTCAATACGTTCCAAACGCTGCAAAGTTTCATCATTATAGAGGCGATAATTATAATTGGACCGCTCTGCCGGCATAATTAAACCGATTGAAGTATAGTAATCAATGGTACGAGAGTTAATGTTAGCGAGCTTCGCCAATTCGCCGATACGATAAAGCTTAGCTTCTGTCAACTTCTTCGCCGTCCTTTCTTATCAATTCCTTCTCTAATTTTAATAGGAAACAGTGCAAATCGTCAAACAACAACAATTACAACTTTATGACTACTACTATTATATATTAATCAATAGTTTTGAGACCTAAGAAATAATGGACATATCTAAATATATTAATTTTTCCATGTTAGGTATTTTGATTCAGTAGATTGTTAAATCTAAAGTGTCAGAAAAGTACAAATTTCAATACATAAAATATATTCATAACTGCTCATACTGGGGTATATAATGACATTAATTCTTTCTAATGGTGTCAGAAAACATTACACTGAGGAGTGGTAATTATGGTTAAGAAAACATTACTAGCGTTAGGGTTGATTTCAATGATCTTCCCACTGGCAGCTTACGCATCGGAGGCTGACCTTGCTAACTTAACGATCGGTTTGGATTCGCTCTGGATTATGCTCGCATTCATTCTGGTACTATTAATGCAAGGTGGATTTATTTTACTTGAAGCTGGTTCAACTAGAATGAAAAATGCTGGTCACGTTGCTGGTAAAACAATCTTTACAGTAGCACTTGCAGCACTTGTTTATTGGGCAGTTGGTTATGGCGTAGCTTTTGGTAGCGGTGGCGGTCTAAATGCATTTATCGGTTGGGGCGAATTCTTCTTCAATCCAGCAACTGAAGTATTAGAGGGCGAAAGCTTCCCTTCAGCAGTATTCTTCTTGTTCCAATTAGCATTCGCAGCAATTTCTCTTTCAATCGCTTGGGGTGGATTTGCTGAACGTGCAAAACTAGGTTCTTATATCGTATTTACATTGTTCTATGTATCATTTATCTATCCTGTTGTAGCTCACTGGATTTGGGGTGGCGGTTGGTTGGCTGACCACGGCGCACAAGACTTTGCAGGTTCTACTGTAGTGCATCTATCTGGTGCGGTGGCAGCGCTTGTAGCAACAATTTTACTTAAACCACGTATTGGTAAATTTAACAAAGATGGTTCTCCTAACGAAATTCTAGGTCACAACCAAGTTTACACTGCATTGTCTGTATTGCTTCTATGGGTAGGTTGGTTCGGATTTAACGCTGGTTCTACTGTTGCAATTGGTGATGGATTCTTCGCTTATGTTGGTTTCACAACTATGCTAGCAGCTGGTGCAGGTGGTGTTGCAGCGCTATTAATCTCTTGGGCTGTAAGTGGCAAAGCAGATATTACAACAATGCTAAATGGTGTTCTAGCTGGTCTAGTAGCAATCACTGCATCTTGTGCCTTTGTTGATCCTTGGGCAGCGGTAGTTATCGGTTTGATCGCAGGAGTTTTAGTATTCTATAGCGTTAAAATGTTTGAAAAACTTAAAGTTGACGATCCAATCTATGCATTGTCTGTACACGGTATGGCTGGTATCTGGGGTACTATCGCAAATGGTATCTTCGCTACTCAAGCACTTGCAGATAAAGTGGGTGTTGGTCAAGGCGGTCTAATCGACACAGGTAGCTTCAAACAACTTTGGGTACAAATCGAATCAGTAGTATTCGCTGGAGTATTCGTAGCAATTGCTTCCTTTATCGTTCTTGGTATTATGAAAGCAGTTATGGGCTTCCGTGTAACAGAAGAGCAAGAAATTGTTGGTCTTGACCTTTCTGAGCATGGCGTGTATGGTTATCCTGAACAACTAAGCAAAACAGAAAAAGCATAATAATATGATAAAACGACAAGCAGTCCTTAGGGCTGCTTGTTCGTTAAATAACGGTAAGTAAGGGTAAGCAAACACTAGGTTGAGGAGTCGATGGTGTTGGACGTTGAAACATTCGTTAAGCTGAAACAAAACATTCATAATGCGGATCAATTCATTCAACTACGCAGCTTAAGAGATCAATTTCAACTGTCAATACAACACAATGAGCAAATATTCCATAAGGATTCCATTTCGACTTGGAACGTTCATATCAATGAAGTGCACGATGCATTTATCACTAGAACTATCGAACTTACAGAAATACGTATGGTGGGTGAAGGGCAAGGACCTCCTCCAACTGCGTATTCCTATTTACTGCTAGGTAGTGCAGGTCGTCATGAACAGACGATGGCTAGTGATCAGGATAGCGCCTTAATTTTCGAGAATGAAGATAATTTAGAGGAGATCAAGGAGTATTTTAAGCTGTTTGCTTCTAAAATTGTCGCCAATCTCATCGAGTTAGGCTATCCTCCATGTGATGGGAAGGTTCAAAGTAATGAAGACTTATGGTGTCAATCCGTAGAAGAGTGGAAGAAAAAGCTTGAAGCTTGGTATGAGGATGCAAGCTGGGAATCCATTCGTTATTTGCTTATTGTTGCCGATGCGCGGTGTATTTATGGGAATGATTCGCTGTTTCTGGAAGTAAAGGCATTTTATAGAGAATGCTTGGCAGCACGTCCATACATTTTAGAACGCATGATTGAAAATACCGTTCAGCATAAAATGTTGTTAGGTGTTTTTGGTCAGTTCATAACCGATCGTTATGGAGAATATATGGGCAGCATTGATGTTAAATACGGCGCATATATCCCGCTTGTCAACTGCTTTCGTTGGCTAGCATTAAGCGAGGGGGTAACGACAACCTCGACGCTGGAGCGAATTGAGCAGCTTATGCAAGCTGGTGTTTTGCCAGAGCAAGAGCTAATCGCTTACCGTGATGCATTTGAACAAATGTTATCTCTGAGGCTAATGGCTGGTTATGAGTACGTGGATGGAATGTATGAAGGTGTTAGCAAGCTAAACCCAAAAAGGTTAGAAGCGGACGAGATCAAACGATTAAAGAAAAATTTGAAATTAGGTCGAGACCTTCAAAGGCTGGTTATGAAAAGATATGCTAGGCGTAGGACGGTGTAAGTATGAAGGAGCCTAACGGCGTTGGCAGAATGTGGAATTTATACAAGATGGGTGGATTTACGCCTGCGATTGCTTCTATGCTTGGATCGCAGCACGCACACCAAATGGCACAAATTCGAAATATGAGTCGTACTCCGAGGAAGACTTCGGCTCTAGACACAAAGCTTAAAGAGCTTGAAATTGTTGTATTTGATCTGGAGACGACAGGATTTAGTGCTTCCAATGGAGATGAGATTATTTCGTTTGGTGCTGTGGCTGTACGTGATGGGAAGTTGCTAGAGGAAGAATGCTTCTATTCTTTAGTTAATCCTAAACGCAGTATTCCACCTCATATTGTTGAGCTAACGGGGATTACGAACGAGATGGTTGCAGACGCTCCTGATCTTATTCATGTATTGAGTTCATTTATGCAATTCATTGGACGTAGAGTACTCGTTGCACACGCTTCTGGTCACGATAAGCAGTTTCTTAATCAAGCGCTGTGGCGTACCTCTAAAACAAATCTGAATCATCGTGTCATTGATACCATGATGCTAGCTAAGTGGCTGGAGCCTGGTCTTGAGCAATATGATCTGGATACGTTACTCATGAGGCATAATATTGAAATTCAAAACCGTCATCATGCTCTGTCCGATTCGCTAATGACAGCAAAGCTTTGGCTGCAATACATGGAAAAAATAAAGGAGAAGAAAAGCATTGTGACGTTAGGTGATTTATACGCCTATTTAAGTCAACACTAAAGGATAGTTTATAAATTGATTTTGCCCGAGTACGTGGTAAATTCTAATTTGTGGACTATCTTTTTGTTTTAAACTGAGAATTGCATACAGCGTATTTTCACCTATAAAGCCTTGATAATCATGATCAGAAGGCAAGGCCTCGCTAGTTGGATGGGAATGGTAGACCCCTACGATTTCGAGGTCTTGCCTACTTGCCGAGTAAACAGCATTTACCCACTGCTGGGGATCAAATTGAAATGCGATTTTTTTATTGGGATGAATATTCGTTATAGCGATGCTTGAAGTGATGCTAGTGCTGCTTGAGGTCGAGCTTTTTTCGTTAATGCCAAGAAGCACACCACAGGCTTCCTCGGGGTAAAGGTCTTGGCAGTGCTGTAACAGCTGCGCATAGCATTTTGTGTTAATCGTAATCTCCATGCTATCCTCCAATAATTTTGATAACAATAAGTATAGCAGAGGGAAGTTAAGCTGACACTATGTAAATAGCTGTTACGGTCAAATAGCGATAAGCTATGCATAAGCTTGAAGCGGCTATCGTACCATGATAGTATAATGTTAATGACTAGATAGAGGAAGGGCAGGCTATGGGAAAAATATATTCGATTGTCATTGTCGCTGTAATTTTATGCGGCTTCGCAGTTTATGAGTTTATACAATCAGACCAGCGGGAGGCGAGTCGTGCGCTTAGCCATGCTGCTCAAAGCTTTAAGCCTAAGGCGGGAGAAGCTTCGTTTGCCAATGAGCTGCCGAATTTAGAAGATCAGTCTGTCAGCTTCGGTGGGGGGCAGCAGGGTAAATTGCAGCTTATTAACTTTTGGGCATCATGGTGTGGTCCTTGCGAGCTGGAAGCACCTGATTTACAGAAGCTGCATGAAAAATATGGCCCACAGCTTGCACTATATGGTGTGAATGCAACAGATACCGATAATGAGCGGCAGGCTCGTAAATTTGTTGAGGATTTCGGTTTTACATTTGAAATATTATTTGATCGAGATGGAGATATAACGAAGCTGTTCAAGGTATCCACCTTTCCAACAAGCTTTTTAATTGATGATCAAGGTGTGATTGTGGAGCGGATAAACGGGGTCATTCCGATCGAGCAGTGGGAGAAGATGATTGAGAGTCATCTATAGGAAAAGTCGTCGGGAATGAATATTAAGGATGTTTGGAGGTCGTGAGCAATATGACATTCTGAACGTCCTTTTCTATTTGAAAGGGTGATTTGATGCTAAAAAGTGCAGTTTTCGGTTTCGCTGTAGCTGATGCATTAGGGGTTCCGTACGAATTTAAGAAAAGAGGAACTTTTCATTGTACGGATATGACCGGGAATGGAACCTGGAATCAGCCAGTCGGAACTTGGTCGGACGATACTTCGATGATGCTAGCCACCTTAGATTCGATTAAGCAATGTGGGAAAATAGATGTGAGTGATATGCAGGCGAGATTTAAAAGATGGGCGTTCGAAGCGGAATATACAGCTAATGGAGATACATTCGATATTGGTGCTACTACGAGAGAGGCTTTAGTTAGCGGTCATGGGCTAGATCAATATTATTCAAACGGTAACGGCTCGTTAATGAGAATACTTCCGCTAGCGTTTTTTGATTGCACGTATAAGGACATCGCTGAAGTTTCTGGAATTACACATGGGCATCTCATTTCGATTCGTGCATGTAAAATCTATGTGGATATTGCGAAGGGACTGCTCGCAGGTAAATCATTCAAAGACATTCTACCAGAATTAAAATCATACAGTGATGAAGAATTTGAGAGATTAGCTACAATCCATCAGCTAGAGGAGGAGGATGTTAAATCGACTGGATATGTCATTCATACGTTGGAGGCGGCACTGTGGTGTTTGGTTAACAGCCGTAGCTATAAGGAAGCGGTATTGAGAGCTGTTAATCTTGGAGAGGATACAGACACTGTAGCGGCGGTAACAGGAGGTCTAGCGGGTATACAATACGGCTATCCATCTATACCACAAGAGTGGATCGACAAATTAAGAAATAAGCAATTAATCAATGACATTTTACAATGAAAAAAGTAGGATGGAAATTTGTGATTCCGTCCTACTTTTTATTTAGGCAGCTGCAGAGCTGCTAAGTACTCTATTAAATGTTCGCAAGACCGACATAGTCTTGATTAGTAGAAGCTGTTTTCGCATCGATTTTCTCTAAGCCTAACAATGCATAGTGGAAGCTGTCAACGATTGCAGCCCAGCTCGCATCGATGACATTGCCAGACAAGCCGACTGTGTTCCAGCTGTTTTGTTTGCCAGTGGATTCTACAAGAACACGAACCTTCGCTGCTGTTGCATCTGTTTCATCGATAACGCGAACTTTATAATCTGTAAGATGTACCTGCTCAATATCTGGATAGTGCTGAGATAATGCCTTACGAAGTGCGTTATCTAGCGCGTTGATAGGACCGTTACCTTCAGCAACTGTGTAGATTTGTTGTCCATCGATATTAATTTTAACAATCGCCTCAGCGATCATAGAATCCTGCTTATATTCTGTATGGACCTTATAAGATTCAACCTGGAAGGAAGGTACCCAGTCACCAAATGCTTTGCGCAGTAACAATTCCAAGGAAGCGTCAGCCGCTTCGAATTGATAGCCTTCATGCTCAAGCTTTTTGATATGATCCATAATTTGTTTAGTTTTTTCGTTGTTGCTATTTACATCAAGCCCTAATGCAGTTGCTTTAGAAATAATATTGCTTTGTCCGGATAGCTCGGAAACTAACACACGCTGCTTATTGCCAACTAGCTCCGGCTGAATATGCTCGTATGTTTTGGAGTCCTTCATAATTGCGGATACATGAATACCGCCTTTATGAGCGAATGCCGCATTTCCGACATAAGCTTGACCGACAGGCATATGAACATTAGCAATTTCGCTAATATAACGTGCAGTGTTCGTAAGCGAAGCTAGCTTATTATCAGGTAAAACGTCATATTTCATTTTTAATTGCAGGTTAGGGATGATGGAGCATAGGTTTGCGTTACCGCATCGTTCACCGTAGCCATTAATTGTCCCTTGCACTTGTGTAGCGCCTGCATTAACTGCTGCAAGTGAGTTTGCAACGGCAAGCTCACAGTCATTATGTGTATGAATACCAATTGGTACGTCTAGCTCTTCCTTAACACGAGCGACGATTTCGGAGATCTCGTTAGGCAGTGTTCCTCCGTTCGTATCACAGAGCACTAGCCAATCCGCACCGCCAGCTTGTGCTGCTTTTAGTGCAGCGAGTGCGTATTCAGGATTGTTTTTGTAACCATCGAAGAAATGCTCAGCATCATACATCGCTTCCATACCGTTACGCTTAAGAAATGCGAATGATTCCTGAATCATTGCCAAATTTTCTTCTAGCGTTGTTTGAAGTGCGATATGCACATGAAAGTCCCACGCTTTTCCTACAAGCGTCGCTGCTGGAACACCAGATTCAACGATGCGAAGGAGACTTGCATCATGCTCTGCAATGCTGTTCTTACGACGAGTACTGCCGAATGCAGTAAGCTTCGCATTCAAATTTAATGCTTTCGCGCGTTGAAAAAATTCGATGTCTTTGCCATTACTTCCAGGATTGCCGCCCTCGATATAGTCAACACCCAATTGATTTAGCTTTTGGGCGATTTTTAATTTATCATCCGCCGACAAGCTGATGCCCTCTCCTTGCGTGCCGTCACGCAGCGTCGTGTCGAATATGAATATTTTTGATGACATAAAACAATTGACGCCTCCTTCATTGCTTCATTGATAGCCATTACAAACCATATTGGACTATTATAGCACTATCTGTCGCTATTGGGATAGCATTGTGCAAAAATATAGGCATAATTCCAACGGTTACAGTAAGAAATTGTGCAGGTTGATGGTTCGTAAGTGTTGTTTTCCGAACGTATGTGCTATAATTATTGAGATATGATTAAGTTTTCGATGAAGTGTAAAAGCTATATTAATATGTATGAAGTGTAGGTGAAGCTCTTGCCAGACGTCCAGCAATTTTATCCAACCAATGGAAGAGTTATTTTACATTTAGATATGAACGCCTTTTATTGTTCTGTGCATAGTGCTGAGCAACCGGAGCAATATAAAGGGAAGCCGACTGCTGTCTCGGGCAGTATTGAAAAACGTAAAGGGATTATCGTTACCTGCTCATACGAAGCGAGAAAAGTCGGCATTCGCACGGGGATGAATGTCCGGGAAGCGCTGCGAATTTTGCCTGAATTAATATTGATTTCACCGGATTTTGATTTGTACCGAAAGTATTCAAGAGCGTTTATGAAAATCGCTGGTCAGTATACACCGTTAATTGAGCAAGTATCGATTGATGAATGCTATATGGATATTACTGGATCGAAGATTTTTGGTTCGCCTATGGAAATTGCTGGTTCATTGCAAAAGCGGATTGCAGAGGAGTTAGGCTTGCCGTGCTCGATTGGTGTAGCGCCCAATATGCTACTAGCGAAAATGGCTTCAGATATGAAAAAGCCGAACGGCATTACGGTTCTAAGGCGGAGAGATGTACCAAATTTACTATGGCCTAAGCCATGCGATCAGCTCTTTGGGATTGGTGCAAAAACAGCAAGCAAACTGAAGCGATTGCATATCCATACATTAGGTCAGCTTGCAGATGCAGATGAGGAGCTACTCCTTAAGTCATTTGGCGTACTAGGAGCATGGCTGAAGCAAGCAGCGAATGGCATAGACACAAGGGAAGTGAAAGCAGAGCGAGAGGTTAATAAATCAATTGGGCATACAACGACATTGCCTGCTGATTTGACCAAGCTTGATGATATTAACCGGGTGCTGCTTAACTTATCTGATCAAACGACGCGCAGATTGCGCAGACAAAAGCTTGTAGCTTCAACGGTGCAAATTACGATACGTCGTCCAGATATGTCAACTTTTACTCGAGCGTATACTTTGCCAACACCTACACAAAGTATGGATATCATTTATAAGCACGCACAGCAGCTGTTGCAGCAAAATTGGCAGCCGCCTGAGCCTATCAGATTACTCGGTGTATCGCTGCATAATTTACAGCCAGAGGATAACGCGGCAATTCAACTTGATTTATTCAGCTACGAGCAAGAGCCAAAAAAGGATGCACTGACTAAAGTGATGGACCAGCTTCGTAATAAATATGGTGAAAGTGCGGTTCTTACAGCAGGGATGCTGACAAGTGATCCATCAGCATTAATACGCAATAAAAGGATTCGTGGCACATCATTGGAAAAGCTGGATGATCTTTCGAATGAATAAGTTTATCACGTGGTATTCATTTATGCATAATTTATGATATAATTGTTTTCGGTATATATATATAGAATCTATGGGAACATGCTTTGTGATAGAATTAGGAGGGAATAGCGTTGGCTAAATACACTTGGGTTGAGAAAGACACCTGTATCGCTTGTGGTGCTTGTGGAGCTACTGCACCTGATATCTACGACTACGACGATGAGGGTCTGGCAGAAGTAATTTTCGAAGGTGACAATAACAGAGGGATCACTGAAATTCCTGAAGATATGTATGAAGATATGCAGGATGCTTGCGATGGCTGTCCAACAGACTCCATCCGTATTTCAGATGAACCATTTAATCAATAAATGCTCTTAGTAAGCAGTCAGCATTAGGAATTATTATAATGCTGGCTGTTTTTTTTATTAACCTTTTTGGATATTTTTTGTATTATTGAAAATGCTCCCTTTAAAGTAGGCAGGTGTTCGATAAGAATTGCCTACCACTTTGAGGGAGTTTTTGTTTGGTTATGTATATTCTAATCTTGATTTTGTTGCGTTTCATATTCCTTATTCAATATGTCTACCAGCATTCGAGCTCGAGATTTATCGATAGTATAGATCGTTCCTGTATTCGGAAGCTTCATAATCGTCCCTTGTCCGTAATCTTCACTAACCCAAAGATAATACTGCTTATTTCCTAAAGTGAAACCGAATGGAGGGCTTGAAATATCAACTTCACCGCTTTGCTTGTTAGCAAAGCGAACCGCGTAGGTAAATTGTTTTACCGAGCTTTTATCTCTGATTACACGCTTTGTATTGGCCTGCACATCAGAGAAATCCATCATTTTATAAACAACAACGCCGCTTTCCGTTACTCGATAAAAGTAACTCGCTGTTGCAGCTAAACCAATTATGATAACTATTAAAATTAAAATTGCACGTAATTTCACTTTAATAACAATCCCCTTTACACTAGAAAGTCAATTTTCGATCTGAGCATTTATTACTAACTATATGACGAAATTATGTAAAATGGAGTTGCGATTAATTGAATGAAAATAAAAGTTGGAAAATAGTGTTGGGAAAGAGGGAAAAGTAATGGAATAAGTAAGAAACTCAGTGAACAGAGGGAATACAGTAACCGCATAAAAACGGCACATTAATTAGTAAAATTAAACAGAAAACATACTCGAGTAATAGAGTGTCACACATCAAGCCAATGCACACAATCCGAGCGCAAGAGAGACAAATGGTGGCTGAAGCCCTATCACAGCGAAGGAGAGGCAAGCGCGGAGTCGATGCTCAATTCACAGCAAGGAGAGACGAGCGTGAAGCTTTACCTCAGCGTAGGAGTGGTAAGCTCAGCTAAGGAAGTCAAGCTACAGTGTAGGACTAGAAAGCTCTGGAGAACGTAGTGTGACGCCTTTAAATCTTGCTGCTCCCGTAAAATATAATAAAAGCAGCAAGATTTAAAAAGCGTTCCGAAAGAGCTTACTAGTCCGAAGCGAAGCGGGGAGCTAACCACTCCGAAGCGCTGTCCGAGCGAACGACTCTGAAGCGTCACCATAGCCGAAGACTTCGAAGCATCAAGCGCTTGCCACTCCGGAGCCATTTATGAGAAAACAATAAGTAATACTGCGATCACAACAACAATGCCTACCGCTGAGCCGATCGTCCAATACAGAGCCTTCTTATTTACCTCTTCTTGCGGCTTTTGTTTAATTGTTGCTGGTTTACGTTTTGGTGCACCCATTGCTACTCAACCTTTCTATAGCGTTTTATACCTGTATTGTAATGCTTTTCGATTGGACTGGCAATATGAATGCGTTATCATAGTAGGGGAAATCGTTACAATACTTTCTTTTTGCGACCAAAAAGGATACACTTAATGTTAGAGATTGTATACGGAAAGAGAGTGGACAAAATGTTATATCGAAGTATACTGAAGCCCTTCTTCTTCAAGATGGACCCAGAGAAGGCTCATCATCTAGTCGTTGATGGAATGGCTACAGCAGGTAAAGTTCCGGGAGCGCTTGGAGTGATGAAAGGACTTTACGGTGTTAACCCTGCACCAGAGCTGGAAGTAAATGTACTTGGCATGCAGTTTAAGCACCCGATCGGCTTGGCAGCAGGACTAGATAAAAACGGTGTTGCAACCGATGGCTTCTCCAGCGTAGGATTTTCCTTCGTCGAAGCTGGAACGGTTACACCTAAACCACAGCCAGGTAATGAACAGCCACGCTTATTTCGTTTACCGCCTGATGAAGCGCTAATTAATCGTATGGGCTTCAATAACAAGGGTGCTGAGGAAATGCTGCAATCATTAAAGCGCAGAAAAATACATAGTATACCGGTTGCCGTCAATATTGGCAAAAACAAAGTCACTGCGAATGAGTTAGCGCATGAGGATTATCGTTCATGTATTCGCACACTATATGATGTAGGTGACTTTTTCGTTGTAAATATAAGCTCGCCGAATACGCAAGGATTACGTGATTTACAGCACGGCAATGAGCTTCATAACTTGCTTACTCATGTATGTGAGGAAATGAGTATTCAAGCCAATCGTCGCAATGCAGGGGTTAAACCGATTTTTGTGAAAATTGCTCCTGATATGACGGAAGATCAGCTAGAGCACACTGTTCATACGATTGTAGAAAGTGATATTAATGGCATCATTGCTACGAATACAACATTATCTCGGGAAGGCTTAACCCATGCTAATCGTAATGAAACAGGCGGCCTGAGTGGCATACCTCTAAAAGAGCGCTCAACTGAGGTTATATCCAAAGTGTACAAGCTTACTGATGGAAAGCTTCCAATAATCGGATCGGGTGGAATTTTTACCGCTCAAGATGCATACGATAAAATTCGAGCTGGTGCAAGCTTAGTAGAGGTATACACTGCGCTCATTTACAAGGGCCCTGAATTGCTTCGAGAGCTGACTGATGGATTGAAGGAATGTTTACGTAAGGATGGCTTCTCCAACATTAGCGAAGCAATTGGTGCTAATCATAAATAGATACAGGAGGCGGCCGAATGGACGGAAGAGATTGGAGTCTATTTTTGCAGCCATACGAGCAAGCTGTTGAAGAACTAAAGGTAAAATTCAAAACGATGCGTACCGAGCTGAAAAGTCGCGAGGACTATGCGCCAATAGAATTCGTAACTGGTCGAGTAAAAAGGATCTCTAGCATACTAGATAAAGCTAAACGCTTGAATGTAGCCGGAGATCGTTTACACATAGGGATCGAGGATATTGCTGGTATACGTATTATGTGCCAGTTTGTTGATGATATATACCGTGTCGCTTCGCTTATTCGTATGCGTAAAGATTTGAAGCTTGTGTATGAGAAGGATTATATCGCCAATTATAAAGAGAGTGGTTACCGCAGCTATCATATGATTATTGAATATCCTGTTCAGACTGCGCTTGGTCACACTTTGATTTTAGCCGAAATTCAAATACGTACGCTGGCAATGAACTTTTGGGCAACGATTGAACATTCTTTAAACTATAAGTATAAACAATCATTGCCGTTAGAAGTAAAGCAGCGGCTGCAAAAGGCCGCTGAGGCTGCGAATTCGCTTGATATGGAAATGACGAGCATTCGTAAAGAGATATTGGATGCACAAACTACGTTTGAGGAAAACTCCAACGTTGTCGGTACGATATTGTCCGGTATTCAGAAGCTATATACCTTTCATGAAGTGCGGTTAGCGGCTCAATATCAGAGCAAATTTAATGAGTTGTTTGAAAAAGAGGATTATGCTGGATTAGAGCAATTATCGCTAGAGCTTGTTGCTGATATTGCTCAAGCAAGAAAAAATACGCCTCAATAAAGAAGCACCGAGTATCGTTAGCCAAGCAGGGTCAGTCCCCGGCATGCGATCTCGGTGCTTTTTTGCGTTATTGTCTCAATCGACGTTAATGCATAAATTTCTCATTGATTGCCTGTTTAATTTCTTCCACGCTTTTTCCTTCATTATCCATCTGTATGACGAGCTCCATCTCTTGCTTGCAAACACCGCAAGTCGTACTATGATCGGTCCATGTGACGGTCCCATCATCTGAAGGATACTCTGCTAAATAACACCTTCGAAGTGAATCATGGGCCTCGTCCATCTCAGTAGCAACCATACAGCCGCAGTGGCAAGGTAATTCACCAAGCACATGCACATGATCGTGAACCTGACTATACAGTGTTTGGGTCAGCTCTGTATGTTGATCTAGAAATTGTGGGAGCTGATCTTGGGATTCGGTAGTTTCCCAAATCTCCGAACCTACAGTATGAACATGGCTGCTTTCGTTGTCGCTCATATTGCAGGCTGCAAGCAAAGTAATTAAGCCGAAAGCGAGCAGAAACAAATACATTAATGAGGACAGCTTATTACTATTCGTATTTGCTTGTTCTTCATCATGCTTAATTGTATTCATAATAACTCCTTACTAACCTTTATATTTTTCAAAGAAAGCTCGGAAATCCTCAATCGTCGATCCACCGGAGGAAGGATCTGCTGTGACACCACCAACAATGCGTTCTTTTTCAACACCGTCTTCAAAATAAATTAAAGTAGGTGTATATTCTACATTGTATTTAGCTTGATATTCAGGGAATTCTAATACATTAAATTTGTTAAGGTCAACACCTAGCTCATTTACAATTGGCATAATCTGAGGTGTCGTTTCTTTACAATACTTACAAGTGGAAGAAAACATATACACAAGAAAATCTTCTTTATTTGCTACCTTTTCATCAAGCGTTTCAGGTAATATAATATTCTGGTAATTCTCATCATCTAGAAGAGCACGAGTAGCAGGATTTAGTTCACTAGTTGGCTTACCGTACACGGGGTTGTCCTTCTCTAAGTTGTTTAACGCAAAGATACCTACAAGTAGTACAATGACAATTCCGACATAGATGAAGACGAGACTATTATTTTTCTTTTTTTTCTTTGTATTCACTAATAATTCCCTCCGAAAAATAAATTGAGTTTCAGCGGCTTGTTTGAAGCTGCTTACTTTTTTTTATTATACACGATTTTGTTAGTAGATGAAAATTTTCCGTATGAGGTGGAAACAGCAGCATGAAAACACAGTTACCGCAAGCGTTTATAGACAAAATGAAAATATTATTAGAGGAGCAATACGATTCTTTTCTAGCTTCATATGAGGATGAACGCGTTTACGGCTTAAGGGTAAATGAACTAAAAATCCAAGCATCGCAGTGGCAGGAGATAACGGAAATTAAGGAGCATTTAACACCAATTCCATGGTGTCGAACAGGGTTTTATTATACCGAGCAGGATCGCCCAGGTAAGCATCCCCATTATCATGCTGGACTATACTATATACAAGAACCAAGCGCGATGGTGCCAGTAGAGCTGTTAGATGTTCGTCCAGGTCATCGTGTGTTAGATCTTTGTGCAGCTCCAGGGGGCAAATCAACGCAAATCGCTTCTAAGCTGCAGGGACACGGCGTATTAGTGTCTAACGACATAGCGACAGAACGGACGAAGCCGTTAGTGAAAAATATTGAGCTTGCAGGTGTGCGAAATGCAATTGTTCTAAATGAGCATCCTGCCAACATTGCAAAAGTATTTACTGGGTGGTTTGATCGGATACTTATTGATGCCCCTTGCTCTGGTGAAGGGATGTTTCGTAAAAATACAGCAATGATTGAAGAATGGGAGGATTTCTCTGTTGAGCGTTGCGCAATGATGCAGCGGGAAATATTAGAGGAAATCGCCCTCATGCTTGCTCCTGGTGGGCGAATGGTATATTCTACATGTACGTTTTCTCCAGAGGAGAATGAAGAGCAGATCGCTAGATTTTTAGCGGCGCACCCTGACTTCAGCGTAGTACCAATAGAGGCGCAGTGGGGCTGGGGCAACGGTCAGTCTGATTGGGTATCTGCAGAGACTCAGCAGCTGTTAACCGAGCAGCAGCTGCAATCGATAGCTGGAACCATTCGAATTTGGCCGCATCGTTCTAAAGGTGAAGGTCATTTCGTTGCTGTTCTAGTACGAGATGGCGAGTGTTATCATCCACCGATTAGCTGGAATGAGGAAGGTGAGACCCGTATTGCTTGGCCAACACCTGCCCTTAGTACAGCTGCTAAACCACAGCAGTCTAAATCTAGACGCAATGTTGGCGAGGGAAAAGGGAAAAAGTCAGCTGAGGTTGATTACCAAGCGATATGGGACACATTCACAAGCGAGCAGGTCAGCATAGCAGGTGGGGAGCAGCTTAGAGCAGTAATGTTCGGTAATCGCGTTTCTTTACAGCCCTATGAGCTGCCTAGTCTTGAGGGGCTAAAGGTGATTCGTGCAGGCTGGCTAGTAGGCGAGGTTAAGCATGGCAAATTTCTTCCGTTTCATTCACTAGCAATGGCGATCAAACGGCATGAAGCAAAGCGCACCCTTTCGTTTTCCAGTAATGATGAATTACTGATAAAATATTTGAAGGGTGAGACCATATTTGTCGAGGAGCACATGCTGAAGCGGCAGGGGGAAGTTAAGCTAAATGGTTATGTGCTTATTCTGGTAGATGATTACCCTGTAGGATTTGGCAAGTATGATAATGGGATGATTAAAAATGAGCTGCCGGCAGGCTGGAGGTTAATATAATGGGAGAGCGACTGCGGCTGGATAAATTGCTAGCACACGCTGGATATGGGACACGCAGTGAAATAAAGAAGGCTGTAAAAGGCGGAAGAGTAACGGTAGATGGCACGAAGGTGAAGGATAGTGGATTAATTGTAGATCCTGAGCAGCAAACGGTAACCTTTGACGACGAGCAGGTACTTTACCGCTCAGTTATTTATCTCATGATGAATAAGCCACAGGGTGTGATTTCTGCGACGGAGGATGGAAGAGAACGTACAGTTATCGATCTACTAGAGCCAGAGGATACATTGCTTAATCCGTTTCCAGTTGGACGTTTAGATAAGGATACGACAGGGCTATTGCTGCTTACGAACGATGGTCAGCTCGCACATGAGCTATTGTCGCCCAAAAAACATGTGGATAAAACCTATGAAGCACTTGTGTTAGGTGATGTGACTGAGGTCGATCAGCAAGCATTTCTGCAAGGAGTGACGCTTGATGACGGGTATGTAACGAAGCCTGCGAAATTGCAAATTATTGAGAAGGGTGTTCAGGAGCAAGGAATGTGCAGTTATATATCCTTAACGATTACGGAAGGAAAGTTCCATCAAGTAAAGCGCATGTTCCAAGCTGTAGATAAACAGGTATTAACGCTAAATCGCGTATCGATGGGGCCGCTTCAGCTTGATCCAGACCTGAAGCAGGGAGAGTACCGTGAACTAACGGATGAAGAGGTGCAATTGCTCAAGGAGCATCGTAATAGCGGGAAGTAGCATTCTACTAAAATAAATTTGTATATCATCTGCTGTAAACTAGCATATTTATGAAGCTGTCTGCATTATATAAAAAAGGTTTGCTGCTTGTCACAGATCAGCAAATACTTTTATATAGTCGGAGGGTTGTATGGCTAAAAACAATCGAGGAAAATCATTGTACAGGCAGCCTTCTAGAGCGCGTGGTACTTGTCCTGTCTGTAGGGCTACACGTATTAAATTGCTCTATTCGGTAAAACACACTAATGGAACACAGCTTCAAATATGCAAGCGATGCAGTAAAGCGACACCTCAGCGGATCGAAGCCGCACTAACTTCATAGCTAATAAATAGGACTGTATGATTTTGTAAATGAATCAGACAGTCCTATTTTGTTGCTTTTATGACTAGTAGTGGTGTACATTATTTTTAACAGATATTTAGAGGTGAGCGCAGATGAACTTAACAGACTCAGTACCTCGCTTCAGAAAGTTTCTAATGATTATCGCGCTTGCATGCATTACTTTGTTTTCATTGCCGAATGAAGGCATAGTTGCCGCTTCCAAAGATAGGATACTAGCGTTAATTGATCTAGCGAAAGTAGAAGAAACCGATTTCTACCAACCATTAGATGGAGAGTGGTTTTTCTTTGAGGATCAGCTATTACTACCAACGCAGGTATACAATCATATTTTGCGAGATTATGCGGAGACCGTGCAGCTTCCTAGCTCTTTTAAGAAGTTGACTGGTGAGACAAGCGGATACGGTACATTTGCAACGAGAGTGAAGATACCAGAGGCTTATGTAGGACGTACATTAGCAATTTATGTACCGCATCAATACAGTGCCTATCGGCTTTATGCAGAACGATCAGAGATCTCTAGTAATGGGGTCGTAGGTGCAAACGAGGAGGAGCATAGAACAGAACTGTCTCCACAGCTTGGGTATGTGATCCCATATACGAATGAATTGTTAATTACAATGCAAATTTCAAGCTTTGGTCATCAACGAGGCGGTTTCGAGCACTCGATTTTTATCGGAGATGCTTCCGTCGTTTCGAAAAGATTTACATCTAGCATTTTATGGATTTTATTTGTAGCAGGCTCAATTTTTATTATGGGCATGTTTATGATATTGTTTGCATTCTTTCGACGTCAGGAGCTAGTATTTTTTGTATTCGGTATTTTTTGTATTTGTTTTTCGATGCGAGCCTTTTTCGCTGAACCATTTATTTATACACTTACATTAATAAAGATCCCGTTTAGAGTAGGGATTACGCTGGAGTACTTATTTACATATTCTAGTATATTACTGTTGGTTTTATTAGTGTATATATGGTCCAAGGAGTATTTCTCAAAAATATTATTGCAGATTTATGTTTCCATTCTTTCTCTTGCAATGGTTATTACTATTTTTACGAAGCCATTATTTTTTCAGAAGCTATCAGGCATCGTATTTGCTTGCTCGTTGCTAGGGGCAGTGTACTTACTATACGTCCTTTTTAGAGGGTTTAAGCAAAATAGCTTACGTAGCCATGCCAATACTGTCGGAATTATCTTTGTTATTCTGGGAATGATCAATGACTACGTCGTCAATAAAGGCTGGAGTGATTCTGCGATAATTTCGCTATCGTTAGTGGCTGTTGGCGTTTATGTTGTCATTCAAGTAATCAATATGAGTAAAAGCTATGCTGACAAGGTGGAAGAAACAGAGCAATTAAATCTGTCGCTGAGAGAGCTCAATACGAACTTAGATGTTCAGGTCAATGTTCGTACGATCGAGCTTAAAAAAGCGAATGAACGATTAGAGTATCAAGCGTCTAGAGATAGCTTAACAGGGATTTTTAATCGTCATCGCTTTAATTCATTTATTCAGCAAACCTTCCAGCATGCGTTAGACAACGCGACTTCGTTGTCAATCGTTATGTTTGATATTGATGAATTCAAGAAATACAACGACCACTACGGGCATATTCAAGGGGATTCCTTACTTAAAGAAATTGTCAATGTCGTGGAAAGGAAGCTGCCACCGAACAGTTTATTTGCTCGCTACGGTGGGGAGGAATTTATCATTGTACTGCCAGATCATGATCTTAACGAGGCATATGTGGTCGCTGAAAACGTCAGAATTGCAGTAGAGCAGGCTGCATTGCCTCATTGTAAGCGGGAAAACGGCATAGCAACCATAAGCGTTGGTGTCGCTACACTTGATCAGAATACAATCTATCGCACAGAGATAGAATTGGTGGATGCTGCCGACCAGCAGCTGTATCACTCTAAGCGTTTAGGGCGCAATACAACATCGGTTATTAGACACTTTAAAGCGTAAAAAAAAGAGGTTGTCCAGCTGTCAGTTAGTGCTGACTTGCTGAACAACCTCTTTCGTTTTGTAGAGGAGTTAATTCCGTTTAACGACGGCGTCCGCCAGAGCGTCCACTAGAACGACCGCCACCTGAACTTGAACGTCCACCTTGAGAGCTACCACCTGAGCGAGTTTTACTACCTCTAGATGAAGATTTGCTATTGCCGCTTCTAGGCTTTATGCCCTGAGCTAGTTCAAGATCGGCCTGAGTGATTTCCCAAGGGTTATTTCTCTTCTTGGCTTTAGGCTTAACGGATTCCCGCTCCTTGACAGCATCAGAGCGGCCTTCTTTACCGTCTCGTCCCTTAGAGTGTTCCCGAGCAGTTTTGCTAGCTTTGCCACGATCATCACTGCTTCGATCATCTTGCTGGGATCTTTCTAATTTCAGCGATCCAATATTTTGTTTAATGCCGCGCTCAATGGCCGCTAACTTGCCCATATCCTTGGCAGCAACGAATGTAATTGCATAGCCAGATTGACCTGCTCTTCCTGTTCGACCGATTCGGTGAATATAGCTTTCAGCGTCAAGTGGAATATCATAGTTGTATACATGGGATACGCCTTCCACATCCAATCCGCGTGCAGCAACATCGGTTGCAACAAGGATTTGTAATTTCATATCACGGAATTTACGCATAACCTGCTCACGCTTAGCTTGCGTTAAATCGCCGTGCAGCTCATCCGCGTTAAAGCCGTTCTCCTGCAACGCCTCGGTTAGCTTACTAGCGCGAAGCTTCGTACGGCAGAAGATCACCGCAAGAAACGGAGTTTGCGTGCGAAGCAATTGAATAAGATCGGATTGCTTATTGCGATCTGTCGTTTCTATTACACGCTGCTTAATATTTTTCAATGTCACCTGCTCGGTTTGAATATCGACCTGCTGTGGTTTATTCATATACTGTGCAGCGAGCTGACGAATTGCTTCAGGCATTGTAGCTGAGAAAAGTAGCGTTTGACGAGCTTTTGGTGTTTGAACAATAACAGATTCTACTTCTGGTAAAAAGCCCATATGGAGCATTTGATCTGCTTCATCCAGAACAAGCGTAGAAATTTTACCGATATTAATGCTACCGCGACGCAAATGGTCGAGCAGTCGTCCTGGAGTTGCAACGACAATATGCGGTGCATTTTGCAACTTTTTAATTTGAGCGGTTACATCTTGTCCGCCATAACAAGCCAGCACAGTTGCGCCTACAACCTTAACAAGCTTCTTTAGCTCGCTTGTAATTTGAATAGCTAACTCGCGTGTCGGTGTTAAGATTAGCGCTTGAATTTGATCCTTTTGTGGATTCAGCTTCATCAATATTGGTAGTGTGAAGGCAAGCGTTTTTCCTGTTCCTGTCTGCGCTTTAGCAATCATATCGGCGCCTTGCAGCAGCTTAGGAATTGCAGCCTTCTGCACGGGAGTTGGCTCAGTAATTCCGTTTAGTTTTAGCTCTTGAGCAAGCGGTTCGCTTACCCCTAAAGATATAAATGAGTTTGTCATTACAATTAATCCTCTTTTCTTGTGTATCTGTTGCTTAGTATACCAGTTGTAACCAACAAGTGCATCAACTGCTTTCATATGTTATGCTAAAGTATCTATATATTTTTTATGCATAATGGTTAGTTTGGGGGGATTGCGATCGCATTCGGGATAACGCGAGCTGAATTAATGGCTTGGAAAGCTGCTGTAGAGCAAGGTGAACTTGCTTATTTAACACATTATTGGCATGATGAACGCTTTCCAAACTACAAAACGGTAACGAAGGTAGGGTGCAGCGACTTAAGTAAGCTGACAGCATGGTGCAAGCAATTTCATTTGGATCCTAAGTATATTCATTATCGTGATCGCTACCCACACTTCGATCTGCTCGGACCTTATCAATATGAGGTGCTGAAGCAGCTTGGCCTTTATGATCATATCGAGCGCTTCCATATACATAAGCAGCAGAGATGATAGTTAAGAAACAGGAGAAAGTGTGGTGTAAGACATGTTTCACCGAGGGTGGAGAATTGTACTTGTTGCAATACTTTCATGTGCATTGGGCGTAAATTACACCCTCTATACATGGTTGGATTATGAAATACTAGGGATTAGCAGAGGGAAGATGGCAATCGGCTTGCAGCTATGGGGATATATCGTATTATTGCTCGGTGTTGTATTGCTGCTTACTTTGGCTGCAGCAAAATTTATGAACTCAAAAATGATTCAAAAACAGATCGAAATTGTGATGGTGCTACTGTTCGTGTTACAGCTGCCGATGATTAGCTTATGGTTTATGGCGCTGTTTATGCAGGGCAGTGATGCGATGCCTGGGGTGCTATTACATCATTTATTGATTGGTTTTGCGTTATACAGCTTTTTACGACACCAATCCTATGTTAAACAACAATTGTCAGATCACGATGATCTAAGTGCGGGCAGCTAAAATAGGGACAGGTACTTGACTTGACACTGAACGATCTGCTTTATATAATCAATATTAATTATTAAATAGTAATGTGATGAAAAGGAATAGTATGAGCGTAATCAAGCTGCAGAGAGCCGACGGAAGGTGAAAGTCGGTGCTTGAACGAGCAGAACTCGCCTTGGAGCAGTGTATGTAAAGCAGTAGCAAAATACACCGTATGTCTGCGATAAAGACATTAAAGTGAGTAGTACATAGAGCATATGACTACTAACTAGGGTGGTACCACGTGAGCAACTTCCTCTCGTCCCTAGCGTTAATCCGCTAGGACGAGAGGTTTTTTATTTTGTTTGTGTGTCGTATGCGAATATGCATATTTAATTAGCAAGGTTACAACGTCATTAGGAGGAAATGTGATGAGTCAAGAGCAAGCTCGCCATGGTTATAATCCGTTAAAGATTGAACCGAAATGGCAACAATTTTGGGATCAAAATAAAACATTCAAAACGGGTGAGGATGAGCAAAAACCGAAGTTTTATGCATTAGATATGTTCCCATACCCATCTGGAGCAGGTCTGCATGTAGGTCATCCAGAGGGCTACACAGCAACAGATATTGTTTCTCGTTTCAAGCGTATGCAAGGATATAACGTACTCCATCCTATGGGATGGGATGCATTCGGTCTTCCTGCAGAGCAGCATGCACTAAATACAGGTCAGCATCCAAGAGATATTACCTTTGTTAACATTGATAATTTCCGTCGCCAAATTAAATCGCTTGGCTTCTCATATGACTGGGATCGTGAAATCAGTACGACAGATCCTGATTATTATAAATGGACGCAATGGATTTTTATCCAGCTATATAAAAAAGGTCTTGCTTATGTTGATGAAGTACCGGTTAACTGGTGTCCGGCGCTTGGTACAGTACTTGCAAACGAAGAGGTTATTGATGGCTTGAGTGAACGTGGCGGTCATCCTGTTATTCGTAAGCCAATGCGTCAATGGATTCTTAAAATTACAGAATACGCTGAGCGTTTGCTTGAGGATCTAGAGGAACTAGATTGGTCTGAAAGCATTAAGGATATGCAGCGTAACTGGATCGGTAAGTCTACTGGTGCAGAAGTGAAATTTAAAATCGATGGTCATGACGCTGAGCTTGAAGTATTTACAACTCGCCCAGATACATTGTTTGGCTCTACGTACTGCGTGCTAGCACCTGAGCATAGCCTAGTAGCACAAATTACTACTGCTGAACAGAAGACTGCGGTTGAAGCATATCAAGATGCAGCAGCACGTAAGAGTGATTTGGAGCGTACTGATCTAGCGAAAGAGAAAAGCGGTGTGTTTACAGGAGCATATGCCATTAACCCAGTAAACGGAGCGAAGCTTCCGATCTGGATTGCTGATTATGTACTTGCGGGCTACGGAACTGGCGCAATTATGGCTGTACCAGGTCATGATACACGCGACTACGAGTTTGCGAAGCAATATGATCTGTCAATCATCGAGGTTGTTTCTGGTGGCAATATTGAAGAGGAAGCATACACAGGAGACGGGGCGCATGTTAACTCTGATTTCTTAAACGGCTTAAATAATGCGGATGCCATTGCAGCAATGATTAAGCATCTAGAGGAAATTGGTGCTGGTAAAGCGAAGGTTACGTATCGTCTACGCGACTGGCTGTTCTCTCGTCAACGTTATTGGGGAGAGCCGATTCCAATTCTTCACCTAGAAGATGGAACAATGAAAACTGTACCTGAGGATCAATTGCCATTACTGCTTCCTGATGTCGATGAAATCAAGCCATCTGGCACAGGTGAATCACCACTTGCTAACGTAGAGGAATGGGTAAATACGATCGATCCAGAAACCGGCATGAAGGCTCGTCGTGAAACGAATACAATGCCACAATGGGCAGGAAGCTGCTGGTACTACTTGCGTTACATCGATCCAAAAAATGATGAGCAAATTTGCTCTCCTGAGAAGCAAAAGCAATGGCTTCCAGTTGACCTATATATCGGTGGCGCAGAGCATGCCGTGCTTCACTTGCTTTACGCGCGCTTCTGGCATAAAGTGCTTTATGATTTGGGCGTAGTGCACACAAAAGAACCATTCCAAAAGCTAGTTAACCAAGGAATGATTCTAGGTACGAACAATGAGAAGATGTCTAAATCTCGCGGGAACGTTATTAACCCAGACGATATCGTTAACGAGTTTGGTGCCGATACATTGCGTATGTACGAAATGTTTATGGGACCACTTGAAGCTACGAAACCTTGGAGCACAAACGGTGTTGAAGGCTCTTATCGCTTCCTAGCTCGCATTTGGCGTCTATACGTTGGGGAAAATGGCGGGCTAAATGAGCGAATCGTAGATAGCGAGCAAGCAAGCGAGAGCTTTATGCGCACATGGCATCGTTCCATTAAGAAAATTAGCGATGATATGGAAAACCTTCGCTTCAATACGGCAATTAGCCAAATGATGATCTTCGTGAATGAAGCGTACAAGGCTGAGGCACTACCTCGTAAAGCGATGGAAGACTTCGTGAAAATGCTATCACCAATTGCTCCTCATATTGCTGAAGAGCTATGGGAGAAGCTTGGTCATAGCGGTACAATTACGTATGAGCCATGGCCTTCCTTTGATGAAGCTTGGACGATTGATCAAGAGGTAGAAATCGTGCTACAGGTGAATGGTAAAATTGTTGATCGTATTTCAATCGCTGCTGATTTGAATGAAGCAGATATGGAAGCGAAAGCGAAAGAAAATGCTAAAGTAGCTGAGCTTATCGCAGGCAAAACAATTCGTAAAGTTATTGCGGTAAAAGGCAAGCTAGTAAATATCGTTGCTAATTAATTTTAGCGATAATTAGAGGGAAGGAAGCGAGCAATAGTGTAACAGCTATTGCTCGCGCACCTCCTGTATAGTAAATGTTTCCTGAACTTTTTGAACATCCTCATAATATTTGTGATGAGTCGTCTCGATGAGCTTGTCAAATATTCCACTTGTTTCTTCTTTTAGCATCGCTAATGCTTTGGCGGTAATACCTCCAGGAACAGCTACCCGCTGCTGCACATCCTCAGTTGTTAAGCCGCCTTCTGTTAACAGTAATCCTGTACCAAGCAGCATATTGCTAGCAATGACCATTGCCTCAGCTCGCGCAATGCCTGTTCTCTCTACGGCAGCATCAATAAACTGCTGCAGCAGAAATGCAAAAAAGGCAGGACCACAGCTTGAAATATCCGATACAATCCGCGTATAGTTTTCTTCAATTCGTATTGGTTCACTAATGTAAGCAAGTAGCTTCTCTAGACTTATCTGATGCGCTTTATCAATTTGCCCACCATAAATGCACAGCGTTGCACCACTCCACATTTTATTCGTAATGCTCGGAATAATTTTCGCGATATGACAGTCCAGCTCTTGCTCTAATTGAGCTAATAACACTGGGCTTGTAATGGACACGACTAGCTGATCGCGTGACACAACAGGCTTAATTTCTGCAATGACCTTGGCAAACTCATGAGGTTTAATACAGAGAAAGACGATGTCGCTATCCTTTGCGACGGCGCTATTGCTATGTTCTGCTTGTAAGCCAGGAAATTTAATGGCAAGATTTTCGGCTTTCGCAAACGTACGATTGCTAACCTTTATTTGATGCGGCTCTACTGCCTCAGCTAATATAAATGCTTCAATTAATAGGCTCCCCATACTTCCTGCTCCGATAAATCCAATTTTCATCATGATCCCTCCTGTTTATGAAAGTTTGAAAGCACTATTCATAACCTATCGTATTCCACAATGCTTGTATCATATGTCAATTAGATGATAAGAAAGAGGTGTTGCTTATGATTTTTGATCATAAAAAAATGACAGCATCGCAGCTAGTGTTGCTTGCTATGCTGGGTTTGGGCTTGCTCTGCATTGTCATAGCACTTTTTTTGAAATTAGACGCATTACATGAAGATGAAAAAATACCGCTAGAGCAGCTGCTTCAACAGCATTGGCAGGAGCAGCTAGGTGATGCCTCCCATGACAATAACGACGAGGATGTTTTGCTGCTGTCTAGTGTGGAAAATGCTGATGCACCGACTGATGAAGTGAATGAGAAGGTGCAGGAGCAGGAGGGCAGTGAAGTGAAGCAGGACAATGTTAGTGGAGCTGTGGGAGGTGCTGAACATAATGCGGAATCTGAAGAAGAAGCCGATATGGCAGGAGAAGCTATGAAGATTTCACCCGCTCCAACAACTAGTGATCCCGCTGATTCAGGGAAAATCGATATTAATACAGCAACTGTACAGCAGCTTCAGCAATTAAAAGGGATAGGTCCTTCCAAAGCAGAAGCGATCGTTGCTGATCGTGAGAAAAAAGGCAAGTTTAACAGAATTGAAGATATTAAACGTGTTAAAGGAATCGGAGAAAAACTTTTTGCTGGAATACAAGAAAGTATTGTAGCCAGTCCATAGATCGTTCATAATGATAATGTATAAATCTCATTAAAAAGATTTATATTTAATGATTCTGATGATGTATGCCACTTTATGAAAAGAGCATCGCAGGAAGTGTCATGAACTTGGCTCCTGCTTCCTATAGAAGTGAGGCGAGGTAGCTACACACATTTAAGGAGGAATGAGAAATGTCTGAAGAAAGAAAGCTTTCGCTAGAAACATTATCTGTTCACGGAGGTCAAAGCATTGACCCAACAACAATGTCTCGCGCAGTGCCCATTTATCAAACGACTTCTTATGGCTTTAAAGACACAGACCATGCAGCAAACCTATTTGGCTTATCAGAATTTGGCAACATCTACACTCGCATCATGAATCCTACATCAGACGTTTTTGAGAACCGTGTTGCACAGCTTGAAGGTGGAATCGGCGCTTTGGCGGTTTCCTCTGGACAATCTGCAATTACGTACTCTATTTTGAATATTGCTGGAGCTGGAGACGAAATTGTATCCGCTTCAAGTTTGTATGGCGGTACATATAACTTATTCGCTCATACACTTAAAAAGCTTGGCATTACTGTTCATTTTGTTGATCCATCTAATCCAGAAAACTTCCGTGCTGCGATTAATGAAAAAACAAAAGCAGTTTATGCAGAAACCATTGGTAACCCGCGTGGTGACGTGCTTGACATCGAGGCAGTTGCTGCAATCGCCCATGAGAATGGTATTCCACTAATTGTGGATAATACATTCCCAAGCCCATATCTACTTCGTCCAATTGAGCATGGGGCAGATATCGTCGTTCATTCCGCTACGAAATTTATCGGTGGTCATGGTACTTCCATCGGTGGTGTTATCGTAGATAGCGGTAAATTTGACTGGGCTGCAAGCGATAAATTCCCAGGCTTAACTGAGCCAGATCCAAGCTATCATGGTCTTGTGTATACACAAGCACTTGGACCACTAGCTTACATTATTAAAGCACGTGTACAATTGCTGCGTGATATGGGTGCTTCCCTATCGCCATTCAACTCCTTCTTGCTATTGCAAGGTTTGGAAACGCTACATCTTCGTATGGAGCGCCATAGTGAGAACGCACTTGCAGTTGCGAAATATTTGGAAGGTCATGAAGCGGTTGAGTGGGTTAGCTACGCTGGTCTACCAAGCCATCCTTCCTATGACCTTGCGCAAAAATATTTGCCTAAAGGTCAAGGTGCAATCCTTACATTTGGAATCAAAGGCGGAGTAGAAGCTGGTAAAAAGCTAATCAATGCTGTGCAGCTATTCTCTCATCTTGCCAATGTGGGTGATTCTAAATCTCTTATTATTCACCCTGCAAGCACAACGCATCAGCAGCTAGGAGAAGCAGAGCAAGCAGCTACTGGTGTAACGCCGGGTATGGTGCGTCTGTCGATTGGTACTGAGGGGATTGGGGATATTATTGCTGACCTTGATCAAGCAATAGCATCCTCTCAGGCTTAGCTCGACTTTGATGACGATGTAGTTTCGTTGTAGCGTATTCGACGGCGCATATGTCACTCATCGGGAGCCTCCGGTGCTCACGTACCAACTAACGTACGCTGCGCTCCTCGTTCCCTAGCTTCGTGGCATCTGCTTGGTCCTGAAAGCCGAGCTGCTCGACTTTGATGACGATGTAGTTTCGTTGTAGCGTATTCGACGGCGCATATGAGGTTCAACCGAAATTTCCGCTGCTCACGTACCAATAACGTACGCTGCGCTGCTCAATTTCTAGTTTCACCTCATCTGCTTGGTCCTGAAAGCCGAGCTCTCGAGGAAGCATCTGCTGGATTATGCTAACGTGGCAACTTCTTGTGATTGCTTTCGGAGCATGCTTGGTTTCGCTACGAAGGCGCATCATTGAGGTCGCTGCGCTGCTCAATGGTTGGCGCAACTTCTTGTGATTGCTTTCGGAGCATGCTTGGTTTCGCTACGATGGCGCATCATTGAGATCGCTGCGCTGCTCAATGTCTTTCGCGTAACTTCTTGTGCTGTGCTACCGTAGCTGCTTGATTGGCTACGAAGGCGCATCATTGAGGTCGCTGCGCTGCTCAATGGTTGGCGCGACTTCTTGTGAAGGGCTTACAAGCTTCTTGATTGGCTACGAAGGCGCATCATTGAGGTCGCTGCGCTGCTCAATGGTTGGCGCAACTTCTTGTGCTGTGCTTACGTAGCTGCTTGATTGGCTACGAAGGCGCATCATTGAGGTCGCTGCGCTGCTCAATGGTTGGCGCAACTTCTTGTGATTGCTTTCGGAGCATGCTTGGTTTCGCTACGAAGGCGCATTATTGAGAACGCTGTGCTGCTCAATTTCTCGCGCGACTTTGTGTGCTTGACTTCGAAGGGTTTTATTGATTTTTCTTTGCTCTCAATGTCTTTTTATACCTTCTACTACTCTTGTTTTGCATTTTTTTTCTTGTTGCGCTTATAATATAGCTAACAGCTAGGCTTGAGATGCAGGGAAGGAAGGGTATTATGCAAAGCAATTCAACGGGTCATGCTCGTAAAGACTGGGATACATATTTTATGGATATCGCCTATATGGTTTCTACACGTTCTCGCTGTCATCGCAGACATGTTGGAGCGGTGCTGGTGCAAGGTAAAAAGCTGCTAGGTACTGCTTATAACGGTGCGCCAATGGGCGTGGAGGACTGCGAAGAAGCGGGCTGTATGATCGCTGAGGAGTATGAGCTTGTACACAATGAACAAGGTGAGGAGCAGCTTGTGAAGAAGCAACGCTGTATTCGTACGATTCATGCGGAGCAAAATTTGCTGCTATTCACTGATCGCATTGATCGTGAAGGCTCGGTCGTATATGTTACAGATCAGCCGTGCTGGACATGTGCGAATATGTTAGCAAACAGCGGTGTATCTGAAATTGTATTTCATCGTCCTTATTTGAAGGATGATCAGAAGGTTAGACATTTGATGAAGCAAGTGGGCATTATTTTTCGTTCTTTGGATAGTTATGAACCTCCAGAGCATGCCGCGATGGAAGTGAAACAATAATAGTTTTTTATTAGGGAAGAACCTAGATCAACAATCTGATCTAGGTTCTTTTTTGCGTCAATCAGTGAATAGATCACATTTATAAAAGTATATGGAGCGATAGCTATGAGAAAACGAGCGGTAATATGGGCCGTTATATGCTTTTTATTAGGTCACATTAGTGCTGCCCTGCAAGATTTGTCGTTATGGCTGTTGATATGTAGTGGAATAGTTATTTTACTTTTACTATTTGCGATTAGTGGAATAGGTTCATGGAAATTAATTGGGCTGCTATTAGCCCTCTTTCTGTTTGGGGCGCTAGAGCGTTATATCGTTGACAGTAACAATCAATCGCCGGTTACTGCACAGCTAGCATTAGCAAGCCCAGTAACCGAGCATCGTCTGCATGATCAGGGTGAAGATTTAGCCATAGTAGGAAAAGGAGTTATTGCTAGTGAGGTGGAAGTGGACGGAAATATTGTAGCTTTCACCTTTCAGGCCAATGAGCTTCAAATCCTCGAGCCTCAGCTTACGATAAATGAGAAGGAAATGTTTGTGGTTCGCTTAGTGTTAGAGCAGGAGGAGGAAGTGCAGCAGGCATTAGCATGGCGACGAGGAATGAATATCACCCTGCAAGGTAATATTTCTAAGCCGCCAACGGAAAATAATAAGGGGATGTATAATTATCGAGATTATTTGCTCAAAAAGGGCATACACTGGTTATGGCGAAGCAAAGGCAGCAGCAGCTTACAGGTGATTGATGGGGGCTGGAGTTACAGTCAACTGCTACAATATGTAGATCAGGCACGAAACAGGCTTGCTGCACCGCTAGATTCATTGTACAACGAGGCGGAAAGTGGTTATTTGAAAGGGCTAATTATTGGAATACGCGCTGATCTTGATCCTGAACAGTTTCGCAGCTTTTCTAAGCTGGGCTTAACACATATTTTAGCAATTTCAGGACTGCATGTTGCGGTTTTCATGTACATATTAACGCTCATCTTAAAGTGGCTACGCTGCAGCAAGGAGCTCATTATTACATTATTACTTTTCGCTGTTCCTTGCTATGTTGCGTTAACAGGTGCTTCTCCATCAGTGCTGCGCGCAGGAATGATGGCGGTATTAGGCTTACTAGCGGCAAGAGCAGGAAAGCTAAAGGATGGTCTCAATATTATTGCAATTGTCGCTGGCTTGCTCGTATTATGCAAGCCGTATTTGCTGCATGACATAAGCTTCCAGCTGTCGTTTATTGTTACGCTAGGCTTAATTGTTGGTGTGCCTGCGATGCAGAAGGTGATGCCGCAATCTCCTAGATGGAAGTGGCTAGTAGATTCATTAACCGTTACAATCGTTGCGCAAATCGTCTCATTTCCACTATCAATCTACTATTTTAATCAATTTCATCTGCTAAGCTTGCTTGCCAATTTAGTACTCGTACCGTTTATAAGTATGATCGTTATGCCTCTGGCTAGTTTTACTCTTTTTCTAGGACATTTATCCATAGCATTTGCTAAGTCAATTTCCACAATTGTCCATTGGTGTAATGAGTTTAGTTTTGTTATTGTGGAATTGTTAAGTAAAATGACTATTTTTCATACAATTTGGGCGTCGCCTTCCTTACTGTGGATATTGCTATGGTATGGAGTCTGGTTTTATTTATTTCATTATTGGAGGAGCAAGAGCAGTAATGCTAATAGAGTCATAGAGGATCTGGTTACAGAGCCGCTAGAGGCTGTTGATGAGCTTGCAGTGATATACATGCCGGCAAGGCAAGGCTGGTGGGTGACACATCACAAAACCGTCATCGGCTTAACAGTGGTCTTGTCAATGTTAGTGTATAGTTACCTCCCGCAGCTGCTGCAAACTTCTGCAACCGTCAGCTTTTTAGATGTTGGACAAGGGGATGCTAGCTTAATTCGTACGCCGTCTGGGAAAATGCTGCTTATCGACGGGGGAGGTACGGTGCAATTTGGACAACAAGAGGAGTGGAAGCAGCGTAATGACCCTTTTGAGGTGGGTAAAAACGTCTTGTTGCCGCTGCTGATGAAACGAGGCGTGCATAATTTAGATGTTGTCATTATTACACATTTGGATAGCGATCATATTGGTGGACTGATTGAAGTAGTAAAGCATATTCCGATTAAGCAAATTTGGTGGAATGGCAGCTATAAGCCTTCAAGTGAAGCAGAGCAGCTGTTTCAGCTTATCGTTCAGAAGGATATTCCACTGAAAGTACCGCTAATCGGAGAGCGAATAAGCATTGATCGCTATACTCACGTTGATATGCTATGGCCGTCTAGTGAACAACCCCAAACTATCGACAATGTATCTGAGCAAAATGAGTATAGTCTTGTCTTCCTGCTGACGCTCTATTCGACGACGCTGCTTTATACAGGAGATATCAATTCGGAGACGGAAGAGGCAATTATTCAAAACCATATGCTATCAGTGGAGCGGGATGAAAGTGTGCCCTTACCAAAAATTCATATTATGAAGGCGGCGCATCATGGTAGTCGCTTCTCTACCGATTATAGCTGGCTATCATATTTTCAACCAAATGCAACGGTTATCTCTGCAGGACGTAACAATATGTATGGTCATCCGCATCAAGATGTTTTAGGAAGATTGATCCAGTACAAAAGTCTTGTTTGGCGAACTGATTTGCAAGGAGAGATTCAATTTATCATCGGTAAAAAACGTTCCTATTACCTGAATTGGAACTAAACGGTGACGAATGGTGCATAATTTGATATGCTTGAGTATGGTGGAGTCTGAAGAAAAACTGAAAGTTATTAAAATTATAAAAATAATGCCAACATTTAAATTATAGCTGCAACCTTTGCACTTGTTTTAGCGTCTTTAAGGTTGCATGAGAGGGGGAGCTTTCACGTGGTAGAGCCAACGCTAATAAAAGCGGCTCAATCCGGTGATCGAGAAGCGTTAGTCACTCTTTTGCGAGAGATTGAAAACCATGTGTATCGAACTGCTTATTATATTCTTAACAATGAGCAGGATGCACTGGATGCTTCTCAAGAAGCATTGATCCGAATTTATACGAAAATAGATACGTACGAAGAAAAAGCGCAGTTTAAAACTTGGGTACAGCGAATTGTGACCAATATCTGTATCGATAAATTCCGACGTAGTAAGCCAACGGTTTCTATTGAGGAGCATGAGCTTATTTTTCAAGAAAAGAGCAATGTTGAACATGATGTGCTTGCTGCATTTGCGATGGATGATATTAAACAAGCCATTGAGCAGCTTCCAGAACATCATCGAACAGTTGTTATTTTACGTTATCTGCAGGACTTTTCGTATAACGAAATTGCAGCATCACTAGATCTTCCATTAAATACTGTTAAGTCGTATTTATTTCGAGCAAGACAACAGCTTCAGCAATTACTACAAGATTATCAGAAAGGTGGTGTTAGAGGATGATTTGCACTGAGGTAGGTGAATTAATGCAACGACAATTAGATCATGATCTTGACGAGCAAGAACTTACGGTACTTATGACACATCTAGGCGAATGCAAAGCTTGTCAAAGCTTATTTGAACGGCTTACGTTGCTATCTGGAAGTTTAGAACAGTTGCCTCGAGTGACCCCTTCGATAAGCATTGTAGATTCGATATTGCCGGAGCTGGATGCGATAGATCGGCAACGGGCAGCGGAAGCTGCGAAGCCGGTTAAGTCTGGATACTGGAAACGTTGGATGACTGCGGCTGCCAGCGTTGCTGCTGCTGCGGCTGTTGTATTAATAATGACGAATTTGGATGGAGCGAATAAACAAGTAAGTGATCTTGCTGCTCCCGAGATGTCGACTCAGCGACAGTCTAGCGACGTTGCGAGGAAAGATATGGGTATCATGACAACTCAAACTAGCAGTAGCGACGAATCTGCGAGCTCGGTTGAGGATGTACAAACCGAATCAACCGTAGTTGAAGATTCGGGTTATAGCATTACACCGTTATCATCACCAATAGAAAGTTCGCAATCAGAGCCAAAGGGGAAAACTGAGTCAACTGATCATGATTCAAGAGGTCCTATCGATTATACACCTGTGCCTACATCACAATCGTCACAATTACCACAAGCGACACAGCCGCCTACTATGAATGCAGCGCCATTACCAGAAGTGAACGAGCGGAATGAAATTCCTGATGTTGGAATAAGTATGGTGCCACAGCAACCTGAAGTCGATAAAGAGTTGACGGAAAGCGGCGAGCAGCTTGAAGTTGTGAGCAATATGCAGAATCAATTTGGTGAAGAAACTCAGAAGGATTCCGGGACAGTTGATGAAGATTCCAATTCCTTATTGGGCATAGCTAGTCAGGATACATTCGTTGAAAAACATTTTTCTCCTGATGGTCAAGTCTATATTGTGCTCGAAGGGCATACAATAGTGCTGTATGAGACAAGTACAGAACAGCAGCAAAGAACTTGGGAGGTTGAAGCAACAGGTAATCTGAGCTTCGTTGAGTGGGACAATACCAGCTCTTCCTTCGTTTACGAGCTTCAGGCTGAAGATGGAAGTAGCTCACTTTATACAGTCAATTTGAAAGATTAATGGTGTAAAAGTGTCACACATGAGTCAGCAAATGCGTATATTACAATATGCCAAAGTCTACGACAGGTGCTACCGTCGGTAGACCATTCTATAGCTAGTGCCATGGAGCTAGCTAGGAATGTTAACATATAACAAAGGGATGCCTCCGACAAATAAGGTCATCCCTTTGTTTTGCTTCATCCTCCATCTTAAAATGAAGTTTCCATCATTGCGTAAAGCGACAGACAATGATACACTTTTGCAATACAATGTTCGGTGCTTGGAGTAGGGGGTTTACATAATGGAAGCTGCAGATGCGATAAAGGCAGTTCAGCGGGGCAAATTTTCTCCGTTATATGTTGTATACGGTAAGGACCGCTACCGAATGGAGCAGTTTGTTGAGCTGTTAAAAGCTCGAATGTTTACAGATGAAGAGCAAAATATGGGGATTGTTAAATTCGATACTTCAGAAACCTCACTTGAGGAAATTGTTGTCGAAGCAGATTCAGCTCCGTTTTTTGTTGAACGAAAATTGATTATTGCTAAAGATAGTACGGTGTTTAGTGCGGGTAAAGATAACGCCAAGCTAGAGCATAAGCCTGAAGCGTTGTTACAATATATGGAGCACCCGCTGGAAAGCACTGTCATGGTGTTTATCGTGAATGCTGAAAAGCTAGATGAGCGGAAAAAGCTAGTGAAGAGCTTGAAAGACCGAAATGTGTTAGTCAATTTTCCGGAATTAGATCATATCCAGCTTATTCAGTGGTTACGTAAGAAGGCGATTGAGCAAGGTAGAGAGATTACGCCTGATGCGGCAGAGCTACTCATTCGTAGAATTGGTATGTCTATGCAGCAGCTTGTACAGGAATTGGACAAGCTTTGTCTCCATGTCGGCGATCAAGGTGAAATTTCTGTAGAGCTAGTGGATCGCTTAATAGCTGTAACGATTGAAGAAGATGTGTTTGCCTTAGTCGATATGATTGTTAACATAAAGCTTGCTGAAGCTCTTGAAATGTATAAGGCATTATTAGTGCGTAAAGAGGAGCCAATCAAGCTCGTAGCATTGATCGTGCGCCAAATTCGAATGATGCTGCAAATTAAAGAGCTAGAGGAGTATCAATATAGCCCGAAGCAAATTGCCGGTATGATCGGTGCGCATCCGTACGCTGTAAAGCTTGCGGCTGAGAAGGCTAGTAGCTATCCTAAAAAACGGTTAGCAGACCTGTTAAGTTCGCTAGCAGATCTCGATTATAGTATGAAAAGAGGACGTGTTGATAAGGCGTTAGGATTAGAGCTGTTTATTCTATCGCTTGGAAGCAGTCATGCGCTCTCATTTAATAGAGTGCACTAATTCAATAATTTAACTGAACGTAAGCTAGCTGCTCAATGAGCGCTAGCTTTTTTGTTTTTCCGTTTTTAAGACGGATAATAGTTCCGTCTCGAGAATGATGTACAGAATAGATAACACTAGTAAAATTGGAAATATAAAGTAATTACATCATTTATAAAGGGTAGGAGGTAATGGTTTAAAGATGTTAATGAGTATGCTGAGGTCAGAGCTGCACCGGAAGCGCAGTATTCATCTTACGCTGCTGCTGTTTATTATTGTTGCTTCTCTATTAATGGCTTCTGGTGCGAGAATGCTGGTTGAGCTTACTACATCAATCGGACATTTTTTCTCAGAAGCAAAGGCTCCTCATGTAGTGCAAATGCATAGTGGAGATCTTGAGGTCGAGAAAATCAGTAAGTGGGCATTGCAAAATGAGCTGGTCGATCAATTTCAAATCGTAGAAATGCTGAATGTCGAAGGCTCACAGCTATACTTGCGTGGCGAAGCTGAAAAGGAAAGTGTAATGGACGTAAGCTTTGTTACTCAAAATGAGCAGTTTGATTACTTGCTCAATCTGCAAGGTGAGAAGGTACAAGTGAACGAAGGCTTTATCGCAGTACCTGTTTATTACCAGTCCAAGTATCAATTGAAGCCTGGCGATCTCGTGAAGCTAGAGACTGCTAGAGGGAGCGAAACATTTAAAATCTCAGATTTTGTAAGAGATGTGCAAATGAATCCTGCGCTCGTACACTCCAAACGGCTTGTTATCTCTCCGCAGGACTACGAGAGCTTATCGAGGGTCATCCATGAGCGAGAGTATTTGCTAGAGTTCCAGCTTCACGAAGCTGCTAGCGTACAGCAGTTTACGACGCAGCTGCAAAACTCTGCTATGCCACAGCAGGGTCCCTTGGTAGACTATGCACTCTTTCAGCTTCTGAACGGCTTAGGTGACGGTTTAATCGCTGCTGTCATCATTTTAATTAGCATGATCGTTAGTCTCATTGCGATTCTCTGTATACGTCTAACTATGCTAGCGACGATAGAGGAGGACTATCGAGAAATCGGTGTGCTCAAAGCAATTGGTATAAGTGCTAAGCAGATTAAATTACTCTATATGGGCAAATATGTTTTGCTGTCCTGTATAGGTGGTGTATTCGGTTATATTTCCAGTTTCGCTGTAGATTCAATGTTCACAGAAAATATTACCCTCTATATGGGATCAGCTCCGAAAACATCCACTCATCTGTTTATTCCGATAGCTGCAAGTGGATTTGTAATAGTGATGATTCTGTTATTCAGCTATATCGTATTGCGCAGATTTGACAGGCTTTCGGCTGTGGAGGCAATTAATCTAGGCACATTTGTAAGTGCGGAATCATCAAAGAGATACTTTTCGATTCATAAAAGCAGAAGGATGAGTGTGCCACTCCGTCTTGCATTGCAGGATGGCTGGCAACGGTTGAGGTTATTCTCCTTAATCTTTTTCGTATTTGCGATCAGCACGTTTATCGTGATTGTTCCAGTGAACTTTTACAATACGTTAAAATCTCCGACGTTTATATCCTACATGGGTATCGGTAAAAGTGATCTGCGTATTGATTTGAGGTATGGGGACGAGATTGAGCAACGCTTTGCTCTGCTTGCTCAGAGGTTGGAGAAGGATGACGATGTGAAGAGCTACGGCAAGCTAATTACGAGCCAATTTAAGATTAAAAATGATGAAGGCTCATATGACAATTTTATTGTTGAGACAGGGGATATCCAGGCTTTCCCGCTTCAATATATGAAAGGTAGGTCACCACTAACTGAAGGAGAAATCGCCATATCTTACGGCAATAGCAAAGAGCTAAACAAAGGAATTGGCGATGAAGTTGATCTGCTGATTGATGGAGAAGATGTGGGTTTTATCATTAGCGGAATTTATCAAGATATTACGAATGGTGGACGCTCTGCTAAAGGGCTATTTCAACCCAATATGAATACTATTTTATGGTATGTCGTTAGTCTTGATCTGTGGGATATCGAAAAGCTCCCTGCAGTTACGGAGCGCTATGAAGCGCAGTTTCCTACGGCAAAGGTAACCAATATACAGGGCTATATTGAGCAAACACTTGGAGGTACAGTGGAACAGTTGGAGCTGCTTGTTATGATCGCAACACTAATTGCATTTTTTCTATCGCTACTGATTACTGCTTTGTTTATGAAAATGCTGATTGCCAAGGATAGGACCGAGATCGCGACATTACGCAGTATCGGCTTCTCTGTCGCTCATATACGGTTGAAATATGTTAGCGTAATCTTACTTGTGTTAACCTCAGCACTTATAGTAGGGACGATCGGAGCCAATACATTTGGAGAAGCGCTAGCAGGTTTAGCAATGGGGCTATTTGGCGGTGCGAATATAAGTTTTGTAATCGATCCTTTGCAGGCTTATATATGGAATCCGTTACTGCTGCTTATCGTGGTGGGGTTAACGGTGGTAGCTAGCCTTGCATCTATTCGCAAAACCAGTTTTGTTCAACATCTTGTCAATTAGCTTAAATGTATTAGCTTGTGAGAGGAGGAAAGTAATGAGTGTAATTTTACAAGCGGAAGATATTAAAAAGGCAGTACAGGTTAAGGGGCAGCCGAAGACAACGAGCTATATCCTGCAAAATATTGATCTTCAGCTTAAACAAGGAGAGTTTTTAACGGTAATGGGGCCCTCTGGCTCAGGTAAATCAACGCTATTATATACGGTTAGCGGAATGGATTCTGCGACAGCAGGCAAGGTGTATTTTCAAGAGCAGGAGCTGACTGCATTATCGGAAAAAGAGCTTGCTAAGCTGCGTTTGCAAAAGATGGGCTTTATCTTTCAGCATATTCATTTATTAAAAAACTTATCGGTGTTTGATAATATTATACTGGCTGGCTACATGGCTAAAAAAATGTCACGTGAAGAGGTGCGTAAGCGTGCCACCGTACTAATGGAGCAGGTTGGCATTGACTCAATTAAGGACAATATGATTACAGAGGCATCTGGAGGGCAATTACAGCGCGTAGCCATCTGTCGAGCATTAATTAATTCCCCAGAGCTATTGTTCGGTGATGAGCCGACTGGAGCTCTTAATTCGAAAGCCACCAACGATATTATGGAAATATTGGGTCATATCAATGCGTCAGGTACGAGTATTATGCTCGTAACTCATGATAGTAAAGTAGCTGCAAGGTCGGAGCGGGTATTGTTTATGATGGATGGTCGAATTGTTGCGGAAAAGATGCTCGGTAAATACGATGAAAAACGTAGCGAGCTTGCATTGCGAGAGCAAGAGCTGCATCAATGGTTAGTTGAGCATGGATTTTAGCGTTGAACTAAAAATAGAGAGCATTTTTTTATAGCAACTATCGACTGACGGTCGGTCGATAGTTGCGACTAGCTAGCAAGGAAGGAGTAAATTTGATGGCTACAAGTAAGTCGCACGACGAACGAAGGCTGGAGATTATTCAAGCTGCGGAGCAGCTGTTTATGAGCCAAGGCTATAACAATACGACGATTGTTCATATTTTGCGGAAGGTAGGCATTGCGAAAGGGACTTTATACTACTATTTTCAATCAAAGGAAGAAATTCTTGATGCGATTGTGGAGATGTATATCGCTCAAGGCGTTAAAGCTGCTGAAGCTCTGCTCGCCAATTCGTCCTTGGGAGCTCATGAGAAGCTGCGGCTAATGATTAGTGCACAAAGCTTTGAGCAAGACGATAAAGATGAGGTCATTAAACATCTGCATCAAGCTAGCAATGCAGAGCTGCACATAAAATCAATTACAGAAACGATAAAAGTCATCGCCCCAATGATCGCAAAAGTGATACAGCAAGGGATTGAGGAGGGTATTTATCGCATTGAAACCAACAATGCGCTGGAGGTTGTTGAGTTTTTACTTGTTGGATCACAATTTTTGTTAGACATCGGGATATTTGATTGGAACGCACAGCAGCTTCTGAAGCGCGCAGAGACCTTTCAAAGCATAATAGAGCGCGTGCTTCATGCCGAGCCAGGCAGCTTCTCCTATATTACCGAGATGTATCAACGCTTTGTTACTCATTTTGAAGTGAAATGAGGGGATATGTTGAGTAAGCAAAAACGGTTTTCAAAGTTCCTCATCATATGGGCAGGACAGTTTATTTCTACGATCGGAATTGGCTTGACGGCGTTTTCTCTTGGCGTTTACGCATTTGAAACGACCAATACGGCAACGTCCGTCGCCTTAATAACTTTGTTTGCGTTTACCCCAAATATATTATTGCGACCTATCGGTGGAGTGCTCGCAGACCGCTATGACCGTCGTCTGCTAATGATTATTGGTGATATCGGGGCAGCGCTAGGGTTACTGTTTATCTATATAATGCTACTTTTTAATTCTCTGCAGCTAGTGCATATTTATGCTGGTGTAGCCTTTAGCTCGGTGTTCTCGGCTCTGCAAGCCCCTGCTTACCGCGCTTCAGCTACAGATCTTCTAGAGGAGAAGGATTACTCTAAAGGGAGCGGACTATTGCAGCTAGCAGAATCGGCGAAGTTTTTATTATCTCCGATAATTGCTGGGGTATTATTGTCGATTACAAGTATTGATGTTATTTTGATCATGAATATGTGCACCTATCTTGTGGCAATTGCTGCTCTATTACTTGTACGAAAGCGACTCAATACAGTAAAGATAGATAATGTAAAAGCATCGTGGTACGTAGAGCTCAGGGAAGGCTGGGAGGCGATTTGTCAAAATCGTGGTGTGTTGCTACTTGTTTTTATCATTTCGCTTATTACGTTTTATGTTGGTTTATTGGAAACATTAATTGGCCCGATGCTGCTTTCCTTTACAACGGCCAAGATGCTCGGCATCTTTCAATCAATTAGCGCCGTTGGAATGCTGGTCACCTCGTTAGTTCTTGGCGTTATGACAATTAAGAGGTCCTATTCCTCGTTATTAGTTCTCGGTTTAATGCTTGCTGGAATTGCCTTTGCTTTATTAGGCGTTACAACTCACCTAAAGTGGTTAATTGCTGCTGGTGTGCTGTTCCTCGGTGCTTTGCCATTAATCAACACAAGTACAGATGTGCTCGTACGAAGGAATATTCCTAATGAAAAGCAGGGAAGAGTATGGGGGATTATCGGTATTTTGTCGCAGCTCGGTTTTATTATTGCCTATAGTATCGCTGGTTTATTAGCAGATACTTTATTTAATCCATGGTTAGAACAAGGTGGAGAGCTCGCTGAATCGGTTGGAACGTTAATTGGTGTAGGACCTGGCAGGGGAATTGGATTTTTATTTATTATCTCAGGACTTTTCGTTGTTATGATTGCTTTAATCACATCGCAAGTAGCTGCAGTGAGGGCATTGGATCAAAGTGCTCAGCATAAAACATAGATTTTGTTTAAAACAAAAAAACCTCAACAATGTTGAGGTTTGAATTCATCGGCTATTAAGCTTGAGCGCTAAGCGCGTTAAGTTTTTTAGCTAGACGAGATTTTTTGCGGGCAGCCGCATTTTTATGAATTAGGCCCTTAGTTACAGCCTTGTCCAATTTTTTAGATGCGTTAATCAAAGCAGCTTTAGCCGCTTCAACATCAGTACCTGCAATTGCTACATCAGCAGTTTTAACAGCAGTACGAAGTGCAGAACGTTGAGAAGCGTTCAGTGCGCGACGTTTTTCATTCGTTTTAACACGTTTGATCGCGGATTTAATGTTTGGCATGAAATTCACCTCCTAAACTAGTCAAAGCGTTCCTTGTTCCAGAAACCTTATCAACACAACTTAAAATATATTATCATGCGACTTGTTAAAATGCAAGAGTGGAGCGGATTATAATCTAATTTCTCAGTGAATGAATTAATCAATTAGAGAGAACACTAAGCTTGCGATGGCAATTTATTAGTTGTTTTGACAGGTTTACCCAAGAAAAGGAAGACAATGAGAAAGTGACATACACAGGTTTAGGGGGTAACTCTTATGAATAAAGAGCTTGATTTATCAGTTTATAATGTGCGAACTGATCTCGCATTAGAAGCAATGGAGATGGCAACAGAGCTGAGTACGACACCACTTCCAGGTGTAGAGAAAAATATTGAAGAGGATAATGGCATTACGATTACGCGCTTGCATGTTCAAAATAATGTCGGCTCACAGGCAATCGGTAAAATGATTGGTCATTATATTACGATTGAGGTTCCCGAGCTGCGTAATGGCGATACGACATTGCAGGATCGAGTGGCTACCCATATGGCTCGCGAATTTGAACAATTTTTAGTTCGTTTGAATATTCCGAAAAACGCAAAAATATTAATTGTCGGACTGGGTAACTGGAATGTTACACCAGATGCGCTTGGACCGATTGTAGTGGAAAATATTATGGTTACACGTCATTTTTTTGAGCTGATGCCTAATGATGTTGCGCCTGGTTATCGTCCAGTTAGTGCAGTATCCCCTGGTGTACTAGGTATTACAGGGATTGAGTCCAGCGAAATTGTTAAAGGAATAGTTGATCAATCCAAGCCAGACCTCGTCATCGCGATTGATGCGCTTGCGTCCAAATCTATTGAACGTGTCAATACGACAATTCAAATCGCTGACACAGGTATTCATCCTGGATCAGGTATTGGTAATAAACGCAAAGGGTTAACATTTGAAAGTCTGGGCGTTCCGACGATTGCGATTGGTGTCCCTACCGTCGTTTATGCTTCAACTATCGTCAACAATACGATTGATTTAATGCGCCAGCATTTGGAGAAGCAAAAAGGTGACAACGATAAAATTTTCGGATTACTTAATCAAATGAATGAGCAGGAGCGATTGATGCTTGTAAAGGAAGTGCTAGAGCCGGTTGGTCATAATCTGCTAGTAACCCCGAAGGAAATTGATGAGTTTATTGAGGACATTGGAAATATTATTGCAAGCGGGTTAAATGCTGCACTGCATGAAGCGATAGATAGCAGCAATGTGGCAGCCTATACCCATTAATTTGCTTCCGTTGATTTAATCAAAATCTGCAAGTGGCGACTAACCGTTCGCCACCTGCAGATTTTTTATGTTTAAAAATAGTGTTCTAGCAAATACGAATAGTTCATAGAGTAGTAGTAGATTGATAGTCAAGCTAGAGAGGGAGTTGTGATATGGAACGAAGATTAAAGCTTAATGTAGCGTTAGATGATTGGAAAGAAGCTGATGATTGGCAGGAATTAAAAATATATAGCAAGCAGTTTTTGATGCTGATGCTTGTATCTATAGTGTTTATTATCGTCATCGGTGTCGGTGCTTATTTACGTCATAGTATGCTTAGTGATCAACCTGTAAGCCAAGGTGTTACCTTACAGGTTAACGAGCAGCAGGTGCAAGGAATGCTAGCAGAAGAGCTAACCTATTATCGAGCACATCAGCAAAGAGATGATTTTTCTATGAAAAACTTTAGCATTTGGCTGCTAGAAAAAATCACAAATGCCTCACTGCTTAATCCATCTACAGTGGTAAGCAGCGAGTTAATGTATAGCACCGTTAATGAACAAGCGACTTTCATTCATGGTGGCTCAGGCTCTGATCCAACACTCGCGCCGCAAGATCATCATTCCTATAGCAATGGGGATAAAGATGAACCACAGGCAGGTGGTGCTTCCACAGATGTACAGGCTGAAGATGAGGATGATCAGGATCAAGGTGGCCAAGCCCCAGCAGATAGCTCAGCAGCTGGTGGAGATTCAGCAATTGATGATGGGACAAGCAGTGAAGTAAACGTCGGCACCAAGGAGGAAAAGCCGATTGCCTTTATATATCATACGCATAATCGTGAGTCATGGAATGGCGAGCTGACAGGCAATGAACGTGATGCGCAGTCTAGTAAAAAAAATATAACGCTCGTGGGTCAGCGTTTGGCTGAGGAGCTAGAAAAGCTAGGGCTAGGTGCGATGGCGTCTGATACAGATTATCCAACGACCGTTCCTGATTATGAATGGGAATATAGCTATAAATACTCACGTAAAACGGTGAAGGAAGCGATCGCGAGTAATGACGAATTACAATATATTTTTGATCTGCATCGTGATTCTCAAGCTAGAAAATATACGACTGCAGAAATCAATGGTGAAAGCTACGCGCAGGTCTACTTTATCATCGGACAACGAAATCCAAATTGGAAAGAGAATGAGAGCTTTGCACGTAAGCTGCACGACAAGCTGGAAGCCAAGTATCCAGGTTTATCACGTGGTATTTGGGGGAAAAATGCAAATAGCGGCAATGCGGAGTACAATCAATCGTTATTTAGTCAAAATGTGCTGATTGAGGTTGGCGGCATCGACAATACATTAGAGGAATGCTATCGAACGGCTAAAGCATTGGCAGAGGTCATTGCCGAGCTGCATGAGGAAGCTTAACGAATAGATTTACAAAGGGGGAACCGCCATGTTTCGCAGTAAAGCCTGGAAATGGTTATTGCTAGGCAGTGCAATTACAATTATCGTCCTTTATATGGCAGAATTAACGACTAGCGGAATTGAACGGGTATATGGACCGCTAGAGTCTTCGCAAAGTGCTCAGCGACAAGCATTAGAAGCAGGATCAGCTGGCGACGAGAAAAATACGAGAGGTCTAATCCCCATTACGGATGACGAGTGGTATGAAGAAGCAGCGGTAGAAGTGAAAACTGAACGACCATCTTCATCCACTGGCTCGCCGGTTGATCAGGAGATTGCTGCGCTGGAAGCGGAAATTGCCGAGCTGAAACGTCAGGCATTACTTAAGGAAAAGCAAGAGCTGCAGAAGAAGCTACTCATCAATGAGGAGGCTAGTAAGCCGGCTGTCAATCGAATGGCGGACAGTACATCAGAGGTGCTGCAGAAAACATCCTCGGGCAGCATAGAGTTTATTGCGAAGCTGTTTAGTAATGTAATAAATTGACCATCTGCTATTTGCGTCGTTATTCCTACGGAATGAAGTTTGGGAGAAGCAGATTTGGCTGCGCTGACGGGTTTGGATGAGCTTTAGGGTAGGGCTTCGAGGCACCGATTTTGTGAGTGGGTGCTTCGAAGCTCCTTTTTTTGTGGGTGTTTGCAGCGCTGCGCTTATACATGCTCTAACGCTCGGGCATTCCTGCGGAATAAGGTCGCTGTTAGAGCATGTATAAGGCTCCGCTGATGCCTCACCTCGTGGGTGTCGCTTCGTGGCTTCATCGTGTGAAATGCTTCGAAGCTTTTTTAGCGTACTCACCGCTGCGCCATACCTGCTTTGGTCGCTCCTGGAATTCCTGCGGAATAAGGTCGCGAGTCAGCAGCTGGCTCCGCTGGAGGCAGGGTGAGGGTGTCGCTTCGTTGCTTCATCGTGTGAAATGCTTCGTAGCTTTTTAGCGTACTCACCGCTGCGCCATATCTGCTTTGGTCGCTCCTGGAATTCCTGCGAAATGGGGTCGCGAGTCAGCAGCTGGCTCCGCTGGAGGAGGGTGAGGGTGTCGCTACGAAGCCTTGTTAGCGTACTCATTGCTGCGCCATATCTGCTTTGGTCGCTCCTGGAATTACTGCGGAATGGGGTCGCGAGTCAGCAGCTGGCTCCGCTGGAGATGTCCGGGTACGCCTCTCAATCGCACGAATACCAACTATTTCTCGCATCGTACACACAGTTTTCTGTCAAGTCATTGATGTGTCCTGCGCTTACTGTTATAATAGGTTGATTGATTTTATTCATGGAATGTGTGGGGGTTAGGCATGACCGACGTTCGCGAAAGGCAGAAGAAAATAAGAAATTTTTCGATTATTGCACATATTGACCACGGGAAATCGACGTTGGCTGATCGAATTATTGAGCTAACTGGAGCTCTTAGCTCTCGTGAGATGCAATCTCAAGTGCTCGACAAAATGGATTTGGAAAGAGAGCGCGGTATTACGATTAAGCTGCAATCTGTTCGTTTGTCTTATCGAGCAAAGGACGGAGAGGAATATTTCCTTAATTTGATTGACACGCCAGGACATGTCGATTTTACATACGAGGTATCTCGCAGCTTAGCAGCTTGTGAAGGTGCGCTTTTGGTTGTCGATGCAGCGCAAGGGATTGAAGCGCAAACGCTGGCTAATGTGTATTTGGCACTAGATAATAATTTGGAGATTATACCAGTTATTAATAAAATTGATTTGCCGAGCGCTGAGCCGGACCGTGTTAAGCAGGAGATTGAGGATGTAATTGGGCTTGATGCAAGTGATGCAGTTCATGCATCAGCTAAAGCTGGTATCGGGATTGAGGATATTCTTGAGCAGGTGGTCGCTAAGGTTCCAGCTCCAGAAGGAGATCCAGATGCTCCGCTGCAAGCACTCATTTTCGACTCTCATTACGATGCGTACAAAGGAGTTATCGTTTATGTAAGGGTCGTCAACGGCTCTATCAAAGCGGGACAAAACATCCGCTTTATGGCGACTGATGCGGAGTTTGAGGTTATTGAGGTTGGTTGCTTTACACCGAAAACGACGATCATTGATGAGCTTCGTGTCGGCGATGTAGGATTTGTTGTCGCTGGTATTAAAAATGTAAAGGATACGCGTGTCGGGGATACGATTACGGATGCGAATCGTCCTGCTACTGAGGGGTTACCAGGTTATCGTCGAATTAATCCGATGGTATATTGCGGTCTTTATCCGATCGATTCACAGGATTACAACGACTTGCGTGAAGCGTTAGAGAAGCTTGAGCTGAATGATGCTTCCTTACGTTATGAGCCTGAGAGCTCAACAGCGCTAGGCTTTGGTTTCCGTTGCGGATTTTTAGGCTTGCTGCATATGGAGGTAATTCAGGAGCGTATTGAGCGAGAATTTAACATTCCGCTTATTACAACTGCACCAAGCGTTATTTATCGCGTTACGTTAACGAATGGAGAGGTCATCGAAATTGATAACCCATCCAACTATCCAGATACAAGCAAGCTGGATTTTGTTGAAGAGCCATTTGTTAAAGCAGGCATTATCGTACCTAATGATTATGTAGGGGCGATTATGGAGCTTTGTCAGAACAAACGCGGTGAATTTGTGAATATGGAATATTTGGACGAAAACCGTGTAACGATTACGTACAATATGCCGCTTGCGGAAATCGTCTACGATTTCTTCGATCAATTGAAATCCAGCACGAAGGGCTATGCATCATTCGATTATGAGCTAATCGGATACCGTCGTTCTAGTCTAGTGAAGATGGAAATTATGTTGAACGGTGAGCAAGTCGATGCGTTGTCGATTATCGTTCATAAGGATCGTGCTTACAATCGTGGACGTATCATCTGTGAAAAGCTGAGAGGACTAATTCCGCGTCAAATGTTCGAGGTGCCGATTCAAGCTTCAATCGGTACGAAAATTATTGCGCGTGAAACGGTTAAAGCGATGCGTAAAAACGTACTTGCCAAATGCTATGGCGGTGACATTAGCCGTAAGCGTAAATTGCTCGAGAAGCAAAAAGAAGGTAAGAAACGGATGAAGCAAGTTGGTAGCGTTGAGGTTCCGCAAGAAGCGTTCATGGCAGTATTGAAAATTGACGAAGATTAATTAAGTTCAATGTTCTGAGCTAATTAAGCATTATAGGGCTTGCTTTGTCGGGGAGGTAACGACAAGGCAGCCTTTTTTTGAATGATTGAGAAGGTGATGACGAGGTGTAGCTTCGAAGCTGACTCGACATCGAATATGAGGTTCATCGGAAGCCTGCGTTGCTCACGTACCAATATCGTACGCTGCGCTACTCGTGTACCAACTAAGAAAGGAGGGATATGACAATGCTAGTACAAGCACCAGAAGCGTTGTACATTCATATTCCATTTTGTACGAACAAATGTCATTATTGTGACTTTACTTCATATGTATTGAAAGGCCAGCCTGTGGACGAATATCTAGATGCACTTGAGCTAGAGATGGAGCGCACCGTGCAGGAGGTGCCGCCGCAAGTCATTAAGACAGTATTTGTTGGTGGCGGTACACCAACGGTACTTACGCCTCCGCAAATGGAGCGTTTTTTAGCATCCGTCCGTCGCTGGTTTCCACTAGCGCCAGACGTGGAGTTCTCGATGGAAGCAAATCCAGGTACAACTGATCGCGATAAGCTGCTTGCGATGAAGGATGGCGGCGTCAATCGAATTAGCTTCGGCGTGCAATCGTTTGATAATGAGCTGTTGAAGCGCATCGGACGCATTCATGAGGTCGATGATGTATACCGCAGCCTTGACTTTGCCCGTTCCGTAGGCTTTACCAATTTGTCGATTGATTTAATGTTTGGTTTGCCAGGGCAAACAACTGAGCTGCTAGAGGATAGTGTCAGCAAGGCGCTAGAGCTTGATCTGCCACATTACTCCCTGTACAGTCTGAAGATTGAGGAAAACACACTCTTCCATAAGCTGTATGAAAGCAATAAGCTAATCCTCCCTACTGAGGAAGAAGAATATAGCATGTTTATTCATCTGATGGAGCGAATTACGGGAGCAGGCTACAAGCATTATGAAATTAGTAATTTCGCGAAGCCCGGCTATGAGAGCCGTCACAACTCCACCTATTGGCGTAACGAACCATACTATGGACTTGGCACAGGCGCACATGGCTATGTGAATCGTCAACGTCATATGAATATTAAAGGTGTAAATCCCTACATCGAGGCATGCAAGTCTAAGCTGCCGCGACTTGACCAGTATGATATTTCGGTCGAAGAGGCGAAGGAAGATTATATGATGGTCGGCTTACGCCTATTAGATGGAGTAACGGCATCGAGATATGCATCGCAGTTTCCTTCAGCCGACATTGAGCAGGATTTTGGAAGTAATATCGACAAGCAGGTAGAGCTTGGACTAATGGAGCGTATTCCGCTCCAGAATGACGTCAATTACCGTCTCACGCGACAAGGACTTCTACTAGGCAATGAGGTGTTCGCCTCATTTTTATCAGAGTAGAAAATTCCCTCTAAAAAGTGTCAAATTAATCATTGCAAAATGGATTGGAATGATGTATATTCATTCATATTGATTGAATATTTATTAACTCATATCTTAATTCTAAACAATGATTACACAATTTTTTGAACGCTTACTGGAGGTGGGGGCAGTGATGCAAACTCTACATGCAACATGCAGAAATGCAACACCCGACGATGTAGAGTCGTTATTTCAATTAATTACGGGCTACGCTGAGAAAGGAATTATGCTGCCTCGCTCGCGTGAAGCGTTATTACGGAATATAAATACATTTGTCGTAGCAGAAATTGATGATAAATTTGTCGGCTGTGGAGCACTAACTCGTCTGGGTGAAGACTTGGTAGAAATTCGTTCCTTAGGAATGTCAGAGGAATTTAAAGGCTATGGCATAGGCGGATTAATTGTTGAGCGTCTTATTGAAAATGCACAAAAGCAAGGCATCAGCAAAATTATGGCATTGACCTATGCAGTATCCTTCTTTGTTAGAAATGGCTTTGAGGTCGTTGACAAAGAGATCTTCCCTGAGAAGGTGTGGACGGATTGCGTCAGCTGTCCCAAAAGACATGCTTGCGATGAGATCGCAGTTATGAAAAAAATACTATAATTTATAATGATGAGTGCCAAATCGACTTGACAATAAGGAAGTCGATTTGGTATTTTTGTATTAATGATTAGCACTCGACTTGATTGAGTGCTAACGAGGGTGGAGCAGCGAATAACCTTTTGAACGGAGGATGAGGAAATGCTAACAGAGAGACAAAGGTTAATTTTAAAAGCGATTGTTGATGATTATATTCGATCTGCAGAACCGGTCGGATCTCGAAGCATATCTAAGCGTGAAGGTATCGGCTTCAGCCCAGCTACGATTCGCAACGAGATGGCAGATCTTGAAGAGCTTGGTTTCTTAGAGCAGCCGCATACATCAGCAGGTCGGATTCCTTCAACATTAGGATACCGTTATTATGTGGACCACTTAATCAAACAGCAGGATGAAGAGCTCGAGTTTGACAAGGCGAAGGTACATTCCTTCTTGTTTGAAGAGCTTAATCGGATGGAGCAAGTGATTCAACATGCTGCACTCGTGCTTTCTAATTTGACCAACTATACATCGATTTTGCTTGGTCCTGAGCTGTTCAGCAATTCATTGCAGCATTTCAGCATTGTGCCGCTTAATGAGCACTCTGCGGTAGCGATTATCGTTACGAACACAGGACATGTGGAAAATCGTACAATTAGCTTACCAGCAGGCATATCGATGGAACAGCTGCAGCAGGTTTCTAATATATTGAATGCGAAGCTTGCAGGCGTTCCGCTAATTCAGCTCAAATCTAAGCTGTATAGCGAGGTTAGTCAGGAATTGGAGCGCTATGTCGGACATTTTGAAGGCTTAGTGCAAGCTCTTGATGATACCCTTAAAAATGGCGATGAGCATCGTGTATATTTGGGTGGTACGACGAACATGCTTATTCAGCCAGAGTTTAAGGATGTTGACAAGGTGAAGACTATTCTGGATATGCTTGAGGAAACACCAACCATTATGAAGCTATTTTCTTCTTTGCCGCAGGGCATCCAAGTGAAAATTGGTAGTGAAAATGATCATCAGGCGATAACGGATTGCAGTTTAATTACAGCAACCTATGCACTTGATGGCAAGGTGTTAGGAACGATTGGAATCTTGGGACCTACACGCATGGAATACGGCAAAGTTATCCGTTATCTTGATCTCGTATCGAAGGATATGGGTACGATAATGGGCAGATGGTTTTACAAATAATGAATATGCAAGTAAGATGAAAGTTGCAGCAAGAAAATATTAGGAGGTGACAGGGTGAGTACGAACGAACAAAATCAACAATTCGTTGATCAGGAAGAGCAAGTTATCGAAAACGATACGCAGGAGCAGATGACTGATACCACCCAGCTTGAACAAGAAAGTGAACAGCAGCAGGAAGCTAACGTTGAGGTTGAGCAGCTAACGAAGCAGCTTGATGAAGCCAACAATAAGCTGCTTCGCATTCAAGCCGATTATGATAATTTTAGAAGAAGAACATTGAAGGAAAAGGAAGAGCTTGCTAAGTATGCTTCTTCTAAGCTGATTACGAATCTGCTTCCTTCGATTGATAATTTTGATCGCGCATTAGCGGCAGCCGCTGCTACAGGCGATCTTGAATCACTATCTAAAGGGCTAGATATGATCTTCCGTCAGCTAATGGCTACGATGGAAGCGGAAGGCTTACAAGCAATGAATGTTGTTGGTGAACCATTTAACCCAGAATTCCATCAAGCGGTTATGACGGTAGAGAGCGATGAGCATGAGGAAGGCATTGTTGTAGAAGAACTACAAAAAGGCTACGTGCTTAAGGATAAGGTTATCCGTCCTGCAATGGTAAAAGTAAGTGGCTAAGTGACGTATACACATAGATCCAGCCATTTTACTTAATATATACTATTAAACTTAGCAACACATTAGTAATGTCGCTTAGTATGCTAATTAAACTACTGAATTTAATTGATTTTAGGAGGACTATAAAATGAGTAAAGTTATTGGTATTGACTTAGGTACAACAAACTCTTGCGTAGCCGTAATGGAAGGCGGCGAGCCAGTTGTTATTCCTAACCCAGAGGGTGCGCGTACAACTCCATCCGTTGTAGGTTTCAAAAAAGACGGTGAGCGCATTGTTGGTGAAACTGCAAAGCGTCAAGCAATTACTAACCCAGACCGTACAATTATTTCTATTAAACGTCATATGGGTACTAATCATAAAGAAGTGATTGATGGTAAGGAATATTCTCCACAAGAGATTTCTGCAATCATCCTACAAAAGCTTAAAGCAGATGCTGAGGCTTACTTAGGACAACCAGTAACACAAGCAGTTATTACAGTTCCAGCGTACTTTAACGATAGTCAGCGTCAAGCAACAAAGGATGCTGGTAAAATCGCTGGTCTTGAAGTTCTTCGTATCGTCAACGAACCAACTGCTGCTGCACTAGCATATGGTATGGAAAAAGACGAGGATCAAACAATTCTTGTTTATGACCTTGGTGGTGGTACGTTCGACGTATCTATTCTTGAGCTTGGCGATGGCTTCTTCGAGGTTAAAGCAACAAGCGGAGACAACAAGCTTGGTGGCGATGACTTTGACCAAGTCATTATCGACTACCTAGTAGCTGAATTCAAAAAAGAAAACGGCATTGACCTTTCTAAAGATAAAGCTGCTGTGCAACGTCTAAAAGACGCAGCAGAAAAAGCGAAAAAAGAGCTTTCTGGTGTTCTAACAACAACAATTTCTCTTCCATTTATTACAATGGTTGACGGAGTTCCAGCTCACTTAGAAATGAACCTTACTCGTGCTAAATTTGAAGAGCTATCTGCAGACCTTGTTGAGCGTACAATGATTCCTGCTCGTCAAGCGTTGAAGGATGCAGGTCTTTCTACAAGTGAAATTGATAAAATCGTTCTTGTTGGTGGTTCTACTCGTATCCCTGCTGTACAAGAAGCGGTTAAAAAGCTAACTGGTAAAGAGCCACACAAAGGCGTTAACCCAGATGAGGTTGTTGCGCTTGGTGCTGCTGTTCAAGCGGGCGTATTGACTGGTGATGTAAAAGACGTTGTATTGCTTGACGTAACTCCACTATCTCTTGGTATTGAGACAGCTGGTGGCGTATTTACGAAAATGATCGAGCGTAATACAACGATCCCAACAAGCAAATCTCAAATTTTCTCTACGTATGCTGACAACCAACCAGGCGTTGAAATCCACGTCCTACAAGGTGAGCGTGCGATGGCAGCTGACAACAAATCATTGGGTCGCTTCCAGCTTAACGACATTCCACCAGCACCACGCGGTGTACCACAAATCGAGGTTACTTTCGACATCGATGCCAACGGTATCGTTAACGTTACTGCGACGGATAAAGGTACTGGTAAAAAACAAAACATTACAATCACTTCTTCTAGCGGCTTGAGCGATGAAGAAATCGATAAAATGATGAAGGAAGCTGAATTGCATGCTGAACAGGATGCAAAGCGTAAAGAGCTTGTAGAAGTGAAAAATAACGCTGATCAGCTAGTTTATCAAACAGAAAAAACATTAAAAGATCTTGACGGCAAAGTTGATGAAGCAGAAGTAGCTAAAGCAAACGAAGCGAAAGAAAAAGTGAAGTCTGCCCTTGCTACTGATGATGTAGATCAAATCAAAGCAGCAACGGAAGAGCTTATGACAATCGTTCAAGCTCTAACAACTAAGCTATATGAGCAAGCACAGCAAGCTCAGCCACAAGGTGCTGATGATGCAGGTGCAAGTAATGCAAGAGGCAAAGACGATGTAGTTGATGCTGATTACGAGGTTGTTGACGACAACAAGTAATAGTCATGTTATGCTGAAGGGTCAAAGCGGGCTCGTCCCCAACTTTGACCTTTCTCGTGTGTGCAACTATAATTGTTAGGATTTCTTTTGGTTCAATCATTCCAGCTGGGGAGGTGAGATCAATTGGCTGAAAAGCGTGATTACTATGAAGTGCTTGGGGTCGGAAAAGACGCCTCTGGCGATGATATAAAAAAAGCATACCGTAAATTAGCACGTCAGTACCATCCTGACGTTAATAAAGCGGCTGATGCAGAAGATCGTTTCAAAGAAGTAAAAGAAGCTTATGATGTATTAAGTGACGATAGCAAACGTGCAACCTACGATCGTTATGGCCATGTTGATCCAAATCAAGGAATGGGCGGCGCTGGTGGCGCTGACTTTGGTGGGTTTGGTGATATTTTTGATATGTTCTTCGGCGGCGGAGGTCGCCAGCGTGATCCGAATGCTCCGCAACGCGGTAAGGATCTGCAATATACGATGACGATCGAATTTAAGGAAGCGGTATTCGGTAAAGAAACCGAGGTTACTATTCCTAGAGAAGAAAACTGCGATACTTGTCGTGGTACTGGTGCGAAGCCTGGAACATCGCCAAAAACATGTACAACATGTCATGGTACAGGACAGCAGGAGGTTGTGCAAAATACGCCGTTTGGTCGTATCGCTAACCGTCGTGTATGTCAATCTTGTCGCGGTACAGGTAAAATCATCGTTGACAAATGTAATAGCTGTCATGGCGAAGGCCGCGTAAGAAAACAACGCCGTATTAAGGTGAACATTCCAGCGGGTGTCGACGATGGACAACAAATTCGCATTAGCGGCGAAGGTGAAGGCGGTAAAAACGGCGGTCCAGCAGGTGATCTATACATCGTGCTGCGCGTGAAGTCGCATGAATACTTTGATCGTAATGGCGATGATATCTACTTGGAGGTTCCGATTACATTTGCCCAAGCTGCACTAGGTGATGAAATCGAGGTTCCTACACTTACCGAGCGTGTGAAGATGAAAATTCCTGCCGGTACGCAAACAGGTAAGTACTTCCGCTTAAAAGGTAAAGGGGTGCCTAAGCTCCGTGGTATGGGCACAGGCGATCAGCATGTTAAAGTGACCGTAGTGACGCCAACAAACCTTACTGAAGAGCAAAAAGAGCTGCTTCGTCAATTCGGCGGATTAAGCTCGTCTAACCCTTCAAGCTCAGAGGAGCATCATGAATCCATCTTTGAGCGCATGAAGAAAGCGTTCCGCGGCGAATAATTGTTAGCGGTATTGATATCTATCAAACTATGAACAGCCTATTTTAACAGTATGCTCTGGCGATACAGTTTAGTCAGACATTTGTTACTTTAGGCTTTTCCTATTTTGGAATAATTGCTCGTCTTTTTTCTTATACTAGCAATGGGCTAGTAGGAGGTGAAAGGATGTACAACGAAAAGAAAGAAGTAGAAAAAGTTAACTTTGGCGACTTGCCTGTTGATTGGGAAGACGAAGAGTTCGCTGAAGAATTGTATGATGGGCAGCTAAGTAACTATAAGCAGCAAACGCAGAAAAGCATCGATAAGCTTAATCTTAATAAAGGGCATTATGAAGAGGAGTAGTCAGAGATCTTACTCACTTCAGCCTATTTAACCTGCGTATTAACTATATGGATTTTGTAAACGCAAGTGAACGTATGAAGGATGCATCTTCAGTTGAACTGAACTGCTATGCTCCTTTTACGGCTTGCGTTTTTCATTTAAGTGGACAGAAATTAGCGGAATTTGCCCGCACCTTTGTCAAGATTGTCAAGCTGTTGTACAATAGAGGGTAGGCTTACAGCAGTACGGTCATAAAATATGGAGGTTTACATAATGAAATGGTACGAATTAACGATTGCAACGACTGAGATTGCAACTGAAATGATATCGAATTTTTTACATGAGCACGGTGCAGGTGGCGTTTCGATTGAGGAATCGGGCAATCTGAACAAACCAAGAGATACATCTTACGGTCAGTGGTATGACACGCCGCTTAATGATATCCCAGAGGGAGAAGCAATTATTAAAGGCTATTTCCCAGAAAACACGGTGATGGAGCAGCTACTTGAGGAGCTGAGACCGCGTATTGAGGGCCTTCGTCAATTCGAGATCGATCCAGGTAACGTGCAATATTCCTATATCGAGGTGGATGATGAAGACTGGGCTACGGCTTGGAAAGATTATTTCCATCCGATCGCGATAACCGATAAAATTACAATTAAGCCAACATGGGAACAGTATGAGCCTCGTGAGGATGAGCTCATTATCGAGCTTGATCCGGGAATGGCATTTGGTACTGGTACGCATCCAACAACATCTCTTTGCTTGAAGACGCTGGAGAAGGTCATTCAAGGCGGAGAAGAGGTTATTGACGTTGGTACTGGTTCGGGTGTATTAGCAATCGGGGCAATTAAGCTTGGGGCTTCCTCAGTACTAGCGCTTGATCTTGATCCTATAGCGGTGTCCAGTGCCACAGAGAATGTTAGCTTGAACGGGCTGAGTGAGCAGGTTGATGTACATTTAAGCGATTTGCTTGGTGTATTACGTCAAGAGGATAACAGTCAACTTAAAGTAAAGCCACCTGTTGATTTAGTTGTTGCCAACATATTAGCAGAAATAATTATGCTATTTATTGATGATGTGTACGAAGCATTGAAGCCAGGTGGAACGTATATCGCTTCAGGCATTTGGAAAAACAAAGAAGATGTTGTGGAGCAAGGTTTGCTTGCAGCAGGATTTGAAATACAAGAAAAATATAGAGATGAGGATTGGCTTGCATTTGTTGCGACAAAGCCAAAGGTGGATTAGATGAATTTTTTTCCATTTCCGCTTGATGAGCTACCGTTCATCGTCCTTGTACTGCTACTTCAATTTACCGTTCATGAATTTGCACATGCCTATGCAGCGTACAAGTTTGGGGATGACACTGCTTATCGTGAAGGGCGCGTAACGCTTAATCCGTTTGCGCATTTAGATCTTTTTGGGTTTATTTTAATTTTAATCGCAGGCTTCGGTTGGGCGAAGCCTGTGCCAGTTCGAGCTAGCCGATTTAAGAATCCGAGAGTAATGAGTGTCATTGTCTCGCTAGTTGGACCACTGAGTAACTTAATACTTGGTATTATCTCAATTTTTGCTATTGTGCTTATTTCGAATTCAGGAATTTTAAGCTCGGCTTCTGTCGGAGTTGTAAGTGCAGTCGAAGTGTTTTTCAAATATATGATTCATTATAGCTTTTTACTATTTGTCTTTAACCTTATTCCGCTGCCGCCGCTAGATGGCTATCGAATTGTGGCAGAATTTTTACCGTTGCAAACGAGATTTAAGATCGAACAAAATGCACATTGGGGCACAATTATTTTCTTATTGCTTGTGTTTATCCCGCCGCTACGTAATGTAACGATCGTGCCGATACTGAATTTAGGGTCGCAGCTGGCATTTAAAATTTGGGAGCTTGCATTGGTATTATTTAGTTAATAAATTGTAATAAAAACATGCTAGAATAAGCTAGTATGCTTGCAAAGGTATGCTAGGTAAGGACTGACGTATATGCAAAGATATTTTGTAGAGCCAGCTCAATTTACTGGCAATGAGCTAGTAATAGCAGGCGATGATGCTCATCATATAACCCGAGTGATGCGCATGGCAGAAGGAGCTCAAGTGATCGTTAGTGATGGTCAATCTCGTACAGTCATTGCTGAAATAGTTTCATTCGGTAATAAAGAGGTTACTCTCGTGGTTACTGAGGAGCTAGAGCAGCAATCTGAGGCGGCTTGGTCGGTAACGATTGCTCAAGGCTTGCCCAAGGGCGATAAGATGGAGCTTATTGTGCAGAAGTGCACAGAGATCGGCGCTGCGGGCTTTATTCCGTTCGAATCTCAGCGCGTAATTGTGCAATATGATCGCAAAAAGGAAGCGAAGCGTTTAGAACGCTGGCATAAAATTGCTAAGGAAGCTGCGGAGCAAAGTCATCGTAATGTTATACCGACAATTGCTGAGCCGCTGAGCTGGAAGCAATTGCTCTCTTCGATTGCCTCCTATGATCTAGTGCTGTTCTGTTATGAACGTGCGGGTGCCGAGGGTCATGGTATTGGACTAAAGGATGTGCTTCAACAATATAAACAGCAGTGGCAGCAAGCTGGACTTGTTAAGCCAGCAATATTATTAATTGTTGGTCCAGAGGGTGGCTTCGCCGAAAGTGAGGCTGAGCAGGCACAGGAGTCTGGAGCTAAGCTGGTCGGATTAGGTAAACGAATTTTAAGAGCTGAGACAGCAGGGATGGTTGGTCTATCCTGCATACTATATGAATCAGGCGAGATGGGAGGCGTGTGACCACAATGTCAACGGTCGCATTTTATACAGTAGGTTGTAAAGTTAACTTTTATGATACAGAAGCTATTTGGCAGGTGTTTAAAGAAGCGGGCTATGAGCAAGTGGATTTTGAATCTCCATCAGCTGACGTATACTTAATTAATACATGTACAGTAACCAATACAGGTGACAAAAAGAGCCGCCAAATTATTCGTCGCGCGATTCGTCGTAATCCAGATGCAATTATCGCGGTAACAGGCTGTTATGCACAAACCTCGCCTGCAGAGATTATGGCGATTGAAGGTGTCGATCTTGTAATTGGAACGCAGGATCGCGAAAAAATTATGACATTCGTTGAGCAAATTCAAGCTGAACGTAAGCCTGTTAATGCCGTTCGCAATATTATGAAAACACGGAACTTTGAAGAGTTAAACGTACCGAACTTTACAGAGCGTACTCGTGCGTTCCTTAAAATTCAAGAGGGCTGTAACAACTTCTGTACCTTCTGCATTATTCCATGGTCACGTGGCTTGTCGCGCAGTCGTGATCCGTTAACGGTTGTTGAGCAAGCGAAGGGCTTGGTCGCTTCTGGCTATAAAGAAATCGTATTAACGGGTATTCATACTGGTGGCTATGGCGACGATATGGAAGATTATAATTTGACACGCTTGCTATGGGACTTGGATAAGGTCGAGGGCTTAGAGCGTATTCGTATAAGCTCGATTGAAGCGAGTCAAATCGATGATGCTATGATCGAGGTGCTTAATAAATCATCGAAAATGTGCCGTCATCTTCATATTCCGTTGCAGGCTGGCGAAAACAGCGTGTTGAAGCGGATGCGTCGTAAATATACGACTGAGCAGTTCGCAGAGAAGGTAAGACGTATTAAAGAAGCGATGCCTGGTGTAGCGATTACGACGGACGTAATTGTCGGCTTCCCAGGTGAAACGGATGAGATGTTTGAAGAGGGCTACCGCTTTATGAAGGAGCTTGGCTTTGCAGAAATGCACGTATTCCCTTATTCTCGCCGTACTGGCACACCTGCTGCACGTATGACTGATCAGGTCGATGAGGAAGTGAAGCATGAGCGTGTCCATAAGCTCATTGAGCTTTCTGAAAGCATGCAGCTAGATTATGCGAAGCGCTTTGTTGGTCAAGTGTTGAATGTTATTCCTGAGCGTGAGCAGAAGGGTAATGAGGGAAGCGGCTATATTATGGGCTATTCCGATAACTATTTGAACATTATTTTCGAAGGCTCGGAATCGCTAATCGGTAAAGTGTGTGCAGTAAAGGTAACTGAAGCGGGTGTGAACGAGTGCCGTGGTCAGCTGGTACGTGTGCTGGAAAATGATGCTCCTGCGTACAGTCAACCGATTCAAGCAATCGCTAAGCAAGCGTAAGTAAAATGTATAGCAATTAAAGGAGGATTCTAGCACCGTTTCGCTGTGAAACGAAGCTAGAATCCTCTCCTGTTTCATGCCCGATTATGTTAAACTTGATCTAGTCGCTGAAACCATTTCATATAGCAGATTGGTAAGGCGATAAAGGAGCATATCACGTTAAACAATGTCTGTGCATGCGCAATAGCAGAAGGGATCGAATCTGTGATCCACAGTGATGCAGCAGCGAGCCAATCGATAAACGGATAAAATAACAGTGCGCCACCGATATTGAGCAGCAGATGAGAGATTGCGACAAACTGACCACCCTTAGAGCCTCCAAGCGAGGCGAGGATGCCAGTAAAGCAAGTTCCAATATTGCTGCCTAATACGATCGCAATACATAGCTCTAGCGGTAAATGATCTAGTGCAGCGATTCCCATAATCATGGCGATAACTGCAGAGCTGCTATGAAACAGAGCTGTTAATATCGCTCCGGTAACGATGCCCCATAGCAGAGTGGTCTGAGCTTGCTCGACAAACCAGCTGTACATTTGACTTTGCTGTAAGCTTGGGCCAATGCTTTGCATCGTTGTGATGCCTAGCAGCAGCAGTCCAAAGCCAAATAGTACAACAGAGATGGAACGTAGCATTGTATTGCCGCTCCAATTTGTAATGAATGCTGGTAATATTCTCATTTCAAGCAGCACCGTTGAGAGCAGCCACAAGGAAAAGGAAGCAATGAGAATTGGCTGAGCAAGATGGAATATATTAAGTCCGATTAATTCGGTCGTTAGGCAAGTTCCAATATTCGTACCTAAAATAATGCCTAGCGTCCGCGAAAAGGGCAACAGCTTACTGTTCACAAGCCCGATCGATAACGCTGTCACTGCGGTGCTGCTCTGTAGAAAGGCAGTGCTTGCTGTGCCGAGCAGAAGCCCATGTAATGGTGTTCTTGTCGAGCGTTGAAGCAGATTTAGCATGCCGGTTCCGCCTAAAGAGAACAGTGCCAACTCCATTAGCTTCATCCCGCACATAAAAATAGTAAAGCCAAGCAAGCTTGGCAAAAGTATCGCAGTAACCACAGCCCGTCTCCTTTCGTAAATACAGCTATTAAGCTTATAACTATGCAAAGAGTAGGACGAGCATGCTAATCATATTACAAATCTTGCAAACTGAAAGAGGTTTTAGTTATGGCAAATGCAAAAGCAACACTTATAAAAGCACGTAAAAAGCGTATTGAGGAAGGTCATCCGTGGGTCTATGCTAGTGAGATTGCCGGGTTAGATCGTGAGGATGTAGAGCCAGGCTCACTTGTTGACGTTGTTACGCATGGCGGGAAATATTTAGCGACTGGCTATTGGAATCCAAAGTCGCAGATTACGATCCGGATTGTAAGCTACGAGCCAATTGCTGAAATGGACCAAGCGTATTTTGTCGAGCGTTTTCAGCGTTGTAAAAAGCATCGTCAACGCTTTGTAGCGGACAACGATTGCCGACTTGTATATGGAGAATCTGACTTCTTACCAGGGTTGATTGTTGATCGCTTTGCTGATGTACTAGTCGTACAAATTCTTACACTAGGCATGGACAAGCATCGTGATGCACTGATCGCTGCATTAGTAGAGGTATTTGACCCTAAAGGAATCTATGAGCGCAGTGACGTAGGTGTACGTCAATTAGAAGGACTAGAGGAGCGTACAGGCGTACTATATGGCGATTGTCCAGCAATTGTAGAAATTACCGAAAATGGACTACAGATGGAAGTGGACATTGTACAGGGACAAAAAACAGGATACTTTTTCGATCAGCGTGAAAACCGTGCAGCGGTTAAACCACTGATGCAAGGATGGGGCGAGCGCAGCGGTATTAAGCTAGAGACGCTAGAGGACGGTAGAATTGCTCCAGTCAATCGTAACGGTAAGGAAGTGACTTTCCCATATTGGGATGGTGCCACTGTGCTTGAATGCTTTGCACATACGGGAAGCTTCACGCTTCATGCATGCCAATATGGTGCGAAAAAGGTGACATGCCTTGATGTTTCTGCACATGCGATTGAAACAGCTCAGCGCAATGTGGAACGTAATGGCTTTAGTGATCGTGTAGAATTTGTTGTAGCTGACGCGTTTCAATATTTGCGCGAACAGGTTAAAGGGCTAGAGGAGCGCAAGCAGCGCGCACTTGGCGGCGTAGACACGTCGAAGAAGCTTGAGCAAGCTGGACGAACATGGGATGTCGTTATTCTTGATCCGCCTGCTTTTGCTAAAACCCGCTCAGCTGTTGAAGGTGCGAAGCGAGGCTATAAGGATATTAATTTACAAGGGTTAAAGCTTGTAAATGAAGGCGGATATTTGGTAACGGCAAGCTGCTCCTACCATATGAGACCTGAGCTGTTTTTAGAGGCGATCGCCGAGGCAGCAAAGGATGCAGGCAAGCTGCTGCGTTTAGTTGAATGGCGCGCGGCTGGCAAGGACCATCCGCAAATTTTAGGCGTTAATGAAAGTCATTATTTGAAGTTTGCCATCTTTGAAGTGACTTCGAAGGTGCGTGCATAGATCTAAGGCTAATTTTCAAATGAAGGGGGAAAACCAATGGCGGTCAAATTCATACTTGGTGTAGCAGGTGCGGGCAAGACGTATACTTGCCTTGAGCAAGTAAGAAAAGAGCTTACTGAGCAGCCGATTGGAGATCCGCTCATTCTGCTAACGCCTGAGCAGGCTTCCTTTCAGATGGAATATGAGCTGCTGCAGCGAGATGAGCTTAAAGGCATGCTGCGAGCTCAAGCGCTCAGCTTTAGAAGACTAGCGTTTCGTATTATGCAAGAAACAGGGGGAACCGCATTAGTTCCGATTACCGATACAGGCAAGCAGATGCTGCTATATAAGCTGGTTCATCGGCTAGGTGAAGAGCTACAGCTATTCCGTGGTGATCAGTTACAGGCAGGTTTTATTGAACGTTTGCATAGCATGCTTACGGAATGGAAGCGGTATGGAGTATCAAGCCAGCAGCTTCAAGAGCTAGTCGGTCAATTTACTGGTAGCGAGAATAACGATGGAAGTGCTCAGTTACTTAATAAGAAGCTGCATGATCTTAGCTTGCTTTATCGGATGATGGAACAGGAGCTTACTAACAAGTACGTTGATGCCGAGGATTATTTATCTCTGCTTGTCCAGGGCTTGCCTTCTTCTACATTTATGAAGGGCAGCAAGCTATGGGTGGATGGCTTTCACGGCATGACCCCGACGGAATATGAGGCACTTGCAGCGTTAATGATGCATTGTGATGAGATCACCATTGCCTTAACGCTGGATCGTCATTATGACCCTGACGAGCCGTTAGATGAGCTGAATTTGTTCTATCAAACGGCAGAGACCTATCAACAGATCATTAGAATGGCGACCGAGCTAGCGCTTGAGGTGGAAGCTCCGGTTATATTGGAGCGACCGCCAATCCGCTTTGCCTCGTCGCCACAGCTTGCATTTATTGAGAGCTATTACGGTAAACGCAAGCAATACATTATGCCAGAGGAAGAAGCAAAGTCTGAGAGACAAGCGCTTGTGCTTCATGCTGCTGCTAACCGTCGTACTGAGGTCGAGGCACTTGCGAGAGAGCTGCTGCTGCATGTGCGTGAATATGGCTATCGCTGGCGTGATATGGCGATTATGGTGCGCAATGTTGCTAGCTACAGCGATTATATCGAGCTTATTTTTAAGCAGTATGACATTCCCGTGTTCATGGATCAGAAGCAAAAAACATTATATCATCCGTTCGTGGAGTTTATTCGAGCAGCGCTGGAGACAACGGTTCACGGCTGGCAATACGATGCTGTATTTCGCTTAGTTAAAACTGAGCTGCTATTTCCGCATGATGGCTCAATGCCGCGGGAATGGTTTGATATATTAGAAAACTATGTGCTGGCTGCGGGGATTAACGGCTGGAAGTGGACTGATGAACGGCAGTGGCGTGCACTGGCAACCGTATCGCTCGATGAGGACGAGGATACAGCGTATGTGATCTCCGATGCAGCGAAGGAGCAGCTAGCGATCGCGCTTGCGGCGCGGGGTATCATTGTGCCTCCGATGCTAAAATTTGCTGAGAAGCTAGACAAGGCAAGCAATATTAAAATGATGTGTATTGCCTTATACGAGCTGCTGGAGGAGACTGGGGCAGCCTATCGACTTGAGCAATGGAGTGTCAAGGAGCAAAAGCGTGGCAATCTGTTAATGTCGCGGACGCATCGCCAGCTTTGGGGTAATGTGATGAAGCTGCTGGACGAGCTGGTTGAGCTAGCCGGCGAGGAAAGTGTAACAGCTGAGTTATTTATGGGCATGGTGGAGGCAGGTCTTGATGCACTTCAGCTAGCCAACATTCCGCCGAGCCTAGACGGAGTTGTCGTTGGTACAATGGAGCGCTCGAGATTATCGAATGTGAAGGCGCTGTTTGTGTTAGGCGTATCGGATGGCGTTCTGCCGATGGTACTGAGTGAGGATGGAATTCTCTCTGAGGATGAGCGTGAGCTCCTGCAGGCTCAAGGCGTACAAATGGCACCAAGTGCTAGACGCAAGCTGCTTGATGAACGCTTTATTATTTATAATGTGCTGACCAAGCCGTCTCAGCGATTGTGGCTTAGTTATCCGCTTGCCGATGAGGAAGGGAAAGGACTGTTGCCTTCAGAAATTATTCGTCAGCTGCGCTACCAATTTCCACAGCTTCAGCTGCGGACAACGGCAGTTGAGCCGAAGCCGAGCATGGTTATTGCTGAGCAGCGTAGCTTCCTTGTTCATCCCAATACGGCGATGACTTATCTGATTGCTAATTTACGGCAGTGGCAGGCTGGTGAGCAGCTTTCGCCGCTCTGGTGGGATTTGTATAACTGGTACGCGCTTAGACCTCAGTATCATCCTAAGCTGAGGGCGCTGCTATCATCGCTTAACTATGACAATATTGAAGGCCCGTTGCAGCTTGAGACGGCGATGGGGCTTTATGGAGCCAATATGCGAATGAGTGTGTCGCGAGTGGAGCGCTTCGTCTCATGTCCTTTCCAGCATTTCTCGATCTACGGCTTAAGACTGAAAGAGCGTAAGCAATATAAGCTTGCTGCACCCGACATGGGACAGCTTTTCCATGCGGCATTAGGTAAGCTTGCCAATGCTCTTGGCGAGGGCTGGGGCAGATTATCGCCTGATAAAATTCAAAGTCATGCTGACGACATCGTTAATGAGCTTATACCTCGCTTGCAGTCAGAAATATTACTGAGCAGCGAACGATTCAAATTCATTGCTCGTAAGCTTAAGGAAATCATTATGCAGGCAGCAATCATTTTAGGGGAGCATGCCGCACGAGCACATTTTAATCCAATCGCAACAGAGGTTGATTTTGGTCCTAAGGGGGCAATGCCAGGACTTAAGATTAAGCTTGATAACGGACGGATGATGGAAATTGTCGGGCGGATTGACCGTGTAGATGCGGCGTCAACTGAGGACGGGCTGCTATTGCGCGTACTAGATTATAAATCTAGCAGCAAGGCGTTGAAGCTAGCTGAGGTGATCGAAGGGCTGTCGCTGCAAATGCTGACCTACCTCGATGTGCTGCTTACGCATGGAGAAGCGTGGCTAGGTAAGAAGGTATCGCCTGCTGGCGTGCTGTACTTTCATGTTCATAATCCGTTGATTCAAGTGAGCAACGGGATTGGACCTGACGAAGCTAAGGAAAAGATTCTTAAGGAATTTAAGATGAAGGGCTTATTAACTGCGGATACGACGATCGTTCGAATGATGGATACAGAGCTGGAAAGCGGACATTCTAAAATCCTTCCTGTTGCTGTTAAAAATGATGATAGCTTCTACTCCAGTGCTTCAGTTGTCAGTGGGATGCAGTGGGAGCAGCTTAGATCGTTCGTGCGCGGCAAAATAAAGGGGATCGGTGAGCAGATTGGTGAAGGTGTAGTTTCGATCGAGCCTTATCAGCAAGGTGATCGTACACCTTGTCAATATTGTGATTATAAAGCAGTATGTCAATTTGATCCGACGTTAGAAGGCAATCAATATCGTAAACTAGCAAAGACTAATAAGGACGAACTATGGAAAGTATTAGGAGAGTGATGAGATGAGTGGTCAATCGAATGGAGCGCCAAAGTGGAGTGCCGAGCAGCTTGATGCGATACAGTCATCTGGCTCGAACATACTTGTTGCTGCTGCCGCAGGCTCAGGAAAAACCGCTGTACTCGTTGAGCGGATTATCCGTAAAATATCTACTCATACCGATGTTGATCGCCTGCTAGTTGCAACCTTTACGAACGCTGCTGCAGCGGAGATGAAGGATCGGATCAAGGTCGCCTTAGAGAAGAAGCTTGAGGAGCAGCCTGACTCAGATCATTTGCGGAAACAGCTTGCCTTAATGGGCAAAGCCTCGATTACAACGTTGCATTCGTTTTGTATGGAGGTTATTCGTAAATATTATTCAACAATCGGCTTAGATCCTGGTTTTCGTATCGGTAACGAAACTGAAATCGAGCTTATTCGCAACGATGTGCTGATGGAGCTGTTTGAGCATCGTTATATGCATGCCGATCAATATGGAAGTTTTATAGATTTAGTCAATGCATTCGGCGGGCAGCAAGGGGACGAGCCGCTGTTAAAGCTTGTGGAGCGGTTATATTTATTCTCGCGTTCTCATCCTTGGCCTGAAGCTTGGTTAGGGCAGATGGCAAATGCGTTTCATATTGCTAACGTTGATGAATTGGAGCAATCAGACTGGGTAAAGCAATTAATGGGAGATGTGGAGCTAAAGCTAGATGGAGCCATTGCTGTGTTCCAGCAAGCGCTTGAGCTTACACGCTTGCCGAGTGGACCTTACGCTTATGCCTCGACCTTTGAAGAGGATATTGAAATTGTTCGCCGTTTGTCATATGAGCTTAAAGGTTTGCCGTGGCGTGATTGGGGACAGCGCTTCTCTAGCGTAGCTTTTCCTAAGCTTGCAGCGTTAAGAGGTAAAGAGCATGACAAGGATTTGCAGAAGCTCGCTCAAGAGTATCGTAAGAACGGAAGAAGTATTGTAGAAGGCATTGCTAGCGAATATTTTGGTCGAACGGCACAGCAGTATGTTGAGGAATTGCATACACTTGCACCGCTTATGGGGGAGCTTGTGTCACTGATTAATGACTTTGCTGCAAAATTTCAAGAGTATAAAACTGCCAAAGGTCTACTTGATTTTGGCGATCTCGAGCATTATTGCTTAGCCATTCTACTTGATCCAAGCTCAACACCAGAGCAGCAGCTTCCTTCTGATGCAGCCCGGGCATATCAGCGGCAATTTGATGAGATCTTGCTGGACGAGTATCAGGATACGAATTTAGTTCAAGAAACGATAGTATCGCTCATTAGTAATAGAGCTCAGGGCAACCGTTTTATGGTAGGCGATGTGAAGCAAAGCATTTATCGCTTTCGTCTTGCCGAGCCTGGACTATTCCTGCAAAAGTATAAAACCTATGGCAAGGGTGAACAGGCTAACGATGGCAAGCGGATCGATCTAGCTAGAAACTTCCGTAGTCGTACAGAAGTCGTTGATGCTGTTAACATCGTATTCCATGCAATTATGAAAGAGAGAGTAGCAGAGCTGGAATATGACAAAGCTGCAGAGCTGGTGCATGGAGCATCTTATTTTCCTCCTCCGGAATCGCTTGATGGAAGTCGCGTGCATTGTGTAGTCATTAATCAAGAAGAGAACGAACAAGAGCTGGAGCCCGAGTCTCAATATGAAGCTCAGGATGAAAATAGTGCTGAAGCTGAATCACATGAGAATTTGCAGCAGGAGCTAAAAGCAGCTCAGCTTGAGGCGCGCTATGTGACACGCCAATTGCTAGAGCTGAAGCAAGCTGAGGCACTTGTATATGATGCTAAGCAGGAGCGATATCGTCCGATGCAATGGCGCGATAGTGTTATACTGCTACGCTCTACCTCGGCTATGGCTCCTGTATTTTTAGAAGAGCTGCAGCAAGCCGGTATACCTGCATACTCCAGCATTGGTACGGGCTATTTTGAGGCTGTTGAAGTTCAGACGATGCTCAGTATGCTGCAAATTATCGATAACCCTTATCAGGACATTCCGCTTGCAGCAGTATTGCGTTCACCGTTGTTTAAGCTTACGGCTGAGGAGCTATCACATATCCGCATATTATCGATGGATAGCAGTTATTATGATGCGGTGCTGCATGCGGCTGGTAACGAGGAATTCTCTTATGAGGGTAGAGTTAAGCTAGCCCATTTCTTGGATAAGCTTGATGAATGGCGTGATGCTGCTCGTGAGGGAGCACTAGCCGATCTGCTTTGGTTAATTTTTGAACAGACAGGCTATTATGATTTTGTCGGCGGCTTGCCTGCAGGTATTCAGCGACAAGCGAATTTACGTGCGCTGCATGACCGAGCGCGACAATATGAAGCAACCTCATTTCGCGGACTATTTCGTTTTCTTAAATTTATTGAACGAATGCGCGATAATGGCAAGGATCTCGGTACGGCGCTGGCGATCGGTGAAGGTGAAGATGTTGTACGCATTATGACGATTCATGCGAGTAAAGGGCTTGAATTCCCTATCGTTTTCGTTGCTGGATTAGGTAAAAAGTTTAACGAGCAGGATTTGAGGGGCAGATTCCTTTATCATAAGGAGCTCGGCTTCGGACCTAGAATTGTAGATTTGCAGTTAAGAACAAGCTATCCATCGCTGCCATTTATTGCGATTAAACGGGCAATGAAAATGGAGCTGCTCGCTGAGGAGATGCGAATTCTATATGTAGCTCTAACTAGACCGAAGGAAAAGCTAATATTAGTAGGGACAGTTAACAAGTTAAGTGGTAAGCTGATGCGCTGGGGAGCGTCACTGGAAGAGGATGGCACGTTGACGTTATCAGGTATAGCTAGTGCAAGCAGCTATTTAGATTGGATCGGTCCAATTGTAAGTAAAAGTCTAGAGCAATCACTAGAAGCTCAAGCACAAGCTGAACAGCAAGCTCAAGAAGGACAAGATGTGGATCGTCGCTGTCATAGCCCGTTCGATTGGATCGTCGAGGTGCAGCCAGCTAAAGAGCTTGCTGTTGACCGCCTTGAAGATGAGCCATCAGCTGACGAGCAACAGGAGCGGGATAATGTTCTAATGGCAATCGATGCATTAGCTCAAATTGAAAATGTTGAGCAGGATGAGAAGCTACATGAACAATTGGAATTTGCCTACCCTTATAGTGATGCAGTGACAATCGGAGCGAAAGCCTCTATTACTGAGATGAAACGAATTCGAGAAGCATTTGAAGAGGAAGAAGAGAGCTTTTTCTTTGGTTTTGCGCCTAGTTCAGAGAAGACAGAACTCCAAGAGGATGTTAGCTTCACCTTGCATCTACAGCGTCCAGCCTTTATGGAACAGAAGGGAATAACTGCGACAGAGCGAGGTTCGATTAACCATTTAATTATGCAGCACTTGCCGCTTGATGGAATTATCGATCGGGAAGTGATCCTTGCTACGATCCAGCATATGGTTGCAGTTAAGCTAATCACTCCCGAGCAAGCGACAGTCATTAATGTTAAGGGGATATTAGAGCTGTTTCAATCAGAGCTTGGCGAGCGAATGGGTACAGCTGCATGGATTAAGCGAGAGCTGCCGTTTGCCTTTATGCTTCCGGCCAGTGATGTCTATCGCGAGGTTGCTAGTCATACGGCGGAGGAGCCAATCTTTATTCAAGGGGTAATCGATTGTCTATTCGAGGATTCACAGGGATTGGTGCTGGTCGATTATAAGACGGATACAATTTATCAAGGCAACTGGGCAGAGAAGGCAGAACATCATCGTTTTCAGCTAGAGATGTATGCTCGAGGATTGGAAATGATCTTGCAACGTAAAATTGATGAAATCTACGTATTCTTTTTTGATGGCGGCGTTTCTGTTCGCTTATAATAAATTGAGCCTATATGTTGGAGGGATACTGTGTCGGAGCAAATGAAAAAAGTGAAGGGGCAAGAGCAGGGGAAAAAGCCCATTGCAATTGCGGTCACATTAGTACTGCTAGTCATTTCTTTAATATTTGTCATACTGTTTGCATCTAAAAATATTGCTTACAAGCAAGAGCTGCAGGTGAATACCGGTGAGGACGTTGTCGAGCATTTCAAGCAGCTTGATCGTAAGCTGGATTATTTGGAGAGCAATATTAGCTTGCTTATTGACAAGGGGGGTAACTGGGACGAAGCGGCAGCTTTAACAAGCAGTCATTCGAGAGTTTTACTTCAAGATGTTTCTGAGCATATCGAAGCATTATATGCAATTGGCAACTCCATCGAAAGTGAGAAGTTTGGTCCAGAGAGTAAGATGCAGCTAGAGATGTGGCATGTAGCTCAGGACGAGCTAATGATGAATCTGGCAGAGAGTGGTAAACTAATGCACAAGGACCACTACTCAGGCTTACAGCTTTTGCAGGGGCAAATCGATCAAATACAGGCTGCTGTAGGTCGATTTAATTTCAAAATGGAAGGCGTTAAAAATGCGATGATTCGACTTTCCGCTGGTTTTGACTGGATCGAGTATGTTGAAGAGATAAGTGAAGTGGTAATTGTTGAAGATGCACAATAGTTTACGGTACAATAGCTGTATTGCTTTATTTTAGGAAGCGTTGCTATAACGATAGGAGGATCAATTATATGGATTGCTTGTTCTGTAAAATAATCGAAGGTACAATTCCGTCAACTAAAGTTTATGAAAATGAACATGTGTTGGCGTTTCAAGATATTGCGCCTGCAGCACCTACACATATTTTAATTATTCCCAAAAAACATATCGCAACAATGAATGATGTAACGCGTGAGGATGACGCGGTGATGGCGGAGATCTTTGCTGCTGCTAGAGAAATCGCCAAGCAACAAGGGTTTGCTGATGCTGGATACCGCTTAATTAATAACTGTAATAGCGATGGTGGTCAAGTCGTTTACCATTTACATTTCCATCTGCTAGCAGGTAAAAAATTAGGTCCGTTACTTTCTGAATAGTTTATAGCTTGTTCAAGTTGACATGAACATATTCATTGACTTATAATTAGGGTTGATGAACCGTGTAATAAACTCTGGACGGTCTGTTTCGGAGGGAGGGAAAACTGGTGTCTGAAATTAAAGTTCGTAAAAATGAAACTATTGATGCTGCGCTTCGTCGCTTTAAGCGTTCCACTGCGAAAGATGGGATTCTTGCAGAGGTTAAGAAACGCAAGCACTACGAAAAGCCTAGTGTAAAGCGCAAGAAAAAGTCCGAGGCTGCGCGTAAGAGAAAGTTTTAGGAGGATAATTCCATAATGAGCCTGAGCGATAGATTGACCGACGATATGAAGCAAGCAATGAAGGATAAGAATAAGGAAACTCTTTCAGTAATTAGAATGATACGCTCTTCTATAAAAAATTCTGAAATTGATCTTAGACGTCCTCTAGATGATGACGAGATCCTTCAAGTGTTAAGTCGAGAAGTCAAGCAGCGTAAAGATTCCCTCCAAGAATTTATTAAGGCAGGTCGTCAAGACCTTGCTGAGAGTCTTGAAGCAGAAATTGATATTATTAGTAAATACCTTCCCGAACAGCTCACTGAAGAAGAGATTCAAGAGATAGTAAGGCAGACCATCCAAGAACTCGGTGCTTCTTCGAAAGCCGACATGGGGAAAGTGATGGGCGCCCTGATGCCTAAGACAAAAGGTCGCGCAGACGGTAAACTACTGAACAAATACGTTCAACAATTTCTGCAATAGAATACGTGCGGACACAAAACACCCTTCGGGGTGTTTTTTTGTGCTATAATTATTGAAACAGACTTGATACTCATACGTATAGTAGTAGCAAGCAGAAGGGAGGGAATAGAGATGAGCGTGATTCAGTCAAAACATAGAGGTAAAGGAGCAATTGCTTATACCGCTTACAGTATGTTGATTGCACTGCTGCTGCTTTTGTTGACGCCGCTTTCACTACACGCTGAAAGTCGTGCTGTAGAAACATACGGTCCTGCAGTCTACCATCTCGTGTTGCAGGATGAGGTTGGACCTGCGATGGTGCAATATTTAAAACGCGGGATTAAGGAAGCAGAAGAAGCACGTGCAGAGCATATTATACTGACACTAAATACATATGGTGGAAGGACTGATTCTGCATCGGAAATAGGCGAAATCCTTCGAGCTAATAACATTCCGATTACTGCTCACATCGAAGGTAGAGCAGTGTCAGCTGGGACGTATATTGCTCTTAATGCAGATAATATCGTTATGCAGGAAGGCAGTACAATGGGGAGCGCAGCCGTTGTCGACGGATCTGGTAAATTGATTGAGAATCCAAAGCTAATAAGCTATTGGGTTGAGCAGATGAGTGAAGCGGCGAAGCTGAACAATCGTGATCCACGAGTCGCTGTGGCAATGGTTGATCCTCGAGCAGAGGTAGACTTAACCGATATTTTAGGGAAAGTCGTAGCTGAGGGGGATGTACTAGCAATCTCAGCATCTGATGCTAGCCGTATCGGATACTCAGAGTATACGGTGCAAACATTAGAGGATGTTGTGTCATGGTTAGAACTAAGTAATCGTGATTTAGTTACCGTCGAGGTAAGCTTTGCAGAAAAGCTGTCAGCCTTTTTACTACATCCCGCTGTCTCGATTATTCTCCTTATTATCGGTTTTGCTGGTATAGGTATTGAGCTGTTTGTACCGGGGTTTGGCTTGCCGGGAATTTTGGGTGTATTAGCAATGGGACTGTATTTCTTCGGTTCTTACTTAGGAGGGCTTGCCGGAATGGAATCTGCACTGTTGTTTATTGTTGGGATTGTGTTAGTCATTCTCGAATTATTTGTTCCTGCATTTGGAATACTTGGAATACTGGGAGGAGGTGCCATCATTACTGGCATCATATTAGCAGCCCCTGACTGGAAGTCAGCAGTTTATGCCATCATCGTTGCCCTAGTTATTGCAACAATCATTATTGTTATATTTTCAAGAACGAAAAAAGGCAGGGCGGTATGGAACAAATTTGTTCTACGCGAAAAGCTAACGACTGAAGAAGGCTTCGTTCCTGCTGAATCAAAGGCTGCACTTGTCGGGGAAAAAGGAGTAACGGTTACACCATTGCGCCCTGCTGGAACAGCACTAATTAATGACAACAGAATTGATGTTGTAACTGAAGGCGGCTTTGTTGAAAACAATCGCCCAGTCGTCGTTGTCAAAGCTGAAGGTACATGGGTAGTTGTTAGAGAGCTAAAAGCTAACGAGTAGAAACAGTCTATTAAATTTCCAGGAGGTAATGTAATGAATTTATCGCTTTTAGGGTTAGACCCGATGCTAGTAACGATTATTTTTATTGTTTTGGCGGTTATCGTATTTTTCACATTGCTGAGCTTTTTCCCAGTTATGCTGTGGATCTCGGCACTCGCTTCAGGTGTAAAGATCGGTATCATTACACTGTTTGCGATGAAGCTTCGTCGTGTAACGCCAAGTCGAATTGTTAATCCGATGATTAAAGCGACAAAAGCAGGCCTAGGTGTTTCAATTAATCAGCTTGAAACTCACTATCTTGCTGGTGGTAATGTAGACAGAGTAGTTAATGCTCTAATTGCTGCACAGCGTGCAAATATTCCTTTGCAATTCGAACGTGCGGCAGCGATAGATCTTGCAGGTCGAGATGTATTACAAGCGGTACAAATGAGCGTTAATCCGCGCGTTATTGAAACAACAAAAGTGTCTGCAGTGGCAAAGGATGGTATTGAAGTAGTCGTTCGTGCAAGAGTCACGGTTCGTGCTAATCTTGATCGCTTAGTCGGTGGTGCTGGAGAGGATACGATCATTGCGCGTATCGGTGAAGGTATCGTATCTACAGTTGGTAGCTCATCTTCACATAAGGACGTATTGGAAAACCCAGACCGCATTTCCCGTACAGTACTTGAAAAAGGTTTGGATGCAGGAACAGCGTTCGAAATTTTATCCATTGATATCGCTGACGTAGATGTAGGTAAAAACATTGGTGCACATCTACAAACTGAGCAAGCGGAAGCAGATAAAAACATTGCGCAAGCTAAAGCCGAAGAGCGTCGTGCAATGGCGGTAGCGAAGGAACAGGAAAACAAAGCGAAAGTTGTTGAGATGGAGGCGCTTGTTGTTGAGTCCGAAGCACAAGTTCCACTTGCTATGGCTGAAGCGCTTCGTAATGGCAAGCTAGGCGTTATGGATTATTTGAATATGAAAAACATTGAAGCAGATACGAATATGCGTAAATCAATTGGTGATCCTACCGACCCTGAAAATAAAGGCAAATAAGCTGGAATAGAAATGATCGAAGCTGAACATGTCTTTAGATTAGGACGGAGGTGAGTGTAATAGATGCTTTAATAGATCTCGTACTCGATAACATTTATTTCGTTGCGGTCGCTTTATTTTTTCTGTTTAAGCTATTTGGTAATTCATCTAGGAAAAATAAGCAGCCAGGTATGCCTACCTTTGGTGGTGATACCAACCAACCGCAGCAGCAATGGGATGATGACGAGGATGATAGAACAGATAATGCACAATATGAGCAGGAACAGCAGCGTAGGCAGCTGGAATTAGAGCAACAGCGTCAGCTGGAGCAAGAAGCAGCTGAGCGACGGAGAAGAGATGAAGAGGCTCTAGCGCAAGCTCAGAGAGCTGCTGGGGCGCCTTCCTTTGAGGAGATTAAGCGCAAGCAAGCGTTAGCTGAGCTAATGAAGGCACAGAACGCACAATACGCTCAAAAGCCTCAAGTTAAAAGTGAACCAGCTGCTGCTCCAAGAGCGATACAAGTGCAACGCAGCGACTTACAAAAGGCTGTTATCTGGAGCGAAATATTAGGCCAGCCAAGAGCGAAGCGCCCGCATCGCCGGTAAAACCGAGCTGTGAGCTTTGATACGAAATAAGTTAAGTGACAGCGATTGTAGTTAGATAATAACTACAGTCGCTGTTTTTATTTTGTTAAGGTTATTGAAATGCATATATCTGCAGCGAGTTTGTGATATGTTGGATATAAGAAATGATTATCGGTTTTTCATAAAGAAGGGTAAGGGGTTCTGGATGAAAAGATTATTTCACTGTTTGCTGTTAATAGTTATTGCGCTTATTACATCTTCATGCACTGATTCACAGGATAGTAGCGGAGATTGGCCCTATAATTTTGTTGTATGGAACTCGGATATGTATATTACCAGCAACGAAATACTAATGAGATCGATACAAAGATCGGTGAAATTGAAGAGTAACTCTGATATTGAAGGACAGTCATCTTCAAGAGTATTTTCTAACAGGTATCCTTTTGAAGATATTAAATTCGGAAATGAATTTATGTTTTGGTGTATATGCTTCCGTCAAACAGACAGGAAATATTCATGTTGGAGATCGTATATATCTAGAGAAAGTATAAGGTCAAACATAAAGGACAGAAGGATAGATGGAGGAGTTACACCTACTTCCTCTATCCTGTTTAATTCCTATTTGAGTGTTCACGCTATTGGTGTTCCGTTTTTAACAGGTTGATCGGGTTTTAATAGCACCACGTCATCTTCTCCTGGGACGCCTCCGATTACCAATACTTCTGATTTAAAGCCTGCAATACGTCTGGGAGGAAAGTTAACTATTGCCACAACTTGATTGCCAATAAGTTGTTCTGGTGCATATCTTCGTGTAATTTGAGCTGATGATTGCTTAATGCCTAATTCCCCAAAATCAATTTCTAATTTTATTGCAGGTTTTCTTGCTTCAGGAAAAAGCTCCGCTTTAACAACAGTGCCAATACGGATATCTAATTTCAAAAAGTCCTCAATTGTTGCCATCTTATAACCCCCATTATTTTCGTATGATTAGCTTGATTTTAACTTATATCTAAATGTGATTGAAAGTCATGGCTTCGCAAATACGTGCAGAATATGAGAAAAAGAAAAGTGCCCATAAAGCCTTCGAAGTACAGCGGAAGATAAAAGTTACAAGGCAACGATGAAGGACAACGAAGCGAGTAATAAAAACTACGCTGATTTGCTATGAATAACAGCTACCAGCATCGGTATAATGCGTCTGGAAAACGGAGTGGTCTGCCTTTAAAGTTCGCTACTTCCTTAATAAATAATTAGAAAGTAGCGGACTTTAAACCGCAGATGAAAGACGCATTATACCGAAGCGATGTCAATCTAAAAGCAGTGCACCGAAGCATATCAAAATGAAGCATTCTGGAAGCAAAACAACGTCCCGAAAGCCTACAAAAGTAGCGCATTCGGGTTCTTTTACTTTAAACAAAGCATAATTGTGCACTGGAGCTGCTGCCTTACTCATAAATGACATAACAAGCGCATATTTTGATAGAGTACCAAACTGTGTAGCGGGTTGATGTTACAGGATGGGAAAGGGGAGTTGCATCAATGGGGCGTATGAAGCGAAAGCTGCATAAGCTGACGGCATCTTGGCTTGACATGCCGCAGGATGTTGTATTTGAGCTGCCAAGAATAACACTAATCGGTGATCGCCAGCTATACATTGAAAATCATCGTGGCGTTATTGATTTTACGAATGATGTTCTGCGCCTATCGCTTAGTAAGGGTGAGCTCGAAGTGCGTGGGAAAGAGCTGATTATTCGTACCATATGGACGGATGAGGTATTTGTTGAAGGGATCATTACGAGCATTGAGCTGCTGCCTTAATGATGCATTAGGCAGCCTTTATAGTTTAGAAGTTTAGTTTAGAGGGAGGAATTAATGATGCGGCAATCGTTCATTGATTGGTTGAAAGGATCAGTAGAGGTTGAGCTACAGGGCAGTAACGTAGCTCAATTTCTTAATCAAGCTACACAAGACAAGCTAGAATTGTCCAATATTTCGTGGAGAGGGAGCTCAACGGTACATTTTACGGTTAGTGTAGAAAACTTTTTTTTATTGCGTAAATATGTACGAGCCTCAGGTGGAAAGCTCAAATTAGTTCGAAAAACAGGCTTTCCTTTTCTGCTTGTTCTGCTTGGCAAAAGAATGTGGTTCACGATCGGTATTGCACTATTCTTTACAGTCATCTTTTGTTTATCTTCGCTAGTATGGTCAATAGATATTAAGGGGAATAAAGTGATTCCGAGCGATATCATCATGGACGCCGCTAAGAAGGAAGGATTATACCGTTTTCAATGGTCATTTAGACTTCAGGATGCTGACGTCCTATCTAAGAAACTTGTAACGGCCCTGCCAGGTACAACATGGATTGGCGTTGAGAAGGTAGGGACAAAGGTTAATATTCAAGTAGTCGAGGCGACAATCCCTGAAGCGCAACAATTAAACAATCCTCGTCATCTTGTTGCAACAAAAGATGCGGTCATTTCGTATATAATAGCTCAGCAGGGTAAACCGATGGTGAAGAAAAATCAGCGGGTGAAAACTGGTGATATTTTAATTTCCGGTATCATCGGCAGTGAAGCACATTCTCAAATCGTAGTTGCTCAAGGGGATGTTAAAGGGTTAGTTTGGTATGAATATGAGGTAAAGGCACCGTTAGTGCAAAAATATCGCGTATTTACTGGAGAAAGACAAGCCCGCTCCTATATCGTGCTTGGCAAACGCGCATTGAAAGTCAAAGGATATAATCAGGAGCCATATAGCAAATCTGAAGTTATTACGACAACGAACATGTTAACGCTTGGCAAATATTCACTGCCAATTGGTAAAATGAAGGAAATGGAGCAGGAGGTCGCGTTCGAGGAAAGAGAGCTTTCGGTAGAAGAAGCGAAAACAGAAAGCCTTGAGCAGGCAAGATTACGAATTTTAGCGCATGCTGGAAAAGATGCGGAAATTGTTAGCGAAATTGTTTTGCATGAAGCGACAGAGAATGGTAAAGTGGTAATGAAAGTACTTTATGAAGTCAACCAGAATATTACAAAAGAACTACCAATAGTCCAAATGCAGGGAGATTGAATTTTATTGCAAAACGAAATGAAAACAGTAAAAATTCCAGTCGAAAATGCGGCAGAGGCTTTAGCAGTTCTAGGCCCGCAAGATAAATTTTTACGAGTTGTTGAAGAACGTGTTGAGGCTACGATTTCATCAAGAGATGCTGAAATCATTGTGACAGGAACACCAGCGCAAGTAGATTCCTTGGAGCAGCTATATCAAGTGCTATTGCAATTAGTTCGCTCTGGCTATACACCGTCCGAGCGTGATGTCACCTATGCGCTTGATCTTGCTTTGAAAATGCAGGCGGAGGATTTACTTGATCTATTTAAAAAACCAATTGCAACGACGTATCGTGGGAAAAAAATATTAGTTAAAACAATCGGGCAGCGACATTATGCGAATTTGATCAAAAAGCTTGATATCGTTTTTGGTATCGGTCCCGCTGGTACAGGGAAAACGTATTTGGCAGTTGTACTAGCTGTCACTGCTTTGAAAGAAAATAAAGTGAAAAAAATCATTTTAACTCGTCCAGCGGTAGAAGCGGGAGAAAACCTTGGGTTTTTACCAGGGGATCTTCAAGAAAAGGTCGATCCATACTTAAGACCGCTTTATGACGCGTTGCATGATGTGCTTGGCGCTGAGCAAACCGTGAAAGCGATCGAGCGAGGTATGATTGAAATCGCTCCTCTAGCATATATGCGCGGTCGTACGCTTGAAGATGCGTTTATTATTTTGGATGAAGCGCAAAATACGACGCCTGAACAGATGAAAATGTTTTTAACTCGTCTTGGCTTCGGTTCAAAAATGGTTATTACAGGAGACGTGACGCAAATTGACTTACCACGAGGAAAAAACTCAGGGTTAATTGAGGCGAAACGAATTTTAAGTAATATTGAGGAAATCGGGATGATGATTTTCTCGCAGCAGGATGTTGTTCGTCATTCACTCGTACAAAAAATTATTATGGCATACGATCGCGATGCTGAAGAAAAAGTGTAGTTGTAAAAATAATAGAACAAATTGAAGAAAGGATTGAGAGCGAATGACTACAAAGAATGACCTTAGTCCAATCAAAAAACGTCGTTATAAAGTAACGGCTGACTGGAGAAAGAGCTCAGCCGTGAAATGGGCATTCATGGCGTTGTTCGTCATTCTTTTCTACTTCAATCTTGCGCCGCATATTATACCTGAGACGTATAATATTACGGAAAATTCAAGAAGCGATAAAGATATTAAAGCTCCTTCGTTAGTTCGTGATGAGAAAGCGACACGAGCTGCTGAGGAGCAAGCGGTTAATGCAATCGAAGATATTTATTCGATCGTTGCCCTGCGCAATGATATTTTGGTAGAAAGTATATTCTTGCGGATTGAAGGCCTAAATGCTGATGATCAGGTTAGTCAGCAGAATAAAATTGATATTTATCGCACAGAAATTCCAACGCGATATTATGATGACTACATCGCTAATTTTGTGAAAACAAGTTTGGCGAATGAAACCTATAATGAGCAGCTGCTTCAGGAAATGACAGAGGTAACTGCAGAGCAGAAATATACGATTCCTGAGGAAACCTTCTATAAGCTGCCAAAGCTAACGCAGGATGAATTGTCTGAAATGCGGATCGTCGCCAAAGATATTGTACGGAAGCTGACGAATGAGCAATTAAGAGATGCTAACATTGCTCGTACACAGGTGGCGGAGCTTGTTAATTCAAGCTCCATTTCCAATCGTACCGCACGCGAAATTGTGTCTGAAATTACTCGATTTGCCATTACGCCTAATAAATTTTTAGATCGTACGGCAACGGATGAAGCACGTGAGCAGGCAAGAATTAATACACAGCCAGTCGTCTATAAAGAAAATGAAATCATCGTTAAAAAAGGTGAGATCATTACACCAGATAAATATGCGTTGCTTGTCGAAGCGAATTTGCTGCAAGATAAAAAGCATAATTGGGCTAAGCTTGGTGTCACTGTAATGGCGCTGTTGCTAAGCAGCTTTCTCTATGTGTACATCTCGCAAACTGCAGCTACACTATCGCAAAATAAAAAATACAACAACTCACAGCTGTTTATGCTGTTTTTGATTACATTGATTAACTTAGCTGTTATGCAGATCTTCTCCTTAATTCAAGGGGAAATGTCTAGTATGGTTGGGTTTTTAGTGCCGGCTGCGCTTGGTGCGATGCTAATAACGTTGTTAATTGATGAGCAATTGGCATTGGCATTCACATTTATTACGAGTGTGTCAGGAGCCATTATATTGAACGGCTCTAATACGGGCTTGTTTGACTTCCGTTTTGGCTTCTACATCATGGTGATTTCGCTTGCAGCAATCTATTCAATTAAGCACGCTAGCCAACGTTCTGCAATTTTGAAAGCAGGAATTATGGTCAGCTTACTTGGTACGTTAACGGTGTTAGCGATGTCCTTAATGGTTGAGCAGCTAGATCGCGCACCACTAATTTATTCGCTTGCCTTTGCATTTGGCGGCGGCTTGCTAACATCGATATTAGTTATTGGTTTAATGCCATTTTTTGAAATATCGTTCGGTATATTATCTGCGCTTAAGCTGGTTGAGCTTTCTAGCCCGAACCATCCGCTACTTAGAAAGCTGTTAACAGAGACACCTGGTACTTATCATCATAGTGTGATGGTTGGTAACTTAGCTGAAGCTGCTGCTGAGGCGATCGGTGCGAACGGCTTGCTCTGTCGTGTCGGTGCTTTCTACCATGACATTGGTAAAACAAAGCGTCCAAGTTATTTTATTGAAAATCAAAATAATATGGAAAATCCGCACGATACCATTGATCCAATGCTTAGTAAACAGATTATTGTCGCGCATGCGAAAGACGGCGCTGAGATGCTAAAGGCTTATAAATTACCTAAGCAGCTGCGAGATATTGCAGAGCAGCACCACGGCACAACCTCGCTTAAGTTTTTCTACTTTAAAGCAAAAAAACAAGCTGAGGAAGCTGGGATCGAGCCTGATTTTACAGAGGATGATTTCCGCTATCCTGGTCCGAAGGCGCAGTCGAAGGAAGCAGCAGTTGTTGGCATTGCAGACTGTATCGAGGCGGCAGTTCGTAGCTTGCGTAACCCTACGATTGATCAGGTTGAGGATATGATCCACAAAATCATTAAAAGTCGCGTGGATGACAATCAATATAATGAATGTGACTTGACGATGAAGGAGCTAGACAAAATCGCTCAGTCGCTCAAAGAAAGCCTTATGGGTATATTCCATTCTCGTATTGAGTACCCAGAGGATACGAAAGCTAAAGCTAAAGATAACTAAAGGAGTCTTATTATGAGTCTTGTACTAGATTGGAACAATAATCAAAGTAAATTCGAAATTCCAGATTCGTGGATTACAATGCTTAATGAAATTTTACAGCTCGCTGCGAAAAACGAAGGTTTGAGTTCCGGTGAAGTAACATTGACATTTACGGATAATGATGAAATTCATGAATTGAACAAAACATATCGTGGAATTGATCGTCCAACAGATGTGCTTTCGTTCGCGATGAATGATGATGGCGTCGATGAGCTTGATATTATTTTTGAAGTAGAGAGCGAGGACGAGCTGGATCCGATTTCCGGAATGCTTGGCGATATTATCATTTCAGTTGAGCGTGCCGAGGAGCAACGAATGGAGTATGGTCACAGTTTAGAACGCGAGATTGGCTTTTTGTTTGTACATGGCTTTCTTCACTTGCTAGGCTACGATCATCAGGATGATGAAGCAGAAGCGGTTATGACAGCGAAGCAGGAGGCAGTACTTCAGCAGGTAGGCTTAACACGATAATGGACAAGCTGCTGCAAAGTTTTCGTTATGCTTTTACAGGCATTTGGTATGCGATACGCACACAGCGCAATATGCAAATACACATAACGATGGCACTATTAGTAGTAATACTAGGTGCCATCGTTTCACTTACTCCGGTAGAATGGTGTATCATAAGTCTGGTCGTATGTGCAGTGATTTCACTAGAGCTGTTGAATACAGCGATTGAGGCAACGATTGATCGCATAGGGACAGATCCTCATCCATTAGCGAAAATAGCGAAGGATACTGCCGCTGGAGCAGTTCTCGTTACCGCAATTGGTGCAGTCATCATCGGGATAATTATTTTTGCTCCTAAGTTAATCGCATTGCTGTAATAATAATTCATTGGAGTTTTTATTGAATGAGATAGGGGTGTACACGATGAAGCCGAATGAAAAAGCTTTGCTCGAAGAAGCAAAAGCTGCGATGGATTATGCTTATGTGCCTTACTCACAATTTCGTGTAGGCGCTGCATTGCTGCATGAATCCGGTCAAATTTATCGTGGTTGTAATATTGAAAATGCTGCGTACGGACCAACTAACTGTGCAGAGCGAACGGCTCTGTTTAGTGCAATTGCTAATGGTGCGAAGCCTGGCAGCTTCAAAGCGATTGCTGTAATTGGTGATACTACCGATCCGATTACACCGTGCGGTGTCTGTCGACAGGTGTTAGTAGAGCTATGCGTGCCGAATACAATCGTAATAATGGGAAATTTAAAAGGGGAAAGTAAAGTGATGACAGTAGCAGAGCTGCTACCGGGAGCATTTACACCGACATCACTGCTTAAGGAGGAGCAAGCATGATAGAACAACAGAATAACGGCAAATTCCGATCGGGCTTTGTCGCGATTATCGGTCGACCAAACGTAGGGAAATCGACATTAATGAACCATCTGATCGGACAAAAGATCGCGATAATGTCGGACAAGCCACAAACGACGAGAAATAAAATTCACGGTGTATATACAGAAAATAATATGCAAATTGTGTTTCTAGATACACCAGGTATTCATAAACCTAACTCTAAGCTAGGCAACTATATGATGAAATCAGCAGAAAGTGCACTAAAGGAAGTTGAGGCTGTACTGTTTCTGATCGATGCTTCCGAGGATATTGGCGGTGGAGATCGTTACATTATTGAGCAGCTAGGAAAGGTGAAAACACCGGTCTTCCTAGTGATTAACAAAATAGATAAAATCGACCCTGAAGCGTTGATGAATAAAATTGTTCAATACAAGGATCTATATAATTTTGCGGAAATTGTACCGATCTCTGCAATGAACGGTAACAATATTTCGACGCTGCTGCAGCAAATTGGCAAGTACTTGCCAGAGGGCCCACAATATTATCCAGCGGATCAAGTAACTGATCACCCTGAGCAATTTGTGTGCGCAGAGCTGATTCGCGAGAAAATTCTGCATCTAACACGCGAGGAAATTCCACATTCCATCGCTGTACAAATTGAAGATATGCGCGTACAGGACAACGGGGTCGTATATATCGGTGCTGTTGTATTTGTTGAGCGTGATTCACAGAAGGGAATTATTATCGGTAAACGCGGTGCGCTGCTTAAGGAAGTGGGCAAAAACGCACGTATCGATATTGAAAACTTACTGGGTTCTAGAGTCTTCTTAGAAATTTGGGTTAAAGTGAAAAAGGACTGGAGAAACCAGGATCGTGTACTTAATGATCTAGGCTTTAAGCATGAGTAAGTAATATTTGCTACGGATAGTTTTCTTCGTAGTGTCCATCCTAATAATTATCTGGAAGTACATTTCCGAGGCGGAAAGGATGGATACGAATGAGGGATTTTTCGTGGAAGTATTTTGCGTTAACCGGGGATGTCGAATCTTATTTACTCTACAGGGAAGTGGAGCGTCATAGAGATTCGATTGCTACCGAGTCAATAGGTACGAATGAAGATGAAGACGAGCTGTCGCTAGAAGGAGCCGAATAGTGGCTTGCGACTGGCGAGCTTATCATCGCCAGTTGGGGGAAATGTCATGCTTTATCGCGTGGAAGGAATCGTTATCCGTACAATTGATTATGGTGAAAATCATAAAATTGTGACGCTTATAACGAATAACAGTGGAAAAGCTGGAGTTCTAATTCGTGGTGCTAGAAAGGTTCGCAGCAAGCATGCCTCGCTTGCCCAGCCTTTTACATACGGAGAGTACAGTTTTACGAAAGGAACAGGATTAGGTACGTTACAGCATGGCGAGCTTATCACATCTAATCATAAGCTTCGTGCTGATCTTGATTTGGCTGCACATGCGTCATATATCGCAGAATTAATGGATCGTTGCATACAAGAAGAGGAAGTAGGCAATATTCATTTTGAGCAGCTAAAGGCGTGCTTTTCGGCGTTAATGGAGGGTAAGGACCCAGTTGTCATTACCGCAATGTTTGAAATGAAAATGCTTATGCTAAGCGGTTATAGCCCTGTTGTAGAGGAATGTATACATTGTGGTAATCATGTCGGCCCATTTAAGCTATCAGGCTATGCTGGAGGCATACTTTGCTCTCGATGTGCTGCACAGGATGCTTCCTTACCCATTTTGAGCGAAACGTCACTTAAGCTGCTTAGATTATTTAAATCTATCGATTTGAGACAAGTAGGCAACATTAACTTATCACCGCCAACGAAGCAGGAAATATGCAACCAGATGAGGATATTACTTGATATGCAGTTAGGCATTCATTTTAAGACGCGAGGATTTTTAGATAATCTAGGTAAATTAGTTTGACAATCACGCTAGAGTTGAATAAAATTATGAGAAGTTCAATATGTGGCAATGAAAGAGAATTGGTCATGAATTCGCCCAAGAAGCGAGCTAGGGATGGTGAAAGCCTAGCGGGTTAGATCATAAACCATGGCGCTCTGGAGCCTATCGAGTGAAAGTGGATTATTCAAGCAGAATAATCAAGTAGGGTGGAACCGCGGGAATCATACTCTCGTCCCTACGTCTGGAAACAGGCGTAGAGGCGAGAGTTTTTTGGTTGCGCTCATAATGACCTGTTTCGAACAGTCAAAAATAAAAGTATAGGAGTTGTGTAGGCATGAATTTTCAAGGCATGATTTTAACATTGCAGCAATTTTGGGCTGAGCAAAATTGTATCCTCGTCCAGCCATACGATGTGGAAAAAGGAGCGGGCACGATGAATCCGATGACATTCCTTCGCTCAATTGGTCCTGAGCCGTGGAATGTTGCTTATGTAGAGCCCTCTCGTCGTCCTGCTGACGGACGTTATGGTGAAAACCCTAACCGTCTTTATCAGCATCACCAATTTCAAGTTATTCTTAAGCCTTCACCAGACAATATTCAGGAGCTATATCTTGAAAGCTTGAAGCGACTAGGCATCGATGCGAAGGATCATGACATCCGTTTCGTTGAGGATAACTGGGAGTCTCCGACATTAGGTGCGTGGGGATTAGGCTGGGAAGTATGGCTTGATGGTATGGAAATTACGCAATTTACGTACTTCCAACAGGTTGGCGGTATAGATATGCACCCTGTTGCAGTTGAAATTACGTATGGTATGGAGCGTCTTGCTTCTTATATTCAACAAAAAGAAAATGTTTACGATCTTGAATGGGTAGATGGGGTTACATACGGTGATGTATTCCATCAGCCAGAATTCGAGCATTCCAAATATACGTTTGAGATTTCTGATACAGCTATGCTATTCTCCTTGTTCAATATGTATGAGGAAGAAGCGAAGAAAACAATGGCACAAAACCTTGTCTTCCCAGCTTATGACTATGTGTTGAAATGCTCACATACATTTAACTTGCTTGATGCTCGTGGAGCGATTAGTGTTACGGAACGTACAGGGTATATTGCTCGCGTAAGAAACTTGGCTCGTTCGATTGCAACGACTTATCTTGAAGAACGTGAACGTCTTGGCTTTCCGCTATTGAAGAAGGGAGAGAACTAATTATGGCAAAGGACTTACTATTAGAGATTGGATTAGAGGAAGTTCCTGCACGCTTTGTCCGTGATGCGATGGAGCAGCTGCAGCAAAAATTTGAAAAGTGGCTTCAAGAGCAACGTATAGCATATGAAGGTATTAAAGCATATGCTACTCCTCGTCGCTTAGCGCTTGTCGTATCTGGTGTTGCTGAAAAGCAAGCCGATATTGAAGAAGAAGCGAAAGGTCCTTCTCGTAAAATAGCGCAAGATGAAAATGGTAATTGGAGCAAAGCGGCACTAGGCTTTGCGCGTAGCCAAGGTGTAGAACCGGAAGCATTGTATTTCCAAGAGCTTGCAGGCGTAGAATATGTTTATGCAAAAAAAAGCAGTATCGGTGTTGAAACACAGGGCTTGCTTTCTCAAGGTTTCGTTGATGTTATTACATCAATGTCATTCCCGAAAAACATGCGTTGGGGCGGTCATGAAATGCGTTTCGTTCGTCCAATTCGCTGGTTGATTGGTTTATATGGAGATGATATCGTTTCGTTCGAGCTTGCAGGTGTAGCAAGCGGACGTGTTTCTCGTGGACATCGTTTCCTTGGTGAGGAAGCAACAATTGCGAATGCAAGCGAGTATGTTGAAAAGCTTCGTGAGCAAGCCGTTATCGTAGATGTTGAAGAGCGTCAACAGTTGATTGTTAAGCAAATTGAAAAATTAGCAGCTGAGAAAAACTGGACAATCGCGATTAAAGACGATTTGCTTGAAGAAGTATTGTTCCTTGTTGAATATCCAAGCACACTGTTCGGTACTTTTGAAGAATCGTTCTTAAACATCCCGCAAGAGGTGCTTATTACGTCCATGCGTGAGCATCAGCGTTATTTCCCTGTACTTGATAAGCAAGGAAAGCTGCTGCCTTATTTCGTAACCGTTCGTAATGGTGATCAGCGTTCACTAGATGTTGTTGCTAAAGGTAATGAGAAAGTACTACGTGCTCGTCTATCTGATGCGAAATTCTTCTATGAAGAGGATCACAAGCTTACAATTGAAGCTGCGCTTGCTAAGCTTGAAAATATCGTCTATCATGAAGAGCTTGGCTCTAGCGGTGATAAGGTGCGTCGTGTAACACGTACAGCTTCGCTTATTGCATCTAAGCTTGGTGTAGATGGCGATGTTCAAAGCAAGGTTGAGCGTGCTGCTGCAATTAGTAAATTTGACCTAGTATCGCAAATGGTTTATGAGTTTCCTGAGCTGCAAGGTATTATGGGTGAGGACTACGCAACTCGCTTAGGTGAGGATGAGCAAGTAGCAAAAGCAATTAATGAGCACTACCAACCACGCTTTGCTGGTGATGCAGTTCCATCACAAACCGTTGGAGCAATTGTTAGCTTAGCAGATAAAATTGATACAATCGTTGGCTGCTTCTCAATCGGCATCGTACCTACGGGCTCTCAAGATCCTTACGCACTTCGTCGTCAAGCAGCAGGTATCGTTCAAATACTGCTTGCACATAATCTACAAATGTCCTTAACAGAGCTATTTGAACTAAGCTTGTCTGTACATGCTGAGCGTGGCACAAAACGTAGCGAGCAAGAGATTGCGAAAGATCTACAGGATTTCTTCGCATTGCGCGTTAAAAACTGGTTAGGCGAGCATGGTGCGAAATACGACGTTATTGATGCAGTTATGGAAATCGGCTTTGCTGATTTGCAGCTAACAAAAAAACGTGCGGAATTGCTAGCTAAGCAGCTTCAAGACGACAATAAAGCTCAGTTCAAGAGCAATGTGGAAGCATTTAATCGCGTATGTAACTTGGCTTCTAAGGCTGAAAGCAAACAAGTCGACCCAAGTCTATTCCAAGAGCAATCTGAGCGTAATCTGTATGATGCTTGGAGCAATGCTCATAATGACATCAGCGAAGCAATCACTGCACGTGATGTAGAAAATGCTTATGTAGCGTTAGCAAGTCTTCGTGAGCAAATTGTTGCATACTTTGACTCTGTTATGGTTATGGCAGAAGATGAGGCGGTTAAACGTAATCGCTTGGCAACACTTGCAGTAATTGCGGATGATATTCGCACAATTGGCGATCTTTCTAAAATTGTGTGGGCTTAAGTTTTAGTAGATTTGATTAATTCATTATAGAGGGGGAGTTTCCATTATGAGCAGAGAATCTGATGTCATCGTTTATGTCGTATCGGATGCAGCAGGTGATACTGGGGAGTATGTTGTACGCGCAGCGCTTGCACAGTTTCATCCCATCAACACCGATATTCGTAGAGCACCCTTCGTCACTAATAAAGCTGTGCTCGAAGGGCTTGCTGCGAAGGTGAAGCAGCTTGATGCGATCGTGATGTACACGCTTGTTATTCCTGAGCTCCGTGAGCATATGCGGCTTGTTGCTGAAAAGTATGATATTCAGGCAATTGATCTACTGGGCTCCCTAATTGAAAAGCTAGAGAAGCGTACAGGTAGAAAATCACGTCAAGAGCCAGGGCTTAACCACGTGCTGGATGCCGATTATTTCCGCAAGGTTGAGGCGGTGGAGTTTGCCGTTCGCTATGATGATGCGCGTGATACGTCTGGCGTCAAAAAAGCGGATATTGTTCTTGTCGGTGTATCTCGAACATCAAAAACACCACTTTCTATGTATTTGGCGCATCAAAAATATAAGGTTGCTAACGTTCCACTAGTGCCTGAAATAAAAGTGCCTGATGAGCTATTTCAAGTTCCACGTTCCAAAATTATTGGGCTGACGATTGATCTCAGTTATTTGAATGTCATTCGTAAGGAACGGCTTAAAGCGCTTGGTTTACCAGACACAGCTTCCTATGCAACAACCGAACGAATTCAGTATGAGCTAGACTATGCGGATTCGATCATGAAAAAATTGCAGTGCACAGTAATAGACGTCTCTCATCGAGCAGTAGAAGAAACAGCAAGCTTGATTATGGAAAAAGTAAAACTTAACAGTAATTTTTAAGCTTCGAAGCATAATCAACGTATTCAAAGCCGAACATATTCTTCACCATTCCAATAAAAGAAGAAAATGTTTGGCTTTCAGTACCAAGAAGACGGAACGAAGCTAGAAATTGAGGAGCGCAGCGTAGATAGACCTACGTGAGCACCGGAAATTTCGGCTGAGTTGCGTATTCGCCGTCGAATAAGCTTCGAAGCACAGTCATCGTAATCAAAGTCGAACATTTTCTTCACCCTATAAAGGATTTTTGGTGATCATAGCGTATATAATACTACAACACACATTTATTATCGGCTGAATTACTAGCTGCACTGCGAGGTGTTACGCTTGAGAATTATTGTGGATGGCGATGCTTGCCCAGTTAAAACCGAAATCATTGAAACTGCTAAAATCTTTGCAGTGCCAGTCTGCATGGTCGCCTCATTTGACCATCGCTTGCCTCAGGTTGATGGTGTTGAGATGGTGCAGGTCGATCGCAGTAGTCAATCTGCAGATATGTTTATTGCGAATAAAGTGAAGGCAGGAGACGTAGTCATCACACAGGATTTTGGACTGGCTTGTTTAGCAATTGCTAAGCATGCGTATACGCTATCTTTTCGTGGAGAAACCTATACTGAGCACAATATTGACTACTTGCTGGAGCGTAGAGCGGAATTTGCCAAACGACGCCGACAAGGGATGCGTAGCAAAGGACCACGACCGCTAACTGATGAGGATCGTAAAAAATTTCAACAAAACCTGACAAAACTTTTGAGTGAAAAGCAGGAAAAAAGTGAAGTTTAGCGAATATTACTAAAGCGCACATTTTGAAGGTGATGGTAGAATGGCTGGAGAGTTAATCCCAGATGAAGTAATTGATGCAGTCAGAAATCACCATGACATCGTAGAAGTAGTGGGTAAATATGTTCATCTGACAAAGCAAGGTAAATATATGAAGGGGTTATGCCCTTTTCATTCTGAAAAGACTCCTTCATTTACTGTTACCCCAGAACTGCAAATTTTTTATTGTTATGGTTGCGGTAAAGGTGGTAACGTCATTCGATTCGTCGAAGAAATGGAGGGATATACATTTCCCGAAGCTGTACGTACGTTAGCTGAGGAAGCTGGCATTCCAATTACATGGCTATCTAACGGCAATGGTCACGCGCTAAGTCCTGAGGACACTGCTCGCAACAGATTAATTGAGGCACATGAGCTTGCTGTAAAGTTCTATCATTACATATTGAATAATACAGCACAGGGTGCAGGCGCAAAGCGCTACTTGTTGGAGCGGGGATTGACGGATAAGTTAATCGATCAGTTTATGATTGGATATGCGCCGAGTGATCGGGATGTGCTCGCTCGATTTTTAAGTAATCGAGGATTTGACCATAAATTGTTGGAAAAGGGCGGATTAATTTCACCTAATAATGAAGGTGACGGTTTCTACGATCGTTTTCGTAATCGTGTTATGTTTCCATTATGGGACAGAAACGGTAAAGCGATTGCTTTTGCAGCCAGAAGCCTTGGTGATGCCCAGCCTAAATATTTAAACTCTCCTGAGACGATGCTGTTTACAAAAAGCAGAATGCTCTATAATTTGAATTTGGCAAGACCAGCGATAAAAAAAGCGAAGCAGATTATACTGTTCGAAGGCTATATGGATGTCATAAAAGCATGGTCGGCTGAAGTTCTTAATGGGGTAGCAACTATGGGGACAGCATTAACCGAGGATCATTGTTTAATGCTCAAGCGGCACGGAGAGGAAATTATCGTCTGCTATGACGGTGACAGCGCGGGTCAAGCGGCAGCTTACAAAGCGATTCCGATGCTAGAACAAGCAGGGTTAAAGGTAATGATCGCAATTCTTCCAAAGGGTATGGACCCCGATGAATATATAGAGCGCAATGGCGGACAAGCGTTTCGAAATGAAATTATCGAACAAGCCGTATCAACTACAAAATTCAAGCTTATATATTCTCGAAAAAACCATATACTTTCAAGAGAAGAAGGTCGGAACCAATACATCGTGGACGCGGTGAAGATTGTCGCAGAGCTAGATTCATCTACGGAAAGAGAAATTCATCTCAAGGAATTGGCAAAGGAATTCGACATATCTTTAGATGCATTAAAGCAAGATTGTCATGAATTTCGCTTGCAAATGCAAAATTTAAAGCATCCAAGGGATAATAACGTAATTTCGTGGAATAATGGTAGGAATGAAAAACGGAAAAGCGAAGGAAGCTCAACCGTGCTTCCAGCATATGTGAAAGCAGAGCGTATGCTACTGCATGTCATGATGCGAAATAGAGACATTGCGTTGGCAGTTCATGAGAAATTGGGAGATGCATTTAACATCCCGAATCATGAAGCAGTTGCTGCATATTTATATGCGTATTATTTTGCAGACAATGATGCTGATGCTGCTCGTTTTGTTGAAACGTTAAATGATCCTGAGCTTGAGCGTACTGCAACAGAGCTACTCATGATGGATGGCGGATTTCCGTTTGATGAAGATATTATGGCAGCTTGGATCGAAGATATTCAAAAGGTTCCAAAGTTGCGTGAACTTAAGAAAAAGAAAGAAGAAGCGCTGCGTGCTGAACGCGCTGGAGATGCACTTTCAGCGGCGTTGTTGCAGCAAGAGATTATTTCCCTAGAGCGCGAGCTGAAGAACGGCTTTCAGTAAAATCTAGGGAGGAGGGAGTCGCGAAAATGGCGAATGATCAGCATACTGAATTAGATACTGAGCAAAAGTTGGATCTGGCTAAGGATCAACTAATTGAGCAAGGGAAAAAGAGATCTTCTCTTACTTATAAGGAAATTATGGAGAAGCTTTCTCCATTTGACCAGGATCCTGAACAAATCGATGAGTTTTTCGAGCAACTAGATGACTTGGGCATTGAAGTGCTTAACGAAAACGATGATGACAATCCACTTTCGCCTACAGGAGATGATCAGGAGCGAGATGGGGATGAGTTTAATTTTGATGATGATCTGGCACTTCCGCCGGGCATTAAAATTAACGATCCAGTTCGTATGTACTTAAAAGAAATCGGTCGAGTTCCTTTGCTATCCTCAGAGGATGAAATTGAACTGGCGATCCGCATCGAAAATGGCGACGAGGAAGCGAAAAAGCGACTTGCTGAAGCAAACTTGCGTCTCGTTGTAAGTATAGCGAAACGTTATGTTGGTCGCGGAATGTTATTTCTTGATCTTATTCAAGAAGGTAATATGGGCTTGTTAAAAGCAGTTGAAAAATTCGACTACCAAAAAGGGTTCAAATTCAGTACCTATGCAACATGGTGGATTCGTCAGGCCATTACACGTGCAATCGCTGACCAAGCACGTACAATTCGTATCCCGGTTCATATGGTAGAGACGATAAATAAATTAATTCGTGTTTCTCGTCAATTACTTCAAGAATTAGGACGTGAACCGACACCTGAAGAAATTGCTGCTGAGATGGAGCTAAGTACAGAAAAAGTTCGCGAGATCATGAAGATTGCTCAAGAGCCTGTTTCGTTAGAAACACCGATTGGTGAAGAAGATGATTCACATCTTGGTGACTTTATTGAGGATCAGGAGGCACTTGCACCTGCTGATGCGGCTGCTTACGAGCTACTGAAGGAGCAATTAGAGGATGTGCTCGATACTTTAACGGAGCGCGAAGAAAATGTATTGCGTTTACGTTTTGGTTTGGATGATGGTCGTACACGTACGCTTGAGGAAGTAGGTAAAGTTTTCGGCGTAACACGTGAACGTATTCGTCAAATCGAAGCGAAGGCGCTAAGAAAGCTGCGTCATCCAAGTAGAAGCAAACGCCTGAAAGATTTTCTAGAATAGGTAGTATATTGATGACCTTCCTGCATTGCAGTAAGGTCATTTTTATCAATTTATAAACCTCCAATAGAAAGGAACAGGTCTATGAAGGCAGAGCGAAGAACAATTATCGTTCGTGAAATTGAGCATTGGCGCAGATCTAAGCTGCTACCTGATCATTATTGTGACTTTCTGCTTAATTTGTATGCCGATCCGGTCGTTGCACCAAAAACGGCTGAAGAGCAGCCTCGTCATATCGTTGGTAAAGCAATAATGGCTGTGTCAAAAGCAACAGGCAAGCAATGGTTTTTTACGATTGGCCTCTTTACGCTTATTTCATTTATTGTGCTTTATTTTAGCGTTTTTCATCCTATAATGCAAATTTCGATCATCCTATTAGGCACAATTGTTTTACTTTGGTATGGAGAGAAAATTCGAAAAAGTAATGCACCAACTGGATTTATTATTATTTTTCTAGGGCATTTATTACTACTCTATGGTGGTTTGTATTTAATATCAGAGTATGCATTAACCGAGTGGTATTGGAACTTCTCACTGATTATTGCTTGTGCTGTATTTTGGATCATCTATGGGATGAAAAGTCAGCTTAGCTTACTTCATTTATGTGGTTGGTTATCGTTTTTATCGGCATATGCGATGCTACTGCATCATCTGACAAGCGGGCAAGAGTGGTATGAAATTCAGCTATATTGGTTGCCATTATCTCTTCTTTATTTCTGGATTAGTTGGTTTATTCATCGTTGGTTTAAGCCGGTTTCAGCAATTTTATTTGTCGTTGGTATCATTACATGGTTTATGCCTGAATTGTTTCAGTATGTATTTCTTGGAGAATCAGCTTATTTCCAATTGCAAATGATTTGTAAAGTTGTTGTTGGAAGTTTATTATTATTTGTATTTAGAAAACAATGGATGGTGTGGGTAATCTAATGATTCAGCTTTCAAAACGTCTTCAAACAGTAGCAGACTACATAATAGAAGGACATCGCTTAGCGGATATTGGCTCTGATCATGCTTTACTGCCTGTATACGCCGTGCAAAGCGGTAAAACGCCACAAGCAATTGCCGGAGAGCTTAATCAAGGTCCTTGGCAGGCAGCATGTCAGGGGGTCGCAAATGCTAATCTAACCGCTCAGATCGATGTTCGTCGTGGCAATGGCTTACATGTATTGCAACCACATGAAGCAGATACGGTTACAATTTGCGGTATGGGAGGAGCTTTAATACGAACGATTTTGGAGACAGGAATTGCAGAGGGAAAGCTTGAAGGTGTGAAGCAGCTAATTTTGCAGCCTAATGTTGGTGAGGATAACGTGCGAATATGGCTACTTGAGAATGATTGGCTGTTACAGGATGAAAGCATTCTTGAAGAAGACGGGAAAATCTATGAAGTGCTGAACGCTATAAAAGGTGATGAAGCAAAATCATACAATGAACGTTTATATGAAGGTAGAGAGCTATTGCCCTATCCTGCAGAAATCAATCGTGCAATATTGCTTAGAATGGGGCCTCATTTGCTACGTAAAAAGGATGAGGTGCTGAAGGAGAAGTGGCATTCCGAGCTAGAAAAGCTCCAATACATTATAGATTCATTGTCTCAATCCCAGCTAGATAGCGCCAAAAGTAAACTTGCTGCGATTAAACAGGATCATAAGCTAATTACGGAGGTTCTGCAATGGCTATTCACGGTCAAACATTAATTCAATATATGGAGCAGCTTGCTCCAAAATATTATGCGGTGGAGCATGATCGAATCGGCTTGCAGCTTGGCACGTTAAATAAAAAAGTAGAGCGTGTGCTTGTGACGCTTGATGTTACAGCTCAAGTGGTGCAGGAGGCGATCGAGAAAAAAGTCGATCTCATTATTGCTCATCATGCGATTATTTTCCGGCCGATTGGCAGTATTGACACTTCAACGCCTGCTGGAAAGCTATACGAGCAGCTGATTAAACATGATATTGCCGTATATATATCACATACGAATCTTGACGTTGCAATTGGCGGTGTTAACGATTTGCTGGCTGATTTGGCAGGTATGGAGAAGGAGGGGCGCAAGCTACTGGAAACAACCTATGTGGATGGCTTAAGTAAGCTCGTCGTTTATGTGCCACAATCAGCGATTACTGCAGTGGAACAGGCAGCCTGGAGAGCTGGAGCGGGGCATATCGGCAATTACAGCCATTGTAGCTTCCAAAGCAGTGGAACAGGCACCTTTATGGCAGAGGAAGGCTCACAGCCTTATGTAGGCGAGCAGAACGTGCTGCATCGAGAGCCAGAGATACGCTTTGAGTGCATTGTACCTAACAGTCTTCAGCGAAAAGTAATAAGCAGTGTCATTAAAGCACATCCTTACGAGGAAGTAGCCTATGATCTTCTACCGTTGCAGCAAAGTGGTACAGCTTATGGACTAGGCAGAGTAGGCAAGCTTACGGATGGCACGACAACTTTAAAAACGCTTGCTGAGAAATTGAAAGTGGCATACGAAGTGCCAGCATTACGTGTCGTAGGAGATTTAGACACGCCTATCACCAAAATAGCGATATTAGGCGGAATGGGTGCTAAATATGTGCGTTCAGCCAAATTTGCGGGTGCTGATGTCATCATAACAGGCGATATCGACTTCCACACCGCTCAAGACGCACTTGCCGACGGAATCTGCATCATCGATCCAGGCCATCACATCGAGAAAGTAATGATCAAAGGTGTACAGCAATGGCTTCAGGGCAAATGTGATGAGCAACGCTCAGATGTGGAAATAATAGCGTCAGAGGTGCACACAGAACCGTTTACGTTCCTGTAAACATCCTCAGCGAATGGTATCTTTTTCTCGACGACTTTGTCCACAGACAGTGGAGGAGAAAAAAGATACCATGAGCGTCCGAGTACCGAGGCTTTCGCTAGCGTTCAAGATTCGAAGTCGAATATGCTACAGAGCCGATATATGTGATCAAGTTCCCTTTTTATTTCGAAGTTCAATGGAGGAAATAAAAAAGGGAGTTCAGTACCGAGAAGGTTGGACGCTAGATAGAAAACGAGGAACGGAGCGTAGGTACTTACTACGTGAGTACCGAGGCTTTCGCTAGCGTTCAAGATTCGAAGTCGAATATGCTACAGCGCCGAGCATCGTAATCAATTCCCTTTTTTATTTCTACATCTAATTTTTGCTATTGAGTTATTGAGTAAACGTGGTATACTGTAATCTGCATCGGAAAGTTTGACAGACAATCGCTGGCAGCCTTGATGCTGCGAGAGGAAAGTCCGGGCTCCACAAGGCAGGATGCTGGATAACGTCCAGTCGGCGCGAGCCGAAGGATAGTGCCACAGAAATGGACCGCCGATGGCTGAGCAATCAGCACAGGCAAGGGTGGAACCGTGGTGTAAGAGACCACGAGTGACGTAGGTGACTACGTTGCTGGTAAACCCCATCTGGAGCAAAACCGAGAGAACATCGCAGCTTATGCTGCAACCTTAGCCTGAGGTTTGTTCGGGTGAGTTGCTTGAGCTATATAGCAATATATAGCCTAGATAGATGATTGTCGCTCAACGTGGCAGGGTCGTTCCCGTTATGACCACTAAGAGTACAGAACCCGGCTTACGGCAAACTTTCCGCACGAGCACTTACAAAAATAATGTGCAGACGTATTTACTGCAGATCTAATACATGTAAGTTACAAAAAAGTTAGGTGAACATCACCTAACTTTTTTATGCTTATATGCAATTATATTAATGGACAAGGGGCTGTTCAGAATTTCAGTTTTAATCACTGATTCTGAACAGCCCCATATTATTTCAATTCAATATAATAATAAAGAAAATAATTGCTCTTACACAAATTGATTATTTCAAGTCAAAGCGATCGGCATTGACTACCTTGACCCAAGCGTTAACAAAGTCACGAATAAATTTTTCTTTGTTATCGTCTTGTGCGTAAACCTCAGCGATCGCACGTAGAACAGAATTAGAGCCAAACACAAGATCAACGACGGTCGCTGTACGGACCACTTGACCTGTATTACGATCACGCCCCTCGAACACGCCATCTGCTTTTGGTTCCCAAGCAATGTTCATATCGAGAAGATTAACGAAGAAGTCATTCGTTAGTGAGCCAACACGATCAGTAAACACGCCATGCTTCGTACCGCCATAGTTGGTTCCTAGAACGCGCAAGCCACCGATCAGTACAGTCATTTCTGGAGCTGTAAGATCCAATAGCTGAGCTTTATCGAGCAACAGCTCTGCCGGGCTTACATTATATTGCTTTTTCTGATAGTTACGGAAGCCATCAGCAACTGGTTCGAGAACAGCAAAGCTGTCTGGATCCGTTTGCTCTTGCGTAGCATCACCACGCCCAGGTGCGAACGGAACTGTGATATCGAATCCTGCCTCGCGAGCAGCAGCTTCGATCGCAGCACTGCCGCCTAGCACAATGAGATCGGCTAAGCTTACTGGCTTACCAAAATCCTCTTGAATGCCGCCTAAAATTGTAAGCACTTTCGTTAATTGCTGTGGTTGATTGACTTCCCAGTCCTTTTGAGGGGAAAGTGCAATTCTTGCGCCGTTTGCGCCACCACGTTTGTCTGAATGACGATAGGTGCTTGCAGAAGCCCAAGCGGTAGTTACCAGCTCACTAATCGTTAAGCCAGAATCCAGAATCGCGGTTTTAAGACCTTCGATTTCTTCACTTGTCGGTACATATTGTGCTTCAGGAATTGGGTCTTGCCAAATAAACTCTTCATCTGGAACCTCTGGACCTAAATAGCGAGTGATCGGCCCCATATCACGATGTGTTAACTTAAACCATGCGCGAGCAAATGCGTCCGCAAATTCATCTGGATTCTCATAGAAACGACGAGAAATTTTTTCATACGTTGGATCCACACGTAGTGCCATATCAGCAGTCGTCATCATCGTTTTAACACGTTTTGAAGGATCTTCAGGATCTGGTGCAAGATGATCCTCAGTAGGATTTATTGGCGCCCACTGAAATGCACCTGCTGGACTTTTTGTCAATTCCCACTCGTATCCGAATAGTTGTTCAAAGAATCCGTTATCCCATTGTGTTGGGTTTGCTGTCCAAGCACCTTCGATACCACTTGTTATTGCATCTCGACCTTTACCAGAGCCATGGCCGCTAATCCAACCAAGTCCTAGAGCTTCAATTGGAGCAGCTTCAGGCTCAGCGCCTACAAGTGCAGCATCTCCAGCACCATGTGCTTTACCGAAGGTGTGCCCGCCAGCTACTAGTGCTACTGTTTCTTCATCATTCATACCCATACGAGCGAAGGTTTCACGAATATCGCGTGCGCTAGCAAGCGGATCGGGATTACCGTTAGGGCCTTCTGGATTAACATAGATCAAACCCATTTGTACTGCGGCAAGTGGATTTTCTAGGTCGCGCTCACCAGTGTAACGATTGTCACCTAGCCATTCTTTTTCAGCACCCCAATAAATATCTTCTTCAGGATGCCATACATCTTGACGACCACCACCAAAACCTATCGTTTTACCGCCCATCGACTCTATTGCAACGTTACCTGTAAGAATAAACAAGTCTGCCCAAGAAATTTTATTACCGTATTTTTGCTTAATAGGCCATAGCAATCTGCGAGCTTTATCGAGATTGGCGTTATCTGGCCAGCTGTTTAATGGAGCAAAGCGCTGTGTACCGCTACCCGCACCACCACGACCATCTCCTGTCCGATATGTACCTGCTGAATGCCAAGCCATACGAATAAAGAGTGGACCGTAATGACCATAATCTGCAGGCCACCATTCCTGACTATTAGTCATAAGTTCCTTGATGTCCTGTTTGAGAGCAAAATAGTCTAATTTTTGAAATTCTTCTGAATAATCAAAATCTTCTTCCATAGGGTTAGATTTTCTATCATGCTGGTGCAAAATGTTCAGATTTAACTGATTCGGCCACCAATCTCGATTGGAGGTACCACTGGATTTGTGGCTAGTTGCGCTGCCGTGCATTACTGGACACTTACCTAAAGAAGTTGATACGTTAGAGTCCATGAAATCATCTCCTATTCAATTAAAAGAAGTAGCAAATAATAATTGCTCTAATCTTTTTATATAACTAAATGGGTTAGAAATCAATGACGTAATACAACCTTCATCTAAATTTCACAGCATTTTCTAGCTGTTGCCATTAACAAATTTTCCGTAGTCTTTAATCCGAACATCAACATGACAGTTTACTTCTAAATTAGAATAAACCTCATCCCAATCTAACGATTTCCAGTCGTCATAGCTAAGCGTTCTTCTAATATATTTGCCTAGACCAATGCTGTCTACTGAATTCTCCTTCATCAAGGCAATCATCTCTTCGCCTTTGATTGTAATGTATTGGGCAACTAGCTTTTCAATCGTTTTCTGATCGTCTTCTTTATCTAAACTGAGCTTGCCTGTGTACTCTAAAACACTACCTGTAACGTTGATGTAAATATGAGCTTGATAGTTATCTTTAGCGCGATTATAAGCTACTTTTATTTTATGTTTATTGATTAATGAGTTAAACATTAGATATTCATTTTTTCTACCTACTGTGGACAAGTCCACACTCATATCGCCATTTTTAAACCTACCTCTTAAGAAAAAGAAAACTAAGGCTTGATCAGGTTCAATTTTGGTAACATAGTGATCATCACGAAATAAAGCAATGCCATCTAACACAATATCTTCAGCATGATAGGAAACAATTGGAGCAATTGGATCTATTCCATCATCTAAATAATCCCTAGTAAATTGGTAAAGGTTGATTTGTGGAATCATGTGTGCAGAGGCTTCTTTTTCGAGCAAATGATCGAGGTATTGACCTGTTCTAGGATGCTGTGGAAATTCTTTCTTAAGCAGATCGTGTGCTCTGCCATTTACAATCGTTACTTTAACCCGTGGAGAAATAGAAGGATCACGTATTAATGTATCGATATGTGCCCAAATTCCTTGTTTAGCTAAGCTCGTGCCAAAAAGTACATTACGTAATTGACCACTAACAAGAGTTAATTCCGATTGACTTGATAATTTTATTCTTGCTTCTTTACTTGTATATGCGGTAGTGGACATCACAGCTCTGCTTGCCTCTAAACCTTCGGATTGTGGTCTTGGTATTGTTGAAGTGATTAGCAGCTTTGTTGCTTCTTGCTCAGTGTTCTCAGAATCTGATTCTTGGTATAAATCATAGCTTGTCGTTTGTATAAACCCAAGACTTTCTAATACACGTTGATCACCGCACGCCACCAGCATACACAGAATGGCCAGCAACATGAGTATCTTTAGTGACATATACATTGCTATGCACTCCTTTTTCTAAACAGTAGCAATAATATCAGTAGTAAAGGTAACCCCAATGCAATGGTTAAATCGAGTTGCCCGAGATAGGTGAGCCATATTTCAACCTTCATAAGCACATCTGGAATCCACGAAATTGCGTATGCAATGATAAAAATAATGATGGTGGTCCACTTCATATTGGCATTTGGTAGAGCTTGTTTTGCTGTTTTAGTAGCCGCCCACATATATAGTACATGACCGATCAATGCAGTGAACAAATACAAACTAAAAATCAATTGCTCAATCCGCTCTACAAAGGGAAGCTCAATATATGCCAATAATTCAATTACGGGGTACTTCATTCGTTTTAGTTGTTCAAAGCTGTAAAAGCCATAGCACACGAAGCTTACAAGTAAATAGGTTGATGTTGTAAGTAAGTTCCCATAGTGTACAGCCTTCATTAATTTCTTCCCCTTTTCGGCGAATGGGAATAATAATAATACGAGCTCATAGCCTAAAAAAGCGGAAAGAATATCTACAAATCCAGAAAATTCCCCAGTTCCCTCTCTAAAATAAAATGAGGTGAAGTTTAAAAATTGGAAGTTGTTAATAAAAAAAAGGAGTAGCATAATCGTCCATATGACTAAGGCGAAAAACATGGTTGCAGCTTTAGTGATATTGTATATTCCTTTAATAACGAGAAGGTAAGCCAATATATCAACAAAAATTTTGATGAACATGGGATGTGTTGTAGGAAATACGAATGATTGGTAAATAATAATGTACTCCTTGGCAATTAAGCTACCCGTTAACGACCAAGCAACAATCAGCACCATATAAAGAGGGTAGTAGATTATTTTGGGCAGCGTTTGTTCAATGATCTGAAAAATTGATTTGCCATCACATAAACGATAAACCAATGAAATTAACATAATGTTAAGGGTAATAAATGCGTAAAACAGAAGCACTGAAATCCAACCATTATATCCAATATATTGTGCTAACATCCTGGGGAGTGAAAAGATTACTACCCCGGTCTGGATCATATAGATAAGTATCGCAACATGAAAGGGGTTAAGTTTTTCTTTCATACAAGCTCCCTTGCTATTTCTTTTGACGTGATTTTATTTTATTAGAGGTGTTTACTTGAGATGGTCTGCTTTTTAATGCCCAGAACGGTGCTCTAATCAAGACATCAAGCCAATCTTTAAAATTTGTTGGGGCAACAGGTGTAAGATATGAGGTGTTTAAACTTGTTAGCCCAGATAAATGAATGATGAGGTAGGTAATGCCAATTGCAATTCCTAAGTCTCCTAAAGTTCCAGCTAGAATGATTAAGCCGAATCGGATTAAGCGAATGGAGGCACTCATCACATAGCTGGGAATAACAAAGGATGCGATCGCTGATGAGGCAACTGCAATGATTAATACATTGCTCGTAAGCCCAGCCTGAACTGCAGCTTGTCCAATAACGATCCCACCTACAATCCCTATCGTTTGTCCAATTTTAGTTGGCAGTCTTGCTCCAGCTTCACGTAGCAGCTCGATTGTTACCTCCATTAGTAATGCTTCGTATAGAGGTGGAAAAGGTACTTTGCTTCGAGATTCCGTTAGGGTTAATAATAGAGCCTCAGGAATCATTTCATAATGAAAGGTTGTAGTAGAAACATATAATGCTGTAAAGGTTAATGTAATGCACAATGCCACTAACCTTAACAAGCGTGTAGACGTTCCAATAATCCAGCGTTGATAGTAATCATCTGGAGAAGAAAAAAACTCAAAAAACGCAGACGGTGCAGAAAATATCGATGGGCTGCCGTCAAGTATGCCTATGATTCTTCCACAAACCAATTTGGATACAGCTGTATCTGTTCGTTCCGTAGTGAGAAACAGCGGAAAAAGAGAATTTGGCACATCATCAATTAACTGAATAAGCATGTTACTATCATGAACAGCATCAATCTCAATCAGCTCAATTCGCTTGATAAATTCTTGCAGGTAATCCATATTAGCAATTCCATCTATGTATAAAATATAAACATCGGTTTTAGTGACCTCACCAACCTGCAGTTTTATCGTTTTCAGTTTAGAGCTTTTTACTCGTCTTCTAATAATGGATAAATTCGTCGAAGCACTCTCAACAAAGGATTCGTGCGGACCTGTAATAACAGTCTCTGTTTCGGACTTATCGATGGATCGAGTTTCACATTTATTATTTTTTATATAATAAGCACGTTGCCTATGAAAAATAGCCGTGCTGCCATCAAGCACCTCATTGATTAAAAACTCTGAATCAGTGGCCTCCTGATATAGGTTTTCTGAGAATAAACGCTCAATATCAGCCTCATTAGCTAGACTTAAAGGGTTAATTACTTCTCTAAATAGCTCCTGTTTATCTGTTAAATGCACGAGATATACAATATCGACATGGTTGTTTTGAAAGCTTTGATGAACAAGATCGATACATTGCTCAAAGCTACTTAAGATCTGTTGTAAGCTTGGAGCGGAATTGGAATTTTCATTATTATCGCTATGAAGGAGTTCATTATCAACTTGTTGTTGGTTTGATTCTGAGTTGTGCTGTGAGTTATTCATCAAATCTCCTCGCTCAATTTTTTAGATGTAGGTATATTTTTTCCACCATTAGAAATCTTATGCATTAAATTACAGCTGTTATATGGCGGTCCGATCAACCGGGGTGCATAATTGGTTTATTATTTCGGGTATACTCATTATTGGAATTGCGCTCATCTGCTCTGTTAGATGGTGATAGATTTTCGTAAATTTTTAGTGAACTAATACCGATGCAGAACATACGTTTGTATTTTCGGAGATAATATGCTAATATTTGGACGTACCATAATTTTAAGGAGTGATTGGAATGGCTTTGAATCCGTACCTAATTTTTAATGGCGATGCGAGAGAAGCAGCGCTATATTATGCAGATGTGTTTGGTCTTGAGCAGCCACAATTAATGACTTATGGAGATGCTCACAGTGAGCATATGCCTTCAGGAGCAGAAAACTTAATTATGCATACGTATCTAGACATCGCTGGTGGAAAGCTAATGATCTCAGACAACTATCCAGGTGCACCGTTCCAACAAGGAAACAGCTTTTCAATCGCCTACGTGAGCAATGATGAAGCTGCCATTAGAAGTGCATTCCAAAAACTCAAAGCAGATAGTGTAGAAGTGAAATTGGATCTACAGGAGACACCTTGGAGCAAATGCTACGGTAGCTTAATCGATAAGTTTAACGTTGAATGGCAGTTCAGCCACGAGGCTTAAGCGGCGGCATAGGTAAGAACGGGGCTAACGAATAACAAAACAAAACCAAATTGCCAGCTTAGTGCAATTTGGTTTTGTTCTTTTAAAGCAATTATTGTTTCAATATTTTCTCAAGCCGATTTTTCACCTTTTGCGGATAGGTTTGCAATGTACCGCCATAGCTGGCCGCTGTCGCCAATGCCTTCTGCACATTAATTTCTCCATATCCAAAGTATTGATCATAGCCTTCGTCGCCAAGATCAGTCGCAGTTTGTCTCATTATATCCATTACCTCTACATTTGTTAGCGCAGGATTTACTGAGCGGATTAGCCCAGCTAATGCGGCAACATGTGGAGAAGCCATTGATGTACCCGACAATGCTGCATATTGTCCACCGATGTACGTGCTAGCGATTGAATCACCTGGAGCCACGACGTCGATATAGTCACCGTAATTAGAGAAAGCTGCACGCTGTTGGGTGCTAGTTGTTGCGCCTACAGCAAATACTTCAGGGTAGGCAGCAGGATAGCCGGGGCGATTGGTATTATCGTTACCAGTTGCCGCAACTAATACAACATCATGTTCAAATGCGTATTTGATCGCTTCGTGCAAGAAATCTCCACTCGCGTAATTCCCTAAGCTCATATTAATGACTTTCGCACCTTGATCTGTCGCCCAAATTATTCCTTGTGCAACACTGTAGGTGGAGCCTGCACCTGAGCCATTTAACACTTTGACAGGCAATAAAGCGTTATACCAGGATAGTCCTGCGATTCCTTCATAGTTATCAGCAGTAGCTCCGATAATTCCCGCAACATGTGTACCATGTCCAAGATCATCACTTGCATTGCTAGAGCTGTCGTTTACATTAAACCCTGTCAACAATCGTTCTTGAAGGTCTGGATGATTTAATTGCACGCCTGAATCAAGAATGGCAATCGAGACATCCTGAGTGCCCTTGCTTAGCTTCCAGCCGCTATCTGCTTGAATATTTTTTAGATTCCATTGGTATTGCGAGTACAAGGAATCGTTAGGTACAATGGTCGCAGCAGTAGGCTCTTCGTTCGTTAAATAAATATAATGCGGCTCAATAAATGCTATTGGCCAATTTTTGCGGAAATAGGCGATTAGCTCTTCAGTTGGGATTGAATCTGAGACGAAAATATAGGTACTGTTCATTTGTTTCACATTGGCACAATCGATTTCCGCCTTAAGCTGCTGCATTTGCTCATCTGTAAGCGGCTTACTGAACTGTACGACAACCTCACGCTCATAGTAATGACTTGCATTGCCGTTATCTTCTCCGGTTAGCACAGTTGTGTCGACAGTAGAATTTGGCTTAACGGATTCGATTTTCATCGTGCCTTCACTCGGATAAGGAATTAGGCGTAGATTTTTCTTCTGATGATTCTCAACCTGTGAAAGGATGGAGGCTTGGACTACAGCTGTCACCTTTACATCATTAATTACTCGTTTGAGTACACGATATTGCTGGTGATCATCACCATAAAACAAATCGGAGCTGTACGATTTCCCTGGGACATAGATTTGTTCAGCTTCCTTCATATATAAGGTTGCTTCTTGATTACTTGAAGCGGGATGGTTGCCGCTTTGAATTTTAGCCTTGTTATGCTCCCATTTCAAGTAAACATAGTGTGGATGCTCGGCTTGCAGCTGCTTAATGAACGCTGATGCCATTTTCGCATCTTGGTATGCTGCCAGCTTATCCAAATCGAAATCAATTTCTGTCAGCACAAGTCGTTCACTATTGCTGACGTCCTTCTGCAAAATGCTTAACTTCTGTTCCTCCTCCAAATTTGCGCTTAACGCTTCGTGAATGGTAGTTGGAGGGAGCTTGGCAACGTTAGGAGCTTGCTCCTGCTCTTGATCGGGCTTATAAAGCTGCAGCACTAACAATATTGCTGCTGCGGCACAAATTGGAATCAGCCACTTTTTTCTCATTTTATTACACACTCCTAAAATGTTCGATTCATCGCTAATCTGATGCATTTACTCTAGTTAATTTTTCGTATTTGTGTGCAAAATATACGGTTTCATGGTTGAAAGAGTACCGTTTTACAAAAAATTATGTTACGATAGATAGGAATAGTTTTTGGTTTGGAAAATGAAAGGGGATCTACCAACATGCCATCGACTGATGTGAAGTCGCTTAGTGAAGCAACACGTGTGAAGCTTAAAGAAGCGATTGACATTTTGGAATCATTTTTGAATTCACACTCGCTGGAACTACTTGTAAGTGAGGAAAAGAAGGAAGAAGAGGAGCAATTCTATAGAGGATTTTTATCTGATCTTAGACATTTGCTGGTCTTCTCAGAAGTTTCTTATGAAAAACTTGGAGTACTATTAAGAAGACCAAACTTTGATCATGATTTTGCTGAGCGCGCTCTTTATGAGGTGTATCATAATTGCGTTAACGCATTTTTCTATCCGAAAAATGAATGCTATTCCGAAGATGGTCGTTACGCTTATACAGGACAAGATGCAATTCGATTCCGTTATAAGCCAAAGCGTGAAGCAAGAAATATTATTATGAACATTACGAAGTTTTATGAAGAGCTTCGCGATGATCTTGCATATTATGAAAGTGATTATATGACACAGCGTCGTATGATGGGAAAAAAATAACGAGTATAGATCACCTCATCTGCAGGGCAACCTGATGATGGAGGTGATTTTTTATGCCAAAAGGCGTAGCTTGTTCTGTATCGAATTGTCAATTCTGGGCAGAGAACAACCTGTGTGCAGCATCCGAAATTCAAATCGAAATTGATGCACATTCTCGCAAATCTGGTTTGAAGCACAATGATGTTGAGTTCTCAACAGAGTTAGCAGAGGCGCACAAGGATGTAGCTAAGCAATCAGCAGAAACGTGCTGCTTAACCTTTGTTGCTAAGGAGCGATAAGGATGGGCAAACGAAATTCATTTTCTCGTGGAAATAAAGTGTATCGGAGCATGCCAGTTATTAATAAGTCGATGCTGCCGCATGATGATACGACCGTATTGCAGCATGAACCACTTCCGCCGTTGGAAAGAGGCGGCGTGTATACGGAGATGGGCGCAGACTTAACCTATGAAGAGCTGCGAGCGAATCAATTTAATCGCCTAGTGACGTTTGACGAAAGACGAGAGCGCTCAAGCGGCTTTATTGGCTGGTATGTCGGTATGCTGGCATTAGTTGTTTCCATCGCTGCATTATTTGTTTGGCCTTTTTGGACTGGATTATCAGGATTAATATTATCAATGTATGCCTACAGGCAAGGTACTCGCGCGATTGCTACTGTATCGATTGTGTTAGCGTCCATTGCCATCATTGCTTCAATTGTTAGCTATTTCGCCAGACTGTAGCATAAAACCCGTCTCGAATGAAGAGACGGGTTTTTTATTCTGTAAATTATTGACTATTCACTTTGGGATAATTATACTATAATGTTTCATGAATGGCATCATGAAAGGATGAGGACATGAAATACATTTTGAGAAAAAGCTTTATTGTATCGATTGCACTGGTCTTATTGCTAGCACTTATACCAGTAACTGCTCAAGTAGATGCAATAACAGTGACACACCATTGGAAGCATTACACCACTGGTGTTGATCTTATGAAAAAAGGGAAGTATCCAGAAGCGATTGCACATTTTAAGGAATCCGTGAAACAGGAGCCGAAAAATGCAAGCTACCTGCGTGGACTCGCAGAGGCATACGAGAAGAATGCACAGTTTCAGCTAGCTGCAGATACGTATTATAAGGAAGCTGCAATCCACTATGAGCTGGGAACAAAAAGTGGTGACTTGAATACGTACTATGCGGTGCTGAATATTGCAGATTCGTTAAATACAGAAATTGATCTGTACATAGAGGACAATGTTTCACTTGTTCAGAGCACGACTGGTTTAGCGAAGTTTGAGCCAGAAAACGGGATGTACATCGGTGCCTATATCGAAAAGGACAGCGGCGTAGAAGCTAAAGCTGGCGAAAAATTTTCAGCATTTAACACACTAACAGGTAAGCAGCATGCGATCTACTTCAACTATCATCGTTATGGAGTTAAATTTCCATACATATGGGCATCTCAAGTAAAGGCAGCTGGTGGAGCAATTCATCTTGCCTTGCAGCCAGATGGAGGTTTAGAGGAAGTTAAGGATGATGCGACGCTGCGTGAATTTGCACGTGACGCGCAAGCAGCAGGCGTTCCAATTTTCCTTCGTTTTGCATCTGAGATGAATGGTAGCTGGGTGAAGTGGAACGGTAATCCTAAGCTGTATATCGAGAAGTTCCGTCTCGTATCTAAAGTTATGAAAGAGGAAGCTCCAAATGTAGCGATGGTTTGGTCTCCGGCTGCGAATCCCAAGCAATATATTCATGAATATTATCCAGGTGATGATTATGTGGATTGGGTTGGTCTGAGCATTTATAGCGTTAAATTTTTTAACGGAGATATTAAGACTCCAGCTGACCATGTAAATCCATTGTATTCATTAGATTACGTCTACCAAGCGTATGCTGATCGTAAACCGATTATGGTCAGTGAGTATGGTGCATCACATTTTAGTAAAGCAGACAACAATTCATCGGCTCATTTTTCTGTTACGAAAATGAATATGATGTATCATGGGGCAAAATTAAAATACCCTAGACTGAAAAATATTAACTGGTTCAGCTTGAATACGTTGACGGATTCTCATAGTGCAGAACGCAGCTTGAACAACTTCAGTCTTACTGAAAACAGCACAGTGTTGAGCGGTTATAGCACAATGATTAAGGATTCGTATTACTTGAACAAGGTGCCTGGACTAGATGCTAATCGTGCATCAGTTAAGCAGAGCGTTGTTAAGCTTGCTGACCAAGCGGTACGTGGTAAAAATTCCAAAGTTATTGCTTGGATTAAAACTTACGATCCATACATCAGTAAAGTTGTATTTTCAATCGACGGCATACAAGTGGGAGAGCGTAAGCAATATCCTTACCAATTTACCGTTGACGCTACCAAATATAAAGTAGGTAATCATAAGCTAGCTGTTACTGTCTATGACTCCAAAGGTCGCGTAGCATCGACGAAGTCTACAACACTAAAAGTTGGTGGTGAGGTTTCGACAATTGAAAAAAATCAGTATGTTATGCATCTAAATGAGAAATATGTGTATACAGCAAACGGGAAGCTGGAATTGCCAGTAGCTCCATTCTCAGAGCAAGGCCGAACACTAGTGCCACTGCGCTTTATTAGTAATGTGCTAGGTGCAGAGGTGAAATGGAATTCTTCCGATAAGTCGATTACGATTAAAGGTGCATCTACCATTGTGCTAAAAGAAGGAAGCAAAACGGTTACTGTGAATGGAAATAAAAGTCAGCTAGAGGTTGCGCCAATTACGGTGAAGGGAACGACTTTCGTACCTTTACGTTTTGTTAATGAAAAGCTTGGCGGTAAAGTGAAATACGATTCTGCTAAATATAGCATTACCATTACGAAATAATTTCATTATATTTATACACAATAGAATAGGTAATTAAATAACAGGGCTGTGCAGTTCATCGTAGAATTGCATAGCCCTTGTTTTGTCGAATGAGGATAAGAGGTTTAAATAATTGGGTTTAGGTAAGGTGGATGCTTTGCAAAACTAGAGGTTAGCGCTCAGAACATGGTAAAATAGGTGAGAGTATTCTTAAATCGGAGGAATAATGATGATTATTGACTTGCAGCAGATCTACTGGGAAAGAGAAGATCGTACAATATTAAACAATGTGAATTGGCAAGTAGAAAATGGTCAGCACTGGTGCTTGCTAGGATTAAACGGTTCAGGTAAGACGACATTATTAAATATGGTCAATGGCTATCAATGGCCTACAAGTGGAAGCATTGCGGTGCTTGGACATCTTTTTGGTACATATGATTTACGAGAATTGCGTAAAGAAATCGGGTGGGTCAGCACCTCCTTACAGCAGAAGCTTTATGGAAGTGATACTGCTTTAAATATCGTATTAAGCGGTCGCTCGTCATCTATTGGAATATATGATGTGCCGACAGACAGTGAGCGAGAGCAGGCATATCATATTATGCAGACATTAGGCTGCGAAAGCTTAGCTAGCCGCACGTACCAAACGTTATCTCAAGGTGAAAAACAACGTGTCTTAATTGGAAGAGCGCTGATGAATAAACCAAAGCTGCTTATTTTAGATGAGCCATGTACTGGGCTTGATATTATCGCTAGAGAGCAGCTGCTGGAACGGATCGCTAGCTTGGCGAAGCAAGAGGATTGCCCAACATTGATTTATGTGACGCATCATGTTGAAGAGATATTGCCGTGCTTTACTCATACGTTATTGCTTAAAAATGGTGAGGTTTTTGCCCAAGGGGAAACGGGGGCAGTATTAACTAGTGAGGGCATGAGTACATTTTTTGAAGTGCCGATTCAGCTTGAAAAGGAGAACGAACGATATTGGCTAACGATCAAGCAGAAGTAAATGAGATGACGGATGAAGCCTATCCTAATCCTACTTTTAAGCAAAAGCTGATTGACTGGTTAAAAGGGCGTTTCCAAGTGGCTAAACGTATACCAAGCAAAAATAATCAAGCTGCGATGGCGATTTTTTATATTGGTTTGTGCATCGAGATGGCGCTCACAATTCCAGGAATTCCAACAGGAATTGGGGTTTGGTTTGACTATATTGTTTTTGGTTTAGGTTATTTACTTGCTGCAGCAACTGTATACTGTGCGGTTATGTTTCTAATATCTTTTTTTTATTTGCGCGTTGTTGCTGGGTGGTTAACCGGATCAGTAGCGATTGTACTGCAAAGCTATATCATTTTGCAGAAAAGCAATTGGGGCTGGAAGGCTGCTAGCGTAATGACTGCTATTATCTTAGCTATATTACTCTTTGTTTCGTTGCTTGTAGCGTACTTATATGCTTATAAAAAGAAATCAGTAAGCTCTATCATGATGATGTTAGCTACATTGCTATTGCTTGTAGTAGTAGGCTTAGCAGGCAAAGCTTACTGGAATAAAGTTCAGCATCAAGCTTATCTCGCACAATATGCTGACCTGCTGCTTCAAGAAGATAGTGAGCAAGGGAAAGCAGATGATGCGAAGACATCGAGTGATGATGCTGCATCGGATGACAGTGCAACACCAAAATCAGATGATGCTTCTGATCGTGGAGAAGGAGCAGTGATCCCAACAGATAATGAGCTTAAAAGTGACTTTAAGCTGAAGGGATTAGAAGAGAATTTGTCAGAGCCAGGTGAATATCGTTTTAATCATTATGTCTATAACGCGAACGAAGCTTGGCGTGATGATGAGGATGAAGCGACGATTTATACGACACCAACTAATGGATCAACGTTGTTAAAGGATTGGTCATGGACGAAGGAATTCGTATGGGGCTTTACTGAGCAAGAAATTCCGATGAAGGGACAATTATGGGTTCCTGAAGGCGAAGGCCCTTTCCCAATCGTATTTATTATGCATGGTAATCATGTTAGTGAAGAGGATTCCTCGGATGGCTATTATTATTTAGGAGAGCTACTCGCTTCTCATGGGATGATTGTTAGCTCGATCGATGCTAACTTCTTAAACTATTCCGTATGGTCTGGTATTGTTGATGATGATCAGCTGCTGCGCTCCTGGTTAATGCTGGCGCATATCGATAAGCTATATGAAGAAGCCTCTGAGCAACTGCATATCGATTGGGACAATGTTGCGTTGATCGGTCATTCGCGTGGCGGCCAAGCCGCTTCGATGGCGGTGGATGCAAAAAAATGGATTGCTGATGAACCGGTTGTTGAGATATTAGATAAAATCAACATAAAAGCGGTTATAGCGATTGCGCCAACAGACTATATGGTAGATAATAAGCTAGCCAATCTAAGGGATGTAAATTATTTAACGCTACATGGCACAATGGATTCTGATTTAACCGAATCGTTCGGTGAACGACAATATGAACGAACGAAATTTACCGAAGTTGGGCATTTTAAAGCAACGGTTGAACTATATCATGCTAATCATGGGCAGTTTAATACGGTATGGGGAAAATACGATGAGCAATTGCCCGGAGCTCTTGTACTTAATACAGCAGAGCTTATGAGCGGTGAGGATCAAAGACTTGCGGCGAAGCTGTTTATTCATAGCTTTTTGCAAGCAAGCTTTTTTGGAAATACACGATATGAGGCAGTATTTCAAGACTTTAGAACCATTGGTGAATATTTGCCGCTTACAGGCTATGTCAGTCGATATTATAGCTCTAATACGAAGCTTTGGTACGATTTTGAAGTAGCAGGGCAAGAGGGGCAGCTTGTTAAGTCCGATCCAGATATGATTGTCAAGTCGATTGACTTAAAGGGTCGAAGCGGCGGCGATAAAAAAAATCGTGTATTAGCTGTTACATGGCATCAGCCGGATAGTGTATTGCAATTCCCGCTTACTGCGAAGTCTGCTGCTAGTCCGCAAACTAGAATTGGAGCACTGGTTGTCTCGTTAGCACGCGCTGAATCATTGTATCTCAATGAGCAAGAGGAAAGCGAGGAGGAAGCCTCTAGCAAGGATTCAAACGATGCCAATAAGGTAAACAATCATAATAGTGATGACCAAGATAACAACGGGGCCAATGCCGGAGCTTCTTCTGATGAAACGGAAGGCACTGAAGAAATGAGCTCGTCGTCAGCCGAGGAAGCACAGAAGCAGGAAGAACCGTATACTGGCTTGCAGCTAAAATTAGAGCTGAAAGCAAAGCAGTGGGGGACAGAGGTTATTGACCTCGAACCGTATTTTCATATTTTACAGCCAGCAGCGCATGATTTTACGAAAATAAAGTGGTTAGAGCAACGAATAAAAAAAGGGAAGTATGATGTAGAAATCGAACCATTATTGCAAACCTATGTTATCCCGATCAATATTATTGAACAGCAGCATCCACGTGATGGTGCATTATTTGCTACTGATATGGAGTCGCTTTCTTTCATATTTAAGGGGGATCAGGGAAGCGTAATCGTTGATACAATCGGATATATCACAGAAGGAGGCACTTATGTCGAATATCGAAGATGATTATGAACAAGAGGTACAGCGTGTTCATGATGTTACAGCCTTAATTAGAAAACGGTTAGATAAGCTGACTGACGAGACAGGTGAAATTAAGTCTGAAATTGTAGATATTAAAAAGAATTTTTGGGATGACGTTACTGTAAACTTTGAGGATGCAGCAGAAACCGCTGAAACCTATGCAAGTATGAAGCAGCAGGCAGAGCTACTATCTGAGCGTGAACGCAGCGGGCGAGTGCTTCAGAACGAGGTCAAGCTGTTGCAAAAGCTAGAGATGACACCGTATTTCGGACGAATTGATGTGACGGAGGACGGAGGCACCTCAGAAACGATATATTTAGGTGTTGGCTCGTTGCTTGACGATGCCAATGAAAATTATCTCGTTTACGATTGGCGTGCACCGATATCTAGTGTTTATTATGATTACGGACCTGGACCTATCACTTATCGAACACCGAACGGCTCAATTAGTGGAGAGATGACATTAAAGCGTCAATATATTATCCGCTATGGAAATTTACTAAGTATGTTCGATACAGGTGTAACGATCGGCGATGAAATACTGCAGGATGTGCTGGGTAAGCATTCAGATGCGCAGATGAAAAGCATCGTTGCTACCATTCAGCAGGAGCAAAATGCGATCATTCGTAATGAGCAAGCGAAGCTATTAATCGTGCAGGGCGCGGCTGGAAGCGGGAAAACATCTGCAGCGCTGCAACGCGTTGCTTATTTGCTCTATCGCTTTAGAGAAGTGCTTACGGCTGAGCAAATCGTACTATTCTCGCCTAATCCAATGTTTAATAGCTATGTGTCCACTGTATTGCCAGAGCTTGGCGAACAAAATATGCAGCAAACAACGTATGCTCAGTACTTAGAGCATCGACTAGGCAAAAGCTATCAGCTAGAGGATCAATTTCAGCAGATGGAATATTGCTTAACTGCATATGATGATCCGCAATATGAGACTAAAATTGCAAGCATTAAGCTTAAAGGCACGACAGAGTTTATGGACTATATTGATGAGTATATTCATAAGCTGGCTAAGTCTGGCATGATTTTCAAGTCGATTACGTTCCGCGACAAGGTGCTAATCTCCAAAAATGAAATTACGGAAATGTTTTACGAGCTGGATGAATCATTAAGTATTCCAAATCGTCTGCAGCAGCTAACAGGTATACTGCTTAAGAGGCTTACTGCGCTAAGCAAGGAGGAGCAGAAGGAAAGCTGGGTAGATGAGGAAATTGAGCTGCTCGATACAGAACAATATGTTGAGGCATTTTATCAGCTGAAGCAAAAAAATCATTATCGAGAAAATTCGTTTAATGATTTTGATGCAGAGCGCGATTATTTAGCATCTCGAGTGGTACAGGAAAAATTTAAGAAGCTGCGTCGTTACGTTAAGCTGCTGAAATATGTCGATACAGGACGAATATATAGTGCTTTGTTTCAGCAGAAGCAAGCTCCAGCTAGATGTGAGCATTGGGAGCAAATTGCTGAGCTTACGACGGAGGCAATCCTTAATAAGGAAATGCCGTATGAGGATGCGACTCCATACTTGTACTTGAAGGAGCGACTTGAAGGCTTTCATACTAATACATCAGTGAAGTATGTGTTTATTGACGAAGGTCAGGACTATTCACCTTTTCAGCTGCATTACTTAAGACGAATATTCCCACGCTCACGAATGACAATTGTTGGTGATATTAATCAATCTATTTTTGTTCACGCTAGCTTGCAGGAAAATCCAAGTCTCTACGAGAATATATATAACAAGGATGAGATAGAACGCATTACATTGCATCGTAGTTATCGTTCCACGAAGGAAATTGTCGAGTTCACAGCGAAAATGATCCCAGGCGGCGAACAAATTATTCCATTCAATCGTCACGGTAAACAACCGGTCGTTACAACTCTAGCCTCTGAAGCAGAGTACGATAATCATGTAGATGAAATTCTACACCAATGGTTGAGGGAAGGGTATACGTCCATTGCGATCATCTGTAAAACTGCGAAGGAAAGCGAAGGCGTATACGATCGTTACGTGCAGCGCTGGAAAAGACTTCGTCTCATTACGCAGGAAACAGCTACCTTTGAGCAAGGAATTATGGTTATTCCAGCTTATTTGGCGAAAGGCGTAGAATTCGACGCTGTCATCATTTATGACGCAAGCTTCGACAATTATCATCTTGAAAGTGAACGCAAGCTATTTTACACTGCTTGCACGCGTGCGATGCATGAACTTCACTTACTAACTGTAGGTGAGCGTAGTCCATTCTTGAACGATTGAAGTTAGCTTCATGTCAGATTGACGCGCGGAGGTGAAGTGATGAAAAAATCGTATTGGGGTATTAAACAGCAGGAGCTTTTCCTCTTTAATTGTGGTTCATCACATCACAGCTATCGCTTTATGGGTGCTCATCCCATGCAATGGCGCGGTAAGACAGGCGTGCGATTTGCGGTATGGGCCCCCAATGCTAAAGCAGTTTCTGTTGTGGGTGACTTTCATGGCTGGGACGGTTCTGGCGTACCGCTAGAGCGCGCAGGCGAAACCGGCATATTTGTCGGGTTTATCGAAGGTATCGGTGAAGGTACACTATATAAGTATCGGATTGTATCAGCAGACGATGAGGTTCTGTTGAAAAGTGATCCGTATGCTTTTTTTAGCGAGGTAAGGCCTAATACCGCATCGATCGTGCATGGCTTGTCCAAATTCAAATGGAGTGACCGAAAATGGTATGCGAATGCACAGCCTTCCTATGAGCGTCCATTGCTTATTTATGAGGCACATGCGGGCTCGTGGAAAATAAAAGGCAAGGAAGATTATTATACATACGCTGAGCTAGTGGATATATTGATTCCTTATGTAGCGGAATGGGGATATACCCATATTGAGTTTTTACCGCTGATGGAGCATCCGCTAGATCAATCATGGGGCTATCAAGTGACGGGATTTTACAGTCCTACAAGTCGATACGGCTCACCAGAGGAGCTAAAGCATTTTATCAATGAGTGTCATCGGCATGGAATCGGCGTCATTTTAGACTGGGTTCCCGGACATTTCTGTAAAGATGCACATGGCTTGCGACGCTTTGATGGCAGCCCGATATATGAAGGTGCAGATTGGAAGCGAGCTGAGTTGCCGTTATGGGGCACATTGAGCTTCGACTATGGAATTAGTGAAGTGCAAAGCTTTCTAATTTCCAATGCAATTTACTGGATTGATCAGTTTCACTTCGACGGCTTGCGCGTTGACGCAGTCGCGACGATGATTGATCTTCATATGGATAAGCCACCTGAGCTGCAAACGTTAAATGCAGAAGGTGGGCATATCAATTTGAATGCAATCGCCTTTTTGAAGAAATTGAATGAAACAATGTTTCATTATTACCCTAACCTACTGATGCTAGCCGAGGATTCCTCCTCCTACGCATCGGTTACGAAGCCGACCTTTATGGGGGGACTTGGCTTCAATTACAAATGGAATATGGGCTGGATGAACGACATGCTGCGTTATATGGCATTATCTCCAGCTGACCGCACCCATCATCATCACTTAATTACGTTTTCAATATGGTACGCTTTCTCGGAAAATTTTGTCTTGCCCTTGTCTCATGACGAGGTTGTTCATGGTAAACGTTCTCTGCTTAATAAAATGTGGGGCAGCTATGAACAAAAATTTGCCCAATTACGGATGTTTTACGGCTACTGGATAACCCATCCAGGTAAGAAGCTGCTGTTTATGGGTGGAGAATGGGGACAATTTGACGAGTGGAAAGATCAAGACATGCTTGACTGGGATGTGCTGCAATATGATTCACATCAAAGTATGCATCAGTATGTTAAAAAGCTTAATCATATGTACCGCAATGAATCGATATTGTGGGAAAATGACTTTCACCCAGAAACCTTTCAATGGATCGACGTTAATAATAACGAGCAATCACAAATTTCCTTCGTACGTAGAAGCGCCTCGGGTATACTGCTCGTTGTCATAAATTTTTCCTGGAATCATTATAATCAATATCGCATTGGAGCACCAGAAAAAGGTATTTACTCACTACTCATGCATAGTAATGAAGTGGAGCATGGTGGTACAACAACCGTTGTGACACGGGAATTTCACAGTGAGGAGATACCGATGCATGGGCAGAATCATAGTATCTCCGTTGAACTTCCGCCGTTCACCTTTATGCTTTTCTCCTTCTCATCGAAGGATAATAATCAACAGGGGGATGATATTGATGGTTCGTAAAGAAATGATTGCAATGCTGCTAGCTGGTGGAGAAGGAAAACGCCTTGGTGTGTTAACGAAGGATTTGGCTAAGCCTGCTGTCTATTTTGGAGGGAAGTATAGAATAATAGATTTTACGTTAAGTAATTGTGTGCATTCTGGCATTGATACAGTAGGAGTATTAACCCAATATCAGCCACTTGAGCTTAATCGTTATCTAGGAATCGGTACACCTTGGGGACTTGACCGCAGAGATGGCGGTATGACGATATTACCTCCTTATATGCAGAAGGAAGGCGGCGTTTGGTACAAGGGCACTGCTAATGCCATCTATCAGAATATTTCGTACATTGAGCGCTATGATCCTGAATACGTGCTTGTAATTTCAGGTGATCATATCTATAAGATGGATTATGATCTTATGCTGCAGCACCATAAAAAAACAGGGGCAGACTTAACGATTGCAGGCTTCGAGGTCGAGTGGAAGGATGCGAGCCGCTTTGGCTTAATGCATGTTGATGATGATATGATGATCACAGGTTTTGAGGAAAAGCCTAAAATTCCAACTAGTAATTTAGCATCGATGGGCGTTTATATTTTTAACTGGAAGGCACTAAAAAAATACTTAATTGCTGATGAAGCGAATGCTGGCTCAAGCAATGATTTTGGTAAGGATCTCATTCCTGCGATGATGAATGATGGCTTAAAGCTTTGCTGCTATACATTCGAGGGCTATTGGCGTGATGTAGGTACGATCGACAGCTTATGGGAAGGCAATATGGATTTGCTAGAAGAAAAGCCATCATTAGATTTGAATGATCCGAAATGGCGTATTTACTCCGTTAACCCGAATCAGCCCGCACAATTTATTGGCCAGCAAGCGAAAGTGACATCCAGTCTTGTGTCTGAGGGGTGTTTTGTAGAGGGCGAGGTCCATCGTTCCGTACTATTTTACGGTGTAGAAATAGGAGAAGGGTCAGTTGTTCATGAAGCGGTCATCATGCCAAGAGTCAAGATCGGTAAAAACGTGAAAATTTACCGAGCAATTATTGGTGATGGGGCAGTGATTGAGGATAATGCAGTAATTGGAGCACCTGACAGCACAGAAATCATGGTTATCCCTGTAGGCGAGCATGTATTTGCACAGGATCAATTAATGGGGGTGGAATAATGAATAATAATAAAATTTTAGGTGTTGTTAATCTTATTCATGAAACGGATGAGCTAGATAAGCTTACGCAAGGTCGTTGTACAGCGACCGTTCCATTTGGTTCGCGCTATCGATTAATTGATTTTACGTTATCCAATATGGTCAACTCAGGTATACATGAGGTTGGAGTATTTGCCCATAAAAAATACCGCTCCTTAATGGACCATATCGGCAGCGGGAAAAGCTGGGATTTACAGCATCGACAAAGCGGACTATTCGTATTGCCCCCAATTACGGACGATGTGCAGGAGCTTAGCCGAGGAGATCTATTCCACTTCTATCAAAATCGTGATTTCTTCCTTCGTTCTAAGCCTGAATACGTGCTGATTGCTCGTAGTCATATGGTTTGCAATATTGATTATCGTAAAGTGCTCCAATATCATCTCGAGCAAAATGCAGACATCACCGTTGTTTGTCATCAAAGCAGTGAGCCGGTGCTTGGCAAGGCGCGCAAAGTTAGGATGAATGATGACGGAAGAATTGTCGAGATACAGGATTCCTATGGCAGAATGATAAGTGAGTATTCCAACATGGAAATGTATCTGATGAAAAAAGAGCTACTTATGGATCTTGTGGAAACTTCTCTAGCGAAAGGACAAGATCATCTTGTACGTCATGCGATTTTCTCTAAGCTGGATGGGCTAAAGGTATATGGCTATGTGCATAATGGCTTCCTTGCCGTTGTAAATACGATCAATAGCTATTACGGCAACAGCATGAAGCTATTGCAGCCTGAGGTGTGGAGAACGCTATTCCGTGAGCCAGGTCCGATCTATACGAAAGTAAAAGACGGTCCGCCCGCTCGTTATTCCAACGATGCGATCGTTGAACGCTCGATTATCGCCAATGGTTGTGTCATTGAAGGAGAGGTTCGCAACAGTATCCTATTCCGTGGAGTCCATGTACATAAGGGTGCCGTGGTGGAAGATAGTGTAATTATGCAAAATGGTGTTATTTTGCCGAAAAGTGTAGTGAAATGCGCCATATTCGATAAAGATGTTGTCATTGAGGAGAACCAACAGATTAAAGGTGTAAGCTCAGGCCCTTACTTAGCAGGAAAACGTAAGGTGATCTGATATAAATATAGAGAAAATTGATAGGAGGTAGAGAGGATGAATGTTCTGTTTGCAACTTCAGAGGCTGTACCTGTCGCCAAGACTGGTGGTCTCGCAGACGTAGCAGGAGCGCTTCCTAAAGCGCTAGAGGAGCTTGGAGTTCATACTGCTGTGGTCATGCCGAAGTACGGCTTGATCAAGGAGGAGGTACTGCAAAGCTTTACTGAGATTGCCCAGTTTGAGGTGGCTTTTGGCTGGCGCAGTCAATATGTAGGCTTATGGAAAGGGGTAGTAGACGGCGTAACCTACTACTTGATCGACAATGAGTATTATTTCAAACGTGGTGGGCTATATGGCTATGGTGATGACGCTGAGCGCTTTGTTTTCTTTAGTGTAGCCGTGCTAGCTGCTGCTTACTTCTACGAAGAAGAAAAGTTTGATCTCATTCATTGTAATGATTGGCAGACAGGACTAATTCCATTTCTACTTAAGCAACGGTTTGCGGATCACGATTATTGGCGCAATACGAGCAGTGTGTATACGATTCATAATTTAATGTATCAGGGCATCTATGGAATTGAACAAATGAAGGAGCTGCTTGGTGCTGGTGATGAGTGCTTTACGGCGGAAGGACTAGAGTTTTATGGCGATGCAAGCTGCATGAAGGCTGGTGTGCAATTTGCTGATAAATTAACGACGGTCAGTCCGACTTATGCACAGGAAATTCAAACGGCGTATTATGGAGAGCGTATGGATTCTCTATTAAGCTATCGTCGTGAGGATCTGTACGGTATCATCAATGGTATTGATACCGAGCATTATGATCCAATGAAGGATGCTCATCTCGTATCGCCTTACCGCCACTCACTGGCTAGAAAGCGTAAAAATAAAACTGATCTGCAAGCTGAAATGTCACTGCCTGTTGACGAAACTATTCCGCTAATAGGTCTAGTGTCTAGATTAGTAGAGCAAAAGGGTCTTGATCTTGTGATGGAGACTTTAGATGAATTGCTATATGAACAGCCGGTGCAAATGATTGTGCTAGGTTCAGGTGATGAAAAATATGAGCGCTTCTTCTATGAAGCTTCTCTCCGACATCCTGATAAATTTCGATTCTGGCTTGGCTACAGTGATCGCATGGCTAGTCGCATTTACGGGGGAGCAGATCTATTTTCGATGCCCTCGCGATTTGAGCCTTGCGGCCTAAGTCAGCTGATCTCGCTAAATTATCGTACAGTTCCAATTGTGCGTGAAACAGGTGGCTTAAAGGATACCGTTCTCCCATACAATGAATTTACGTATGAAGGCAATGGCTTTACGTTTACGAACTACAATGCTCATGAATACTTATTTACAGTTAAACGTGCAATTGAATTCTATCAAAATAAAGAGGTATGGCAAAGAATTGTAGATAACGGTTCACGCGTCGATTATAGCTGGAAAAATTCAGCGAAACAGTATAAGTCGCTCTATCAAGGAATTAAGAAATAGGAGAGGGGAATCTTCATGGCTCGTCATCTAGTTGTAGGAAATGGTAAACTGCTTATTAATCTTGATCAACATGGCTTTATACGAGATATTTATTATCCTTACGTTGGTCAGTTAAATCATGTTGGCGGACATTACTGTCGTGTCGGGATTTGGGTGCAGGGAGAGTTTTCTTGGCTTGACCATCCTGAATGGAAGTTTAAGCTTGATTACTTAAATGATTCACTAGTTACTAATGTAGTCGCACAACATGAACGATTAGGTATCCAATTGCAGATTAATGATGGTATCCATCAGCGTGAGTGCATATTTTTGAAGCAGGTTACAATTCGTAATCTTCGTGATGATGTGCGTGAAGTAAGACTGTTCTTCCATCAAGACTTAATGATTGAAGGTACAGAGGTCGGTGATACCGCAGTATATTATCCTGGCAATCATACGATTTATCATTATAAACGGTCTAATTATTTTATGTTTAACGGCTTCTCGGATGAAGGCGGCATTAAGCAATATTCGACTGGGGTAAAGCGATTCAATACTGCTGAAGGAACGTGGCGCGATGCTGAAGACGGTACACTTATGGGCAATAGCATTGCGCAAGGCTCCGTAGATAGCACGCTAAGCTTTAGCACGACATTAACAGCAAACTCCAACAAAACGATTTATTATTGGATGTCAATTGGCGCTAACCTAGAAGAGGTTAAGCGACTAGATCAATACGTGAAGGATTCGCATCCTGAGCGTTTATTAAGTCGAGTGGTTGTATACTGGAAGCATTGGCTGCAGCGTGCTGAGTCTGATCTTGGTGACTTACCTGAAGAGGTTAGCAAGCTGTTCAAGCTAAGTCTATTGCTTGTCCGTACACAGATCGATGAACGTGGGGCAATTACAGCAGCGAATGACACAGATATTCTTCAATATAACCGAGATCATTATAGCTATATGTGGCCGCGTGACGGGGCGTTAGTTGCCGATGCAATGTCACTTGCAGGCTATCAGAGCATGATCGCACCATTTTTCCAATTCTGTGCCAATGGAATTTCCAATGAGGGTTACCTGTATCATAAGTACAACCCAGATGGAACGGTTGGCTCAAGCTGGCATCCGTACATCGTTCAAGGAAGCCAACGTCTGCCGATTCAAGAGGACGAGACGGCGCTAGTTTTATTTGCATTATGGCAGGATTATTCTCGACATCAAGTGATCGAGCTGCCACAAAGTCTATACTCTAAGCTGATTCGTAAGGCAGCAAACTTCTTAAGCAGCTTTATTGAGCCAGAGCTTGATTTGCCAAAGCCAAGCTACGACCTGTGGGAAGAGCGCTTTGGGATCTGGACGTATACGGTGGCCAGCGTATATGGCGGCTTGATGGCGGCAGCGTACTTTACGGATTTGTTTGGTGATTATGAGCGCAGTGATCATTATCGTGAAACGGCAGAACGAATCAAGCAAGGGATGCTGAAGCATTTATGGGATGAGGAAGCGGGACGATTTGCACGTGGACTTATTCAGAAGGATGGCGTATGGGTGAAGGATATGACGCTAGAAAGTAGTATGTTTGGCGTACTAGACTTCGGCGTATTGCCAGTTGATGATGAGCGTGTGCAGAAGACGATGCTGTCGATTAAGCATGGACTGCAGGTGAAAACGGAGGTTGGTGGTATTGCGCGTTATCGTAATGACTATTACTTCCAGCAAACCGGTGATATCGATCGTATTCCAGGTAACCCGTGGATTATATGTACATTGTGGGTAGCGAATTTTGAGATCGATTCTGCTAAATCATTGGTTGAGCTTGAAAGCCCTAGAAAAACGTTAGAGTGGGTGGCTAAACATGCGTTGCCGAGTGGAATATTACCTGAGCAGCTTAATCCATTTGACGGCAGTCCGCTGTCCGTAGCGCCGCTTACGTGGTCTCATGCAACGGTTGTACAATCGGTTTGTAAATATGCAGCCAAGTACAAAGAGTTGCAGTCTCAACAATCATAAATAAATGAATGAAGGATGCAAGGATCGTCAGTTGATACTGATGATGATCCTTGCATCCTTTTATGATGAGGAAGAAAATTGAGAGGGATCCAGCTTAATCCCATCTAAAAACTGGCGAATATTTTTTTGACGGTTTTCTGCAACCCGTTTGCTGCCATTACCGATATGAATGTTGGACGAGGAGGAGCTCGTAATAATATTCACACTACCTACCTCGATCGTTGGTAGAGGAGGAGGTAATGGTGCAAGCTTGCCGTACATCTCATGTACGACCTTCCCATCTGGTAGCCATTGATACAGTGGTGGCAGCTCGTAGCAGAACATTGGATAGCTTGCAAAATAAGGCTCATCAAAGCCATATATCGCCTTGCTGCGTTGAATAGAGATCCCTTGCTTGTATTGATAAGTATTGTCTCGATCTCCTACTTGAATAATCGAGCTAGTGGAGTTATTAACGACGTTTAGTCGCTGAAGTGATACGAGCGTTTCTTTGCTCATTATGATTAACTCCTCTAGACAATTGTGGGAAAGGTCCGATTTGAATGCTGTCTGGCACATCCTCGGAAATCGCGTATAGTATGACTTGATCATTATCTCCGATTTGAAAGGTTGAGCTTGACGAAACAGCGATAATATCGATGTTACCAACCTTTAAATTCTGCTGTTGAATATAAATGTTCATCTTATTGCTCCTCCTTCGTTCGACTCAATTGATAAATATATTGGTCGATTGCCCCTTCAATATCTCCTCGTGTCAATGAGAGTACCTGCTGGATTAGTTGCTCTGAGCTGGCATCACTATGCTTAGCCAGCTGATCGTTCATATAATGCTGTACTCTTGCAGGTAGCTGGCGAGCGATATCCTCGAGAATTAGCTTACTATGCCCCTCATCCACTTCTACATGATGTAAAGAGCCTTGTCTTTGAATATATCCCCTAAAGGAATCATTTAGTTCGTTCTGCAGCATTTCTAAGCAGCAGTCTATTATATATTGTATCGCGAGCTCCGATCTGCTTCCGTGCAGTTGCCCCTCGCTCCCATTGGTAGGGGGCTGTTGATTAAGCTTTTCGGGTACGTCATGGTGGAATTGCTCCTCGTTATCTCTAGGCATGAGAGATGAGTTATGAAATTTTTGCTGTATTTCACTCATCTTCGGATTAGGCTTATTGCTATACTTGCCGAGATAAGGGGCTTGCGCTTGCGAATTTGGATAAGGCCCATTGACTGGCATTTGCTTACCATTAACCATAGGAGCATTGACAGCTCCGTTTTCCTGCTGCTGCTTCATCATAATATCTTCAATCATCATTGGTAATTGCTCAGGGTTGCTCGTAGACAGACCAATTTGCAGCGAGCCTTCTAGCGTATCGACCTTTAATTGATCAAAATGATATTCAATTTTATCGACATGAATGGTCGGTGCCGACTGCTGCTCTCTTGTATTCTCTTGTTGTCTTAGCAGCTGAAGCTCTTGCTGTAGTTGTTCGATCAAATCCTGTTGCTCTTGTAGACGTTGCTCTACACGAAAAGCCCAGTGCTGCCAAGCATTTAAGTGCGTGTTAGAAGGTGGATCAGAATTGTACATAGTGATCAATGCCCTTCTTTTTGAAATTAGGTTGGGTTAGGTAGTGGCACAAGGGTTGGAAAGAAAAAATCTCCCTGGCCTTGATCAATCATTGTGCTCAGTGGTGCTTGCTCATTTGAATAGGACGTTGCATTAACGCCACCTGATGTTCCGATTTGTAGCATGGAGCTGTTATTAATGGCTTCAATTCGCAGGCTTCCAATATAGATATGCTGCTGTACATGGATATTCATTACGATGCTGCTCCTCCAAGGTTACTAATTAGCTCGTTATCCAAGGAATTTGTTGCGCTTGCACCTGTATTGGAGTTAGCTAGACTGCCCGTTAGGAAGGAACCTGCTCCTGCAAATGTTTTGGATGCACTACTCGGTGTGACTGCTAACGCATCGCCAAATTGTACGACTCCCCCTGAACCATTGCTGACGATGTTTACAAATCCTACAAAGGCTGGCATAGCTTCACCTGCTTTCATTTCATACCTTTTACTGTAGTCTATGCAGCATTCGCCTAGACGTGACACGAAAACCGTTATAGTAGCCTACCAGAGACTTGCAGCATATGCTGTATTAACGGAGAACGAGCTAAGCGTTCGGTGAATATATAACGAAATAGGTGAGAGTATGAGTATGAATAGATGGTCAGATATTGAGAAATGGTTAAACGCCACTAATTTTGAAAAAGGAATGGAGGCATTCAAGGACATTCCTGTCGTTGAGCAGTTTTTTCGCAGCCTATCCCAATCGACGAAGGATAAGCGTCAAGCTACCGAAGGTAAAAACTATCGTTTTAAGGAAGGTAAAGAATTTATAGATCTTTTATATAGCTTGCCGATGGATTGCAATGTAGATGAGCTAAAGCTCTTTTTACGTGAGGACTATGTGCGGATTGAAGGCTTGCCTGATGAGGGGATTGAGATGATTAAGCTTCCTAAGCTGGTAAAGGCGAAGTATTGTAGAGCGAAAATTGTCGATCAGGAGCTGCAAATTCGACTTGAAAAGCGTCCTCGGCCGAGAAAATTTTTCGAGCATTACATTCAAACTAGCTAATATAGTGATGATTTAGTATAATGACAAGTGATTAGATATGAGACGTGAAGGAGTGTCCACCTTGTCTGCAGTAGATGTTAGCGATGTTTCAGCAGGTTTTTTTATTTTTGCTGTCGTATTTATATTACTCGTTTTTGGTTTACTAAGCTTAGGTATATTAAAAATGTTTCAGCAGCGTTATCGTGTAGGTTGGCTAAGCTTTGCTGGAGCAGTGGTTAGTTCTGTTATTTTTGTCATTTTGCTAAATACATGGTATCTGTAGTTGGAGGCAGCACATGAATTTGACAGCAGTGTGGTTTGTTATTAATATTTTTTTCGTGATATCCTTTATTGTAACGTTATTTGTACAGCGTTCTTATTCAGCTGCAGCACTGGAGCGCTCCAACCCTGGAAAGATTAGTAGGCTGAAAGTCTGGCGAAATCTATTGGTTATCGTTACGATAATATTATTTATTGCAATGAGCGGCGCATTTTTGACCAATATGCGGATTAATGGATAGACTACGAATAGTTTGGAGGAATGTACATGCAAACGATTGAAGAAATCGTCTCGCTCATGTCTTCCAGTGGGTTAAGAGTAACCGATCAAAGAAGAACGTTGGCGAAGCTATTTTCAGAAACAAATGGCTATCTGTCTCCCAAGGATGTATATGAATACATGGGTAAATCCTACACTGGATTAAGCTTTGACACGGTATATCGCAATTTGCGCGTAATGGAAGAGCTTGGCGTGCTGGAGCAGGTAATGTTTGAAGAAGGAGTAAAGTTTAAGCTGCATTGTCGAGAGCATGATCATCATCATCATATGATCTGCCTAGGCTGTGGTAAAACGTATCCGATTAAGTTTTGTCCGATGGATCAAACGGAGGTGCCTTCTGATTTTAAGGTGCTTCGTCATAAATTTGAAGTTTTCGGCCATTGTCAAAGCTGTGCTGAAGAAGAAGGGCTGCAAGAACGGTGAACAAGACAACGAATTCTCGTTCCTCCAGCTGGATGAAAAGAGCAGCGAAAGCGCCGATTTATTTTTACCGAGGCGTCATTTCTCCGCATTTGCCGCCGACCTGTCGGTTTTACCCAACATGCTCTGCCTATGGATTAGAGGCGATTGATAAGCATGGCGTGTTTCGAGGGAGCTGGTTGACGGTGAAGCGTATATGCAAATGCCATCCCTTTCATCCTGGCGGCGTAGATTTTGTGCCTGAGCCGAAGCAAAAGCATAAAGTGAAACATAAGTAAATGGAGCTGCTGGTGTCTTTTGCGCTAGCTTAGGCAGTTGCCCTTGACTTTGCCAAGCAGTTTTTTTATATTAAGTATTATATAAGCGCCAAGGAAGAGATGAGTACATTAGCAAGCTATTGTAGAGAGCACGACGTTTGGTGGAAGTCGGCATAGGGAGCTAATGGAAGATGGTCTTGGAGGCACTTTTTTCGAGCAGATGGATGGTTCATCTGTAAGGTGAAAGCGTATGTCTGCGTTAAAGATGGCCTTCAGGCGCAATGAGCAAGTTTATTCTGTAAATTTTCAGAATGACTTGGAATTTGGGTGGTACCACGTGAGTTAACCTCTCGTCCCATGTTGGACGGGGGTTTTTTGCTTTTAAATATGTTTAGGAGGAACGAATATGGAGAAAAAGACGTTTTATATTACAACACCAATTTATTATCCAAGCGATAAGCTGCATATCGGACACGCGTATACAACAGTAGCTGGTGATGCTATGGCTCGTTACAAGCGCTTAAGAGGCTATGACGTATGGTACTTAACAGGTACGGATGAGCATGGACAAAAAATTGAGCGCAAGGCACAAGAAAAAGGGCAAACTCCGATCCAATTTGTTGACGAAATCGTGCATGGCATTCAATCGCTTTGGAAAAAGCTTGAAATCTCCAACGATGATTTTATCCGTACGACGGAAGAACGTCATAAAGTAGTCGTTCAAAAAATCTTTCAACGCTTGCTAGAGCAAGATGATATTTATAAAGGAACATATGAAGGCTGGTACTGTACACCGTGCGAATCATTTTTCCTAGAGCGTCAGTTGCAGGATGGCAATTGTCCGGACTGTGGACGTCCAGTTGAGCTAGTTAAGGAAGAAAGCTATTTCTTCAGAATGAGCAAATACGCGGATCGTTTGCTGCAATATTATGATGCTAACCCAGAGTTTATTCAACCTGAATCTCGTCGTAATGAAATGATCAACAACTTTATTAAGCCAGGATTAGAGGATTTGGCAGTATCCCGTACAACGTTTGACTGGGGAATTAAGGTTCCTGGTGATCCTAAGCATGTCATTTATGTATGGATCGATGCGTTGACGAACTATATTACAGCAATTGGCTATGGTGATGAGCAGAAGCAAGCGATGTTTGAAAAATATTGGGCTGCAGATGTTCATCTTGTTGGGAAAGAGATTGTTCGCTTCCATACGATTTATTGGCCGATTATGCTAATGGCATTGGATTTACCGCTACCGAAAAAGGTATTTGCACACGGCTGGCTATTGACGAAGGAAGGGAAAATGTCCAAGTCCAAAGGTACAGTTGTTGACCCAGTTGTACTAATTGATCGTTATGGACTAGATGCGTTGCGTTATTATTTGCTTCGCGAGGTTCCATTCGGAGCTGACGGCGCATTTACGCCAGAAAACTTCGTTGAGCGTATTAACTTTGATTTAGCGAACGACTTAGGTAACTTGCTAAATCGTACAGTTGCGATGATCGACAAATACTTTGACGGATTAATTCCAACTGAGCATATCGTAGCGACTGAGTTTGACGCTGAGCTAGAGCGTGTCGCAGCTCACACATTGCAGCAAGTAGAAGCAGCAATGGAGAAAATGGAGTTCTCCGTAGCATTAACTGCGATCTGGCAATTTGTTAGTCGTACCAATAAATATATCGACGAAACTCAGCCGTGGAGCTTGGCTAAGGATGAGAGCAACCGTGGTCAGCTGGCATCCGTAATGAATCACCTAGCTGAATCACTACGCTCGATCAGTATTCTACTGCAGCCATTCTTAACTCATGCGCCTGAGCAAATTTGGCAGCAGCTAGGCTTGAAGCAAGGTGAAGCAACAGCTTGGGATAGCATCGGCAAGTATAATGTTATTGCTGAGCTTACAAGAGTAGCGAAGGCTGCACCGATCTTCCCACGCCTTGATTTGGAGCAAGAGGTTGCCTATATTGCAGAATCGATGAGCGGTGGTAAAAAGCCACAAGCACAAGAGGAGCCACCAACTGACTTAAAGCCGGAAATTGGCATCGATGATTTCTCAAAAGTAGAGCTTAGAGTTGCACAGGTTATCTCCGTCGAGCCAATTCCTAAAGCAGATAAGCTATTAAAGCTGCAGCTTGATCTTGGCTATGAGCACCGTCAAGTCGTATCTGGTATCGCTAAATTCTACAAGCCAGAGGACCTAGTTGGCAAAAAAGTCATTTGCGTAACTAACCTTAAGCCTGTTAAGCTACGTGGAGAGCTGTCTCAAGGAATGATCCTAGCCGCGTCCAAGGACGACCAGCTAACCCTCGCGACAGTGCCTGACAGCATGCCTAACGGTGCGATTGTGAAGTAAGGTAGTGCCTCGATAAATATAATGAATAAGGGTTGTTTAGCTGTCAGTAGTTAATGCTGACCGACTAAACAACCCTTTTTGTAGTGAAGATGTGCGGAGAAACAGAGCTTGTAGAACTAATTAGACTGCCGGAGCGCAGATGAGCTTGCTATCCCTGAGCCTTTAGATAGTACGTTCAAGCTTAATCTCACATTCAGTTGTATTAGCAGTAAAATACTCAATATAATTTACAGAGCCTTCAAACTTTAAAAACGCTTCATATCGTATACGTATAGGAGGTAAAGTAATATAATCAAGGACCTGTTCCTTAGGTACCCATTTACAATCGCTCGTTTCATCAGAAGTAGCTAATTCACCGCCAAAAGCTTTACATAGAAAATCGAACATCACCTTCGTCGGAACATCAGTTACTCCGTCATACCATTTATGTATAGCAGTATTCGAGATAACATTCACTAATTGAATAACAGTGGCATCAATACCACTTTCCTCTTTAATTTCTCGAAGAACACCATCAATCAAATTCTCTCCAACCTCAGTGATCCCGCCAGGAAACACCCAACCATCATCATGCGCCTTTACTAGAAGAACATTACCTTTCCCATCTTCAACAATTCCACCTGCCGAAACAATATGAGTTGGAAACGCCATCTCACAACCTCCTCGTTCAACTAAAATTAGTAGTTACATTTAAGGGTACAGTAATGACACTCTCTCTATTTTATTTCATATGACATTTAGACGTAATCAAACCAATTTATGTTTCATATTAACAGAAATGGTAAGAACTAATATGGTGAGGTTTAACGATAGAATAGAGCCCAAGAACCGCACCAGCGAGGACGAAGCCTACATGAAGCCCATTAGCGAGGACGGAGCCTACATGAAGCCCATTAGCGAGGACGGAGCCTACATGAGCCCATCAGCGAGGGGCGGACTACCAGAATCACAACAGCGAAGGGACAGCACGTTCTGAAAAACGAAGTGTGTCGCCTTGAAACCGAGCTACCACCGATAATTACAATCAGGTAGCTCGGTTTAAACGCGATCTGGAAGAACGTACTGCCCCGAAGCGCTGCAAAAAGCTTTACATCGAAGCGCTGCAAAAAGCTTCACGTCGAAGCGCAGCAAGAGGCGCCATCCCTAAGCGCTGCATTAATGCTCCGTCCCGAAGCGCAGCAAGAGGCTCTGTCTCGAAGCGAGGAATAGAGCCAACAAGAAGCATACCTCGAGGAATTGAGCAAGAACAACTGCACCAGCGAGGTGCGGGAGCCTACCTGAGACACAACAGCGAAGGGACGGAGCCTATGAGAACCGCATCAGCGAAGGGACAGTACGTTCTGAAAAACGAAGTGTGTCGCCTTGAAACCGAGCTACCACCGATAATTACAATCAGGTAGCTCGGTTTAAACGCGAACTGGAAGAACGTACTGCCCCGAAGCGCTGCACTAAAGCTCCGTACCGAACCGCAGCAAGAGGTGCCATCCCTAAGCGCTGCATTAATGATCCGTCCCGAAGCGCAGCAAAAGCGCTCCATCTCTGAGCGATGCAACAAATGCTCTATTCCGCCATTAATAGTTGACATTACGATTAAGACCTAATATAATAAAAATCGTAATAGTAATGATTACAATTAATAAAAAGATAGAAGAAAAGAGTGGAGCATCGGAATGAAGAAAAAATTATTATTAGTTTTGCTTGCAGTAATGCTAGTTTTGAGCGCTTGTGGCAACAATGATAAGAAGGACTCAAAAAGTAATAGTGGTAGCAACGATTCTGCCCTACTTAACGTAGTTACTAGCTTTTATCCAATCTACTATATGACGAAGCAAATTGGTGGAGAACAAGTAAATGTAGTAAATTTAATTGCTACTGGTGTAGAACCACATGATTGGACACCAAAAAGTAAGGATTTACTGACGGCATCAGATGCGGATCTTTTACTATATCATGGTGTAGGACTTGAAACATGGATTGATAATTTTGTAAATGGTCTAGAGAAAGACAGTGGTGTTGTTATTAAGCAAGTTAGTGATGGGATTAAGCTGATCGACAGTGACGAAGAAGAGCATGAGCATGATGCGGAGGATGAAGCGCATGATCATGATCACGACCACGATGCTGAGAGTGATGATCATGACCATGATGCAGAAGATGATGGTCATAATCATAGCCATGACATCGATCCACATACTTGGGTTTCGCCAAAATCTGCACGAATTATTGCTGCTAACATTAAAGATAGCCTGATCGAGGTTGATCCTGACAATAAATCGGTCTATGAAAGTAACTACGAAGTGCTAGAGCAAAAGCTTAAGGCTATTGATGAGCAATATGAGCAGCAGCTTGCCAATGTACCGCTACGTACAATTGTTGTTTCACATCAATCTTTTGGCTATGTTGCGCGTGATTATAATCTAGAGCAGATTGCAATTATGGGCTTGTCACCAAGTGCAGAGCCGAGAGCACAAGATATCAAAAACATCTCAAATCTCGTTAAGGATAGAGGAGTAAAGGTTATCTTTTTCGAGGAGCTTGTATCCGATAAGCTAGCGAAAATGCTTGCTAGTGAAGCGAAGGTTGAGACGAATGTGATTTATTCGCTTGAAGGCTTAACAACAAAGCAGGAGCAAGCCGAAGAAGATTATTTGACACTTATGGAACGAAACTTGCAAAATCTAGTTGAAGCATTACAATAGAAATAATGGAATTGGCTGCAGAGCTTGTAATGATGTAAGTTCAATAAGCTAGACGTTTAGCAACAAGAAGCTTGGATGGCGCAGAAATTTGCTGATGGCAACGTATGTAAGCTACGTGTGCATTGGCTGATTTCCCCATTCAAGCTTCGATGCCGATTATGCATACTGCTAACTGCGCTAAGGCTTATTGAACAACTCAAGCTCTGTTTTGCTGTGAAGGGGGAGAAATATGAGTATTGGAACAGCAGATTGTCATCGGGACGTAATATCAGTGGAATCGGTCTCGTTCTCCTATCAGCAAAAAAATGTACTTAGCAACGTTAGCTTCAACGTTAAGGAGCGTGACTTTATCGGCTTAATCGGCACAAATGGGGCTGGTAAAACAACGATGCTAAGAATGATTGTTGGTCTGCTAAAGCCGACATCGGGAGAAATTAGGATATTTGGTGAGCCTATTTCACAGTTTAAGGAATGGAATAGAATTGGCTATGTCCCTCAAAAAAATGCATTGAATCCGCTCTTTCCTGCAACGGTGAAGGAGGTTGTATTGTCTGGACTAGTTGGTAAACGGAAATGGTTTGGTGCACATTCTCGTGAGGATTATAACAAATGCGACGACGCATTAATGGCGATGGGCGTAGAGGATTTGGCTGATAAGCGAATCGGACAGCTTTCAGGTGGTCAGCAGCAACGCGTGTTTCTAGCAAGAGCACTTATTAACAATCCATCCCTATTAATTTTAGATGAGCCAACTGTCGGGATTGATCACGAGACGCAGGAAAGCTTCTTTCATATGATTAAGCATATGCACCAGCATCACAATATGACGTTTCTAATGGTTTCGCATGATATGGAAATGATAAAAGGATATTTGGGTGAGCAGCCAGCTTCAACAGCTGGGAAGCTAAACTTCTATATACGCCATTCACACGAAACTCAGGATTGCGTTGAGCAAAATCTGGCGCATAGCCTGAAGCATCTACGGGCTCAAATGGCAAGCGCGAAAGAAGGGAAATAGTGTGGATATAATTTTTAGTGGATTTTTTCAACGCGCACTTTTAGGTGGCGTCATGATCGGAATTACTGCGCCGTTGATCGGTATCTTTTTAGTGTTGCGTAGATTGTCAATGATCGGTGATACTTTAAGTCATGCTGCAATTGCAGGGGTTGCATTGGGCTTTGTTATTGGTGATTTTCCAATAATATTTGGTTTATTGTTCTCATTATTAGCTTCTTTTGCAATTGAAAAATTACGTAAGTCCTACAAGTCCTATGCTGAGCTATCGTTAGCGATTATTATGTCGGGAAGTATCGCACTTGCTTCAATCTTTTTTACATTGGGTAGAGATTTAAGTATGGATGCCAATAGCTTCCTGTTCGGTTTTATTTATACGTTGACGGCTACTGATTTATGGGCAATGTTTGCAGTTACTGTGGCTGTATTAATAATTGTTGGCAGACATTTGCACGGTTTGTTTTTAATAACCTTCGATGAAGAAGCAGCGTCTGTGAGCGGCTTGCCTGTGAGCTATTACAATGTTATGATCAGCGTATTAACAGCACTCGTCATTAGTATTTCGATAAAAATTGTTGGAGGCTTACTTGTTTCAGCCTTATTAACGATTCCTGCCGCATGCAGTCTTTTGCTTGCTAGAAGCTTTAAGCAAAGTATTATTACAGTTGTTATTGTAGGAGAATTAGCGGTAATTGCTGGTTTATTAATTGCGGGTGTGTGGAATTTAGCAGCGGGAGGTACAATTGTGCTAGTTCTCATTGCCATGCTGCTGCTTATTTTATTAGGAAGAAATATCGTTTCGCGGGTAGCATAAAACCACAATGAGGTGATGTAGTGAACGACATTACGATATGGGTTGCTTTAGCAGCGGGCTTTGCTTCATTTATTTCGCCCTGCTGCTTACCGCTTTACCCATCATATTTATCTTATATAACTGGTATTTCGGTATCTGAAATTACGAATTCGGAAATAAAAGGAAGAAATCGTTGGTTGATGTTAAGTCATACCTTCTTTTTTCTTTTAGGATTTAGTACGATTTACTACGGTCTTGGATATGGAGCAAATGCATTTAGTGAATTTTTTTACGAATATAGCGGTTTAATTCGTCGGCTTTCTGCAATATTAATCGTGCTTATGGGTTTGTTTCTAGTAGGGATTTTTCAGCCGAAGCTGCTAATGAAGGATACTCGCTTTAATCTCATCCCGAAAAAAAGCAGCTACCTTGGCTCTTACATATTTGGACTTGGATTTTCTGCAGGCTGGACACCTTGTATGGGACCGGCACTTACTGCGATTATCGGATTGGCAGCAGCAAAGTCAGGCACATGGTTTTCATTAACGACGGCATATGCAATTGGCTTCGCAATTCCGTTTTTCTTAATGGCGTTTTTCCTTGGTTCATCACGCTGGATATTGAAATATTCCGAACGTGTGATGAAGGTAGGAGGAGTTGTTATGATCTTAATGGGGTTCTTACTATTTACAGATCAAATGACGAAAATTACAGTATGGCTTAACATGATTACACCTGATTGGTTGAAGTTCTAGCCACCTAATTACTGCCATTTAAAGTGCTGTGAAAAGTTGCAGAATGAAGTCAAAAAAGTGTATGATAGATCAAGTGACACCAAAGTAACGGTGATGAAGCAATGATAGGAGGTTCTTCAATGCCGACTCCGAGCATGGAAGACTACTTGGAACGAATTTATAAACTTATGGAAGAAAAAGGGTACGCACGCGTATCTGATATTGCTGAAGGCTTGTCTGTCCATCCTTCCTCAGTAACGAAAATGATTCAAAAGCTTGATAAGGACAGCTACTTAATTTATGAAAAGTATCGTGGACTAATCTTGACACCTAAAGGGAAAAAGATGGGCAAGCGTTTGATGGAGCGGCATCAATTGCTAGAAGCTTTTTTGAATACGATCGGTGTACAAGCTGAAAATATATATCATGACGTGGAGGGGATCGAGCATCATTTGAGCTCGGACTCTATTACTTGTATTGAAGCGTTAGTAGAATATTTTCGTAGAGACGCATCACGAATGGAACAGCTACAGCAGGTTAGAAAAGAAATGGAATCGGAAGACTAAGTCCAATGCAAAAAGCCAATATGGAGAACTTACAAGGCGTGGCGCCGAGCGTTCTCTATATTGGCTTTTATTGTTCTTACTAACTGCTAGTATTAATGATAACGAGGTGTATCGTTATCATCTCTGCCGCCTTCAATCACTTTAAATGGTACTGTTTTTGAGCGTGGACGTTCCTTTTTTGCTTTGTTAGTCTTAGCAGCTGCTGTTCGGTAGCTGCGATTGGTGCGCTGCCCCTTACTTAAAAAGGCAGGCGGCTTTTTGTACCAATAAAAAATTAGCCCAAAAACAACAACAGGAATAATAATCGTCATTGGGGACTCCTTAAAAGCAAATGAGACACCAACAATGACAAGTACTAGAATAAGATAGGGAACCCAATTTCCTGGTTTCATGCTGCGCTGCTCCTTTCTAAATTACGAGTTTACAGATGCACCGTTAGCGTGTTGTTTTTCTAGTTCTAGCATACGATTAAAGGAGGCAATTGATACTTCAACTTGCTCATTATTCGGTTCCTTTGTCGTAAGCAACTGTAACCAGAGACCAGGATAGCCTAAAAAGCGTAGTCCAGGAATATCACGTACAGCATTCGTTAAACGTAGCACTTCATAAGATACGCCTAACACTACTGGTAATAGCAAAATACGAATATAAATTCTTTCCCAAATTGAATCCCATGTAAACATGGAGTAGATTACAACACCAACAATGACAGTAAAGACAATAAAGCTAGAGCCGCAACGATAATGTAAGCGACTAAAGCGTTGAACATTCTCAACCGTTAGATCTACACCCGCTTCATAAGCAGAAATTACTTTATGTTCAGCGCCATGGTATTGGAACAAACGTTTTATGATTGGAGTTAACGTCATCAGATATAAATAAACCAGTAAGAAAATAATTTTAATAAGGCCTTCCAGCAAGTTGTGCAGAATTGTGTTATCGAACATTTGACCAAACAACAATTCTTCAGCAGCAGCTGGTGCAGCAGTAAAGATTAACTTTCCAAAGATAAAGGACAGTACACCGATAACAGCTACACTAAGCACCATGGATAGACTGAACTTACCTTCTTTTTTCTTCGCTTTTTCTAATTCCTTAGCGCGTTCCTCTTCAGTCATGTCGTCCATTTCATCCTCGGCATATTTGTCTGCTGAGAAGTTAAGATGGACAGAGCCTTTAGCACTCGATTCTACAATTCCCACTACTCCACGAACTAAAGGAATTTTTTTCAACGTTTGTACCCAAGGAATACTTTTTTTCGGCACTTCTAGGTATTCGATTTCATTATTTTTACGACGAACTGCTGTGACGTTTACATATTTACCTGCAAACATAACGCCTTCAATTACTGCTTGTCCGCCATAAATACTAGGTGTTTTGTCTGACAAGAAAAGGTCTCCTTCCTAAGTTAACAATATAGTACTATTGTACTTTATTTTCTATCCGATTGCCACCTGATAGCGGATAAGCCTAAGTGGAATCGTTCATACTATTGGTAGTATTCTGTTAGTGAAGGGAGTTTTGATATGCGCAGTAGTATATTTCGCAATTTAAAGCAAACAGGGGTTACAAAGCCGATTCCTTATGCATTAAGCCTTGGTTTTTTTGCCGGCTTAATTTGGGGAGGTTTGCGCTTGCTGTCTTATTTCCTTCATTTTACGTATGAGCCAGCTTCATTTTTGATACGCGGCTGGTTAACGGAAGAAGCGGCAATTGGCGCGTTTGGGCATATTACAGGAACGATTAGCTTTATTATTTTCTCGATGATCGCTTCCTTTTTATATCTGTGGTTCTTTCGCACGCTGGAGGGGCCATGGCCAGGCATATGGTACGGAATTGGCTGGTGGGGGATATTGTATGGCTTAGGTCCGCTATTTGGCTTTACTAGGCTATCTCTCGATGTGACGTTTACATTAGCTGCAACAGATTTTTGCTTTTTTGTACTATGGGGGTTATTTATCGGATATTCCATCGCATTTGAATTTACCGATGAGGCGTCAAGAGAGCCGGCAACCTCGCATTAACTGTAACTTAGACTTCTCAAATACCCTCTATTTGTGGTAAAATGTCAAAGGCTCATTGTGTGGGCTCATTTGTCGCAGGTTGGAGGTGCAAGTCTTGCATCGAATAAAAGTATTAAATGGTCCGAATTTAAATATGCTTGGAATTCGTGAGCCAGGAGTTTATGGAAGTCAGTCATTGTCGGCAATTGAAGCTAATTTGACTAAAAAGGCAGAAGAGCTTGGTGTGGAGCTGAATTTTTTTCAAACCAATCATGAAGGTGAGATGATTGATTCAATCCATGCTTGTTACGGTCAAGTAGAAGGGATCATTATTAATCCTGGTGCTTGGACGCATTATAGCTATGCCATTCGAGATGCATTATCTGCTGTATCATTGCCAGTCGTCGAGGTTCATCTGTCGAACATACATAAGCGTGAAGAATTTCGACATCATTCTGTTGTAGCACCAATCGCTGTTGGGCAAATAGCTGGCTTTGGAGCGTTTGGTTATGAACTAGCACTGCTTGCATTGCTAGAGCATTTAGAACAGAAATAAGCTTGGTTTTATGATGTGAGGTACCCTTAATGCCTATTGAAAGCGAGGGAATATGATGACCAATGTAAGAATTGAAAAGCTTCGTCAATTGCTAGTAAGTAATGGACTGGATGGGATCATTATTGATAGCGCGGTCAATCGTCGCTATTTGAGTGGCTTTCAAGGCTCGGCAGGTACGCTGCTTATTACGAACGAAGCAAGTTATTTGCTAACAGATTTTCGTTATAAGACACAGGCAGCAGCTCAGGCATCAGGTTTTGAGGTTATCATCTATGCTTCGCATCCTTTAGACGACATTAAGTCATTGCTAACTAAGCATGGTGTAGCAAAGCTTGGATTTGAAGGAGATATTGTTTCGTTTGCACAGTTTAAACGTTACGAGTCTGTGTTAAGTAACGCAGAGCTAGTAAATACCTCAGGGATCGTTGAGCAAATCCGTCAAATTAAGGACGGACTGGAATTACAAATTATCCAAGAGGCTGCTAAGCTTGCTGACGATGCATTCACTCATATTTTAAATTTCATTAAGCCAGGCGTACGAGAGCTCGATATTGCATTAGAGCTTGAAACGTTTATGCGTAAGCATGGCGCAACCAGCACTTCCTTCGAAACAATTGTTGCGTCGGGTGAACGTTCCGCGTTACCACATGGTGTAGCTAGTGAACGAGTGATTGGTCAAAATGAATTTGTGAAAATGGATTACGGCGCTTATTATAAAGGATATTGCTCTGATATTACGCGCACCGTGTTTGTGGGTAAGCCAACAGATAAGCATTTGGAGATTTATAATATTGTGCTAGAAGCTCAGCTTCATGGATTAAAGCATATTAAAGCAGGAATGTCTGGACTTGATGCAGATGCATTATGTCGCGATGTGATTGCTGGATATGGCTACGGCGAGCAGTTTGGTCATGGTACTGGACATGGTATCGGAATGGAAATCCACGAAGCGCCAAGACTGTCTCGTTTAAGTGATACATTGTTAACACCCGGAATGACGGTTACTGTAGAACCTGGTATTTATATCCCTGATTTTGGTGGAGTAAGAATCGAGGATGATATCGTAATAACGGAATCCGGAAATCAAATATTAACCTCATCACCAAAGGAATTAATTCTTTTGTGATTGAGATCAAAATTCAGGAGGGAATCATTTATGATTTCAGTAAACGATTTTAAAACAGGTTTAACGATTGAATTTGATGGCGATATTTTCACAGTGTTGGAATTCCAACACGTTAAGCCTGGTAAAGGTGCAGCATTCGTGCGTACGAAGCTAAAAAATCTTCGCAATGGTAACACAGTTGAGAAAAACTTCCGTGCTGGTGAAACAATGAGCCGTGCGATGATCGAAAACCGTGAAGTACAATATCTATATGCTGCTGGTAACGATCACTCGTTCATGGATAACGAAACTTATGATCAATTCACATTGACAAGTGATCAATTGAAATGGGAGCTTAACTTCCTAAAAGAAAATATGAACGTTAACATCTCTAGTTATCAAGGTGAAATTCTTGGAATTCAATTACCTACAACTGTAGAGCTTAAAGTAGTTGAGACAGAGCCAGGCGTGAAAGGTAATACAGCGCAAGGTGCTACAAAAAGCGCTAAATTAGAAACAGGTCATACTGTACAAGTTCCACTATTTATCAACGAAGGCGATGTATTGATTATTGATACACGTGAAGGAAAATATAGTTCTCGTGCTTAATAGTGCGGGAAAAGGGAGTAATTCCCTACTATAAAAAGTTGTAATGAAAAGACAATTGTCTTTTCTTACAACTTTTTTGTGCGTAAAAGCGTGCTGTATTCACGAACTGGTCCGGAGCGTTGTTGCAACACGTGGAGCGACGAAGTGTAGCAATACCTGAGACATCGAAGCATTGCAATAAAACATCTACGAAGAATTGCAAGCCAAAGCTCCACTGAAAAGCAAGCAAATGCTACAGCGAAGGAACAGTACGTGAAGGAAAGCGGAGCGAGCCGCCTTTAAAGGCTGATGCAACAACAATAGGTGAAAGAGGCATCAGCCTTTAA